>Ga0310695_10000005_pt1 | contig 485918 bp, 421 predicted proteins | sample RumenRJG_04DNA_FD_203882 | JGI IMG/M metagenome (GOLD analysis project Ga0310695, IMG submission 203882) | Bovine rumen microbial communities from Lethbridge, Alberta, Canada - RJG_04 (v2) (version 2) | ecosystem: Host-associated > Mammals > Digestive system > Stomach > Rumen | place: Canada...
CAGAAATCGACAGATCGCCTCTCTTCAGCCATGTCACGACCCGGCTGTGGCAGCGTTGCCTCTCTATCCGTAACCAGTTCTGCGACGCCGTGGTCAACAGCGGACTGCTCACGTGGGAGCAGATGGTATCCAGTCACTGCTTCTTCGGTTTGCACCAGCTGACACCGCTCCTGGAGAGCCTTCGTGATGATCTGCTCAGTAAATCCATCGTCATCGTAGAGGCCGAGAAGACAGCCTTTGTGCTCAGTGAGCGCTATCCGGAATATATCTGGCTGGCTGCAGGAGGTCTTGGAGAAGTGCAGGCGGACAAGTTCCGTCCGCTGCGAGGCCGCAGAATCATTATGATGCCCGACACCGATCCCGACGGAACGGCCTTCAAACGTTGGAGCGATGCTGCCCAGGTGGTGATGCAGTCTGTCTTCTGGGAGGACTCACCGCCCATCCACGTATCGGCCTTCCTGGAACAGAACGCCACGGCTGAGCAAAAGCAGCGCAAGATAGACATCTTGGACTACGTGATGGAAATGAAATCATAATTTTAAATTTTATACGTATGACAGAAAAAGCACTGAGAGAATTGTTGCAACTCCTTAACCAGAAAGGCGAGCCGGTGAAGCCGTTCGAGATTCGCAGCTACGGCAAGTCGGAGCTGGCCATGCTCTATTTCCCCGATGCCAAGACGAAGAAGGGTGCCATGAACAACCTGAACTACTGGATAAACTACTGCAGCGAACTGCGCGAGAAGTTGCGTGAACTGAACACGCCACCCCATGCCCACCGCTACACCCGCCGGGAGGTGGAACTGATTGTAGAATACCTCTGCGAACCATGAAAAACAGCTTTTCTTCAGGAAAAGAGCTCTGAAGCGTACTGAACCGCACAAAAAAGCACAGCTGCGGCTACTGATATGTTGTAACTTCGCACTTGTTAAGGCAAGAGAGCCGGAGGGTAGGGAGCTACGAGTTGTCCTAGCGTCATCTTCGCCCCGTTCCGCAGTCATCTTCGAGTCGTTCTAGCGTCATCTTAGGGGGGTAAAGTAACCTATGTTCGATGGCAATATGACTCATCTTCGAGGCCAAGAGACGTCAGGAACGACCCAAAGCCGACCACCCTCTGCAAACGCGCCAAATTATCAATTTTCAATTATCAATTATCAATTTTCAAATCATGAGTCAAAAGTACATCAAGACACAGAACAAGAATTCGTTTAACTCCAAGAGTTACGGAAAGTATTACGCACAGCCGGTGTATGACCAGAAGTTCATCGAGACCGACGAGATTGCGGATTTCATCCAGACGCAGGCCACGCTCAAGCGCAGTGACATCAAGGCGGCGCTCGACGAACTGGGAGCAGCCATGAAGCACTTCCTGGAGATGGGCCAGAAGATTCGTCTGGCAGGTATCGGCATCTTTAAAGTGGGCTTCTCATCTATCGGTGTGGTCAAGAAAGAGGACTGCTCGGCAGCCACCATCACCTCGCGCCGTGTGTTGTTCCAACCGGAGATTGAGCGCATCGTAGTGGGTTCTACCGAGAAGGACGGTAAGGTAATCCAGAAGTATGTGAATGCCAAGTCGTTGATTAAGGATGTGGTGTTTGAGGAAACCCACGATAACACCATGAACCTGGAACCTGAGTCAGGAACCGAGGGCGGTCAGAATGGTGGTAGCGGCTCAGGCTCAGAAAGCGGCGGCTCTCAGTCTGAACCCCTGGCAGCCCCCACAATCAGCGGCAAGACATCGTTCTCGGATTCGACCACGGTGAGCTTGAGCGGTCCTGACGGCGCAGATATCTACTACACCCTCGACGGCAGCACACCTACGGCTGAGAGCACGATGTATACTGAGGAATTCGGCCTGAGCGATACCACGACCGTGAAGGCTATAGCCATTCTGAATGGGGTTTCGAGTGAAGTCGCTTCGAAGACGTTCACAAAGATTTAAAATTTGAAATCAAAATGATGAAGTTCAGTAAAAATACCGTTGGTAAGATTATTAAGTTTCTGGTGGCAGTAGGGTCACTGATTGCGTCAACCTTCTTTGTCCAGGCATGCGCACTATAACCTGCACGAGCGCTACCCCCGCGCCGTTATCGTAGGTCATCACGACCTCAACCCCCACAAAGCCTGTCCTTGCATCGAGAATGTCGCCCGCGAGTACGCCGACTTGAACGGTGTTCGAGCCTGCTTACGCTCGACAAAGTGAGCAAGCTCCCTTTGTACTCGCTTAATCGCAGCCTTGCAACCGAAGTAAAATGAGAATCCCTGCTGAGCGTCATCGCCCGGCGGGGATTATTTAGTTAAAAAAACATAAATCTTTATTCTGGAGGGGTAAAAGGCTTGTGTATGTTATAGATAATGTGTACCTTTGCAGCCGCAAAAGTGAGTATTGCGCTGGCGAGAAAGCTAACAATACCCTGATAAAGAGCAACTTAGCCTTCAAGAATGAAGCAGTTGAAGTTCCTTTTTAAGTGGGTTTGTGTGCTTCGCAGTTGCGAGAAACGCTTAGAAATGAACTTTATATATTAACAACATTATTAATTATTAAACTGAAATGCCAGGATTAATTGGAAGAAAAATCGGAATGACATCCGTTTTCAGTGCCGACGGTAAGAATGTACCGTGCACTGTTATCGAAGCTGGTCCTTGTGTTGTAACTCAGGTGAAGTCTGTAGAGAAGGACGGTTACAAGGCCGTTCAGCTCGCCTTCGGTGAGAAGAAGGAGAAGAATACCACCAAACCAATGATGGGTATCTTCAAGAAGGCTAACACAACACCAAAGGCCCACTTGGCCGAGTTCAAGTTTGACGAGGAGCTCAACCTCGGCGACACCGTAACAGTCGACATCTTTGAGGGTGCCGAGTTTGTTGACGTTGTTGGCACATCTAAGGGTAAGGGATTCCAGGGCGTTGTAAAGCGTCATGGTTTCGGTGGTGTAGGCCAGGCTACCCACGGTCAGGACGACCGTCTGCGTAAGCCAGGTTCTATTGGTGCTTGTTCTTATCCTGCAAAGGTGTTCAAGGGAATGCGTATGGGCGGCCAAATGGGAGGCGACAGAGTAACTACTCAGAACCTCAAAGTGTTAAAGGTAATACCGGAGCACAACTTGATTCTTATCAAGGGTAGCTGCGCTGGTTATAATGGTTCAACCGTTTTAATTAACAAGTAAGATGGAAGTTAGCGTATTGAATATCAAAGGTCAGGAGACCGGACGTAAGGTAACTCTGAACGAGGCTATCTTCGGAATTGAACCTAATGACCACGTTCTCTACCTGGACGTTAAGCAGTATCTCGCTAACCAGCGTCAGGGTACAGCAAAGTCAAAGGAGAGAAGCGAAATCTCTGGTTCTACACGTAAGCTGGGTCGCCAGAAGGGCGGCGGTGGCGCACGTCATGGTGATATCAACTCACCTCTGCTGCGTGGTGGTGGTCGCGTTTTCGGTCCTACACCTCGTGACTACAGCTTCAAGCTGAATAAGAAAGTTAAGGCTCTGGCCCGTAAGTCTGCTCTGACCTACAAGGCTCAGGAGAATGCCATCGTAGTAGTTGAGGACTTCTCTATGGAGGCTCCAAAGACCAAGGAGTTTGTTGCAATTGCAAAGAACCTGAAGGTAGATGGCAAGAAGAGTCTGTTTGTTTTGTCAGGTACAAATAATAATGTATATATGTCGGCTCGCAATCTGCAGGGTGCAGAGGTAATGGAGGCTTCACAGCTCAATACTTACAAGGTGTTGAATGCTGACGTACTCGTGATCTCTGAGAAGTCTCTGGAGACTATCGACGGTATCTTAAACAAGTAATAAGGAGACAAAGTATATGGCATTTATCATTAAACCCCTGGTCACTGAGAAGATGACCAAGATCACAGACAAGTCTTCTGTTGAGAAAACTTATAAGGTAAAGGGCGAGACTCGTACGAAGAAGGCTGAGGCCAAGTACGGTTTTATCGTTAAGCCCGAGGCCAATAAGCTTGAGATTAAGAAAGAAGTCGAGAGCCTGTACAATGTTACAGTGATCGATGTGAACACAGTTCGTTACGCCGGCAAGCGTAGCTCACGCTACACCAAGGCTGGTCTGGTTAAGGGCCAGAAGAACGCGTTCAAGAAGGCAATCGTTACTCTGAAAGAGGGCGACGTAATTGATTTTTATAGCAATATTCAATAAAAAATGGCAGTACGTAAATTAAAGCCCGTTACTCCGGGTCAAAGACACAAGATTATTGGCACGTTCGAGGATATTACTGCATCCGTGCCAGAGAAGTCTCTCGTTTACGGTAAGCGTTCAACCGGTGGTCGAAACAACACCGGTAAGATGACTGTTCGCTACATGGGCGGCGGCCACAAGAAGAAGTATCGTCTGATCGACTTCAAGCGAGAGAAAGATGGTGTTCCAGCTGTAGTAAAGACAATCGAGTATGATCCGAACCGTTCGGCTCGCATCGCTCTTCTCTTCTACGCTGATGGTGAAAAACGTTATATTATTGCTCCTAATGGACTGCAGGTTGGTGCAACGCTGATGTCTGGAGCTGATGCAGTGCCTGAGGTAGGTAATGCACTTCCGCTCGCAAACATCCCCGTCGGTACCGTCATCCACAACATTGAGATGCGTCCCGGTCAGGGTGCCAAGCTCGTTCGTTCGGCAGGTAATTTCGCTCAGTTGACTTCTCGCGAGGGTAGCTATTGTGTGATCAAGCTCCCTTCAGGTGAGACTCGTCAGATTCTCTCTGCTTGTAAAGCTACTGTAGGTAGTGTAGGTAACTCAGACCACGCTCTGGAGGCATCAGGTAAGGCTGGCCGTTCACGCTGGTTGGGTCAGCGTCCTCACAACCGTGGTGTTGTTATGAACCCGCATGATCACCCGATGGGTGGTGGTGAAGGCCGTCAGTCTGGTGGTCACCCACGTTCACGTAAGGGTCTGTACGCTAAGGGTCTTAAGACTCGTGCACCTAAGAAGCTTTCAAACAAGTATATCATTGAAAGAGCTAACAAGAAGTAATCACGAAGTTAATTAGAGTAAATTATGAGTCGTTCATTAAAGAAAGGTCCGTACATCAACGTATCACTCGAGAAGAAGATTCTCGCCATGAATGAGAGTGGTAAGAAGAATGTCGTTAAGACATGGGCCAGAGCATCAATGATCTCCCCGGACTTCGTGGGACACACTGTTGCAGTTCATAACGGTAATAAGTTTATCCCTGTTTACGTTACAGAAAACATGGTAGGCCACAAGCTCGGTGAGTTCGCACCCACCCGTCGCTTCGGTGGACATGCCGGTAACAAGAAGTAATCCCAGGGGTAGTTAAGAATTAAGAATTAAGAATTAGAAATTACAATGGGAGCAAGAAAACATATTAAGGCTGAAGAAAGAAAAGCAGCTCTTAAGACACAGTATTTTGCCAAGCTGAAAGGCTGCCCCTCTTCACCCCGTAAGATGCGCTATGTCGTTGATATGATTCGCGGCATGGAGGTAAATCGCGCTTTGGGTGTACTGAGATTCTCAAAGAAGGCAGCTGCAGCTGATGTAGAGAAACTCCTCCGCTCGGCTATTGCTAACTGGGAAGCCAAGAATGATCGCAAGGCAGAGGACGGTGAGCTTTATGTGACCCGCGTATTCGTTGACGAGGGTGTTACTATGAAGAGAATGAGACCGGCACCGCAGGGTCGCGGCTATCGTATCCGCAAGCGTTCTAACCACGTGACTCTGTTTGTTGACGCTAAAACTAATGATGTAAAAGAATAAGTATGGGACAGAAAGTTAATCCAATAAGCAACCGTCTTGGAATCGTCAGAGGTTGGGATTCAAATTGGTTCGGAGGCAAGAACTTCGGAGATAACCTGGTAGAGGATCAGAAAATCCGTAAGTATCTGAACGAGCGTCTGGCCAAGGCAAGCGTATCGAAGATTGTCATCGAGCGCACACTGAAGCTGGTCACCATTACTATCTGCACGGCCCGTCCGGGTATCGTCATTGGTAAAGGCGGTCAAGATGTCGACAAACTGAAGGAAGAGTTGAAGAAGCTCTACGACAAGGAGATCCAGATTAATATCTTCGAGGTGAAGCGCCCTGAGCTCGATGCCACGATTGTTGCCAACAACATCGCTCGCCAGGTAGAGGGCAAGATCGCTTATCGCCGTGCCATCAAGATGGCCATCCAGAATACGATGCGCGCTGGAGCCGAGGGTATCAAGGTTCAGATCTCTGGTCGTCTTAACGGAGCAGAAATCGCCCGCAGCGAGATGCTGAAGGAAGGACGTACACCTCTGCACACCTACCGTGCTGATATCGACTACTGCCACGCTGAGGCGCTGACCAAGGTTGGTATTTTGGGTATCAAGGTATGGATTTGCCGCGGTGAGATCTACGGTGACGTAGACCTGGCACCTAACTTCTCTCAGGAGAAGACAAGCAACCGTGGTAACGGTGGCAATCGTGGCGGTGACAGAAAGTTCCGTAATAAGAAAAAGTAATAACCTTAAAAAGTAGAAACTTATTATGTTACAGCCAAAAAGAGTAAGATATAGAAGACCTCAGGACGGACGCGGCAACAAAGGCAACGCCCACAGAGGTACAACACTGGCTTTCGGCTCATTCGGTATCAAGACTATGGATGCTAAGTGGATCGACAGCCGTCAGATTGAGGCAGCTCGTGTTGCTATCAACCGTTATATGAACCGTGAAGGTCAGGTGTGGATCCGCATCTTCCCCGACAAACCAATTACTCGTAAGCCTGCTGACGTGCGAATGGGTAAAGGTAAGGGAGACCCCGCAGGATGGGTAGCACCCGTAACACCAGGCCGTATCCTCTTTGAAGTAGAAGGCGTTCCTTTCGACATCGCTAAGGAGGCTCTCCGCCTCGGCGCACAGAAACTGCCTGTTAAGACAAAGTTTGTTGTTAGACGTGATTACGATAAAAACGCTTAATTGAGTATGAAGATTAAAGAAGTAAGAGAGCTCGAGACCAAGGACTTGGCAGAGCGCATTGAGGCAGAGGTTGCAAAGTACAACCAGATGAAGTTGAACCACGCAATCACACCACTTGAGAATCCATCTCAGATTAAGGCTGCTCGTCGTGATATCGCACGTATGAAATCAGAACTTCATCAGAGAGAACTTAATAAATAACAATGGTCCAGATGGAAACAAGAAATTTAAGAAAGACAAGACAGGGTGTCGTTATCAGCAACAAAATGGATAAAACCATTGTTATTGCCGCTAAGTTCAAGGAGAAGCACCCTATTTATGGTAAGTTTGTCCAGAAGACAAAGAAGTATCACGCACACGACGAGAAGAACGAGTGTAACATTGGTGATACCGTGCTCATTATGGAAACCCGTCCTCTGTCAAAGACAAAGAGATGGAGATTAGTTAACATTGTAGAAAAAGCTAAGTAATTATGATACAGACAGAATCAAGACTTACAGTAGCTGACAACAGCGGTGCACGCGAGGCTCTCTGCATCCGTGTATTGGGCGGTACCAAGCGCCGTTATGCCAGCGTAGGTGATATCATCGTCGTGTCTATCAAGAACGCGATCCCTACAAGTGATGTAAAGAAGGGTGCAGTATCAAAGGCTTTGGTTGTTCGCACTAAGAAGGAAATTCGTCGTGCCGATGGTTCTTACATCCGCTTCGATGACAATGCCTGCGTACTGCTGAACAATGCAGGCGAGCTTCGTGGTAGCCGTATCTTCGGTCCAGTAGCCCGTGAGCTCCGTGCTGTGAATATGAAGGTCGTTTCTTTGGCACCTGAGGTACTTTAATAATTAAAAGTTAAAAGTTTAAAGAAATGGCAAAGTTCAATATTAAGAAAAACGATACAGTCATCGTTCTGGCCGGTGAGGACAAGGGCAAGACTGGTAAGGTGCTGAAGGTTCTGACCGACAAGCAGCGCGCACTTGTTGAGGGTGTAAACATGGTCAACAAGAGTGCAAAGCCCAGCGCAAAGAATCCTCAGGGAGGTTTCGTGAAGATGGAGGCTCCTATTCACATCTCAAATATTAGTTTGATTGATCCGAAGAGTGGCAAGGCTACCCGCGTCGCTATCAAGCGTGAGGGCAAGAAGGTCGTTCGTATCGCTAAAAAGTCAGGAGAGGAGATTAAGTAATGGCAAATACAGCACAGTTAAAGTCAGAGTACAAGGAGAAGATTGCTCCTGCTCTGAAGAAGCAGTTCAACTACACTTCTGAGATGCAGATTCCTGTCCTGAAGAAGATTGTCGTAAACCAGGGTCTTGGTGACGCTACTCAGGATAAGAAGATCATCGACGTAGCTATCAATGAGATTTCTGCCATCTGTGGTCAGAAAGCAGTTGCTACCTACTCTAAGAAGGATATCGCTAACTTCAAACTTCGTAAGAAGATGCCTATTGGCGTGATGGTAACCCTGCGTCGTGAGCGCATGTATGAGTTCCTTGAGAAGCTCGTTCGCATCGCTCTGCCACGTATCCGTGACTTCAAGGGTATCGAGAGCAAGTTTGACGGCCGTGGTAACTACACACTGGGTATCCAGGAGCAGATTATCTTCCCAGAGATCAATATCGATTCAGTAGACCGTATCCAGGGTATGAACATCACCTTCGTTACCTCTGCACAGACAGACGAAGAGGGTTATGCACTGCTGAAGGCATTCGGTCTTCCATTCAAGAACGCTAAAAACGATTAAGAGATATGGCAAAAGAATCAATGAAAGCCCGCGAGGTTAAGCGCGCTAAGCTCGTTGCCCGCTATGCTGAGAAGCGTGCCGCTCTGAAGAAGGTGATCGCTACAAGCGAGGATCCTGCTGAGGCTTATGAGGCAGCTCGCAAGTTGCAGAGCATTCCTAAGAACGCTAACCCCATCCGTCTGCACAACCGCTGCAAGATCACGGGTCGTCCAAAGGGATATATGCGCCAGTTCGGTCTCAGCCGTATTCAGTTCCGTGAGATGGCATCAAGCGGTCTGATTCCAGGCGTAAAGAAGGCCAGCTGGTAATCAGCTCACTCAAGCGAAAGAGACATTTTATTATTTAATATTGTCGGGGTAGTCCCGATTAATTAAAACATTTATTTTATGACAGATCCAATAGCAGATTATCTGACACGACTCAGAAACGCAATCATGGCACATCACCGTGTCGTTGAGGTTCCTGCGTCAAACTTGAAGAAGGAAATCACAAAGATCCTCTTCGAGAAGGGTTACATCCTGAACTACAAGTTCATCGAGGATGGTCCTCAGGGTACAATTAAGGTTGCTCTGAAGTATGACCCAGCCACACGTGAAAACGCCATCAAGTGCCTGAAGAGAGTATCTACTCCAGGTCTTCGCCAGTACACTGGCTACAAAGAGATGCCGAGAGTTATTAACGGACTTGGAATCGCCATTCTTTCCACGTCTAAAGGTGTAATGACAGACAAAGAGGCTGCTGCCCTGAAGATTGGCGGCGAGGTTCTTTGCTATGTATATTAATTGGAGGATAGCATATGTCAAGAATAGGAAAATTGCCAATTAGTATCCCTGCCGGCGTTACTGTAGCTCAGGACAATAACGGTATCGTTACTGTAAAAGGTCCTAAGGGAGAGCTTTCACAGAAGGTAGACCCCTCTATCAAGATGAAGATTGAGGACGGTCATATCACATTTGAGATCGACGAGAACAGCCCTGTAAACATCAAGCAGAAGCAGGCTTTCCATGGTCTTTACCGTGCACTTGTCAACAATATGGTTGTTGGCGTAAGCGAGGGTTATAAGAAAGAGATGGAGCTCGTAGGTGTAGGTTACCGTGTTTCTAACCAGGGTAACATCATCGAGTTCGCACTTGGTTATACACACCCCATCTTCATCCAGCTTCCTAAGGAGGTAAAGGTTGAAACCAAGATGGAGCGTAACCAGAATCCTCAGATTATCCTCGAGTCATGCGACAAGGCACTGCTCGGTCTGATTTGTGCTAAAATTCGTTCTTTCCGTATGCCTGAGCCTTACAAAGGAAAGGGTATTTTGTTCAAGGGTGAGGTTATCCGTCGTAAGTCGGGTAAGTCAGCATCAGCTAAGTAATTAAGAATTAATTATTAAGTATTCAAGATTATGACAACGAAGAAAGTAGAAAGACGAATTAAGATCAAATATAGAATTCGTAAGAACGTATTCGGCACAGCCGAGCGTCCCCGTCTGAGCGTTTTCCGCAGCAACAAGCAGATTTATGCTCAGGTGATTAACGATTTGGAAGGTAAAACACTCGCATCTGCATCATCACTGGGTCTTGAGGCTATGCCAAAGATTCAGCAGGCTGAGAAGGTAGGTGAGCTGGTAGCCAAGAAGGCTCAGGAGGCTGGCGTTTCTGCCGTAGTCTTCGACCGTAACGGTTATCTGTATCACGGCCGTGTAAAGTCGCTCGCAGACGCAGCTCGTAAAGGTGGACTAAAATTCTAAACGATTATGGCAATGAAAAATGTTAAGGTAAATAGTGACGTAGAGTTGAAAGACAGACTGGTTGCCATCAACCGTGTTACAAAGGTAACAAAGGGTGGTCGCACCTTTACATTCGCAGCTATTGTAGTTGTCGGTGACGGCAACGGTATCATTGGCTGGGGTCTGGGTAAGGCTGGTGAAGTAACAGCAGCTATTGCCAAGGGTGTTGAGGCTGCCAAGAAGAATCTTGTTAAGGTTCCTGTACTCAAGGGCACCATCCCTCATGAGATGGAAGCTCGCTTCGGTGGTGCACAGGTGTTCCTGAAGCCAGCAGCTGCTGGTACCGGTCTTGTAGCCGGTGGTGCTATGCGTGCTGTACTGGAGAGCGTAGGTATTAAGGATGTGCTCGCTAAGTCAAAGGGTTCTTCTAACCCCCACAACTTGGTAAAGGCTACTATCGTAGCTCTGAGCCAGATGCGTGACGCTTACACTGTAGCAGGTACACGTGGTATCAGTATGGAAAAAGTATTTAGAGGTTAAAGGAGAATAAAACTATGGCAACAATTAAAGTAAAGCAGATTAAGAGTAAGATCGGTTTCCCGGTTGATCAGAAGCGCACGCTCGAGGCTCTCGGCCTGCGTAAGATCTCACAGGTTGTTGAGGTAGAAGACAATCCTTCAATCCGTGGTATGATTCGCAAGGTACACCACCTGGTGACCGTCGTTGAGTAATTAACAATTTAAATGTAGATTCGATTATGAAACTGAATAATTTAAAGCCAGCTGAGGGCTCTACCCACTCACGTCGTCGTATCGGTCGCGGACCAGGCTCTGGTCTCGGTGGTACTTCTACCCGTGGTCACAAGGGAGCTAAGGCTCGTTCTGGTTACAAGAGAAAGATTGGTTTCGAAGGTGGTCAGATGCCTTTGCAGCGTCGCGTTCCGAAGTCAGGATTCAAGAACATCAACCACAAGGAGTACTTTGCAGTAAACCTCTCTACACTTCAGAAGCTTGCTGAGGAGAAGAACCTCACCAAGATCGGCGTAGCAGAGCTCGTTGCTGCAGGTCTCACCAATGGTAAGGAACTTATTAAGATCCTCGGTAACGGTGAGTTGAAGGCCAAGATTGATGTCGAGGCAAACGCTTTCTCAAAGACTGCTGAAGAGGCTATCAAGGCAGTAGGTGGTAACGCAACAAAAATCTAAACTGTAAAATGAAGAAGTTAATAGAGACACTAAAGAACATCTGGAAGATTGAGGACCTGCGCCAGCGCATCCTGATAACACTTCTGTTTGTAGCGATTTATCGTTTTGGCTCGTTTGTGGTACTTCCCGGTATTAATCCAGCCATGCTGAGCCAGTTGCAGTCACAGACTGCCGGCGGTCTGATGTCGTTGCTCGATATGTTCTCTGGTGGTGCATTCTCCAACGCATCTATCTTTGCGCTTGGAATCATGCCTTACATCTCTGCTTCTATCGTAATGCAGCTTCTGGCTGTTGCCGTTCCTTACGTGCAGAAGATGCAGCGTGAGGGCGAGAGCGGCCGTAAGAAGATCAGTATGTATACCCGTTGGCTGACAGTGGCAATCCTGCTGTTCCAGGCACCGGGTTACCTGATGAACCTGAAGATGACCTCTGGCGCTGCCCTGGCAACAGGCATCTCGTGGTCGGTATTCATGGTTCCAGCTGTTATCATCCTTTCTGCAGGAAGTATGTTTATCCTGTGGTTGGGTGAGCGCATTACGGATAAGGGCATCGGAAATGGTATCTCACTGATCATTATGATCGGTATCATTGCACGCCTGCCTCAGGCATTCATCCAGGAGGTAAGCTCTCGATTCACCGCTATCACTGGTGGTGGATTGGTAATGTTCCTCGTTGAGATTATCATTCTCTATGCAGTTGTTTGCGCATCTATTGTTCTCGTACAGGGTGTCCGTAAGGTGCCCGTACAGTATGCAAAGCGTCTTGTAGGTAACAAGCAGGTAGGTGGTGCCCGTCAGTATATCCCCCTGAAGTTGTTCGCTGCCAATGTAATGCCTATCATCTTTGCTCAGGCACTGATGTTCATTCCATTGACCATCGTTCAGTATTCAGCTCCTGAAAATGCTAGTTGGTTCGTTCGCACGATGCTCGATCATCACAGTTGGACATACAACATCATTTTCGCCATACTGATTATCGCATTCACTTATTTCTATACTGCCATTACGCTGAACCCAACCCAGATGGCTGAGGACATGAAGCGTAACAATGGATTCATTCCTGGCGTAAAGCCTGGTAAGGAGACCGCTGAATACATCGACACCGTGATGTCGCGTATCACACTCCCCGGTTCATTGTTCATCGCCTTCATCGCTGTGATGCCTGCTCTAGCTGGTTTGCTGAATGTGCAGGATGCGTTCTCTCAGTTCTTTGGTGGTACATCACTGTTGATTCTCGTCGGTGTAGTGCTCGATACACTCGCACAGATTGAGTCTCACCTGTTGATGCGTCACTATGACGGTCTGCTCAGTTCGGGCCGTATCCACGGACGCGGAATGGCTGCTTATTAGTCTTCTATGAAGATATTCCTGAAGACTGAGGATGAGATTGAGCTGATGCGCCAGGCTAACCAACTGGTTGGTAAAACGCTTGGCGAGTTAGCAAAACATATAAAGCCTGGAGTAACGACCCTCCAGTTGGATCAGATTGCGGATGAGTTTATCAGAGATCATGGTGCCATCCCCACTTTTAAGGGTTTTCCCAATCCATATGGAGGGCCGTTTCCTGCCAGCATCTGCACGTCGGTAAATGACGTAGTCGTGCACGGAGTGCCTAATGCAGAGACCGTTCTGAAAGAGGGCGATATCATCTCCGTTGACTGTGGCACATTACTGAATGGTTTTAACGGCGACTCTGCCTATACGTTCTGTGTGGGTGAGGTGTCGGAAGAAATCAAGAAACTGTTGAAGACCACTAAGGAGGCGCTCTATCTTGGTATAGAGGCTGCTCAGGCAGGTAAGCACCTTGGAGATATCAGCAGTGCGGTGCAGGAGCATTGTGAGGCACAGAAGTACGGCATCGTACGTGAGCTGACCGGTCATGGCATCGGTCGTGAGATGCACGAGGACCCGCAGGTGCCCAACTATGGCAGGAGAGGAAACGGTGTGATGCTGAAGGCTGGCATGTGTATCGCCATTGAGCCAATGATTACAATGGGCGACCGTGCCATCTGGATGGATAAGGACCGTTGGACCATCCGCACTCGCGATGGTAAGCCAGCTGCTCATTATGAGCATACGATAGCCATCAGAAAGGGAAAGGCTGAAATTTTATCCTCATTTGAAGAAGTAGAACAGTTAGAAGGTAATAGTAATTAATTTATGGCAAAACAATCCGCTATTGAGCAGGATGGAACAATCGTTGAGTCGTTGTCGAATGCGATGTTCCGTGTAGAACTTGAAAATGGAGTTCAGATTATTGCGCACATCTCCGGTAAGATGAGAATGCACTATATCAAGATACTCCCGGGCGATAAGGTGAAGGTAGAAATGAGTCCTTACGACCTGACAAAAGGAAGAATTGTATTTAGATACAAATAAACAATAGGAACAATTATGAAGACAAGAGCATCATTGAAGAAGCGTACCCCAGATTGCAAGATCGTACGTCGCAAGGGACGCCTGTTCGTTATTAACAAGAAGAACCCAAAGTATAAAATGCGTCAGGGTTAATGTTAAAAATGCATAAAATGTGCGGAGGTTTGAGAAAATCTTCGTACCTTTGCATGCTTTTTTAGCAGAATTTCGAAATTTAAAGTATTTTATTTTATCTATTTATTTAACAAATGGCAATAAGAATTGTTGGAGTAGATTTGCCCCAGAATAAGCGTGGCGAAATCGCATTGACCTATATCTATGGTATTGGTCGAAGTAGTTCAGCAAAGATATTGGATAAGGCAGGTGTCAGCCGCGACCTGAAGGTAAGCGAGTGGAGTGACGACCAGGCAGCCAAAATCCGTGAAATCATCGGCGCTGAATTCAAAGTAGAAGGTGATCTCCGCAGTGAGATCCAGTTGAACATCAAGCGACTGATGGATATTGGTTGCTATCGTGGAGTCCGTCATCGTAATGGTCTTCCTGTTCGTGGTCAGAGCACAAAGAATAATGCTCGTACCCGTAAGGGAAAGAAGAAGACTGTTGCTAATAAGAAGAAGGCTACGAAGTAATTCTATTAAACATTAAACATTAAAGATTAAAAGAATTATGGCAAAGAAAACAGTCACTTCAAAGAAGAGAAACGTGAGAGTAAATGCGATCGGCCAGCTCCACGTACACAGTTCTTTCAATAATATTATCGTATCTTTGGCAAATGACGAGGGTCAGATTATCTCTTGGTCATCTGCAGGTAAGATGGGTTTCCGTGGTTCTAAGAAGAACACGCCTTATGCAGCCCAGATGGCAGCAGAGGATTGCGCAAAGGTTGCTTACGATCTTGGTCTGCGCAAGGTAAAGGCCTATGTAAAGGGTCCCGGTAACGGCCGTGAGTCAGCTATCCGTGCCATCCATGGCGCAGGTATCGAGGTAATGGAGATCATCGATGTTACTCCACTGCCACATAACGGATGTCGCCCCCCAAAGCGTCGTCGCGTATAATTATTATTGAATTGATTAAAACAGATTATTATTTTTTTAAATTATGGCAAGATATTTAGGACCGAAATCAAAAATTGCCCGCCGATTTGGAGAAGCCATCTTCGGCCCGGACAAAGTTTTGTCTAGGAGAAACTTCCCTCCTGGACAGCATGGCAACAACCGTCGCCGCAAGCAGTCGGAGTATGCAGTCATGCTGGCAGAGAAGCAGAAGGCCAAGTATACCTATGGCGTACTTGAGCGCCAGTTCCGTAACATGTTTGAGAAGGCCGCTAAGGCTGAGGGTATCACCGGTGAGGTGCTCCTGCAGCTTTTGGAGAGCCGACTCGATAATGTTGTGTTCCGTTTGGGTATTGCTCCTACTCGTGCAGCTGCGCGTCAGCTCGTGGGCCACAAACACATTACTGTGGATGGCAAGGTAGTGAACATTCCTTCTTTCCAGGTTAAGCCTGGTATGATCGTAGCTGTTCGCGAGAAGTCAAAGTCTCTCGAGGTTATTGAGGCAGCCCTTGCTGGTTTCAACCATAGCAAGTACCCTTGGATTGAGTGGGATGAGAATGCAAAAGCTGGTAAGTTCCTGCACATGCCGGATCGTGCCGACATCCCTGAGAATATTAAGGAACAGTCAATCGTTGAGTTGTACTCTAAGAACTAAAATCATTTAAATTAATGGCGATATTAGCATTTCAAAAACCCGATAAAGTCGTAATGTTGGAGGCCAACGACAAGTTCGGCAAGTTCGAATTTCGTCCTTTGGAGCCAGGCTTCGGTGTAACCATCGGTAACGCCCTGCGCCGCATTCTTCTTTCATCGCTTGAGGGCTATGCTATCAATACCATCCGTATTGCGGGTGTGGAGCATGAGTTCTCTTCTGTGCCTGGTGTTAAAGAAGATGTTACCAACATGATCTTGAACCTGAAACAAGTTCGGTTCAAGCAAGTAGTAGAAGAATTCGAGAATGAGAAAGTCAGTATCACGGTCGAGAATACTACAGAGTTCAAGGCCTCGGATATTGGCAAGTACCTGACTGGATTTGAGGTGCTGAATCCCGATTTGGTGATTTGTCATTTAGATTCCAAGGCTTCGATGCAGATTGATCTTACTATTAACAAAGGTCGCGGCTATGTACCCGCTGATGAAAATCGCGAGTTCTGCACCGATGTTAATGTAATAGCAATCGATTCTATTTACACTCCGATTCGTAACGTGAAGTATGCTGTTGAGCCCTATCGTGTTGAGCAGAAGACCGACTACGATAAGCTCGTGCTTGAAGTTACGACGGACGGCTCCATCCACCCAAAGGATGCACTGAAGGAAGCCGCCAAGATCCTGATCTATCACTTCATGTTGTTCTCTGATGAGAAGATCACGCTTGAAACAAGCGATAACGAGGGCAACCAGGAGTTTGATGAGGAGATCCTGCACATGCGCCAGCTGCTCAAGACACGTCTTGTTGACATGAACCTCTCTGTTCGTGCCCTCAACTGTCTGAAGGCTGCTGATGTGGAGACACTTGGTGACCTGGTACAGTATAATAAGACTGACCTCCTGAAGTTCCGCAACTTTGGTAAGAAATCGCTCACTGAGCTTGATGATTTGCTCGAGAGTCTGAATCTGTCGTTTGGAACCGATATTTCAAAGTATAAACTGGACAAGGAGTAAGTCCGCGAGGAACTAACCGAATGCCCAATAAAAAGAAAAAAGAAAAATGAGACATAGTAAGAAATTCAACCATCTCGGTCGTACTGCCAGTCATCGTAGTGCTATGCTTGCAAACATGGCTACTTCGCTGATCATGCACAAAAGAATCACTACGACCGTTGCTAAGGCTAAGGCCTTGAAGAAGTATGTAGAGCCCCTGATTACAAAGGCAAAGGAGGATTCTACAAACTCTCGTCGTGTAGTATTCAGCTACTTGCAGAACAAGGAGGCTATCAAGGCTCTGTTCGGTGAGGTAGCACAGAAGGTAGGTGACCGTCCCGGTGGTTATACCCGCATCATTAAGTTGGGTACCCGTCAGGGTGACGCTGCCCAGGTTTGTTTCATCGAGCTCGTTGACTTCGATGAGGCAATGGCTAAGGATACTAAGAAGAAGAGCACTCGCCGTTCGCGCAAGTCTGCTCCTAAGGCTGAAGCTGCTCCTGCTGCAGAGGAGGTTAAGGCAGAGGAAACACCTGCTGCTGAGGCTCCTGCAGAAGAGGCAAAGGCTGAATAAGGAACTATTCGGTTCTACCAAACCTTTAGGGTTTCCCCTACATCAAATTAGGGGAAATCCTTTTTTTTATTAGTAGATTATTGCTTATCTTTGCAGCGTGAAATTTTAAAACGTGACGGTTATGAAGAAGACATTGATTTTATCAGTAAGTACGATCTTACTTCTAAGCAGTTGTGGAAGTTACGCTGGTGTGGGAGCGTATACAGGTGGTACCTTCGGTTCGATTATAGGTTCTGCTATCGGCGGCATAGCCGGTGGTCCCCGTGGTAGCGACATTGGTACTTTGATTGGTATAGCCGGTGGCGCAGTGGTAGGCGCTGCAGTAGGTGCTGCAGCTGATAATGCCGAGCAGCAGCGCTATGAAGCCTATAAATATGAGCGTCAGCAGTCGCGTGCTGCTAGGTCGCAATATGACAGTGTGCAGCCGGAAGAAAAGATGTATGACGAAACCAATAGTGGTGACGACAGACTTTATGGCTTTGATGAAGACTTTAACAGCACAGCTACGCCTGCGCCATCAGCATCTTCTCCCAGCCTGGAAATCCGCAAGCCTCGCTTAGTGGATATGAATCGCGACGGCGTCTTGACACGCGGCGAAACGGCTCGTATGGTGTTCGAGGTGTTTAATACCTCATCAGAACCCGTATACCGTGTACTGCCTTTGGTAGCTGAGATCACCAATAACAGACATATCCGTATCTCGGAAAACGTACTTGTAGAAAGTATTGCGCCAGGAAAAGGTATTCGTTATACGGCCACGATAAAGGCTGACGACCGATTAAAGGACGGTGAAGCCGTGATCCGTATAGCCGTGAAACAAGGTGGTCATGAGATCACATCCCAAACCAGAGAGTTCAGGATTCAAACAAGTAAGCGATAGGTTGTCCTATCGCTTATTTTCTTTTTGTTGCTTCTTATATTGGTCGCGTAACTCCATCCAGATGGGTTTGGTACTAGAACCTTCATTTGTACCTAAGTCTAATTCTGGTAAATCGATGTTTTCTGCAGGTTTAAACGGAATGATCGATTCGTCGTAACGCTCTACAATGACTGGGGCAATGCCTTGCGCGAAAATCCCCAGCTCCTTTGCAGCGCGAACAGATAGATCGATAATCCTGCCTTTAACATAAGGTCCGCGATCGGTGACCCTGACGATGACATGGACGCCGTTTTCAGGATTGGTGACTTTGAGTAATGTGCCAAAAGGATACGTCTTGTGAGCACATGTCAAAGAGTCATGGTGAAGTCTTTCGCCATTGGCCGTTTTCCGGCCGGTAAACTTCTTAGAATAAAAAGAAGCTTTGCCACTCTGGGTTTGGGCCAGAGCGGTAAAGCTTGTTGCTATTGCAAATAGAAGTATTATAAATCGTCTATATAACATTCATTGGTTAAACGATGCCCTGGGCAAGCATGGCCTTTGCTACCTTCATGAAGCCAGCTACATTAGCGCCCTTGACATAGTTGATATAACCACCAGGCTCCTTGCCGTACTTCACGCACTGCTCATGGATGCCAGACATAATCTGATGCAGACGCTGGTCTACTTCCTCGGCAGTCCATGCCATGCGCATAGAGTTCTGGGTCATCTCCAATCCAGAGGTAGCTACACCACCTGCATTTACGGCCTTACCTGGTGCGAAGAGCTGACCTGCTGCGATGAACTTATTCACGGCCTCGGCGGTACATCCCATGTTAGAAACCTCTGCCACACAGAGAGGCTTGTTGGCCAGAATCATGTCGGCATCGGCACCGTTCAGCTCGTTCTGGGTAGCACATGGCAGATAGATGTCGGCCTTCTGCTCCCAAGGCTTCTTGCCAGCGAAGAACTTCGAACCTTCGAACTCCTCCTCGTATGGCTGACATACATCATTGCCACTGGCGCGGAGTTCCAACATGTATTCAATCTTCTCTTCATCGAGTCCGGCAGGATCGTAGATATAGCCGTCAGGACCAGAAATGGTAATCACCTTGGCACCGAGTTCGGTGGCCTTCTTTGCAGCACCCCATGCCACATTTCCGAAACCGGAGAGTGCAATCGTCTTACCCTTAATGTCAAGACCATGGGTGTCCATCATGTGGTGAACGAAATACAAAGCACCGTAACCAGTAGCCTCTGGACGGAGGATAGAGCCGCCCCATTCCATACCCTTACCGGTCAATGTAGCACCATGGAACTGGCTGGTCAGTTTCTTGTAATAGCCAAAGAGGTAGCCAATCTCACGGGCACCTACGCCGATGTCGCCAGCAGGAACGTCCATATCGGGGCCGATGACCTTATACAGTTCGCACATAAAGGCCTGACAGAACTTCATGACCTCATTGTCGCTCTTGCCGCGGATGCTGAAGTCGGAACCTCCCTTGCCACCGCCCATGGGCAATGTGGTAAGTGCGTTCTTGAATGTCTGTTCGAAACCCAGGAACTTCAGGATACTCAGGTTTACTGAAGGGTGGAAACGCAAACCGCCTTTGTACGGGCCGATGGCGCTGTTAAACTGTACGCGGTAACCGATGTTCACCTGTACCTCGCCTTTGTCGTCAACCCAGGGCACGCGGAATGTCGTAATGCGCTCAGGCTCTACGATGCGCTCTATGATTTTTGCCTTTTCGAACTCAGGATGCTGGTTGTAGACGTCCTTAATGGATTCCAAAACTTCTCTTACTGCCTGTAAGTACTCCAGTTCGCCAGGATGCTTCTGCTCCAGGGCTTGCATAATTTTCTCAACTTCCATAGTTTACTTTAATCTTGAATAATTGTTTTAAGTTTGTCAATATGTTACTTTGATGGTGCAAATGTAGAAAAAATATCGGTACCTTCCAAGGAAAGTACCGAATATTTTTATTTTTAAGTTACAATTTGTTAAATCTTGGCTAAAGCCTGCTTGATGTCATCGAGAATATCCTCTACATCTTCTATACCAACTGACAGACGAATCAGGTCGGGAGCTACACCAGCTTCGCGTAGCTGCTCATCAGAGAGCTGACGGTGTGTATGGCTAGCCGGGTGGAGCACACAAGTGCGTGCATCGGCCACGTGGGTTACGATATTGATCATCTCCAGTGAGTCCATCCATTTAATGGCGGTCTCGCGCGTACCTTTTAATCCAAATGCGATCACACCGCAACTGCCGTTAGGCAGATACTTCTGTCCGAGGGCATAGTTCTTGTCACTGGGCAGTCCGCAGTAATGCACCCAAGCCACCTTCTCGTTCTGGCTCAGGAACTCAGCCACCTTCTGGGCGTTCTTGCAGTGCTGGGCCATGCGCAGGTGGAGCGTCTGCAGTCCGAGGTGCAGCAGGAATGAGTTCTGTGGAGCGGGGATTGAGCCGAGGTCGCGCATCAACTGGGCCACGAGCTTCGTGGTGAAGCCCATCTTACCGAAGGCCTTCACGTAGGTCAGTCCGTGATAGCTCTCATCGGGCGTGCAGAGACCGGGGAACTTGTCGGCGTTAGCCAGCCAGTCGAAGTTGCCGCTATCCACCACGACACCACCTACCTGTGTAGCCAGTCCGTCCATATACTTTGTGGTAGAGTGGGTGACAATGTCGGCACCCCATTCAAACGGACGGCAGTTGATCGGTGTAGCGAAGGTATTGTCTACGATGAGGGGTACACCGTTCTTGTGGGCGATCTTGGCAAAGCGTTCGATGTCGAACACGGCACAGCCAGGGTTTGAAATGGTCTCGCCGAACATGGCCTTCGTGTTCGGACGGAAGGCGGCCTGAATCTCCTCATCCGAGGCCTCCTGTGAGATGAAGGTGCAGTCGATGCCGAGTTTCTTCAGTGTGACACCGAAGAGGTTGTAGGTACCGCCATAGATCTCGTTGGAGGTGATGAAGTGGTCGCCAGCCTGACAGATGTTGAAGATGGCGTAGAAATTGGCTGCCTGACCCGATGAAGTGAGCACAGCACCCACACCGCCTTCGAGCGTGGCAATCTTCGCTGCCACAGCATCGTTCGTGGGGTTCTGCAGACGGGTGTAGAAATAGCCTTCTTTTTCGAGGTCGAACAACTTCGCCATCTCGTCAGAGTCGTCGTATTTGAAGGTCGTACTCTGAATGATGGGCAACTCTATCGGTTCACCGTTTTTGGCTTTGTAGCCAGCTTGTACGCAGAGCGAACCCTGCCTTAGTTTCTTTTCCATTATTATTCTGTTTATAACTTTTTGTTTGTAAGTTTAATATCTGAATGCGAAATCCTCCAGGATACAGATAGACTTCTCTTTCGTATCTGAAGCAAATACGAAGAAGAGTGCGTGTTTGCCTGTATAGTCGGCCAGTGCGGGGAGTTCGATGGCCATTTCTGTGGATTCCTTAGGCATATCTGCTTTTAATGTAATGGTACCCAGGAGTTTGCCGCCCTGTGACTCCCATGGCCGGTCTATCATGATATTGATCGTACCGTCAAGGCCTTCAGGAATCAGGCGTAACAATAGCTGCAGGTAGTCGCCATCGTATGATTTCGTGAAGTCGAAGTACTTATAGCCCACGATAGAGCCATCTGTATTGTTTACCACACGGTTGGTATTGTTCTTCAGGTCGTAGGGCTCGTCGAAATTCGTCTCTGTACCGTAAGATGTCTCCACGTATGAGCCGTAATAGGTATTCTTGGGCCAGTCGTGAACAGCCACTTTCGGACCGGTAATCCAGCAGGCGATACCTGCAGAGTGGCGCTCGAAGGGGTCGAGACCGTTGAGTGCAAAGCCCTCAGAGTTATATTCGCCCTCAGAAATCTCTACTTTTCCACCAACTCCTTCTTCAACTTTCACCTCTATAGGTGCTACCATGGCCTGACGGGCATATTCATCGAGACCAGCTTGACGGTGATAGAATACGTACCACTGTCCGTTGACCTCACAGATGCTGCCATGCGTATTGCCACTGACAACACCAGAAGCAATGGTGTCACCCTGTTCGTTAACCTCGCGACCTCGTCCGTCGATAATCGTTCCGCCATAAGTCCAAGGACCTAAAGGTTGGTCGCTATAGGCGTAGGCGAGGGTGTAGTTGGTGTCGGGGAGACCGAACTCACCAGGTTCCGTCCAACGGCTGTAGATAAAGACATACTTATCCTTGATCTTACGGATAGATGAAGCCTCGAAGAAACGGAATTTGCCTGGCTCGTTTCTGCCAGATACCATGCCGTCGACAATCTTTGTGCCAGGTTTTACGGTACACATCGTGGCAGGATCTATCTCTGCAGCGTAAGAGTGTTCAAAGCCCCAGTAGCCATATACACGACCGTCATCATCGACAAATACGGCAGGGTCGAACCCATAGATACCATCAACCTTATTGGGGTCGTCGGCATTCCAGTTGCATACCTCGAAAGGACCATTAGGACGGTCGCTCTTGGCAATCAGACCGTTACGTCCGCCAGTCTGGTCGTTGGGAAAGAGGTAATAGGTCTTCTTGCCTGTCGAATCGGTGGTCATCGTTACGTCAGGTGCAAAGAGTACGTCAGCAGTACTTGCAGAGTCGAAGGGCTCGCCTTTGGCGTTCTTGTCAACCACGAGAATCACACCATCATAGCGCCACTGACTAAGATTATCAACGGAAGCTGACCATACCACCTGATCACGTCCGCAATAATCTGTTTTGATGTTATCGTGAGATCCGTAGATATACACACGCTGTTTACCAGGGTTATCAGGATCCTCAAATACATAGGGTTCTCCATCGGGGATATGCTCCCATAACGGGAGGTAAGGATTACCTACTGTTGTAAGTTCAGACTTTACATTCTCAACGTTCTTGGTACATGAGAGCGCCAGGATTGCGCAGCAAGCCATCACAAACGGCATTCTAAAAGTTTTAGACTTCATATCGTATAGGTTTGATTATTTTGTGCACAAAGTTACAAAAAGTATTGGAATTATGCGATTAACTTCGAAAAAAGTTGTATCTTTGCGCTCAATATGCTTGAACAAGTAACTAAAATACCCCAAGAGTGGAATAAATTCTACCTAAAAGATGTGTCGTTCGTTAATCTGATGACACGTCGTATATTCAACGTGCTGATAGTGGCTAATCCTTACGATGCTTTCATGCTTGAAGACGACGGACGTGTGGATGAGAAGATTTTCGATGAGTATATGGAGTTGGGTATGCGTTACCCGCCTACATTTACACAGGTGTCTACTACGGAAGAGGCCAATGAAGTGCTCAAGACGACTGATATTGACTTGGTAATATGTATGCCTGGTAATGCCGATAATGATGCATTTACTGTAGCGCGAGAAGTCAAGGCGGCTCATCCCAATATCCCTTGTGTCGTACTGACACCGTTCTCGCATGGTATCACCAAGCGTATTCAGGATGAAGACATGTCGGTGTTCGACTATGTGTTCTGTTGGTTGGGCAATACGAACCTTATCATGTCGATCATTAAACTGATCGAGGATAAGATGAATATCGAGCATGATATCAAAGAGGCTGGCGTGCAGATGATTCTTCTGGTGGAAGATAATATCCGATTCTACAGCAGCGTGTTGCCTAACCTCTATAATTATATTCTTGCCCAGTCGAAACGCTTCTCTACCGAGGCATTGAATCCCCATGCTGCTGCCCAGCGCAAAAGAGGACGACCTAAGGTTGTACTTGCCACCACCTACGAAGAGGCGATGCAACTTTACGAAAAGTATCACGAGAACACATTAGGTGTGATTAGTGATACCCGGTTCCCGATAAAGGTACACGAGGGTAGGTTAAGTCATGTAGAAGAAGGCGACCCCGAGGCAGGCCTCAAGCTGCTCCGCGAGATTCGCCGTCGAGATGAGTATGTGCCGTTGATTCTCGATTCATCAGAGATTGCAAATAAGGCAAAAGCCGAAGCTGAGGGATTCCACTTTATCGACAAGAACTCTACCAAGATGAATGTCGACTTGCATCATCTGATGGAAGAACACATGGGTTTTGGTGATTTCATCTTCCGTGATCCGAAGACCAAAGAGGAAGTTTACCGTGTATCGTCATTGAAGGAACTTCAGGATAATATCTTCAAGATTCCCTACGATTCAATGCTCTATCACGTGTCGAGAAATCACATGAGCCGTTGGCTCACGGCACGTGCCATCTTCCCTGTATCAGCGTTCTTGAAGCATGTTACATGGCATAAACTGAAGGATGTGGATGCTCACCGCCAGATTATCTTTGATGCCATTGTGCAGTATCGAAAGATGAAGAACATCGGTGTGGTAGCTGTCTTCGACCGTCTGAAATTCGATGCTTATAGCCATTTTGCACGTATCGGTGACGGTTCTTTAGGTGGTAAGGGTCGTGGCTTGGCATTCCTCGACAATATTATTAAGCGCCATCCCGAACTGAATCAGTTCGAGAATGCCAAGGTGTCTATCCCGAAGACTGTTGTGCTGTGTACTGACTTCTTCGACGAGTTCATGGAGAAGAACAATCTTTATCCCATCGCGTTGAGTGATGCCAGTGATGAGGAAATCTTGCAGCACTTCATGCGTGCACAGTTACCCGATGCATTGATAGCCGACTTCTTTACGTTCTTTGAGGCCGTCAAGTCGCCTATTGCCGTTCGTTCGAGTTCTTTGCTGGAGGATTCTCACTATCAGCCTTTTGCTGGTATCTACTCTACGTATATGATTCCTTATCTGTCGGATAAGTATGAGATGCTGCGTATGTTGGCTTGTGCTATCAAGGGCGTCTATGCATCGGTTTATTATAAGGACTCAAAAGCCTATATGCTCGCTACGCAGAATGTGATAGACCAGGAGAAGATGGCCGTTATCTTGCAAGAAGTTGTAGGCAAACAGTATGGTGATTTGTATTATCCGAATTTCTCAGGTGTGCTTCGTTCCCTGAATTATTACCCGATAGGCGAAGAAACGGCAGAAGAAGGTATCGCCTCTTTGGCATTGGGACTTGGTAAATATATCGTAGATGGTGGTCAGACACTTCGTGTTTCGCCTTATCATCCCACTCAGGTGCTTCAGATGTCAGAGATGGAAACGGCACTGACTGAGACGCAAACCCGCTTCTATGCGCTCGATATGGCTCATGTAGGTGACGATTTTAAGGTAGATGATGGCTTTAATATTAAAAAGGTACGCGTGAAGCAAGCCGCAGAAGACGGTTCTTTAACATATATCGCCTCAACCTATGATCCGGTAGACCAGATTATCCGAGATGGAATTTACGAGGGCGGACGTAAGGTGATATCCTTCTGTGGCGTTCTTCAGCATGGTGTATTCCCATTGCCAGAACTGCTTCAGATGTCACAACGACTTGGTGCTGACGAGATGAAACGTCCTGTAGAAATCGAATTTGCCTGTAACCTGAATGATGATCGAACAGGTGAGTTCTATCTCCTGCAGATTCGTCCTATTGTAGATTCCAAGCAGGTTCTTGATGAAGATTTGAATGCCATACCTGATGATAAGTGTCTTTTGCGTTCTCATAATAGTCTTGGTCATGGCATCTCGGAGGATGTGGTCGATGTGGTCTATGTCAAAGCAAATGATGACTTTACGGCAGTTAATAATCCTACGATAGCAGATGAAATAGAGCAAATCAACCGGAAGTTCCTTGCTGAAGACAAGAATTATGTGCTGATTGGCCCAGGCAGGTGGGGTTCTAGCGATTATTGGCTTGGTATCCCGGTGAAGTGGCCACATATCTCAGCGGCACGTGTTATCGTTGAGGCAGGTTTGAAGAATTATCATGTCGACCCCTCTCAGGGTACCCATTTCTTCCAAAACCTGACTTCATTCGGTGTGGGTTATTTTACGATCAATACCTATACAGGTGATGGTATTTTCCAGAAAGACGTGTTGGATGCCATGCCCGCCATTGAGGAAACACAGTATGTGCGCCATGTGCGTTTTGAGCGTCCATTGAAGATCATGATGGATGGTAAAAAACAGCAGGGCGTCGTTCTTTTACCAGGTGAATAGTCCTAGAACTAGCTGAGCCTGTTGTAACAGATGCCCGGCAAATGGGGAGGAACATAGAGCGTAATAAACGTATAACAACAAAAGTATCAATAAATAACTAAAGCATCATGAAGCGATTTTTAGTAACACTGGTGGCAGCGCTGATGGTCTGCCTTGCAAATGCTCAAACGAAGTTGGTTTCCATCTTGGGTGATTCGTATTCTACCTATGAGAATTATGTAACGCCAAGTACAAACGAGCTTTGGTATTATGCCCAAAACGGTGCACAGAAGACTGACGTGAAGAATGTTCGCCAAACATGGTGGCATCAGGTTATCAGTGAGAATGGCTGGCGCTTGTGTATCAATAACTCCTATAGTGGTGCAACGATCAGCTATACAGGTTATGATGGCAACGACTATAGCGCCCGTTCCTTTAATACGCGAATGCCTGATTTAGGTCAGCCAGATATCATTTTCGTTTTTGGCGCTACAAATGATAGTTGGGCAGGCGCACCTATCGGTGAATACAAATATGAAAATATTCAGTATGGCGATCTGTATGCCTTCCGTCCTGCGATGGCTTATCTGCTTCAGCGCATGAAAGACCGTTATCTAAATACCGAAATTTATTTCATACTGAATGATGATTTAAGGGATGAAATCGATGAGTCTGTTAAGACGATCTGTGCGTACTATTCAGTACCTGTTATCGAGTTGGTTAATATCGACAAGCTCTCAGGACATCCTTCTGTAAAGGGTATGCGCCAGATTGCTGATCAGGTGAATGCTTTCGTAGGTGGTAATGCTTCTGGTGATGTAAATGACAATAATACACCTTTACACCTGATGAAACCAGCTTATCGCTTGGGTTATGGTGTTGCCAAAGCTGCAGATGTGAAAGCAGTGATGGATCGTGTGCTGAAGTATATTGAAACTGAGACGCCTGCCCAGCTTGTAGATAAGCAAACAGGTGAGGTAGTAACAGACTTTAAGAAGATTACTGCCAATACCCAGTTGAAGCAGGGTGGTTTCCGTTTAACGAGTTATGAATGGGGCGTTACCTACTCAGGTGCCTTAGCTGCTTATGAGGCTACAGGCGATAAGGCTTATAAGAACTATGTTACTACTCGTCAGAAGTTCTTGGCAGAGATTGCACCTTATTATAAAAAGGTATATGCTAAAGATCAGGGAATCGACAAAAACGTACGTCGTGTGGTAGATCCTCATGCACTTGATGATGCTGGAGCTATCTGTTGCTCTATGATAAAGTCGGTTCTAGGGGGTGAGAAAGACCCTCAGCTTCGCGCGCTTATCGACAACTATGCTGACTATATCCTGAATAAGGAATATCGTTTATCTGATGGCACGTTTGCTCGTATCCGTCCACAGAATAACACGCTTTGGCTAGATGATATGTTTATGGGTATTCCTACGGTGGCCTATATGGGAAAACTGACAGGAGACAGTAAGTATTATGATGAGGCAGCTAAGCAGGTGTTGCAATTTGCCCAGCGGATGTTTGTACCAGAGAAGGGGCTGTTCCGTCATGGTTGGGTGGAATCGATGGAAACACATCCTGCTTTCCATTGGGGCAGAGCGAATGGTTGGGCTATCTTAACGATGTGTGAGGTGCTCGATGTCTTGCCTGCAGATCATCCTAAGCGTGGTGAGATTCTGAATTTGCTCAAGGCTCATGCTGCAGGTTTGGCAAAACTACAGCAGCACGATGGCTTCTGGCATCAATTGCTCGATCGTGATGATACTTATCTGGAGGCATCGGCTACAGCTATCTACACCTATTGTCTGGCACATGCTGTTAATCAGGGTTGGTTAGATGCGAAGGTTTATGGTCCTGTGGCACAGTTAGGTTGGCATGCTGTAGCGTCAAGCGTGAATCAGAAAGGTCAGGTAGAAAAAGTATGTGTAGGTACAGGTATGGGCTTCGATCCTGCTTTTTATGCTTATCGCCCTTGTCATGTCATGGCTGCCCATGGTTATGGTCCTGTACTGTGGGCTGGCGCAGAGATGATTAATCTGCTGAAGAAACAACATCCAAAGTCAAATGATTCTGCCGTGATGTTCTACGATAATGAGGTGCCTACTAATGCTTCTATCTTTAACTACGATGGCAGTAAAAGGTTTTAAATGGTTATGAAGAAACTGATGAAATGGGCTATATTCTTTTTGCCTTTGTGTGTTCTTAGTGTCTTGCCTTTGAATGCCCAAGAGGTGATAAGTCTGGAGGGCTCCTGGGATTTCGCTATTGGTGATACTGCGCGCTATCATGACTATGTGATGTTGCCAGGTTCGATGCTTACCAATGGCAAGGGAGACCCGGTAACTGCTGATACGCGTTGGACAGGATCGCTCTATGACTCCAGCTATTACTATAATCCTTTTATGGAGCAATATAGGCAGGAAGGCAATGTTAAGTTCCCCTTCTTCTTAACTCCTGATTATCATTATGTGGGAGTGGCAAAATATCGTCGCAGTGTCTATGTGCCAGCTACATGGGAACGAAAGCACATTACGCTGTTTCTGGAGCGACCACATATTGAAACTACCGTATACGTGAATGGCCAGAAGGTGGGCAGCGATAATTCGCTGTCTGTTCCCCATCAGTTCGATGTGACAGATTTTATCCGTACTGGTACGCGTAATATCATAGAAGTAAGAGTTTATAATGGCATCGAGAATGTTGGTGTAGGGCAGGATTCGCACAGCGTTACAGACCAGACACAAGGCAACTGGAATGGTATCGCAGGGCGTATGGAGTTGCGAGCCCAACCAGAAAGGATGTATATCAAGAGCGTGAAGATCTATCCGAAACCATTTGACCGTGCTTTTCAATTTGAGTTGGAATTGGGTGGTTATTCAAACTACTATAATCAATCCATCTTGGACGTAATGGTTCAGCAAGAAGGAAAAGATTCTTCGAACATCTATTTAGGACATATTGAAATTGATGGTAAGGTAGTAAGGGCGGAAATGCCGATACGTGGGAGTGTGGAACTTTGGGATGAGTTCAATCCGCAATTATACCGTGTGGGCTTCCAAGTTTTAGATGATTACTATGAAACCACCTTTGGCATGCGTGTGGTTAGTATTGAAGACGGACAGATAATGCTGAACCATCACCCGATATACTTACGTGGTACGGTAGAAAACTGTTGTTTCCCAGAAACAGGCTATCCGCCAACAGACGAAGCCTCGTGGCTCAGAATCTTCCGTAAGTGTAAGGAATATGGACTGAATCACATGCGGTTCCATTCCTATTGTCCGCCAGAGGCTGCTTTTGCCGCTGCTGATAAGGTAGGCTTTTATCTGCAACCAGAGGGGCCATCGTGGCCTAATCATGGCGTAAAACTTCGTTCAGGGCAGGTGATTGACGATTATCTCCTCAAGGAGACGAAACGTATCATTGATACCTATGGTCATCACCCTTCATTCATCATGATGGCTGCTGGTAATGAACCAGCTGGCGATTGGGTGAGCTATTGTAATGACTGGGTAAAGGAAATGAAAGCTTATGATCCTACACGTATCTATTGTGGTGCATCGGTAGGTGGTGGCTGGGCTTGGGATAATGGCTCTGAATATCATGTAAAAGCTGGTGCCAGAGGGTTAGATTGGGATCGCCATGCGCCATCATCAGATGACGATTACTATGCACAGATTCTGCGTCCGCGAAATTACAAAGATACCATTGATAACCATTCGCCTATCATTGCCCACGAACAAGGACAGTGGTGTGCATTTCCAGACTTTAAGGAGATCCCTCAATATGTAGGCGTATATAAACCAAAGAATTTTGAGATATTTCGCGATTTGCTGGCAAAGAACGGCATGGCGACACAGGCAGAGAAGTTCCTAATGGCAAGTGGACAGTTGCAGACACTATGCTATAAATATGAAATAGAGCGCAATCTGCGTACAAAGGATTATGCAGGCTTCCAGTTGCTGGCCCTAAATGACTATAGTGGACAAGGGACTGCTCTTGAGGGGGTGCTTAATGTACATTGGCGTGAGAAGGGCTATACGAATGCCAAACAGTGGCATCAGTTCTGTTCGCCCATTGTGCCATTAGCACGATTCCCCAAGTTTGTTTATACGAATGCAGACAGCTTAGTGGCGCCTGTGGATGTTTATAATGCGATGTATGGCGACCTTGAGAATGTGAGAGTATCTTACTATGTCAATAATAGCCAAAACGAGATTCTTCAAGGTGGTCAAATCTTTGCGGGCAAGATTCCTTTGGGTAAAAATGCATCCGTAGGAACGATTCGTATTCCTTTGGATAGCATTAAAGGTCCTGAAAAACTGACGCTCACGGTCGTTGCAGGACATAATAACTATAAGAACCGTTGGGACTTCTGGGTTTATCCTGATAGTTTGAAAACTGCGCCACATAAGAATATTCTTATTGCGGATACGCTGAATGCAGAAGTCATAAGGACTTTGAAAAAAGGAGGAAAGGTGCTTCTTTCTGTAGCAGGTAAGGTACGCTTGGGTCGTGATGTGGTACAGCATTATCTGCCCGTATTCTGGAATACCTCATGGTTTAAGATGCGTCCGCCACATACTACAGGCGCTTATATCGATAACAATCATCCATTATTTAAATATGGATTCCCTACAGATTCATGGAGTAACCTTAACTGGTGGGAATTGTTGAACAAGGCGCAGGTGATGAACATGCAGGATTTTCCACTTGAGTATCAGTCTCCTATTCAGCCTATCGATACATGGCACGTGAGCCGTAAGTTGGGTATGCTGATAGAGGCAAAAGTGTTGGGAGGAAAGCTTCTGGTGACGACGATGGATATTAATAGCGACTTAGCGCATCGTGCCGTAGCCCGACAAATGCGAGAGGCTATTCTCTCTTATATGGAGAGTGCAGATTTCGTCCCATCATTAACACTCAAGCTTGATGTCATCCAGAATCTCTTTACCAAGGATGGCCCAAAGGTAAGTATGTTTACCAACGAATCGCCTGAAGAATTGAAACCTAAGATAAAATAAAAAAGAGAGGCTTTTGGGCCTCTCTTTCTGTGATCCGTTTGGGGCTCGAACCCAAGACCCCAACATTAAAAGTGTTGTGCTCTACCGACTGAGCTAACGGATCGACCTTAAAAAAGCTATCTCTCGAAAGCGGGTGCAAAGGTACAACGATTTTTTGAATCTGCCAAATTTATTGGGAGGAATTTTCGTTTTCTACCTCAATTTCCCGTTCTTTAGTGATGTATCGTTGGTAATATGCGATAAGCAATGTGGTAAGTGGAAGGGCAATAATCAAACCTATAAAGCCTAATAAAGCGCCCCAAACAGAAAGACTTAATAGCAGAATGGCGGGGTTGAGGCCCATGGCTTTACCCATTACTTTTGGCGTAACTACCATATCGCAAATGAGCTGAACAATAATAAAGACAGCTAAAGCCATGATGAGGATAACCCAGAAGTTCTGTCCTGTATCAGCCGATTTAAGTAGTGCCAGGAGTACAGTTGGGATCAAGGCAAATGTATGCAAGTAGGGAACCAGGTCCATAATGCCTATCATGATACCAAGACCTATTGCCATGGGGAAATCGATAATGGTAAATCCTATACAGAAAAGCACACCCATGATGAGGGCCACCAATCCTTGGCCGCGTATATAGTTGTTTAATTCACGCTCTGCATCTGCCATCAACTCCTTCCAGAAAGGACGTGCCTTCATGGGGAAAATACGAATCCAGTTGTCGGTTAGATATTCATAGTCGAGCAGGATAAAGAACATATATAATAAGGTGATGAATGAGGCGATGACACTCACAATCACACTATAGGTATGTCCGATGACACTGAACAATTCAGGCATAATGACCTTCATACCATCGGTAAACGTGCTACTCTGGAAGAAATCTTTTATCTGGCCTTGGTTATTCATAAACCACTCGGTAACGGTAACAGATATGCTATCGATGTGAGCTGATTTCTGGAGATAATCCTTTGCTAATTGTCCAAGCTTCTCGAACTGCTCAATCATTGGTGGTATAATCAAGTAGACAATACCTGAGACAACGGCGATTACTAAAATCAGTGTCAATAGGATACTGAGTGCTCTTGGTAAATGAATACGCCGCTCTACAAATTTTACGCAAGGGTAGAGTAGGTAGGCAAAGAACCAAGCAACAAAAAAAGGCAGTAATACACTGCTAAGATAGTCAATGAGTAGGAGAATAGATATGATAAGTAATCCACATCCTATCCATCTTACTAAACGGTCAAGGGTGATAGTCTTTTCTCTCATTTTCTTCAGATATAGCTTTTTGATAACATTCTCTACACAGTGGTTCGTACTCAGTGGTCTCACCTAAGAGTACACGCTGGGTAGATTCTACCTTGCGATGACTCACGTAGGCCAGATTGCCACAGTTCACACAGATAGCATGCACCTTTGTCACATCGTCGGCTATCGCGCAGAGAGCAGGCATCGGGCCAAAAGGTACACCTTTGTAGTCCATATCCAGTCCTGCCACAATGACTCTTACGCCTCTGTTGGCAAGTTCATTGCATACATCAACTATTCCCATGTCGAAGAATTGTGCCTCGTCGATACCTACCACATCGATATCGCTCGACAGCAATAAGATACTGGCAGAGGAATCGATAGGTGTAGAGAGGATATGGTTCTTATCATGGCTCACTACATCTTCTTCAGAATACCTGACATCAATGGCAGGCTTATAGATCTCTACTTTCTGTTTGGCAAATTGAGCCCTTCGCAGACGCCTGATAAGCTCCTCCGTTTTGCCCGAGAACATCGAGCCGCACACCACTTCGATTCTTCCAGGACGGTGTGATTCCCCTGTTAAGTTTGTAGTCATATTCGCTGCAAAGTTACTAATTAAATTAAAAATTAAAAATTAAAAATTAAAAAATGTGCTAAAAGATTCAATTTTTCACTTTTTACTTTACACTTCTCGCTTCTATTTTGTATCTTTGCCCACTGTTATGGGTATTTTGTACATCGTACCGACCCCAGTAGGTAATATGGAGGACATGACTTTTAGAGCAGTCCGCATATTGAAAGAGGTTGACCTCGTGCTGGCGGAGGACACCCGCACTTCGGGTATCCTGCTGAAGCATTACGACATCCACAACCAGTTGATGTCGCATCATAAGTTTAACGAACATGGTACAAGTGCAGGCATCGTTAGCCGTTTGCAGGCTGGTGAGAATGTGGCATTGATAAGTGATGCAGGTACACCAGGTATCAGTGATCCTGGTTTCTTCTTGGTTCGTGAGGCTGTCAGGGCTGGTATTGAAGTACAGTGTTTACCGGGTGCTACGGCCTTCGTGCCAGCTTTGGTATCAAGCGGCTTGCCATGTGATCGCTTTGCCTTTGAAGGTTTCTTACCTCAGAAGAAAGGTCGTCAGACAAAGTTGGAATCTCTGAAAGAGGAACAGCGCACCATGATTTTCTACGAATCACCATATCGATTGGTGAAGACCTTACAGCAATTTGCCGAGTTCTATGGCGGAGATCGCCAAGTAAGTGTTTGCAGAGAAATCTCGAAGGTGCACGAAGAAAGTGTCCGTGGTTCATTAACTGAGGTGATTGCTCATTTTACGGTGAAAGAACCAAAGGGTGAGATAGTGATAATTCTAGCAGGAAAAAATGAATAATATAAAAAGATAAGGTATGAAAAAGCTATTTTTCTTTGCTGCCAGTCTGATAATGCTGGCTAGCTGTAATGATGGAGTGAAAAAGGCCGAGGAGGCTGCACAGCAGCAACGTGATTCCTTGAACCAGATTATTGCTCAAAAAGACAATGAAATCAACGACATGATGACTACGTTGAGTGATATCGAGGAGGGCTTCCGTGAAATTACTGAGGCTCAGAATCGTGTAACACTCGCTAAGCAGGGTGAGGGTACAAACACCACCCAGCGCATCAAGGAAAACTTTGAGTTTATCCAATCAGTGATGAAACAAAACAAGGAACTGATTAACAAACTGAAGCAACAGGTACGTGAAAGTACAGTCAAAGGTGATCAGTTGAAGAAGATTATCGAGAATCTTACTCAGCAGATGGAAGTTAAGGACAAGCAACTGCAGGCTTTACGTGAGGAGCTTGACAGAAAGGATATCCATATTGCAGAACTTGATGAACAGGTTGCTACCCTTAATACTAACGTATCAACTCTGACAGAGGAGAACACTCAGAAAGCAGAGACAATTTCTACACAGGATAAGCAATTGAATACAGCTTGGTTCGTGTTTGGTACCAGCAAAGAGCTGAAAGAACAGAAGATTCTTGTAGACGGTAAGGTGCTGCAGCAAAACTTCAATAAGGATTACTTTACGAAGATTGATATTCGCATCGACAAGGAAATCAAGCTTTATAGTAAGTCTGTTAAGATGTTGACAACTCACCCTGAAAGTGCTTATACCTTGCAGCGAGATGCCAATAAGCAGTACGTGCTTCGCATTACTGATCCGCAACTGTTCTGGTCAACAAGCAAATATCTTGTAGTATTAGTGAAATAACAAAGAATCCCTCGTCAAACACTGACGAGGGATTTCTGTTTCTATCGTTTTGCTTTAAAGAAGGTTTGCATCAGCTCGCGGCATTCGTCTTCTAAGATGCCACTTACAACCGTTGCTTTGGGATGCATGGCATGAGGCGCTATGTCGTGGTAGCCTCGTTTTTCATCAGGAGCGCCATAAACGATACGTGGAATCTGTGCCCATCCGATTGCTCCTGCACACATCGTACAGGGCTCTACGGTAACATAAAGTGTACAGTCTGTGAGATACTTTCCGCCCAAGGTGTTGGCTGCTGCTGTGATGGCCTGCATCTCTGCATGGGCTGTTACGTCGCAAAGCGTCTCTGTCAGGTTATGGGCACGTGAGATAACACGGTCCTTACAAACCACGATGGCACCAATGGGAATTTCATCTGCTTCAAAAGCTATTTGCGCTTCGTCAAGTGCCATGCGCATATAGCGTTCGTCTTTTTTTTTCTGTTCTTCGTTTATCATGGTGCAAAATTACAAAAAAAATTGTATCTTTGCAAGCGGAATATGGAATTTAAGGTTGTTCATATCGAAGAAACGGATTCTACCAATCGCTGGTTAAAGGATTATTCTGCTACGCAACCAGTAGAAGATATGGTAGTTTGTGCTGATTATCAGACAGCAGGTAAAGGCTGTGGGGCCAATACCTGGGAAAGTGAACGAGGCAAGAACCTTACGTTTTCGATGTTGATTCATCCGAAAGCCATACCCGCTAACCAGCAATTCCATATTACGGAAATTGTATCGGTGGCATTGTGCAAAACATTGCAGCCCTATATATATAATAAGGTGGAGATCAAATGGCCGAATGATATCTATGTGGACGATAAGAAAATCTGTGGTATCCTAATAGAAAACCGTTTGCAAGGTGCGGAGATTAAGGATTGTATCATTGGCATTGGCCTGAATGTAAACCAGATGGTGTTTAAAAGTGATGCGCCTAATCCCGTCTCGTTACGTCAGCTTACGGGTAAGGAAACCGATCTTAACGAGTTGCTAATAACGTTCCTGGATTGTTTCGATAAGGAGTGCAATAACAAAACAACTTGTTTTGAATACAGAAAGATGCTGTTTAGGAAGGGAAAAGATAGTCTTTACAAGGACAAAATAACTTGTTTTACTGCAAGGTTGATGGATGTTTTGCCTGACGGAAGACTGCTCCTCGTGGATAAAGAAGGTCTGGAACATACTTACGCCTTTAAGGAAGTACAATTCATCATATAAAACTATAAAATTATGGCAAGATTTAAAAGAATTCTTCTAAAGTTGTCAGGCGAGAGTCTGATGGGAAAGCAGGGTTACGGTATCGACCCTGAGCGTTTGAGCGATTATGCCAAACAGATTAAGGAAGTGGCCGAAATGGGTGTGCAGATCGGTATCGTGATTGGTGGAGGTAACATCTTCCGTGGTCTTTCTGGTTCTCAGAAAGGATTCGATCGCGTAAAGGGCGACCAAATGGGTATGTGTGCTACTGTTATCAATTCATTGGCCTTGAGTAGTGCCTTAGGTGCCATTGGTGTGAAGAATCGTGTGATGACGGCTATCCGCATGGAACCTATTGGTGAGTTCTATACCAAATGGAAGGCCATCGAGGCTATGGAGGCTGGTTATGTATGTATCTTCTCTGCTGGTACAGGCTCTCCTTACTTTACGACAGATACGGGCTCTAGTCTGCGTGGTATAGAGATTGAAGCTGATGTGATGCTGAAGGGCACACGTGTGGATGGTGTGTATACCGCCGATCCGGAGAAAGATCCTACTGCCACAAAGTTTGAGGACATTACTTATCAGGAGGTGTTGGCTCGTGGTTTAAAGGTGATGGACCTTACTGCCATATGTATGTGCAATGATAATCACTTGCCCATCTATGTTTTCAACATGGACATCGTGGGAAATCTTAAGAAGGTGATGGATGGCGAACAGATAGGAACGCTCGTACACAGTTAATTGCACGGCTCTCGCTTAACCGTGGACTTCTTCAAACTCTACATATTCGCCATCGCCAGAGTTGAAGATTTTCTTTTCCTCATTGCGATCGTCGATAATCGTTACACCACTGTCGGTAGTTGTTCTGCGGGCAGTGGTTTCTTTTTGCTGTGGACCTTGCTGCTGGCGAGACTGACTCTGAGTCTTGTGGTTCTTGGCGGCATACTGCTGTGACTGGTTTCGACCATTCTGCTTGTTATTGCTACTCTTAAAATAGTCTTCACCAAAGGGATGTTTCTCTTTTTGTTCCTTTTGTTTTTCTTTGTGGTACCTATAATCTTCTGCCGCTTCACGTAATTTCCTTACGTTGCGATACATCAGATTGATAACGATCATAACCAAAATGGTAATGCCAATAAGGACGAAAAGGATAATAGCAAAGATAGGAGGCATAAAAAGACAGTTTTTTATTTGGATTTGTTAGTTGCCACAGACAGAATCACATACCATGCAATGATGGCAGCGAAGCCGCTCACTCTCAGGAAGAGCAGCAGAGGAATACACGATAGTACGAAAATGTATTTGATTTCATTGCCCTTCCATCCCCAATGCTTGAATTTTAGGGCAAACATAGGAATCTCGGCAATCAGTAAGTAACAACTAATAAAGCTTCCACCTAATATGATCCACTCTAATCCCTCAAAACAGATTCCGTATTCCTGCAATCCCACAATCAAAGAACCCCAAAAGAGGGCGTTAGCAGGTGTCGGCAGTCCGATGAATCCTAATGCCTGACGCTCGTCGAGATTAAACTTGGCAAGGCGCAAGGCTGAAAAGGCGGCCATCACAAATGCTAGGAACGGAATGATGAAAAGGTGAATATGGAATGTGCAGAGATAGCTAAAGATGATGGCAGAAGGTGCAAAGCCGAAGGTGATGTCATCGGCCAGAGAGTCTAGCTCCTTACCAATAGGTGATGATACGTGAAGCAGGCGCGCAACCATGCCATCAAAGAAATCAAACACAGCACCCACTACGATGAAAAACAGTGCCAACATGAAATCGCCTTGAAATGCGAAACAGGTGGCTATGCAACCAGAAATCAGGTTGCAACAGGTAATCGTATTGGGTATATGCTTCTTCATGCCAATTTTGCAATTACAGTCTGGTCTCCAGTGGTGGGCTGTCCTATGGTAACAGTGGCCTTCGCTGTCAGTGGCAGATAAACATCTACACGCGAACCTAATTTTATAAAGCCCAGGTGCTCGTCGATATAGCACTCCTCTTCCGGTTTTGCATAAGTCACAATGCGTCGAGCCATGGCTCCTGCAATCTGACGAACCAGAACGTCTTCGCCATCGGGCGTGGTAATCATGATGTCGGCATGCTCGTTTTCCTCGCTAGCCTTGGGCAACCATGCCTTATGATAGTTGCCGTTCTGGTGGTGCACAAACTTCACCTTTCCATCTACGGGGAACCAGTTGGCATGCACATTTAAAGGACTCATGAAGATAGAGATCATCAGTCGCTTATCATGAAAATACTCATTTTCTTCAGCTTCCTCTACGACGACGATTTTACCATCGGCAGGGGCTACAACCAGTTTGTCGGTGTCGCCATTGAAGTAGCGGATAGGACAACGGTAGAAATTAAGTGCCATCATCCATGCTGCTCCAAAGATGACAATGAAGATCCAAAAAGGTATGGTGGTGTCGAGACCGTACCATAGTGCAGAACCTATGCCAATCAGGGCTAGCATGCTCCATGTTAGCTCATGAGTTCCTTCGCGATGGATTCTGATTTTCTTCAGTTTCTTTATCTTTTCTCCCATCAGTTTTGATTCGATTGCTTCGTTATTGGGTGCAAAGGTACATAATTTTTACGTAAGTTACAAACTTTTCACGTTTTTCTTTTGGTATTCTCGATATTTCGATGTAACTTTGAACCACGAAAACCAAAAATATAGGCAAAAAATAATGGAAGATTTCATACATCTGCATGTACATACATATTATTCAATTCTCGATGGTCAGTCGAGCATCAAAAAGCTAGTAGATAAAGCTATTGGCGATGGGATGAAGGGTATGGCCATAACAGACCATGGAGACATGTTTGGCATTAAAGAATTTCACGACATCTGTAACGGTGTTAACAAACAACGCAAAAAAGAAGGTCTTGAGCCCTTTAAACCGATTTTTGGTTGTGAGATGTATGTAGCCCGTCGTGGTGATAAGAATCTTCGTGAGACGAGAGAAGACCTTGGAGGATATCACCTCATTGTGCTTGCTAAGAATTACAATGGCTATAAGAACCTTATTAAACTTGTCAGCAACTCATGGGTAGATGGCTTCTACAATCGTCCGCGTACCGACCATAAAGAGCTCGAGAAATACCACGAAGACCTGATAGTATGCTCAGCCTGTATTGCTGGTGAGGTACCTGCTAAGATTTTGAAAGGCGATATAGCTGGGGCTCGTGAGTCTATTGAGTGGCACAAGCGATTGTGGGGCGATGACTACTATCTGGAATTGCAACGTCATGAGGTAACTGATCCTAAGATTAGGGCTAATCGTGAAACATTTCCCTTGCAGCAGCAGGCGAATAAGGTGTTGATAGAGTTGGCCAAGGAGTACGGCATCAAACTCATCTGTACGAACGATGCCCATTTTGTAGATCGTGAAAACGCTGAGGCTCATGATCATCTGTTGTGTCTCTCTACAGGTAAGGATTTGGATGATCCAACCCGCATGCTTTATTCCAAGCAGGAATGGTTTAAGACGCGCCAGGAGATGAATGATATCTTCAGCGATGTGCCTGAAGCACTCTCGAATACTCTCGAGATTTTAGATAAAGTAGAGGTCTACAGCCTCGATAACGATCCTATCATGCCTTTCTTCCCCATACCTGAGTCATTCGGAACAGAGGAAGAGTGGCGCAAAAGGTTCTCTGAACAGCAACTATTTGAGGAGTTTACGAGTGATGAGAATGGTCAGAACCCTTTACCCAAGGAAGAGGCTGAGAAGAAAATCAAGAAGTTGGGAGGTTATGACAAGATTTACCGTATCAAGTTTGAGGCTGACTACTTGGCAAAACTGGCTTATGAGGGTGCCAAGCGACGTTATGGCGATCCTATTCCTCAGGATGTCGAAGAACGTGTGAGGTTTGAGCTTCACATTATGAAAACCATGGGATTCCCTGGCTACTTCCTAATTGTGCAGGACTTTATCAATTCTGCTCGCGATGAACTAGGTGTGATGGTGGGTCCTGGACGTGGTTCTGCTGCCGGTAGTGTGGTAGCTTACTGCTTAGGTATAACCAAAATCGATCCTTTGAAGTACGATCTGCTTTTTGAGCGTTTCCTTAACCCTGACCGTATCTCGCTTCCTGATATCGATACTGATTTCGATGATGACGGGCGAGGCAAGGTGCTGAAGTGGGTAGAGGATAAGTATGGTCACGAGAATTGTGCCCATATCATTACCTATGCCACAATGGCTACCAAGAACTCTATTAAAGATGTGGCCCGTGTTGAGAAGGTGTCTATCGCAGAATCAAACCGTCTGTGCAAGGCAATACCAGATCGTCTGCCCGATGGCCCTGACGGTAAGGCTACGAAAATGAATCTGCCTAATGCCATCAAATATGTACCCGAACTGCAAGAGGCTGAGGCTTCCACGGATATCCATCTGTCTAACACGATTAAATATGCCAAGATGTTGGAGGGTACCGTTAGGGGAACGGGTATTCATGCCTGTGGCTTTATTATCTGTCGTGATCCGATTAGTGACCATGTGCCAGTGTCTACTGCCGACGATCCTGATTTCAAGGGGGTTAAGACTAACTGTACTCAATATGATGGTCACGTGATAGAATCGACGGGACTTATCAAGATGGACTTCTTGGGCTTGAAGACACTCTCGGAGTTGAAGGAGGCTTGTGAGAATATCAAGCGTACCCGTGGTATTGAAGTAGATCTGGACACGATTCCCATCGACGACCCCAAGACTTATGAGCTTTATCAGCAGGGACGTACCATCGGCACTTTCCAGTTTGAGTCCGACGGTATGCGTAAGTATCTTCGTGAACTGAAACCCACAGTCTTTGAGGATCTTATTGCCATGAACGCCCTTTATCGCCCCGGTCCTATGGGCTATATCCCTCAGTTTATCCGTCGTAAGCATGGTGATGAGCCCATCACTTATGATATCCCCGTGATGGAGAAATACCTGAAGGATACCTATGGTATTACGGTTTATCAGGAGCAGGTGATGTTGCTCTCTCGTCTCTTGGCCGATTTTACCCGTGGTGAGAGCGATGCGCTGCGTAAGGCTATGGGTAAGAAGAAAAAGGACATCGTTGATGCAATGAAGCCAAAGTTCATCGATGGTGGTGTAAAGAATGGTCACGATCCAAAGGTACTTGAGAAGATATGGGGTGATTGGGAGGCGTTCGCTTCCTATGCGTTCAATAAGTCACATGCCGCTTGTTACTCGTGGGTGGCTTACCAAACGGCATATCTTAAGGCTAATTACCCTGCTGAGTTTATGGCAGCTATCATGAGCCGACGTCGTGATCAGATTACAGAAATCACTAAACTGATGGATGAGTGCAAGCAGATGGGTATTGCTACTTTGGGTCCTGATGTCAATGAGAGTTACGAGAAGTTTGGTGTAAACCATCATGGTGAGATTCGTTTCGGACTTGGCGCTATTAAAGGTATGGGCGACTCTGCTGCTCTGGCAATTATTGAGGAGCGTGAAAAGAATGGTCCTTATAAAGATATCTATGATTTCGCTCAGCGCGTGAACTTCTCGTCTGTCAACCGCAAGGCATTCGAATCGTTGGCATTGAGTGGTGGCTTCGATAGTTTTGGTATTCGTCGTGAAGACTATTTTGCTACAAATAATAAAGGTGAGCAATTCCTTGATACCCTTGTTAGATATGGACAGACCTATCAATTGGAGAAATCACAAATGCAGAATTCTCTGTTCGGTATGTTGGATGAGGAGATAGAGATCGCTTTGCCTCAAGTGCCCAAGAGTGATACTCGCTGGAGCGATGTAGAGCGTCTTAACAAGGAGCGCGACCTCGTAGGAATTTACCTCTCCGCCCACCCACTAGATGAGTTTAAAATTATTCTCGACCATCTTTGTAATACAAAGTGTGTCGAATTGGCAGATACCCAACAATTATCCGATCGCGAGGATGTAATTCTGGGCGGTATTGTCACAGCTGTGCGACAGAAGTTTACCAAAACAGGAAAACCTTGTGGCTTTATTACCATTGAGGATTTCTATGGTAGTGGCGAGATTGCTCTTTTTGGTGAAGACTGGGGGCGTTGGAGTGGTATGTTTTCTGAAGGTTCTTCTGTTTATGTTACTGCTAAGATGCGTAGCCGTTTTGCCAACAGTAACCAGAAAGAACTGAAGGTTCAGAATGTGGAGTATCTACAGACAGTGAAAGAAAAAGCCATCGATAGCATCACAATCTCGATAGTATCTGAAGAACTCAACGAGCAGACGATAGCAGATCTCAGTGAGATTATCAGCGAGAATCCAGGTACGACCAAGCTCTTTTTCCAGCTACGCAATGCTCAAGGCAACTACCGAGTGCTTTTGCGTAGTAAGGATTACACAGTCGATGTGAAACATACGCTCATCGATTATATCGAAAGCCATGAGATGCTTGATTACAGCATCAACTAATTTGTGGCACGCTATTTGCAGAAATGATTACAGATAAATATAGTATTCACCTTTAAAAAGAAAAAACGATGGAAGTAACGATTACAAGTGAGAATTTTGCAGGTCTGAAGACTGGTGATAAGCCTTTAGTAGTAGACTTTTGGGCAACATGGTGTGGTCCATGCCGTATGGTAGCGCCCATTATCGAGGAGCTGGCTAAGGAGTACGAGGGTAAACTCGTTGTAGGTAAGTGCGATGTAGAGGAGAACGAAGACCTTGCAGCAGAGTTTGGTATTCGTAATATTCCTACCATTCTGTTCTTTAAGAACGGTGAGGTAGTTGACAAACTCATTGGTGCCCAGTCAAAGGCTAAGTTTGAAGAAAAGTTCCAGGCATTACTCTAAGTTCTATGGCCAGTATCGATGAGATGATCCGTATGGATGAGGAAGAAGACCTTAAGGAGTTGGCTTTTATTCGCCAGCAGATTTCTTCCGAAATGAAGGATTCTTATAGCGACAATGATATTCTTTATATCATGGATACCATTGTTGACTATTACTACACCAGCGGCATTCTGGAGAGTACAGAGGATGAGATAGACATTGATTTGGAGCAGGTAGCTGAGTATGTATGTCAGCAAGGCAAGAAAGAACGCGACTTGACATTCAATCCAGAGGATGTACTCTTAATCGTTCAGGCCGATTTGGATTTTCAGGAACAGAATATTTAAAAACACGATTCATCCCTGCTTTATCGGCAGGGATGAATTTTATATATCAGAAGCTGATGAGTCTTGAGCCGTCTGGCTGTTCAGCGATACTAACTCTTACGGCATCCTCAGGTAGTACTTCTTCTATCAGTTCTGGCCATTCTATAAAGCACAGGGCACCACTATAAAAGTAATCTTCATAGCCCATGTCATAAACCTCTTCCAGTTTCTTAATGCGGTAGAAGTCAAAGTGGAATATTGAACCATCGCGGCCCTCATATTCATTAATAATAGCAAAGGTGGGTGAGGTGATGACATCATCAACGCCAAGTTCTTCACAAACGGCTTTGATAAACGTGGTTTTACCAGCGCCCATCTTACCGTAAAAGGCAAACACCTTGTGGTCGCCTATCTCACTGATAAATGATTTTGCCGCAGAGCGGATGTCGTCCAGGTGGTTAATACTTATTTCCATAATGTTTATCTTTTCTTTCCTGTTAATGTTATAAGTGGTATAATCATTTCCTCCATTGAGATGCCTCCATGCTGGAAGGTATCACGATAGTAGGATACATAATAATTGTAATTGTTTGGGTAGGCGAAGAACGAGTCGCCAGTGGCAAACACATAACTCGTCGATAGGTTGGGAGAGGGCAACATCGCTTTCTGTGGGTCTTTAATGAAAAACAGGCTCTTGTCATCGTAGCCCAGATTCTTACCCAACTTATAGCGCAGATTGGTGTTTGTGTTCCTATCGCCTACAATCTTTACGGGTTGAGTACAACGAATACTGCCATGATCGGTGGTAACAATAACCTTGCTGCCTGTTTGGGCCAATTGTTTGAAGAAGTCTGATATCACTGTGTGGCGGAACCAAGATAAGGTGATGCTGCGATAGGCACTCTCGTTGTTAGCCAACTCACGCACCATCTTTGATTCTGTGCGGGCATGACTTAACATGTCGATAAAGTTAAACACCACGACGTTTAGGTCATTCTTCTCCAGTGCTTTCATCTGCTGCAGAAGTTTGTCAGCATCGGCTTGCGTATTGATCTTGTGATACGAGAAGGTGTTTTTGCGGCGATAGCGCTCAAACTGTGTTTGTATCAGTGGCTCCTCGTTAATGTTTTTGCCTTCTTCTTCGTCTTCATCTACCCAGAGGTCAGGAAACATTTCTGCAATCTTATTGGGCATGAGTCCGCTGAAGATGGCATTACGAGCATATTGCGTGGCTGTTGGCAGGATGCTATAGTAGAGTTCTTCATCGATGTCAAACTGGTCGCTGAGTTCAGGCTCCAATATGCGCCATTGATCATAACGGAAGTTGTCGAGTACCACCAGGCATACTTTCTGTCCTTCGTTCAATAGAGGGAAAATCTGGGTTTTGAAGATATCGGGCGACATCTTGGGAGCCCCCTCCTTGTTGGAAATCCAGTTCAAATAGTTATTTTTTATAAACTTGGCAAAGCCATTGTTAGCGTCTTCTTTCTGCATGCGCAACATCTCTGTCATACTACTGTCTGTAGCGCTTAATTCCAACTCCCAGTGCACTAGTTTTTTGTAGATATTGGCCCAATCTTGCCATGTATGACAATCCATGATCTGCATGGCAATCTGTTGGAAGTTCTGCTGATACTGGCTTTGCGTCACCTCTGTCTCGATAGCACGTCGGTGGATGTTCTTCTTCAGTGTCAATAAGATTTGATTTGGATTGACTGGTTTTATCAGGTAGTCGGCAATCTTCTGTCCGATGGCCTGTTCCATGATGTTTTCCTCTTCACTCTTGGTGACCATGACTGCTGGAAGCGATGGCTGCAGTTCCTTCAGTTTCTGTAGCGTCTCCAATCCGCTTAGTCCTGGCATCTGCTCGTCGAGTAATACCAAGTCGAAGTTACGCTGTTTACACAGATCGATGGCATCAGTTCCGTTGCTCACGGTTACCACCTCATACCCCTTCTTTTCAAGAAAGAGTATATGAGCTCGCAACTGCTCAATCTCATCGTCTACCCAAAGCAATAATCCGTTCGTCATATCAACTTTCTACTTTTATCAATCCACTTTTACCAGAAGTCATCGCCGAAATCAAAATCCTGCACTGCCTTTTTGCGCTGGTTTTGTTGGGGCGCTTCTGTTTCTTCTTCCTCTTTAACTTTTTGTACAGGTTCTACCATATCCTCTATGTCGGGCTGGTCGATGCTTTCAGGATTCAGCAGTAACTTTTCCTTACTGATACTTAGTGGCAACAACTCTTGTTCATAGAATTGCTGGTATTCATCATAGCTGAATTGTTTGCCAATCAGTTTCAGGTTTGTTTCACTGATGACCAGATTCCTACAATCTTTCAGATGCGCTGTTAGTGGCTCGTTTTGATAGAGCTCACGCGCATATTGGCGAGCTTCGTCATAACTCAGAAAGCCGCTTATCAGCATACGATGCAACCCTTCGTCTTCATCGATGTTTATTTCAAAGTTGCGCACCAGATAACTGGTAAAGTTGTGCTTAGCCATCTCAAAGAGCAATTGGTTCTCATTCACCGAATCTGGATGATATACCAAAATGAAGAGATATTGCTGGTTACGCTCTGTACTCAGGGTATCAGCGATGGTAGAATCCTTCGATAATGTAATGTCGCGTTTGGTCCACACGTCGCCGATGTCGAATTTCCCGCCTTGTAACCTGCGTCCGTCTTGTACACCTTTTATAATCATGCTGGCAAGTGGAGTGACCTCGCTCTCAGGATATTTCTCTACCACCTTCCGCAGTTTATCCATGCAAGCGTCACCATTACCAGCATTTAACTGACTCAAACCGTCAATCAGCAGGAACTTGGCACGATTGGCACCTTGAGGGAATCTCTGCTCCGATAGTCGTGCATTGGCACTTACAACGTCGGTCTTGTTAGCTTTAAACGCTTCATAAGTAGCTGCATAGAGCGAATCCTCCATGTGTTCTCCCCATCGGGCATTCTCTGCATAGTTGGGGTCACTTAGCATCAGCGTCCATTCGCTTTCAGGATGCTTGGCTTTCATCATGCTCAAACAGTAATCGGCTAGTTCCGTTTTGCCTTGGCGCATATAGAGCAGATACAAGTGATACCAAGCCTCGTCTATCTGGGCAAAGTCTGGATAGTTGTCTGTTAGTCTGCGTAGGTATTTCTCGCTCAACGTTAGGTTGTCGAGTTTGTCCTTCAGAATAATGCCAGCCTTAAACAAACTTTCTTTCAGTATGTCGTGGCATGCAGTTTTCTGTTCGTCTGTGAAAGGTATCTGTGCCAGATAATATTCGCGCTGATGGGGATCGTTAGCCATCTCGATGGTTGTAGAATCGATGGGCTCTGAAAGAGCAGATTCTTCTATATCTTCCTGCTCATTTTGATTCTCTGAAATCTCAGAATTGTCGGGTTCTCCCAGGTTCACCAACGTTTGGTTTCTTCGCTGCCAGTTATCAGCATTCTCGCGCTTACCCCATTGTCGTTGGAAAGTAATTTTACCCTGACTAACAGCGGTAGGATTATAAAAATACCATAGTCCACTTTGTTGGGTAGGGGTAGTTACAACTTGTCTTGTTTCTGTCATCCCTGCCTGTTGCTGGCTCTGCTGTTGTTCCATTTCGTTCTCCAAAAGTCTGTCGCGCTCTTCCTTTTCTTTCTTCTTCAGGTCACTAATCATGCGGTCAATCACCTTGTTGAGTTCTGCTTCAGGCATAGCAGCCAGTGCCAAGAGTGAGTCTTGCAGATGGATGGCGTTAGTATAAGGCACCAGTTCATCGAGCACTTTCGATCGCAGGGCCAGTTGTTCGTAGTCCTTGCGGTCTTTGTCCAGTAGTCCGATGGCCTCACCATAGCAGCGCTGGGCATCAGCAAACTGCTCTTTCTGCCAGTAGATGTTACCTAACTTTAATAGCAGCACACCTTTCTCTATGCCGTTTCTTACCGATAGGGTGTTGCCTTTTTCGTAAGCGGCGATAGCTTGGGTCGTATCACGTTGGATGAGGTGGATATTGCCGATGGCATAGTACACCTGATCCAAGTATTCCTGGTTATTATCCGATGCAGCCATGCGTTTCAGTTTGCTAATCATCTGTCTGCCATCGCTGCTACCCATAACCTCAGTCTGGGCAATACGTGCATTAAACTCCAGTTCATAGGGAGGGTTACAACTTATGGTCTTACCAAATGCTTCGTAGGCCTCTTGCTTATGTCCCAAAAGGTTTTGTGTCTGTCCCATTAAGAACCATTCTCTGGCCCTTTGCACCCTTCTGCGCTCATGTTTTATCACTTTGTGCAGATAGGGGATGGCCTTTTCGTAGTCACCCTCATGGATATAATAGTTAGCATATGTGTAGTCCCAGTCTTTCACAGTTCTGAAGTCCACAGAGTCGCGACTCATGTTGCGAATCACGTCCTCTGCATCATAGCGCCATCCCAGTTCTGTATAGCATTTCGCCAACCAAGCCTTGGCTAGTCCGTTCATGCGTGGTTGCGTTTGATAGAGGTGACTCATATAGGAAAAGGTGGCAGCTGCTTCCTCTAATTCACCCATTTGGAATTGTGCCTTTCCCATCAGCAACCAGGCTCGCCACAAAAAAGGGTTATATTCTTTCCGATTTAGCCATTCACGGTCCTTGGCGGTCTTCCGTCTCGACTTGTCCCATTCAGGCTTGGCCTTAATACTATGGCGACTGATGGCCTTTTCGCATTTCTCTACAGCCAACGCGAAGTCGGCTTTTCCCAATGAGCGACTTTCTTTGTTGCCTATCGTGTAAAGTGGAATCAGTTCCGTATAGTTGTCTTTGTTGCCTTTTTCTTTGGTCAGGTTTCCGTCGATAAAGGCCTGTTCACCATTAAAGTAGATGTTATACCGCGTATTGAAGGCGTGCCACCAGCGTGTTCTCGCCGTGTTCTTCTGTGTGGAACAGCTTCCCATGGCCAGTATCAGGACAGCTGCCAGTGTTGCGATATAAGTCCCTTTATGCTTCACGCTCAGCTTCTTTCTTTTTCTTCTCCTCCATCAAGCAGTGAATTTTGCAAGTGCCTTCATCGGCAGCGGTACAGGTGGAGCAATCGTGTCCGGTTACGATGCAGTCGTCTCCTTTGTCTACCATGTTGGCTACTGCGGCAATCACACCCAGCGCCACGATCATTCCTATGCAAACCAGCGCAAAACTCATAGCGTTTGGATTGTAACACCTACTTTTTGTATATCTTCCCAAAAGAGGGGATACGATTTGGTCACGACGTTGGGATTGTTGATGATAAGACCGTCAGTAGCAAAGGCGTATGGCGCAAAGGCCAATGCCATGCGGTGGTCCTCATAGGTGTCGATACCTAGCTCCATGGAGGGCTCGCAACGTTCACCGTCCCAGGATAGCTCGTTGTTGTTTTTGTCGTTTATCACGTAGCCCAACTTCCTCATTTCGCGCTTCATGGCCTCAATGCGGTCAGTCTCTTTTATCTTCAGTGTCTGTAAACCTGTAAATCTGAAAGGAATGTTCTTTGCAGCACAGGTTACAACAAATGTCTGTGCCAAGTCGGGCGAGTTTACAAAATCGTAATCCAATCTGGGTACACTACGTCCGCTTTGTTTCAGTGTTACTGTTTGGGGTATGCCTTCTTGTTTGGTTTCAAAGATGGTCTTTACGCCCAGCAGACTAAAGATGTATCTCGTCACAGAATCACCCTGTTTAGAACCGTCCATCAGTCCTGTCAGTTTTATCTCCGATGTAGGATCCTTGCTCAGTGCCATCATCTCATACCAATAGCTGGCACCGCTCCAGTCGTTTTCGATGAAATACTCTCTGCTTATATAAGGTTTTGGCTTTACCGTAATTGTGTCGCCCGAGGTCCATTCTGCATCAGCACCAAACTCGCGCATCATCCACAGCGTCAAGTCAATATAGGGTCGCGATATGATGTCACCCGTTAGTTGCAGTGTCAGTCCTTCGCTCAGCATAGGTCCAATCATCAGCAGTGCTGAGATGTATTGCGAACTGATGTTACCAGGTACACCCAGTTCACCACCTTTCAGTGTGCTGCCAGTAATGCGGAGTGGGGGATAGCCTTCTTCTGCTGTATATTCAATGTTGGCACCCAATGCCTTCAGTGCGTTTACCAGCACGCCGATGGGTCTGTGCTTCATTCTCTCCGTACCTGTCAGCACATGCGTGCCAGGCTTTACGCTCAGGTAGGCCGTCATAAAACGCATAGCTGTACCAGCAGCCTTGATATTTATCTCGTCGGGCATGTGGCGCAGGGCATTGATGATGACTTCTGTGTCGTCGCAGTTGCTCAAGTTTTCCGGCACATGCTCACCACCACTTAAGGCGTAGATGATAAGTGCACGATTTGAGATGCTTTTCGATGCAGGTAGACAGATCGTTTGGTTGATTCTGTCAGGAGCAGTCAGTCTATATTTTACCATTTTGATGTTTTCGAGTTATCTAGGTTGCAAAGTTACATATTTTATTTTTAATAGCATGCTGAAATGTGCTAAAAATGGAAAAAACAACAAAAAGTCAGCGTAAAATTTGGTTAGTTCATAAATTCTGTGTACCTTTGCACCCGCATTCGACGGAAAAGTCAGTGCTAAGCAATATTAAGGATCGGGATTTAGCGCAGTTGGTAGCGCACACGTCTGGGGGGCGCGAGGTCGCTGGTTCGAGTCCAGTAATCCCGACAGAAAGGAAAAGGCTGAGAATCATATGATTTTCAGCCTTTTTTGGTAAAAGTAACTAAAAATAGTCGAGAATTATGATACTTATAGCAGATAGCGGAAGCACCAAAACCGATTGGGTTATCGTTACAAACGCAGCCGAACCCGTAGTTATCAATACTCAGGGCATTAATCCTGTTCATCAGTCACGTGAGCAAATCGTGAACATTCTTCGCGATGAGTTCCAAAGCCGTATGGGCGCAGATCCTGATGTCCGCAAGTTGCGTAGCTCTGCCATTCTAACCCCTCAGTTCCCTATGGCCGTTTATTTCTATGGTAGTGGCATTCGTCCTGAGATGGAAAAGTCGATGAGAGGTGTCCTTGAAGAGACGTTCCCTCAGGCCATTACTGTTGAGGCTCATAGTGATTTATTAGGAGCAGCTCGCGCACTTTGTGGCCATGAGTGTGGTATTGCCAGTATTCTGGGTACAGGTGCGAACTCATGTCTCTATGATGGCGAGACGATAGTTGAACATACGCCGGCTTTGGGCTACATCTTAGGCGATGAGGGTAGTGGTGCGGCATTAGGCAAGCGATTCATTCACGATCTTTATGGTGGAAAACTCTCTGATGAGATGAAGACGACTTTCGAGAAGGAGATGCGTCTTGACTTAGCTGAAATTATCAATCGTGTGTATCGTCAGCCTTTGGCTAATCGCTTCCTGGCTTCCCTTTCTGATTTTATCAGTAACCATCGCGAGGATAAGGGCGTGCATGAGGTGTTAGTCAATAACTTTGTTGACTTCCTCAACTATCACATCGCTCCTTATAATCGTCGCGATTTGCCCGTATCTTTTATAGGTAGTATCGCTTGGCATTATCAGGAAGAGCTACATGAGGCTGCTCAGCAAGCAGGTTTTTTTGTAGGTACTATTCTGAAGAGTCCGCTTGGAGGCTTGCTGAGATATCATAAGATTTAAACCCTCGCTATTACGAATAAATAAAGAAGCCCCACTCAAACTGAGCGGGGTTCTTTTTATATATAGTGATAGGCAATTGTTATTTCCATGGATTCTCAAATCCTACAGAGCCGTTCTCGAGCTTCTGGCATACGATCTCGATCTCCTCGTAGTGCTCCTCACCGTCTGCCCAGTACTCCTTGTACTTCACGCAGTAGCAACCTGTGCCCTTCAGCTGCTTCATGTCCTTACCGTCGATGGTGTTCTGGAACTTCACTGTGAAGTCGCGAGGATCTGTTGGAGCCAGCATCCAACCCAGCAACTCTGCATTACCATCGTTCATGGCCTTTACGCGGATGTTTACTCTACCACCACGGGGGATACCCGAAATCTGTCCTTCACGATCAGTGGTCTGACTGAACTTGTAATCAACTAAGATTACCTCACGTGCTGCGAAATCTTTAACCTCGAGGGTTACTGGTGTTACATTCTCTGCCATAATATATTTCCTTTCTTATTTTTAATTCAACTTTAAACTATCAACTATCAACTATCAACTATAAACTAAGCTTATGCCCACTCGTTCTCGAACTTAACTGAACCAACTTCGATATTCTTGCAAGTGATGACGATCTCCTCGAAGTGACCTTGCTTGTCTTCCCACTTCTCCTCGAAGTCTACGCAGTAGCCATTGGTGAACTTGATGGTCTTCATTGCCTTGCCAGTCTTTGTCTCCAGGAATTCGATGCTTCCGTCCTTTGGAAGGTTACGCTCAGTCATCCAAGCCAGCAGGTCGGGGGTGCCATCGTTCAGAGCCTTTACGCGAACTCTAAGTTTACCACCACGGGGGATACCACTCATCTGACCTTCAACATCGGTTTCCTGCTCGAACTCATAAGTAACCAACATTACTTCGCGATCCTTGTAACCGTCAACTTTCATTGTAACTGGAGTCTTTGCCATAACTTGTTTCCTTTCTTAATTTTAAATTGTTAATACTATAATTTTTTTATTCGTTCTTTTTTTGTTGTCGTGAGTCTTGTTGTTGACTTTTGACATTGCAAATATATGAAGGTTTTCATCACATTCCAACTTTTTTCTTCATTTTTTCTCAAAAAGCATGCGACAGGAATGCCGTTTTGTGACAAACGTAGAAAATAGCCCTAAAAGTTGTCCGAAAAACGAAATTTTTAGTATCTTTGCAACCAACAAAGTATGATGATCGTATGAAGAAGTTTCTGTTCTTTCTGTTTTTGCTAGCTGTGATTGCGGTGTCGCTGATGGCTACCTGTCCTGACAAGAAGGCTCATCACGAGGCTTTAAAAGACGTAGCCTCTAAGGTTATCAATGCAGAGATGCTTAATAGCGATATCGATGAGAGCATGGCCTCTATTGGTACTATGCTTGCCATTAATGTGGTTGATGCCTATCTCAGTTCTAACCTAATTCTTGGCGATCACACCTTTTATAATATAGGCATAGTTATCTACAAGGGCGAGCCTCAAGCGGTATCAGTGGGTGTCTTCAATCATGTGTTTACCATCGACGAAGACACCGCCAAGGAGATTATCAAGGATAAAATATCCCTGCCTAAATTATAACATTACTTTTCATATAAGATGGCAGTATGATGTCGTGTTTTCATTTCTTTTCCGTTTTTGTAGACTTTTCCATTGCCAACGACTTTCAAAGATCTTAATTCGCCATGCATTTCCATGAAAAAAGCCTCTGGATCATACTTCTCCAGCATCATCAGCTCATGGGCTCTTTCTGGACGATAGACATCGAGCAGGCCAGAGCCTTTTCTTAACATGGGAGAGGCATTCTGCTTAATCAGCACGATACCATAGCCTGTATCTTTCTCTATCTTCTTGCAGTGGAAAGCCAATTTCCCCTCGGCTTCATGGGCTTCGAGAACCAGACCTGGCAATCCGCAGAATTTCCAAGGTCCGTCGCTATATGGTAGAAGTGGCGTGTACCATACGGTCCATATGCGCCCTCGAAATTTAGTCTTTGCTTTTTTGCAGGGATAGCCGCATATCACGGTATCCCCCTCCAAGAGTTGCCATTCGAAAAGGCCATCTATCTTGTCACGAGTAGATATTCGTCCGTGGGTAAAATACATATAGCCCGACTTCGGAAGGTTCTTTACCACTTGATATTCCAGCCAAGTGTAACCCTTAAACGGATGATTAAGACTTGTGGGACTTCCGTATATCAGTCCATTGTTGAGTACCCACTCAATGATGACGCTACGAAATTGCGAGGCATGCTTTCCAATATCCAACCTCATCAGGTCCTTGTCTTTCCTTTTCACTTCTTCCACTTGCTGGGCCACAACCTCGTAAGTCACTGAAAGTTCAGCATGGTCATTGGCCAACGCCCCCGTCACTGTCAGCATGACGAGGGCGAGCATCGTTATTAATCTTATCGACATAAAGAGAGAGTTCTGCTTATTTCTTCGTGAACATAAAGACCTTGTTTTTCTGTCCTGGTTTCTTCTTGATTACATCCATGTGATCGATGGTCTTAGGATCGATGCTCTTCAAGATAGATGCATCGACCTGATTGTTATCGACATAATACTCAGTGTCCTCGGAGAAAGAAATGGCTTTATCATTGCCGTCAAGACGGAATGTGACGGGTACAAGATACTTTACCCTAACAGGCTTGCCATCCTGCATACCAGGTGTCCATTTTGGCATGTTTCTGATGATGCGAAGGGCCTCTGCATCAAGTTGCGGGTCTACGGAAGTCATCGCCCGAGCACCTGTAACACGACCATCTTTCTCTACGATAAAGGCTGTATGTACGCGTCCTTGGATACCGGCTTTCTCTGCTTCAGCAGGATATTTTATACTACTAGCCACAAAAGACTTGAGTGCTTCTTTACCACCAGGGAATTCTGGCATCTTCTCTACAACATCATAGATCTTATGCGCTTCATCAACGTTATCCTTAACGAGGTCGAATTCCAAATAGTATCCTATTTCATTATAATTCCTAACGTTCAAAGTCTGTAACTCATAACCTACATAAGCAACTTGCACTTCATCGCCCCTTTTAACGGTGAGTTTGAAACGTCCATCCTTGTCTGTCACAGTACCCTTAGTAGAACCGACAATCTTGATGGCTGCTCCTACAATTGGCTCACCTGTATTCTTGTCTCCTACTCGTCCTAAAGCCGTAAAAGGCTTCTCGTCTGCTAATTTTTGTGGCTCATTGAAAGATTCTGCACTCACCGCCAGAGAAACGGCTACGATGGGGCTGATTAAAAGAACCTTAAGCCACGACTTCTTGTTTGAACAATGCTTTAACATAATGATAATTGTTTTTTAGGTGATTACTAATTCGGTGGCAAAGGTACAGAAAAACTCCGATAGCCTAATACTACCGGAGTTTGCATTTAGTTTGCATTTGGGTTTTAGAGTGTGCGGATGACTTCGTCCCAATCTTTGGCGCTGGCTTTTTTGCCGAAGGTTTTTTCGTAGAGGCGACTACGGACGGTAGAGATGGCGGCTTTGCTGCGAAGGGTTAAAGAAGCGATACGAACGGGCTCGAAACCGGCTTTCAGCAACAAACAGACATGATACTCATGGGGCGTAGGATGACTGAGGCGCATTAATTTGGTAGAGAAGCCATCGTAGGTATGATTGATGGCCTCGGAAAGTTCCTGCCAGTCTTCGTCTGTAGGATGTTCATTATCTGGAAGTGTGGCGAGCCGTTGCCATATACTGGTGGCTTCGATGGTCTGCACAGCCTGTTTTAGTTCTTCTGCATCAGCCTTGGCATAATCGCGCTTCAGATGCTCCAGATGTTCTATACGCATCTCCATCAGTTCCTGGCGACGGCGATGACGCTGGATATAGGTGGCAAAAAGCACGATTAGCACTACCAGCAAAGCTACACCTATTATAATAATGGTGTGCTTACGGGCATTATCAGCCCTTAGTTTCTCATTTTCCTGCTCTTGCTTTTGATTATGGTAAAAGGCATCAGCTTGGGCGATGGCCTCGTTATTGGCTATCAAATTCAGCTCATTATTCAGTTCGATATAATGATTCAAATGCGTTTCAGCCTCGTCTTTCTGTCCACGCAGAATACAGATATGGGCAAGAACCTCGTGCGCATCGCGTTTGCTCACAGAATTGCCTTTTTTCATCACTTTCTCACCAAAATAGAGTGCAGAGTCAGGCTTGCCGATATTATAATAAATCTGGCAAAGTAGGGCATTCACCTTATGCTGTTCTGAAAAAGGCAATTCGTTGATTAAAGGCATTGCAAAAGGCTTGGCAGCGTGATAGTGCTCCTTGTCAACATAACTTTTGGCAATGGCGAGCATTATTTTACTCTGAACAATGTGATAACGGGCCTCTGTCGCCAGTTTGTAAGCTCTTTCGAGGTTAGCCAGTTCGTTGCCTGGCGTACTGCGATACGACGCGCTAATATCCATTAATGCTTGTATCATGCCCATGGTATCTTTCTGTTGCTGACAATAATCAAGTACTTTCCTGGCGTACTCTCGGGCTGCTTCAGGCATATTGTGATGCAGTTGTAATTTCGCTATCTTGCCGTATAGTTTGCTCCTGAGTTCAGGATGCTTACCATCAGCAAGCATATCTTCTGCTTTATGGAAATAGCCAAGTGCCTTGGGACTATCGTTACAATTGGCGTAGATAATCCCTGCAATGATATAAGTACGTAAGAGTTTCTGTTTATCACCAAATTCTTCGTAATAGTCTATCAGTTTGCGAGCCGTTTCCAAGTTACGATAGGGTTTCACCTCCTCGTTCATCTCTGTAATGATTAAGAGATGATACATTCTAAGGTCGAGCGTCTGTAAGGCAATCTCTTTGCTGATGGCGACAGCCTCCTTTCGAGCCAGCTCTCTGTTATGACGATGGTCTATTTTCTCGAGTTCACGTTTGTAATAGTTATAGCCTGTTCGGTGGCAACTTGTAAGTGCCATTACCAACAGCAAGAGTGTTATGATGATTTTTGTTTCCTTCATAGCCTGCAAAGTTACATAATTCTTATGAAACAATCGCCATCGGAGTAGCAAAATAACCCTTTGCAAACTATTTGCAAACTAAAAAGCTATCAAGTTTCAGGTTTTCTTCGTACTTTTGCAACCAAAATGAATACTGAAATGAAAAAGGGTATTACGATTTTGATGATGACAATGTGCGCCATTAACCTGTTTGCGCAGAAGTGGGCCGATGATCCTGCTAATCGCTTTGCCGTAACGGTAAGGATCGACTCCGCCATTGCCAGCGAACCACAGAAGATGTATATGTACTCGATGGTAGAGCGAGAGATGCAATTGCACGATTCTATCAGTTTCGATTCTGTGCATCGTGTGGGAACAATGCATGGCTCTGTACCCTATGAGTATAATGTAAACCTGCTGCTTCAGCGTCGAGGGCCAAAGTGTGTGCCCATCGTGGTAAAGGGCGGCGATAGTCTGAGCATTCATATCGGCGATGAGGATGACGGTTTCCGCATGCGTTATATAGATAAGGTGGAAGGCTCGCCCTCGACATTAGAGATGGTGCACTATGAGCAGAAACTCGACAGCTTGCGGAGCGAATACACCAAGCAGCGTGGTATGATGCAGATCTACAATCTCACTGACGAACAACGCGACTCTATCAAGGTGCTGATGAAGAAGGCGGACGATATTTACCAACGCTATAAGCTGGAGTATGCCTGCACAGGTAAGAGTCCTTACTTGGTTGTGGATGCTGCTCATAATGTGTTTTACGCTTTCCGCAAGAATCCTACGCTGCATCCCTATACAGAGAAAGAGGTAGACGATATGATGAACTCGTTACTGGTGCGATTCCCTGACTATCCACCGATGAAGGCACTCGTTAACGACAGTACCATTGGCAACTACATGTCGGCACAGAGCTTTGAGGTCTGGGGTGAACTCCAGTTGCGTATGTACAGCGATCGTTTCAAGAAGGATGATACCATCAAGGTCAAGCCCCTGAAGGTGGGCGACTATATCAATATCGATCCATATGATTTGGGCTATAGCAGTGTAAATATGTATAGGGGAAAATATCTGCTGGTAGATTTCTGGGCCTCATGGTGCCAGCCCTGCATGGTGCAGATTCCCAATATCCGCTATGCTGCCCAGGAGTTTCGTGACGATTTGGTGGTTTATATGATAGGTATGGATGAGAACCGTAAGAAGTGGTGGAGTACCATCAAGGAAATGGATCTGCGCAAGAAGGATTTGTCGCAAACAGACCGTCCATACGAAATACAACATTCCTGGGCCTATGATGACAAGAAAGGTACCCTTCTGCCAGGCTTCAAAAGGCTGGACATTAAGACCATCCCCCATAACTATCTCGTAGACCGCTCTGGCCGCATCATCGCCAAGAACATCAGCATAACGCTAGCTATCGATAAACTTAAGGCTGCGATTAAGCAAGAGCAGAATGGAGCTTGCTCCGATTCTGCCGAGCGTGAGCAGGCTCGAACGAAGTTCAAAGCACTTTTGGAAAAGGAGAAACAACAATGAAGAAACTATTTTTGATACTTTTCATTTTTAATCTTTCACTTCTCGCTTCTTTGGCACAGACGCCTGATAGCCTTCGCACATATGCGCATCTTTGGGCATCGCGAGGCTACTTCAACAAGAGTCTTGACTGTCTGCGTCAGATTCCTGTCGATAGCCTGAATTTGGAAGATATGCACCTTAATTACAGCAACTTTGCGCAGTTAGGCCAAAACGACTCCCTGGCCTATTGGGCCGATGAGATGCTGAAGCGTGATCCATACGATGCGACACTGATTGCCGACTATACCCTTCGACTGAATAATGGATGGCAGGGCGAAATGGGCAAACAGTCTTTCCCCCAAAAGGTCATCGACATCTGCAAGAAGTATTGCGAGCGCGATTCCACCCATATCTTGATTAACCGCCAACTGGCTGAGGCCTATTATAAGATAGGTAATTACGATGTGGCGCTAAAGGAGTTGAAGAAGCAGGAAGCACTCGGCGATACTTGCTTTGGTACGCTCTATACACTCGGACTGACCTATCAGCGCATGGGCGACAACTCGAGTGCCTATGACTATCTTTATCGTGCCTACACCAAGAATGATCATCACCCTTTTTGCCTCTTTGTTTTGGGTATCGTCAGCAATAAAGTAGGTCTTGGCGCCGAAGCATTGGCTTATCTTGGTGAGGCAGAGCAGCTGCTAATGCCAGATAGACAAACACTTTTCAGATTGCATAAGGAATTGGCTGAGGCTTTACGCCTGAAAGGCGAGCCCGACTTCCGCTTGGAAGAGTTGGAGAAATGTATGCAATATGCAGAGGAAAAGGACGTGAACGAGCTGACCTTCCTGATGGGCCAGTGCTATTTCCAATTGAAGCAGCGCGACAAGGCCAAGGAGTATTACAACAAGTTCCTTGAAGCTACAGAAAATAAGGAATACAACGATAACATCAAACGTATGCGTAGCGATGCCCAGCGATCGCTTCGTATGATGATGTGGTAATATCATTTGATATTGTCACTCTGCTTCGACCTCTTTGATCTTTGCTAATAGTTCCGCACGCTTTGCCTCGTTAGTGCCGTGGACGGCATGGCGAACAATGCCTTTCTTGTCGACAACAATGGTAAGTGGGAAGCCTTTATAGCCAATCCACGCCATCATGTCTTTCGCCTCGACGAGGTGCGTCCATGTGAAATGGTGCTTATCGGTAATGCGCTTGGCCGTCTCGGCATCGTGGTAGGTAGCTGAGAAGAACATCACGTCAGGCAATTGCTCCTTCCACTTGGAAAGGATGGGCATCTCAACGCGACAAGGACCACAGCCGGAGTACCAGAGGTTCATCACCATGACGCGACCTCGAATGCTATCGTTCGTCCAAGTGCGACCGTCCATGTCTTTCTCTGAGAACTGTGGGAATGGCTCACCCTCTTTGGGTGAATACCAAGTGCCATCTGCCTTGATGCCAGCCTGTGTCAGCGAGGTCATCGTGGCCATCATATTAAGGCCGTCCAGAAACTGGTCCGCGTTGTGCACCTTTTCGCGAGGAATGGACTTGCGAATGAGTGATTCGGGCAATTTGGTATTGACGTTGATGACGGTGATGCTATTGCCCTCCTTGTCTTTCAGTCGCATCATGCTTTTCTCGCCATCAGGCAACTGAGGCATTTCACGGAAGAAATAGCCGTTGGAAAGAAACTTTGGGATGACTGTATCAATTCGCTCTTTCTGCACCTGTTTGGCTTTGTATTTCTCTTGAAGGTCGTACACCTTGAGCATATCCTTTGCCTTCGACACCATATCGTCTAACTGCTTGGTGGGCTTTTCCACTTCTGCGGCTTTTTCAATGAAGGTCTGGTAATACTGTTTCGCCTGTTCCTTATCTTTCAACAGATAAGCTGAAGCATTGGCTATATTATAATAGGTGGCGACGGAAGTAGGGTTATAGGTAAGATGCTCCTTCCAGGCTTCTACAGCTTCTGGATAATGCTGAGTCAAGTAATAGCCCTCGCCCTCGGAAAGGGTGATCGCTTTCATAATCGTGGTATCGGGCAGCATCAGTTGCTTGGCGAGATTGAGATAGCCCAATCCTTCAGAATAGCGCTTGGTGTCGACACAAACTACGCCAAGACGGTAGGCACTGCCCGCATGCTGCATACCACTGAGGAATACGGCTGGCTGGAGATATTTATAGGCGCGTTCGAGGCTGTCGAGTTGCGAGTAGCACATACCTGCAGAGTAGAGCGTATTGAAAGTAGAATCGCCCTGCTCCAAGAGTTTATTGTACAACTTACTAGCAGCAGTAAAGTCGCGATTGATAAACCACGCATCCGCCAACGCTCTGTTCACAAGGATATTCGTGGAGTCCCACTGACAATATTTCAAGCCACAGATGATACCGTTCTGAGGTTGATTGGCTTTGGCATAAGCGAGGGTGAGTCCTGCCACCATTTCGCCATCCATAGGGAAGCGATTCACGAGTTGACCAGCCCAATATATGAAGGAGTCATTGTCGCCTTGCTTCTGATAGCTATAGGCAAGCTCTCGGAAAGCCTCATGCGAGAGGCTGTCCTCGGGCATGTTCTTCAAAAGTTCAGCTGTCTGGCGATAGTTGGCGCGTTTGTAGTAGCAGTCTGCAAGCTTTAGACGAACCTCACGAGGAATCTTGTCCTCTGGCACGTAAGGGCCTACACTAAATTTATGATCCATCGAGAAGCGCACGCTGTCCTGCGCTTCTGCCATCTTATAGGCTCGCTGGTAGTGCTTCAGTGCCTCAAAGGTGTTGAATTGCTGCATACAGCTATCACCTGCCTGCACATAGATCTGCAAGGAATCGACATCCTCGCCTCTGACGGGAAGGGCCGTCAGCAGGGCGAGGGTAACGAAAAGACTCAATATTTTCTTCATTCTTATTTCTTCGTGGTAATGAGGATGACACCATTCTTGGCTTTCTCGCCATATTTATCAACGGCTTCCTTGTCTTTCAGCACATCCATACGATCAATGGTCTTAGGATCGATTTTATTGATGTTCTCAAAAGGATACTCTTTGCCATCGACATATACCAAAGGCTTCTGGTATGTTTCAGAGCCATAACCCACCACAACCAGTTCGCTTGGTTTGCTTTTGGCCTCTCGATCATACTTGACAGTACCTTCGTATTGGACGACATTAGCATTTTTCCCTTGAAGATGGAAAGAAATAGGTACAGTATACTTAACACGAACCTCCTTGCCATTCTGCTTACCTGGCAACCAGTTTGGCATTGCATTAATCACTCTCACGGCCTCAGCATCGAGCAAGGGATCAATGGATTTCACCACCTTCGCATTAGAAATACTTCCGTCTTTCTCTACGACGAAGGTTGCGATAACACGTCCCTGAATATTAGCCTTTTCTGCCTCCGTAGGATAGTTTACATTTTGTGCAAGGAATTCGAAAAGTTTACTTGGACCACCAGGGAACTGAGGCATTTCCTCAACAACGTCGAAAGCTCTGTTGGGATCTGCCGGATTTGCATCTTCTTTCAGGAGTCCGACGATATAGTCCTTACCATCATCAGAGAAAGCCTTACTGACACCCAAGATGGTTGATTCAAAGCCTACGTAGGCCACTTGCAACTTCTCACCTTTCGAGACTTCAATTCTGAATCGTCCGTCCTTATCGGTAACAGTTCCACGCTTGGTGCCTACCACTTGCACGATAGCACCTACGATAGGCGTTGGCTTGTCTTCACTATAGTCATAAACGATGCCCTTTGCGATGAACTTCTCGTTGTCATCAGCCACAACAGCATCAGACTCAGCAGGTTGAGACTCAGCAGTAGCTAAGATCTCGTTAGAAAGACGCTCTTCAGAGGGAGCCTCTGAATTGGTATACACTACATCGGTAACCGTCTCGGCATTGACAGCGAGGGCCACAGCCACGATGGGTAACAGGGCCAACAACTTCAGATAACGTTGGCGAGGGGATTGGGTATGTAACATCATATTAATTCGGTTTTTAAGGGTACTGTGAGAGATGCCGTTGGCAAGGGAGTACCCACCGATGCTCGCGGCTTTTGTGATTAACAGGTATTGATATTGACGCGCATTGATGCCTTGAGAGAGTACCACTGCATCGGCCTCATACTCGTGGATAGCCCTGAGATCGGAGCGCAACATCCACATAGCTGGGTTGAACCATTGCAGGGAGGTAAGTGTATCAACGAGAATCAAGTCCCACGAGTGGTGAAGACGTATATGACCTCGTTCGTGCGTAAGTATAGCTTCGTCGCGAGCCTCGTAGTCCATACGATTCATCACGATATAGTGCATCCAACTGAAAGGTGCCACTTTTGCGTTAGCGCTCACGCAAATGGTGGTGCCGTCATCCTGAGGATGCTGTTCGCTATGTCTGATCATTCTGATGATTCTGAATAACGACAGGAGGGTGTGCCCCAAAGTTGCCACCATACCTATTATAAATAAGGTGGGCAAGACGATTTTCCACCAAGGCGTAACTGGTTCGGATGGTGCCTTGTATGTTATAGCATCAGTAGACACGTCTGTAGCCAATAAAGACATATCCATCTCCATTGTTACCGTCTCGTGCATCGTGATGACGCAGAGGGGCAGCACGAAACTGGCTATGGCTGTAGCCAAGAGCACAATACGGTTGATGCGATGGAACGTCTCACGAGCCAGCATCAAGCGATAGAACATATAGAATATCGCTAAGAGTACAGCTACCTTCAGGTCGTATATCAGAAACTCTATCATTGCACAATTTGACTATTTACGATTTGACTATTGATTTCTTTCAATCTCGGAGATAAGTTCGCGAAGCTCCTCTACAGATATTTTCTCCTCCTTTACGAACGAGGAGACGGCACTGAGGTAGGAGTTATTGAAATAGTTCTTGATGACAGAGGCTATCGACTTCTTGCCGTACTCCGCTTCAGTAATGAGAGGGAAGTACTGATAAGAGTTGCCGAACTGCTTGTGGTCGAGAAAACCTTCCTTCTCCAGGATGCGTACCATCGTAGACAAGGTATTGAAATGCGGACGGGGCTCGTCGTAGAACTCCAGGAGTTCCTTCACGAACATCGCTCCGTGCTCCCAATACAGATCCATGATCTCCTTTTCTTTATTTGTTAGCTTTTTCATTGTCGTTTTACTTTTAGTCATTCTATCAATTTACGCGTTATTATCAATATCTGAGCGCAAAGTAACTAAAAGTTTTCGTTATATACAACTAAAAGCCTTAGTTTTTAAACTAAATTAATTAGTTCGCCATGGAATTAACAACTATTAGCTAGTACTTGTAGCATAGTACGGATACGGGCGTACTCTAGTACGCCTATGAAAGTACTCCAGTACGCCTACGGGCGCACTGGAGTACGGACGGGATGTACTGACTGAAAGTATTAATACTAATTTAGTCCCAGAAGTTGAGTTGCTTCTGATAGCCGTCGAATTCCAGCTCTGGCAAGCCGATATCGCTAAGTACTTTCTTTACAACTTCGATATCAGCAGGCGAACAAAGACGCTCTCCGCGACGACGCTCAAAATAGCTCGTGCGACCAAACTTACCTATCAGTCGATACATAAACTCCTGATACTGGGAGGGTAGCATCGATTGCTGCATCTTCTTAAAGCCTTTGGCATAAGTGGCAGGTTCATCGCTCCGATAATACTCGCACTTTGCCGATGGCTCGACACGCAAAGGGTTCACGTGGTCTATCTTCCATCGATCCTTGCCCACTTTCTGAAAAGCCAAGTGGCGAAGGCAGTGATTGCATACTTCGCAATCGTTTCGTGTACACATGGCGTATCCGCCTGGTACATCATCCAGTGTAAATTTCTTCTTTTCTTCCATATATTCTTGCTTAATTATTCAAACATATACCTCATGTGCTCCTAAAAACTTAGTACACAAGGAGTTAGATAAAGGTATATGTTGGTAAACATGTACCTGTCATGTACCTAACATATACCTTAACATGTACCTCAGGCAGCTTTTACAATGGGGATGACCTTGTAAAAAGGACGATTCCCTCGTTTTGTCGACTCATAGCCCGATTCCTTCATCGCCAGTCCGATGTGAATCTTCGTGCTACGTGTGTTCTGCACCAAAGGATACTCCTTCTGCACAAGCTCCAGCAATTGCTTGCAATCCATCGCCTGAGCCACCTCGCCTTCTTCTGGTTTGCGAACGCAAGCATTCAGAATCTCTGCAATGTCCTTCTCCTCCATAAAGTTCTGATTCAGTTGCTGAATGCGTTTCACTTCCAGATTATTAAACCAGTAGGGGGCCTTCACCTCACGCAGTTCGTAGAGTACTTGAGCATAAAGCTGCTCGTAATCGATGTCGCCTTCATTATCAATGAGTTGACCCTCAGGAATCTCCAAGCAGATATAGCGACGAGAGCCCGTAGGGTCAGTCAAAGGATGTGGATTGTTGGTAGTTGCCACAAACGAGGCGAAACGAAGGCGATCTTCTTGAGCTCGTCCGAAGATAGGGCGTCCGTTTACCTTACTCTTTGAGAGCGTCTGCTTCAGAGCTGCATGCTGAGAAGGACGGATGGCATCGAGCTCATCGAGGTTGACGAGCAAATTGTTTGTCAAGGCCATCTCCTTATCGAACTTGTTCGAGAGGTTCAGATGGTCCAGATAATACTGACGCAACTGAGGAGGTAGCAATCGACGCACGAAGGTGGTCTTTCCACAACCCTGATCACCAATCAGTGTGGGTACGCACTCATTGCCATGAAGCATATCCATCTGAAGCCAGTGGGCTACCATCGAACGAATCCAGATTGCCAGAAAATGGTGTTGTTCAGTACTGATTCCAGGCAAACGACTGAAGACTTCAGCTACATGGTTCTTACCATCCCACTGGGGCAGATTGTTGAGAAACTCCAAGACGGGATTGAATTCAGGCACCTCTTCTGATTGCACATACATCTTTATATGTGCACTGGGGCTACCCTTTTCCACGATGTGCTCACGTTCTGCCCTGAGGAGAATGCTGTTGAGCGCCTCTTGGGTAAGTGGACGCCAATTAGTGCCCTCGCTTTCAGGCAAGGTCATAAACTCTACCTTTCCGTTAAGTAGGTTGCGACGGAAACGGTATTTTTCGTTGAGGAAAAGCTCTACTACCAGAGCACCTTCCTGGGAGGCCGCAACAGCCTCGCCGTTAATCATGAGTTTTTTACTCATTTAGTTAAAGTTTTAAGTTGTTAATTATAAACTATGCACGCTTTTCATAGAGAGTGTGCTTTTGAGTTTGCAAAGATACAAAAAATAATCTGTGTTTGCAAATTAATCTGTGAAAATTATAAGTGAAATCCGCAAGTGTTAAAATCAAGGGTATATGTTGAGGTATATGATAGGTATATGTCAGGTACATGTTTTTAAACATATACCTCTATGTAAGCCTTTGTTTATTAAGTACTTAGTACAGATAGAGGTATATGTTGGCACAGAAACGTTGCAGAGCCAAGAGGCTCACTAAAAAAGTAATCATTGTCTGTTGTGTTAATGTCTGCCGCTACACACTGTAATGTAGCGACAGACAATTCGATTAAAACAATTGACTGATGATTTGTGCATCAGCACCCACGAAAAATAGCGTACCGGTTACTGGCTCGTAACTCATCTGCATAAACTGCTGTAAGAGCAGAGCCACAAACTGACCATCGCGCGAGCGGCAAACTTCAAGCATGTAGTTGCCGTTAGGAACTTCCTTGGGGTGGAAGTCGCCGATGTTCTCGGCCAGATCTTTACGGGAAGTGGAAAGGATGCGACGAAGACGGTCGCCATCCTGTGGGGTATATTCGATAGTACGAGCATCTTGGTGTAAAGTTAACATTAATTTAAGAACCCACGGGATTTATCCGTAGCATAAGTTTTATCGTATGCTTGCATCACCCTGAATCCGTAGTCGAGGAGGATGGCTGATTCTTTGAAACGCGATGACATAGAACGGCTTCCGAGCAATGCAAGGTAGAGCGTATGACCATCGCGCGTGGCTGCAGACATCAGACAATTGCCTGCTTGACGGGTAAAGCCTGTCTTAATGCCAATACATCCTTGATAGGTGTAGAGTAGGGCATTGGTGTTGCGGCAGTTCATATGGCGCCCGTCGATGAAAGGCACTTTGTATTCGGTAGTACCCACAATGGTGGCAAAGGCACTATCGCGCATGGCATAGCGAGCCAGACGAATAAGGTCGTTTGGCGAACTGTAATTATTGATATTGGGTACACCATTAGGATTAGCAAAGTGGGTGCTGTCCATGCCCAGATACGCAGCCTTTTGGTTCATTTGGTCGTAGAAATGGAGCGTGTCGCCGCCAATGTGGGCTGCAAGCGCATAGGCTGCATCGTTGTCGCTAATCAGCATCATTTCATAAATCAGATGACGCAGTTCATAGGCTTCACCCAAACGCACTCGTGAATCCTTAGCGATAAACACTTCTTCTGTGATCTGAACAGTATCGGTAGGATTGCCCTTTTCAAGACTGAGCAAACAGGTCATCATCTTTGTGAGTGAGGCAATCGTGCGATGCTGATAAGCGTTTTTCTGACTGATGATAATGCCGGTAGAATCATCTACGAGCATCCAAGCCTGGGCACTGAGGTCAGAGAGTTGATTAAAACCCTCTATGCTATCAGGACAGAGGACTGCAGGTAGAGAAGTGCTGTCGAGATGATTGATGGCTTCCAATCGTAATTGCTCAGGGCTGAGCTCGATGGGTTGGTTACTCTTTGTGCCGCAACCTGCCATGAGGCATGATACCAAGATAGTGCCAGCAAGAGCGGTGCGGGCGATATGTAGGGGTGAGTAATTCATACAATAGAGGAGTTATCGATAAAGGATGACGGTGCCACCATCGCTCTGACAATATTTACGCAGAAGGTCTTGTATAAAGTGCGCATTGGCCAGTACGCGCTCTTCTTGGCCGTCGTAGCCATTGATGAGTACTACGAGGTGGGTGGTGTCGAGGGTAATCTTAGTACGCTCATGGTCGCTGGTGGGAGTTCCCACACCGCCTTGTGCATCGCGATAAACGGGGAGGCCTGCAATGTTGAGTTGTCCGCGACCGATGCCCTCATAGGGTTCGCCCTCCTTGCCGATGCCCAAAGTGAGCGTGTCGCCCACAAACTTATCGGCATTAAAGCCGCCAATACTATAACCATAGGCGATTGAGGCCAGATTCACCAAATCGACGAGGGTGTCAATCTGATACAGTTCCTTACCTTGCAGCATTCGACGGATCAATTGCTCGCTGGCTGGGCGATAGCGCGAAGGGTCTTTGCCACAAGCCTTATACACCCGGCGAGTGGCAGCAATGCCCGATAGTTCTTTCAGACTCTCGGTAGTAAGTTCCTGACGGAAACGGTCTTCAAGCGTGTGAATCTCTTGCCAAAGCTCCGGAGAGTACTGACTGTTGACGACGCGAGCCTCTACCGCTGCACCTACAAAGCCAGGGCAGACCTGTTCTATTTCATTGGATACGATAATCTGCATGATTATTCGTCTTCGTAATCGTAGCCCTTAATCTGTACATCACCCAGGTCAACTTCACCTGGAACATCTGGCATTACAAAACCTTCGTTCGTAGAATCTGGCTGCTCAATCAGTTTTTGCTGGTCATAGCCTTTAAGCATGGGCGTTATGTCGAGCAGGATATCGGAATAGTTAATCGTGGGTATAACTACGAAGAAAAAACCGATACCTACACGTATCCCTTCTGGGTGCATATTATTATAAAGATAGGTGGTGGAGTAGAAGTTATGACGACCAGACTCCAAACGATTGTGTTTTTTATAGGCAGCCCATGTCTCTTCAGGGATGCGCGTACTGTCACTATTAGTAAGCGTATATGTGATGTTGTGAACGAAATCATCGATTAAATCGCCACTGGCCTTACCGTGCTCTTCCAGACACTGTATCATGTTGTCTTCCATTTCGCGCTGCATTTCGGACTCGGTTGGTGCAGTGATGTATGCTACAATCAGTAACACAAGACCAAAACCTGCAAGAATGATAATTCTTCCTAAACATGTGTGGGATAATGCCTTAGCTACGGATTCTTCTTTCCTGAAGCCTACACCGCCTCCTCCGTTTTGCTGCTGTGGTTGGTATTGTTTGTACATAGGACTTTTAGATTTGATTGTTATGAATTAAGTTCATGAATTCCTGTCGTGTCTTAGCTTGATTAAAGGCACCACTGAAATCGCTGGTAGTGGTGATAGCATTCTGCTTTTCGATGCCACGCATCTGCATACACATGTGTTTGGCCTCTATGACCACCATGACGCCAAGCGGTTTTAATGTTTCCTGGATGCAGTCTTTGATTTGTTGCGTCATACGCTCCTGCACCTGCAAGCGATGCGCATAGATGTCGACTACGCGGGCAATCTTTGAAAGTCCAGTAATATAGCCGTTGGGGATATAGGCTACGTGAGCCTTGCCATAAAAGGGTAACATATGGTGTTCACAGAGTGAAAAGAAATCGATATCCTTTACTATCACCATCTGCGAATAATCTTCTTTGAAAAGGGCTCCAGTGAGCACCTTGTGGGCATCCATCTGATAGCCTCTGGTAAGCACCTGCATGGCCTTGGCCACACGCATAGGTGTTTTCAGCAATCCCTCGCGCTCTGTATCTTCGCCCAGAAGCGTAAGGATGTCCTTATAATGACTCGCGAGCTCGTCAAGCCCCTCGCGGTAAGGCTGTAGTTCTGTCTCCTGACTCATGGATACTGTACGGTTATCTTTCCTTTAATAATGATAGCTGAGTCGTAGCCGTTGTTCTTAACACGGGTGAGCACCTCGTGAGCCTCCTCGTAAGTGCGGTAGTTGCCCATGCGGCATATCCATCGGGGAGAGTAAAAATGCACATAGACTGGTACCCCAGGGAAGAGTGCTTTGATCTCAGAACCTATTTTTTCTGCTTTAATGCGGTCGTTGCGCGAGTTGCCGCCAGCAAATACCTGTACGCGGTAGCCGTTCACCTTATAGCCTTTCATGACTTTCTTGCGGGTGTCGATGCTATCGGGCGTGAGGCTATTAATGTCTTGATTTGTAGCAGTTGAAAGATTATTTTTTTCATCTTTATCTTTTTGTTCCGTTTGCTTTTGGGGAACCGTGGTTTTGGTAGGCTTCTCAGCTGGTTGGGCTTGCTGCCCGTTTACAAGGTTGTCGATGTCCTTGCTATGGGTAATGGTAACCTTGCCTTCACCGGCATTATGCTTCTGCACGCGCTCAGTGAAAGTAGATTGTGCACTGGCTGCGAGACAGCCAGCACACAATATCATGATGGTTGCTAAACGTTTCACTTCTTCCAAGCGTCGATAATACCCTTGAAATCAGCGGCCTTCAGTGATGCACCACCAATCAGACCACCATCGATGTCAGGCTTAGCAAACAGCTCAGGTGCGTTGCTAGCCTTGCAGCTACCACCATAGAGGATAGTGGTGTCGTCGGCTACAGCCTCACCATATCTTTCAGCGATGATTGAGCGGATATAAGCGTGGATCTCCTCAGCCTGCTCAGCGGTAGCAGTCTTACCAGTACCGATAGCCCAGATTGGCTCGTAAGCGATAACGATCTTACGGAAGTCCTCTTCTGCGAGGTTGAATACAGAACCCTCGAGCTCAGCCTTTACGACCTCGTTCTGCTTGCCTGCCTCGCGCTCCTCCAGACTCTCACCGATACAGAAGATAACCTTCAGGTCGTTCTTCTGAGCCAGCAGTACCTTCTCCTTCAGGATCTCGGGCGTCTCCTTGTAATACTCACGACGCTCTGAGTGACCTAGGATCACATACTGAGCACCAGTGCTCTTTACCATCTCAGCGCTTACCTCACCAGTGAAAGCACCCTTCTCCTTGTCAGCGCAGTTCTCAGCACCCAGACCGATGATGTCCTGATCGAGGAACTGTGCAATAGAAGCGAGGTGGATAAATGGTGTGCAGATTACTACACCACAGTTGGGCTTGTCAGCCTTCAAAGTCTCATTCAGCTCCTTTGCAAGAGCGATACCATCCTGGAGATTCATGTTCATCTTCCAGTTTCCTGCTACGATTTTCTTTCTCATAATTCTTTTTTCTTTATTTAAAGGGTTGTTATGTTTAAAATTCTTATTGCGTACCCAGTGGGTCCATGTCCATAGACGATCGGCGATAGTCAGTAAAACCAGTGGCAGCACAAACCATGTGAGTACCCACAAGATTTTACCTGCTGCATTATCGGAGGGTAATTGGCCGAGTTCGATGTCTTCAAGTTTTCCGCTCAATTCAGTTTCATCGGGCAAGTCGTTGTGGCTCCACTTGCGGATGATGACACCATCCTTGATGAGTACGAGCCCAGGATTGGAACGGATGATCGTCTTGAGTGTGATATCATCTGTCTGACAGAAAGGATATTCTGCACCTGTCATGTCACTCCAACGATCGATGGCTTTCTGCGAACTGGCTGTAAGACAGTAGAAAGGGTAACCATGATCGCGGCTGTAGTCGTACATCAGGTTGAGCTCGTCGAACTGTGAATCATCAGCCTGTTCGATGTGAGGGGCGATTAATAAAAAGGTATAGCCCTTGTCATTTAGCACCTGCTCAGTAATGTCCTCGCCCTCGTCAATGTCCTCAATGAAGAGGTCTGCATAAGGCGAATCCTTTCCATCCATCATCTCTTGCCAGCCTTGGCGCAGATTTGTGCCAATATGGTAGGGACGGAAGTCGAATAGCGGCAAGTTATAGAGACTATGACCAGCGATAAAGAGAATGAATACAGCTGAATAGTTGGTTACTATCCACTGGTTGGACTCGCTGATAAGTCGTCCCATGTCGAGTGGCCATTTCCATACGATGAATGCTGCGATGAGGAGTACCACATTCTTCCACAGCGTTTGCCAGTTGGATAGCACCAAGGCATCGCCAAAGCATCCGCAATCATGGATAGGATCGGCCAAAGCCAGCCAAAGTGTGAGAGGTGTCATCACCGCCATCAAAAGCAGAACGATCTTAGAAACCAATCGCCTGCGGATGGCAAAGAGCAGACAGATGCCGATGATGAACTCAGCTGCTGAGAGTAGCACAGAGGCTGAAAGCGTGATGAAGTCGGGCACTAGTCCTTCAAAACCAATAGCCGTCAGATAGTCTTGTATCTTATATTGCGTACCCAGTGGATCGACAGCCTTAACGAATCCCGAGAGGATAAACGTCAGGGCGAGCACCAGACGGCAAATATTGACGGCGATTTTTCTCACTCCGATAATTTAATTACGCCAAAGACCGCATAGTTGATAATGTCCATATAGTTGGCATCGATCCCCTCGGATACGAGTGTTTCGCCCTGTAGGTTCTCGATTTCCTTGATACGCTCTATCTTGGTAAGGATAAGGTCGGTATACGAACTTACCCGCATAGAGCGCCACGCCTCGTCGTAGTCGTGGTTCTTACGCTTCATCAACTCGAGTGCCTCGTGGGCGAACTGGTCGTAGAGGCGCATTGCTTCCTCGTTCGAGATGTCGACGGTGTCGGCAAATCCCTTACTAAGTTGGATGAGGCCTACGATACCGTAGTTGATGAGTGCCACAAACTCAGGACGGATGCCTTCGCCAACCAACGACTCTTGTTTGATTTCGAGCGAGCGAATACGCTTGGCTTTGATGAAAAGCTGGTCGGTGAGGGCAGTGGGGCGCAGGATGCGCCAAGAGGCTTTATAGTCATGAAGCTTCTTCTCGAACAGAGCTCGGCACTCGGCTAAAGCCTGTTCAAACTGCGCGTTTGTCTTTTCCATATTGGTCATATCGCGTGCAAAGGTACAAAAAATGGCTGATATAAAGCACATTTTTTGCTTTTTTTATTCTTTCATCTTCTGGTGAATATAACGTATCTTCATGCCCAGGGCTTCAAACTGGGTCCTGAGCGAATCTCGTTTCATGCGCTGACGGGTGAGGGCAGTCAGTTCTTCTGGGGTAGCTTTCAGTGCTTTCTTGTGAGCATCGACCGCTTGCTGCATGGAGTCGAGTTGGTGATTTGCCACCTGTAGCAGACTGTCAGTAGTAGTCATCTCTAATTGGGCTTTTTTCAGTTCCGTTTCCTGATGCTCTTTAAGAGCAGCTTTTCGACGATTGATTTCTTGTCGAGTCTTTGTTTCGCCACAAGCAGTCATCAGCAGCACAGCTACTAGCGTCATTAAGAATGATTTCTTCATAATCTGATATGTTATTTTGAGAATTATTGTTATTCTTCAGTCATTTCCTCATCAAGACGGTTCGACCAAAGGTATTTCTTGGTTTCGCGAGCTGCCACACCGCTAAGTAGCAACAGTGCAATGAGGTTTGGAATGGCCATCAAGGCATTCATGCAGTCGGCAATGTTCCAGATAATATCAAGGTTGATGATACTGCCAAAGAACAGGGCGACGATATAGAGGACGCGGTAAAATCGGTTGGTACGACGGCCTTCTAAATAGTTGACAGCACTCTCACCATAATAACTCCACCCCAAAATCGTACTGAAGGCGAATGTCAGAATGCCAAAGGTGAGCAGAGGCGCACCGATATAAGGAATCTTGCTAAAAGCCACCTTGGTGAGTACGGCACCATCATTATAAGAGATGTCAGGATAAGCAATAATGCTACTAACAAGTACCAGTCCTGTAAGGGCACATATAATGACTGTGTCCCAGAATGTGCCTGTACTCGACACCAGCGCCTGGCGTACAGGATTGCGTGTCTGGGCAGCTGCGGCTACGATGGGGGCGCTACCCATACCACTCTCATTGCTGAACAATCCTCGGGCAATACCATAACGGGCGGCCATCATGACAGATGCACCTATAAATCCGCCACCAGCAGCCGATGGATTAAAGGCGCAATTCACAATCAGTTGGATGGCTGGCCAAACGCAATGAGCATTGATGCAGAGGATAACGATACAGCCCAGCACGTAGAGAAAAGCCATGAAAGGCACCAAAAACGTACATACCTTGGCTATCGCCTTCACGCCACCTAAAATAACAAGGGCCGTGAGCAGACAAACGAAGGTACCTGCAATCCATGTGGGTATGCCAAAGGTTTCTTGGGCCATCAGTGCGATGGAATTGGCCTGAACGGTGCAGCCGATGCCAAAAGATGCCAGTGCAGTAAAGATAGCAAACAGGATTCCAAGCCATTTCATATTCAGTCCGCGCTCAAGGGCATACATTGGGCCACCATACATGCGACCGTCTTTAGATTTGACACGATATTTCACAGCTAGCAGTCCCTCGGCATATTTCGTCGACATGCCAAAGATACCCGTTAGCCAGCACCATAATACAGCACCAGGACCTCCAAGTGCCACAGCTGTAGCTACACCAATGATATTACCTGTACCAATGGTAGCGGCCAAAGCCGTTGCCAAAGCACCGAACTGACTGACGTCACCCTCGGCAGAGGCGTCTTTCTTGATGGAAAGTTTGATGCCGGTCATCAACTTACGTTGTGGAATACGCAGTCGGAAAGTAAGGAAAATGTGGGTGCCTATAAGTAAAATAATCATAGGCCATCCCCAAAGGAATGAGTTGAAAAGGGAGAAAAATTCATTAATTGGTTCCATATTCTTACAATCTGGTAAACGCTTTTGCGGTGCAAATTTACGATGAAAAGACGAGAATGCCAAAAAATATCGAGGAAAATCATGGATGTATGGTTTTTTTTTCGTATCTTTGCAACCTCAAATAAGACGAACTAATGAAACTATATAGCGACGACGAGCTCTCTGAGATACTCGACCAGGATATCTTCCACCTGATTAGCGAAGCTGCAGACCATTTAGGTTTGGAGTGCTATGTTGTGGGTGGTTACGTAAGGGATATTTTCCTGGAACGCCCCTCCAACGATATTGACGTGGTGGTTGTAGGTAGTGGTATTTCTGTAGCTGAAGAACTGAAGCGGATGGTGGGTAAGAAGGCTCACCTGAGCGTGTTTAGGAACTTCGGCACGGCTCAAGTGAAATTTCGTCAGAAGGGAACAGAGTACGAGGTGGAGTTTGTGGGTGCTCGTAAGGAAAGCTACAGCCACGACTCGCGTAAACCGATTGTGGAAAACGGAACTCTGGAGGATGACCAGAACCGTCGCGACTTTACCATCAATGCGATGGCTATCTGCTTGAATAAAGAGCGCTTTGGCGAACTGGTGGATCCCTTTAATGGTTTGGCTGATCTGGAAGATGGTATCATCGCTACGCCTTTAGAACCAGGCATCACCTTCTCTGACGATCCTCTTCGTATGATGCGTTGTATCCGTTTTGCTACGCAACTTAATTTCGTTATTGAGGAAGAAACCTTCGAGGGTTTAGAGCGGATGGCTGACAGGATAAGGATTGTGAGTGGTGAGCGTATCAAAGATGAACTCAATAAGATTATTTTGTCACCTGTGCCATCGAAAGGCTTTGTCGACTTACAGCGTTGCGGTCTATTGAATTTCATTCTGCCAGAACTTGCTGCCCTTGATATTGTGGAACAGAAAAACGGTCGTGCGCATAAGAACAATTTCTACCACACATTGGAGGTGCTTGATAATGTTGCGATGAAGTCGGATAATCTTTGGTTACGCTGGGCTGCGCTGATGCATGATGTGGGTAAGACGAAGTCGAAACGCTGGGATCCTGCAATCGGATGGACATTCTATAACCATAATATGATAGGTGCCAAGATGGTGCCACAGATTTTCCGTCGACTGATGCTGCCCATGGACATGAAGATGAAATATGTGCAGAAACTTGTCGACCTCCACATGCGTCCTATTGCCATCGCTGATGATGAGGTAACCGATTCTGCTGTTCGCCGTTTGATGAATGATGCAGGTGAGGATATCGAAGATTTGATGATGCTCTGTGAGGCGGATATCACATCAAAAAACGAGGTGCGCAAGAAACTGTTCCTTGAGAATTTCCGGATGGTGCGTGAAAAACTAACGGATTTGAAGGAAAAAGATTACGTAAGGTTGTTGCAACCAGTCATCGACGGCAATGAAATTATGGAGATGTTCCATCTAAAACCAAGCAAGGAGGTAGGTGTGCTAAAACAATATCTGAAAGACGCTGTCCTTGATAATAAGGTAGAAAACGAACGAGAGCCTCTCATGGCTCTCCTAATGGATAAAGCAAAACAAATGAACCTAATATAAGTAATAATGAGAAAACTGCTAACTGTTATCGTCATTCTGTTATCAATGCAGATGTGGGCAAATCCTGTGGAAGATTTGTTGGAGCGAATCGACAAGGGCGCTTCTGCCAAGTTTAAAATCGAAAAGGTAAAGAGTCAAAAGGACTTCTTTGAACTCGACCAGCAAGGCAAGAAGGTTGTAGTGAGAGGAAACAACTGGGTAAACATTGCCTCGGGTGTAAACTGGTATTTGAAGTATTATGCCGGTATCCACCTCTCATGGAATCAGATGCAGGCAAAGTTGCCTGCCGTGTTGCCAGCCGTTACAAAAAAGGAGCGCCACGAGACGGATCTCGGTCTGCGCTATGACTTTAATTACTGTACCTTCTCTTATTCAATGGCATTCTGGGACTGGAAACGCTGGGAACAGGAAATTGACTGGATGGCACTTCATGGTGTCAACCTCCCATTGGCTATTGTGGGTGAGGAGTGCGTATGGCGTAACATGCTGTTAAAACTCGGCTACACAGAAAAAGAGGTAGGCGAGTTTATCGCAGGTCCTGCTTTCCTGGCTTGGTGGGAGATGAACAACCTTGAAGGGTGGGGCGGACCTCTGCCACTTTCTTGGTATGCTCGTCAGGAAAAGTTGCAAAAGCAGATTTTGGCTCGTATGAAGCAACTCGACATGCATCCCGTTTTGCCAGGCTATTGTGGTATGGTGCCTCACGATGCGAAGGCGAAGTTGGGTCTGAATGTGGCTGATGCTGGTCTTTGGAACGGTTTCCAACGTCCTGCGAATCTTCTGCCTACTGATGCACGCTTTGCTGAAATCGCCACCTTATATTATAATGAGCTCACCAAACTCTTCGGTAAGGCTGATTATTACTCGATGGATCCCTTCCACGAGAGTAATGACGATCCCTCTATCGACTACGCCAAGGCTGGTGAGGCGATGATGCAGGCTATGAAGCGTGTGAATCCGAAGGCTGTCTGGGTGATTCAGGGTTGGACAGAGAATCCGCGCGAGGCGATGGTAGACGGTATGAAAACGGGCGATCTGTTGGTGCTCGACCTTTTCTCAGAATGTCGCCCCATGTTTGGCATCCCCAGCATCTGGAAGCGTGATGTAGGTTACAAACAGCATCAGTGGCTGTTCTGTTTGCTGGAGAACTTCGGTGCCAACGTTGGTATGCATGGTCGCATGGATCAATTGCTCGATAACTTCTATGTATCGAAGAAAAATTGCAAGGGCATTGGCTTTACGATGGAAGGTTCCGAAAATAATCCTGTGATGTTCGAGTTGATGAGTGAGTTGCCTTGGCGCCCAGAGAAATTTACCAAAGAGGCTTGGTTGAAGGATTATGTAAAGGCTCGCTATGGTGTGGAGGATCCTGCCATCGAAAAGGCTTGGATGATTCTTGCTCAGAGCATTTATAACTGTCCTGCAGGCAATAATCAACAGGGCCCTCACGAGAGTATCTTCTGTGGACGTCCTTCGTTGAATAACTTCCAGGCTTCATCTTGGTCTAAGATGAAGAATTATTACGATCCGGCTGACACGAAGGAGGCTGCCCGTCTGATGAATAGTGTGGCAGAGAAGTATCGTGGTAATAATAACTTCGAATACGACTTGGTGGATATCACCCGTCAGGCTCTGGCTGATCAGGCTCGCCAACAGTATCAGCATACCATTGCTGATTATAAGGGATTTGCTCGCAAAGAATTCGATAAGGATGCGGCTCGTTTCCTTGATATGCTGTTAATGCAAGATAAACTTCTTGGTACTCGCTCAGAGTTTCGTGTAGGCCGTTGGACGCAGGATGCTGTGAATGCAGGTGTTACGCCCGAGGAGAAAAAACTCTATGAATGGAATGCCCGCGTACAGATTACGACTTGGGGTAATCGCTATTGCGCTGATACTGGTGGCTTGCGCGACTATGCCCATAAGGAGTGGCAGGGGTTATTGAAAGACTTTTACTATATTCGTTGGAAGGCATATTTCGATGCCCTTGCTGCACAGATGAAGGCCCAGACGGCTCCCCAACCAGAACTCTTAGGCGGTGGTCCGAACGCCACCAAGACGGCAGCCGAGCTCTTCCAGATGGCGCTGCCTCAAGAGGTGCAACTTGATTACTATGCCATGGAAGAGCCCTGGACGCTCCAACAGAATCCCTACAGTGCGGCACCAGAGGGTTCTCCTGTAGATGTCGCCAAAGAGGCGATTGCTTTAATGTTTAATCATTGATTTATAATGTATTATGGCAAGTAGTCAACGTCTTCTTTCTCTAGATATCCTTCGCGGAATCACTGTTGCAGGCATGATTCTTGTGAATAATGGTAGGGGTGAATCGTTTGAAATGTTGGGACACTCCAAGTGGAATGGCATGACGCCTTGTGACCTGGTGTTCCCCTTCTTCCTCTTTATCATGGGTATCTCGTGCTACCTCTCGCTAGTAAAGTCGGAGTTTAAACCTACGCCTAAAGTGGTGCGTCGTATCGTCAAACGTACCGTATTGCTGTTTGTGATAGGCTTGTTTATCAACTGGTTCGATCATGCTATCGAGGGTGACTTGATGTGTTTTGGACATCTGCGTATTTGGGCTGTCATGCAGCGTATTGCCCTTTGTTATGGTATCGTGTCGCTCTTTGCCCTATTCTGTAATCATAAGTACACGATTCCTGTAATCATAGGTCTTCTGGCCATCTATACGGCTATCCTCGTGTTTGGCAATGGCTATGCCTATGATGCTGATGTGAACATCCTGGCTCAGGCCGATTTGAAGATTTTTGGCTACGACCATATTTATCATAAGAGTCCTGTCGATCCTGAGGGCCTGATGGGTACGATATCTTCTGTGGCTCATGTACTGTTGGGTTTCTATTGCGGTATGCAGATTCGTAAGAAGGAAACCATTGAGCAGAAGGTAATAGCGCTATTCGTTATAGGTACGATTCTTGTAATCGGTGGCTACCTGCTTACTTATGGCTTGCCTTTGAATAAGCGTATTTGGAGTCCTAGCTACGTAATGGTAACTTGTGGACTCGCTTCTCTGCTTCAGGCATTCCTGATGTATGTCATTGATATTCAGAAGAAATCGGGTTGGACTACTTTCTTCCATGTATTTGGTGTTAATGCCCTTGCACTTTATGTGTCGAGTGAGCTTTTGGCTATTCTGCTTGGCAACATTGGCGTGTCGGAAGTTGTCTATAATGGTATTCATGCCGTTATCGCCCCGTTGAAGTGGGCCTCGTTTGCCTATGCCATCTATTTCGTACTCCTCAACTTTGCCATTGGCTACATTCTTTATCGCAAGAAGATATACATAAAACTCTAATAGGCAATAAACTTTGTTAAAAATCGCATAAGCCGATATATCTTAAGATATATTTTGTTTACCTTTGCAGTTTGAAAACTCGACGGTGGTCGGAAAGTTTTCAAACTGTATTGTTTTAGGAATGAATAAAATGCAATAGGTAAAGTATGAAAAAGAACAAGATTTTATTGATGGCAGCTGCTGCATTGATGTTAACATCGTGCGGTGGAGGCGGTGGTCGCCCTACATTTGGCGACAACGAGTTTCCTGTACTGACAGTAGGTACTTCAAGTACCACGATGCAGTCTAGTTATCCTGCGGTGATAAAAGGTGTGCAGGATGTGGAGATTCATCCGAAGGTCCAGGGATTCATTACACAGATTAATGTGAAAGAAGGTCAGACGGTGAGTGCCGGACAGGTACTCTTCGTGTTGGATAATGCGACCTATCAGGCTCAGGTGCGTCAGGCACAGGCACAGGTGAATACGGCTACTGCTTCACTGAACACCGCCAAGTTGACTTATGAAAATTCACAGAAACTCCATGCAAGTGGTGTGATCGGTGATTACGAGCTTCAGTCGTCAAAGAACAGCTACGAGAGTGCAGTGGCTGGTCTGGCAGCAGCTCAGGCCAGTCTTGCCTCTGCCAAGGAGATGCTGAGCTTCTGCTACGTGAAGAGTCCTGCCGCAGGTGTCGTAGGTTCTCTGCCCTTCAAGGTGGGTACCCTCGTGAGTGCCGCCAATACCTTGACGACCGTTTCCAACATCAGTTCTATGGAAGTCTATTTCTCAATGACAGAGAAGGATATGCTCGCCATGGGTAAGAATGCCGGTGGTCTCACCGGTGCCATTGACGCCATGCCTGCTGTGAAGTTGAAGTTGGCTGATGGTACGGAGTATGGTCAGGAAGGTCGTGTCACCAAGATGAGTGGTGTCATCGATGCTGCCACGGGTTCTGTGCAGATCATCGCCGTGTTCCCCAATCCGGAGAAGGTACTGAAGAGCGGTGGCTCTGGTGCCATCATCATCCCGAAGAGCAATACCGATGCCATCATCATTCCGCAGGGCTGTGTCTCTGAGGTGCAGGATAAGAAGTTTGTCTATATCCTCGACAAAGACAACAAGGTGAAATACACAGAGATCAAGGTTGATCCCCAGAACGATGGCAATAACTACATTGTGACTGAGGGCTTGAAGACTGGCGATAAGTACGTTACTAATGGTATTACGAAACTCTCCGACGGTATGGAAATCGTGCCCATCACGCCAGAGAAATATCAGCAGAAGATCAAGGATCAGGCTTCGGCCATGAGTGCTGGTGACATCGTGGGTGCCATGAAGAAGTAAAAAAGTAAAAAGGTAAAAAAGGTAAGATATGACTTTTACGAATTTTATAAAACGCCCGGTACTCTCGACGGTGATCTCAATCCTCATCGTCTTGTTGGGCTTTATCGGACTGGTCTCGTTGCCTATCGAGCAGTATCCGAATATTGCACCGCCTAACATCATGGTGATCGCCAGCTATCCTGGTGCCGATGCCGAGACAGTGAAGAATGCCGTTGTGACACCGCTTGAGGAAAGTATCAACGGTGTGGAAGGTATGGACTTTATCTCCTCTACCGCTTCGCCGGGTTCGGCCATGATACAGGTGACGTTCCGTCAGGGAATCAATCCTGATATGTGTGCGGTGAACGTACAGAACCGTGTGTCTCAGGCTCAGGCTCTGTTGCCTTCTGAGGTAAACCAGATCGGTGTGCGCGTCGTCAAGCGACAGTCATCGCAGGTTCTCATGTACTCGCTGACTTCCGACGGTCGTTACGACGACGAATTCCTGACCAACTATAACGCCATCAACATCGTGCCTGCGCTGAAACGTATCGAGGGTGTGGGTGATGCTTCAGGATACAGCGAGAAGACCTACGCCATGCGTATCTGGCTGAGGCCTGATGTGATGAAGCAGCACAACCTGATTCCTGCTGATGTTACAACAGCCTTGGCTGAACAGAATATCGAGGCTGCACCAGGTAAGTTTGGTGAACAGAGCGCTGTGGCTTACGAGTATTCCATGCGTTATACAGGCCGTTTCAGAACTGCTGAGGAGTTTGGCGATATTATCATCAAGAGTGACTCTAAAGGTCAGACGTTGAAGTTGAAAGACATCGCCAAGATTGAACTTGGTGGTGAGGGCTACTCGGTATCGATGAAGAACAATGGCGTACCGTCGGTCATGACCATGATTCAGCAGGTGGCCGGCTCGAATGCCAACGAGATTGCCAAGCAGGTAAAGGCCGAACTTGAAAATCAGAAGAAACTGATGCCTCCCGGCATGGAGTATAAGATCAACTACGACGTGACGGAGTTCCTCTATGCCTCTATTGAGGAGGTGGTGTTCACCCTTTTCATGACGCTGGCACTGGTGTTTCTCGTGGTATATGTCTTCCTGCAGGATGTGCGTTCTACGCTCATCCCGTTGATTGCCGTACCGGTGTCTCTGATCGGTACGTTCTTCTTCCTCAATGTGATGGGCTTCTCCATCAACCTGCTTGTACTCTCCGCCTTGCTGTTGGCGATCGCCATCGTGGTGGATGATGCCATCGTGGTGGTGGAGGCTGTGCATGCCAAGTTGGATCAGGGTTACAAGTCATCGCTCACGGCCTCTATCGATGCCATGAACGAGATCTCTGGTGCTATCATCTCCATCACGCTGGTAATGGCAGCTGTGTTCGTGCCGGTATCATTCATTGGTGGTACTTCTGGTACGTTCTATCGTGAGTTCGGTGTGACGATGGCTATCTCTATTATCATCTCGGCGCTGAACGCCTTGACACTGTCACCAGCGCTCTGTGCCATCTTCCTGAAACCCCACGATGCTGAGGGTCACGAGAAGAAACTGTCACGTGTAGATCGTTTCCACCAGTCGTTCAACGTGGCTTTCGATACGACCATCGGCAAGTATAAGAATGTGCTTGAGAAACTGGTTCGGAAACCAATAGCAATCATTGCTGCTGTTATAGCAGGTATCGTGGTGTTGGGTGTCACGATGTTCACGACAAAGACAGGTCTTGTACCTGATGAGGATACTGGTACGCTCTTCTGTACCATCACGATGCCTCCTGCTACCTCTGAGGCTCGTACCAAGCAGGTAGTGCTGCAGGTGGACTCTATCCTGTCGCAACTACCGGCTGTCAAGAACCGTGAGATGGTGCAGGGTTACAACTTCATTGCTGGTGCAGGTTCCGACCAGGGTACTTTCATTATCAAGCTGAAGGACTTCGGTGAGCGTCAGAAGGGTCTTTGGTGGAAAATTAGTGGTTTGTGGGAAGGTGATGGTATCTACCGATTCTTCCTCAATCCTTACGATGCCACAGGTGTGATTGCCCAGATCTTTATCAAGACGGCTCATATCAAGGATGCCCAGATCCTGGCTTTCGCACCGCCTATGATTCCTGGCTTCTCGGCCAACTCGGGTATCTCGCTTGTGATGCAGGACCGTACGGGTGGCGACTTGAATCGATTCTTCGGCGTCGTGAAGGAGTTCCTGGCAGAACTCAACAAGCGTCCTGAGTTCCAGACTGCCCAGACCTCTTACAACCCGAATTATCCACAGTATATGGTACATGTGGATGTGGCCAAGTGTAAGCAGGCAGGTATTTCACCTACGGCAGTGCTTACTACCCTTCAAGGTTACTATGGCGGACTTTACGGCTCAAACTTCAACTCGTTCGGTAAGCTCTATAAAGTCATGATTCAGGGCTCTCCCGAGACACGTATGACGCCTGAGTCTCTGAATAGTATATTTGTACGCACGCCAGCAGGTATGGCGCCTGTTAAAGAGTTCTGCAATTTGGAGCGCGTTTATGGACCTCTGAACATCAACCGTTTCAACCTGTTTACCTCTATCAATGTAACAGGTACAGTGGCCAGCGGTTATTCTACTGGTCAGGCATTACAGGCTATCCAGGAGGTTGGCGAGCAGGTTCTGCCTGCTGGTTATACCTATGACTTCTCTGGTCTGACACGTGAGGAGGCTAAGGCTACAAACAGTACAGCGATTATCTTCCTGCTCTGTTTCGTATTCATCTACCTGATCCTGTCAGCTCAGTATGAGTCCTATATCCTGCCTTTGTCGGTAGTACTCTCTGTACCTTTCGGATTGGCAGGCTGTTTCCTGTTTACGAATATCTTCGGTCATTCCAACGATATCTACATGCAGATTTCGCTGATTATGTTGATTGGTCTGTTGGCAAAGAACGCCATCCTGATTGTACAGTTCGCTTTGGAGCGCCGTCAGACAGGTATGGCTATCACATGGTCGGCTGTACTGGGAGCTGCCGCTCGTCTGCGTCCTATTCTGATGACTTCTCTGGCTATGGTTATTGGTTTGTTGCCAATGATGTTTGCCTCTGGTGTAGGTAAGAATGGTAACCAGACGCTGGGTGCAGCAGCTGTGGGTGGTATGTTGATTGGTACTATCCTGCAAATCCTTGTCGTTCCTACGCTGTTTGTTATCTTCCAGTCTATCCAGGAGAAGATCAGCCCGCTGAAGTTCGAGGATGAAGAAAACGAAGACGTAGCTGCCGAATTGGCTCAGTATGCACATAAAAAACCAGTAGATTATATACCGGAAAAGTAATATGAAAAAGCTAATGATATTCATGTCCGCAGCCCTGCTGCTTGCGAGTTGCGGACTCTATAACAAATACGAGCGTCCTGAGGTAAACGCCACGGGCCTTATTCGCGATGCTGTGGTTGATACCGATACGCTCGCAGTGGCTCCACAGGATACAGCTTCCTTTGGCAATCTGCCTTGGCGTAGTGTCTTTACCGACCCTCAGTTGCAAAAGCTTATCGAGCAGGGCTTGGAGCGTAATGCCAATCTTCAGAATGCTGCGCTCACCGTCAAGATGTACGAAACCATGCTGACAGCTGCCAAATTGGCCTTCCTGCCAGCGATTACCCTCGGTGGCAGTAGTCCAATGGGAACAATTGCAACGCTTAATAGCGATCCTTCTGTGACCACGAGGAGTTATTCGATTCCTATTTCCGCCTCGTGGACGATTGATTTGTTTGGTAATATCTTGTCGCAGAAACGTTCTACGCAGATGAAACTGTTGGGTTACAAAGATTACCAGATGGCCGTCCGTGCCCAAGTCATCAGTGGCATAGCCAACAGCTACTACACCTTGCTGATGCTCGACGAACAGTTGCGTATCGTCACTGAGATGGGTAAGATGTCGAAAGAGACGTGGGATATGATGAAGTTGCAGTTTAATCTGGGTCGTATGCGCTCTACGAGTGTGCAGAGTGCTGAGGCTGCATACTTGGCCACTCAGACGCAGGCCAATGACTTCCGTCGCCAGATTCGTGCTACAGAGAATGCGCTTTCGTTGCTGATAGGACAGCCCGGACAACAAATTCCACGTTCAACATTGGCAGAACAGTCGCTGCCTAGTGAGTTTGCCGTAGGTGTGGGTGTGGCTTTGCTGAAGAATCGTCCTGATGTGCATAATGCCGAGATGAATCTTGCAGCTTGCTTCCACGACGTGCAGACTGCCCGTTCAAAGTTCTATCCCAATATTACGATAGGTGCCAGCGCATCGTTTACAAACAATAATGGCAACTTGAATCCTGGTAAGTGGCTCCTGTCGCTGTTTGGCTCGCTCACACAGCCCATTTTCCAGCGTGGCGCTTTGGTTGCTGCTCTGAAAGTGAGCAAGATGCAATACGAGCAGGCCTTCAATACATGGCAGAACTTCATCATCTCTGCAGGCAATGAGGTGTCGAATGCACTCGTGAACTATCGCGGATACGACGACAACTCAAAGATTGAGGCTAAGCGCGTAGAAGTGCTCTCAAAGAATGTTGAAGACACCAAAGCCCTCTACAAGAGTAGCGGTTCAAGTTATCTTGAGGTACTCACAGCTGAGACGCAGTTGCTCTCAGCCCAGTTGAACAAGGTTTCTGCCGACTTCAACAAGATGCAGACGGTGGTAAGCCTCTACACTGCGCTTGGTGGTGGCGGTAAGTAAATTGATAATTGAAAATTGATAATTATGGCAAGCGAAATATCCCCCAAGGCTGAGATTAGTCCAAAGGCTAAGATTGGCGACAACTGTAAGATATTCCCCTTCGTGTATATCGAAGACGATGTGGAGATAGGTGATAACTGTATCATCTTCCCCTTCGTATCGATATGCGATGGTTCCCGTATTGGCAACAATAACAAAATCCATCAAGGTAGTGTGATTGCTGCCTTACCACAGGACTTTAGCTTCCGTGGTGCCAAGTCGTATGCGAAGATAGGTGATAATAATGTGATTCGTGAGAATGTGGTCATAAACCGTGGTACGAATAGAGATGGTTGCACGGTGATAGGTAATCATAACTTCCTTTTGGAGGGCACCCATATCAGCCACGATACAGTAGTAGGTACGAATTGTGTGTTTGGTTATGGTACTAAGATTGCTGGCGACTGTGAGATCGGCAATGGCGTCATCTTCTCTTCAGGTGCTATCCAGAATGCCAACACCCGCGCTGGCGACCTCTCATTGATTCAGGCTGGTTGTACCTTCTCTCACGATGTGCCTCCTTATGTGATTGCAGGTGGCACACCTATGGAGTATGGCGGTCCTAACACCACCATGATGACCTATGCTGAGATCGATCCTAAGGTTCAGAAGCACATCGCCAATGCGTATCGTCTGCTCTTCCATGGAAAGACGAGTGTGTTTGACGTCATCAATCAGATTAAGGATCAGGTGCCCGATGGTCCTGAAATTCGGAACATCATCAATTTCCTCCAGAATAGTAAACGAGGAATTATGTGTAAATAAAGAATTAATCCCTGCCCAGCGGCAGGGATTAGTTTTTTAATAGCTTGCAGTACAGGGAATGCCTGCGGCTATCACTCTGTCTCTGATGGCATCCAGTTGTTCGTGGGTGGCCTTGAGTAATCCCTGTGTAGGCGTCTCACGGTCGATGGTGTAAATCATCACCTGTTGCGGACGGATGTCTTTTACTGCTGCTAACCATGGGGCTACATACGCCTCGCCCGTATTATCGACGGATTCACCCTTGCATTCACCACGCATAAACATCGTCTGAATGATAACATGCCCTTTAAAGGCTTTCAGACGTTCAATGATGAGGTTAACATCGTAGGTGCCGTTAGGGTGATCCACCTTATTAATATATAAAGGGTCAACGGTGTCAAGTTTCAGGATATTGTTGTCTACGAGCATCAGGGCATCGTGTACCTCCTGACGGTGAATCATTGTAGAATTACTTAGCACACTCACTTTTGCCTCAGGGCAATACTGATTACGCAAACGGATGGTATCGCCAATGATTTCTGCAAAATGCGGGTGGCATGTGGGCTCTCCATTGCCTGCGAATGTCAACACATCGGGCAACTGACCTTCTGCCACCATCTCCTGCAACTTCTTTTCCAGTTTTTCTGCCACTTCTTCGCGAGTGGGTAATGGTAATGATGGACGGTGGTCTTCATTAAAACCACACTCACAATAAATACAATCGAACGAGCAAACCTTGCCATCGGCAGGTAGCAGGTTGATACCGAGCGAGATGCCCAGCCTTCGGCTGTGTACGGGCCCAAATATCGGTGAAGGATAAATTATTGTACTCATAACGGGTGCAAAGGTACAAAATAGTTAAGAATTAAACGGTATGAATTAAGAAAAATAGAATATTATTTGGAAATCGCTTTAAAATGTTGTATCTTTGCAGCTAATTTCTAGAAATACGTGCTTTAACAAATGAAAAGACGCAAAAAAAACGCTGGCAGTCGGCGCGGCGTGCAGAGGGTAACGCTCTGTATTAGCACGGCTATGGTGCTGGTACTATTAGGTTTGGTGGTTTTTTCGGTACTCGTTTCGCGCAATTTGTCGGAATGGGTGAAGGAGAACATTACTGTTACGGTGATGCTCAGCGACGATGTGAGTGCCAATGGCGCGAAGTTGCTGTGTCGCGATCTCTATCACCGTCCTTATTCCAAGAATATAGACTATATCAGTCGCGAGCAGGCGCTGAAAGAACAAACCGAGGCGATGGGCTCTGATCCCTCAGAGTTTTTGGGCGTAAACCCTTTCCCCGCTACGTTGGAAATCCAGATGCATGCAGAGTATGCCAACCGTGATTCGCTGAAATGGATAGCGGAAGAAATCCGCAAGAACGAGAAGGTGGCCGATGTGGCCTATCAGGTCGACTTGATGGATAGTGTAAACCGCAATCTTACGAAGGTTAACCTCTTGTTGCTGGTATTGGCCCTGTTGCTTACGTTTGTATCGTTCACGCTGATTAATAATATGGTGCGCTTGAGCGTTTATTCTAAGCGTTTTATCATCCACACCATGAAACTGGTGGGCGCCTCTTGGGGCTTTATCCGTCGCCCGTTTATGGTTCAGGCGCTTACCATCGGTATCATCGCTGCGGTGATCGCTATCATTGTGCTCGGACTCTGTGTGTACGGACTCTATTATTATGAGCCTAATATATTGACCATTCTTACTTGGCGTGAGTTGGTTGTTACGGCGGTGGCTGTGCTGCTATTCGGCTTGCTTATTACAGCTTTCTGCTCGTATATTTCTGTTAATAAATTCCTCCGAATGACACCAGGAGAGTTGTATAAGATCTAAAGGTAAAAAGAAAAAAAAGTAAAATATGGATAAGCGTAATTTTGCATTCGACAAGGTTAATTTTATATTATTGGCGGTCAGCATGGTCATTGTCGTGCTGGGCTTCTTGCTGATGGTGGGTCCGAACTCTTCCGATACGATGTTTGAGCCCGACATTTTCAGCGTTCGTCGCACAAAGGTGGCCCCAGTGGTATGCCTCTTTGGCTTTGTCTCTATGATTTATGCTGTAGTGCGTAAACCCAAATCATAAAATTCGAAAATCGTAAATATAATCATGGATTGGATACAAGCTTTAATTTTGGGATTGGTTCAGGGACTGACGGAGTATCTGCCTGTTAGCTCTAGTGGCCACCTTACTATTCTCTCCACATTCTTCGGTATCGATGGCGCCGATAATCTGGAGTTTACTGTGGCTGTACATGTGGCTACGGTTCTTTCTACCCTCGTGATTCTTTGGAAGGAGATCGACTGGATTATGAAAGGTCTGTTTAAGTTTGAGATGAACGATGAGACCAAGTATGCGCTCAATATCATCGTTTCAATGATTCCAGTGGGCATTATCGGTCTGTTCTTCAAGGACAAGGTTGAGGAGGCATTCGGCTCAGGCCTGTTGATTGTGGGCGTGATGCTGATCGTCACAGCTGTGCTGTTAACGTTCTCTTATCTGGCCAAACCCCGTCAGAAGGAGCACCTCTCTTTGTGGGATGCCTTTGTGATCGGTATTGCTCAGGCGTGTGCCGTATTGCCAGGCCTCTCACGTTCAGGTTCTACCATCGCTACAGGTTTGATGCTTGGTAATAAGAAAGAGAAACTGGCTCAGTTCTCGTTCCTGATGGTGATTCCTCCTATTTTGGGTGAGGCGCTGCTCGATGTCCTGAAGGCTGTAAAGGGCGAGGAGGCATTAGGTGGCAGTATCGATCCTTTCGCCTTGACCGTTGGCTTTATCGCTGCCTTCCTTTCTGGCTGTTTTGCCTGCAAACTCATGATTAACATCGTGAAGAAGGGCAAACTCATCTACTTCGGTTATTACTGTTTCGTAGTGGGTGCCGCAGTATTGGTCTACCAGCTTTCGCGATGAACTTCATTGAGGGAGCTTACATATATATCAATAAGCCCTACCGGATGTCGAGTTTCGGGGCACTGGCGCATATCCGTTACGTGTTGTCGAAGCGACTCCATGTAAAGCGTGTGAAGATGGGTCACGCTGGCACGCTCGACCCTCTTGCTACAGGTGTGCTGATTCTCTGTACAGGAAAAGCCACCAAGCAGATAGAAAGTCTGCAACTCCACACCAAGGAGTATACGGCCACGCTTCAGTTGGGTGCTACCACGCCCAGTTTCGATAAGGAGCACACGGTGGATTACACCTATCCTACCAAGCATATCACGCGCGAGTTGATTCTCGCTACGTTGCCTCAGTTTGTGGGCGATATCATGCAGCGACCTCCGCTTTATTCCGCCTGTATGGTGGCTGGCGACAGAGCCTACGAGTTGGCTCGCAAGGGGGCCGATGTAGAATTGGCAGCGAAGCCCATCCATATCGATGAGATAGAACTCACCGATTTCGATGCCGAGAAGATGCAGCTATCTATCCGTGTCGTTTGTGGCAAGGGCACATACATCCGTTCTCTGGCGCGCGATATTGGTCAGGCTTTGGGTAGCGGTGCTTTCCTTACGGCCTTGTGTCGCACCCGTGTGGGCGATGTTCGCCTCGACCAGTGCCTCTCCTTCGATGAGTTCCCACAGTGGCTGGAGGAGCAGTTGAAAGAAAATTCGTAAATCGTAAATTTGTAAATCGTAAATATCATAATGAAATTATCGCAGTTTAAATTTAAACTACCTGATGATCAAGTCGCCTTGGAGCCAAATTTCCATCGCGATGAGTGTCGCTTGATGGTTGCTCATCGCAAGAGTGGTCGCATCGAGACCGATCTTCAGTTTAAAAACTTCCTCGACTATTTTGATGAAGACGATGCTTTGATCTTCAATGATACGCAAGTGTTCCCCGCTCGTCTTTACGGCACGAAGGAGAAAACCGATGCCAAGATTGAGGTATTCCTGTTGCGTGAGTTAAACCCCGATCTCCGTTTGTGGGATGTGCTTGTTGAACCAGCCCGTAAGATTCGTATAGGCAATAAGCTGTTCTTTGAAGACGATGGTCCGATGGTAGCCGAGGTTATCGACAATACCACCAGCCGTGGTCGTACGCTTCGTTTCCTTTACGATTGTCCTCACGATGAGTTCAAGCGCGAGCTGTTCGCCTTAGGCGCAGCCCCTCTGCCTCGTTATATCATCGATAAGCGTGAGGCCAACGAGGAAGACATGGAGTATTTCCAGACGATCTATGCCTCTAAGGAGGGTGCCGTTACCGCCCCTGCTACAGGTTTGCACTTCAGCCGTGAACTCATGAAGCGCCTTGAGATTAAAGGTGTTAATTTCGCCTTTATCACCCTGCATTGCGGCTTGGGCAGCTTCGATCCTATCGAGGTAGAAGATCTTACCAAACATAAGATGTCGTCAGAGCAGATGTTCGTCTCTAAGGAGGCCTGCGATATCGTGAATACGGCCAAGCGCGGTAGCCACCGTGTTTGTTGCGTAGGTGTCAGCACGGCTCGCGCTACAGAGTCGGCTGTAGGAACTGATGGCATGCTCAAGGAGTTTGAGGGATGGACCAATAAGTTTATCTTCCCCCCTTATGAGTATAGTCTGGCCAATGCTTTGGTAGCTAATTTCTACCATCCTGAGTCTACTATGATGATGAGCCAGTGCTCTTTCGGTGGTTACGACTTGGTATACGACTGCTATCAGCGCGCTCTGAAAGAAGGCTATAAGTTCGGTTGCTATGGCGATGCTCTCTTAATCCTCGACGATTAATGCATCAAGTATATCTCGCGCTTGGGAGTAATCTCGGTGATCGGAACGCTTATCTCGAGCGGGCGATATCCCTTATCAATGAAAGAGTGGGCGAAGTTCTTCGCCGCTCTTCCTTCATTGAAACCGAGCCCTGGGGCTTTGAGTCAAACCACCGTTTCCTCAATGGGGTCATCCTCTGCGCTACGCAGCTTTCCCCTCGCGAGCTCCTGAGTACCACCCAGCAAATCGAGCGCGAACTTGGCAAGACAAGGAAACATGCCACCTTGCGCCAACTATCCACTATCCACTATCCACTATCAACTTATAGGGATCGTCCTATCGACATCGATATCCTGCTTTACGACGATTTGACCGTCGATGAGCCCGACTTGAAAATTCCTCATCCGCTCATGCATCAGCGTGATTTCGTGATGATACCTCTCAATGAAATAAAATAGACAAACTAATTACTAAACAAAATGAAGATGAAAAAAATTATTTCCACCGTGCTGGCCCTCGTTGCTTTCGCAGTAACAGCCAGTGCTCAGCATCAGTCCCACTGTAACAAGTGCGACAATCCCTACAAGAAGTACACCCAGAACCTGTCTTTCGCCATGCCCGAGGTAAAAGCCCCTACCATTCCTGATACCAAGGTATGCCTGAGCGAGTTTGGTGCCGATCCTACGGGCGCTCAGCTTTGTACCGAAGCCTTTGCCAAGGCTGTCGATGCCCTTGTTCAGAAAGGTGGCGGCCATCTGATTGTGCCTGCTGGTGTATGGCTTACCGGCCCTATCGTGCTTAAGAGCAATATCGACCTCCATTTGGAGATGGGCGCTGTGATCCAGTTTGCTGCCGACGAGTCGCTCTATCCTATTATCAAGACCTCGTTCGAGGGTCTCGATACCCGTCGCTGTCAGTCGCCCCTTTCGGCCAATGGCGCTACCAATATCTCCATTACGGGTAAGGGTACCATCGATGGTAATGGCCAGTATTGGCGCCCTGTAAAGAAGAGTAAGGTAACCGATGCCCATTGGAAACAGCTTTTGGCTTCGGGCGGTGTCGAGGTTAAGAAAGGCTATTGGGTACCCTCCGAGAGTTATGCCAAGGGCGAGGTAGGTGCCAGCCTGAATGTGCCTACGGCCAAGACCGATGCCGAGTTCGAGGCTATCCGTCGCTTCCTCCGTCCCGTCATGGTCAGTCTCGTAGGTTGTAAGAATGTGTTGCTCCAGGGCGTTATCTTCCAGAACTCCCCTGCTTGGAACCTCCATCCCCTTATGTGCGAGAATGTCATTATCTATCAGGTCCTCGTGCGCAATCCCGCTTATGCCCAGAATGGCGATGCCCTCGATTTAGAGTCGTGTAAGAATGCGCTCATTGTCAATTCCAAGTTCGATGCGGGCGACGATGGTATCTGTATCAAGAGCGGTAAGGATGCCGATGGTCGTCGTCGTGGCGTGCCTTGCGAGAATGTTGTGGTCGATGGTTGCACCGTCTTTGCAGGCCATGGCGGCTTCGTCGTAGGCTCCGAGATGAGCGGTGGCGTCAAGAACTTCAAGGTCAGCCATTGTCAGTTCCTGGGTACCGATGTCGGTCTTCGCTTTAAGAGCACCCGTGGCCGTGGCGGTATCGTAGAGAATATCTTTATCAGCGATATCTCTATGATGGACATCAAGACCGATGCCATTACCTTTAATATGTATTATGGTGGCAAGTCCGTAGCTGAGATGATAGCCGATGGCGACAAGCCCGATAACACCACGAAGAAGCCCGTCGACGAGACCACACCTATCTTCCGTCATATCGATATTCAGAATGTCGTTTGCAGTGGTGCAGGTCGCGCCATGGAGTTCAATGGCCTTCCCGAGATGCCGATGGATGGTATCAACCTCAAGAACATCACCATCCGCGCCAAGCAGGATGCCGTTTTCACCAACTGCACCAACATCAAGCAGGAAAACGTAAAGGTCATCCTCGAGAAATAATATAAAAAGACTTACCGTACCACAAACCCTTTGTACATCGGCATTTCAGCCTATTGACGGTATGAGGGTAGGTCTTTTTGCAATAAACCTAAATAAGGAAATAAAAAAGCCTCGCATCGAGCGAGGCTTTATTTGATTACTTACGAAGACCGAGGGCCTTGATGATAGCACGGTAACGATTGATGTCGTTAACGTAGAGGTACTTCAGCAACTTACGACGCTTACCTACCAGCATGGTAAGTGAACGAGCGGTGTTGTGGTCCTTGTGGTTCTTCTTCAGGTGCTCAGTCAGGTGAGCGATACGGTAAGAGAAGAGGGCGATCTGTGCCTCTGCAGAACCTGTATCAGTAGCGCTCTTGCCATACTGACCGAAGATTTCCTGCTTCTTTGCTTTGTCTAAATACATAATTTTTAATGTGATTAATGTTGTTTGCAAAAACATTTTTCAGACGCTTTTCCTGCCTAATCACAAGCGGTTTACGTCGTCAAATGCTCCGGATTTTCCGAAATGCGGCTGCAAAGGTACGAATAAGCGAGCAAAATACCAAATAAAAATCGATTTTTTTTGTATTTTCGAGCGAAAGTACTTTCGAACAGAGTTCAAAGGTACGAATAATTTAAATAAAAACCAAATATTTCGAAGAAAAGTTGTAACTTTGCACCCGAAATTTAAGTAAATAGGTATGCAGGATATCAGAAATATCGCAATTATTGCGCATGTAGACCACGGTAAGACAACACTCGTGGACAAGATGATGCTGGCTGGAAATCTCTTCCGTGAGGGACAGAACCTCAGCAATCAGGTTTTGGATGCTAACGATTTGGAGCGCGAACGTGGCATCACCATCCTTTCAAAGAATGTGTCGATTAATTGGAAAGGTACGAAAATCAATATCATAGATACCCCGGGTCACTCTGACTTCGGCGGTGAAGTAGAGCGTGTGCTCAACATGGCCGACGGTTGTTTGTTGTTGGTGGACGCCTTCGAGGGTCCGATGCCGCAAACGCGTTTTGTACTTCAGAAGGCTTTGCAGATTGGTCTGAAGCCTATCGTAGTCGTCAATAAGGTGGATAAGCCTAATTGCAGGCCTGAGGAGGTGTACGAGATGGTGTTCGACCTGATGTTCTCGCTGAATGCGACGGAGGATCAGCTGGACTTCCCCGTGGTATACGGCTCGGCTAAGAACGGCTGGATGAGTGAAGACTGGCAGAAGCCTACCGACAATATCACTTATCTGCTGGATAAGATTGTAGAGGTGATTCCTGCACCAAGGCAGATAGAGGGTACGCCACAGATGCTGATTACTTCGCTCGACTATTCGAGCTACCAGGGACGTATCGCCGTGGGTCGCGTGCATCGCGGTACGTTGAAGGATGGCATGCAGGTAACGATTGCCCATCGCGACGGCTCGATGGAGAAGACCAAGATTAAGGAGCTTCACACCTTTGAGGGTATGGGACACGTGCGCACGGAGGCCGTAGATTGTGGTGATATCTGTGCTGTGATCGGTCTGGAGAAGTTTGAGATAGGCGATACCATCTGCGACCTTGAGAATCCGGAACCCCTGGAGCCCATTGCTATCGACGAACCTACGATGTCGATGCTCTTTACGATTAACGACTCGCCTTTCTTTGGTAAGGAGGGTAAGTTCGTGACCTCGCGCCACATTAACGACCGCCTGGAGAAGGAGCTGGAAAAGAACCTGGCTCTGCGCGTAGAGCCTTTTGAGGACTCGACGGATAAGTGGGTGGTTTCGGGTCGTGGTGTGCTCCACCTCTCGGTATTGGTAGAAACCATGCGTCGTGAAGGCTACGAGTTGCAGGTAGGTCAGCCTCAGGTAATCTATAAGGAGATAAACGGGGTAAAGCACGAGCCTGTAGAGGAACTGACCATCAACGTGCCCGAGGAATTCTCGTCGAAGATGATTGATATGGTAACCCGCAGAAAGGGCGAGATGACTTCGATGGAGAGTCAGGGTGAGCGTGTGAATATTGAGTTTGATATCCCTTCGCGTGGTATTATCGGTCTTCGTACCAATGTATTGACAGCCTCTCAGGGCGAGGCGATTATGGCCCACCGCTTTAAGGAGTATCAGCCTTTTAAGGGTGAGATAGAGCGCCGTGTAAACGGTTCGATGATATCGATGGATACGGGTAATGCTTTTGCTTACGCCATCGACAAGTTGCAGGATCGCGGTAAGTTCTTTATCGATCCGGGTGAGGATGTGTATGCAGGTCAGGTAGTGGGTGAGCATGTTCATGACAACGACCTCGTGGTGAATGTGTGCAAGGCGAAGCAGCTGACTAACGTGCGTGCATCGGGTACTGACGAGAAGGCCCGCATCATTCCAAAGACGGTGATGAGTCTGGAAGAATGCTTGGAGTACATCAAGCAGGACGAGTTGGTAGAGGTAACGCCGAAGTCGATGCGTATGCGCAAGACCATCCTCGACCACGATCAGCGAAAAAAGGCTGCGAATAAGCGAGAATAAAGCTAAGCTTGCTTAAGCTTTATCGAGCGGAAGCAGGCTCGAACGAAGTTCAAGGCCAACAAAGTATAATATATATAAATAGGTGTGGAATCCGCCAATCCATATATCAAACAATATCCGGAATTGCTGAAAGGCAAGAAGGTGATGTATGTACACGGCTTTGGCAGTAGTGGCCAGAGCGGTACGGTGGACCGCATTAGAACGGTTTTTCCTAATGCGGAGGTCATCGCCCCTGATCTGCCAATCCGTCCGCAGGAGGCCATGACGCTATTGCAGGACCTCTGTCAGAAGGAACAACCCCAACTGATTATCGGCACTTCGATGGGGGGTATGTATACGGAAATGCTGTACGGTTACGACCGCATTTTGGTAAATCCCGCCCTGCAGATGGGCGATACGATGAAGGAGCACGGGATGATAGGCGCCCAGCATTTCTCGAACCCACGACAAGACGGGGTGCAGGACTTTATGGTAACCAAGGCCCTGGTGAAAGAGTATAAGGAGATGACCGAACAGTGCTTTGCGGGGGTGACGCCAGAGGAGCAGCACCGCGTGTGGGGACTGTTCGGCGACGAAGATACGACCGTAAACACCATCGGGCTATACAGTGAACATTATACAAAAGCCATCCGCTTTCATGGCGAGCACAGAATGAACGATACCTCGTTTATGCACTCCGTGGTACCAGTGATCCGATGGATTGATGACCGTCAGGCGCATCGTGAGCATCCTATAATATATATAGGTGTAGATGCGCTCAAAGACAAGTGGGGCAAACCAAACAGTTCGGCACAGAAGACCATCCGCACATTATTAGATAACTATCAGCTTTATTTTGTGGCTGAGGCTCCTGCTGATGGCAACTATTATGCGGAGGTGAACCAGTGGCTATACGACTACATGAACGTACCGGCATGGGGGCATACCGTGTTTACAAATCAACGCGAACTGCTCTATGGTGACTATCTGATAAGCACTGATGCAGACTGGAAGGGTATGGCCACTCAACTACGCTTTGGTAGTGATACCTTTAAGACTTGGGATGATATAGCTGAATACTACTCAAGACTGGGCGGACAATGAAAACAGCGATTATAGGCGGTGGTGCAGCTGGTTTCTTCCTCGCCATCAACCTGAAAGAAATGGTGCCGGAGATGGGTGTTACCATCTTTGAGCGGGGAAAGCGTGTGCTGACAAAAGTGGAGATTTCTGGTGGCGGGCGTTGCAACTGCACCAACTCGTTTGCTGAGGTGAACGACTTGCAGGAAGTATATCCCAGAGGCCATCGGTTGATGAAACGACTCATGAAGGGTTTTTCGCAGGAAGATGCCTATCGCTGGTTTGAGGCGCATGGTGTCAGGTTGACGACACAAGAAGACCAGTGCGTGTTTCCCATGTCGCAGGATTCGCACACCATCATCAATTGTTTTACGGCAGAGGCGAAACGGCGTGGTGTGGAAGTGTGTACGGAATCGAAGATACAATCGCTCGATGACTTGCGTGATTACGACTTCATTGCTGTGACGACTGGAGGGCAGCCCAAAGCAGAGGGGCTGCAATGGCTCGCAGAAAAAGGACACGAGATAGAGGCGCCCGTGCCGTCGCTCTTTACCTTTCGCATCGACGATGAAGCGCTGCATGCACTGATGGGAACGGTGATGACGCATGCCGTAGCCATGATACCAGGCACGAAACTCAGGGCAGAAGGGCCGCTGCTGATTACCCATTGGGGCATGAGCGGACCCGCTATCCTGAAATTGTCGAGCTATGGTGCCAGACTCTTGGCTGAGCAACAGTATAAAGCACCTTTGGCGATCAACTGGACTAATCTTCGCGATACGGAGGTAATGGAAGCGCTTGGAGCGCTGATGGTACCATACGGACAGAAACAGCTGAAATCAATCGCTCCCTGTGGGCTACCAACACGACTTTGGACGTATCTCGTTGAGAAATGTCTAGGTGAGCGTGCGAACGGGCGATGGGGGAGTCTGAACAAGAAAGAGCTGAACAGGTTAGCCAACATGCTGAGTGGAGGCGATCATTACGACATCGCAGGGCGAGCTGCTTTTAAGGATGAGTTTGTAACCTGTGGCGGTATCAGCTTACAGGCCATCGACCCAGTTACATTGGAGAGTAAGCATGTTCCAGGCCTTTATTTTGCTGGAGAAATCTTGGACATCGACGGTATTACAGGCGGTTTTAATTTTCAGGCTGCATGGACCACAGCCTATACCGTAGCACAGGCTATCCGCAAAAAAGTAGGCTAAAAGTTTGGAGGGTAAAGAAATAATTCTTATCTTTGTCGCCAAATTATGACCATTAAACTATAAAAAAGTAAGATTATGAAAAAGTATTTAGCAGAGATGGTAGGCACGATGGTGCTGGTGTTGATGGGCTGCGGTGTAGCTGTAAGCCTGGGTTGTGATCCTATTAACAATATCCCAGCCGTGGTAGGTACGGCCTTCGCGTTCGGACTGGCTGTAGTGGCTATGGCTTATACCATCGGTGGTATTAGCGGTTGCCATATTAATCCGGCTATCACACTGGGTTGCTTCCTGAGCGGACGCATGAGTGGCAAGGATTGCGGCATGTATATGCTCTTCCAGGTAATCGGTGCTTTTATCGGTTCACTGTTGCTTTACATCCTTACCGAGAATGTGCCAGGACTGGAGGGTACAGGTGCTAACGACCTGCAGGCTAATGTCAGCGTGTTGGGTGGCTTGTTGGCTGAGATTATCTTTACCTGTGTATTTGTGCTCGTTGTATTGGGTGCTACGGCAAAGACAAATGGTGCTACCAACAACTTTGCTGGTCTGGCTATCGGTTTGTCGCTGATTCTGGTTCATCTGGTATGTATCCGTTATACAGGTACTTCTGTAAATCCTGCCCGTTCGATTGCACCAGCTGTTTTCCAAGGTGGTACTGCATTGGCTAATCTCTGGATATTCATCGTAGGTCCATTCGTAGGTGGTGCTTGCGCTGCTGGTATCTGGAAAATGATTGATACAGAAAAGTGAAACAAAACGACGGACTTTTTAGGGCAAACGGCACCAACTATATGGTGCCGTTCATTCTGATAACCACATTATTTTTCCTGTGGGGGTTTGCCAGAGCGATTCTAGACGTGCTGAACAAGCATTTCCAGAACGAGTTGAACATCTCGATTACGGAATCGTCGCTGATACAGGTAACCACCTACATGGGTTATTTCTTGATGGCTATTCCTGCAGGTCTCTTTATCAATCGCTTTGGTTATCGTCGGGGTGTGGTATTCGGATTATTGCTTTTTGCCATCGGTTCACTGCTGTTTGTACCTTGTACGGAGGCGGGTACACTCGATGCTTATCTTTTCGCGCTGTTTATCATCAGTGTAGGATTAGTATTCCTTGAGACAGCGGCTAATCCCTATGTAACCGAATTGGGCGGAAAAGAGACTGCTTCGAGTCGACTGAACCTCTCGCAGTCGTTCAATGGTCTGGGGTGCTTATTTGCGACGTTCGCTGTGGGGCAGTTCTTGTTTGGCAACGAGAACAGCAGTGTGGCTCTGCCTTATGTGATATTGGGCATCGTTGTGTTGCTGATAGCTGCAATCTTCTCGAAGGTAAAGTTGCCAGAGATAGAACATCACGATGAACTCTCGGAGAAAGCGAGATACGGGCGCGAACCATTGCTGAAAGTGTGGGAGCACAAGTTTTTTGTGTATGGACTGATAGCCCTCTTGGCTTACGAAGTAGCAGAAATATCCATCAATAGCTACTTTATTAATTACGTGACTGGCATGGGCTGGATGGATGATCGTACAGCCTCAATCGTACTGACGGGTGCGCTTGCATTCTTTATGGTTGGGCGTTTTGGAGGCAGTATGATTATGCGAAAAGTACCTGCAGAGGTCATGTTGCTGATATGCGGAATGGGTTGTGTGATATCTGTGATGGTGGTGCTGATGAACTTCGGACGCTACTCGATGATAGGTCTGTTGGGCATCTATCTTTTTGAGGCAGTGATGTTTCCTACTATCTTCTCGCTGGCAGTGAGAGGGTTGGGCAGTCTGACCAAAAGTGCTTCGTCGCTACTCATGATGACACCTGTAGGTGGATGCGGATTTTTGCTAGTAGGCGTGATTGCCGATGCCACCGATATGGTGATACCATTCATCATACCATTGCTATGTTATGTGATAGTTGGATTGTACGGATTTGGACTCACAGTCCATCGAAACGAAATAAAAAAAGGGCAGTTGGCTTAAAAACTGCCCTTTTTTATTGAAAATATTTGGTTATTATCGACAAACTTTGTAACTTTGCCGACAGATATAGAAAATTTGTCGAAAATATGAAGAAAATACTATTATTGATAAGTGTAGTGCTGCTGAGCACGCAGGTAATAAAGGCTCAAGACGTGCTCAGCACCAGCACAAGACAGTGGACTTTACAGCAATGTATCGATTATGCGATGGAGAATAACATCACCCTTCAGAAATCCAAACTGCAGAAACAAAGTGCATCGGAGGATCTGAAAGGTGCAAAAGCTGCATTGTTGCCAACTGTCAGTGCATCAACCAACCAGAGTCTAGGCTATCAGCCTTGGAAGGATACGGGTATTTCGACTGTAACCAATGGACAGGTAAATACTAAGGTGGATAAAACATACTATAACGGCTCTTATTCACTCAGTGGTCAGTGGACGGTATGGAACGGTAACCGTAATATCAATACCATCAAACTGGATAAGTTGGCTGAACAGAGTGCAGAACTTCAGGCTCAGGAAACAGCAAACAGTATTCAGGAGCGCATTGCCCAGATTTATACGCAGATACTCTACTTGGCAGAAAATGTGAAGGTTAACGAGGAAATGCTTGTAACGAGTAAGAAGAATGAGGAGCGTGGACAGGAGATGCTGAACGTAGGCAAGATGTCGAAAGCCGATTTGGCTCAGCTTTCTGCTCAGCGCGCCAACGACGAGTATAACATCGTAGAAGCCAAGAGTCAGTTGATGAACTATAAACTCCAGCTGAAACAATTGTTGGAATTGACGGATGAAGAGGAGTTCGATGTCGTTATCCCAGAAATAAGCGATGCCATGATCATGGGGGAAATTCCATCGTTGCAAAGTGTCTATGAACAGGCATTGCTGAATCGACCGGAGATTGAGCGTTCACAGTTGGCCATTAAGAGTAGCGATGTGAATGTGTCGATCGCGAAAGCGGGATGGTTGCCAAGTATAAGTCTGTCAGGTGGTGTTACGACATCAACGAATTCATTGAGTAGTACAGATTGGGGCAAGCAGATGAAAAGTAATGTAAACACACAGTTAGGTGTAGGTGTAAACGTGCCTATTTACGATGGTCGCTCCACGAAAACTCAGGTAAACAAGGCTAAAATACAGCAACTACAGGCAAAACTGGACTTGCAGGATCTGCAGAAGACACTCTATACCGATATACAGCAATTCTGGCTGAATGCTTGGACTAACCAGGAAAAATATCAGGCCGCAAAGAGCAGTGTAGAGAGTGCCCATCAGAGTTATGATTTGCTCTCTGAGCAATTCCGTCTGGGACTGAAGAATATCGTAGAACTGATGGCGGGCAAGGACAATCTGCTTTCGGCTCAGCAAAACCAGTTACAGTCGAAGTATCTGACTATCTATAATAAGCAGATGCTACAATTCTATCAAAATGGAGAATTAAAGTAAATCGTAAATATCGTAAATTCTATATCGTATGTTGAAGAAGATTGGCAAAAAAGGTTGGATCGCCATTGGCGTGGTCGCCGTGATGATTATTGCATGGTTACTCCTCAGAGGTGGTAAGAAAGAAGAGAAGATTACATTCGACACTGCAAAAGTGGAGAATACGAATATCCAGACCAGCATCACAGCTACTGGTACCATCGAGCCAGTAACATCGGTTACTGTAGGTACGCAGGTATCTGGTATCGTGAGTCATCTGTACGTAGATTACAATTCTATCGTCAAGAAGGGGCAGGTTATTGCAGAACTGGATCGTACAAATCTGATTAGTGAGTTGAATACCGCTAAGGCAAACCTTTCGAGTGCACAGAGTTCTGCTGCCTACGAGAAAGCTAATTTTAACAGGTATAAGACGCTTTATGAAAAGGGATTGGTAAGCGCTGATGAATTTGAGAGTGCCCAGTTGTCGTACCGTAAGGCAAATGAGCAGGTAAATACCTCTCGCGAGAGTGTGCAGAAGGCTCAGACCAACTTGGGATATGCCACGATTACTTCGCCTATTGACGGTATTATCCTTTCAAAATCGGTAGAGGAAGGTCAGACGGTAGCAGCCTCTTTCAACACCCCAGAGCTCTTTGTGATTGCACAGGACCTGACGGATATGCGCGTTATAGCAGATATCGACGAGGCTGACATTGGTGGCGTAAAAGAAGGTCAGCGTGTAAGCTTTACAGTAGACGCTTTCCCTGATGATACTTTCGAGGGTCAGGTGACACAGGTGCGCCAGGAGGCTACAACAGAGAGTAACGTGGTAACTTATGAGGTTGTCATTTCTGCGCCTAACAAAGACCTGAAACTGAAACCAGGTCTGACAGCTAATGTGACAATCTTTACACTTGAAAAGAATAATGTACTGGCAGTTCCTGCTAAGGCTTTGCGATTTCATCCTAACGAGGCACTGCTTCAAAAGGAAGAAACTATTAGTGATTGCGAGGGCGATCATAAATTGTGGACTAAGGAAGGAAGTGTGTTTAAGGCCCATAAAGTGGAGATTGGTACTACCAATGGTGTGATGACCGAGATTCTTGGTGGCATCGCAGCAGGTACAGAGGTGCTGACTGATTTCAATCTCAGCGGTGGTGCTCCTGAGCAAGAACAGCAGGCAGGAAATCCTTTCATGCCACGTCCTAGAAACAATAACAACAATAAGAACGGTCAGGCTGGCGGAAACGCACCGCAGAGAAGATAATATGGAAGAAAATAAAAAGGTTGTCATTGAACTGCAGAATGTGAAGCGATACTTCCAGGTAGGCAGTGAGACTGTGAAGGCTCTGAGAGGTGTCTCGTTCAAGATTTATGAGGGCGAGTTCGTAACCATTCAGGGAACATCAGGCTCTGGAAAATCGACGCTGTTGAACCAATTGGGATGTCTTGATACACCAACAAGTGGTGAGTATTTCCTTGATGGTATCAGTGTGCGTTCGATGTCGAAAACCCAGCGCGCCAAACTGCGCAACCGCAAGATTGGCTTTGTGTTCCAGAATTACAATCTTTTGCCGAAGACAACTGCGCTGGAGAATGTAGAACTGCCATTGATGTATAATACAGAGATTTCTGCTACAGAACGTCGTGAGAGAGCGATGAATGCCCTGAAAGCAGTGGGACTGGAAGACCGTATGTATCATAAGTCGAACCAGATGTCAGGTGGACAGATGCAGCGTGTGGCGATTGCCCGTGCACTTGTGAATGACCCTGCTGTGCTGTTGGCAGATGAGGCAACGGGTAACCTTGATACACACACCTCGTTTGAGATGCTCGTGCTTTTCCAGGAACTCTACAAACAGGGACACACCATTATTTTTGTGACCCATAACCCTGAGATTGCAGAGTATGCCAGTCGGAATATCAACCTGCGCGATGGCAAGATTCGTGAGGATACGATTAATACAAATATCAAGTCGGCAGCTGAGGCCCTGGCCAAGTTGCCTGTACCACAGGATGATTAAGATATGAATATACTGAATCTTTTTAAAGTGAGTCTGAGAGCAGTGGCGAGCAATAAAATGCGCTCCTTCCTTTCGATGTTGGGTATTATCATCGGTGTGGCTGCTGTTATCATCATGATGAGTATCGGACAAGGCTCAAAAGAGAGCATACGTGCAGAACTCTCAACGATGGGAACCAATCTGCTTACCATTCGTCCGGGTGCTGATATGCGAGGTGGTGTAAGACAGGATCCCTCAAGTATGCAGACGCTGAAGATGGCAGACTATGAGCGTATCGTACGCGAAAAGCGCTTCGTAACAAAGGTGTCGCCAGAGGTAACTGCCAGCGGTCAGGCTATTTATGGCAACAATAATACCAATGCTTCGATGTATGGTGAGTCGATTGACTATCTCGACATCAAGCAGTGGCCTGTAGAAGAGGGCGAATGTTTTACTGAAGAGGATATCAAAAAAGCTGCCAAGGTTGTGGTGGTAGGTACTACCATTGTAAAAGAACTGTTTGGCGAGAATGTCGATCCTATTGGTAAGACCATCCGTTTCAAGTCTATCCCAATGCGCATCATTGGTGTGCTGAAATCTAAGGGCTACAACTCGTGGGGTATGGACCAGGACAATGTAATCATTGCTCCTTATACCACAGTGATGAAGCGTATTGCTGCGCAGACCTACTTCTCTAGCATAGTCTGCTCGGCAGTAACGGAGGAACTTTCAGATGCAGCTATCGAGGAACTCACTCAGATACTGCGCGACAACCACAAGCTGAAGGATGATGCCGATGACGACTTTACCATCCGTTCGCAGGCAGAGATGATGGAAACAATGTCGAGTACGATGGATACAGTGACCATTATTCTGGTGGTAGCTGCTGCCTTCTCACTGCTTGTAGCAGGTATCGGTATCATGAATATCATGCTTGTAAGTGTCACAGAGCGTACAAAAGAAATAGGTCTGCGTATGGCTGTGGGTGCTACAGGTCCGGTGATATCCCTCCAATTTTTGATAGAATCGGTGCTGATCTCCGTGACGGGTGGCTTAATAGGTGTACTTGTCGGGGTAGGCGCTAGCAGTGCAGTGTCGGCTGTTGGCATGCCTTCGAGTGTACCAGCCTGGAGTATCTATGTTTCGTTCCTTGTTTGTGTATTCATAGGTGTACTCTTTGGATATATCCCAGCACAAAAGGCTGCTAACATGGATCCAATCGAAGCTATCAGACATGAATAAGCATCTGGCGGGTTTCTGTCACCTTGCCCTTTGGGCATTCCTGTTCCTTTCGCCACTTACCTTCTGGCGAGGAACAGGTATCAAGTTTGTGCAATATATGATGTATTGTATGCAGCCATTGATGATTTTGGTTGTATTCTACCTGAACTATCTTTATTTGGCTCCCAAATATTTTGTGGCAGGCAAACATCGCTACGATCTGCTTATCAACGTGATTCTGGTTATCTCATTGGGTATTTTCCTGCACATCTGGTCAGAATTTACCAACGAGATATTCCCTGTCCATACTGTGCGCCAATATGATATATACGACGATATTGCGAACATTGTGCGCGACACGATTAATCTGTCTATTTTTGCAGCTGGCTCTACAGCATTAGCTCTGGCACGTAGGTATGTCACTTCTGACCAGAAACTAAAGGCTTCAGAGGCTGCACGTTCCAGGGCGGAACTATATAACCTCCGCTCGCAGATTAATCCCCATTTCCTGCTCAATACATTAAATAATATATATGCCCTGACTGTTGTTGATCAAAATCGGGCCCAGGATGCCATCCAGCAATTGTCTAAGATGTTGCGCCATATGCTGTACGATAATCAGGAAGATGCGGTACCACTGAGTGATGAAATACAATTTCTGGAGAATTATATCAGTTTGATGAAGATTCGACTTTCGCAGAATGTTGAAATCATATTCAATCACCAGAAGTGTAAAGCAGGTGTAATGATTGCACCCTTAATCTTCATCTCGCTGATTGAAAATGCATTCAAGCATGGTATTAGTCCTACGGCTCCTTGTTTTATACATATTGATATGACGGCATCTGATAAGGAAATCATTTGCCGTATAGAAAACTCTAACCATCCGAAGTCGCTTGCAGACCGAAGTGGACATGGTATAGGGCTCAATCAGGTGGAACGCCGATTAGAACTGGCCTATCCTAATCGCTATATATGGGAAAAAGGACTTTCTGATGACGGAAAAAGTTATTTATCAATTATTAAAATAAAGTTATGAATATCTCATGCGCCATTATCGACGATGAGCCTCTGGCAGCAGGTTTGCTGGAAGGCTATGTAAAGAAGACTCCCTATCTGAATCTAGTAGGTACTTACAATAGTGCCATTTCAGCTATGAAGGACCTGCGTGAAAAATCTGTGCAGGTAGTATTCCTCGATATTCAAATGCCAGAGTTAAATGGTTTGGAGTTTTCGAAAGTGCTGTCAAAGGATACCAAAGTTATTTTTACCACGGCTTTCCCGCAATATGCACTTGATAGTTTTAAAGTAAATGTACTCGACTATCTGTTGAAACCCATCGCTTATGAGAATTTCTTAAAAGCATCAGATAAGGCTTTTGACTGGTTCACTCTGAAGCTGAAGAAAGAGACCTATTTGCGTGACCGTTATGTGTTCGTTAAGAGCGACTATAAGTCGGTTAGAATTGATTTAGATAATATTCTCTATGCAGAGGGATTGAAAGATTATGTACGCTTTTATTTGAGGAATGGTGAAACGATTATGACTCTGATGTCGATGAAGAGGCTTGAAGAGTATCTTCCACAGCCAGAATTTTTGCGTGTACATCGCTCTTATATTGTGCATACGCCCGACATATCTGTGTTTGAACGTTTCAGAATAGGCATTGGTGATGACGTTATTCCCATATCAGAACACTATAAACCAAGACTGCTGGAGTACTTGGACTTGCATACAATAGGTTAAAAAGAGTGAATAGGTAGCAAATTCTATACTATCATTCGCTCCTTTTTATGTCTTTTTTGTATCTTTGCAGTCGATTAAGTTGAATTACTCGTTTTTAAACTTTATAATTATTATGGTAAATTACAAGGATTTGGGTCTCGTAAATACTCGCGAGATGTTTAAGAAGGCTGTAGCTGGTGGCTATGCTATCCCAGCATTCAACTTCAACACAATGGAGCAGATGCAGGCTATCGTACAGGCTGCTGTTGAAACAAAGTCACCTGTTATCATGCAGGTTTCTAAGGGTGCTCGTAACTATGCTAACGCTACCATTCTGCGCTATATGGCAGAGGGTGCTGTAGCTTACGCTAAGGAGTTGGGTTGCGAAAAGCCTGAGATCGTGCTTCACCTCGACCATGGTGACAGCTTTGAGCTTTGCAAGGATTGTATCGACATGGGCTTCTCAAGCGTAATGTACGACGGTTCTTCACTGCCTTACGAGGAGAATATCAAGATTTCTCGTCAGGTTGTAGAGTATGCTCATAAGTATGATGTAACTGTAGAGTGTGAGCTCGGTGTTCTCGCTGGTGTTGAGGATGAGGTAGTAGCTGAAGAGAGCCACTACACCAAGCCAGAGGAGGTTATCGACTTCGCTACACGCACAGGTTGTGATTCACTGGCTATTTCTATCGGTACTTCTCACGGTGCTTACAAGTTCAAGCCAGAGCAGTGCACACGTGATCCTAAGACTGGTAAGCTCGTTCCTCCTCCATTGGCATTCGACGTGTTGGCAGAGATCGAGAAGAAGTTGCCTGGATTCCCCATCGTGCTCCACGGATCTTCATCAGTTCCTCAGGAAGAGGTTGACACTATCAACAAGTTTGGTGGTAACCTGCCCGACGCAGTAGGTATCCCCGAGGAGCAGCTCCGCAAGGCTGCTAAGAGCGCTGTCTGCAAGATCAACATCGACTCAGACTCTCGTCTGGCTATGACAGCTGCCATCCGTCAGTATCTGGCAGAGCATCCTGATCACTTCGATCCTCGTCAGTATCTGAAACCTGCACGTGAGAACATGAAGAAGATGTACATCCACAAGATTGTGAACGTACTCGGTTCTGACGGTAAGCTTGGATAAGTCAAGCAACAACCAAAAATTAATCCCCGCCAATTACTTGGTGGGGATTAATTTTTATTTTGGTTGCTCAGCATCAAGATGCTCTACAGCACCTGAAATCGGATGAAGAACTAATCTCGTGGTATAACGCTTGTTGAAGAGGGCACCACTCAGAAGCTCTACATTTCCAAACTGGCCTGCAGGGTATTCATTTGAAAGCACGCGTCCCTGCATATTTGAGATGGTAGAACGTAGTTTGCCAGGAACATTGATGTAGATACCATTTACCTGCTTCTGTTTCTTCTTGGGATCGAGTGGCTCAGCTAAAGGTACACTATTCAAATCCATTATATTTATATAATAAGGTGAACCAGACAAATCATCCGCGTCAACTATTCCTAATTTCTGCGAGAAACGGAACAGTATTTCTTGCTTAATATCCTTATCAGGAATCACGGTAAACGAGAACGCTGTGGTGTCGCATACTGTCGTACCAGTAAAAAGGCTGGTGAGTGCAAGATCCTGCTCCTCCAGTTTGTTGAGCATCAGTCGCAATTGTTCACCATCCTGTGGCATAAACTCAGCCTGACCTCTTGTCAGAAGGTTACGGCTCTCACGTATCTCGTAAATTTCGAGTGCCGTGAGCTCAGCCATCTTTGCAGTGCTACCAGCAGTTAAGATTTCCTCGCTAAGATATTTGCGTGGGTTGGTAGCGGGCTTGGGCGCTTGGAATGTAGGTAGAGGCTTTAGTCCTCCAGGATTATAATCAGTGTTGATGGCCATAAGAATACCATCCTCAGATAAGCGCACATTCGTAGCAGAAGTCTTAGCGTCGAACTTTACGGCAAAGCGTTTTGAAGTATCTGCTACTGCAAAAGCTTCTTGCTGCATGTTGATGATTTGATAACTAACAGACGCATCTGGAGATACGTTCTTGATGCGAAGAAATTTATCTGCATATTTACAGAGATCACCTGGTTTATAGGTGGTTTTCTGTACGTATACGGTAATCCGGACCCCTGTTTTGGGAAGGAAGTAAACAGCACCTTCGGATGTTACGCCCGGCGTGTAGCTGCTAACAGCAGTCTGGGCTCCGACAAATGATAAAGAAGAAATGAGAAGTGATAAACTCAGTATAAAACGTTTCATAAAGGCTTAATCTTTGAGTCGTTTAAAAGCATTGGGTAGGTATTGGATAAGATCGCTGGCAATGACACTCTCTTCGCCTAACTCGCGAGCTGCGATATCACCAGCCAGCCCATGAAGATACATGCCTACAATACAAGCATCTTCACGTTTGTAACCCCTAGCAAGCAAACCAGTGATAATACCAGTCAATACGTCACCGCTGCCAGCTGTGGCCATGCCCGCATTACCTGTTGAATTAAACATGATATGTCCGTCAGGAAGACAGAGTGATGTATGATGTCCTTTCAATAGGATATAGGCCTGTAACCTTTCTGCAAGTTCACGCGCCTTCATCAAGCGCTCAAAACTATCGGTACAATGGCCTTCTATACGGTCGAATTCTTTGGGATGAGGCGTCATAATCACACCTTTAGGCAACTGCTGTAGCCATGCCCGATGGTTAGCCAATACATTAATGGCATCAGCATCTATTACGACAGGGCATTGCGTGCGACGAAGTTGGGCAATAACGGCGATACCTGTTTGCTCACTTGTCCCAAGGCCTGGACCAATTCCTACAGCGTTAAAGTCTTCTGTGTCGACAGCTTCTGAAAAGGTGGTTTCTTCGCGATCGAAATCGATGATAGCCTCAGGTACACTAATCTGTAGGAGCATGCTGTTGCGCTTGGGCGTATGGGTCGTCACCTTGCCAGCACCTACTCGCATACAGGCTTTTGTAGCCAGAACAGAAGCACCGCCCATCCCATAGCTACCTGCAATGATGAGTGCATTACCCATTTTTCCTTTATGTGCAAAAGGATCGCGAGGGAGCAATCGCTGGCGGATGTCGTTCTCCTCTATAACAGTATAGTTGGAGTCTATTTTCTGGATGCCTTCCTGACTTAAGCGGATATCAAGCACCTTCAGCTTTCCAATAAACTGCTGGTTCTCAGGGAACATGAACGACAGCTTTTTATGCTGTAGTGTCAGTGTAAGGTTTGCTCGTATGATGTTGGCCCTTACATTGTAGGTGTTATCCTCTGTCATTAATCCTGAAGGCACGTCAATGCTCACAATCTTGGCCTTCGAGGCATTGATATATTTTACGAGCGAGGCAAAACCTCCAGCGAGAGGCTTGTTAAGACCAGAACCGAAAAGACCATCGATAATCAGTATGTTACTGTCGAGCTGTGGGGGCTCAAACTCTTGAATCACCTCGATAAACGATTTAGGTCGCTTCTCCATCAGCAGATTCTTATTTGTTTCGCATTCTTCGGAGAGGTGTCCTGAAATGTTAAAGAGGTATGTCCTTACATCATAGCCTTTATCCATGAGCATTCTTCCTACAGCCATAGCATCACCACCATTATTGCCAGGTCCGGCAAAGATAATAACAGGTGTTGAGCTATCCCAAACCTCAGTGATGGCTTGGGTTAAGGCTTTGGCTGCACGCTCCATCAAATCTATACTTTTGATGGGCTCGTGTTCTATCGTATATTTGTCCAGTTCACGTATCTGGGCACTCGTAAATATCTTCATTGGTGCAAAAATACGAAAAATATGCTAATGAATAGCAGAGTTTGGAAGATTTTTTGTAATTTTGCACAAATTTTTAATTCTTTCAGCGTATGAGTGTCATCAAGGTTAAGGATAAATCCTTCAAAGTCTCTATCCCAGAGGCAGAGATTAAGGAGCGTGTAAAAGCTGTGGCTCAGCAGATAAGTAAGGATATGGATGGTAAGAATCCTTTGTTTTTGGGGGTGTTAAACGGAGCTTTTATTTTTGCTGCCGATCTGATGCGCGAGATGACCATTCCGTGTGAGATATCGTTTGTAAAGCTGGCCTCTTATCAGGGTACCACTTCAACGGGCAAGATTAAAGAGGTATTTGGTATTAACGAAGATATTACCAATCGTACTGTGGTCATCATTGAAGATATTGTAGAGAGCGGACTTACGATGAAGCAGATGATGGAATCGCTGGGTACACGTAATCCAGCCTCTATTCATATCTGTACACTCTTCTTTAAACCAAGTAAACTTAAAGAAGATATCCATCCTGAATACGTAGCTTTTAATATCCCCGATGATTTTATTCTGGGTTATGGATTAGATTACGATCAGCAAGCACGTGGACTAAAGGATGTTTATACGATTATTGAAGATTAATTTCCAACCCATTAACAAACAATCAGGATAATGAAAAATATTGTAATTTTCGGTGCTCCTGGCTCAGGCAAGGGCACACAGAGCGACAAGATGATTGAGAAGTATGGACTGAACCATATCTCAACAGGTGATGTACTTCGTGCAGAAATCAAGAAAGGCACAGAGTTAGGTAAGACAGCTGCCAGTTTTATTGATAATGGCCAGCTGATCCCCGACGATTTGATGGTCAGCATCCTTGCTAGCGTATACGACTCTTTTGGAGATCATAAAGGTGTAATCTTTGACGGATTCCCTCGTACAATTCCACAGGCAGAGGCCCTGAAGAAGATGCTCGACGAGCGTGGCGACAAGGTGGCTGCTATGATTGAACTCGATGTTCCAGAAGATGAATTGATGAAGCGACTGATTCTGCGTGGTCAGCAGAGTGGACGTGCTGATGATAACGAGGAGACTATTAAAAAGCGCCTTGTGGTTTACCACTCTCAGACCCAGCCTCTTATTGAGTGGTATAAGAACGAGGGTCTGCATTATCATATTAACGGCTCTGGCGAGCTGGATAGAATTTTTGCTGACATCTGCAAGGTAATTGATGGAATCTAATTTTGTAGACTATGTGAAGATCTACTGCCGCTCTGGTAAGGGTGGTAAAGGATCTATGCACCTAAGGCATGTAAAGTACAATCCTAACGGAGGCCCTGATGGTGGTGACGGAGGCAAGGGTGGTAGTATCATCTTGCGAGGAAACCATAATTACTGGACGCTGTTACACCTTAAGTATGAACGCCATATTTTTGCAGAACATGGTGGTAATGGTGGGCGCGACAAGTGTCATGGTACCGATGGTAAGGATGTGTATATCGAAGTGCCTTGTGGTACTGTAGTCTATAATGCAGAGACGGGAAAGTACGTTTGCGACGTCACTTATGATGGTCAGGAAGTCATGTTGCTGAAAGGTGGTCGTGGCGGATTGGGTAATTTCCAGTTCCGCACAGCTACTAATCAGGCTCCTCGCTATGCGCAGCCAGGCGAGCCCATGCAGGAGATGACAATCATCCTTGAGTTGAAGCTCTTGGCTGATGTAGGTCTTGTAGGCTTTCCCAATGCAGGCAAGTCAACCCTCGTTTCGTCGCTGTCAAATGCACGCCCAAAGATAGCTAATTACCCCTTTACTACAATGGAACCCTCGTTGGGCATCGTGGGCTATCGCGACAATAAGTCGTTTGTTATGGCTGATATTCCAGGTATTATCGAGGGCGCCTCAGAGGGCAAAGGCTTGGGCTTGCGATTCCTGCGACACATAGAGCGTAATTCACTATTGCTCTTCATGGTTCCTGGCGATACAGACGACATCAAGCGTGAATACGAGATTCTGCTCAACGAGTTGGCTCAGTTTAATCCGGAACTACTCGACAAGCATCGTGTTCTGGCAGTTACCAAATGCGATTTGCTCGACGACGAGTTGATGGAGATGCTAAAGGAAACCTTGCCAAACGACCTGCCAGTGGTATTTATCTCTGCTGTATCAGGATTTGGGCTTGAGGAGTTGAAAGACGTGCTTTGGCGAGAGTTGAACGCAGAAAGTAACAAACTGGCAGTGCTTACTTCCGAAGATTCGCTTGTTCATCGTGATAAGGACATGAGCCGATTTGCCCAAGAGTTGGCAGATGAGGGCGAAGATGAGGACATCGAGTATATCGATGAAGATGAAATTGAGGATATTGAAGACTTCGAATACGAAGAAGATTTTGAGGCGGAAGATTAACTTTCGCCTCATTTATTTATAAATAAGGTGTAAATCGCAAGTATTTTTACCAATTTTTAAAAAAGTTGCTATTTTATAACATTAAATCGAATTATTTCACTAATTTTGCAGCGAAATTTGAATAGTAGGGCTATGCCCACAGATTAATTAATTAAAACAGTTCTAAGTTTATGCAGAAAAGATTGCTCTTTCTGGTTGCTATGTTGTTAACGTTGTCGTTGACGGCTATGGCACAAATTACAACTTCAAGTATGGCTGGAAAGGTGACCCTCGACGATCAGAACGGCGAGGAAGTCATTGGTGCAACTGTTGTGGCTATTCACGAGCCTTCAGGAACTCGTTACACCGCAGTTACTAACACATCTGGTCGTTTCTCAATTAATGGTATGCGTACGGGAGGCCCATACGAGGTAACCGTATCTTACATTGGCTTCCAGCCAAAAACTGTGAAGGGTATTATCCTTCAGCTGGCTGAGACTTATAACCTTTCAGTTACGCTTTCTGAAGATGCTAACGAGCTTGCAGAAGTTATTGTAAGCGGTAAGGCTTCTAAGTTTGCAGCTGAGAAGACAGGTGCTGCTACCAACATTAATAGCTCGCAGATTGCTAATATGCCAACGGTAAGTCGTAGCATTACAGACATTACTCGTTTGTCTCCTTATGGTGGTAATGGAATGACTTTCGCAGGTCGTGATCCACGTACAGCTAATTTTACTGTTGATGGTGCTAACTTCAACAATAACTTTGGTTTGAGTGGTGATCTTCCTGGTGGTGGTAACCCTATCTCTATCGATGCTATCGAGGAGTTGCAGGTTGTGATTTCTCCATACGATGTCCGTCAGACCAATTTTATTGGTGGTGGTGTAAATGCTATCACAAAGTCTGGTACTAACACCTTTAAGGGCAGTGCTTATGTTTATCATAAGAATGAGAATATGCGTGGTGATGCTATAGATCGTCAGGAGATTACAGGCTCTCGTGCAAAAGACCAGCAGACTACATGGGGTGTTACCCTTGGCGGTCCAATTATTAAAGATAAACTTTTCTTCTTTGTTAGTGGAGAAATGGTGAAGACACCTACTGTTGCTAGCCGTTGGAGAGGATCTGTTGATGGCGTTGCAAATCCTGATGATTATGTTTCTCGTACTAAACTTTCTGATCTTCAGAAGGTAAGAGATTTCGTTATGAATAAGTATGGTTATGATACTGGTTCATACGATAATTTCCCTGCAGAAAACAGCACTTACAAACTGTTGGCTCGTATCGACTGGAACATCACAGACAAGCATCATCTTGCTTTTAGATACAATTTCACTAAGGCACGTAAATGGCAAGAGCCTAATGCTTCTTCAATGGATGGAGGTGTGCGTTCTGCTTACGGTCGTATGTCTCAGTATTCAATGTCTTTTGCTAACTCAATGTATATTTACAATAATAAGGTAAATACATTCTCTCTTGATTTGAATAGCCGTTTCTCAAACAACCTCTCAAATCAGTTCTTGGCAACTTATTCAAAATTGGAGGACCCTGTTCGTGAGTCTCCTTCTGCTACATTCCCATTTATTGATATCCTTGATGGTAATGGCCAGAACTATATGGCTCTTGGTTATGAGTTGTTTACATGGACTAATGCGGTTAACAACAATACCTTAAATATTAAGGATGATATTACCTATTATGCAGGAAATCATAAGCTCATGGCTGGTTTAAGCTATGAGTATCAGATGGCTGATAACCACTATATGCGTAATGGTACAGGTTACTATCGCTATAATACTCTCGACGACTTCTTGAATGGTGGAACACCTGAGGTTGTAGCTCTTACATATGGTTATAACGGCGAACAGGAGCCTGCAGCTCGTGTTCAGTTTAGCAGAGCTGGTATTTATGCTCAAGACGATTGGAATGTTAGTGATAAACTGAAATTGACACTTGGTTTGCGTCTTGATGGCATCTTCTTTAATAATAATGATATTATGACGAATAATGCCATTTATAAATTGGATTATAATGGACGTAATATCGACACTGGTAAGTGGCCATCATCAAAGGTTACTTTCTCTCCGCGTATAGGCTTTACATACGATGTGTTTGGCGATAAGAGTTTGAAGGTTCGTGGTGGTACAGGTCTCTTCGAGGGCCGTCTGCCTTTGGTATTCTTCACCAATATGCCAACAAACTCTGATATGTTCCAGAAGAAAGCAATATTTAATGCTACAGGTAAGAACTCTGGCCAGAAAGTTGATATGACAATGTTTAGTGGAGGTATGAAAGTTGATGCCAATGGCTATCCAACCATCGATGCTTTGAAGAACTTTATCGTTGAAAAGGGTCTGGCTCCTGGTACAATATCTCCAACTGATGGTACTGTTGGATCTGCAATTAATGCAATTGATCCTGACTATAAGATGCCCCAGGTATGGAAATCTTCTGTAGCTGTAGACTATCAGATTCCTGTTGACTTCCCATTCACTGTTACTGTGGAGGGAATCTTTAACAAGACTATCAACGATGTATGTATTCGTGACTGGAGTATCAAGGACGTTGGAGGTTATGCCCGTTTCAATGGTGCTGACAATCGTGCTATCTATCAGGATTATAAATATACTTATGTAGATGAAACTGGTAAAGTTAGAACAATGCCTAATGCTTTTGTGTTAACCAATACAAGTAAAGGTTATGGATGGTCTGCAAATATCACGTTGAATGCTCAGCCTGCTGAGTGGGTTAGTTTGATGGCTGCTTATACACATAGTGTTGCTAAAGAGGTAACAGGTATGCCTGGTTCAGATGCTTCTTCTGCATTTACTTATGTTCCTTCTGTTGAAGGTCCTAACTTCACCAAACTCCACAATTCTTCATATGTAACTCCTGATCGTATCGTGGCTTCTGCAACACTTCATGATAAGTGTGGTAACCACTATAGCTTTATTTATGAAGGTTGGCGTGGTGGCTATAATTATACTTATCTGCTGGGAACTGATATCAATGGTGACGGTTATAAATATGACCCAGTATATATTCCAACTGACGCTGAAGTACAGAATAACATGTTCCGTTTCGTTAGTGAGGATGATAAGACACGCTTTATGGACTATGTTCATAAGGACAGCTACCTGAGTAAGCATCAGGGTGAGTATGCTGAAGCATACAGCCTCTATTCTCCTTGGGTACATCGTATTGATTTCGCTTATAAGCACGATTTTAAATTTAATGTTGGTAAGACAAAACATACGATTCAACTTAGTTTTGATATGAAGAACGTTCTTAACTTCTTCAATTCTACTTGGGGTGTTAGCAAGTATCTGAATCCAGAATTTGGAGGTAATGGATATGTCCTTAATTATGCAGGTGTTGACAAAGAAGGTTTTGCAACATTCTCTACACCTGAGTTCATCAATAAGGATACCAAGACGTGGACTTATAATCATGCGATTGGACAGTGCTGGTATGCTTCTATAGGTATCAGATATATTTTCAACTAAAAAGTTAAGAAAGTTATGAAGATTAAATATATAATTCCAGCATTTATTGCAGTTGTTGCTGCTGTATTTACAGGATGTTCAGAGAATACTGACCCAACGTATCTTGCCGAGATTCAAGTATCTCAGTCATATGTCTCTATTCCTGCAAATGGTGGTACTGTTAGTGTTGATTTAACTGCTAGTAGCTCTTGGAGTGTAAAAGAAGACGCTTCATACTCAAAGTGGCTTACCATTACTCCTGCTCAGGGGTCTGCTGGTAATACTACAATAACGTTCTCTGCTCCAGCAGCCTCTGCATCAAACTCTGCTTTGGTAGAAATATTGTGTGAAGGTAAAACACAGGAAATAAATGTTATTCAGCTTACTGAAAAAGCAGAAGTTCCAATTTCTACCTGTGCACAAATCGTTGCAGGTGAGGATGGTAAAACTTATCGTGCAAAGGGTGCATGTAAAGCTATCGCTAATACCACTTATGGTAACTGGTATCTGGATGATGGTACTGAAGAAGTATATATCTATGGTACCCTTGATGCTAAAGGTGCAGAAAAGAATTTCTTGAGCTTGGGTATCGAAGTTGGTGATATTGTTACAGTTGAAGGTCCTAAGACTACTTATAATGGTACTGTAGAACTCGTTAATGTAACAGTAATCAATATTGAGAAGTCTTTGATTAAGGTTGATTCATTGATGGTTGATGGCGTTAAGGGCGATGAACTTCCTGTTGAGGGAGGTGAGTTTGAGGCCCGCATCACCAACAAGGGCAATGGCATTTCTGTTGTTGTTCCTGAGGATGCTAAGTCATGGCTTTCTATTACAGGTATCGAGTCTTCTGGAACGAATGCTGTAGTGAAGTTCTTGGCTGCTGCTAATGCTGCTGGTGTTCGTGAGACTACACTTACTTTCAAGACCACTGATGGTAAGAAGGATTATTCTTCTACTGCTACTATCAAACAGAAGGGTTCTATCGTAGCTTGCTCTGTTGCTGAGTTCCTTGCAGCTCCTGTTGGTCCTGCACTGTTCAAGATAACAGGTGTTGTTGCTGATCTTTATCCAAGCGACAAGAATGGCGAGAGCTTCTACATTCAGGACTACTCAGGTAAGACCCTTGTTTATCGTGCTGCAGGCTTCAAGGCCTCTGGTGCTAAGGTTGGCGACGTTGTAACTGTTGTTGGTCAGCGTGGCGCTTATAAGGATAGCCCACAGATGGTATCTGGCACATTCGAAAAGATTGAGTATGCTGTAACTCAAGTTACAATCGAGGAGTTCCTCGCTAAGCCCGATAGTAAGGATGATTACTATATGGTAACAGGTACCATCAGTTCACTGAAGAGTAGCGATGGAAAGGACAACGACTATGGTAATCTCTACATTACTGATGGCACCAACGAACTCTATGTTTACGGTTGCTATCCTGGTTGGGGTGCTACAGGCGATGCCCGTAAGTTCTTCATTGCAGAGAACGGCATCCAGGTGGGTGACGAGTTGACCATGATTGGCTACAAGTCTACTTATAAGGGACTTATAGAGCTCTGTGGTGGTACATGCTTCTCTTTCAAGCACGCTGAGTAATATCTTTCTTTATATAATTTGCTCCCGATGCCAAAGTGGCATTGGGAGCATTTTTACCTAAAACGAATAACATTATGAGGAAACCTTTACTTTTTTTCTTCTTTCTTTCCACACTTTCTGTTTGGGCACAGGGTCCGAATGATACAGGTACATACTATCAGGCTGCTGATGGTAAAAAGGGTGAGGAACTTAAGACAGCTCTTTTCACCATTATTAGTCCGCATACCATTTTGAAGTACACCTATGACGTATGGGATGCGATTGAGTCTTACGATCTTCGTGCGGATGGTATGATATGGGAAATCTATTCTGGCATTTCTAATTTTACCCCCAAGACTGATCGGGATAAGGGAGATGATGTAGAAGAAGGCAAGAAGTATAATCGTGAACATGCAATGCCTAAGAGTTGGTTTAATGAAGCTACTCAGGATAATTATACTACTGATGTATATCCCATGTATACTGACTTGCATCATCTGTTCCCAACAGATAGATTTGCAAACACATTGCGTTCAAACTATCCTTATGGCGAGGTAGGTGCGACTATCACCAAACAGACAGAAGGTGGTTTTTCGAAGTTTGGACGTGCTGTAGACAGTCTTGGCTACAAAGTATCTGGTCAGAATGGTCGTGTATTTGAACCTAATGATAAGTTTAAAGGCGATTTGGCACGAGTTTATTTCTATATGGCTACAGCCTATGAGTCGTATAAAAACGAAAAAGGTGTTACTCGTAGTCCTAAAGATTGGAAGAGCGATATGCTTGCCTCGAATGTTTATCCGTTCTTTACGGATTGGGCTTTGAAGATGCTTTTACGTTGGGCAGCAAATGATCCTGTCGACGAAAAAGAGATAAATCGTAATAATGCCATCTATGGAATACAGAAAAATCGCAACCCATTTGTTGATTATCCAGGTCTGGAACAGTATATTTGGGGTAATAGTATGGATACTCCATTCAGCTACGATAATTACAAGTCTGGTACCACTGGCATTTCAGAACTGCATAAGATGGTCGTTTCTGATGAGTTAGACGATGCTGTTTACGATTTACGTGGTCAGCGTGTAGATGGTCAACGCCTTAAGAAGGGTGTCTATATACGCAATGGAAAGAAAGTGATCGTTAAGTAAAGGGAAACCATCAACGAGGCACGTAGCTCGAACATCGCGAGGTACGTGCCTCGAACCTTTCGAGCTACGTAGCTCATCGCCTTCGACCCACGTGCCTCCTTTTCATAGACTTAAATCTAACACTTGCTGGAATTAAATCTAGCAATATCTACTATTAATAGTAGCAATTTTGCAAATAAACTCAATTCTTGTTTGCTAGTTCAGATTATTTGCTTACCTTTGCAATCAGATAGGACAAATTAAAAACTTGCAAATGAAACAGAGATTCTTTTTGATGACTGTTGCGCTGATGCTGATGTCAGTAACAGCAGTCGCACAGGTAACAACTTCTGGTATCAATGGTTTGGTAATGGCAAGTGGTGAGGAGGTTATTGGTGCTACGATTACCGCAAAGCACATACCCTCAGGAGCCGTTTATCGTGGTGTAACCAATATTAGTGGACGCTATGCCATCGATGGTATGCGTGCTGGTGGCCCTTATGAGGTAGAGGTTAGCTATATCGGCTATCAGACTCAGAAGTTTACCGATTTGCAACTCTCCCTAGGACAGAATGCTGTGCTCGATGTAACACTTCTGGAAAACTCAGAGGTGCTGCAAGAGGTGGTTGTGGTGTCAGCAGGTCGTAGCAATATGCGTACTGATCGTGCTGGTTCTGTCACAAGCGTCAATGCGGGAGAGATGGCAGTCGTGCCTACTGTTGGTCGTTCGTTGAACGATATCATGAAACTTACGCCAACAGGTGCGAATACAGGTAATGGCTTCGCTGTAGGAGGTGGTAACTTCCGTCAGTCGTATGTTACCATCGATGGTGCAGCCTTTAATAATGCCTTTGGTATTGGCGGCAACTTGCCTGGTGGTGGTTCGCCTGTATCTCTCGACGCTTTGGAGCAAGTTTCTGTTTCAACCTCTCCTTTCGATGTGCGCCAAAGTGGATTCACTGGTGGTGCCATCAATGCTGTTACCAAGAGTGGTACTAATGAATTCAAGGCTTCTGCCTATATGTATACCACCAATGTTCATCTGCGTGGTAATACGGTGGGCGACCTTCCAAAGATTGAGCGTACGCAAGATCATGCTACGACGTATGGTGTTACCATCGGAGGCCCTATCATCAAGGATAAGCTATTCTTCTTCCTTAACGGAGAGCTTGAGGATAACGTGAAGGCTGGACCTACAGCTCGTGCGAGTGCTGATGGTAGTGTGTGGGATCCTACAGATAATATCAACCATCGTCCTACAGTATCAGAGATGAACATGATTAAGCAGTATCTCGCTGATACCTATAATTATGATCCAGGTGACTATCAAGGCTATTCTGATAAGGCACCTGCTCATAAGATTCTGGCTCGACTCGACTGGAATATCGATGAGAATAATAAGTTGAACGTACGCTTCTCGAAGTCTAAGTCAAAGAGTATCAGTGCGCCTTCTACATCCGTTTCGCCACTGAGTTCCAGTGCTGTATATCCAGGCAACATAGAAGCTGGTATCCGTTCAGGCTATAATATCGCCTCTAATTCCTCGCTTTATTTCCAGAGTCAGCGCTATGCCAAGGAGTATAACTTTACCTCTTTTGCTGCAGAATGGAATGCCAAGTGGGGGGCGGTGAACAATACCCTTCGAGCTACTTATTCGTATCAGAAAGAACCACGTACCTACCAAGGAGGTACATTCCCCACGACCCATATCTTGAAAGATGGTGCTGCTTTTGCAGCTTTTGGTCCTGACCTCTTTACTGCAGGTAATGATGCCAGTGTAAAGACCTTCGTAGGTACAGACGAGCTGAACTTCAGCATAGGTATTCATAAACTGATTGCAGGATTACAGTTTGAAACGAACGAGGCCACCAATGGCTTCATGCAGGCAGGAAATGGTCTCTTCGTCTATAGTTCTTGGGAGGATTTCGTCAACAAAGCAGCCCCGGCAGCCTATCTCGTTACGATGTCTGCAGATGCTGATGGCTCTCAGTTCATGGCAAAGATGAAGTCCCAACAACTCTCTATCTACTTGCAAGACCAGATGAATATCTCTGATCGTTTCCGTCTGACTGCAGGTGTCCGTTTGGAGAAACCTATCTATCCAGCTCTGGAGAATAACTATAACCATCAGTTTGCCAACCTGGTGTTTGATAACAATAAGTACGAGACAGACCAGTTGCCATCAGGTGGATTGACGATAAGTCCACGTATTGGCTTTAACTGGGATATCACAGGCGATCAGCGTTTTGTGCTTCGTGGAGGTACAGGTTACTTTATTGGTCGCTTGCCGTTTGTTTGGCTTGTGTCTGCTGTAAGTAACTCTAACTGTGGACAGATTCAGTATCGCTATACTGATCCCAATAAGGCCACAGCAGGTATTCCTACTTTCTCGCCAAGTGTGGCTGAGCAGATTACGACGCTCGATCTCGACAAGATAGGTGGTTATGATCCTGCACCCCCTGCATCGCCCACCATCATCGACAAGAATCTGAAGATGAATGCCACGTGGAAGACTTCTCTGGCGCTGGATATGAAGCTGCCTTACGATATCGACTTCTCGATAGAGGGTGTTTACAATCGTGATTATAATCCTGCAGTGGTTCGCTGTGCCAATGTGCATCGTCGTGGTTCGCTTACGCAGGAGATTGCCCCTGGCGATGTTCGTAAGCTTTATACGACTTATGTCAATGGCGTGAATCCGTTTGTGATTACCAACGCACCTGGTGGTGCTTACTATTACTCATTTACTGCATCGCTCGCCAAAAAGTTCAACTTTGGTCTCGACCTGAAGGCCTCTTACACCTATGCAAAGGCTAAGAGTTATGGCGATGGTCTTGGCGACCAGGTAACATCTGCCTATAATACCAATCGCTATTCTGTCAATGCTGTCAACGACAACGAACTGGGCTATGCAACCTACGTATCGCCCCATCGATTGCTCATTACTGCCAGCTATCGGAAGGAATATCTGAAGCATTTTGCTTCTACTATCGGACTGGTTTATGAGGGTATGAACACTGGTTTTATTGGTGGTACCAACTACCGTTATGCTCGCTTCTCATACGTGCTGAACAGTGGCAAGAACAATATCGTGGGCGATGGTGGTTCGAATAACCTGATGTATATCCCTGAGAGTCGTGAAGCGCTCGAAAAGTGGAACTTCAGCGACCTGAAGGATTACAGTGCCCAGCAGCAGAAGGACGACTTCTGGGCCTATATTGAGCAGGATGGTTACCTGAAAAAGCACAAGGGTGAGTATGCTGAGCGTGGTGGCGCTATCATGCCTTGGCACCATCAGCTCGACCTGAAGTTTATGCAGGACTTTTACGTGAAGATAGGTGGTAAACGAAATACCTTGCAGTTTGGTGTGGATATCGAAAACCTGCCTAACCTCATCAATAAGCATTGGGGTGCCTACAAGCAGGTTAACTCCATGATGCCACTGACATACACAGCTGAAACGGGTACTTATAATTTCGCTAAGAATGGCAATGAGGTACTGAAGGAAACCTATTCCGATTACAATGGCTTTATGTCTACCTATCGCATACAGTTCAGTATCAGGTATATCTTCAACTAAGCAAGTCCTATTTATACTTGTCGAGGAGATCTAAACAGTATTGTCGGAAGTCATTCCAATGGTAATAGGGGGCTACATCTGTCTGAAGGGGCAGGGTAGCCTCCTCTTCGTTTAGCAAGACTTTAAAGAGTACATCATTATCCTTTATTCCACTGCGATAGAAAATAAACTGCAGGTTGCTGCCCATGGGGAAGACACTGCTGCTCCACCAACCTTTTTCTTCCAGCTCTTCGAGGTTATCAGTCGCCAGATTATAGCCGTTTACACCTATAAGACAAACGAGTGGCAAAAGCACTGTTTCATGACCAAAACGCAATTGTGCGCCTGGGCGCTCCAAGCGCAGACAGCTGTCAGCATCAGCGATCAGTTGTCGCAAGAGATAGCGCTGTGAATAGGGGCGATTGCCACCATTCAATTTACAGGCACCATGCTGTAGATACCAGTAAACATTGTCTACTTGCCACATCAGGTAGAGGTCTTCTGCATCGAAGAGGTCCATCAAGTTTTTATTGCTATTGTAGCTGATATTGTTTTGGAACAAGACCATCTTCATCAGATAATAACTGAGGTCCTCTTCGTTTATAAACTCTTTTACGATGTCAGGATTCTTAAATACCAGTTCCATTAGTCGTGTGTTGCCCATTCTGGTGGCTGTATAGGCATCTAGGGCTTTTTTTGCCTCAGGTGTCAAGTAGTTTCTGCGCATTTTGCGGTCCTGATGGTTCATGTACCACTGGGTGCGCTCTGAGGCCTGCAGTGTGATGTTCAGTTGTGGGCATACCTGTAACATCTTCATAGTGAAAGAGCCCATCGACTCGATACATCTTGGTACGATGGTGCTGATGGCTTTTACGTTTGCACCAGGACATAGTACCTCTGGGAATCGCTCTACTATTCGTCTTCCGATGTTCTCCATCTCCCTCTTTCCTATGCCTGTAAGTTCGCCCCAGCGATCTTCTGTGTTGCGCATAATAGAGTTCATTTCCTGTAGTACTCTGTGCCCTGTTGGTGTCAACTCGTCGAGACTATCTGCATGGAGCATCATCATATAGGGGATGTCGTAACCACTGCGACTACTGATGTAGCGCGAGCCATGACGACCATAGTGCGAGATGTAGAAAGCTTTCTTTCCCTCAGGTGCTGGTGTCAGTGTGGTCTTAATGCTATCGGGATAGGTGTTATAGTTGCATGAAGCATAAGCAGGCTTCTGCTTGATCAGTTCCAATACCGTTTGGGCATTCGAAGTGAAAAGAGAGCAGTGAATCGTGAACAGTGTTACGATCAGGTATGGTAGTATTTTTCTCATCATCTCTTGACTTTATTTTTAAACCTGCGATTCTCATAACGATACAACTTGCGAAGATAGTAGGTCTTCACGTCTTGCCAGTGGTAATAGGGGGCGCAATCTGTTTCGATGGGCAGCTTCGCCTCTTTGCCGTTGAGCAGTACTTTTACAAGCACATCTGGGTCATCACGATCTTTGCGATAATGAATCATCTCAATGCTGCCCCCCAAAGGCGCTATCCGATAGTTTACCCAACCATAATGCTCGAGCGAATCGAGATTATCTGTATGGAGTCCATAGCCATCCAGATCCATCAAGCAGGCCAGCGACATCACCACTTGTGAATTTGTATAGCGCAGGTGCATCAAGGGGTTGTAGCGTTTAAGTACACTATCGCCCATGTGTATCATATTGCGAAGTACGGCACGTTGCATGTAGGCCTGATAGCCACCATTCAGTGTATAGCCACCATAGTTGATATAATGCCAGGCATTCTGCTTGCGCCAGTGTCGGTAAATCTCTTCTGGTGTAAAAATGTCCCAGAGCGTTACCAGTCCTGCGATGTCGATATGCTGGATATCGCTTGCCAGAATGTAAAGCTGTTTGCTTAGCTTGCCTGCATCGATATTAGAAAGTACATAGCCCTGATCGTTGAAGAGCGATGTCATCAGTCTTCCGTCATTCGAGTTGAGGGCTGTAAAATGGTCATAGCTGATGCGTGTCATCGAGTCTACACGCTGTGAGGCGAGTTCTTTGTCGATACCATCCATGAATTTCAACTCCTCAAGAGAAGCCTTGCTGTGGGCTACGAGGGGTTGTTGCATCGACGACAACTGCAAAAGTGCCTCTTCCATGGTCATGATGCAGCGATTCAGTACGATACTGCGCACGCTGTAATAGCCTTTGGGTGTAAACATATCAGGAAAGCGCTCTACCATCTGTTTCATCAGCGATCTGGTTTGCTTGGCGCCCTCAGTGGTTAACTCACCATAACGTCCTTGAGCATCCTGATAAAGCAACCTGATTCTGCGAAGAACGTCTTTCCCCAGTTTTGTGAGTTTACCAAGACTGTCTGCCTTGGCAAGCACAGCGTATGTCTCTGTGTAATATTCCGACTTGTCGAGATAATAGGAGCCTGGACAACCGTAGTGATTGATGTAGAATGGTTTCTTACCACTTGGTGCTGGCGTGTCTTTGGGCATCTTGCCTGCCTTGCGGGCGTAAAACATGCCTGAAGCCCGATTAAAATCAGCCTTTAGCTCTTTTTCTACTATCTGTGCCTGAACAACTAATGGAGTTGTAATAACAGCAAAAATGATTAAAAATATCTTCTTCATTGCCTCTGTTAGTAGTTCTACACTGCAAAGATACATAAATTTGTTTAAATAAGAAAGTTTTATGGGAAATATTTCGTACCTTTGCACGCAAAATTAATAAAGAAGAAACAAAATAGTTAATAATATGGCACAAGAAGATGTTTTTAAGAAGATTGTGAGTCACTGTAAGGAATATGGTTTTGTGTTCCCTTCAAGTGAGATTTACGATGGTTTAGGCGCTGTTTATGACTATGGTCAGAATGGTGTAGAGTTGAAGAATAACATTAAGCAGTATTGGTGGAAGGCTATGACGATGCTCCACGAGAATATCGTAGGTATTGACTCTGCCATCTTTATGCACCCCACAATATGGAAGGCCTCTGGTCACGTAGATGCTTTCAATGACCCCCTCATTGATAACCGTGACTCTAAGAAGCGCTATCGTGCAGACGTACTCATCGAGGATCAGATTGCCAAGTACGACGAGAAGATCCAGAAAGAAGTAGAGAAGGCTCGCAAGCGTTTTGGCGACAGCTTTGATGAGGTTAAGTATTTGGAGACCAGCGAGCGTGTAAAGGAAACCAAGGAGAAGCGTGATGCGCTCCATGCCCGTTATGCAGCTGCGATGCAGGGCCCAGACCTTGACGAGTTGAAGCAGATTATCCTTGACGAGGAGATTGTTTGTCCTATTAGTGGTACGCGCAACTGGACTGACGTTCGTCAGTTCAACCTGATGTTCTCTACCGAGATGGGTGCTAGCGCTGATGCTTCCATGAAGATTTACCTGCGTCCAGAAACGGCTCAGGGTATCTTTGTAAACTACCTGAATGTTCAGAAGACAGGTCGTATGAAGATTCCTTTCGGTATCGCTCAGATTGGTAAGGCTTTCCGTAATGAGATTGTGGCTCGTCAGTTTATTTTCCGTATGCGCGAGTTTGAGCAGATGGAGATGCAGTTCTTCGTACAGCCTGGCACAGAGCTCGAGTGGTTCCCCAAGTGGAAGGAGACCCGTATGAAGTGGCACCAGGCTTTGGGCTTCGGTGCAGAGAACTATCGTTTCCACGACCACGACAAGCTGGCTCACTATGCCAACGCTGCTACTGATATCGAGTTCAAGATGCCATTCGGCTTCAAGGAGGTAGAGGGTATCCACTCTCGTACCAATTTCGACCTCTCTCAGCATGAGAAGTACTCTGGTAAGAGCATCAAATACTTCGATCCTCAGACCAACGAGAGCTATACTCCGTATGTTATCGAGACATCTATCGGTGTCGATCGTATGTTCCTGAGCATCATGTGTCACGCTTTCGAGGAGGAGAAGCTGGCTAACGGAGAAACACGTACCGTGCTCCACCTGCCTGCTGCCCTGGCTCCTGTAAAGTGTGCTGTCATGCCTTTGGTTAAGAAAGATGGTCTGCCTGAGAAGGCTCGTGAGATCATCGACCAACTGAAGTATCACTTCGCTTGTCAGTACGATGAGAAGGATTCTATCGGTAAGCGTTATCGTCGTCAGGATGCTATTGGTACACCTTACTGTGTTACCGTCGACCACGATACTCTCAACGATGGTTGCGTCACCCTGCGTTTCCGTGATACCATGGAGCAGGAGCGTGTGGCTATCAGCGAGCTCAATGGCATCATTGAGGATAAGGTAAGCATCGCGTCATTACTGAAAAAGCTTCAGTAAAGACTAATGAACAATGAATAATTTACAATGAAGAATTGGAAATACATATTGCTGGCAGTGATACTGTTTCCGTTTATGGGAATGGTATCATCTTGCAGCGCAGATAGCGTAGAGGAAAGTGAGTTCGACAATTGGGAGCAGAAAAACGAGGCTGCTCTTACTGAGTGGGCTTCTAATTCCAGCTATCGCAAGATACTCACCTATACCAAGAATTCTACTGTTACCACTACGAATTTGGATTATATCTATGTAGAAGTATTGGAGTCGGGTGATAGCGGTGATAATTCTACACCATTATATACCGATACTGTGCGTGTGGCTTATCGTGGTCACTTGATACCTACAAAGTCGTATCCAAAAGGTGCTGTGTTCGACCAGACCTATCTTAACGATTTCGATTGGATGACAGCAGGTGTTGCTGACTTGGCTGTAAATTCTCTTGTAGAGGGTTTCACAACAGCTTTGATGAACATGCACGCAGGTGACGTTTGGCGTGTCCGTATTCCCTATGAACTGGGTTATGGTACGACGTCTACTTCTACAATCACAGGCTATTCTAACCTAGTGTTCGAGATAGCCATGTACGATTTCTGGCATCCAGGCGAAACACGTCCTAATTTCAAATAATATGCCCAAGTACGCTGACTATATCAAGCGCATCGAAATCGACTCGCTTTGGAGCGGGAAGAAGCACATCGTGTGGAATCTGAACCGTCAGGTAAATATCCTGAGTGGTAGTAACGGACAAGGAAAGAGTACCATTCTGAATAAGGTGGTAAAGGGCCTTTCTGCTGGTGGCGAGTTTCCAAGCCACATGCTCAAGGGCGTAAAACTCGATGTGTCTCCTGAAGATGCGAAGTGGATTCGTTACGATGTGATTCGTTCGCTTGATACAAACATTGCCCAGACCCTTAAAGAGGGTGAGAGCTATGTGCGTCAGGCACTCCCTAGTTTAGGAGCAGTAGGAGGTGGTTTCTCCCTCCTTGATTTCCAGTTGTATCATATGCAACGGAAATACCTCGATTACCAGGTGAATATCGGTAATCGTATCATTGCCGAGTTGCAACAGGGCAATACTGATGCAGCTCAGCAATTGTCTATGCAGAAACAGCGCTTCCAGGATATCGTCGACGACCTTTTTTCTGAGACAGGCAAAAAGATTATCCGTACAGAGAACGAGATTTGTTTCACCCAGATTGGCGAAACGCTGCAGCCTTATCACTTGTCGAGTGGTGAGAAGCAGATGCTCTTGGTGTTGATGACGGTACTGGTAGAAGATTGTCAGCCTTACGTGCTCTTCCTCGACGAGCCAGAGGTTTCGCTGCATATTGAGTGGCAGAAGCGATTGATCGACCTCATCCTCGAACTGAATCCCAACGTGCAGATTATCCTGACCACCCACTCGCCAGCTGTTGTTATGAATGGTTGGGTGGATAATGTGACGGAAGTGAGTGACATCACGGTCTAATTATGCCAAGTAGGCTAAAGGATAATATCAATAGCCGTTATTTTGAGGCAGCGAATGCCCTGACCTCGAAGAACGCACGACGTAGGATAGTAGCCTACGTCGAGAGCTATGATGATATCTACTTCTGGCGTACTGTACTCAGCGAATTTGAAAACGACAAGCGCTTCTTCGAGGTGATGCTCCCTTCGAAGACGAATCTTACTCGTGGTAAGAAGTCTGTGCTGATGAACTTCCTTGAGGGGGAAGGACCACGGGTAGGCGAGCAAAGCTCGGGGATGCCCTTGGGCAGGGATATGATAGCCTGCGTCGATGCTGATTACGACTATCTGATACAAGGCAGGACTGCTCAGTCGAAGAAGGTGCTTGAGAGTCCCTATGTCTTCCATACCTATGTCTATGCGATTGAGAACTTTCAGTGTTATGCCCCTTCGCTCCACAATGTGTGCGTATCTGTCACGCTCAATGACCATCGTATCTTCGATTTCCGCCAGTATTTCCAACTCTATAGCGAGGCTATCTTCCCACTTTTCGTGTGGTCTGTCATGTTTTACCGCAACGGACTCTATCCTAAGTTCTCAATGACCGATTTTAATCGTGTTGCAGACCCAGGAGGGTTCTGTGTACAAAACCCGATGACCTCTATCGAGAGGCTCAAGCGTAAGGTTCACACCAGAATCAATGAACTCCAGCGCGAGTTCCCTGATGCCAAGGAGGAATATCTGGCTACGAAAGACGATATTCTGAAACTGGGTGTCACCCCTCAGACCACCTATTTATATATACAGGGCCATCATCTGTTTGATACCGTAGTATCGCCTATCCTTTCTAAGGTGTGCAATCTCTTGCGCCAAGAGCGTCAGAACGAGATTTACCATGCCACTGCCCATAAGACGCAGAAACGAAATGAATTGTCCTGCTACGAAAACTCGCTGCAGGACATTAAGGTGATGCTCAAAAAGAACAGTGGCTATATGATGAGCGAACAGTTCCGTCGTGTGCAAGAAGATGTTCGCGCATACTTGGACAAGAGCTAAACGTAAGTCTCCAAGAACTTTACTTCTCCCTCTACTTTTACTTCCTCTGTTGTGGCAGGAAGGAGTACGGTGTCGCCCATCTGGAAAGTCATCTCCTCGCCATTGCAGGTTAGTTTGCCTTCGCCTTTCACTGCTATCAGAATCACGAACGAGTCGAGCTCAGAGTAGTCAAGCGTCATGGGTTCAGTCAGGTCGTAAACAGCAGTGGTGAAGTAGGGGCATGTAGCTACCTGTACACCCTCATTCTTGGTGCGCTCGTATTCTGCACGGTAGTTGGGCAATACGGTGTAGTCGATGCTCTCAGAGGCCAACTGCGTGTGGAGTTCACGATAGTTGCCGTTCTTGTCTTTACGTTTAAAGTCGTAGATGCGATAGGTTACATCGCTGGTCTGTTGGATCTCAGCAACGAAGCAACCTGCGCCAATGGCATGGATACGACCAGCAGGGATGAAGAATACATCGCCCTCGTTTACTTCGTAACGCGCCAAAGCATCGGTAATGGTATCGTTCTCTACCATGGCCTTGTACTGCTCTGGGGTAATCTGTTGTTTCAGTCCGTTGTAGAGTTGTGCGCCAGGTGTGGGTTCCAGGGCATACCACATCTCCGTCTTACCACGACTCTTACCTTGGCGATGGGCAATCTCGTCTGTGGGGTGTACCTGAATCGAGAGGTCCTGACGGGCATCGATAAACTTAATGAGCAATGGGAATTCATCGCCAAAACGCTGGTAATTCTCTTTGCCAACGAGTTTTTCTTTCTGCTCGCGTACCAGGTCGTTCAGGCTCTTACCTTTGAATTCGCCCTCAGCTACGATGGTCTCATTGTCCTTCACACCAGAGATTTCCCAGCTTTCGCCTACGTTCTCCAGTTTCTCGTTTAAATGCTTAAAGGGGATAATCTTGTCGCCTCCCCATAATGTCTGCTTCAGCAGTGGTTCAAATTTAATCATAGTTATATGGAGTTAGTTTTCCTTCCAGAAAGTATGCGTAAACAGTACGAGCACCGTCATGATTTCCAGTCGCCCCATCAGCATCAGCAAACAGAGCAACCACTTCAGGTAATCAGCCATATCCGACCAGAAGAGTGGGGGACCAATCTCGTTCAGCGACGGTCCTACATTGCTCACGCAACTCATGGCTATCGTCACTGCATTTGTGGGGTCAATACCGGCAATGACCATAATACCAGTGGTTACCAGCAACATCAGCACAAAGAGTGTAAAGAAGGCAAAGAGTGCCGTAATGCGCGATTCTGATACGCTCTGTCCGTTAATCTTTACGGGCAACACAGCGTTGGGGTGGATAATCTGACGAAAATTGTTGCGAAGCACCTTCAGCGTCATCACACCTCTGATACACTTATAGCCACCACTGGTACTACCAGCACACGCACCTAGGAACATCACGATGCCCATCACAATCCAGGTGATGTGTGGCCATGCGCCAATGTCATCGTTGAAGATACCCGTGGTTGTAATCGATGATACCACTTGGAACATCGCATTGCGGAAAGCCTTTTCTATCGGGTAGTCCATCATCGCAATCAGTACACCCATAATACAGGCAGTGGCCAAGAGCACCATGACGATATAGAGTTTGAACTCAGAGTTCTTAAAGAGTTCGAGAGGTCTTATTTTGAAGATACTGACATATAATAAGGTAAAGTTGATACCTGCCAGGAACTCAAAGAGGATGGTGATATAATCGATGGTAGGCGATTGGTAGATAGCCATACCGTCGTTGTGAATCGAGAAACCTCCAGTAGCCGTGGTTGTCATCGAGTAGTTGGTAGCCTCAAACCAGTCCATGCCCGCAGCCCAGAACGAGAGTCCGCATCCGATGGTCAGAATCAGGTAGATACTCCAAATCCATTTTGCGGTAGTCGTCAGTCTTGGGTGCATCTTGGCCTTGATGGGGCCCGTCGCCTCTGCGGCAAACACCTTCACACTACCACCTACGAGCGATGGAAGAATGGCGATGGTAAAGAATACGATTCCCAAGCCTCCTATCCATTGCATCAGCGATCGCCAGAAGAGCAAGCCGTGAGGCAAGCTTTCGATGTCGTCGAGGATGGTGGCGCCTGTCGTGGTAAAACCCGATGTTGTTTCGAAGAAAGCGTCTACCAGTCGGGGGATGCTGCCATGAATCAGGAAAGGAAACATGCCGAAAATAGAGAAGATGACCCACGTAGCTGTGACCACCACGTAAGCATCGCGACGACTCAGACTATTGTCTGCATTTCGTCCCGTGTAGAGGAATAAGAATCCGCAGGCAAAGGTAATCAGCAGCGACATCAGTAGGGCCATCAGGTCGTCTTCTTGGAAATAGAAGGCTATGATGGCGCAACACGACATGAAGAAACCTTCGATGAAGAGCAGCGAGCCTATGATTTTACTGATGATACGGAAGTTTACCATATCGTATTCTTCTTAAAGAACTTTTCTACGTTGTTCAGTTTCTGCTCATGACAGAACACCATGACGGAGTCGCCTGGCTCTATCTGAGAGTTACCGTTTACCAGCATACCTGTACCCTTGCGCACCAAACCACCGATGGTCACACCAAAAGGTAATCCCAAGTCCTTTACAGGCTTCTTGGTCACCTTCGAGTCCTCTGCCGCTGTAAACTCAGCCACCTCCGATTCTACCAGCATCAGCGAGCGCAGATTGTTCACGTCAGCATCCAGCATCATCTGGAAGATATGACTGGCTGCGATGGTTTTCTTATTGATAATCGTACCGATATCCAGACTCTCTGCCATGCTCACGTAGTCGAGGTTCTCTACCATGGCAATGGTCTTTCTGACACCCAGTTTTTTGGCAGTGAGACAAGCCAGGATGTTAGTTTCAGCATTGCCCGTAAGCGCTACGAAGCCCTGTGTATGCTTGATGCCTTCCTCCTCCAACAGTCCCAGGTCGCGCCCGTCGCCATGAATTACCATTGCATCCTTGGTTTCCAAAAGCTCGTTTAGTCTCTCGCAACGGGCTGCATCTTTCTCGATGATTTTTACGTTCATATAGTCGGGTGTGGTCAGTGCTGCTCTGACGGCAGTCTTGCCACCACCCATGATAATCACGTTCTTTACATCGGTATAATGCTCTTTGCCCACAATCTTGCGGATATAGGGGATATACTCCTTGGTGGTCATGAAGTAAGCCAAGTCGTTGATACGCAATTCGTCCAGTCCACCTGGGATGATGGTTTCTCCGTCGCGCTTGATGGCTACGATGTGGTAGGGGTCTTCTGGTCCGCAGAGGTCTTTCAGAGGCTGGTTCAGGATTTCAGCCGTCTCGCGAAGTTTGATGCCCAGCAACACCAGCGCACCGTCATGCACGTCCCAGCGCTGTCTTACCCACGACATCTTCAGTCCGTTGGTAATATCGGATGCTGCCAGCACCTCCGGATAAATCAGCGAGTCGAGGCCCAGATTTTTGAAGAACTGTTGTAAGCCCGGTGCCAGGTATTCGTAGTTGTCGATACGTGCCACTGTTTTCTTGGCGCCAAGGGCATGGGCCAGAATACAGGCATTCAGGTTGATGCTCTCTTCGGGTGTGACCCCTACAAAGAGGTCTGCGTGGTGTACGCCTGCCTCTTTCAGGGCTTTGATGCTCGTAGGCGAGGCACAATACGTCATCACGTCATACTCGCCCAGACCACTCAGACGTTCCTCGTCGTCATCAATCAGCACGCAGTCCTGATGTTCGCGCGATAGCAACCTCGACAGATGTGTTCCAACGGCACCTGCACCTACAATGACTATTTTCATGCTCCTAGAATAGCTTTGATGATACTCTCTTCGTCGATACCTGCGATTTTCTGCAACTCCTCTACCGTACCATGCTCCACGAATCTGTCGGGCAGTCCCAGTCGGATCACCTTTGGCGCATAGTCGTGGTCGTTCATCCATTCCAATACGGCAGAGCCCAGTCCACCTTGTCGCGCACCGTTTTCTACCGTGATGACACGCTTGAACTTCTTGCCTACCTCCTCAAGGATGTTTTCGTCGATAGGCTTCAGGAAGCGCATGTCGTAATGGGCAACTGAAACAGAACTACCTTGTTGCTTCAGCATCTCGATGGCTTTCGTGACGTTGTTACCCATCGGACCAATGCTCAAAACGGCTACGTCGTTACCTTCGTGCAACTTTCTTCCTGTACCCACCTTGATTTCCTCGAAGGGGCATCGCCAGTCTTTCAGTACGCCACCACCTCGCGGATAGCGTATGATGAAGGCGCCCTTGTTAGGCAACTGTGCTGTGTACATCAGTCTGCGCAGCTCGTGTTCGTCCATAGGCGAGCAGATGGTGAGGTTAGGGATGGGTCGTAGCGAAGCCAGGTCGAAGGCCCCATGGTGCGTAGGTCCGTCTTCGCCTACCAGTCCGGCACGGTCGAAACAGAACACCACGTTCAGTTTCAAGAGTGCCACGTCGTGAATGATATTGTCGAAAGCCCTTTGTGCAAAGGCACTGTAGATATTACAGAAGGGTAGGAGCCCGTCTTTCGCCATACCTCCCGAGAAGGTCACAGCATGGCCCTCTGCGATACCTACATCGAAGGTACGCTCTGGCATCTCCTTCATCATGATGTTCATCGAGCAACCCGATGGCATCGCTGGCGTTACACCTACGATCTTTTCGTTCTGCTTGGCCAGTTCCAAGAGGGTATGACCAAACACGTTCTGATATTTCTGTGGTTTGTTGGGGTCGTTGTCAACCAGTCGCTCGCCCGTATCAGGGTTGAATTTTCCTGGTGCGTGCCAAATCGTTACGTCCTTTTCTGCAGGGGCATAGCCATGGCCTTTCTTGGTATGCAGGTGGAGCAACTTCGGACCCGTCATGTTCTTCATCTGACTCAGGATGCGCACCAGTTCCTTTACGTTATGTCCGTCGAACGGACCGAAGTACTGGATGTTCATACCGTCGAAGATGTTCTGCTGGTGCGAGATGGCACTCTTCATGGCGTTGGTCAGTCTGATGAGTCCCTTCTTGCGGTCGTCGTTCAGCATACCGTGACGGTTGAACCATCGTGCCGTCTTGAACTTGATGGCGTTATACGTCTCGTTGGTGCTCAGGTTCAGCAGATACTGTTTCATACCTCCTACCGAACGGTCGATCGACATATTATTGTCGTTCAGGATAATCAGTAGGTCGTTGGGCGACGACGATACATTGTTCAGTCCTTCGAAAGCCAAGCCACCACTCAGGGCACCATCGCCAATCACGGCTACCACGTGGCGATCGGTCTTGCCCTCCAGCTTTGCAGCTACGGCCATGCCCAGTGCTGCTGAAACCGAGTTGCTCGCATGTCCGCAAGCAAAGGTGTCGTACTCGCTCTCCTCAGGCGATGGGAAAGGCTTGATGCCACCCAACTTTCTGTTCGTGCAGAACCTGTCTTTTCTGCCCGTCAATATCTTATGACCATAAGCCTGATGGCCTACGTCCCAAACGATTCTGTCTTCAGGGGTATTATAAACGTAATGAAGGGCCACAGTAATCTCTACCACGCCAAGGCTCGATGCCAAATGACCGGGGTTTACGGCTACCTCCTTTACGATATCCTCACGGAGTTCTTCGCAAATTTGGGGCAGATCGTCTACCTTCAATTTGCGTAAATCCTCAGGGTATTGAATCTTATTTAATAGTGCAAATTCTGACTTTTCCACTTTATTTTCATATTTTGTGTGCAAAGTTATACAAAATATATCAATTTACAAAATATTTTTTTAATTTTGCACATTGAAACTTAGAATAACGATTGTAATTATTAACAATATGAAGAAAACGGTTTTATTTAGCATGGCAATGATGGCCACCACTATGCTGCAAGCCCAGAGCAGTTTGCAGTATCCGAAAGCCGCAAAAGACGGCACCGTAGATGATTATTTTGGTGTAAAAGTAAGCGACCCCTATCGCTGGCTCGAAAACGATACCAGCGCACAGACATCAGCCTGGGTAGAGGCCGAAAACAAGGTAACCAACGCCTATCTGCAACAGATTCCTTTCCGTGGAAAAGTGCTGAAGCGTTTAACCGAGTTGGCTAACTATGAGAAGATTGGTGCCCCTGGCAAGCATAATGGCAAGTGGTACTTCTATCGCAACGATGGCCTTCAGAACCAGAGCGTACTCTACGTGAAGGATGCCCTCGATGGCGAGGCCCGCGTGTTCCTCGATCCCAATAAGTTGAGCACTGATGGCACCGTAGCCCTCAAGGGTGTTTATTTCTCCCATAACGGCAAGTATGCAGCTTATGGCATTTCGCGCAGTGGTAGCGATTGGGAGGAGTACTTCGTCATCGACCTCAAGACGGGTCAGCTTACTAGCGATCATATCGAGTGGGCTAAGTTCTCTGGTGCTGCCTGGTATGGCGATGGTTTCTATTACTCTTCTTACGATCGTCCTACCGAGGGTAAAGAGTTTTCAAATGTCAACTCAGGTCATAAAATCTATTATCACAAGATAGGAACCCCTCAGAGTGCCGATGTGCTTTTCTATCAGAACCCTACAGAACCCATGCGCTTCTATTATTGCAGTGTCGATGAAGACGAGACGGTGATGTATCTCTACGAGGCTGGTGCAGGCGCTGGTAATAACCTTTTCGTGCGCGACTTACGAAAAAAGGATAGTCAGTTTATCCAACTTACCAACAATATGGACTACCAGTATTCGCCCATATTCAACGAGGGCGATTGCCTCTATCTCTATACCAACTTTGGTGCGCCAAAGGGTCGTGTCATGGTAGCCGATATCAATAAGCCTGGTATCAACGATTGGCAGGAACTCATCCCCGAGCAGCAGAACACGCTTTCAGATGCTACCGTTATCAATCGCCAGTTGATTCTTACCTACAACAAAGACGCCTCCGACCACGCCTACGTCTATGGCCTCGATGGAAAGTTGAAGCACGAAGTGAAACTTCCTTCAGTAGGAAGTGTCGGTTTTTATGGTAAGGAGAAAGAGCCCGAGTGCTTCTACAGCTTTACCTCGTTTACCCAGCCAGGTACGATTTACCGTTACGACATGGCCCAGAATACGAGCACCCTTTACAGCCAGCCCAGCGTCAAGTTCCGTCAACAGGATTACGAAACGCGCCAACTCTTCTTCCAGAGCAAAGACGGTACCCGTGTGCCCATGTTTATTACCTATAAGAAAGGCCTGAAGCGCAATGGCAAGAACCCTGTTTACCTCTATGGCTATGGTGGTTTCAATATCGCCCTTGGTCCCAGCTTCTCAGCCACGCGTATCCCCTTCTTGGAACAGGGTGGTATCTATGCGCAGGTCAATCTGCGTGGTGGTAGCGAGTATGGCGAAGAGTGGCACCTGGCAGGTACGAAGATGCAGAAGCAGAACGTGTTCGACGACTTTATCGGTGCCGCAGAATACCTCATTAGCGAGAAGTACACCAGTTCCGACAAGTTGGCCATCGTAGGTGGTTCTAATGGTGGTTTGCTCGTAGGTGCTTGTATGACCCAGCGCCCAGAGCTCTATCGTGTGGCCATTCCTCAGGTAGGCGTTATGGACATGTTGCGTTACCATAAGTTTACCATTGGTTGGAACTGGGCCAGCGATTACGGCACCAGCGACGATTCTAAGGAGATGTTCGAGTACCTGCGCGCCTATTCGCCCCTTCATAATCTGAAGCCCGGCACGGCTTATCCCGCAACCCTCGTTACCACAGCCGACCACGACGACCGTGTCGTTCCTGCCCATTCGTTTAAATTTGCCGCTACCCTTCAGGCTTGCCACGAGGGCACTAACCCCGTCCTGATTCGCATCGATACCAAGGCAGGCCATGGCGGAGGCAAACCCCTCGCCAAGGTTCTCGAGGAGCAAGCTGATATCTACAGCTTCATTCTCTATAACATGGGTTTGAAGTTTAAGTAAAAGCTGTCATCCGACGCTTTGCGATGTCTTTCGCTTAAAGATTTAGCCGATTCGTTGAAGAAATTTCTTCGAATCGGTTTTTTCATATACCTTTGCACCATCAAACAAGAGCATTTAGTTTTTTCATACATGATTAGGTTATTGTTAGTTTTAATTGGTTAGTAATTGGTATTTAGGGGCGCAGTGATGCGCCCCTAAATGCTTTATTACATAAGGTCGAGAATTACTTTCTCGTAAGCACCATACATCCTCGTTATGATATACCCTTCTTTCATCCAGCGCTCTATTATTTTCTCTGCATTACGTTGTTCCACTCCACATTTGTCCATTAAGTCATATTTGGTAAACATATTGGGCATTGCACGATAACGTTGCTTCATCTTTTGCGAGTAGTGCTTTGTGTCTCGTTTGCTATTTGCACTCATTTCCTTATCTCTGAAATACGATATCCAGTAATTGGTAAAGAAGTGACGCTGACAACAAAATTGGATTTCGCAGATGAGTTGACAGAAATAAAGATCAGTCTCGTCGATGGTCAGGGTACGATGCTGTGTCCATTCATCCCAGTGTCGCATCATAATAAAAGGTACAGAGACATTGATACCATAGTAAGCCACACGCTTGCACATAGTCTCATCGGGCCTAGAATTGACCTCCTCTGCATCTGCCATCGCCTGCTTCGTCCATTCGTAAACTTCGTCCACCAACTTCCCTATCGGGAGTTCACCATGCTCCTTGTCAAGTCGCTCTGCCCACATGCGAAGCGTCTTGTCCTCCTCAGGTTCCTCTTTGGCATTCTCTAAAGTTTCGTACTTCATCATCTCAAAGTGGGTAGATGGCATGGGAATGACGGCAAGTCGTGTGGAAAGACCATTTCCGATGTTTCGTTGGTTCACCTTGGTCTCCAAAGCCATGGGCGTACCTGTATATACGTAGTTCCAGAATACATCGAATTCACTAATCCTTTCACTGTTGACGTAGCATTCACCATCCGTCTCGTTGTGGAAAGCCTTGAGCTCCATAAACTGCTTGCTGTTCCACGACTCTCCCTGATACTTGATGCTGTTGCTGAGTTCTGTGTCGAACGAGAGCAAGTGCAGATGCATCTCCTTGCCATCCACAATGTCAACCGCATTGTTCATATCCTCTATGAACACCTTATTAGAGGTACGGGCAGGATGGGTGCGAATAAGTGCTTTTGGCTTGGAGGGACCATCACCTTTCTGTCCGTTGTCCATCCACTCCTTGTACTTACGCTTGTACCGATTAATGGCGTTCTGACCTTCTTTCGAAACGCGAATAATAGGTTCTGCTAAGAGTTTGTAGAGACGAGTGGCAAACGACTTACCTGAGCCAGGGTCTCCAATGATGTAAATACCATAGTTCAGTCGCCTCAATTCTTCAGGGCGATGGTAGAAGCGATAGGTGCAACGGGTTAAAAGTGTACCCATAAAACAGGCTGACGTGAAAAGAGCAGCTGGATAGGCACCAAGCTTTAAGCCCTTGCAGACTTCTCGCAGACAAGGATAGTCTTTCATCAGATCCTGAATCTCTTTACCATAGAACTCCATTTCTTGCTCAATATTTGAGCGTGTGTCATTTTGTGTTGTAGTGTGCATAATAACTTTATAAATTTATGATTGATGACTTATTCGAGTGCAAAGGTACAAAAAATAATAATGCAAACCAAATAACTTACGACATATTTTCGAAATTATTTCGTCATTTAACATTTCACTTAGATTTATATTATTATTAATATAATATATATATTATATTAATAATAATATAAATTATAGATACTTTATATGCTATCCATGTCTACTCTTTGACGTAATATTTTTAGGAAAATGTCGTAAGTTACGGTGACGCACTAACATACACTGGATAACTATAAAATATTTTCACATATACAAATTTGACCTCAAAACACGTCATTAAAAGAAAAAATTGCTACTACGTGAGAGCGCAAAAATTCCCTAACTAGGGAAAAAGTTTTTTTCTTAATAGCTGTTTTCTTAACGCTAATACAAAAAAATATATTGTAAACTAATTTAGTTTTAAGGCCTTTTCTAAGACATTGGGGACGTTCCCTTTGTAATACTGAGTTTATTTCTTTTTTGGCTGTTTATTAAATCGGTAGATGGCGTGGAAGAGCGCATAACGGGGTAATGTATTGGTATAGGCCTCTGTACGACTTTGGGCATTGATGGTGCGGGTAACGTTGGAGAGTTGCCCAAGCAGATCAAAGCCATCAAGGGCTAACAGAATACGACCTTTCGCCAAAGGACAAGTAAGACGGGCATTCCATACAAGGTCGGTGCCATTCATCTCATCAGAAGTGTAGCCTCTTCGGGTATAAACGGTGAAATCGCTGGAGAGTTGAAATTTCAAAGGTAACTTGATAATGGCTGAAGCCCCATAGGTATAGTCTTGTGCCGTAAAGTTATCGAAACCATTCTTCGGACTCGTCACATTACGAAGTGTAACATTTCCATTGAGCGTCAAACGATGGTCGCCAAATTTGCAGACTAGTCGCAAATTCTCCTCTACAGAAAAGTTGCGAATGCTATATCGCTCAGGTGTAGCTGTGGCAAGCGTGCTCGTACCTGTCATGCTGACATTGTGCCAATAAACGGGACGTGTTGTGGTGGTTAGCATAAAGCGTCGCCTTTTGTCGACAGGAAGGGTTAGCGAGTAGTAAGTGTTGATGTTCCAGTTGCCATTAACACTATAAGGTTTCCAAGTACGTACACCCGTCTCAGGATTATAGACATAACCCTTGGTGGTGTAGTTCTGATAGCACGACCAGCGGAAATAAAACGACTGAGTTATTTGTTTCTGCTTGTCCGTTTTCCGAAGGTTAGTGTGGATATAGTGATAGCCCTGGTTTTTCAGGTCGGGGTTACCCAAACGGATGTTCATCGGGTCGGTGGCATCGCGAATCGTCACGAAGTTCGTTAGTTCAGGAGCTTTCACCTCAAAGTTGTATTGGAGAAAGACACGGTATTTTCCACCTTTACTATTCCACTGAAAATAATTATAGGGTGATTCAAAATAAGTGGTTCGTCGCACGAGGGTGGTATCAAGTTCACCTCGCAAATAGTGCATCTGTTGGCGATGGTTCGACACTCGCGCAAAGAGTCCGATACTGGCGGTACTGCCTCCTATTTTGGGGAACCAAAAGAAAACAGGTTTAATTGCATGCTTGTCACTATGGCTGCGATAGCTGTAGCTGTTCTGTGCATCGAAGGTTTGAGCGAACTCGATATCCGTCGGTGTCACACCAAAGGAGGATGTGCCGAGACTATCCATCAGATCGAGCTGATAAAGCGCCTCATCACGATGGCGGTAATCACGGAGGTAGCTATACTCCAGACGTCCCATCAAATTGGTCTTGAGTTGCTTAACATAGCCCACTTCTCCATAGAAAGCAGCACGATAGTAAGGATGTTTTTTGAATAATTGGTCACCGTATTCCCTTTGTTTCTTTTTATTGGTATAGCGATATTCGTAGCGATTAAAGCGGTCATCATTCGTTGCATCGTAGTAAATTTCCGTTTTCAGCTCCAAATGTTGGTCTGTTGTCAGTTTGATGGCAGAGCGCCCTTTGATAACCATATCCATTTTGGTGCCTTTCGTCTTGCCTTGCTTCCTCTGCAAGTTCAATAGTGAGTCGTTTAGATTGTATGTATCCTGAAGGAAGTCATTGCGATGATCGTAGTTGAGATACTTCACCACAGGATTCAGTTCCACATCGAAGCCCCCAAAGTTGGCATATAGCTTATCATCGGTAGTCAGCTTCCAGGTTTTGTTGCGCAAATTATCCTTACTGCGGTCATAGGTATCGCCTGTCTGAAGAAAGTTTGTGCGGTCTGTGGTCGTTAAGCGATCTAAGTCAGTATAACTAAATTGCACGTTACCATCGGCTTTCCACTTTTGGTCGCGTTCTTCCACATTGAAGTCGAAACCAACTTGTTTCTCAGATTGTAGTCCGTTTTTCATGTCAGTAGGCTTCCAGTCATCGTTCTCGCCAGGCTTGCGGTTGTCGTTCAGGTTGTTCACGTTGGCATAGAGAGCCAGACGGGAATGATCGGAATATCGGAGGGCAAAGAGACGGGCGAGATAACGGTTTGCTGTTCCACCACCTATTTCTATATTAGCAAGCCCACCAATGCGGTATTCCTTCTTCAACTGCACGTCCATCACGTAGGTCTTGTCGTTTTCCATCTTCCTTCCGAGGAACTTGCTCATATCGCCATATCTCTCGTAGGTTTTTATTTCCTTGACTGTATAGGAGGGCAGATTTTCGAGCATTAACTCTTGATTACCTCGAAAGAAGTCCTTGCCATTAAGCAACAGATTTTCTACGAATCGTCCGTTAAGAAAGATTTGCCCGTCTTTCAGTTCTGCACCAGGCAATTGCTTAATAAGGGCATCGAGCATGGAGCCTTCTGCCAACTGAAAAGCATCGGCATTATAAACAATCGTATCGCCACGATGGTAGAATATCACTTTGGAGGCCACCACATTGACATTTTTCAGCACATGGCTTTCCTGCTTCATATAGATAGGTGGCAACTCACGGGTAATTTCGCTTTTGCGCAGATTCTTCAGCGAATAATCCATATAGGTGGTTTCATAGCCTATGTAGCTAACGGCGATAATATATTGCTCCTCCACCTTCGGCACTTCCAGGCCATAGATGGCATTCTCCCACTTACGGCTTCCCTCCATACGTGTGCTGTGGGCAATGCTTCTACTGATAACGGTACTGTCGCGATTCATCAGTACTACAGTAGCCCCTAATAGTTGCGAGTGGGTCAGACGGTCGAGCACTTTACCAGTAAGTACGACTTTCTGTTTCGTCATACTCTTTTTATATTGGATGAAGATGTCGTTATTCTTAGTTTTTACTTTTACAGGTTTGCCTTTTGTCACCTTAGCGATGGCATTGGGTACAGTCATGTTTTGTATCTTGGCGTTCACAAGAATGGAATCGAGCTGCTCATGGATATAGTGAATATGGTAATCCTGCGATTCCTGACTGATGGTGCGTAACACTTCTGATAGTGTAACGTCTTGCCAGGTATGGTTGATGCGGGTGGGTGCCCCATTATGGGGCATTGCCACTTGTGCATTCATGGTTATGATGAAAATACTCAGTATCGTTGTCAGTAGATGTCTCATGATATCTTGTTATTCTGCAATGATGGTATCGTTTTCTTCACGAAGGCTGATACCCTCAAAGTTATTAATCAGGGTGATGAAGTCTGCCAATGGCGCAGCCTGGTTCCACTCGATATGGAAGTGGAGATGGCGCACATAGTCGTTTTGATATTTTACCTGCTTCTGATAGCGCTGGGCAACAATGGTAAGTACGCTATCAAGTTGCATATTATCGAAAAGCATGATGTGATCGTTAATCTCAGCGGGCTTCTGCTGGCTAATTACAGAAGCTTTTGTTTCTTGACTAGGAAACTCCACACTCTCTCCAACCGCAAAATGATATGCAGCGAAAGCCAAACCAGAAAGCATCAGTATCCCAATAAAAGTAGCAGCTACACGGAAGTATGGTTTTCTCCGTTGGCGCATGGTAATCTTCATCATTACTTGCTGCTCGAAATCATCCGTCAGCATGTTTTCCCGACTGCAGTCTTTTCTTAAAGCCTCGCGCAGGGCAGGATCTTTATAAGGTCGTTCGTTCGTCTTCATCTTTCTATCCCTTTTATAATGGCACATAGTTTCTTTCTGATTCGTTGCAGGCGAGTGGCAAGATAGAAGTGATCATGCCCCACAATCTCTGAAATCTCCTTGAGAGGCAGGTCTTCTGCATAATAGAGATGTAGCAACATCTGATCTTCTGGCATCAGTGTCGATACTGCTTCATGTAAAGCGTTGATTCGCTGTTCCTTTAATTCTGCCAGCATACAATCTGTTTCCTCATCGTAATAATCTCCTAAAGTTGTCTCTGGTTCTATGTCTGCAATGATTGGCATATTCTTTCTGTGATACATCAGCACCTCATGCCAAGCAATACCTAGAAGCCAATTCTTCAGTGAACCTTTAGTAGACTGGTAGCGATTGAGTTGCTGAAATGCTTTCACGAATACATCCTGAGCGACTTCCTCCGCATCCTCACGAGGACGTATCGTTCTTCCAACAAACTGATGGACGTCCTTTCCGTATCGACGGATGACGTTGGCAAACATCTCTGTATGTCCATCAAGCACGCTGTCTATGATATATTGGTCTGTCATTTCAATAGTATATATGCATCAAATTGCATAATATATCAACAAAGGTACAATATTTTTCGATATCCCTGCCTAAATTATAGACCTTTTCCGTTATTTCGGACAACTTTTTGGGCTGTTTTCTGCGTTTGTCGCAAAACGGCATTCCTGTCGCATGCTTTTTGAGAGAAAATGAAGAAAAAAGTTGGAATGTGATGAAAACCTTCATACCTTTGCAATGTCAAAAGTCAACAACAAGACTCAAGACAACAAAAAAAGAACGAATAAAAAAATTATAGTATTAACAATTTAAAATTAAGAAAGGAAACAAGTTATGGCAAAGACTCCAGTTACAATGAAAGTTGACGGTTACAAGGATCGCGAAGTAATGTTGGTTACTTATGAGTTCGAGCAGGAAACAGATGTTGAAGGTCAGATGAGTGGTATCCCCCGTGGTGGTAAACTTAGAGTTCGCGTAAAGGCTCTGAACGATGGTACTCCCGACTTGCTGGCTTGGATGACAGAGCGTAACCTTCCAAAGGACGGAAGCATCGAGTTCCTGGAGACAAAGACTGGTAAGGCAATGAAGACCATCAAGTTCACCAATGGCTACTGCGTAGACTTCGAGGAGAAGTGGGAAGACAAGCAAGGTCACTTCGAGGAGATCGTCATCACTTGCAAGAATATCGAAGTTGGCTCAGTTAAGTTCGAGAACGAGTGGGCATAAGACATTAAACATTAAAGATTAAACATTAAGTATTAACAATTTAAAGAATAGAAAGGAAACAAAATATGGCAGAGAATGTAACACCAGTAACCCTCGAGGTTAAAGATTTCGCAGCACGTGAGGTAATCTTAGTTGATTACAAGTTCAATCAGGCCACTGATCGTGAAGGACAGATTTCGGGTATCCCCCGTGGTGGTAGAGTAAACATCCGCGTAAAGGCCATGAACGATGGTAATGCAGAGTTGCTGGGTTGGATGCTGGCCCCAACAGATCCTCGCGACTTCACAGTGAAGTTCCAGAACACCATCGACGGTAAGGACATGAAACAGTTGAAGGGCACAGGTTGCTACTGCGTGAAGTACAAGGAGTATTGGGCAGACGGTGAGGAGCACTATGAGGATATCGAGATCGTATGCCAGAAGCTCGAGAACGGTCCTGTAGCATTTGAGAATCCTTGGAAATAACAATTCCTATCTTACATATATAAAAAGAACCCCGCTCAGTTTATTTGAGCGGGGTTTCTTTATCAGTCCTCCTATCTTACGGTCTTGTCCAAGTCTGGGTTTCGTAGAACATAGCGACGTAGCCACGGACTTTCAGTTTGTTGCCGTCGAGCCAGATGGAACACTTATAGGTCTTGCCGTTCTTGGGATTGTAGATGCGACCTCCCTCCCACTTATCCTTTTTCTTGGTAAGACCAGAAAGGATATTGGTGCCTAAAAGTTTGCGGCTCTGTAGTTTCTTATCGGGATTCTTGCTGTCGAGCTTCTCGTCACCAGCCTTGAGCCAGACAATCTTGCCGTTCAGCTTATCACCACTCTGATAAATCTCCACCTGGGAATCACCACCTTCGGTTACCCACTTGCCAATAACGTCTTGGGCATGCACGCCTAGAGACATCATCGACAGTATAAAACCAAAAAATAACTTTTTCATTGTTTCTTCTTTATGATCGTTTTAATTTTGCAAAGGTAGATATATTTTTTTATAAAGATTTGGATGTTAACTATATTTTAATTATATTTGCAAACGCGTATGAAGAAGATGATATTATTTGCATTGGGCTTGGTTATGAGCATGACCACCTATGCGCAGGATAAGCTGGAGGCGACGATTATGGGTGATATCGTGAGCAATTACATCTGGCGTGGTCAGGATCTTGGCGACGTGTCGTTTCAGCCAACGCTTGGTATTGCGTATAAAGGCTTGAAGCTGGAAGCTTGGGGAAATGTAGGCATTTCCAACTTTTCCGATACCAAGGAGATAGACTTGACACTTGCCTATACCATCGGTGGCTTTAACATTGGTATCGTTGATTATTGGACAAACAATGGTGGCGACTTGGATGCCCGCTATTTCAGGTACAATGCCCATAGTACGAATCATACTTTCGAAGCTAACATTGGCTACGACTTCGGCTTCCTGTCGCTACAGTGGTTTACGAACTTTGCCGGTAACGATTATAAAGCGGACGGCAAACGCGCCTATAGCAGCTATTTTGAGGCGATAGTCCCATTCAAACTGGCGACGCTCGACTGGACGGCCACGGCTGGCGCTGTTCCGTTCTCCACCAATTATTATAATGGTTATACAAATGGGTTCGCTGTGACCAATCTTTCGCTGAAGGCGACAAAGGATATCAAGGTAACCGATAGCTTCTCCATTCCAGTCTTCGGAGAACTTATCGGCAACCCCTGCACGCAGAAAGCTTACTTGGCTTTCGGCTTCTCGCTGCGCCCGTAACTTTAGAAATAGACATAAAAAACCTGGGGGCGATGGCCTCCAGGCTTGATTGTTTTATGGAATATCGAGTGATTAGAGCTCGAACTTGTAACCAAGTGTGAACTGAACCATGTCGCTACGGCTCTTCTCGTTATTGGGACCATCGTATTTGTTAACCTTTGTCAGAGCGATGTTGTAACGAATATCGAGCACAATGTTGCTGATCTCGTATGAGATACCAATGGGGATAGAGAAGTTCATCTTCTTGCAGTCATCCTTCCTATCCACACCGTCTACCTTTGAATTCAACAGGAAACCAAACTGTGCACCTGTCTTCAGGGCCAGACCGCGAGCTACATAGAAATTAGCTACAATGGGAACGTTCAGATAGTCGAGCTTAGTCTTTGTGTCTTCAAACTTCCATCCCTGCTGGGCATAGTTGAGACCAAGGGCTGCACCGAACCAATCGGCGATGTAATACTCACCCTCAACACCGGCAATGAAACCTACACGTGTCTTAGGCTTTGCGTCACTACCAACTGGCTTGATATAATCTCCAGAGAACGAACCTAATGCAAGACCTACTTTAGGCTGAAGGGTAAATGCACCTACTTCACGGTTAATGTTCTGTGCGCTTGCACTTACAGTTGCTGCTACGAAAGCAACAATCATCATCATTTTCTTCATAATCTTTTCTTAATTAAATTAATACTCGAATGATTTTCGATGGTGCAAAGGTAGGGCTTTTTGCTAACTGAGCCATACAAATTGTCAGATTGTGTGCGATAACAGCCGTATTTTTGATACAAATCAAGGTTTTAACAATTAAACGACCGGGCTAAGATTTAACTTTTGTTCATTATAAATATTGCTAAAAGGTTTGGTGGTTACATAAAAACTTCATAAATTTGCAGTCTGTAAAAACAGGTTAAGACCTAAAACGTGAAGTATATCGCATTACCCCATAAAGAAGAACGTCGCTTATCCTTTTATTTAGCGATGGAGGAGTACGTGGCCCGGCATTTAGACGAGCCCGAGGGCTTCTTTATGTGGCAAGTGGCCCCAAGTGTGATATTCGGCAGAAACCAGGTGGTAGAAAATGAGGTAAACGTGGACTACTGCCGTGAGCACGGTATCAGCATGTATCGCAGAAAGAGCGGTGGGGGCTGTGTGTATGCGGATATGGACAACCTGATGCTCTCGTACATCTCGGAGGGGGAGAACGTGGGTCTCGCCTTCAACAGATTCGTGAATATGGTATTGCTGGTGCTCAGAAAACTAGGCATCGAGGCTACGGGTACGAGTCATAACGACGTGATGATAGGCGATCATAAGGTGTGCGGTACGGCCTGCTACCACGTAAGCGGCAAGAGCATCGTACACAGCACCATGCTCTACGATACCAATATGCAGCACATGACCAACGCCATTACCCCCAGCAAGGAGAAATTGCAGAAAAAGGGCATTGAGAGCGTTCGTCAGCGTATCACCTTATTAAAAGACTATACAACCCTGGAGAGCGTAGAGGCACTGAAGACGTTTATCCGCGAGACGCTCTGCGTGGGCGAGCGAATGCTGGCGGAGCAGGAGGTGAGAGAGATAGAAGCGCTGGAACAAAGCTATCTGCGTGAAGAATTCATTAAAATGATATAAGAAGATGGGAATTAGACAAGAATTACAGAGAAAGGAAAAACGTACTTGCCTGCACGACAAGCACGTATCATTAGGTGCTACGATGGTAACCTTCGGTGGGTTCGACATGCCCCTGTTGTATCAGATGGCTGGTATCGCCCCAGAGCATATGGCCGTGCGCGAAAAGGTGGGACTCTTCGACGTGTCGCACATGGGTGAGGTAACGGTAAAGGGAAACGATGCCGAGCGCTACGTACAGCACATCTTTACCAACGACGTGGCCAATGCCCCCGTGGGGAAAATCTACTATGGCATGATGTGTTACGAGAACGGTGGAACGGTAGACGATCTGCTCGTGTATAAGATGGGTGAGAACGACTTCTTCCTCGTGATCAATGCCGCTAACATCGACAAAGACTGGGAATGGATGCAGGCGCAGGCCAAGGGCTTCGACATCGACCTACAGAACCGTTCCGACTTTTACGGTCAGATAGCCGTGCAGGGTCCGGAGGCTGAGCACACCGTAGAAAAAATACTGGGTCTGCCATGTGCAGAACTGAATTTCTACACTTGCAAGACCATTGGCGAGGTGATTATCTCGCGTACGGGCTATACAGGAGAGGACGGTTTTGAGATCTATGCCTCGCACGACTATATCCGTGAGTGTTGGGATAAGTTGATTAAGGCTGGTGTGCAGCCTTGCGGACTGGGTTGTCGCGACACCCTGCGCTTTGAGGTAGGCTTGCCTCTGTATGGCGATGAGCTCTCAGAGGAGATTACCCCTATCATGGCTGGCTTGGGCATGTTTGTAAAGCTCGACAAGGCAGAGTTCGTAGGTAAGGAGGCACTGGCTAAGCAGAAGGCAGAGGGACCAGCCAAGAAACTGGTAGGTATCGAACTCGCTGACAAGGCCATCCCCCGTCATGGTTATCCTGTGCTCTCGCCTGAGGGTGAAACTATCGGAGAGGTAACCACGGGCTATCGTACCATCTCTACTGATAAGAGCGTATGTATGGCACTGATTGATGCAAAATACGCCAAACTCGATACCGAGGTGCAGATTCAGATTCGCAAAAAGGTATTCCCTGGCAAAGTTGTAAAAAAGCAATTCTATAATAAAAGCTATAAGAAATGAGTAAAGTAATTGAAGGACTCTACTACTCGGAGTCGCACGAATTTGTAAGAGTAGAAGGTGATTTTGGTTTCGTAGGTATCACAGACTATGCTCAGAACGCACTGGGAACCGTGGTTTATGTGGATATGCCTGATGTAGACGATGAGGTAGAAGCTGGTGAGGAGTTTGGTGCCGTAGAGAGCACAAAGGCTGCCAGTGACCTGATTTCGCCTGTAAGTGGTACCGTGGTTGAGGTAAACGAGGCTCTGGAGGATGAGCCAGAGTTGATTAACCAGGATGCCTTTGAGAACTGGATTATCAAAGTAGAACTGAGCGACAAGGGCGATCTCGACAACCTCATGGATGCCACAGCCTACGCTGCCTTTTGTGAGAAGTGATGCATAAGTATTTTCCGCAGACGGAAGAAGACCTGCAGGCGATGCTGGCAAAGGTAGGGGTAAAGAGTCTCGATGAGCTCTATGCCCAGATACCCAACGGTATTCGCTTTAAGGGCGACTACCAGTTGCCCTATGCTGCCAGTGAACTGGAAATAAGACAGGTCTTTGATAAGTTGGGCTCGCAGAACAAGCAGTTGACCTGTTTTGCAGGTATGGGTGTGTACGACCATTATACCCCATCGGTGATTCCCAACTTGCTACAGCGCTCAGAATTCCTGACCTCATACACACCCTATCAGGCAGAGATTTCGCAGGGTACACTGCACTATATCTTTGAGTATCAGAGCATGATGGCAGAGTTGATGGGCATGGACATCAGCAATGCCTCGATGTACGACGGCACGACCGCAGCTGCTGAGGCCATGATGATGGCGGTGGCTGCCGGTAAGAAGCAGAACAAGGTGCTGGTAACGGGTGGTATCAATCCTCAGACCTACGAGGTACTGAAGACCTACGCCCTGCATCAGGGTATCGAACTGGAGTTGATACCTACCAAGGATGGTGCAACGAATCTCGACGACGTAAAGGCCAAACTGGCTGAAGGTGGTATCGCTGGTGTGATGGTTCAGCAACCTAACGTCTATGGTATCGTAGAAGACTTTACGGGCTTTGCTGAGGCTTGTCACGACCATAAGGCACTCTTTATCATCGATAGCGTAGCTGCCGACCTCGCCGTACTGAAGACACCAGGCGAGTGGGGCGCTGACATCGCTGTAGGTGATGGTCAGAGTTTGGGTATACCGATGCTCTTTGGTGGTCCGTACGTGGGCTACATGTGTTGCACAGAGAAACTGATTCGTAAGATGCCGGGCAGAATCGTGGGTATGACGAAAGATAACCGCGACCAACGTGCCTTCGTGCTCACCCTTCAGGCTCGCGAGCAACATATCCGTAGACAGAAAGCTACCTCGAACATCTGTTCTAACCAGAGTCTGATGGCCCTCTTTGTAACGATGTATCTCTCGCTGATGGGTAAGCAGGGCGTGAAGGAGGCAGCACAGCTTTCTTACGCTGGGGCGCACTACCTCTGTGACGAGCTGATAAAGACAGGTCGCTTTACGCTGGTGTATGACAAACCCTTCTTCAACGAGTTTTACGTAAAGTACGACGGCGATGCCAAAACCCTCTATCAGCGCTTTATCGAGGCTGGTATCCTGGGTGGCGTGTTGTTTGAAGAAGGCTTCCTCTTTGCGGTCACCGAGAAGCGTACGAAAGAAGAAATTGATAACCTTGTAAAAATGGCTGCCCTATGAACAATCGACTTTATGGAAATTTGATTTTCGAACTCTCTAAGGTGGGTCGTAAGGGCTATAGCCTGCCCCAGAACAGGTTTGGTGATTACGAGGTGCCCAAGGACTTATGCAGAGCAGAAGATGCCGCACTGCCTGAGTGCGACGAGTTGACGGTGGTTCGCCACTATACCAATCTGTCGAATAATAACTTTGGCGTAGATACAGGCTTCTATCCGCTGGGCTCGTGTACGATGAAGTACAATCCCAAGATTAACGAAGAGGTAGCTGCACATCCTCAGTTCCAGAACTTGCACCCTCTGCAACCAGCACCTACCGTGATGGGTGCAAATGCCATGATGCTGTTTCTTGAGGAGATGCTTTGCGCTCTCACGGGCTTGGCTCACTTTACCTTTAAGCCTTATGCTGGTGCACATGGTGAGTTGACAGGACTGATGGTGATTGATAACTACCATCGCGCTCATAACGACATGGCCCGTAAGAAAGTGATCGTGCCCGATTCTGCCCATGGTACCAATCCTGCCTCAGCAGCCGTTTGTGGCTTGGAGATTATCGAGGTGAAATCGACTCAGGATGGAACAGTAGACCTGGAAGATTTGAAGAGGCTGGTTTCTTCAGAGGGTCCCAATATCGCAGCGATGATGATGACCAATCCGAATACGCTCGGTCTTTTTGAGACGAGCATTCCTGAGATTGCGAAGCTGATTCACGATTGCGGTGGCTTGATGTATTACGACGGGGCCAACCTGAACCCCATGTTGGGTGCTTGTCGTCCTGGCGATATGGGCTTCGACGTGATGCATATCAACCTGCACAAGACCTTCTCGACGCCTCATGGCGGTGGTGGTCCTGGTAGTGGTCCTGTTGGTGTGCGCGAGGGCTTGCAGGAATTCTTCCCCTATGTGTCGCCTTATAATGGCAACTTTGGTGTGATGATGCGTGCTTGCGCTTATATCTGCTCACTGGGTCGTGAGAATGCGAAGTATGTGGGTCCGTTGGCCACGCTGAATGCCAATTATATCAAGGAGAGTCTGAAGGATGTCTACGAGTTGCCTATCGACACAACATGCTGTCACGAGTTCGTGTTCGATGGTTTGAAGGACAAGAGTACGGGTGTTACCACGATGGATGTGGCCAAGCGTCTGCTCGACTACGGCTATCATGCACCTACGATTTACTTCCCGTTGCTTTTCCACGAGAGTCTGATGATAGAGCCTACAGAGAACGAATCGAAGGAGACGCTCGATGGCTTCATCGCCGTGATGCGAAAGATAGCTGAGGAGGCGAAGACCGATCCGGAGTTGGTAAAGACAGCCCCACACAATACGCCTATCGGACGTGTGGACGATGTGCTCGCCGCCAAGCATCCTATCACCACCTATAAACAAATGGTCAATGACAACAACTGATTTGATAATCATCGGTGCGGGGCCTGGTGGCTACCGCGCCGCTGAATATGCAGCCAAGCAAGGCCTGAAGGTGGTTATCTTCGAGGGTGCTGAGGTAGGAGGTACATGTCTGAACGTAGGCTGTATCCCCACCAAGACCTACGTCCATTCGGCTACCTTTGAAGAGGCACGTGAACGTATGGGGCAGGTCGTTCCCCAACTCCGTGCTGGGGTAGAGGGCATCCTTTCCCATCCTAATATCACGTTGGTAAAAGAGAAGGGCGTGTTTGTCAATGCCCATACCGTCAATGACTATACGGCATCCAACATCATCATCGCTACAGGCTCAGAAACCAAGTGGTTGCCCATTAAGGGCTGTGATGACCCTCGTGTGGTCGATTCTACGGGTTTGCTCAACCTTGATACCCTCCCCAAGCGCTTAGCGATTATCGGTGCGGGTGTTATCGGTATGGAGTTCGCCAGCGTGTTCAACCGTTTCGGTTCGGAGGTCACGGTGATAGAGTATCTGAAGGAATGTTTGCCAGCACTCGATAGTGACATCGCCAAGCGCTTGCGTAAATATTTGGAGAAGAAGGGCATCACCTTTAAGATGAAGACTGCGGTAGAGGATATCGCTGCCATCGATGCGGATGTTATCTTGATGGCTACAGGTCGCAAACCTCGTGTACAAGCTGATTTTGCAAATGCTGGCATTGCATACGATGAGCGTATGGGTGTTCAGGTGGACGGGAACTTTGAGACGACAGTGAAAGGCATCTTTGCCATTGGCGATTTGAATGGTAAACAGATGTTGGCCCATGCTGCTGAGATGCAGGCTGTAAGAGCCGTGAATCAGATCCTTGGTAAGCAGGATGGTATTCGCTTCGATATCATGCCTGCTGCGATCTTTACAGAGCCAGAGGCTGCTTGCGTAGGTCCTACGGAAGATCAGTTGAAGGAACAGAGCATCGCCTACGAGTGCAAGAAGTCCTTCTGGCGCGCCAATGGCAAAGCCCTCACTATGGGCGAAACCGAAGGCTTGTTGAAACTCTTTGCTTCCCCTTCTGGCGAAATCCTCGGCTGCCACGCCTATGGCGCCCATAGTGCCGATATTATTCAGGAGGTCAGCGTGCTGATGTGTAAGCATACCACCCTTAGCGAACTCGCCGATATGGTACACATCCATCCTACCCTCTCTGAAATACTTAAAAACGCTGCGGATTAATGATCTGCAGCGTTTTTTAAGATATCTTCTACCACTTTCGGGAAGTACTTCATTTCAAGTTGGTGCTCTTTCTCCGCGATGTCGTCAACCGTATCATCGGGCGAGAGGGCTACCTTGAATTGGGCGATGATCTCACCTGCATCGCAGATGGGCGTTACCCAGTGTACCGTCATACCCGTCTCTGTCTCACCAGCAGCCTTTACAGCCTCATGCACATGATGACCCCACATGCCTTTGCCACCATATTTTGGCAAGAGGGCAGGGTGGATATTGATGATCTTATGAGGGAAGGCATCGATGAGGAAATCAGGAATCAGGGGCAACCAACCTGCCAGCACGATAAACTCAATACCGTACTGTTTGAGCAGTGGCAACATGACTTCGGGATTGTGAAGGTCAGCCTTTGGCGTTACTGCGGTAGGTACGCCCAGGCGCTCTGCACGTACCAAGGCGTAGGCATCGGGCTTGTTGCTCACTACCAAGGCTGTGTTAACCAACTCAGAACCCTTGAAATACTTTATCAGGTTCTCGCAGTTGGTACCACTGCCTGAAACAAAGATGGCAATATTCATGATCCTTAGTGTTTAAGCTGTGCGATGAATTGCTGGAGTGCCAAAGCTGGATCGGGCTCGCTCATGAAGTGTTCGCCAATCAGGAAACCTCTGAAGCCCATGCCTCGCAGCATGAGCACTGTTTCTGGCTTAGCGATACCACTCTCGCTCACTTTTACCATCTCGGGAGGCAACATGCTGGCCAGACGGACGGAGTTTTGCACATCCGTCTCGAATGTGCCGAGGTTGCGATTGTTAATGCCGCACATGTCGGCTCCCAATACGCTGTACTCCAATTCCTCTTCGCTGTGAATCTCCATCAGCACCTCCATCTTCAAGCTGTGGGCTACCTCAATGAAGTGGCGACACTCGTCTTGTGAAAGGCAAGCAGCTATCAACAGAATGGCAGAGGCACCATACTCACGAGCCTGATAGATTTGATATTCATCGACTATGAAATTCTTATAGAGAATAGGTATTGCTATGTTTCTTTTGCGGGCAATCACAAGATCGACATTACTACCTCCGAAGAACGACGCATCGGTAAGGATGCTGATAGCAGCAGCACCTGCTTCTTGGTAGCCGTTGGGAATGACCCTGATGTTGGCATTCTGCTTAATCCAACCCTTGGAAGGCGACTTACGCTTAAATTCAGCGATGATACCCGTCTCGGACATCAGCAGGGCTTGCGACATAGAGGGCACCTGACGCTTGATGATGGACTCAACATTCTCTTTCAGTTTTTCCAGTGGGAGCGACTGTTTGGCATGGGCTATCTCCTCGCGTTTGTGGGCTACGATCTTCTCTAGAATATCCATAAATTATACTAAGTGTTCAATCAAGTCTGCACGATCGCCTGGCAACATATCGATGACAGGAATCTCTACCATCGTGTAGCAACCTGGTTGCAGACGCATAGAAGCGCGAGCAACATTCACCAGCACCTGACCAGTAAGAGCAGGGTTGTTAATGCTCATGTTGAACTCCAGACGCTGATTCTGCGTCTTGCCGCTTACACCCTTGCGAACGAGGTTTACACCATGACCCATGTCGCGCACATCGTCGACACTCTCTACCTGGAAGACGTGGGTCTCATCGCTGGCGAAGTAAGGATCGGCCTTGATGTCCTTGGTGACATCTTCGAGTTTGGCACCCTCCTCAAGTTCTACGTAAACCATACGACGATGAATGCCCTCGCCAAGAGGGATCGTCATAGAGAGTGCATTCTTCACACCTTTCTTAGAACGTACGCATACACTATGACCCATCGACATGCCAGGGCCGAAGTTGGTGTAAGACAAACCCTTTGGTGCCAAGCTCTGCATCAGGGTGCGCACGATAGAATCGCTACCCGGATCCCAACCTGCTGCAATCACGCTGACGGTGTTGGTCTCCTGATTGAGTTTCATCAGACGCTCGCGATAGCCACGGATATTGGTGTGGATGTCGAACGAGTCAACCGTGTTGATGCCAAGGGGTAGTATCTGGTTGGCATACTCCTCGCAACTACGTGTGGGCGTAGCAAGAATGGCCACATCGACATCTTTCAGTTCACGGATGTCTTTTACCACCTCGTATTGTGCCAGTTCTGCTGGTTTGTTTTCAGCGCCATTACGACGTACGATACCTGCCACTTCCATATCGGGAGCGGTCTCTAATGCCTCAAGGGCGTACTTTCCAATGTTGCCGTAACCTACGACGGCTGCTCTGATTTTTTTCATTTTCTTGTGTCTACTGTTCGTTGGTTTAATCCAATTCGTGTGCAAAAGTAATGATTTCTGTGGAATAATATGACGATTTGCCTATAAAAATATCTAAAAACTATCAAATTGTGACATTTTGCAACTTCTGAGGCGCTAAAGGCAATAAATAGTAAGCATTGTGCGTTTAAAAGATGTATATATACAAACTTTTGAAATTATGATAGAATACATTAAGGGTGAGTTGACCGAGCTGACCCCTGCACTCGCCACTATCGAGGCAGCTGGAATCGGTTATGGACTGAATATATCGCTTAATACGTTTAGTGCCATACAAGGAAAAAAAGAGGTCAAACTCTATGTCTACGAGGCGATTCGTGAGGATGCCCACGTGCTCTTCGGATTCGTGAATAAGAAGGAGCGCGAAATGTTCCTCTTGCTGATTACAGTGAGTGGGGTAGGTGCCAATACGGCACGCATGATCCTTTCGTCGCTCAGTGTGAGTGAACTCTGTAATGCCATATCCACCAACAATGAGCGTGTGATGAAATCAGTAAAGGGCATCGGACTGAAAACAGCCCAACGCATCATTGTGGATTTGCGTGATAAGATCGTTGCGCTGGGTATTGCAGAAGAACTGCCTGTTGGTGGTACTGTGGCTGCACCTGTGAATAATCAGGTGAAGGACGAAGCTGTGAGTGCTCTGACCATGTTGGGTTTTGCACCTGCACCTTCGCAGAAAGTGGTATTAGCCATTCTGAAAGAGCAGCCTGACGCACCTGTAGAAGTAGTGGTGAAGTTGGCTTTGAAACAAATCAAGTAAGATTTTGTTCAGATTAGCAGGGACTATACTGGGCTTGTTGCTCGCGTGCGTGTGTGCGCAAGCACAATCGACCATCGGCCTGAAGATGCCAGACAACATCCGTCAGGTCGTGGAGTACGATGATTCTGCCAATGTCTACTACATTGGCTCCAAGATAGGTGATACCTATCTGAACGTCCCTCAGCTAATGACTCCAAAAGAATATCAGCAGTGGGTAGAACAGAAGGCCCTGCGAGAATTCTTCAGGCAGAAAAACACGACTAACATCGAGAATGGTGGCAAAGATCCGTTCGACCTGAGAAACATGCACTTTAACTTAGGTCCTGCGGAGAAAATCTTTGGTCCTGGTGGTGTGGTTATCAAGACACAGGGTACGGCAGAATTGAAGATGGGTGGTAACATCAAGAAGATTGATAACCCTTCGTTGCCCATCCGTAATCGCAAAACAACATCATTCGATTTCGATGAGAAAATCAATCTGAACGTAAATGGTAGGGTAGGTGATAAGGTGAACATGAACCTGAACTACAATACCGATGCCACTTTTGATTTTGATGCACAGAATCTGAAACTGAAATACGAGGGTAAGACAGACGAGATTATCAAACTGGTTGAGGCTGGAAACATCACATTCCCCTCCAACAACTCGTTGGTAAAAGGTGCTTCGAGTTTGTTTGGTATACGTGCGGATATGCAGTTCGGTCGCTTGAAACTCCAAACGGTACTTTCTCAAAAAAAATCTTCCACCAAGAGTGTCTCGTCGAAAGGTGGAACCCAGACCACTGCCTTTGAGATGGACGTGTCTGACTATGAAGAGAATCGCCACTTCTTCCTTTCGCATTATTTCCGTGACCGTTACGACAAGGCCATGTCGACCCTGCCCAATATCACCACTGGTATAGAGGTTAAGCGTGTTGAAATCTGGGTGACCAACAAGACTGGAACCACTTCGAACACCCGTCATATCATTGCCTTAACCGACTTAGGCGAGAATACCACCCTGAGTAATCCTATCTGGCATTTGGCAGGTCAGGCTGTACCAGGCAATGGTGCCAATGATGAATATGCTACGTTGGCTAATAGCTACGCTGAGGCCCGTGATATCAACCAGACCAGTACGGTGCTCGCTGGTATCCAAGGTTTTGAAAGTGGGCGCGACTACGAAAAACTCGCCAGTGCACGTTTGCTCTCCTCATCAGAATATACCGTGAATTCAGCCTTGGGTTATGTCTCGCTGAAAGCAGGTCTGCAAACCGATCAGGTACTGGCTGTGGCCTATGAGTTTACTGCTGGTGGCGTGAGCTATCAGGTGGGTGAGTTTGCTGCCGACCTTACTGAGACCTCCAAAGCCCTCTTTGTAAGGTCGCTGAAGAATACCTCGAACAATCCTTCGCAGGGCAACTGGAAGCTGATGATGAAAAACGTGTATTATCTCGCTTCAAAAGTAGAACGCACCAAGTTCCGACTCGACATCAAATTTCAGAGCGATACGGCAGGTGTGTATCTCACTTATATCCCAGATCAACGCGTAAAAAATCGCACGCTGCTTAAGATGTTGGGTTGCGACCGTCTTGACAATAACAATAAAGCCAACCCCAATGGCTATTTCGATTACATAGAGGGTTATACCGTGAGCGAAGGTCGCGTGTTCCTACCCTCGGCAGAACCTTTTGGCGATTACCTGAAGAAACAATTAATCAGTGGTGGACTCTCAGTGCAAGAGGCTGAGAAATATGTTTTCCACGAACTCTACGACTCTACCAAGACTGTGGCCAAATTGGTCGCTGAGAAAGATAAATACATACTGGTAGGTCAGTATAAAGGCAGTAGTGCCAACGTGATATCGCTTGGTGCTTATAATGTCCCCCCTGGCTCTGTGGTTGTTACAGCTGGAGGCGTGGTCCTCAACGAGGGCTCCGACTATACTGTCGATTACTCCGCAGGAGAGGTAACCATCCTGAATCAGAGCATTATCGATGCTGGTACCAATGTGAATGTGTCGCTCGAGTCGAACACGGATTATGGGATGCAGCGTAAGACGATGATTGGTGTAAACTGGGAGTACGACTTCTCAAAGAACTTCATGATAGCAGGTACGCTGATGCATTTGCACGAACAAGCCCTCACCTCGAAAGTGTCGATGGGTTCGGAACCACTCAGCAATACCCTCTGGGGACTCAGCATTAACTGGAAACAAGAGAGTCAGTGGCTTACCTCTATGCTCAATAAGATACCATTCCTGCACGTCAAAGATCCCTCTTATATCTCCTTTACGGGTGAGTTTGCCCAACTCATAGCAGGAACAGCCAGAGGCACACAGGACAATGCCTCGTATATCGACGATTTTGAGAATACCAAGAACTATATCGACGTCAGCAACCCTAAGTTGTGGACCCTCTCGAGTGTGCCTACGATGTTCCAGGAATCAACTGATAAACTAGGTGTGACGAGTGGTATGAATCGTGCTTTGTTGGCTTGGTATAATGTCGACCCTATCTTTACCCGTCGCAGTTCTACACTGACACCGAGTCATATCAAGAGCGACTTAGAACAATTGTCGAACCACTATGTGCGCGAAGTGTATGTAAAGGAACTCTATCCCAATCGCGACCAGAGTACCTATAATGGCGCTACTTCTACGCTGCCTATTCTGAACCTCGCTTACTACCCTTCAGAGCGTGGTCCCTATAACCTCTCGCACGACTTCAATAGCGATGGCTCTTTGCAACAACCAGAAACCAAATGGGGTGGTATGATGTGCAAACTCAATACCACTGACTTTGAACAGGCTAACATCGAGTATATCGAGTTCTGGTTGCTCGACCCCTTTATCTACACCCGTCAAGACGGTACAGCCCAAGAGTATAGTGGCGAATTGTATTTCAATCTGGGTGAGGTAAGCGAGGATGTCCTGCGCGATGGCATGAAATTCTACGAAAGTGGTATGCCTGTAGATGGTAGCGACTCGTACACCACCACCCAGTGGGGTAAGATTCCTGTGCAGGCTACGCAGACCTATGCTTTTGCTACCACTTCTGGCTCGCGCAAATTGCAGGATGTGGGCTTCAATGGTCTGAACGATGAAGAAGAACAGCAGTTTGGTGCCTATCGTGAGTGGCTCAACAGCGTGGCCAATACGATTACAAACGATAGTATCCGTCAGGCTTGGTACGACGACCCTGCTGGCGACGATTATCACTACTATCGTGGCAGCGATTTCGATGAACAGCAAAAGAGCATCCTCGAACGTTACAAGCGTATCAATAACCCTCAGGGAAACTCTCCTGATACCGACCAACAGACAGAGGGCTATGACACCAGCTACAAGAGTGGCCCGGATGTAGAGGATATCAATATGGATTATACCCTCAACGAGAACGAACGCTATTACCAGTATCGTGTGCGTATCTCGCCCGAAATACTGGATGCTTATCGTAATGGTGTGGCGCCTGAAGGTAGTTTTATCACTGATATGCGAACCAGTAGTGTGAAGTTGCGTAATGGCGATACCACCAGCGTTAACTGGTATCAGTTCCGCATTCCTCTCATGGAGTATGAACGCAGGGTGGGTTCTATCAACGACTTTACCAGCATCCGTTTCATGCGTATGTTCATGACGGGTTTCCAGAAGCCTATCGTATTGCGCTTTGGTAGTCTCGATTTGGTGCGTGGCGAGTGGCGTATCTACAAGCAAAGTCTGAATACGTCTGCCTCTGAGGGTGGTATCCTGAAAGTGAGTGCTGTCAATATCGAAGAGAATAATGACAAGAAACCCGTTAACTATGTGCTGCCTCCTGGTATCACCCGTGTTACCGACCCCTCTCAACCCCAACTCGTAGAGAATAATGAGCAGGCGCTCAATATGGTGGTAGAACAATTGCAGAGTGGCGAGTCGAAGGCTGTTTATCGACACATGAACCTTGACTTGCGACAGTATAAGCACATGCAGATGTTTGTACATGCCAACCATTTGCTAACAGATATGACCAATTTGCAGGATGGGCAATTGGCCATGTTTATCCGTCTTGGTAGTGATTATAAAAACAACTACTACGAATACGAAATCCCCCTGAGTTTGACTCCCGATCGCAGCGATTATAGCCGCTACTCTACTGCCGACCGTATGATGGTATGGCCAGAGGATAACCAGCTTTATATCGATATCGATATCTTTACCCGTATCAAGAAAGAACGTAATATTGCCAAGGCCACTGGTACAGCCAGCTATAACCATCTCTATTCAGCCTATGATGCCCATAATCCGAAGAATAAGGTGAGCATTCTGGGTAATCCTACACTGGGCGAGGTGAAGGTGATGATGATAGGTGTGCGCAACGTGTCGAACGAGGTGAAGTCGGGCGAGGTGTGGGTCAACGAGCTCCGCATGATGGACACCAACAACAAAGGCGGATGGGCTGCATCAGGTAAGTTGAACGTCCAACTATCCGACTTTGGTAAGATTGACCTCTCAGGGCGCTATGTCAGCGATGGCTTTGGTGGACTGGAAGAGGGCGTGATGCAAAGGAGTACCGATACCCAGAAAGAGTATGCCATTACCACCCAGTTCGAACTCGGTAAGTTCTTCCCTGATAAGGCCAAGGTCTCTGCGCCCCTGTATTATTCCGTGTCGAAGGAGGAAATCCGTCCTCGCTATAATCCTCTGGATTCCGACATGCGCTTGAGTGATGCCCTCGATGCCGCTGCTGACCGTCATGAGCGCGATAGCATCGAGTCGATTGCCGTCACCAAGACGAAGAATACCAACTTCTCGCTTACCAATGTGCGTTGGGGCTTGAAAACCAAGCGTCATCCCATGCCTTACGACCCTGCCAACTTCTCGTTCTCATATAGTCACTCGCATCGTAACACCTCTGGTGAGACAACGGTTTACGAAAAGGAGGACAATTGGCGTGGCGCACTCAACTATACCTATTCGCCTGTCTATAAGACGTGGGAGCCTTTCAAGAACCTCAAGGGCAAGTCGAAGTGGCTCATTTTCCCCAAGGCACTGGGCTTGAACTATCTGCCTCAGAACATTGGTTTCAATAGTGAAATCACACGCAGATACCACGAACTTCAGGAGCGCGACTTAGAGAATCTGGAGAACCAGAACCTGCCTCTCACCTTCGATTCGCAGTTCCTCTGGAACCGTGATTTTACCTTGCGTTGGGACTTTACCAAGAATCTGCACTTCAATTTCCAATCGGCTACCAGAGCAGAGATTGAAGAACCCTATACCCCTGTGAATAAAGACCTCTATCCCGACCGCTATTCAGCTTGGAAAGACTCTGTAAAGCATAGCATTCTTAATTGGGGTACGCCTCTCGACTATCAGCAGCAGGCCACTCTCTCTTACCAGTTGCCATTGAATAAGTTGCCTATCTTCGACTGGGTAAACAGCGATGCTACTTACAATGCCCATTACACTTGGGTGCGTGGTACCGTTCTTGCTGATGGCTCCAGTCTGGGTAACACCATCACCACCAATCGCAACCTGAATATCAATGCATCGTTTAATATGGAGATGCTTTATAACCATGTGCCTTTCCTCAAGAAAGTTAATGATCGCTTCAAGAAAACCATCGCTTCTCGCAAATCTCCTAATCGTCAGAACGCCTCAGACAAAAAGAGTTCCTCAGACAAAAAGAACCCCGAAGAAAAGATTCTTCCGAAAAATAAAAACGCCTATCAGCGAGAGATTACCTTAAAACTCGACACTACCGTTACGGTGGCGCATAACAAGGGCTCTAAGCGACTCATCGTTTCTGCTCGCACGAGGGATGGTAAACCTTACGAAATAAAGTATAAGGTGATTGATGAGAACAAGATTCTGATAAAGACGAAAGATACGGTGCAGATAAAGCTCAGCATCACCACCAAACCCTCTTTGGAAAACGAGTGGTGGTATCGTCCTGCACAGAGTGTGGCTCGTGTTCTGATGATGGTGCGCTCTGTAAATGTCAGCTTCCGTTCGCAGTATGCCATGAACCTGCCTGGCTTCCTGCCTAATGTGGGCGATTTCTTTGGTCAGCGTAAGGGGAGCGTGTTGGCTCCTGGTCTCGACTTTGCCTTTGGTATGATAGGCGATAGCTATATCAACAAGGCCATGGATAATGGTTGGTTGATGACGGATAGTATATCTTCGCCTGCTACGATTAATAGTACCAAAGATTTGCAGATAAAAGCTGTGCTGGAGCCCATGCGCGACCTAAGAATCGAACTCAATGCTTCGCGTACGGATAATCGTGCCAAGAGTGTTCAGTTTATGTATGAGGGCATGCCTACTACTCTTAGTGGTTCTTTCAATATGACCACCATCTCCCTGCGAGGGGCCTTGGCAGGTATGGGCAATGCTACCAATGGCTACAAATCGGGTGCCTTCGATCGTTTCTGTGAGTTGATTCCTGAGTTCCAGGAAAGGGTGGGAGGGAAACCCTATTCTGCCGATGTCCTCGTACCCGCTTTCCTCTCTGCTTATACTTCGGGTGCTGGTAAGTCGTTGGCTATCTTCCCTGCGGTTACCAGATTGCTGCCCAACTGGACCGTTCGCTATTCTGGTCTTTCCAAACTGACTTGGTTCCAGGGTAAACTGAAGAGCCTGAATCTGACCCATGCCTATAAGAGTGTTTACAGCGTGGGTAGTTATACGCTCCCCAGCATTCCTACCGTGAGCATCAATGAAACCTTCTCGCCACTGATAGGTGTCGATGCCACCTTTATGAACGATCTGACTGCCAAGGTGGAATATCGCACCTCGCGTGTGATTAATCTCTCGATGACGAGTGTTCAGGTGAACGAAGCCCTCAGTCGCGACTGGGTAGCAGGATTCGCTTATAAGATTCGCGATTTTAACATCTTTGGTACTAAAGGTAATCGCCAGATTAAGAAAGCCCAGAATCCTCGCAAGAAGTCGAAATCCGGAGATACGGCATCAACCCCATCAAACACCCCCTCTACCAGAACGGGTGTGAATCACGATTTGAACATGCGCCTGGATATCACTTTCCGCAAGCAGGCTGCGATTACACGCGATATCGCGACTGCTACCTCTTCTGCCTCAAGTGGTAATAGTGCTTTCAAGTTTGCTTTCATGGCCGATTATACGCTGAGCAAACTCCTTACGCTTACCGCTTATTATGAGCAGCAGACCAATACGCCACTCTTAGCCAGCAGCTCGTATCCTACGACCACTTACGATTTTGGTCTCTCGCTGAAGTTCTCGTTGGTTAGATAAGAAGAACCCCCGCTAATCAGCGAGGGTCGAAATCATTTGTCGTAGGCATGAACGGGGTAATCCGTGGTAAAGTGCAAACCTCTGCATTCCTTGCGCTCCAGCGCCCAACGTGTAATCAGATAACCCACGTTGATCATATTTCTCAGTTCACAGATATCTTTCGATGCCTTCACACGCTTAAAGAGACGCTCTGTCTCTTCGTAGAGCATGTCCAGACGATCCCAGGCACGATGCAAACGTAGGTCGCTACGTACGATACCTACGTAATTCGACATGATTTGGTTTACCTCCTTCACGCTCTGGGTAATCAGCACCTTCTCTTCGTTGGTCATCGTGCCCTCATCGTTCCACTCTGGCACTTGGTCATTGAAGTCGTAGAAGTGGATATGCTCCAGCGAATCCTTTGCGGCAGCATCAGCATACACCACAGCCTCGATGAGCGAGTTCGATGCCAAACGGTTGCCACCATGCAGGCCCGTGCAAGAACACTCACCAAGGGCATACAGACGCTCGATGCTGGTTTGGCCGTTCAGGTCTACCTTGATGCCACCGCACATATAGTGGGCAGCAGGTCTTACAGGGATATAATCGGTGGTGATGTCGATACCGATAGAGAGGCACTTCTGATAGATATTCGGGAAGTGCTTGCGTGTTTCAGCAGGGTCTTTATGGGTCACGTCGAGACACACGTGGTCTAATCCGTGAATCTTCATCTCTTTATCGATGGCACGGGCTACGATGTCGCGAGGCGCCAGCGACAGGCGCTCGTCGTATTTCTCCATGAAGGTCTGTCCGTTAGGGAGTCTCAGAATACCGCCATAGCCACGCATGGCCTCTGTTATCAGGTAGGCTGGGTGGGTCTCCTTGGGGTTATGCAGCACCGTAGGGTGGAACTGCACGAACTCCATATCAGCTACCGTTCCCTTGGCGCGATATACCATGGCGATACCGTCGCCAGTAGCTATCACGGGGTTCGAGGTGGTAATATATACGGCACCGCAACCACCCGTACACATCACGGTTACCTTACTCAGATAGGTATCTACTTTCTGCGTATCGGGGTTCAGCACGTAGGCACCATAACAATTAATATAAGGTGAGCGACGTGTCACCTTGGCGCCCAGATGGTGCTGGGTGATGATTTCCACGGCAAAGTGGTTTTCCTTGATGTCGATGTTCGGGTCTTTGCGTACAGCCTCCATCAGTCCTCGCTGAATCTCTGCACCCGTATCGTCGGCATGGTGCAGAATACGGAATTCAGAGTGTCCGCCCTCGCGATGCAGGTCGAAGCTGCCATCGGCTTTCTTGTCGAAGTTTACACCCCAGTTTACCAGCTCCTTTATCTGCTCAGGGGCCTTGCGCACGACTTGCTCTACGGCCTTGGGGTCTGAGATGTAGTCGCCAGCAATCATCGTGTCCTCGATATGCTTGTCGAAATTGTCGAGTTCAAGGTTTGTCACACTGGCCACGCCACCCTGCGCAAACGATGTGTTGGCCTCGTCGAGCGAGGTCTTACAAATCATACAGACCTTGCCTTTCTGGGCGCGAGCCACCTTCAGGGCGTAGCTCATTCCGGCTACACCGGCACCAATCACTAGGAAATCATACTTGTATACCATACTTGATTAGTTTGAAATATTTGCTGCAAAGGTATATAATTTTTCGCATATTATTTGCATCTTGACGAAAAAAGTTGTATCTTTGCACCAAAACCAAGACACAAGACAATGATGAAAAGACTATGGCTGATCATATTAATGCTGGCTCCGCTGGCTGTGCTTGCCCAACAAGTTGTGGTGAGCGGTGTTGTTGTGGACGATAAGACGGGTAAAAGTCTGCGTCAAGTGAGTGTTTCTGCAGGCCGTATCTCGGTCGTAACCAATGAGGATGGCGATTTTACGTTGAAACTCGATAAAGAGCCCTCGGCGATAACCATTTCCCATCTGGGTTACAAGACGCGCAAGCTGCGTATCACGGATGGCAAGACCCAAGGATTGAAGGTACGTTTGGTGCCTACTTCCATCCAGTTGCGTGAGGTTGTGGTCAGGAATACAGACCCTAGGGAACTCGTTGATATCGCTATCAGCAAGATTCCCGATAACTACAGTCGTCAGCCTGAGTTGCTCAAGGCTTTCTATCGCGAAACGGCCATGAAGCGTAAGCATTACATCTACGTGGCTGAGGGCGTGGAGGATATGTACAAGACGCCTTATACCCGTGGTGTAGGTCGCGATAGGGTTTCTATCATCAAGGGGCGTCGCCTGCTCAGTCAGAAGACGAGCGACACGCTGGGTATCAAGGTGATGGGTGGTCCTGTGCTCCCTGTTCAGCTCGATGTGGTGAAGAATCGCCAAATGCTGCTGAATCCGGAAGATCTCGATGCGTACGAGTTCAAGATGGATACACCAGAGTTTATCAACGACCGCATGCAGTATGTGGTTAAGATTGAGCCTCGTTATCTCATGCCCTATGCGCTTTATCATGGTAAGCTCTATATCGATGCCGAACGTCTGGCCTTTACACGTATCGAGTTGAGTCTCGATGTGAGGGACAAGGAGAAGGCCACGCGCACCATGCTGGTGAAGAAACCCCTTGGTGTTCGCTTTACGCCTAAGGAGTTGTCGTGTGTGGTTGATTATCGCTACGACGATGGCGTGTCGCGTATCAGCTATCTGCGCAACGTGTTCCGTTTTAACTGCGATTGGAAGAAGCGCCTCTTCGCCACGTCGTTTACCGCTACCTGCGAGATGGCTGTCACCGATAGTGAGTCGGAAGATGTAAAGCCTATCGTTAGTCGTAATTCGTTCGACTCGCGCGATGCCTATTATGATAAGGTGGAGTATTTTATGGATCCTGAATATTGGAAGAGTTATAATATCATCGAACCCTCTGAATCGCTCGACAAAGCGATCCGCAAGCTTGTGTCGAAGTATCGGAGGAATTGATGAAGTTAAAGTATAAAAATTAAAAGTGGAAAGATTAAAGAGATATTTTACAACGTTTTTTGTGGGCTGCTCTTTTCTCTGTTTGCAGGCGCAGACAGACAGCACCCTTTCTGTCCCCGTGGCTTTACCTTGGCCGCAGAATCTGCAGGCCCGTTTAGATACCCTGTTGACCGACCCTTTGCTGGAGCGTTCCCAATTGGGATTGCTCGTGTTCGATATGACTGCCGACAGCACGCTGTATAGCTATGGTGCCAAGCAGACGCTTCGCCCTGCTTCTACCATGAAGTTGCTCACGTCTATCACTGCTATCGACCTTCTGGGTGGTGATTATTATTTCCGTACTACCCTCAGTTATAAGGGTTTGGTGAAGGATAATGTGCTTGTGGGTAATCTCTACTGTGTAGGTGGCATGGACCCGCTTTTCGACGATGACGACCTGATGGTCTTTGTAGAGAGTTTGCAGGGCATGGGTATCGTTTCTATTCATGGCAACCTTTATGTAGACACTTCTTTTAAGGAGGAAGACCTCTTTGGCGAGGGCTGGTGCTGGGATGATGATAACCCCGAGTTGTCGCCCCTGTTGGTGTTGCGCAAAAACGACTTCGCATCGCGCTTTATGATATCCCTTTCCAAGGTGGGCATCACCTTCGATGGCGAAATCAAGACAGGTGCACCTCCAAAGGATGCCCTCATGTTGAGTACACGCCTGCATAGTTTAGACGACGTGCTGGTGCCGATGATGAAAGAGAGCGATAACCTTTATGCCGAGTCGATGTTCTACCAAATCGCAGCTTCGATGGGTGTCCGTCCGGCAAAGGCTTCCCATGCCCGTCAACTTATCAAGAAAGAGATCGCCAAGGCTGGTGTCAGTGGCGCGCAGTATCGCATTGCCGATGGCAGCGGTTTGTCGCTCTATAATTATGTCACTCCCGAGATTTTGGTCAAGATGTTGGTTTACGCTTTCCGTAATCCTAATATCTATGATCACCTTTTCCCCGCTTTGCCGATTGCTGGTCAGGATGGCACGCTGAAAAAGCGCATGCTCGACTCTGTGGCGAAAGGTCGTGTAAATGCCAAGACGGGCACGCTCTCTGGTATCTCGTCGCTCGCGGGCTATGCCTCGTCGGCCAATGGTCATAAGTTGGCTTTCTGTATCATCAATCAGGGCGTGATGAAGCATGCCGACGGACGAGGCTTCCAAGATAAAATATGTACGGCACTTTGTAAGTAGGTCAAAATTATGAAACAAGAACAGATATTAGTAAGAATCACGGGTCAGGACCGTCCTGGTCTTACCGCCTCTGTCATGGGCATCCTTGCCAAGTACGACGCACAGATTCTCGATATTGGTCAGGCCGATATCCACTCTACGCTCTCGCTTGGCATCTTGATCCGCATGGACGAGAGCCATTCTGGTCAGGTCATGAAAGAGTTGCTTTTCAAGGCTACCGAGTTGGGTGTGAACATCTATTTCTCACCTATCAGCGACGATGAATACGAAGACTGGGTAGGCCATCAGGGCAAGAACCGTTATATCCTTATGGTGATGGGTCGCCAGCTTGAGGCTCGTCATATCGAGGGTGCCACCCGCATCCTCGCCGATCAGGGCTTTAACATCGACTCTATCCTGCGACTGACGGGTCGTAAGAGTATCAAGAACCCCGGCAAGCATACGCGTGCCTGTATCCAGTTCTCGCTGCGTGGCGAGCCTGCCGATCGTCAGGAGATGCAGTCTAAGCTGATGAAGCTCTCGCAGGAGATGGAGATCGACTTCTCTTTCCAGCGCGACGATATGTTCCGTCGTATGCGTCGATTGATTTGTTTCGATATGGACTCTACGCTCATTCAGACCGAGTGTATCGACGAGCTCGCAGAGCGCAATGGGGTGGGTGCCGAGGTGCGCGCCATTACCGAGAGTGCCATGCGAGGCGAGATCGATTTCAAGGAGAGTTTTACCCGCCGTGTGGCTTTGTTGAAGGGTCTCGATGTCAGTGTGATGCAGGAGATAGCTGAGAATCTGCCCATTACCGAGGGTGTCGACCGTCTGATGACCATCCTGAAGCGTTGTGGTTATAAGATAGCCATCCTTTCCGGAGGATTCACCTACTTTGGCGAGTACCTGCAGCGCCGCTACGGTATCGATTATGTGTATGCCAACGAACTGGAGATTGACGAAGACGGCAAGCTCACGGGTCGTTATGTAGGCGAGATTGTCGATGGTCATCGCAAGGCAGAACTCCTGAAGCTCATCGCCCAGGTAGAGAAGGTAAACCTCGCACAGACTATTGCTGTGGGTGATGGTGCCAACGACCTGCCGATGATTTCTGAGGCAGGCCTTGGTATTGCTTTCCACGCCAAGCCCCGTGTCGTGGCTAATGCCAAGCAGAGTATCAACACCATCGGACTTGATGGCGTGCTCTATTTCCTTGGTTTCAAAGATTCTTACCTAGGCGAACAAGGGAAACTTTGATGGACTTCGCTCTAACGCTCTTGGATTGGTTTCGTGAGAACGGTCGTGATCTGCCTTGGCGACAGACCCACGACCCTTATGCCATCTGGCTCTCAGAGATCATCCTCCAACAGACGCAGGTGAAACAAGGCTGGGAGTATTGGGAGCGCTTTATGCACCATTGGCCTACCGTTGAGGCGCTCGCTGAGGCTACAGAGGATGAGGTGTTGCGCGAATGGCAGGGACTGGGCTATTACTCGCGAGCGCGCAACCTCCACTATGCAGCCCGTCAAATTGTGGCCCTTGGACATTTCCCTAACACTATCGAGGAAATCAAACAACTGAAAGGTGTGGGTGACTATACCGCTGCTGCCATTGGGAGCATCGCCTTCAATCTGCCAGCTGCTGTGGTCGATGGCAATGTCTATCGTGTTCTCGCCCGTCATTTCGGCATCGATACCCCCATCAATACCACGGAGGGCAAAAAGACGTTTCAGACGATGGCGCAGGCATTATTGCCTATTGACAATAATGCTGCGTACAATCAGGCCATCATGGACTTTGGCGCCATACAATGTACACCGCAATCGCCCAACTGTACGATTTGTCCGCTAATGGAATCGTGCGAGGCACTGAGACAAAACAGCATCGCTCAACTGCCCGTAAAGTTAAAGAAACTGAAAGTGCGCGAGCGACACCTTATTTATATATATGTGCGATGTCAGGGTGAGGTGGCTATTCATCGCAGAGGTGCAGGTGATATCTGGCAAGGGTTGTGGGAACCCTGGCTAGTCGATGAAGTTCCTGAAGGAGCTGTGTTGTTACGTCAGAACGTCAAGCACGTACTCACTCATCGCATACTCTATGCTTATTTCTATCTATGGGAACCAGAAGAGAAACCTTCGCTTCCCCCTGATTATATTTGGATAAAAGAAACGGAGCTCGACCATTATGCCGTGCCCCGTCTCATAGAAATATTATTAGAGTCTCTCTAGGTTAGTTAAACTATCCGTTCAGAAAGCCGATTTTTCTGCGATTTTCTTTGGGCCTCACCGCGAAATGAACCCAATACCGCCCGTACCTGTTCTTTTCGATAAAGAGTTCGTCAAAATCTTGCTGGCTCTCTTTAGAATATGCTTTTAAGATATACGCATAATCAATAGCCTGCTCTGCCCCACTACACCGTATATCTACGGCACAACCTGTAACGTGGTTAGAGGTAGCTACGCCTCCTACCTTCTTGTTGAGTTGCGGGCTACGGTAACCAGAGTTGATGATGATAGGTGAACCATACCGATCTCTCAGCACTTCAAGCCAACCACAAATTCGCTTCATGTTCTCTATCGCTACATGACTTGGGATGTTATACACTTCCGGATAACTACTCTTCGTAAACTCCCCGAGCAAAAAGTGAGGCGATAAGCGAGGGCTATCGAGCTCGTTCGCGCTCGACCTCAGGTCGCTTGCTACCACAGGGACGCAAGAATGGCCGAGCGTAGCCTCACTCGGCAAAGCCAAGTGCTCGGAGAGTTGCATATTACAAAACCTTCCTGTCATAATTGAATAAATGAATACTTGAATAATTCTAGTGAAGTCAATACTTTACGGCAGCTCTTGCAGCACCTTACGATATAAACCATGACTGACTCGCTCAATAACAGCATCCTCTAACAACCGGATAAGACTACGAGAAGCTGTAGGTTGCGAACAACCAAAACAATCCATAAACTGCTGCGTCTTAAACTCATCGGGCAACTTGCGGTAGCAATCGTCATAACGAGTCGTTCTGCGGCGTACCACGAACTCCTTGTTCTGGTCGGCGAAGTAGTTGAATGCCATCTCACCGAAGAAGAACTGCTGACAGCGGTACTGTATCTCCATCGCCAGGCGGCACAGGCGCTTATCTGTGTCGTCCATTGTCAGCGTTCTCGATTCCTGCCACTCATCCCAATGACGCATCACAATAAAAGGCAATGAGATGCCGATGCCGTAGTACGGAATACGCTTCAAGAGGGTGCGGTCTGCCTTATCGCCATTAAATTCTGCAATCTCCAAATGAGAGGACTGCCAGTCGTAGGTTTCGTCATTGATTGGTTCGATGGGGATTTCTCCTTCCACCTTATCCAGACGATAAGCCCATGTTTTCAGTGTTTCGTTGGAGTCGGCATCTACCTGCTGATGTCGCTGCGCCAAACCTTTGTCTGGCAGGGGGATTACAGCCAGTCGGGTACTCATACCCGTACCGAAATTCCTTTGGTTCACCTTGCGGTGCAGGGCGTAGGGCGTGCCGGTGTAGATGAAGTTCCAAAACACGTTGAACATTCCTGTTACCGATTCCTGGTTGGCATACATTTGTCCGTCTTCCTCATTGTGAAAAGCCTTCAATTCAAGAATTTCTCGGTCTTTCCAGTCACCACCTTTATTATTCTTGGTGACGTTATCCAACTCGGCATCAAACGAGAACATGTGCAGATTCAGCGGCCTGCCTTGGATGTTTTCTACGGCAGCCTGCATGTGGCGGATAAACTCACCCGTAGCCGTTCTCGCAGGGTGAACACGGATACCCACCACGGGACGCTTCAGCGCCTCACCCTTCTGAGCCTTCGTCGAGGTAGTGCGTTCCGTCCTGCCCTCCTTGTAGCGGTTCACCGCATCTATCAGACACGAATCAGCCTGTATCATCGGGTCGGCTATCTTCTTGTAGAACTTCTCGATAACGTTCTTACCGGCACCCGGGTCACCGATGATAAACACGCAGTAGTTCAGTCTTCTAATGAGTTCCGGCTCATACCAGAAGTGATAGTAGGCACGGGTCATCAAGGTGCCGAACAATGCTGCACTCGAAAACAGCACCGCAGGCAGTTTATGAGGGTGCACATTCAGAAACAGCTCTTTCATACAGGGATAGAATTCTGCCATTTCCTGCAATTCCTCAGCCCACTTATCCAGCGGCAGCATGGCGTAGATGTCATCTGCTGCATCAGCAGAAACAGATACTTTCTGCTCCAAAGCCCCCACCTTCTCCAAAGCCTCTTTCAACTTCTTCGGCATTCGCTCATAATACTTAAACTCTATCACCGAATTGATCGTCGAACTGACGTTCTCACCCTCAGCCGCCAAATCCTGAACCCAAGGCAGCTGCATCACCACCTTTTCTATCTGTGTGGCATTCTTACCACAAAGATAGCGTAGATGGTTTGCCAGTTCTACCAAGGTATTATGGCGGTTATTGGTGAGGTCCTTACCATCTAGCCATGCTCCGATAATCTTGGTGTATGATACACCATTATACATTAGAGACTCAGCATCCCGCACGTTTCCTCCATTGCTTCCTGATAAGCCCTGTTGGTTTTCTCCAGCAGTTTGAACAGCGGCCATATCAGCATTATCAGCAGCAATCTTAGCAACGTCAATAGTAGGCTGGCTATGACCAGCATGGTATTCGTCATTATACTTCTTGCCAAAATCTTCGTTTTCATACGTAATCAGTTTTTCTTCATCAATAAAAATAATATCTTCACTCGTAGTTAGGAACGCCCCTCTTGAGGCATCCTTGCAAGCTTCATCGGGATTCAGCCCCAGCTTCTTAGAGAACACTATCTGGTTGTCTATCAGGTTGCCGATAGCAGCATCTGCTATAAAGACCACCTTCAATCCATGCCCAGAGGGTGTAACGAACACAAAGAGGATGCGAGCTTTATCTTCATCAGATAACTTAGCGTAAGCCTCTTCCCAGACCTTGCGGACATCGCCCTCAACATGGTCAAAGTCGATGACGCACAAGCCATTCAGGCGGCAGTATTTCTGATTCCTCCAATGCCCCATTTTCTTCGATTTGGCACTCTCAGACTCATCGTAGGTGGCAATGAATATCACAAAAGGCAACGACTTCTTCAGGTAGTCGCAATAGCCCTGCAAACGCTGTGGCAGCGTCATAGCCTTGAAGGCCTGAGCCCGTGTTACCCCCTTGCGCACAAAGCGGTTGTCGTTCTCCTGGTCAATACACCATTTCTGATACTCCTCGTCCTTAGCCCATTGTTCCTGCAACTCGGCATCCGCAAGGATGGAGGGCATGTTTTCCCTCCACCTGCGATGCTCTTTTGTAAGCCAACGGGTCTGTGGGCTACCCACCAACTGGCGAAGCAGCTGCTGCGTCACTGTCTCTGTGGGCAGACGGAACTCTCGTTGATAACTAAACATTTGTCAATCTCACTTGTTAGACTGTACAGCTCTCTCCTTACTTCCAACAATCCTTTAGCCTCGAATGTCAGGTAAGCCTTTACCTTCCGTTCGTCTTTAACAAAGCACACCTTCAGGCATTCCTTGTTTAACAGATACTCACCCTCCGGCATCTGCGGTTCTTCTATCTGAATGTCCTTCGTCAGTTTAGCCAGCTCCCTGTGGAAGAAGGCCGCCTTGTCAGCCACATCCTCCGGACATTTCAGTTCAATACAAGTCAGTGGGTTCTTACCCGTCGTAGCGTAACGCTTCGACCTGCCGACCTTCTTCACATCTGTCTGTGTAGGCTGACCCTTTTCTTGTGGGGTCACCTCGATAGAGTCATCGTCGAAAACACGAGTATTCGACTTGAAACTTCTCACACACTTACGTTTCTTTACGTCTTCCATAATTTCAAGATACTCTAAAGTCATCCTACATCATGTTAATCTTGTCGATGTAAATCGTCGTGGCCTGCATCGCCTCGCCGGTCTGCTGGGAGTTCCACTCACGTACCACCATCGAGCACTGCACCTTATAGATGTACTGCGGATCGTACTTGGGACAGTTAACAGCCCGCTCTCCTGTGATTTCACCAAGGAAAGTGTTCAAACCATCCGTTAGTTTCAGGGTTACAGAATTGATAACCTTCTGGTCACCCGTTTTCTTGTCGAGATACTGACGTGTCATCAGTCCCGACTGATTCAGAATTCTTACTGTTGCTTCCATTTTAAAATCAGTTTAGAATTTCTTACCTTATCCTTAGTTCTCTTCCTTGTTTTCCAAATAGTCATATTCCTTCATGATGTTGGTAAACATCCCGAGGTCGTTCTTCTTAGCCCTCTGTCTCAGTCTATCGCTGATTCTTAGGTCTTTGGTGATGATAGGGATTTCCGCTGTCTGCTCCATTGTTAAGAGGAAAGTCCGAATCCATAGGAACAAATCGTGCAAGTCGTCAAATCCGTCGAAGTCAGTCAAGATGCCACAGATGTCATTCTTGTCCTCCAGCCAGAACGAGTACTTGCCCTTGCGACGAGCATAGTCCTTGTTTTCAAACACCCTAAACGTCAGTTCCAGCGGTTCTTTGCCCCACTTCACACCCATCCGTTTCATGTGTCGGATAGCGAAAGCCAGGTCAGTACCAAGTTCATCAATAGGACACTCCATCACCTTGGCAAGCACCTTGGCAATGATTTCAGGAGGTGCTGTCTCATCTTCTAATTCAATCAAGATAAACCGTGTGTCGCCGAGATCTTCGTCAACCACCACATCGTTAAGGGTTTTTGATTCCTCGCCTGGCGTGATGCTTACCCACTGGGCATGTCCCAGTTCATCAATTCCAGCAAACATACAGCGATAAACCATTCCGCAAAGCGTGTCGTAAAAAAATGCTTTTGTCATTTTGAATTTTGTTTTTTGTTCTTCTGTCTAAAACAAATCCTTATATCTTATTCCTTATTTTTTAGTCTAAATAACAGATAGTCCTTCGTCTCAGTCAGCAACTCTATCCCTAACTGGAAGTACTCCTTCTCGGGGTCGAGATCCAGCAACTCTACCAAATGACTGACCAGCTCGGCATTGTTGAATAGTAGGCTGCTTGAACCCGAACGAAACTTCACCTCAATGCCTCGCTGACGATTGAACATCAAAACCACGTCGGTAGTCTGTCGGCTCCGAGTCAACAGCATGTGGGTAGAAAGCTTCTTAGCCACCAGCTTCGAATGTTCCTGATTCAAAGTCAGTCTCTTGCCACCTCTGAGACTCAGCGAACAAGTATCCTTGGGCAATCCCAGACAAGAGGTTCTCGACTTGACATCAATAATCTCTAAATCCAGACTGTCTAATTGGGCTGCCTCGCTGCGATCGGCTCTCTTAGTGGAGATTCTTTTCTGCCATTCTTCATGCATGGCTAACCAGAAATCCTTGTCGTAGATGGACTTTGGATAAACGAAGGCCTGAGGGATAACATTCTCTGCCCGGGCTTTCTCGAGGTAAGCTTCCCAGTTGGGAGGGTTAATCGTGAGACGATTATTTCTGTAATTCTGAGTGAACATCAGAAAGATGTTCTTTTCGTGCAAGAACTTTTTAAAGTCCTTTATTTCTTCTTTTGTCATAAGCAAAACTTTATTTTCCGTCGCCCCCTTTAAGGCGACCTTTATTATTATTAAATTATGTACGTGCGAAGGAAAAATGTATCAGCATGTTAAAGAGCGCGCGAGCCGAATGCAAAGTGGAAGTGCACTTTCAATCTTTGCTGAGGCGAAGCCGCTTTTCGAGGCAAAGCCTCAAAGAGCACACAAACCTTGAATCCTGGCGTCCCCGGAGGTTTACGAGCACAAAGTTATATCGGATAATTTTTGTAGAAAAGGAAAAAACAAAGAAAAACTCCTCATTTTCTTTCGAGAATGAGGAGAATGAGTTAGAATGAGCCAGAATGAGTTTTTAGAATGAGGAAAATGAGTCGGTCATTGTACTTTTTTTCGTGAATATGGCATTGTCGGCCCCAGTTTCAGACCAATGTCAGTACATATTTTCTGTTCGTCACTGTAGATTTCACTTTCCCATTCTTTATAGCCTGAACTTGGCAGGGCCATCATCTTGTTGGCCATACCATTAGCTATTTTCGAGATGGTATCTTTATCCAATTTTGGCAATGCACCCCAACCGATCAGGACTTTCACAAATGCCCTATGACTATTACGCTTTAATAGCAGATTGTGGTCGTAGAACGCCGTTTCTATCAAAGCCAGGTTAGCCGCTGAGCCCAGATAGAAAGAAATCACGATATCGCAAACAGACGCTTTTACGAAATCGCTGTCATAACGGAAACAGCTGGTATTAGCGGTAGGTGGCGCCTTCACCTCAGTTTTTTCTTGTGAAATCTGTTCCGCGTCCTCACGTATCAGTTCGAACTTCCTAATAATGGCAAAGAGGGTTTTCTTTTGCTCCGGACGGAACTTATTGATATTTATAGCTATATACTTACCATATTCGCCCAAATTGGGGACTATCATTCCATCCTGCCTTGTAGCGAATCCCATAAATTTAGTATAGGCCTCCTGATATTCAGGGCTATCCTTAAACTTATGCGACAGGAAACGTCGGTGATATTGATAGTCCGAGTCCTCAATCTCCTGAGTAGATGGCTCATCGGCATGGTGCATGATATCCATCTCCAGTACCTTCTGCAATTCTCGTTCCTGCTTTTTCTGAAGCCATTCCATCGTAACGGTATGCATTTTCTTTTCCTTATGGTACTCCGCTTCCGTCTCAGTCCAGTCATAGCGCTTCAAGAGTTGGGGGAAATTGTTTTCGAAAACCTCAGGTTCGGCATCGTTCACCATATCTACTATTTCTCTCGACTTCTCAGCCATCCGCTTCGTTTTAGCCAAGATATGATTTTCATAAAGTTCGCTGAATGTGCCATTCAGTTTTTCTTCACCAAAAATATCTTTCAGTACATCAATGATTTTTCTGTCACCAAATCTGCTCATTTCATACTGCAGTTTACCTGTACCGGTATAGTTCCTTACATTCGACACTTTATCGACATCATAGTCGGGCAGCTCCTGAAGAATTCCCTCTTGCAGATCCTTTACAAATTCTGCCATCTGCTCGAGAACTGTATCCCCAGTGAGATCGAAACATAATGCGAAGAGCGGAAAAATGGCCTTCTCGTCGTCACACAACGACTCAAAGATCCTCATACCATCCAGGTACTTTAGAATTTTAGTGCTTAGGTTCATTTGTCTAATTTTTATCTTTTTACCTTATAATGTATATAGAACAACACCCTGTTGGCAGGGTGCTGCTTCGGGGGCACAAAGGTACAAATTTCTTTTCAAATAAGCAAATTTTGAAAAGAAAAAAGACACTCGAATTATTGACTTTGTCGATATTTCTCCCGCTCGAAATATTCAAGTATTCAAATATTCAATTATGACAGGAAGGTTTTGGGAAATGAATAGTTCAGGGTGGGTCTGTCTGAGTCAGCCCTAGATGAGGTAGTAGAGGTTATAGGTAAAATTTAGTTAATATTATTATGTTAATCTTATATATATTATAATATATATAAGATTAAATTTGTTGTTTCAGTAAAAACTGAAAACCTTCCTGTCATAATTGAATAAATGAATATATGAATACTTTAGGTGTACACAGAGGGGAAAACAGGGCTTTAGTTGGCTATGGTTGACAACCCGCTTCCCAAAGATTGAAAATTTAGTCGGCTACGATAAAATAAAGGTTTTAAAATTTGGTTATTTCAAAAATTATTCGTACCTTTGCAACAAGAAATTAAGGAAAACGCAATAAGGAAGAGGATTGATTTTTAAACCTTTTAAATCAAACTCAATTATGGCAACTGAAAAGATTGCAATGGGGATTAATCTCCGAAAGAACAAAATCGAGGGCTCTAAGGCCTACGGTAAGTATTATCCTGAGGTAGATACGCAGAAGACGCTGAGTCTGCGTGGTTTCGCTAAGCACATGACCGACCATGGCTCGATGTATGGTCGCTCCATCGTGGAGGGCGTGCTGACGCAGATCACCGAGTGTCTGCCCGAATTGGTGGCACAGGGTGTGCCTGTGCAGTTGGGTTCGCTGGGAACCTTCTACCCAACCGCAGAAGTGAAAGAGGGTGCGGCTGTGCCCAATATCGCAGCCATGGATGGTCTGAATCCGAACGACCTGGTAAAGGCCATTCACATCCGATTCCTGCCTGATTCTACAAAGCTTGACAACCTCTGCGGTCCTAAGTTCAAGGATGCCTGTACCCTGGAGCTCCGCAACATCGTGGAGAGCAGCGAGGTGATCATCGATGGCAAGAAGAAAAAGGTAGTGACCCTAAAGCCTATCGCCACGGCTGTAGCCGAGTATAAGGCAGGCCAGGCAGGTGGTTCTGGTAGTGGCTCGGGCACCGAGGGAGGCGAGAACCAGAATGGTGGTAATGGCACTGGCGACAACGGCGGCTCGCAGTCTGAACCCCCGGCAGCCCCAACGATCAGCGGCAAGACCTCGTTCTCGGATTCGACCACTGTAAGCTTGAGCGGACCTGACGGCGCAGATATCTACTACACCCTCGACGGCAGCACGCTTACGGATGAGAGTACGATGTATACTGAGGAGTTCGGCCTGAGCGATACTACGACCATGAAATCGATTGCCATTCTGAATGGAGTTTCAAGTGAAGTCGCTTCGAAGACATTCACAAAGAACGCTTGATTTCGGAGGGAGAACGCGCCAATCGATCAATAAGCAACGGGGGAGCTCTGAGGAAGCTCTAGGGCTCCTCTGCCTTTAAACAGAGAAGATAAACGTAATTATTAATTAACAAAACTAGATTATTATGACTAAAAAAGAAACTTTTAAGTGGATTGTGCAGATTATTGCTTCTGTAGCTACTGCCATCCTTACCGCCCTTGGCGCGACAAGTTGTATGGGATTCTGATAAGGATTAATAAAATTCGTGTTTCATTGTGTGTGTTTCATGTTTTGAGTTGTTTTTTTGCGAAACGAGGGGCCTGTGAAGGTCCCTCGCTTTGTTTATTGGTATACCATTTGATTATTATAGTGGTATACTTTTCAATTATTATCTACGGTGGTATTAATATATTGTTGAATTCTCGCATTGCGCTTGGCAGCGAAATCAAGCTGGGTTTGAACCCATTCCTTATAGGATTCCAAAGTTTGGGGCAATGGATTGCTTTCAAACAAAGAGGTGTTAAGCCAGAACTTCACGTTATAGTCATCGTCCACGCAGTCTTGCAACAGAAAGAAGTCCACATAACCTTTGAAATCCAAGAAGAGATCGAAAAACTGCTTACTCTCCAATAAAGACCTGTCTAATGGAGAGTGCTCTCCTGCATAATACCTACGTATACATTCAAGTGTCAGGTCCCAGCGATCGCATATTCTAGGATGGCAGCCTCGTGCCCTATTCATACTCCAATGCGTCTGAGGAAAGATAATAGCGCCACCAATGGTATAGAGTTTCGAAAGGTTTCTTTTCTCATACTCCTCATAGTTGGTTATCCCCTTCTTGAACTCTTCGAAGTGCTTATTTCTTCCATTCCGGAAAGTGGCTGTGATAGAATCACTCCCCAGATATATGCCATTCCATTTCAGATAACAATCCTTTCCCGTTTCAAGATTCATAACTTCTTTATTAGGCAACTGTTTGCTCCAGAGCAACTGATGGTATCTCTTCATCGTAGCACTAGCATAGTCAGGATCTTTCCCTCGACTATCCGTCTGTACATCGAAATGAACATCAATATCTTGTAGCTTCATATGATATGAAAATTAAGATTGGGGACAAAATAATAATCATTTTCTTTAAGCATTCACTATAAAGTCTATTTCTGAATTGCATTTGACACATCTGATTCTTCTATCCTTGCTAACATTTCATTGGTTAGTTTTTTCTCACTCGCAAGTCTGTTTGCTTGCTTTGTGAGAGCCTTCTCAAAGAAATTACGAATGAAACGAGCATTACCAAAGTTTTGGTCTTTATGTTCTACAGAATGACTTATATATTCCTTGGCTTTCTCAATAGCACCTTCTGTAGCGTAGCAATCATTAGCTTTTAGCGTATATTGGAAAATTTGAATGAGTTCGTCAACAGAGTAATCTGGAAAGTCTATGTAACGATTAAATCTAGATTGTAGCCCAGAGTTGGAATTAATGAAATCCTCCATTTCCTTTGAATATCCAGCCAGTATCACAACTAAACGGTCTCTATCATCTTCCATGCGTTTCAACAGCGTTGAAATAGCCTCCTTACCATAATCATTTTGCCCACCTTGAACCAAAGAATATGCTTCATCGATGAATAGAACACCGTCAAGTGCAGAATCGATGATAGCATTTGTTTTAGGTGCAGTCTGACCTACATATTCTCCAACTAAGCCAGAACGGTCTGTCTCCACTAGATGACCTTTTTTCAGCACACCAAGTTCTTTATAAATCTTTGCAACGATGCGTGCTACAGTAGTTTTACCAGTACCAGGATTGCCTGTGAAAACACAGTGATATGAAAGATTAGAAACAGACATACCACGTTCCTTTCTCACTTGCTGAACCTTTACAAAATTAGAAAGACTGCTGATTTCTGTTTTTACGTTATCTAGTCCAATAAGCTTTTCAAGTTCTTTTATTGTACTTGATTCTTGACTACTTGATTCTGCTTTTTTCTCTGGCTCTTTCTTTTCGATTACTTCTTTAGGGGTATTTGGTTTATATGAAGGGGCTTCACCAACATTAAAAACAATATTCACGTTTTCCTTCTGAGGGTTTAACTCTAGGAGTTTGTTTAGCCATTTCGCCTCATTCTCTGTAACTGTTTCATCTGCTTTAGCAATGAAAGATAATAATCGGTATAACAGCGTGAAGTACCTTGTATAAAAACTCCTACGCCTGCAATGTTTAAGGATATGTCCAATGAAAAAGAAATCTTCATCCTGGTAGTTGTCAAATATATGACTAAGGCTTGAAAACATAGATGGAACACTATTGCTTAAATCTTCTAGCTTGTTGACGTTTCTATAAGTTACATCAAAATTGTAGCCCTCACCAAGAATTAGTGAAGATAGCAATACAAGCGGAAATCCTTCTCTATTTCTTAATTTTTCAGTAGAGTGGCCAAAATGTTGATGCACTTTCATAATATCTGCAAGGAAAAGTGCCGCTAGCTTTTGTTCTTTGTTGCCGTAATTTTGAGGCAAACAATCAGCTATAGCATACATAACCGATGTATCACACTTTATTTCTTGGTACAATTTCACAAAGCAATAAACGATCTCAGTTACGTTATTGTAATATTCTTCTGTAATGCCAAATATATTCTCAGAAATACCATCGTATTTGAGATTTGCAAAAAGAGAATCAAGGCTACTAGAATCTTTCACCAATATCTCAAACATGTAATTCGGCAAACGTCCAATAACTCCTATCTGTTCCAGTTGGTCAATAATATGAGATGTTCTTTCATACCCTATCGAGAGTTTCCGTTGGATGAAACTTGAGCTACAACTTTGCTCTTTTACAATGACATCGGCAATATCATGCAGTTTGGGGTCAACAAAACCTATATTACGTGCACCATTTGTTTTGTTATTCTCTTTATCGCCTTGACTTTGTTTTTTATCGTTATCAGAGTTTGTAGTAACACCAACAGATTGCAATTGTTCTAAGAGATGATTAAGCCTATCAATACTATCCACTAGAACATCTATTTTAAAGTTGGAAGTACATTTGACTATTCCGATATATTCTAATTGGTCAATAATCCTTGCTGTTCTATTGGGACCAGTACCAAACTTATTCTGTATTACACTTGTATTGCAGCTTTGATTAGTTATAATGTAAACAGCTACATCGTACAGCTTGGGGTCTAAACGCCCTAGATGGGGTATCTCTATCATGCTATAATCCTTTTCGTCTCTATTTTGTGTATTTGCATTGTCTGTATATGTATTTGAACTATTATTTGGGAATATTACTGTTTGTGACGAAGGATCAGTAAAGTTAGTGGAATTATTAATTTTTTCATCACTAGAAGAATCTTGGTGCGACACTGGTTTACAACCCTTGTCGTCTTTTGATGAATATATCTTTTGTCTGTTGTACATGCCAGTACCAGGAATACTGGTATTCAGATAAGCGCCATCTTCGCTCACGCTTACACTTGCCCCCTTTGTGCCAAAGGTTAAGCTAACACCGCTCTTGCTGATGTTCAGTCGAACTCCAGGAAAGATAGTTATGTATTTTCTAAACCGCCAACCCATAATGTTTTTTGATACGCTGCAAATTTAAAAAATAATCTCCAATGTTGCAAGTATTAAAAGAAAAATATGGGTTATCCATGCTAATTGCGACAAGATTTTGAGCAAAAAATGGTCTTTGTCACAAATTTAAGATGCTGTCGCAAGTAGTTGAAGAAGAAAATGGATTATTTCTTGGATTTAGTTGAAAAGCGTTGTACTTTTGTACCAGAATCAAGAAGCAAGCGAGTTTCGAAATAGTCTTTTTTCTTATTTGAGCTTTTAATTTAGATCATATTGTTTTGGTTTTAGTTAGTAATTGTTCTAGTTATTTGGTTAGTAATGATGTAATAAAGGCTTGCAGTGATGCAAGCCTTTATTGCGTTATTTGTTTTTCAGATAATTGGCGAAGATGCGGGCGGCACTTTCTACCTTAGCGGCACAGGGACGTGACTTGTAGTACTCGGCTGTACGGGCAGAAGCAACGTAGCTGCAAGCTGCTTTTTCGTAACCTTTGATGCCAAGGATTTCGGCACAAATAAGGCTTCCGTTCTCCTCTTTCGACTTCGCCAGCAAATCCTGTACGACCTTATAACAAGCGGATTTACCTTCACGGTCACTGCCCTCCGTCTGACCGCAATCGAGGCCTACGAGCATCACAATGCCTGATACGGCACCACACATCATACGCATGCGACCTACACCACCGCCAAAGCCTGCTGCGATCTTCTTAGCGAGGGTCTCATCTAAACCATAAAGGTCGGAAAAGGCTGCCACCACACTTTGGCAGCAGCCATATCCGGCCATGAAATTATCAACCGCACGGTTGACTCTTTCGTCCAATTCTTTGTCTGTCATGAGCACTTACTCAGCAACCTCTTCGTTAGCCTTGAAGCTCTCAAGATCTTCTACCTGGAAGGCCTTGATATAGGCGCTCTTACCAAGTACATCCTCCTCGGTCATGCGAACATATACGTTAGCGCTCTTAGCGAACAGCTCAGGAGCCTTAGCAGCATCGCGGAGGATGAGCAGACACATCACGAGCTCGGCTGTCATGTCGTAGAGACGGCGAGCCAGGAAGTCGTGAGCATCCTGATTGTCGAGAGCCTTAACAGCAGCGAGAGCCTCCTCGTAAACGGGGATGAGCTTCTCGACACGGGCCTTGAGAGCAGCGTTAGCCTCAGCAGGCAGTGCAGCCAGCATGTCCTTGATGTTGTTGAGCATAGTGCCGTTGGTGATGTAGCGGATAGCAGCTACAACCTGCAACTGAGTGGTACCCTCGTAGATAGAGAAGATACGTGCGTCGCGGAACAGGCGCTGGCTCTTATACTCCATGATGAAACCTGAACCACCGTGGATGCTGATAGCATCGTAAGCGTTCTGGTTGGCGTACTCTGAGTTCATACCCTTGGCCAGTGGTGTAAAGGCATCGGCCAGGCGCTGGTACTTCTTGAGCTCCTGCTTCTCCTCGGGAGTGAGCTTGCGGTCGCGCTCGATATCCTCGAGGCACTTGTAGATATCCACATAAGCGGCTGTCTCGTACAGCAGTGAACGACCAGCATCGAGCTTAGCCTTCATGCGAGAGAGCATATCGTAAACAGCGGGGAAGTTGATGATCTTGTCGCCGAACTGCTGACGCTCCTTAGCGTAAGCCAGACCCTCGTTGTAAGCCTCCTGCTCAACACCTACACTCTGTGCAGCGATACCCAGACGGGCACCGTTCATCAGAGCCATCACGTACTTGATCAGACCCAGACGTGTGCTACCGCAGAGCTCGGCCTTAGCGTTCTTATAGGTGAGCTCACAGGTAGGTGAGCCGTGGATACCCAGCTTGTGCTCGATGTGACGTACGTTCACGCCACCCTGGCGCTTGTCGTAGATGAACATTGACAGACCACGTCCGTCCTTGGTGCCCTCCTCAGAACGAGCCAGCACGAGGTGGATGTCGCTATCACCATTGGTGATAAAACGCTTCACACCGTTCAGGCGCCAGCAGTTCTCCTTTTCGTCGAAGGTAGCCTTCAGCATCACGCGCTGCAGGTCAGAACCAGCATCAGGCTCGGTCAGGTCCATACTCATACCCTCACCAGCGCAAACGCGTGGGATGTACTTCTGGCGCTGCTCCTCGCTACCGAACTCATAAAGCGTGTCGATACAACTCTGCAGGCTCCAGATGTTCTGGAAACCAGCATCAGCAGCTGAAATCATCTCAGAGAGCATTGAGAATACTGCGTTAGGCAGGTTCAGACCGCCGTAACGACGGGGCATTGAGACTCCCCACAGGCCAGCCTTACGGGTAGCGTCCAGATTCTCGTAAGTCTTAGAGGCGTAAATCATACGGCCGTTCTCAAGGTGCGGACCTTCCAGGTCAACAGCCTCGGAGTTAGGCTCGATGATATTGGCAGCCACGTCGCCTGTGATGTCGAGAATCTGCTTATAGTTCTCGATGGCATCGCCCAGGTCAACGGGAGCATAGTCATATTCTTTCGCATCAGCGAAACCTTTTTCCTTCAGCTCAACGATACGAGCCATCAGGGGGTGGTTCAAGTAGAACCCGATCTCAGGATGATCGCTATAATAGTTTGCCATAATCTTTTTCTTTATTTATTTCGAGTTCTGCTTATAATACTTAATCAGCTTTGGAACTACCTCTTCTACTGTGCCAACAATCACGTAGTCGGCAATCTTGTTGATAGGGGCATCGGGATCAGAGTTCACAGAGATGATGATACCAGAGTCCTGCATACCAGCGATGTGCTGAATCTGTCCAGAGATACCACAGGCGATGTAAACCTTTGGGTGAACGGTCACACCCGTCTGACCAATCTGACGGTCGTGATCCAACCAGCCAGCATCTACAGCAGCACGAGAACCGCCAACCTCACCATGCAGCACCTTAGCTAATTGGAACAACAGGTCGAAGTTCTCCTTCGAGCCAACACCATAACCACCAGCAACAACGATAGGAGCGCCCTTCAGGTTGTGCTTAGCAGCCTCTACATGGTGATCGAGCACCTTCACAACGAAAGCCTCAGGGCTTACATACTTGCTTACCTCAGGATAAACAACCTCCTTGCGGCACTCGCCCTCATAGATAGCCTTCTGCATCACACCAGAGCGAACGGTAGCCATCTGAGGACGATGGTCGGGGTTAACGATGGTAGCTACGATGTTACCACCAAAGGCAGGACGAATCTGATAGAGCAGATTGTCGTAGTGGGTCTTGGTCTTAGCATCGTCGTAAGAACCAATCTCGAGTTCTGTGCAGTCTGCAGTCAAACCAGAGGTCAGAGATGACGATACACGGGGACCGAGGTCGCGACCAATCACAGTAGCACCCATCAAGCAAATCTGTGGCTGCTCCTCCTTGAAGAGGTTAACCAAAATATCAGTGTGAGGAGCGGAGGTGTAGGGGAACAGATCCTTAGCGTCGAAAACAAACAGCTTATCAACACCGTAAGGCAGAATCTGATCCTCGACCTTACCCTTGATGCCTGTACCAGCAACAACGGCATGAAGTTCAACACCCAGTTCATTGGCGAGCTTGCGACCCTTGGTCAGCAGCTCCTGAGATACTTCCTGTACCTGAGTACCTTCAATTTCGCAATATACAAATACGTTATTCATATCTCAATTAGCCAATAATTTTTTCTTCCAACAATTCTTTGATCATTCCCTCGATATCAGCATCAGAAGCCGTCAAAGTCTTCGACTCCTTAGCCTGGAATACGATGTTCTTGATGGCCTTCACCTTGGTAGGTGAGCCATTCAGGCCACACTGCTGTACATCGCCATCCACATCGGCCACGCTCCACTGGTTCAGTGTGAGCTCAGGGCGCTCGTCGTACAGATAGTCGTATGGTGTACCCTCGGCAGGACGCTCCATAGGACAGGTAGCGCGCTTGTACTTCATCACCAGTTTAGCGTTCTGGGGGCGACAGGGAGCAGCGCTTCCGTTAACGGTAATCACAACAGGCAGAGGAGCCTCTACAGTTTCTACACCACCGTCGATCACACGCTTGATGGTAGTTTTGCCATCCTTAACTGAGAGTACCTCCTCAGCATAAGTCACCTGGTTAAGACCCAGCTTCTGAGCCACCTGAGGACCTACCTGAGCGGTATCACCGTCGATAGCCTGACGACCACCGATTACGATGTCTACATCGCCAATCTTCTTGATGGCAGTAGCCAGCGCATAAGATGTAGCGAGGGTGTCAGCACCAGCGAAGAGACGGTCAGTGAGCAACCAACCTGTATCAGCGCCACGATAAAGTCCCTGACGGATAATCTCACCTGCACGTGGAGGACCCATCGTGAGGATTCCTACTGTTGAGCCTGGGTTCTGCTCCTTCAGGCGAAGGGCCTGCTCCAGGGCGTTCAAATCTTCTGGATTGAAGATGGCGGGCAAAGCAGCACGATTTACGGTGCCTTCGGCAGTCATTGCATCCTTACCCACATTTCGGGTGTCTGGCACTTGTTTGGCCAGAACAACAATCTTTAAAGCCATATTTATAAATAATGTGTAAAAGTGATATCCTTTTAAAAACGGCTGCAAAGGTACTACTTTTTACCCATATGGCAAAATAAATTGCACAAAATCAATCGAAATGTGCACAGATTGGGCGATTTGTGCAATAAAGATGCAAAGAAAAACGCATTTTCTTTGTTATTTCTCTCGATTTGCACTATCTTTGCAGCCGTTTTTAAGACGACGCTTTTATGACAAACGGTATCTATACAATTCTATTGCTCATTATGAGCAATGTGTTTATGACTTTCGCGTGGTATGGTCACTTGCGACTTCAGCAATCGGGTATCTCTACCAATTGGCCCTTGTATCTGGTCATTGCCTTCTCATGGATGATCGCCTTCTTCGAGTACTGTTGCCAAGTACCCGCAAACCGCATAGGTTTTGTAGACAATGGTGGCCCTTTCAATCTCGTGCAACTGAAAGTGATTCAGGAATGTATCTCGCTGGTCGTGTTTGCAGTAATCGCCAACTTTATCTTCCAGCATGAGGAGTTGCACTGGAATCATGCAGCTGCGGCCCTATGCTTAGTGGCCGCAGTCTACTTCGTGTTTATGAAACCTTAGTTTACGGTATAGGCTTATTGGCCTATATTGTTTCGTGAGGCGAAACCTTCGCTGAGGTCTTCGGTGGTGAGTTCTGTGAGTTGTTGCGTGGTAAGACCAGATTGACCTCCCAATCGATTGGCCTGTGCCTGAATACTTTTCTCGAAGACGTTACGGGCAAAGCGCGCATTACCGAAGTTTCGGTCTTTATGTGCCACGGCAAAGTCGAACTGCTCCTGCAGGTAATCCTCAGCACCAGAAGCCAGCGTGTACTGGTTCTTCTTCATGTACATCTTAAAGATTTTCACGAGTTCCTCTGGCGAATAATCAGGGAAGTCGATATAGCGATTGAAGCGCGACTGGAGTCCGGGGTTGGAATCGATAAAGCGCTTCATCTCGTTCTTGTAACCAGCGACAATGACTACGAGGCGATCGCGATAATCCTCCATGCGTTTCAGAATGGTGGAAACAGCTTCTTGTCCGTAGTCGTTGCCATTACCGCCCTCTGGGGTGAGGGCATAGGCTTCGTCGATAAAGAGCACACCATCGAGGGCTTTCATAATGACGCTATCGGTCTTTGGCCCCGTCTGACCTACATACTGACCACAGAGTCCGGCACGATCTGTCTCTACGGTATGACCTTTCTTCAGAACGCCTAAGTCTTTATAGATACGACCTACGATACGGGCCACGGTGGTTTTACCAGTACCGGGAGAGCCGTAGAAGACGAGGTGGTAAGATACCTTAGCCGTTTTCAGTCCCTGAGCCTCACGCTGTTTCTGCAACTTTACGAAGTTCGCCAACGAGCGCACTTCTTTCTTGACGGAGTTAAGACCAATCAGATTGTCGAGTTCCTCGTAAGGGTCACCCTCCAGAGGCTCGTTTACAATCACAGAGTCTTTCTTTTCCTCCTCTTTTGCAACCTGCTCGGTTTTGGTGGCATTATCATTGGTGGTCTCTTCATCATCCACGAAAATACCTATAATGATAAGTAACAGAAAAGAACTGATAGATAGGCATCCGCAACCCTTTAGAAAGCGATTGCCAGCACTCTTAAAATCGAAGTCGTTCATACTCATAGTTAATGGCATAATTGATTACTGGGTGCAAAGATACAAAAAAAATAGTTCAAACCTTCTTTTTTACGAATAAATATGATTAACTTTGCAATCTGAAAACAAAACGCTTAGTTCTACAATGAAGAAATATCTACTATTACTGGTATCCTTGACGATGACGTTAAGTGCTGTGGCTCAGGGATTTGACAACCTGCCGACCCCTGTGGAGGAGAAGGTGATTGATAACACGCCCGACTCGATAGCCAAGGCGCTGATGAATCGTCCTGCGCCAGGCTCTACGCGTCAGGGCACGAACCCTGTACTCTTTTTAATCGGCAATTCTACCATGCGCAATGGTACTATGGGCAATGGCTCTAATGGTCAGTGGGGATGGGGCTTCTTTGCCAGCAAATATTTCGATGGTCGTAAGATATCAGTCGAGAATCAAGCCCTTGGTGGCATGTCGACCCGTAATTTCTATACCGACCTTTGGCCTGCAGTACGACAGGCTTTGAAACCAGGCGACTGGGTGATTGTGAGCATTGGACATAACGACAAGGCCGACTTCTTCGATGCCAAGCGTGCCAGAGGAGTGATAGACGGTGTAGACCAAGACACAATGATCGTAGGCTTTAACGAGCGCAAGCAGATACCCGATACTGTGTATAGCTATGGCCACTACCTGCGCGATTATATCCACGATATCCGAAAGGCTGGGGCTAACCCCATTTTGATGTCGTTGACCCCTCGTGATGCCTATGGTGCTGACGGTAAGACTGTGCGTAAGCCACAAACAGGGTGGGCTTCATATATCGCAGCTGTAGAGGGTGTGCCCTTCGTCGACTTGAATGAGATTTCTGGTGCCAAACTCGATAGCTATAGCCACTGGAAAAAGAAATACCATTTCTATGGCGACCATATCCATACCTCTGCCTATGGTGCTGAGATGAATGCGCGCTCTGCTGCTGAGGGTATCTTTTATTCTGCTAATCCACTCTTGAAACCCTTGCAGGCCATGATGGTTAACGTGGCTTTGCCTGCTTATGGCGAGCATCGCGAGGAAGGTAAGCCAATGGTGTTTATCACAGGCGATTCGACTGTTAAGAACAAGGATCAAGACGAAGATGGCATGTGGGGTTGGGGCTCGCAGGCTGGCTTGATTTTCGACCCTGTCAAGATTACCTTCGAGAATGTGGCGATGGCTGGTCGCTCTACTCGTAGCTATGTGCGCGAAGGACGTTGGGAAAAAGTGTATAACGCCTTGCAACCAGGCGATTTCGTTTTGCTCCAGTTTGGTCATAACGATATATGTCCGATTAACGACCAGAAAGAGCGTGGCGTAATTCCTGGTACAGCGGATACTTGTCATGTGTATCAGATGGAGAAGGATGGGCGCTTCGAACTGGTTTACAGCTTCGGTTGGTATCTTAAGAAGATGATCGACGATACGCGCGAGAAGGGTGCCACACCTATCTTATTATCATTAACGCCTCGCAACGAGTGGCCAGGTGGTAAGATAGAACGTCGTAATGACAGCTATGGCAAGTGGTATCGTGAGGTGGTAGAGGAAACGGGTGTTACTTTTGTCGATGTGCATAATATCTCTGCCGATTTCCTCGACAAGAAATTCGCGTCGAAAAATGAAGCCAAGAGCAAGTCCAAGGCCTCGAAATATTTTAATCACGACCATACGCATACCTCAAAGATAGGCGCTCAGATGAATGCCCGCAGTGTGGCTAAAGGTCTGAGAGACATCAAATCAGAATTAGCGAATTACCTTAGGAAGTGATAGACAGAGCGACGATAGATAAAATCATGGACGCCACGAACATTGTTGACGTGGTTGGCGAGTTTGTGACGCTTCGCAAAGCAGGTGTCAACTACAAAGGCTTGTGTCCTTTCCATGACGATACCACACCATCGTTTATGGTATCGCCAGCGAAACAAATCTGTCACTGCTTTGCTTGTGGTGAGGGTGGTAATGCTGTCAACTTCCTGATGAAGCACGAGCAGATAACCTATCCTGAGGCGCTGCGATGGTTGGCTAAGAAATACAATATCGAGATTCAGGAAAAAGAACTTACCGATGAGGAGAAACAGCAGCAGAATGATCGTGAGTCGATGTTCATCGTGAACGAGTGGGCGATGAATCATTTTCACGACCTGCTGAAGAACGATCCAGATGGTATCGCCATCGGTAAACAGTACTTCCGTAGTCGTGGTATTCGTGATGATATCATCGAGAAATTTAATCTGGGCTATGCCTTGCCCAAGCGCGATGCCCTGGCTTTGGCCGCAAAGAAAGCTGGCTACAAAGACGAATTTCTTGTGAAAACTGGCTTGTGCATCGAAAACGATAAAGGTATCTACGATCGCTATGCTGGGCGCGTGATTTTCCCTTGGTTGAATGTCAGCGGTAAGGTGGTGGCGTTTGGTGGTAGATTGCTCGATTCACGCACCAAGGGCGTGCAACAGAAATATGTTAATTCTCCCGACTCTGAAATCTATCATAAGGAGCGCGAGCTCTATGGCTTGTATCAAGCCAAGAAAATGATAGCCAAGGAAGATCGTGTGTATATGGTAGAGGGCTATACCGATGTGATCGCCATGCACCAGTGTGGCATCGAAAACGTGGTGGCCAATAGTGGTACGGCCCTTTCTCTTCACCAGATAAAGTTGCTTCGTCGCTTTACGCAGAACATCACCTTATTATATGATGGCGATGAGGCTGGTATCCATGCTGCCATGCGAGGAACCGATATGTTGCTGGCAGAGGGTATGAACATCAAGGTGCTGCTTTTGCCAGATGGTGATGACCCCGACTCGTTTGCCCGCAAGCATACAGCTACTGAGTTTAAGGATTATATCGAGCAGAATGCCACCGACTTTATCACCTTTAAGATACGCCAGACAGTAGAGAACGTTACCGACCCCGTTAAACGCTCTGAAGCCATCGGTGGTATCGTAAAGAGTATATCGGTGATTCCTGATCAGATACTCCGTTCTACCTATCTTAGTGAACTCTCGCAACGCATGGGCATTAAAGAGCAAACCCTGCTCAACTCGATGAACGGCATGATTCGAAAAGACATCGAGGAGAAAACGAAGGAGACAGAGCGTGAACAGGCCAAAGAACCACAACCGCAGGAGTTTATAGGCATACATAGTATAGATGATCGCACGCGCGAAGTCGAGCGATTGCTCATTCAGTCGGTGGTAAGAAATGGCGAGAAGGTGATTTTCGATAATGTGGAAACAGAAGATGGCGGTGCGACCAATCTTACCGTGGCCCAATACGTGGCCTACGACCTGGGACAAGACGGACTAACTTTCCACGACGACCTTTACAATCAGATACTTCAAGAAGCTGTTACGCATAGTGGCGAAGCAGACTTTAAGGCTGAAAGCTACTTTATGCAGCATCCGGATATACAGATCAGTTCGTTAGCCGCAAAGTTGGCTATTGATCGTCATCAACTTAGCAAAACTTTCCAACTGAAGGAGCGTGATGGTGGACTGAAGCAACACGTACTCCACTTGGTGCTCGACCTGAGGCGTGACATTGTGGATAAGCGTCTGAAAGAAATTCAGCAAGAACTGAAAACGGTGGGCGACGATAAGGACAAGATGAAAAAACTGCTTGAGGATTATCGCGACACCCAGCAATTGCGCGACGCACTGGCAAAACAATTAGGGCATGACTTAGTAGGATAAACAATGGGTTGGCTGAACATCATATATGTCGTTTATAAGATCATCGTCATCGTGGCCGTGATTCATGTAATTCTCGACAATCGCCAACCTGCTAAAACGATGGCCTGGACCATGGTGATCTATTTTGTGCCTGTAGTGGGCATCGTGTTTTATCTGTTTTTTGGCATTAACACCCGAAGGGAGCGTTACGTCAGCGATCGCTCTATGAATCAGTTGACCAAACGTTCGATGCTGGAGTTTGCTGAACAGCAGAATCTGCAATTGCCCGAGAAGCACAAGCCCTTGATCGACCTTTTCATCAACCAGAATCTCTCCCTGCCGTTTAAAGATAACCAGGTAGATATCCTTACCGATGGTTATCAGTTTGTCCATCATCTGCTCGCTGATATCCATCAGGCAAAGAACCATATCCATATCGATATGTATATCATAGCCGATGATGCCTTGGGCAGACTGATAGCCGATGCTTTAATCGACAAGGCGCGCGAGGGGATAGAAGTGCGACTGATTTACGATGATGTGGGTTGCTGGAACGTGAAGCACCATTTCTTTGAGCGCATGCGCGAAGAGGGTATCGAGGTACGTTCGTTTATGCCCGTTAGGTTCCCTTCATTTACGAGTAAGGTGAACTATCGCAACCACCGCAAGATTATCGTTGTTGATGGTCAGGTAGGCTATATCGGTGGTATGAATTTCGCCTTACGCTATGTGAAGGGTACAGGTAAAATGCCTTGGCGCGATACCATGCTGCGTGTAAGGGGTGGGGCAGTGTACGCTTTGCAACGCTCGTTCCTCATGGATTGGTACTTTGTAGATCGTACGTTGCTCTCTGATCGTAAGTATTATCCAGATAATCTATCAGTTGCTCCCAATGACTGTTTGGCGCAGGTGGTAACGAGTGCTCCCGTTACGCCCTATCCTGAAATCATGCAGGGTTATGTGCGTATTATCATGGGTGCCAAGAATTACCTGTATCTCGAAACGCCCTATTTTCTACCCAACGAATCTGTACTCTTTGCCCTGAAGACAGCTGCGATGGCTGGTGTCGATGTCAGGGTGATTTGTCCGCGAAAGAGCGATGCCAAGTTTGTAGAGTGGGCTAGTCGCAGCTATCTGCGCGAGGTGATGGAGGCAGGTGTGACGGTTATGCTTTACGAGGCAGGCTTCCTCCATTCCAAGCTTTTGGTGTGTGATGATTCCGTATCTACTTGTGGCTCTACGAATGTCGATTTCAGGAGCTTCGATAATAATTTCGAAGCTAATATCTTCTTCTATGATCAGGATTTTGCTTTGCGCGTAAAAGAAGTTTTTTTGAAAGATGAGGCTCAATCAGTAGCACTGAAAGATACGCCTGAATGGATGAGTCGTAAGATTATTACGCGCTTGTGGGAGAGTCTTACTCGAATGCTTTCTCCGTTGTTCTGAAAATCGAGAAGTTTACGCTTCCATAACTGCGATGCTCTACAAAGTGAGGATCGTCAGAAAAGTTGTAGTCCTTACCATGCTCAAACACAAATACACCATCTTCTTTTAGCAGTTGCTTCTCAAAGATGAGTGTGGGGATGGTGGGCAGTTCTTTCAGTGCGTATGGAGGGTCGGCAAAAATGAAGTCAAACTGCATCTTACACGACTTGATAAAGCGGAAAACATCGCCACGAAGCGGGGTAACAACGGGTGTTCCCAGCTTTTTCAAACATTCATGGATAAAACGATGGTGGTCTCTGTCTGCTTCGATGCTATATACGCTCTTACACCCACGAGAAGCCAATTCGAGCGAAATGCTGCCAGTACCAGAAAAAAGGTCGAGTGCGGTGGCATCTTCGAAGTCAATATAGCTGTTGAGCACATTGAAGATATTCTCCTTGGCAAAATCCGTGGTAGGTCTTGCCTTAAAACTTCTTGGAATATCGAAGTGCCTTCCTTTATATTGTCCTGTGATGATTCTCATCTTCCTTTTACTAAGAGTGTCATGAGGTCGTAAGGCAATCCCTCTACCTTCGTAGCAGGTGCCTGTAAGAAATCAGCCTCAGGATTAATGATATACGCATTTTGCAGATAGCGCTTCAGTTCTTTGATGAGTGCGTCCTGCTCTGGGAAATCGCCCACGATATGCAGCTCGTCGTGCTCTGCCTCCAGTCTTAATTGCTTCCATACGTAAAGCAGAAAATAGAGTGCATCGTTAGTATGTGTGGTTTCAAATGTGTTGCAGAACTTAAAGCGGTTTTGCTGGAAACTGAAAATACTGAGCGACTTGCCGTGGAAGTAGCCATACAGTTTGCTGCGATGGCCCGTAAAGCTACGCTGATGCAAGTGTTGCCATACGGGCAGCATGGCCAGAATAAACTGCACCTCGTCGAAGCGGTCAGTAATCACACCATGTAAATCTTTGTTGATTGCAAACAGACAAACTGCCTTCAGGTTGGGCAACACATTATATAAAATAATACGCTTTTCCTCTTTTACGGGGAAAGAGTAATTATAAGTAGCATCCATCTCACTTTCTTCGAACTGTTCAATGGGCACTAGTATTGATGGTGTGTCAAGTAGAACTTGAACAGAGCGGATCTCTGTAGGTACGATGTCACTTTTAAAGGCCTCGCGCATGTTCACGGCCATCGTTACGCCACTCTTCGCTACAAAGGGCTCGAAAATGATGGGGCGCTGCTTGTTGGTAGCGTCCTGCTGGGTAAAGGAAAGCGAGTGCTTTCCAATACGGATAATCATCTTACTCTGTTTGTCGTTTATTTGCATATCGGGTGCAAAGGTAATAAAAAAAATCATTTTCATTCTTCCATTCTTTCATTTTTTAATTTTTATTATTACCTTTGTAAGCGATATGATTAGTGATGAACTGAAATATAGGATTAATCAGTCGCTTGGTCTAGAACCTACTGCAGAACAAGCACATGCTATCGAGGTGTTCTCGATGTTTCTTTCAGATAGGCACGAACATGTGGTGATGATTCTGCGTGGGTCAGCTGGTACGGGTAAAACGACGCTGGCTGGTGCTATCGTCAAGGCCCTGGTCTCTTTGAAACAGAAGATGATTCTGATGGCGCCAACGGGTCGTGCTGCAAAAGTGTTCTCGCTCAATGCTGGTCATCCTGCTTATACCATTCATCGTCGTATCTATCGTCAGAAGTCTGCAGGTGACCTGTCTTCATTCAGTCTGAACGATAATCTTAATCGCGATACATTGTTCCTAGTTGATGAGGCCTCAATGATAGCTAACCAAGGCTATGGTGAATCGTCCTTTGGAAGCGGTTTCTTACTCGATGACCTGATGCGCTTCGTATATAATGGTCAGAATTGTCGCATGGTACTTATTGGCGATAAAGCCCAGTTGCCTCCAGTAGGTGAAGATGAGAGTCCTGCGCTCATGGCTGATGTGTTGCGAGGTTATGGTATGAAGGTCTATGAGTGCGACCTTAATCAAGTGCTCCGTCAGAGTGAATTCTCAGGCATCCTTTGGAATGCCACGCAAATAAGAAGTATTCTCCTTTCTCCTTCCTCCTTCCATCTTCCACGTATAAAATTCCAGGGCTTTGCGGATATCCAGATTGTCCCTGGCGACGAACTCATCGAATCGCTCTCTAGTAGCTATAGCCATGTGGGCATGGACGAAACGATGGTCATCACCCGAAGTAACAAGCGTGCCAATATCTATAATCAGGGCATTCGCAATACCGTGCTCGATCGTGAAGACGAACTCTGTCGTGGCGATCTTCTGATGATTGTGAAGAATAACTATTACTGGACTGAAGGTGAAAAGGATATCGCCTTCATCGCCAATGGCGATCGTGCCGTTGTTCAGCGTGTGCGTCATGTCCATGAGCAATATGGCTTCCGCTTTGCCGATGTTACAATGCAGTTTCCTGACTACGATGATTACGAGCTCACTGCTACCGTTGTCCTCGATTCACTCACTACCGAGGCCCCTGCGCTCACCCACGATCAGCAAGAGCAACTCTACAATGCCGTGCTCGAAGATTATGCTGATATCCCTTACAAGGCTGATCGCATAAAAAAACTGAAGAGCGATCGTTATTACAATGCTCTTCAGATTAAGTTTGCTTATGCTGTAACATGTCATAAGGCTCAAGGCGGTCAATGGTCGTACGTTTATCTCGATCAAGGCTATATGACTGATGAAATGCTCAGTGCCGATTATATCCACTGGCTTTATACAGCCTTCACCCGTGCCACCGAAAAACTCTACCTCGTTAACTGGCCTAAGACTCAAGTACTTTAGTATGTCATCTTTGGCTCCAGCTCTTTGGCCTGGTCAACCATCTTCTGAATTTCAGAAACGGCAGGCACACGTCCGCAGATGTTGAACTGCTCATTAATCTCTACGAGTTTAGGCTGCAAGTTCTCGGCTACACGATGACGGAACTCCTTTACGGTGTCAACACCTGCCTTTTCGAGCAACTCGGCAAACTGAGGGCCTACACCATTGATACGGAAAAGATCAGCGTGGTTGGTCCAACGAAGAATCAGTTTCTCGCTGATACCTGTAGCCTCAGCCAACTCTTTACGTCCTTTAGGAGCAGCACACTTCTCGAGCAACTCGCTTACCTTGTTGATACCTGCGGCAACCAACTTCTCTGCATAAACGTCGCCTACACCTTCGATGTCGATAATTTTGTAATCCATAATCTTAAAAGTTTTAGTGATTGATAAATGGTTTCGTGCTGCAAAAATAGATAAAATATTTGAGAAATGCAATATTTTTAGTATTTTTTTGTATCTTTGCACGAAAATCGTAAATTGTAAATTTCATGATGATTGTCTTATATATATTAATAGGTGTTGTGGTAGGGGCCATAGTGCTCTATCTGCTGATGGACCGTAAAATGGATGCACTCCGTATAGAGGGCGGTAAAAAGGCTATCGAACTCTCAATGAAGGGGGAACAACTAGCTGAGGCAACAAGTCGTGTGCGTCATCTGGAGGAAGAAAATAAATCACTCCATGCTAGGGCAGAGAGCCAGAGTAGGGAACTGGAACTGGTAAGGCAACAGATAGATACGATTAAAGACGAAAAACAAGAGGAGCAGAAAAAGCGCGATGCCCAGTTTATGACTATGGCGCAACAGGTACTTGAACAGAGCGCTACGAAACTGAAAGAGCAGAATAAAGAGACGATGACGGGTATTACCCAACCCCTGAAAGACGCCATGGAGAATATGCAGAAGGCCATCAACGAAAGTCAGAAAGATGGAGCTGCTCGCTCAGCCTCGTTTAGGGAACAGATACAACAGATGTTACAGCAGACCCAGCAGTTGGGCGAAAAGACGGATAGCCTCACGAACGTATTGCGCAGAGACAATAAGGTAAGTGGCAACATGGGTGAGATTATCCTTGGTGACTTATTAGCTAGTCAGGGTTTGACGGAAGGTATCCACTACGAAGTACAGGCGCGCCTTCGCGATGAACTTGGACGCCCACTAAAGCATGACGAGACGGGCAAGGAAATGCAGCCCGATGTGATTCTACATTATCCGCAAGGACAGGATGCTATCGTCGATTCGAAAGTGTCGCTCGTGGCTTACGAAAAATATGTAAATGCTGAGGAACCTGAAGAGAAAGAACGCTACCTGCAGGAGCATATCAAGAGCGTGCGGAGCCATGTGAACGAGTTGGCGCGCAAGGATTACTCAAAGTATATTAAGAATGGTCGCGAGACGGTGGATTTCGTGATTATGTTTGTGCCCTTCGAATCGTCGTTGCAGTTGGCTTTGGCCAACGATCCTACACTCTGGCGCGAAGCCTTTGAGAAGAAGGTATTTGTTACGGGCGAGCAGAATCTGCTGGGTATCCTCCACATGATTCATATCGCGTGGGTGCAGAATCAGCAGGCTGAGAATCAGGAAAAAGTGTTTGGCTTGGCTGAGCAGCTATTGGATCGTCTAGGTGACTTCGTACAACGCTATAATGACCTTGGTGAGAAACTACGTAAGGCTCAGGATGCTTACGATAATGCGAATAATAAACTGATTAGCGGACGACAGAGCGTGGCACAGAAAGGTCGCGAGTTGGTAGACCTTGGTGCGAAGGAGAATGCAAATAGAAAGATACCAATGCCTGAAATAGGATTGGAGTAGTATATAACGGATAGTTTATAGTTATGATTACTTTGGTGTCGGAGAATATATGGGATTTTGACCTCTCAGTAACATTAGCTGAGATTTCTGAGCAACGGAGAGAACAGGCACTGAAGTTTAAGTTTGAGCAGGGTCAGCGTCTCTGTGTGCTGGCTTATCAGTTACTGAAACAGGGCTTGCGCGAGGCGTATGGCATCACAGAGAATCCTATTTTTACTTATAATGAGCATGGCAAACCCTCCATCGTAGGCCATCCTGATATCTTTTTCAATCTAAGCCATTGTAAAGAGGCTGTTATCTGTGTCATCAGCGATCAACCTGTTGGTGTGGATGTAGAGAGCATTCGTGAGTATAAAGACAGTTTGGTTAATTATACGATGAACGAGGCTGAAATTGCAGAGATTCAGCAGGCTGAAAATCCTGCATCGCGTTTTATCCGATTGTGGACGATGAAAGAGGCTACGATGAAGTTGATGGGTACTGGTATCAGTAATGATATGAAAACGGTGATTGATACCACCAAATATAAATATACCACTGTCGATAAACAGCGGTATATCTATACAATATGTGAGAATCTTATTTAATCAGATTCCCAAGAATATCACGTGTGAGTTCTTTGGTAATAGTGCGTGTGGCAGCACTTGTGGCATTTTTGGCTACACGACCAGTGGTTGAAGTCTTCGACTTAGTCTTCTTACCCGTTACCTTATCGCTGACGTAAGTGCCGAGGATTGTGGCGAGGGTAGAGGTAACAGCTGTGAGAACAGCTTTTAGCACTTTCGACATCATGCCAGGTTTCTTCTTTTCAGCCTTGGCTTCTTCTGCTGGCTTTGGAACAGCAATCTCAGCCTCTTCTTGTTCACGCTCTGCCAATTGCTTTTCAGCATCTGCCACCAATACTTCGAAGGCACTTTCGCGATCTATTGGCGTGTCGTATTTGCCATACACACGACTCTGCTTAATGATATCCAGTCGTTGCCCCTCTGTTACGGCTCCAATCTGAGAGAGTGGGAACAGAATTTTGGCACGCTCTACGATGCTGGGAGCACCTTTCTCGTCGAGGAAACTAACAAGGGCTTCACCTGTTTCGAGGTTCATGATGGCCTCATCGGTCTTGAAAGCTGGGTTCGGACGGAAAGTATCTGCTGCTGTCTTAACGGCCTTCTGGTCTTTTGGTGTATATGCGCGAAGGGCGTGCTGAACACGGTTTCCAAGTTGACCAAGGATGTTTTCTGGAATATCGGTTGGACTCTGGGTGATGAAATATATACCCACGCCTTTAGAGCGAATCAGACGAATCACTTGCTCTATCTTGTCGAGCAGGGCCTTGCTGGTGCCATCGAAGAGCATGTGAGCCTCGTCGAAGAAGAATACAAGCTTTGGCAATGGCAGGTCACCTACTTCTGGCAGGGTAGAGTAGAGTTCACTCAAAAGCCACAAGAGGAAAGTAGAGTAGAGCTTGGGTTGCATCATCAGCTTATCTGCTGCGAGTACGTTCATCACGCCCTTGCCACCTTCTGTCTGCATAAGGTCGTAAATGTCAAAAGCAGGCTCTCCAAAGAACTTGTCTGCTCCTTGATTCTCGAGTTGTAAGAGTGAACGTTGGATGGCGCCAACAGTAGCGGTTGAGATATTGCCATACTTGGTAGTGTACTCCTTGGCATGCTGCGATACCCAGTCGAGCATAGCGCGCAGGTCTTTTAGGTCGAGTAAGAGCAAACCACGCTCGTCAGCGATGCGGAACACGATATTGAGTACACCATCCTGTGTCTCGTTCAGTTGCATCAGGCGCGACAGAAGCTGAGGACCCATCTGTGAGATAGTAGCACGCATGGGGTGGCCCTGCTCACCAAATACATCGAAGAAACGAACAGGACAGCTTTGGAACTCAGGATTCTCGATGCCGAATTCGGGCATGCGCTTCTCAATAAAACCACTCAGTTTTCCCACTTGGGAGATACCAGAGAGGTCACCTTTCATATCGGCCATAAAGCATGGTACACCAGCCTGACAGAATGTTTCAGCCATTACCTGAAGGGTGACGGTTTTTCCAGTACCTGTAGCACCTGCTATCAATCCATGGCGGTTGGCCATTTTACCTGTGATACTCAGCGCACCATTAGCGCAGTGGGCAATGTAAAGTCCTCTTTCTTTGTCGTACATAGTAGTTCGGTTTTTAGTGAAAAAGGCTTCCCCAGCGGGAAGCCTTCATATCTTCTTAATTATACTTTAAAATCTGTCCAGGCATCAAGCGGATTTTCTTGCCGATACGATTCAGCTTGCAGAGCTTATCCACTGTGGTGTGGCACTTTCGGGCGATGGATTGCAGGGTCTCACCTTTCTTAACCTTGTGGAAATGAACCTCTGGTGTAAACGATGCTGCAGGGGCTGCAATGGCCAGTTCTGAATCATCGTCGAAATCATCGCCATCGAAACGGCTATTGCTTATACCACCAGCATTGGCACCACGCAGGCGAGTAGCCTGAGCTGACTCTGCTGCATATTTGTTGCGATGATAGGTGTAGAAATCGCCTGTTACGTCCTGATTACGGAAGTCGAACATCAAAGCTGGGTTCAAAGCGATACCACAGATACGGGTTTCGAAGTGGAGATGAGAACCTGTACTACGACCTGTGTTTCCACCCAGTCCGATAGGATCGCCAGCCTTTACCTCTTCGTTTTCGCTAACTAGTTGCTTTGACATGTGGCCATAATAGGTTTCCAAACCATTGTAGTGGCGAATAACCACATACTTACCATAGCCTCTTGGTTCGTATTTTACGATACGTACCTTACCGCTGAAAGCTGCACGGATGGTATCGCCAATATATACCTTAATATCAAGACCTTTATGCTGGCGTCCCCAGCGTGCACCGAAGTTAGAGGTTACCACACGACTATCTGTAGGCATGCAGAAACCACGGAGATCTACTGTTGTTTCATCGGGGATGATATTACCCTGATAGTGGGTAAGGACATTGTCCCACTCCTCATAGAGATCACCAGAGGGATTCTCATATATTTCTTGTTCAATCAGTCTGTTGAGTGCAATTGAATCAACAGCCTTCATTTTGCGATCTACGGGAGCCTGACGTGCTAACAAATCCTGACCCTGTGATGGGAGGGAAGTGAACGACATCAATGCTAATATAAATGTTGCCTTAAGAGAATTCTTTATCATACTTTTGGTTCCAGTTTGAGCTATTTAAAGCATAAATTCGCTGCAAAGGTATGAATAATATTTTAAAAACGTGCAGAAAGGTGCATAAAATCTGTATGTATTAACATAGTTTAGTGGTATTTTAACACTTTAATTGTATGCGCACACGAAAAAGTCTGTATGCGTACACGCTAGGAAATGGCAGCCCAGTTGATGTTCGTTTTGCGTAATTGACGTAATCTGTTCCACAAAACGGCATACTTTTGCGAGGTACAGTCAGGGTCTTCTTCGATGATCTTTTGAGCCTCATCACGCGCCATTTGCACAAGCTGTCCGTCGCGTGCAATATCGGCTATTTTCAGGTCGAAAGCCATGCCACTTTGTTGGGTACCTTCCAGATCGCCAGGGCCACGGAGCTTCAGGTCTGCCTCTGCAATACGGAAGCCGTCGTTGGTATCGCACATGATATCGATGCGCTTGCGGGTGTCTTCACTCAACTTGAAAGGCGTCACCAAAATACAGAAGCTCTGATCGGCGCCTCTGCCTACACGACCTCTAAGCTGGTGGAGCTGTGAGAGTCCGAAACGCTGGGCTTCGAGGATGACCATCACAGAAGCGTTGGGCACATTCACGCCTACCTCAATAACGGTCGTGGCCACGAGTATCTGTGTTTCGCCACTCACGAATCGTTGCATTTCTTCTTCTTTCTCCTTGGGTTTCATCTTACCATGCACCTTACTAAGACGAAACTCTGGGAAGGCTTGTTTCAGTACCTCGTAGCCATCCTCCAGATTCTTCAGGTCGCTCTTCTCGCTTTCTTCAATGAGTGGGAAAACGATGTACACTTGTCGTCCTTCACGGATTTGTTGACGGATACCATCGTAGAGCGAGGTCATACGAGAGTCAAATACGTGTGTGGTACGAACGGGCTTACGACCAGGAGGCAATTCATCGATGATACTTACGTCAAGATCGCCATAGAGCGTCATAGCGAGTGTACGTGGAATGGGCGTCGCTGTCATCACCAAAACATGGGGTGGATTAGTGCTTTTGCTCCAAAGTTTCGCGCGCTGAGCCACACCAAAGCGATGCTGTTCGTCGACCACCACAAACCCCAGACGGGCAAAATGGACAGTATCTTCAATCACAGCATGGGTGCCTACGAGGATATGGATGGTGCCATCGAGCAGACCTTCAAGAACTTCCTCGCGACGTTTGCCCTTTACGATACCCGTAAGCAAGGCGACGCGGATGTCCATATCTTTCAGAAAACCCATAATGGTCTGCAAGTGCTGCTCTGCGAGGATTTCCGTGGGGGCCATGATGCAGGCCTGGTACCCATTGTCGATGGCAATGAGCATCGACATGAGCGCTACCAATGTCTTTCCAGAACCTACATCGCCTTGTAGCAAACGGTTCATCTGCCGCCCACTACCCATGTCCTTGCGTATCTCGCGAATCACCCGTTTCTGGGCTCCTGTCAGTGGGAAGGGCAGGTAGTTATGATAGAAAGTATTAAACACCTCGCCCACTTGCGAGAATACGTAGCCTCGATATTTGCGCCTTTGGTCACTGGCATATCTTACGATGTTGAGTTGTACGAAGAAAAGTTCTTCGAACTTCAGTCTTACTCTGGCGCGTTCCAGTTCCTTGGCTTGTTGAGGATAATGCACAATGCGAAATGCCTCGTCGCGACTCATGAGATGAAGGGCCTGAGTCATGAATTCTGGCAGGGTCTCTGATAAGGGAGGAAGTTTTTCGATAAGCGTCTTGGTGAGTCGCTCGATAGCCCGCGAGTTCAACCCGCTTTTCTTCATCTTCTCCGTCGTGTTATAATAAGGTTGTAGCCCCATTGTCGAGAGGTCTACCTTAGCAACATCGTCTAAATCGGGGTGGGTAAAGTTGATGCGGTTATTAAAGACGGTAGGCTTTCCGAAAACCAGATACTCTGTACCTATTTTGTAATTTTGTTTAGCGTATTTTCCGCCATTAAACCATGTCAAGTCGCAGATGCCAGTTCCATCGGTAAAGTGAGCCACCACGCGCTCCTTCCGTGCACCCATCGGGAAAGTCTCGAAACTTAGAATCTTGCCTACTACCTGCACAAAGGGCATGTCGCCAGTCAGTTCGTGGATGGTGTATACTTTCGAGCGATCTACGTATTTATAAGGATAGTATTCCAACAGGTCACCATAGGTCTCGATGCCAAGTTCGTTGCTCAGCATCTTCTTGCGGTTAGGGCCTACCCCTGGCAAGTACTTGATGTCCTGACTGAGAATATCCATTCTTAGCTTATGGTTTACAGAGTGCTTCTGCCACGATGATGTCGTAGGGTGTCGTTATCTTAATATTCTCGCGATTGCCTTCTACGAGGGTAATAGCGTGGCCATAACTCTCTACTACAGAAGCATCATCGGTAAAGCCGTCATTGTAAGGTTGACGATTGGCAGCCTTCAACAATTGGATATCAAAAGTTTGTGGGGTCTGTACGAGACGATACTGGTCGCGAGGCACTGTAATGGAGCCTTCTGACTTGAGTTGTCTTACCGTTTCTACCACAGGAATGACTGGGATAACTGCTTTCTTAGTGCGCGCTGTATCATAGCAATTGAGAATCACGTCGATGCTGGGAAAGGGGCGTACGCCATCATGCACACCTACTACACCCTCTGCATCATCTGGAACCAGCGCTAAACCATTCTGTACAGAGTGGAAACGAGTTTGGCCACCGTTAGCCAACTGATAATCCACCTTGAAATCATACTGCTTGCAAAGCTGTTTCCAGTAATCCTGTTGTGCCTCTGGTAGCACGAGTACGATCTGTAGCGTACTCGAGTACGCCCTGAAGCGTTCTAGGGTGCGCATGAGTACAGGCTTGCCTGCGATGGGCAGAAACTGCTTGGGGATATCGCTCCCCATGCGCAAGCCTTTGCCCCCTGCTACAATGATTACGTAGTCCATCAGCGAGCCATCAGGTGTTTGAAACGCATGCCCTCAGCAATCTGGTCTGAGGTCTGCTTGTCTACTAACTGTGTCAATAGTTCGTAAGCATAGGGGAATGCAGCTGCAGGACCCTCTGCGGTGGTGACATTTCCGTCTACCGTTACGAGGTCAGCTGTGTATTCTGCCTTCGTGAGCATTTTCTCGAAGCCTGGGTAACAAGTGACTTTCTTGCCATCGAGAATACCCAGTTGCGCCAGAACCACAGCAGGCGCAGCACAGATAGCAGACACCTTCTTACCAGCGGCAAACTGAGCCTTTACAGCCTCGCATACCCCCTCGTGGGCAAAGAGATTGCTCGCTCCTGGCATACCACCAGGCAACATCAGCAGATCGGCATCGCTATAGTTGGCTTCATCGAACATGATATCAGCGCAAATATTAACACCATGGGCTGACTCTACCATCACATCAGGGTTGGTACTAACCGTTAACACTTCTACACCACCACGGCGCAATACATCTACTGGAATCAGAGCCTCTACATCCTCGAAGCCATCTGCTAAGAATACATAAACTTTTGCCATAATCTTATCAATTTTAGGATTTCTGATTGCAAAGATACGAAATAAAAATGAAAAAATCATTCTTTCATTCTTTCATTCTTTCATTTTTTGTTATTTTTGCACCCAAAAGCAGAAATTATGGTACATCGGAAAATGAGATTTGCCCTTTTTGGTAATATCTATCAAACCAAGAAGTCGGCTTCGATTCAGAAAGTGCTCGCCTGTCTTTATGAGCGAGGTGCTGAGTTGTATGTGGATATGGAATATTACTATTTCCTGAAAGACAACCAGCGCATTAACGTGAATGCCACGAAGGTGTTTACGGGTGATGACTTCGATGCTGATATCGTGATTTCAATGGGTGGCGATGGTACTTTCCTGAAAGCTGCGAGTAGGGTGTGCGAAAAGATGATTCCCATCGTAGGCGTGAACATGGGACGCCTGGGATTTCTGGCCGATGTGAGCCCCAGCGATATCGAGAAATGTGTGGATGCCCTTTACGAAGAGGACTTTTCGATAGAAGATCGTGCACTGATTCAGGTAACGACTGATGGTGAAACGCTCGAAGGGTATAATTGTGCCCTCAACGATGTGGCCATCCTGAAACGCGACACGGCATCGATGATTTCTATCCGTGCTTCCGTCAACGGCGAATATCTTACTACCTATCAGGCTGACGGACTGGTCATCAGCACACCTACAGGTTCTACAGCTTATTCCCTCTCGAATGGTGGCCCGATTATCGTTCCTGGTACCAAGGTGTTTTCCATGACGGCTGTAGCTCCACACTCTATGAATGTGCGACCCATCGTGCTTTCTGATTCTTCAGAGATTAGTCTGACGGTAGAAAGTCGTAGCCATAATTTCTTGGTTGCCATCGATGGTCGTTCTGAGAAATGTAAGGAGGGTACGAAACTGACACTTCGACGTGCGCCTTACGATGTAAAAGTGGTAAAGCGTAGCGACCAGCGATATTTTACAACTTTGCGCGAAAAGATGATGTGGGGGGCTGATTTGAGATAGTCCCCTATTTTTATAAAAAGATGTTCGCGCGAGGCGGAATCCTTAAACAGTGTTAAAGAATTGAAGATTTCTTCCAAAAAATTTGGAGGGAAGCGATAATAGTCTTACTTTTGCAGTGTACTATTAAAGTGGTACACTATTACAGAAGACAAAACGTTAAACATTAAACATTAAAATATATGATTGAAGTAAACAACATCAGCTTTAAGTACGCAGGTCAGAAGAACCTGGTATTCGATGATTTCAGTTTGAAGCTGGAGCAGGACAATATTTATGGTCTGCTGGGAAAGAACGGTACTGGTAAGAGCACGTTGCTTTATCTGATTAGTGGTCTGTTGCGCCCAAAGAAGGGTAGCGTTAGTTTTGATGGCGTCGAGACCAAGCTTCGCCAACCAGAAACCCTGAGCGAGATTTTCATCGTGCCTGAGGAGTTCGATTTGCCAGCAATGTCTCTAGATCAGTATGTAAAGATCAACGAGCCTTTCTACCCTCGCTTTAGTCGTGAGGTGCTTGAGGCATGTCTGAAGGATTTCGAACTCACTACTGATTTGAAGCCTAATGCCCTTTCGATGGGACAAAAGAAGAAGGTGTTCATGAGCTTCGCCCTCGCTGCCAATACCAAGCTGTTGCTGATGGACGAGCCAACCAATGGCCTCGACATTCCCTCGAAGAGTCAGTTCCGCAAGGTGGTGTCACAGTATATGACAGAGGATCGCACGCTGATTATCTCTACCCATCAGGTACACGATGTAGAGTCGCTTTTAGACCATATCCTGATTCTCTCGCCACAGAAATTGTTGCTGAATGCCTCGGTTGCTGATATTCAGGATAAGTATACCTTCGAGTATCGCACCCCTAGCGAGATGGACGATGTGCTCTATGCAGAGCCTTCGCTTCAGGGCAATGCTGTGATTGCGCCTCGCAAGGCCGATAGCCCAGAGACTCAGGTAAATCTCGAATTGCTGTTCAACGCTGTAACCCAAGGTAAATTATGATACAATTCAATATAAACCGGTTTGGCAAGCTGGCGAAGTGGTCTCTCACAAACGATAAAGACTACCTCGTAAGGACTTTCCTTCAGGTGCTTGCTGTTCAAACGCTGATGTTCCTGCTCTTTACCACAGGTTTCATCATGGTGAACGGTCATCATCAGAACTATTTCTCTTGTGCGTTCCTCAGCATCATGTTTTTTGTATTTCTTGTTTTGATAGGTCCGTCAACGATGTTCAACAGCATGAAGAGCAAGCACGATATGCAATCACTCTTTCTGCTCCCGGCATCTAACCTTGAGAAGTATCTGATACGCTATTGCTCTTGGATAGTTCTCATCCCCATTATTATAGCAGCTTCTTTCTTTGCTGATCTGATTCAGTATGTGGTAAACTGGCTATTGGGGCATGATAAGACGATGCTCGTAGCTTCAAAGATAATCTATCTGCTTGGTGAAAATACAGTTGTGTCGCCGAGATTGATTAATTCGTTGCTGGTAGTTGCTTTGTGGATTAACTCTTGGTATGCACTTGGAGGAACCTTCTTCCGCTCGCGCAAATATGCCTGGATTCTTTGCACGCTGTCTCTTATCGTGCTTGGTATGATTCTGTTCTGGGTAATGCCTTCTAACGTCCATTTTGAGATTAACGACCGTACTGATACGCTGACGATCGTCATCATTGATGCCATCTATCTCGCTTTGGTAATGCTTAACTTCTGGTTGTCATTCAAGTGCTTCTGTCGCACTCAGAATATTGGTAGGATTATAAACATTTGAGGATTATGAATAGTTTTAGCATAAAAAGATTTTGGAAGACCTTCTGCTGGATTATGAGCGTCGACTTTCGTAATCTGATGATATGGGCATCTGGCTTTACGCTGGGTATCTTCATTGGAGAGTTGTTGTTCTTGATGTTTAACAATATTGGTGGCGTTAGCGAGGGTTGGATTACTTCTACGGCAAACTTCTTTGTTGTATTCGTCATTATTGGTTTTGGCATCTGCACCAGCAATATCTTCGTTGGTTTCGGTAAGAAAACCAATCGCGAGGCCTTCCTTATGATGCCCGCTACGAATTTGGAGAAATTTCTGGCAGCAATGGTTTATGCCTCGTTGGTAGGTTTCCTGACGATATTCGTTGCATTCTGTCTGGGTGATACCCTGAGAATGGTGTTCCGTAGCGTGGTTTATGGCGATGCGTGGTTGTCTACCATTCCTGAGTTGCTGATTGATTTTACGCCTGATGCGGTTCTCTCTCCCCACTCACTGGGCTATCGCTTGATTTCGCTGGTATTTACGGGAACAATGATTGTATGGCTCCACTCCCTGTATACCCTTGGTGGTACCCTCTTGCGCAAGTATGCGTTTGTTATCGCCAGCATTGTGTTTATATTTAGTATGGTTTGTTTGAGCTATTTGTGGAAGGTATATGGCTTCAGTATATTCCAGACGAATTATGAGCATGGTGAGCTGGTTTTTGAAGAGGCAGGTATCATGGCCTATATCCTCAGTGTGGTTTTCGTTATACTCTCTGTATTCAATTACTGGGCTTCGTTCCGTATTTTCAAAGGATTTGAACTAATTACTAATAAATGGGTGAATTATGATTTTTACAAATGATAAACCGATTTACATCCAGATGGCCGATCGCTTGTGCGACGAGATACTTTCTGGCGTGTATCAAGACGATGATCGCATCCCCAGCGTACGTGAGTATGCCGTGCTGCTCGAGGTGAATACCAATACCGCCGTAAAGGCTTACGAGCAATTGGCACGCGAGGAAATCATCTACAATAAGCGTGGCTTGGGCTACTTTGTAACCAAAGGTGCTAAGAAGCAGATTCTGAAAGCGCGTAAGACGGAGTTCATGAAAGAACGCCTGCCTGAGCTCTTCCGCCAGATGCGCTTGCTTGATATCTCAATTGCAGATATTACCTCGGAATGGGAGAAAACCTAAAAAATTTTGTGGTAACTGCAACTTATTATACTTTTGCAACGTCAAACTGACAAAGGTAAAAAGAAAAATAGTTTTATGATACATTTACAAGACATAAACAAGACCTATCAGGGCGCACAGCCGCTTCATGTGTTGAAAGGCATCTCGCTCGACATCGCCAAAGGTGAGTTCGTGAGTATTATGGGTGCCTCGGGTTCAGGCAAGAGTACCTTATTAAATATCTTAGGTATTCTCGACAATTACGACTCAGGTACTTACGAACTGGCTGGCGTGCCCATCTGGAACCTCTCAGAGCGCAAAGCTGCTGAGTATCGTAACAAGATGATAGGTTTTATTTTCCAGTCATTTAATCTCATCTCTTTCAAAACAGCCGTGGAAAACGTGGAGTTGCCATTATTTTATCAGGGAGTGTCGAGAAAGAAGCGCCATCAGATGGCACTGGAATATCTCGATCGCCTGGGTCTTTTAGACTGGGCAGAACACTACCCTAATGAACTGTCGGGAGGACAGAAGCAACGCGTGGCTATAGCCAGAGCACTCATCACCCGTCCACAGATCATCCTGGCCGATGAGCCTACGGGCGCATTGGACTCGAAGACCTCTGTGGAGGTGATGCAGTTGCTGAAACAGCTAAATAAGGAAGAGGGCATCACCATCGTTGTGGTCACTCATGAAAGTGGTGTCGCTAACGAGACCAACAAAATCATACACATTAAGGATGGCGTGATCGGCAAGATTGAGGAGAACCTCAACCACGATGCTTCGCCCTTCGGTATTAACGGCATGATGAAGTAATATGCGAGATGTATTAATTGAAATATGGTCGACAGCCAGGCGGAACAAGCTCCGCACGACGCTCACGGGTTTTGCTGTGGCATGGGGCATCTTCATGATCATCGTACTGCTGGGTGCAGGCAATGGTCTGATTAATGCCAACATGAAGCAAAACGAAAACTGGCTGTCTAACTCGATGGAGATTTACGGAGGTCGCACTTCGAAGCCTTATAATGGTTTGAAGGAAGGTCGCCGTATCCGACTCCAGACGCGAGATGTCGCTATGACTGAGAATGATTTTAAGGATCATGTCGACGAGGTAGGTTCGCTTTATAATATTAGTGCTACTATCAGCTATGGCGAAGAGTATATTGCAGGTTCGATAACAGGTGTCTATCCTGTGCATACGAAGATTAACAAGCATAGTTTGGTTTGTGGACGCTTTATCAACGAGAACGACATGCTCGAAAGTCGTAAGGTGCTTGTAATGAGCGATAAGCATGCCAAGGAACTCATGCCAAAGGATTTTAAGAGTCTGTTGGGTAAGAATGTGAAGGTAGGCGATTTCTCTTTTAAGGTAGTGGGTATCTACAAGAATCGTGGCGATGGTGAAAGCGATATCTATTCCGCTTATTCTACAATCAAGCGCATCTATGGTTCCAATACCGACGAGACGGGTTACATCGAGTTGACCTTTCATGGCCTCAATTCCGAGAACGAGAGCGAGAACTTCGAGAAAGACCTTCGTCGCCGCTTGAATGCCAACCATCAGGTGCATCCTGAAGATGAGCGCGCTTTCTGGATATGGAACGGCTATACATCGAGCATGCAGATGGAGAAGGGTATTGCCATCATTCACACGGCGCTCTGGGTCGTAGGTTTGTTTACCTTGCTCAGTGGTATCGTAGGCGTGAGCAATATCATGTTGATTACCGTTAAGGAGCGTACGCACGAGTTTGGCATCCGCAAGGCCATTGGTGCCAAGCCTTGGAGCATTCTCAAACTGATTATCATCGAGAGTGTGATTATCACCACGTTCTTTGGTTATATGGGTATGGTACTGGGTGTTGCTGCCAATGAGTATATGGATGCCACGATTGGCCATGAGGTCGTCGATACAGGCCTCTTCCAGGCTACTATGTTCCTTGATCCTACCGTTGGCTTGGATGTATGTTTCGAGGCTACGATGGTGATGATTATCGCAGGTACGATTGCAGGTTTGATTCCTGCCTATAAAGCAAGTAGAATTCGCCCCATCGAGGCCCTAAGAGCAGATTAACGTTATGAGAATAGATTTAGATTCATATAGAGAAATCCTCGACACGCTGACACGAAACAAGTCGCGTTCGTTCTTGACGGGCTTTGGCGTGTTCTGGGGTGTGTTCATGCTCGTCGTACTGATTGGCGGAGGTCAGGGTTTGAAGGAGATGCTGGAGAAGAACTTCGAAGGCTTCGCTCAGAACACCGTCATCATCTGGGAGCAGCAAACCACTAAGGCTTATAAAGGGTTCCGTAAGGGTCGCTGGTGGAGCATGGATTATAGGGACATCCACCGCCTGAAGCAGCGTGTGCCCGAGCTCGATGTCGTAGCCCCCGTACTCTTTGCCCCTTGGGGGAAATCGAATACTGCCTACTATGGCGACCAGAAGACCACACCACGTATACAAGGCACTTCACCTGATTATGCCAAGGTCGTATCGCCCAAACTCTTCTATGGCCGTTATATCAACGAGATGGACATGAAGGAGCATCGTAAGGTGTGCGTCATTGGTAAGAAAATCTATAAGGAACTCTTTAAGGAGGGTGGTGACCCCTGCGGCAAGAGCATCCGTATCGACTCTACCTATTATGAGGTGATAGGCGTCGACTATGCCTCTACGAATATGAATATCAATGGCCGCAATGATGAGAAGGTTACGTTGCCACTTACGCTGATGCAGCAGACCTATAACCGTGGTAACCAGGTGGATATGATTGTGGCCACAGGTCGTAAGGGCGTGGTGATGTCGAGCCTGACAGACCGTATCCGCGAGGCAGTGACGATGGCACATTTCGTAGATCCTACCGACGAGCAGGGCGCGATGGTCTTCAATACCGAAGTACTCTTCCAGATGCTCGATAACCTCTTCAAGGGTGTCAACTTCCTCATCTGGTTGGTAGGTCTGGGTACGTTGCTCGCAGGTTCTATCGGAGTGTCGAACATTATGATGGTTACCGTTCGCGAGCGTACCACAGAGATTGGTATCCGTCGCGCCATCGGCGCCACACCTAGGATGATTCTCTCACAGATTATTTCCGAGAGTATCGTATTAACCCTCGTGGCAGGTATGAGTGGTATCCTGTTTGGCGTGATGATCCTGCAAATGCTCGAACTGGGTAATACCGAGGATGGCATCGTTACGGCCCACTTCCAGGTAGGTTTCTGGACGGCTATCTTTGCGGCCCTTATGGTATCGGCCATGGGTGTGCTTGCAGGCTTGGCCCCAGCAGGTCGCGCCATGAGTATCAAACCCGTCGACGCCATGCGAGACGAGTAAAATATAATAATGTAAAAATTTAAAAATGATATAATTATGAAAAGGTACAGTAAACTGATTATCGCAGCGATTATCGCACTGATTTTCATCGGAACATTCGTGTTCCTCTGGCAGAAGAGCCAACCCAAGGAGATTGTCTACAACGAGTTCACCCCAAAGAAGGAGAGCATCCAGAAGACAACCATCATCACAGGTAAGATCGAGCCTCGTAACGAGGTCAACGTCAAGCCTCAGATCTCTGGTATCATCACCGAACTGCTGAAAGAAGCTGGTCAGTATGTGCAGCAGGGCGAGGTGATTGCAAAGGTGAAGGTGATTCCCGATATGGGTCAGTTGAGCTCTGCTGAGATGCGTGTACGTCTGGCTGAGATTAATCTGAAGCAGGCTCAGGTCGACTTCCAGCGCGAGGAGAATCTGTACAACCAGCAACTCGTTTCTGCCGATGAGTTTGATAAGATTAAGATTGCCCTGAATCAGGCCAAGCATGAGAAAGCCGCTGCCGAAGATGCCCTTCAGGTCGTACGCGACGGTGTGTCGAAATCGAATGCCTCTGCCTCTTCTACGCTCGTACGCTCTACCATTAGCGGTGTTATCCTCGACATCCCTGTAAAGGTGGGTAACAGCGTTATTCTCTCTAACACCTTTAATGATGGTACTACCATCGCTACGGTGGCCAATATGAACGACCTTATTTTCCGTGGAAACATCGACGAGACCGAGGTAGGCCAGTTGGTGAACAACATGCCTATGAAGATTACCATCGGCGCCCTGCAAGATCTCAAGTTCGATGCTAATCTGGAGTATGTATCGCCAAAGGCTGTTGAGAGCAATGGCGCCAACCAGTTCGAGATCAAGGCTGCTGTAAAACTGGCCGATGGTGGTCAAATCCGCTCTGGCTACAGTGCCAATGCCGAGATTGTGCTGGCCAAGGCCGATAAGGTGCTCAGCGTACCCGAGAGTGCTATCGAGTTCAGTGGCGACAGTACCTTCGTTTATGTCATCAAGGGCGATGGCAAGAACAAGACCTATGAGCGCACCCAGGTTACCACTGGTCTCTCTGACGGTGTAAACATCGAGATTAAGAAGGGTATCACGGAAAAGGATAAGGTTCGTGGCCCAGAGATTGTAAGCGACGATAAAGAAAAGTAAGCGAATATGAAAAAGTATATTTTATCATTCTTCGTTTTTACGCTGTGCTTTGGCACTGCCAGTGCGCAAAAAGAGTGGAGCCTGCGCGAGTGTTGCGACTATGCCATATCGCATAACATCAGCATCAAGCAGCAGCAGAACTTGTGTCGCCAGCAAGAGATACAATTGTCTACTGCCAGGAATTCCCGTTTGCCAGACGTCAACGGAAGCCTGGGTCAGAACTTCTCGTTTGGCCGTGGTCTTACAGCCGATAATACCTATAGTAACACCAATACCAGCAATACTTCGGCCCAGTTAAGTGCCAGCCTTCCCCTGTTTACCGGTTTCGAGATTCCTAATCAGATTAAGTTGAGCAAGTTAAACCTCGAAGCGACGACAGCCGATTTAGAGAAGGCCAAGAACGATATTCGTATGGAGGTGGCCAAGGCGTACGTTCAGATACTCTATGACATGGAGATAGCTGAAGTGGCCCACCGCCAGATTTCTATCGATTCGGCTCAGGTAGCCCGCTTAGAAGCCTTTGTCAAGAATGGCAAGGCCAGTGGTGCAGAACTCTCTCAGCAGAAGGCCTCTTTAGCCAATAGCCGATTGGTCGCAACCCAGTCCGATAATAAACTGAACCTGTCTATTCTGAGCCTTTCCCAGCTCCTGGAGCTGCCATCGCCCGAAGGCTTTGCCATCGTTCGTCCTAGTCAGGAAGAACTGGATAATCTGGTTTCTCTCGATCGTCTGGCTACCCCCGATCAGATTTACGCTGAGGCACTGGGTATAAAGCCCGAAATCCTTTCTCAGCAACTTAAGCTGAAGGGTGCTGCAAATAGTATTAAGATTGCTCAGGCAGGCTATTATCCTACGCTCTCACTGAGTGGCGGATTAGGCACCAACTATTACACCACCTCTGGCTTTAAGTCCGATGGCTTTGGTGACCAGTTGAAGAACAATTTCAGTCAGTATATCGGTTTAAACCTGAATATCCCCATCTTCAATCGCTTCCAGACGCGCAACAAGGTTCGTAATGCCCGCATTGAAATGGAAACCCAGCAATTGAAACTCGACAACACCAAGAAGACGCTCTATAAGGAGATTCAGCAGGTGTACTACAACACCCTCAATGCGCAATCGAAGGAGCAAAGTTCTGCTGAGGCTGTACAGAGTACGAAGGATGCCTTCCTCCTGATGCAGGCTAAGTACGAGAACGGCAAGGCCAACATCACCGAGTTTAACGAGTCGAAGAACGGCTACCTCAAGTCCGAGTCCGATCTCATCCAGGCCCGTTACGAAAACCTCTACCAGCACGCCTTGCTAGATTTCTATCGCGGCAAAGAACTCAATTTCTGATAAAACATGTAGACCATTACATAGCAGAAAGAGGAAGCTCCTACGAGCTTCCTCTTTCTCATAATTACAGGTTGTAAATACAAATTAGTTTACAAATATTTTCTGCGTATATACTATAAGAAAGCGTTCTTTAAGGGGAAAACTTTTTTCCTAGTTAGGGAATTTTTGCGCTCTCACGTAGTAGCAATTATTTCTATTAATAGTGTATTTTTGGATCTAATTTTCATTTGAGAAAATATTTTATAATACGCGTTTGTGCAGCACCGTAACTTACGACATTTTCCTAAAAATAATACGTCATAGTGTAGACATGGATAGTATATGTAATTTATATTATTATTAATATAATATATATATTATATTAATAATAATATAAATCTAAAGATGATTTACTTGACGAAATAATTTCGAAAATATGTCGTAACTTGTTATGTCTACTATCGAACTATTTCCTTTTTATGCTGATGGATGTAAAGTCCGCTTTTAGAGGGCTTGCTGTTTAAACGCCTTCCATCGATAGTGTACCAATGATCATCCTCGGCAGATATCTCTTGAATAGATTGAATGCCACTCGCGCCATCGTTGAAGTTCTTCAGCTCGTAAAAGGCGGCGTAGGGTTGCCCTGTATCGTGATTGTAGAGAGCTGCGTTCCACCATTTATCTGTAACGCTTTTATTGCCGTTATCCTCAGGCCACCACCAAAGCAGTCCATTTACATCGCTATGCTTGTTGAGCATGGTTATTAAGTCGGCTGTAAATTGTCGCTGACCTTCTTCGGTATATGGATAGGTACTGGTGTAATCAAACTCTTTCTCCTTACCTGTTTTTTCATCACCATCGATGGGCCATGCATAGCTATAACCCGTTTCTACAATCCAGATTTTCATGCCGTAGTTTTTATCTTTCAGCGCCTTGAGGGCTTTTTCGAGTGAAGCCAGATCATGATGATGAGCTGGATAGTAGCTTAGTCCGATGAGGTCGTAATCAACCGAAGCCGCTTTCATACGATCGAAGAAGTCTGTGAGAACAGCAGGTGCATAGGTGCGCTCACTGTGCAGAATGATTTTTGCATCGGGGCATACCTCGCGACAAGCCTTTCCTGCCTCTTTCAGCAGATTGATAAAGCGCGTCCAGTTTGCTGTAGGTGAATCGGTATAGCAACGATTTGTCTTGTTGTCATCAGCTGCTGCTTTTGTGCCCCAGAGCATGCCATACGATATCTCATTGCCCGTTTGGATAAAATCGGGCGTTGCGCCTGCTTCTTTCAATTGTTGAAGACAGTCCTTTGTATATTCGTAAATTTTGGTCTTAAGTTGATCATCATTGAGCGATTTCCATGCATCGGGTGTCCATTGTTTTGAGGGGTCTGCCCATGTGTCGCTATAATGAAAATCGAGTAAGAAAGACAAACCTGCATCTTTGATACGCTTGCCAAGGGCCTTGACGAAGGCCAAATCCTGACATACAGCCTTATCGTTATCTTTTGATGGGTCTACAAATAAACGCACACGCATCGTGTTCAAACCTTCTTGTTTAAAGAAAGCAATCACATCTTTTTCCGTATTGCCAGCTTTGTTTTTGTATACGACGTTAGCTTGTTCGTACTTAGGCAGCATCGAGATGTCGCCACCTACGTACTTCTGGGCATACATGGTGGTGATGCTCAGAAGTAGGGTGGGTACCAGTAGTAGTTTTAGTAGTTTCATCTTGTAGTTGTATTAAAGTGATTATTTTTTGTGTCTGTTAGCCCGCTGCTCACGGTATTTGGCTTTCTGACGGGCAGAGCCGCTACCGTGAGCACCAGTGATATACTTCTTTTTCTTGGCCTTGGTCTTTACCTTGCCATCGTCCTTGGACTTATCTCCTCCACGTCCGAAGTTGATGCCGTTTTCGAGTATATGCTGAAAATCGTCCATTAAATCTGTAATTTAATGTTTAATCTTTAATGTTTAATGATGGAAAAGGCGCACGCCTGTGAAGGCCATGGCGATACCGTATTTGTCACAAGTCTCAATCACATGATCGTCGCGAACAGAACCACCAGCCTGAGCGATAAACTCTACACCGCTTTTGTGGGCGCGCTCGATATTGTCGCCAAAGGGGAAGAAGGCATCGCTACCCAGAGCCACCTTCATGTTCTTTGTGAGCCAGGCTTTCTTTTCGTCTTTCGACAGAGGCTCGGGCTTTTCCTTGAAGAATTGCTGCCAGGTACCCTCGCGCAGTACATCGTCGTAATCCTCAGAGATATACACATCGATGGTGTTATCGCGATCGGCACGACGAATCTTGTCGATGAAAGGCAGGTTCATCACTTTCGGATGCTGGCGCAACCACCAGATATCGGCCTTGTTACCAGCCAGACGGGTACAGTGAATACGGCTCTGCTGACCAGCACCGATACCAATGGCCTGACCATCCTTTACGTAGCATACAGAGTTACTCTGGGTGTACTTCAGGGTGATGAGGGCGATAATCAGGTCGCGCTTTGCCTCTGGGGTGAAAGTCTTGTTTTGTGTGGGGATATTCTCAAACAGGGCGTCGTCGTCGAGACGAATCTCGTTGCGACCCTGTTCAAAGGTAATGCCAAATACCTGCTTACGTTCGATAGGCTCAGGCTTGTATTCAGGATCGATCTGGATCACGTTATAGGTACCCTTGCGCTTATCCTTCAGTATCTCGATGGCCTCGGGGGTGAAACTTGGTGCAATCACACCATCGCTTACCTCGCGCTTCAGCAGACGGGCAGTAATGGCGTCGCAGGTATCGCTCAGGGCTACGAAATCGCCATAGCTCGACATACGGTCGGCACCACGGGCACGGGCATAGGCACAGGCGATGGGGCTCTCGTCAAGGCCCTCAATATCATCTACGAAATAAATCTTCTTCAGTGTGTCGCTCAGGGGCAATCCCACAGCAGCACCTGCAGGGCTAACGTGCTTGAACGATGCAGCTGCGGCCATGCCTGTAGCGGCCTTCAGCTCCTTTACAAGTTGCCAGGCATTGAAGGCATCGAGGAAATTGATGTAGCCGGGACGGCCATTGATGACTTCGATGGGTAACTCGCCCTCGGTCATGAAGATACGTGAGGGTTTTTGATTCGGATTACATCCGTACTTGAGTGCTAATTCTTTCATCAGATTGCGATTTTTTTGAATTTTGCTGCAAAGTTACTATTTTTTTTGTAATTTTGCACCAAACTTATGTGATATTTTATGGAGAAGAAACGTGTTGCGCTCCGCAAATTGCTGGAAGCAGTAGAAAAAGAGATTCTGAAGAAGCCGGATAAGAAGACGCTCGACCGTCTGTCTTTACTAGTTGGTTTCCAGGACTGGGAATCGTTTCAGCAGGCACTTCATGGTGAAACCAGTGCCGATAAGAACTACAAATAAAAAAGAGGCTCCTTCATGATGAGGAACCTCTTTTTATTGCTTTTCTTATTCACCAACGTTGTGGCGCTTCTCCTTAATACGGGCAGCCTTACCAGTGAGCTTGCGCAGATAGTAAAGCTTAGCGCGGCGAACCTTACCTACCTTGTTGATCTCGATGCTCTGAATGTTGGGAGACTCGATTGGGAAGATACGCTCTACACCAACGGTGCCTGACATCTTACGTACAGTGAAGCGCTTCTTGTCACCGTGACCTGCAATCTTGATAACTACACCACGATAGAGCTGGATACGCTCCTTTGAACCCTCGATAATTTTGTAAGCGACAGTGATCGTGTCACCAGCCTTGAACTCTGGGAACTTCTTGCCGGTTGCAAATGCTTCTTCAGCAACTTTAATCAAATCCATGACTTTAAACTTTTAACTTTTTTACTTATTTGCTGTATCGTTCCAACGCAACATAGACGGGCCACTCGTTGCTTCCCTCCATCGGTTACGCCGAAAAGCGGGTGCAAAGGTACAAATAAGTGAGTAAATATCCAAAGATTTTTCGCTTTTTTTTTGTTTTTTGCCCAAAAGTTGTTATCTTTGCACTCGTAAAACCTGAATTTATGAAGTATAAACATGTTTTTTTAGGCAGTTTAGCTGCATTGATGATGTTCTCGTGTGCGCCTAAGCAATACCAAATTGTTGGTGTTGAGCGTACGCGTATCATCGTAGACAGCCATTTCGATCAGAATCCTGACGAGGCTGCTGCCCAATTCTTGGCACCCTTTAAGAGGGTAAACGATAGTATTATGGGGCCTGTGGTGGGTGCTATCGCTCGTAACATGAGCCCTAACCGTCCTGAAAGCGAACTCTCTAACCTGCTTCCCGACATTCTGATTTGGGCATCGAAGGATTATGGAGAGCAGCCGGTACTGGCCATCTACAACATGGGAGGTATTCGTGCCGACCTCACTAAAGGCGATGTAACCTATGGTGATGTGCTGGATGTGGCGCCCTTCGAAAACAAGATTTGCTTCCTTACACTTACAGGCGAGGCCCTATTGGAAGTGTTCCAGCAGATAGCCTATCGTGGTGGCGAGGGCGTGAGCAAAGGCACAGAACTTGTCATTGAGATGGATGCAGACAATGATCACGGCAAACTCATTTCAGCCCGCCTGCACGGCAAGGAGATCGATCCTAAGGCAGAATACCGCATCGCTACCATCAATTATCTGATTGAGGGAAATGATGGCATGCCTTCTCTGGGTAAGGGTACGAATGTAGTGGCGCCTAACGATCCCAGCAACAACACCCGATTCCTGATTATGAACTATTTCAGAGATCATAAGGCTCGTGGTGAAGTAGTTGATGCACAAATTGAAGGAAGAATTAAAGTGAAGAAGTGATATGAAGCGTTTACACCTTATTATATATATATTATTGCTTTCGGTACTCACAGTGGGTGCCAAGAAGCACAAGCAGCTTGTGATACTGCACACCAACGATACGCACTCTACCATCATGCCGCTAAGCCCAAACCTCGACAATAAGGACTTGGCAGGTCGTGGCGGCTATCTGCGTCGTGTAAACATGATAAAGGAAGAGCGCGCCAAGTGTCCTAACCTCTTGCTCTTCGATTCTGGCGACTTTTCGCAGGGTTCAGGCTATTACACACTCTTTAAGGGTGAGGTAGAGATAGGCTTGATGAACCTGATGAAATACGATGCTGCCACCATTGGTAATCATGAGTTCGACTTTGGTCTCGATAATATGGCCCGTATTTTCCGCATGGCCAAGTTCCCAATTATCTGTTCTAACTACGACTTTACAGGTACGCCTTGCGAGGGATTGGTAAAGCCTTATATCGTGCTGAAGCGCGAAGGCGTGAAGATTGGTGTCTTTGCATTGGCACCAGCAATGAAGGGGCTTGTCTTCGACGGCAATTGTAAAGGCGTGGAATTCCTTGACCCCGCAGAAACGGCTCAGAAGTATATCGACATTCTGCGTAAACAGGAAAAGTGCGACATCGTGATCTGTGTGTCGCATTTGGGATGGAAGTCGGAGTATTCTGATGAGGATTTTGTGAAGCTTACCGAGGGTTGCGATTTAGTACTGGGTGGACATACCCATACCTACATGCCCACACTGGAGTACGCGCCTGATAAGAACGGCAAAAAGATTCCTGTGGATCAGAACGGAAAGCATGCTGCGTTTGTAGGTAAGCTGATACTTGAACTGGAAAAGTAGCGTTTACTCGAAATAGAACGTTAACACAATCATTTTGCTGTGGCCTTTGGTCACAGCATTTGTGTATATACGCTTATTGGCATCCTTCAACTCATTGGCATGTCCGTGGTCGATGGCGTCTCTCAGGCTATAGCAGAACTTCAGTTCGGGTATCAACTTGAAAAACGGCAGATAGAGGTCGCAACCCAGTCCTATTTCGAGCATCAGGTCGCTCCGTTTCAGTTGGATAAACTCCTGGTTCTTGCTGGTCAGATTTATCATGGGGTTGATACCTGCCATGAGGTAGGGGCGATAGTTGTTCCATCGCTCAGCGCTGAACTTCAGGTCTACGGGGAATGATACGTAGGTGTTCTTCATATCCTGTCGCTCTTCGTGGGGCTTTCCGTCTTGGTCCAAGTCTGTCAGGTTATGGAATACCAAGTGCTTGGCGCCAAAGTGCATCGTGGGCGAGAATCTCAGGTTCAGATGGTTGGAGAGTCTCAGATCGGCCAATACGCCTACGGAGAAGCCTGCGTTCCATCGGTCGTTGTCACAGACGATGGTCTGCGTCTGTTGCGTACCATCCTCTAGTGTGATGGTCTGCGGCCCTGCATTAGAGAACTCTATGTCCTGCAGGTTCATACCTACGAGAATACCAAAATGCATGGGGCGCAAATCCACGTAGGGCTTATATTGTATCTTTCTGGTCTGGCCCAAAGTGGTAGATGCTACCATGCAGAGCCCAGCGAGAAAGAGCATGATTCTAGCTTTATTCATACCATAATAACGCAGAAAATAGCTCATTATTATATCATTTCTTATTCAGAAAATGTCTAAATTACAAAAAAATCTACCTAAAGTTTGGTATAATTAAAAAAATGTTGTACCTTTGCCCTCATCAAATGTGAGTATTTACATTATTAACAATTTTAATTTATACAAATTATGGCATATGTAATTGGTGACGACTGCATCGCTTGCGGTACATGTCAAGGTGAGTGCCCTGTTGAGGCAATTTCTGAGGGTGAGAAGTATTCAATCAATCCCGATCTCTGCACAGAGTGTGGTACTTGTGCATCTGTTTGTCCTTCTGAGGCAATCAGCCTGCCCTAATTACGTCTGGTACGTAATAAAAGCAAATAATAAAGGCTCCCAAACGGGAGCCTTTATTTATTTAGAAGAATCCGAAGAAGTAAATCACTGCTATCTTCTTGGGATCTCTCATATTGCGAGCTTCGCCTATCTGACTGCCACCCTTGTAAACGGCACCATTCGAGCGAATTTCACCAATCTTGCTACCATGCTCATAAACATCGCCATTTGAGCGTACTTCGCCTATCTGGCTACCACTCTTATAAATGGCGCCGCTTGAGCGAATCTCGCCTTTGCAACTACCACCTACGTAGATGTCGCCATTCGAACGGAGTTCACCACGTTGGCTACCACCGATATAAACGGCACCGTTTCCACGGAGTTCACCAAACTGGCTGCCACTGCGATAAAGGGAGCAAGCATCGCTGCTGCTACTACTGCTCTGTACCACCTTATCCTTGAAATGGAAGAAGAAGAAAATACCTGCAATCACGGTACTGTTGTTCGTACCGCGCATCTTGCCGATGGTTGAGTGCGAACCGTTCTCATATGTGCCACTGCGGTAGTAACCGATTGTACTGTGAGAGCTATTCTCTATGGTGCCACTGCGGTAGTAACCGATAGTAGAGTGCGAGCTGTTCTCAATAGTTCCGTTCGACCTTACATAGCCGATGGTAGAGTGCGAACTGTTCTCAATGGTTCCGTTGCTCTTAATATAACCGATAGTAGAATGCGAGCTGTTCTCTACCGTTCCGTTTGAGCGGACGTAGCCAAGGGTAGAACTGCTGCCGTTCATCACCTCTACGTTCAGTTCGCTCCACTCCTTCTTCAGAGCCTCTTCGCGAGCAAGGCGCTCCTGGCGCTCCTTTTCAGCACGGGCGGCAGCTTCGGCAGCGGCCTTGGCCTGAGCCTCTTTCCATTCTACCACCTGATTCTTGGAGATCAGGGCACCATGGAAGGTATAGGCAATGAGCAATGGACTGACATGACCCTCGTAAGAGCCAATCTCATGACCGAAACAAGTCGCTTTTTGCATGGTTACTTCGCCTATCACCTCGCCATCCATCGATACCTTATTAGTTTTGGGGTCGAATTTGATCGTGCCGAGGTTAGGACTCTCGATGGTACCGTCGTTGCTTATCTGGCCCTTTGCTGTACCATTTTTGCTAGTCCAGGCGCCAGTGGCAGGGTCGAGTTTGTAGGTAACCTTCTGTCCTGCGAACTCGCCTTCGTCGTAAGTCTGATTAAAGGTAATCTCCAGCTTTACAGGATTCCAAGTGCCGATAGGCGTTTTGCCCCATCTGATGGTGTTCAGCGCACCTTTGGCAGCGGGCTGGGGGATGGTGGGGGTGATGTCCTTAATGGCCAACTGGATGGAGTCGTTCTTGCGTTTGCGCTCCTTCTCATCCTTTGCTTGTTGTTCACGATACTCTTCGTACTTGTCTTGGTTGGTCTGCAGTCCAACAGCCTTACGCGCCTTGCGTGCCAACTTTCCAAGTCCAAACTGTGCATCAGCAGGTGTGCTGACTGCAAACATGGCTATGAACGCCATCAACAAAAAACGGTTTCTTTGTCTCATCTTTTAATCAGTTAATGGTTTGTTTGATTAATATTATCGCTGCAAAGATAAAAACTATTTTCGAGAAATGCAAACATTCCTATATATTATTTGCAAATATGAGTAATTTGTGCCCATAAATAGTGTGCCTCAACCAGATAACGGCGCGCTTTGATCAGAATATTGTGGGCATGAACATGGTATAGCAAACTTTGAGGGTGTGTCACGACACACCCTCTTCCTTTAGTGGAAGCATGGATTCCTGCAATCTCATAATTACAATCCCATGCAGCTCGTTGCGCCCAGCGCAATTTCTAGAATTAATTCTCGCAATTTTTACATTTAATCACCGCTTTTGCCGCTTTGTCATTTGATGTTGCAAAGGTACAAAATTTTGGTGCACGAAATCTAATTATGTCGAGTTTCGTCGAGTTATGTCGAGTTATTGGGGTCGAATCGCATGTTTTTCGCAAAAAAACGAATTTTTTGTTGTATCTTTGCAGGCGGAAACAATAAAACACATAATAATCATGCAACACCCCCAATCATTTAATCGTTCCGTACTAGCTCAGAGTTATTTCCCTGAACTCAAACCCATGTCCGCCTGGAAGAAACTTAAAGGATGGATGGAAGACACTCCGCGCTTACGTCCACTTCTCCAGATTAGCCGTCGCACGTACACGCCTGCAGAGGTACAATTAATCTTCTCTGAATTAGGAGAGCCATAAGAGACAACTACCATCACGTGTGCTACCATCCATCATCCATCAATCCATCAATTTGAAAATCATTTTAGAATGACAGAAGTAACAAGTAATAATAAGATGCAACTCTCCGAGCACTTTTCGCTCGGGGAGTTCACAAAGAGTAGTTATCCGGAAGTGTATAACATTCCAAGTCATGTGGCAATCGAGACGCCCCAGTGACAATCGTAGGAAGATTAACTTTATTGCCCTAATAATGAAATTCCCCCTGCTTTTTAGGGCAGAGGGAATTTTTAAATTTTTATTTCTGATTATTACTTCAGATTCTTGATTTCAATTGCGGGCTTGTACTCGGGGTCGATAACGAGAATCTTGTCAGCGAAGTCCTTAGCATCGGCTACCTTCTTGTTGATGTAAGAGTTGAACATCATATAGTGGTAAGCGGTCTTCAGCATGGTATCTTCACCTTTGCTGCGATCAGCCTTGGTGCCCAGAAGTTCGATAACCTTCAGATAGTCGGGCTTAGCCAGACTGTTCTTCATGTTGTCGTCGAGCTTGTTGACATTGCTCGCTGCCATGTAGGTAGCATATACCTTCTGAATGGGGAACTTCTCACCAGCCTCGCGGAACAGGTTAACAGCCTTCTGGATGTACTCTGCCTTCTTGCTGGGATCTGCATCGCCATACTTAGAGAAGATGTTTGCCAGACCTTCGTGGTCGTCGAAGTTTACATCGGGCTTGCAAGCGAGGTAGTCGTTGTAGTACTTGATAGCGTTCTCGAACTCTTTATCTTTCAGATAAGAATCAGATACGCTCTTCAGGATAGCCCAACGCTTAATCATAGAAGAATCGTTTACGAGCTCAAGGGCCTTGTCGTACTGAGCGTACATGTTAGCCTTATCCTCGAGGGCCTGATAGATCAGAGCGGTATAGAAGTGGTCGTACTCTGAGAACTTGGCACTGTCGGTCTCATTGAAATACTTGTTGATGTAGCCCTTAGCAGCATCGTAGTTCTTCAACTCGTAATTAGAGAACATTGCCAGACGATTGAATGTTGGGTTGCGTGGCTCGAGCTTGATACCTGCCTCAGCGGCATTGAGGGCATCCTGGAAGTGACCAGTGAAGTAACTACAACGTACAAACTCGTTCAGACCGCTCTTGTCGAGTTTGTTGATGTCAGCCTTAGCGTAGTTCTCGTAAGCCTGCTTCTCGTCGCCTGCCAGCATGTAGATGTGGGCTGTGAAGGCGTCAATGTCCTCGTTGGGGCAGTTGGCCTTCATATCCTGCAACTTCTTAGCTGCCTGAGAAGGACTGATCTTACGATATACCATAGCCCACTTCTTGTAACCCTCAGGATTCTTAGGGTCGAAGTTGATAGCCTGGTTGTAGTAACCTGCAGCCTTACCACCATCGGTGCCGTAAGAGGCCTCGATATCACCCAGCAGGAGGTATGCAGGGGCATACTGATACTTGGGCTTGCCTGCCTCGTTAGCATAGTTAGCAAACTTGATGGCGCCAGCGGTATCTTTCTGCTCAAAGTATGCGCGTGCAATCTTCATCAGAGCGGCAGCATCCTTCTTGTTCTTCTTGTAGGCGTTCTTTGCGAGATCAGCTACATTTGGAGCCTTTGACTTAATTCCATCGATAGCAGCGTTGAGCTCTGCTTCCTGTGCGTTAGCGGTGGCGCTGAAACCTGCCAGCAGCACACTCATCAAAAAATACTTAATTGCTTTCATCTTTTATTTGTTCTTTGTTTATTATTAGTTTCTTGAGTCTCTCTTGATTGTTTGACGTAAAATTCTCTAAATGGTTTAATTACTCTCTTTTTACAATGACGTCGCGCACGTTCATATTAGCTGTTTGTGGCAGCAGGCCCGAACGCAGAATAATCTTCTGGCCCTTGGGCAACTGGATGAAGTGGGTAAAGCTGGATGGTATACCATTGCGCGTGTCGTTGAGTAGGGCGTAAATCGTACGGCGAAGAGGGTAATTGCCGTTGTATAGATAGTACTGATAGGGCTTCCAACTGTTGTATTTCTCAGCAGTCTTCATCTTTGATACGCCCATCACGGATATATTCTTCTTAAAGGTAATATTGGTAGTGTCGCGCTTGTCGTTGAGCCAGTTGCTGCCGATGATACCAATGGAATTCTCATGCTTCTCAACATAGTCGATAACAGCGGCACTGGTCTGTACGGCACCAATGTTCTTTGCACTGAACTGCTGACCTCCAAGGATGGAGTCGACACACCAACGTACGGTGCTTGACAACGGGTTGTCGAACACCACGTCGATTTCGCCAAGTTTGCTCTGGGGATAGATATCCTTCCAGTTGCTGACCTCTCCTTTCAGGATACGTGCAAAATCGGTGATGGTAATGCACGAGTCGGGATTGGCATTGTTGACGATGATAGCCAGACCGTCGTACGCAATGGGTATTGCTCTTGGCATGTACTTACGGTCTATCAGATTCTGGCGCTCCTTAGCGGTGAAATCACGCGTGGTAAAGGCGAGCCAGGTTTCGAGCTTCATCACTTTCTTAATAGCGTCCTGCTCATTGATATAGACAGGGGTGATGGAGTCGAGTGTCTGAGTGGTAAAATAATACAGCTCCTCGTCGAGAATAGGGTAGAAGCTTTCATCGGCCACAAAGAAACTTGCGGCTTTCTGATAGGCAGCCTCCTTTTCAGGATTAGGCTTGCTCCCACATCCTGAGAGCAAGCCTAATATAAGTGTTAATCCAATAAATTTATTGAATGCGTTCATTTTGCAGATTAGAGATTACTGAAGACGGAAAGTTACAGGTACGGTGTACTTTACACGTACTGCAGATCCGTTCTGCTTACCAGGAATCCAGTGTGGCATTGACTTAACAACGCGCTGTGCCTCCTTGTCGAGTGAGGGGTCAACACTCTTCACAACCTTTACGTCGGTGATAGAACCATCACGCTCTACAACGAAGGTTACGATTACACGACCCTGTACACCGTTCTCCTCGGCTACTACTGGATACTTGATATTCTTCGACAGATACTCGAACAGAGCTGAAGGACCGCCAGGGAACTGAGGCATTTCCTCTACAACGTCGAATACCTTTGACTCCTCTACCTTTGGTGGCTCTGGCTCAGCAATTACTTCCTTAGCCTTCAGCACCTCACCACCTGTCTCGTCGTTACCTTCTACGTTGAAGGCACCGATAGCGGTGTTGGTTTCCTGGAGTTCATCCTGAGACTTCATCTCCTGCTCTTCCTTTACCTCATTATCCTTCTTAATTTCAGGAACGGTAAATGCTACAGAGCTCTTGACGCGCTCAATCTCAATCTTTTCGGGCTCGGGCTCATCTTTCTTCTCGGCCTTTGCTTCCTTCTTCTCAGCCAGGCTTGCCAACTCTACGTCGGCCTCGATGGCTGCATTCTGGGCTGCAATGTAGTTTTCGATAGAAACCTTAGCATACACGACAGCAGCAATGATGATGAAGGCTGCAAACATAACGAGAATAGCCTTAAGGTTACGGATACCCGTATTCTTGCGCAGTTGATAAGCTCCATAAGCTTGGTTTTTGCCCTCAAACACGAGGTCAACCCAGCCATTGTCAATAAGATCTATTTTTGCCATAGTTCTTTCTTCTTTTTAGGGGTTAATCACTTGACGCCTGCCTTCTCAATGAGTGCCTTATCATCGTCACTCATCTTGTCGACATTGTCAATGACATACTTATCAACATTGCTAATCAGCATCTCGTCGAGGGCTGCTACCATATTTTCATAGGTGGCAGTGTTGAGAGGACGGATAATAACAGTCATGGTAGGAACCTTTTCGCCAGAGGGGAGTTCACCCTTCTTCAGCTTCTTCAGAGCCTCCTGATACTGTTCTTCGGTCATCTTAGAACCGAACTTTGTCTTCTCGGCATCAAGCTCCTTCTTTGCAATCTTAATCTTTGCAATAGGATTGATACCTTCCTCTGTAGTATGCTCGTTGAGCACCTTCTCAATACCTTCCTTACCATAAGTGGTAGGCTTTACGCAAGAAGGATCGTCATAGTTGGGCAGACCAGCTATATACCATACCTTATCGTTAGCACCCAGGTAAAGGGTAATGGTGTGAGAAGCCTTAGTTACCTGCTTCTGCTCTTCGTTCAACTGTGATGTGTCATCGTTAGATGGCATGGTCAGCTGCATAGCCTGCGGCTTAGCCAGTGTAGTACACAGCATGAAGAAGGTGATCAAAAGCATCATCATGTCTACCATTGGCGTGAAGTTCACGCGGGTATCCATTTTCTTCTGCTTGGATAGATTCTTTTTTGCCATAATACTACTAGTCGTTTAAACGTTTAACATCGAGGTTGGTAATGAGCTGGAAACGGTTTTCGCTCATATCCTGAAGTTCCGACATCAACAGCTTGATAGCTGAATAAGGTGTCTTAGAGTCGCACTTGATAGCGAGCTTAATGTCGGGGTTCACATCGCGGGCAGCTGTTACCCACTCCTGGAATTCGCTCTTGCCTCCATTGATACTATCAAGTGGAAGACCGAGCTTCTGGATGGCCTCACTCATCTTCTCGGGCTCGAGATTGAGGTATTGGGGGAGCTGAGCCATGCTGGCGCCTACCATAGCATCCTCGCGGAAGTGCTTAACCTGGTTTGCATTCAGCTGAACACCGAACTTGTCGGTCATAGCGTCCAGCATTGCCTGCATGTTGTTCTTGTTTTCCGTACCGCAGTATACCTTGCCTTCTGGAGTTACCAGAATGTTCAGTACATCCTGCTCTGGAATCTTCAGCTCTGACACTGAGTTAGGCGCGGTGACTGATACTGGTTCTGGTGTCAAGAATGTTGAAGTCAACATGAAGAAACACAGAAGCAGCGTCATCACGTCTGACATAGGCGTCATGTCAATCCAGATGTCTTTTTTCTGTATCTTAATTTTAGCCATACTAAAACCGATTTTAAAGTTTTAAGAAATGGACTAAGAAATTAAGCCTCGTTGTGGTTAGAATCGTATGTAGCTGAGATTGTGAAGCCGATCTCGTCGAGAGCGTATGTCAGCTTATCGATCTTGTTAGAGAAGAAGTTGTAAACAACGGTAGCAACCCAAGAGGTCAAAATACCAGAAGCCGTGTTAACGAGGGCCTCAGAAATACCAGCTGACAGAGCCATAGAGTCAGCACCACCACCTGCAGACAGAGCCTGGAATGATCCGATCATACCGAGCACAGTTCCGAACAGAGCGGTCAGAGTACCCAGAGATACGATGGTAGCAACCATTGGCATGTTCATCTGGAGAGTTGGCATCTCGAGCTGAGTAGCCTCTTCGTGAGCCTGCTGGATTTTAGCGATCTTAGCTGCCTTCTTCAGTGTATCGTCGGTCTCAACGGTCTGATACATGTTGATAGAAGCCATAACAACGTTACCTACTGTACCCTGCATCTTGTTGCAAAGATCCTTAGCCTTAGCAAAGTCCTGAGCCTTGATGGCAGCCTTTACGTCAGCAGTGAACTTAGCGAGGTTCATCTTACCAGAGGCAGTCTTGATAGCGAAGAAACGCTCGATACCAAGGCAAATAACGGTGAAAAGCAAAGTAAGGATAAGACCTACAACGAAACCTCCCTTATACACAGTTCCGAGAAGGTTAGCTGGGTGACCGCTGCGGTCGCCACCAACGAAGTTGTCGGGATTACCCATAATGAAATACCATACACCATAACCTGCACAAGCGCAAATAGCGAGAATGATCCATGCAGCTTTAACACCCTGGAAGCCCGATTTTTTAGCTGGGGCTGCAGCCTTTGTTGTTGTTGCCATAATTTTGATTTTTAATTTTTTAGTTATTATAAATAATAAAGTTTGAAAATTAGTCGATTTCACCTCGCAAAGATACTAAATTCGCGCGTTAAAACGTATGAATTAATATCTTTTAACTATGATTTTCTTGATTTATTTCAATTTTGATACAACTTCGCGGATTCGTTTCATCGCTTCGACGATGTTTTCGTCACTTGTAGCGTAACTCATGCGGAAACAATTAGGGTCTCCAAAAGCGTCACCGCCAACGGTAGCTACATGACCTTTTTCGAGCAGATACATTGCGAAGTCGGTAGAATTATTGATCACCGTTTCGCCATCGCTCTTGCCATAGAAACTGGAACATTTGGGGAAGAGGTAGAAAGCGCCCTCAGGCACATTTACCTCCAGGCCAGGTATCTCTTTGGCCAGTTTGACGATCAGATTACGACGACGCTCAAAGGCCTGACGCATGTCTTCTACGCACTGCTGGTCGCCAGAGAATGCAAACTCTGCGGCTTTCTGACTAACAGAGCAAGGACCGCTGGTGTACTGCCCCTGCAGTTTGTTGCAGCCTTTGACTATCCACTCTGGGGCGGCAATGAAACCAATACGCCAGCCCGTCATAGCATAACCCTTAGAAACACCATTGACGATAATAGCGCGCTCCTTCATGCCTGGGAACTGGGCGATAGACTCGTGTTTGCCGATATAATTAATGTGCTCATAGATTTCATCTGCAAGCACGAAGAGGTCTTCGTGACGAAGGATGACCTCTGAAAGGACCTTCAGTTCTTCTTTGCTATAGACACTACCCGTAGGATTACTGGGTGAGCAGAGTATCAGCATGCGTGTTTTAGGGGTGATGGCAGCCTCCAACTGGTCGGCTGTTATCTTGAAGTTCTGTTCAAAACCAGCCTCAATATGTACGGGTTCTCCACCTGCGAGCTTTACCATCTGCGGATAGCTTACCCAGTAAGGGGCAGGGATGATGACTTCTTCACCATCGTCAACTAATGCCATGATCGTGTTGCACACACTCTGCTTAGCACCATTGGATACCAGAATCTCATTAATCGTATAGTCGAGCTGATTCTCATTTTTTAGCTTGGCCACGATGGCCTTACGCAGATCGGGATAACCTGGTACGGGTGAATATTTGGAATAGTTATCGTCTACAGCTTTCTTCGCAGCTTCTTTGATGGCATCGGGCGTGTTGAAGTCGGGTTCGCCCACGCTCATGTTGATTACATCGATACCTTGCGCCTTCATTTCGGAGCTTTTCTGTGACATTGCCAGCGTTGCCGATGGGGCTAAACGCTGCAGACGAGAAGATAATTGTGCCATGTTAATACAAAATTTTGTGCAAAAGTAAGCAATTTATTTCTGAATGAGAAAGAAAAATGCCACTTTTACCTTTTTTAAGGCGAAAAAGTGACATTTTGAGCATTATTTTAGATGGAGCGTATGTCCCATACGGTTCTTCTTTGTTTCGAGATAGCGCAGATTATAGGGGTTAGGCGTTACCTCGATGGGGACGTTTTCTATGATTTCGAGTCCGTAGGCCTCCAAACCGACACGCTTCACGGGATTATTAGTAAGCAGGCGCATCTTGTGGATACCCAGATAACGTAGCATCTGTGCGCCACAGCCGTAGTCGCGTTCGTCGGGCTTGAAGCCCAAATGTACGTTGGCGTCTACAGTGTCGAGACCTTCTTCCTGTAATTTATAAGCGGCGATCTTGTTCATCAGTCCGATACCACGACCCTCTTGTTGCATATAGATGACCACACCCTTGCCCTCTTTCTCGATAGCCTGCATGGCCTTGTGGAGTTGTTCGCCACAGTCGCAACGCTTTGAACCGAGGATATCGCCTGTCATACATGAAGAATGTACGCGCACGAGGATGGGCTCATCTTCTTTCCACTCGCCTTTGATGAGGGCGAGATGTTCCAAACCAGTACTTTTCTGACGGAAAGGCACCAAGCGGAAGTGGCCATAATCGGTAGGCATGTCTACCTCTTCACCTACTTCGATAAGGCTTTCTTTCTTCAGACGGTAGGCAATCATATCCTTGATACTAATTACTTTCAGATTCCACTGCTTGGCAAATTCCATCAGTTGTGGCAGACGGGCCATTGTTCCATCCTCATTCATAATCTCCATGAGGGCACCAGCAGGGTAGAGACCTGCCATGTGACAGAGGTCGATGGTGGCTTCGGTATGTCCGCTGCGGCGCAACACACCATTGTCTTGTGCATAGAGGGGATTTACATGACCAGGGCGTCCGAAGGTTTCTGGCTTGGATGCAGGATCTGCGAGGGCCTTGATGGTCTCTGCGCGGTCGTGAGCACTTACACCAGTGGTGCAACCCTCAAGTTTATCGACGGTAATGGTAAAGGGTGTGCCCAATACTGAAGTGTTGTCCTGCACCTGATGAGGCAGGTCGAGCTCCTTGCACCTTTCGATGGTGATAGGGGCGCAGAGCACACCACGTGCGTGCTTCAGCATGAAGTTTACTTTCTCGGCAGTAATCTTCTCGGCTGCGATAATCAGGTCGCCTTCATTCTCGCGGTCTTCGTCGTCTACTACGATGACAAACTCACCGTTCTTGAAATCTTCTACGGCTTCCTCTATGGTATTAAGTTTTGTTTCTTCCATCATTGTGTTATACCTTATTATATATATTAGTAGTTTTGCTTCTGAGCCAATTCGAGTGCTTTTGGAATAATGCGCTCGTTAGTAAGACGGATGTGGCGCAGGTCTTTAAAGAGTCGGAACCTGAAGCGCAACATGCGGAAATAGAAGAAGAGTCCCACTGGCAGCACCAGTCCTGTGATGATGTTAAGCCACTTCTGACGGAAGGGGCGAGTATGGGCATGGGTGGCCATGATGGGATAGTTATTGAGCTCGGCAAGGATAATCTTATCCCTGGAATAGCCCAAATCCTCGATGGTCTCTTCGAGTGTCTCGTTAATATGCTCAATCTCCTGGTCATCGCCAGCGTGGAAGAATACCTTGATGGGATTAGGCCATCTGAGCAACTTATGATGCTCTTGGTATTGCTTGATCTTGAGGGTAATATCTTCCAGCTGCTCTGCGTCGTGCTGATATTTCGGATCTTCGATAATCACTTCCTTACGGTAGATGTGTCGCTTGGTTCTAAGACCCAATACGCGCATTAATATCTGTTTATAAAGGTCGATGTTGAACACGACCGAATCGTTGTTGGCCTTATAGGTGAAGAAGGCGGATAAAGGTGTAAGTACCACGGTGGATATGAGCATGCCATACCATACCGTCCACTGGTCATCGCGCGCCATCTTCTCACCTGTACTATCCAGGATATAGTAGATGATAAACACCAGAACCGATACGATGACGGGTACACCTAATCCTCCTTTTCGGATAATGGCTCCCAAAGGTGCACCGATAAAGAAGAAAATCAAGCAGGTAAACGAGAGCGTAAACTTCTTGATAGCCTGTATCTGGTGGGTTCGCGTACGACGGTGAAGTGCCTTGGCATAAGTAGCCTTCATGTCCAAATCTGAGATTGTGCTTTGGGCTGTTCCCATGGCGTTTCGAAGGGCAGATTGCTTTTTGGCTAAGCTCAGACGATTAAAGATAGAGTCCAGGTTGTTACTCTTTTCGCCTGCTTCCTGAATCGCTTTGGCTGAGAGTTGCTTACTGAGATCAGGTAATCGAAAGAAATATTGTGTCGACTCGAGGTAGGTAGCACGGCCCACACTGTCATTGAATTCCTTGATAGAATCCAGATCGTGCAGAATCTTGCCCAATCCCTTGGCACGCGCATCGCTGGAAATATCGTTAATATCAGCCAGACTGAAATCACCATCGAAATCGAGCAGGATACGTTTGGTGGCAAAAGTCTCACGGCGATAAGGCACATCGGCTGTACCTGCTACATCCGAGGAGCGCATATTCTCATTCCATACGCCATTGTAGAGGGTAAGCAACAGGTGCTTCTTCTCGGCAGTAGACTGCATCATACCAGAGTCTGCCAAAATAATGGCCTGGTCTTCGTAGCTGCTCGTCATACGATAAATCATGATGCCGTAGAGCATACCCGTATTGAGGTCTTTCTTCTGAACGTAGATATTAGAACCTGGAATGCCCCCATAAAATACGCCCTCCGGAATCTCAAGTTCAGGACTCTTCTGCTTCATGCCTAGCAACAGCTGATAGAAGCTGCGATTGGCCATCGGACCTACTATGTTCTGGAAATAAAACGATACGAAGCACATCAGGATAGAGATAACGATGAGCGAACGGAAAGCCTGTAGCAGTGAGATACCCGCAGACTTGATAGCAGTGAGCTCAGAACTCTCTCCCAAGTTACCGAAAGCGATGAGTGAAGACAGCAGAATGGCGAGCGGAAAAGCCTGTGGCATAAGCATCAGACCCATGTACCAAAAGAATTGCGCCATCACCTCGAGCGAGAGGCCTTTTCCGATCAAATCATCTACATAGCGCCACAGGAACTGCATCATCAGTACAAACTGACAGATGAAAAATGTGCCTAAGAAGAGCAGACCGAACTGCTTAGTTATAAATATGTCTAATTTCTTAATTCGAAACATAATCAGTGTGCAAAGTTACAGGCCACATGATCTGTGGAGCCTGTCGAGATTGCTCTCCCAAAGAATTCTGAGACCATCAGCGTCGTCGTCTTCTGCAAAGTCAGTGATAAAAAGGTTCAGATTGTGAGTCAGGTCGCTTTGTTCTATACGCATTTCCCAATACGACTCGTCATCTTCCTCTTGCCAATGCAGTTTAATATGGTGAAATTTTACCAACTCCACCAATTCTGCCTTACGGATGTCTTGTTCCGTCCACGGCTCGCCCCAGGTAAAGGTGAATACCCCGTTTTCTTCTGTCACATGGTCGGCTATCCAGCGCTCCAGACCATGCGCACTGCTGATTTGCTCCCAAATAATGTTTGGCGATTTGGTCGCAAGTGGGTATTCTATTTCAATTTTTTGCTTTGTCATGGTGCAAAAGTACGAAAAATCTGCGAAATACAAAATATTTTCCCGAAAAATTTTGGTAGTTCGCAAAAAAGTAGTACCTTTGCACCCGCTTAACAGAAATCATGGCGGGATAGCTCAGCTGGTTAGAGCGCATGATTCATAATCATGAGGTCGCCGGTTCAATCCCGGCTCCCGCTACGAAAGAAGGCAACCATTCAGGTTGCCTTCTTTTATTTTGTCTCCAATTCTGTGATGACAGTCTTGAATGCTTTGCTCTTAGTTTTCAGCGTAATCTTGCCAGGCGACTTACCTGCGCGAAGAATAACCATCGCTGAGCCGTTCCATAGTTTGCGATGATCCGTTACATTGAGCTCATTGCTGTTAATGTCGCCATTGGTTACAGCCACGATGCGTGCATCGCCATTGACCTCAAAGCGTAGTTCGTCTTGCGCCATAGGTACACGACGCCCCATTTGGTCTACAGCATGAATGCGTACGTGCATTAGGTCGGTACCATCAGCCAACCACTGGTCGTCTTCTGGTATGGCTACCAGACTTTCTGCCTTGTCGGTGGTTTCTATCTCATGTCGGGCCACAACCTTTCCTTTGTTATAGGCAATGGCTTCGAGTTTACCATCGGCATAAGTAATGCCTTCCCATTTTATCTGGTTGCGCTGTTTGGGGTCGTTAACGGGATTCTTCTTCTTGCCCAGGCTCTTGCCATTCAGGACAAGTTCCACTTCGTTAGCATTGGTATAGGTAATCAGACTCACCTCCGTGCCAGGTTGTCTGTTCCAATGGTCACTCATACCGTCATTGCCCGTTTGCACACCATTCCACATAATTTCGTTCTTAGAATCAATCACGGCGATATGTACCAGAGGCTCCTCTGGCTTGAAGAACGATTTCATGAAATAAGCCTTTGGCTTTGGCTCCAGTGAAATGTCGAACACACCTTGTGCCCATCCCTTTGCAGGCCATCCCTGACTCTCGCCAAGATAGTCGATAGCACCCCAGTAGGCCAGTCCTATCACCTTGTTGAGATTCATCTCGAAGAAATTAGGTCCCATCGCTGCTGTCGAAGCCTCGCTCTGGTAGAATTTCATCCATGGGAAGCGACGCCCATCGCCAGGAAAGTACATATAGCGGTAGTTATAAGCCTGTATATCAGTAATCATGGCTAAGTCGTGGGGCAGAGAGTCTGTTTCCCAGTTACGATAGCGGGGGTGCATGGCTACGGTTACCAGTCGGGTAGAATCGTAGCGCTGCAAGAGTGTCTTTTGCAGTTTATACATCGTTACGCCGAAGTCGTTGTACGGCATGTTGGGATCCTGTTGCAGTTCGTTGCCTAAACTCCAAAGAATCACCGATGGCGAGTTGCGGTCGCGCTTTACCCATTCAGATACCTCGTATTGCCAATGATGCTCAAAGGCTGTTCTGCCGCCCGTATGCTGACGGGTCCACTTGTCGTAAAGTTCATCTACTACCAGAATACCCAGTTTGTCGCAGAGCTTGATGAAATCGCGACTATAGGGGTTATGCGAGGTGCGGATGTGGTTCATGCCAAATTGCTTCATCAGTTTGATACGCTTCTCGATGGCCTTTGGATAGGCTGCTGCACCCAGGGCACCCAGTGTATGATGATTGGCGTAGCCCTTCAACAGTACCTTCTTTCCATTCAGTTTGAAACCGAAGTCAGCACCATATTCAATGGTGCGAATGCCAAATTCGTCGTTGGTCTCGTCGGCCACCGTTCCGTCTTGTCGCAGGAGCTGAGCCTTTACCTTATATAAATAAGGTGTATCGATATCCCACAACTTAGGTGTTTTTATCTCAATATCCTTGGCGATGCACTCCTCCTGATGGCGCGTCATTTTATGGCGCTTTACACTGCAAGTATCGTTAAAGATGGTGTTACCATCGGGGTCGATAATCTGTAGGGCGATGCTGGTAGCAGGATCCTTGGTTCGGTTAACGAACTCGGCTCCGATACTCACAAACTGATTATTTCGTGTGGTGATAAACAGCGGATGGCGCTCGAAATACAAATCCTTAGGTGTAGCGATGATGCTCACGTTACGAATCAGACCACCGCCCGTATACCAGCGCGAGTTATTTGGCTCACGGGTATCGCAGGCTACCTCGATAAGGTTGTCCTCGCCATATTTCAGCATGTCGGAAATGTCTACCTCGTAGCCAACATAGCCGTAATCGTTGCCCCAAATGCGCTTCAGGTTCAGAAAAACATCCGAGGTGTACATTGCACCCTCGAAGTCGAGCAGTACGCGTTTCCCTTTCAAATCCATCGATGGGGTGTAGTGGATGCGATAGTAGCCTTTACCCATTTCCTTAAAGCCTCTGCTCGATAGTCGGCTCTTGATGTTTGCAGCCACATCGGTATTGTCAGCTTTCTCGTCGGCAGCAGGTGCTACCCAGGGCTGTTCTATCTGGAAATCGTGGGGTACATCTACCTTTTTCCAGGTGTCGTTATCGTTGAGATTAAACTCCCAGCCGAAATTCAGACACTCTACATGGAGTTGTGCCGATGCGTTTAGCGACATGAGCACAACTGCTATAGCAATGTTTAATTTTCTCATTTTACTAACTTATAGTATTCTACTCCACCTAACAAGAAACAGCCTGTGCCATAGTCTTCAAAATCAGGCACCTTGGTATAAGATAGTGGTTGCCCTGCTGAGGGATCCTTGCCTGTCCCCTGAGCCCAACCTAAGAAACCATCGGTATGTACACAGTCGCGAACCAGTCCTTCCCAGGCGCGATCGCATACGGGCTTATAGTCTTTGGCCTTGAGGTAACCCTTTTGAATACCCCAGCTCATGCCATAAAGGAAGAGGGCGGTACCCGACATCTCCTTGCCACCATAGTCGGCATAAGAAACCAGACTGGGATTCCATAAACCATCTTCTGGGCGCTGGCAGTTCTTCAGTGCCTCACTCATCAACAAAAAATCTTTCTTCAGGATTTTGTAGTACTTGTCTTTGGGCGACAATAGGTTCATACAGCGCACGAGGGCTGCATATACCCAACCGTTACCACGACTCCAGTAGCAGTTCTTGCCGTCGGGGGTCTGGTAAGGTGCTACATAGTCCTTATCGCGCCACCAAAGTCCCTCTTTTTCGTTGAAAAGACCACCAGCGAGGGTATTTCTGCTCCACAGATACATCTTCATGGCATGGTCGGCATACTTGCGATCGCCTGTTACCTTATAAGCCTGCATGTAGAGGGGCATGGCCATCTGGATGGCATCAATCCATGTCCACCAGCCATAGAGCGATCCTTCTGCCTCAGGCTTTTTGTCGTTGGGTGTTTGCATCTGATTGTTTAAGTTTTCCAACACCTTGGCTATCTTCTCGTCGCCACCACTCTGCATGTAACGGTCCATATAGGTCTGTCCGCAACACTGGTCGTCGGCATCGTTGGTCTTCACACCATTGCGTGGCGTCCACTGATGGAAGTTGGCCCAACGGTCGGTATAGTCGATATAACGCACATCGGCATCAATCTCGTAGAGGGCCATCAGTCCTTCATAATACACGGCGCGTGTCCATAGTGACGACGGACGAATACGATTCACATTAGTGGGGAGTGTGGGATCAGCGTATTTAGCCATGAAATAGTTGTTGGCCAAACGCAGGGTTTCCATCACGCTGTTAGCTTGTTCGCTTTGGGCAAACGTTGTAGTTGCCATGAAAAAAGCGAGAAGTGTCAAAATTGTCTTCCTCATTTGTTTTGCAGTTTTATTAGTTTCTGCTGACAAAGATAAGCAATTATTTTGATACTTCCCGCTTTTTGCCAAAAATTAATGTTCTTCTCTCAAAAAATGAAGAAAAAGCCTTATTACTTAATCACGATAACGAATCCACCGCGAGGCTGACACTCCATCTTTGTAGGGATGGTCTTAACCTTACGGATGTCCCATGGTTTCTTGGCCGTATCAGCCAGGATGGTAACCTGTGTGCCGCTGATGAAACTTAGGTCCATATTCAGGGTATTGGGCTCATCGGTACCGTTGATACCAGCTACATACCATACGTTTCCGGAACGACGGGCCAGAACCACATCCTTGCCAGGATAACCACTTACGTAGCGTGTTTCATCCCAGATAGAAGGCAGTTCTCCTAAGAAATCCTGCACTTCCTTAGGTTGTGCCAGGAAACTCTCAGGACGGTCTGCCAGATGCTGCAGGGCACTCTCGAAGAGTACTGTCAGTGCCAGCTCATGACCATTCGATGTGATATGTGGATTCTGTGAATCGCTGAAGGCACAAGGGGTATAGTCCATCGGACCAATCACGTTGCGGGTAAAGGGCAGGGTGGCATTGTGCGAAGCAGCCAGTTTGGTAAGTCTCGCGTTGTTGTTATACCATTCTGCACCCAGCACACCCTCTGTAGAGAGTAGGTTAGGATAGGTACGCTGCCAACCGCGAGGCACCGTGGCACCATGGAAGTTTACCAGCAGATGATGGCGTGCCGCACTCTCCAACAGGTCGATACAGAAACTCATGTTCAACTCTGAGTCGCCTGAGAAGAAGTCGATCTTCACACCAGCGACGCCAATCTTCTCGCACCATGCAAATTCTTTTTCACGGTCTTCTGGTTTGTTCAGTCTGAACTTTGGTGTTGGGGCACCATCGAGCCAACCTACCGATGAGTTATACCATATCATCGGTTTTACACCCTTCTGCTTGGCATAGTTTACGGCATCTTCGATGGTCTTGCCATCCTTCATCACGTCCCATTCTGCATCTATCAGTACGTAGGGCAGTTTCAGTGTAGCGGCCATATCCACATATTTGCAGATGATGTTATAATCATCGCTACCGTGGTTATAGGCCCAATATACCCATGATACCACACCAGGCTTAATCCACTCTGTGTCGCTCAACTGACAAGGCTCTGACACGTCTGTCACCAATGTTGATGCGACGATATCCTTCAGACTGCCGATGATGAGCGTGCGCCATGGGGTATGCCAAGTATCTGACAGCTTCACCTCGTTTGTCGCAGGGGTAACGTGATAGAGTTCGCCTTCGTTATAGAGGCACGATGCACTCTGACGCTTCTCGATGTTTGCCTCGGTGATGAGGGTAAACACGCCCTCGATAGGCTCCAGCAGGGCGGGATAGCCCCAACGGTAGGCATAGCCCTCAGCGTTGGTGTCGTATTGTTTGCGCAGAGGGGCTACTTTATAGGTGGTCTGCAGGGGATAGTATTCTTCGTAAGAATCAGTCCACTGCATCGTCCATCGCTTCATGCCCTCAGGAATACGATAGGTGGTCACCTCCTTAGGCATCGAAGCCTCTTGCAGATGACACAACTCATAGCGAAAAGCCACACCGTCATTATAGAGACGAATGACCAGTCGTGCATCCTTGCCCAGTTCTGCCAGGTATTCATTGGCTTCGTTGCTGCATTTCAACTGTTTACCAGCTGGCATCGTGTAGTCCTCCTTCAGATACCGACGGAAAGAGAGTGGGGTAGGCGTCGACAGCGATTCAAAACCTACAGAGGGTATTTCAATCAACTGTTGTCCTTGATAGTTAATGACCAGTCCGTTGCCCTTTTGCGAAACGGCAATCTTTCCGTTAGGCGAGGTGGCTTGCGCCATTGCCTGCAGACCTAAGCAAATGACGACGAGTGATAAGAATAGTCTCTTCATAAGTTTTTGTTATTTGAAATCCACTAAAATACGGAAAACCTTGCCTGGATTCTTATCCCATTCCTGCATGGCAGCGAGGGCCTCCTCCGGTTTCACTTCCTGACTGATGAGCTTGTTAATCGGACAAGTGCCACGCTCCAGATAATGAATCACGGCACGGAAATCCGATGGCTGGGCATTGCGCGAACCACGAATGTCGAGCTCTTTCTGTACAAAGTATTTCGTTTGGAATGATACTTCCGCCTTTGCATAGCCGATGCAAATCACACGACCTGTAAAGGCTACCTCGTCAACGGCCATCTGATACGTTGGTATACTACCTACGGCCTCGATGACGACATCAGGACCGAAGCCCGATGTCATTTCCCTCAGGCGTGCGTGTACATCTTCATTCTTGGTGTTGATGGTATAGCTGGCACCCATCTGCTTGGCCAAGGCCAGTTTCTCATCGTCGATATCAGCAGCAACGACGGTAGCACCGCGCTGCGCACTGCGTACCACAGCACCCATACCTACCATACCACAACCAATCACCATGACTACGTCGATATCCGTTACCTGTGCACGACTAACGGCATGGAAACCTACGCTCATGGGTTCTACCAGTGCACAGGTCCTTGGGGTAAGCAGTCCTGCAGGAATCACCTTCTCCCAAGGCATGGCGAGGTATTCACACATCGCACCCCAGCGCTGAACACCCAGCGTCTCGTTGTGCTCACAAGCATTCACTCTGCCGTTACGACAAGAGGCGCACTTGCCACAATTGGTATAGGGATTCACCGTTACGGTCATACCGGGTTTCAAACCCTCGGGTACGTTCTTGCCTACGCTAACGATCTCGGCACCTACCTCGTGACCAGGCACTACAGGCATTTTTACCATAGGATTACCACCACGGAAGGTGTTCAGGTCACTTCCGCAGAATCCTACATATCTCATTCTCAACAGTACTTCGTCGTCGCCCATCTGGGGCTCGGCCATCTCAATCACCTTCATCACAGAAGGCTCACTTATCTGTATTGCTTTCATAACTTAACTATTCACTATTAACTATCCACTATTTACGAGTTCTTCCATCTCGAGAACATCTGGTCGCCGATGATGTTCTGCACCTCTTTTACCAACTGCTCGTCCATAGGCTCGTTCACAAAACCGATGTTCTTCAGTACATTGTCAGGATTGGCACTGCTGAACAGGGTCGTGGCAATGCGAGGGTTATAGCTCGTAGAGAACTGGATAGCCAGCTTCTCGATGGGGTAACCCTTCTCCTGACAGTAGGCAGCAGCTTTGGCACAGGCCTCGCGCAAGGCTTTCGAGCCCGGATGCCAATCAGGCGCACCACGTTGTGACAACAGACCCATCGACAGCGGTGAGGCATTGATCACGCCTACATTGTGCTGCTCAAAGAAGCCGAGGTAATCAGCCAAGAGGGTGTCGTTCAGACTATAGTGACAGAAGTTCAGGATACTCTCTACCGTTCCCTCTTCACAATGTTCGATGACCCACTTCAGGTTTTCTGGCTGTAGGTCGGTAATGCCTACGTGTCCTACTACACCTTTCTTCTTCAGTGCCACCAGTGCAGGCAGGGTCTCGTCGCATACCTTCTGCAGTCCGCCCTCCATGTCAGCCTGAAACTCGATGTCGTGTACGTTAATCAGGTCGATATAGTCCACGTTCAGTCGTTCCATACTCTCATACACGCTGTCAGTCACGCGCTTGGCGCTATAGTCCCAGGTGTTTACGCCATCCTTACCATAGCGGCCTACCTTCGTAGAGAGAAAATACTTATCGCGTGGAATCTCCATCAGTGCCTTGCCCAATACCATTTCGGCCTTCAGGTGACCATAGTATGGCGACACGTCGATAAAGTTGATGCCATTATCTACAGCAGTGTGTACGGCTCTGATACCTTCGTCTTCGCGAACGCCATGAAACACACCTCCCAGCGATGAGGCTCCGAAACTCAGGTTCGACACCTTCATGCCAGTTTTTCCAATCTCGTTGTATACCATAATCAATATAAATAAAACATTCTATCCATCATTTGCCATTTCTCATCGCTTGTTGCACCTTCTGCACAATCCTGGAAGATGGCCATATAGTCCTCCCACTCTTGCTGGCGGGGTAGCGTAGCCAGACGTGCCATTGCCGAGTCCCAGTCGAAGTCGAGCGGTGTTTCCACAATCATCACAAGTCGGGTGCCAAGGATGAAGATCTGCATGTCGAGAATACCTACTTCTCTGATGCCGTCGCGAATCTCCTTCCACGACTCCTCCTCACTATGACGACGACGATACTCGGCTATCAACTCAGGATCGTCTTTCAGATCCATCGTCTGCACGTAGCGTTTTACGGGTTGTCCGTAGTCTTTTACATGAAATCCTTCTGTCATTGTTGTCTTCTTAAATTTGTCCTATAACCGTACGCAATGATAAACAGGAAGCAGATAAGCGGCAGAACGAATGATACATTCACAGCTGGGTGTGAGAAGATCGTCTGCTGGTCGATAATCATGCCCTGCAATGGTGGCATGAGCGCACCGCCCACAATCGCCATCACGAGGAAGGCGGCACCAAGGGTCGCATCCTGAGGGTCGACATCTTCGAGGGCGATACCGTAGATGGTGGGGAACATCAGCGACATGAAGAAGCTGATACCTACCAGACAGTAAAGACCCGCCATGCCTACAATGAGTATAGCGCCCAAAGCACAGAGGGCAGCACCACAACCGAAGATGGCCAACAACAGGCGCGAATTCACATACTTCATCAGGAACGTGGAAATGAATCGGCTGCAAAGGAAGAGCGACATGGCCACGATGTTATACATCTGTGCCGTCGCCTTGTTGATGCCCAGATTATCAGCATACTGAATGATGAAGGTCCACGTCATAATCTGCGCAGCTACATAGAACATCTGGGAAAGCACACCCTCGCGATAGATTTCATTATGCCACAGATTACGCAGGGTAACACTGGCGCTATGCGTATGCCCCAGGGCTTTTTCTTCTTCACTCTGCGTCTTGGGCATTCTGTAGATAGCAATCACAGACAGCACGAGCAGCACGATAATACCGATGCCTACATAGGGGTCGCGGATCACAGCCAGGTCGTGGAGTCGGATGTCGGCCTTCTCTGCCTCCGAAAGTCCGAAGAATAGTATCTGTCCTGTCTCGTCGCGACGATCGGAAATCAGCTGTGGCAGTACCACAAACGAAGCCACGCTCATACCGCAGAGCGAACCCATCGGATTGAAGGCCTGCGACATGTTCAAACGACGGGTAGCCGTTTCGCGGTCGCCCAGAGAGAGGATGAATGGATTAGCCGTGGTCTCGAGGAATGCCAAACCGAAAGTGAGGATATAGAGCGACAAGCAGAAGAAGGTAAACTCCTGATAGGCAGCTGCCGGAATAAACAGGAAGGCACCCGTCGCATAGAGCGTAAGTCCCAGCATGATACCACTCTTATACGAGAACTTACGGATAAAAAGGGCTGCGGGTACGGCCATCGTGGCATAGCCGCCATAGAAGGCAAACTGTACCATCGAGGCCTTCGTAGCCGAGAGCTCCATCACCGTCTGGAAGGCTGCCACCATGGGGTTGGTAATATCATTGGCAAAGCCCCACAGCGCAAAAAGCGACGTGATGAGGATAAAGGTAAAGAGGTACTTCCGAGGTACCAGCGGTTTCTTGGTTTCGTTACTCATATTGATGCTATACCTTATTTATATATAGGACCGAAATTCTGGCAGGCGCGATAGTCGGCACCCTCCTTATCCATACCGAAGGCATTCCATGCAGCAGGACGGAAGATGTCCTTATCGGCTATGTTGTGCATGCATACTGGGATGCGGAGGATAGAGCAGAGCGAAATCAGGTCGGCACCGATATGACCATAGGCGATAGCACCGTGGTTAGCACCCCAACAGTTCATCACGCTATACACATCCTTGAAGCAATCCTTGGTAGCATCGAGACGAGGCACGAACCAGGTCGTAGGCCATGTGGGGTCGGTACGCTTGTCGAGGATATCGTGGGTCTTGGGGTCGAGCTCTACCGTCCATCCCTCTGCCAACTGCAAGACGGGACCTAAGCCCTGCACCATGTTCATACGCATCATGGTCATAGGCATTCCACCCTTGGTCACGAAGTGAGAGCTGTAGCCACCGCCACGGAAGTAGTCGCGATCGGCAGGCATCCAACTGGTAGCCTTCAGACAAGCCTCTACGTCGGCATCGGTCATATTCCAGAACTCCTTCATGGTAGGCTTGCCCTCGGCATCGGTCATCGCACCTGTGGCATCGAGTGTGGTAGCACCCGAGTTAATCAGATGGATAAAACCACCGGCAGCCATGCCCTCAGGACGCTTGCCAGCCACGCGCTCTACAGCCTCCGGACTCCAATAAGTGCGGATGTCGGAGAACATCACACCACGATTGGTCAGCAGATGGCCAAAGAGCATCGACATACCATTCAGGAAGTCGTTCTCGGTAGCGAGCACATCGGCCTCGCGCTTGCCGTTCCAGTCGAACGAGGTACAGAGCATCGACTCTGGGAAGTCGAAGTTAGGCTTATAGTCCGTCCACTGACGCTGACCCTGTACGCCGCCAAAGAGTGCGTTATGTCCCAGAGCCTCTTCCTTATAGCCCATTTCGAGCAACTTCGGATTGCCGTGCATCAGGTCGCGGATAATCATCATCGTCTTGACGGTGAACTCCCAGTCCTGATCTTTCTCCTCACGGTTCTTACCCTTACCCTTGCCGTTGAAGGTCGTCATCGGTGTGCCAGGGAAGAGCGGACGGTCCTCATTATAGTCGTGTCCCTCCTGAGGTTTGCAGTATTTCTCTACCCAAGCCATGGCCTTCTTAAACTCCTCAGGGTCGAAGATGCCAAAGTCTACACGACGCAGAATCTCTACGAGCGATACATACTCCGTACGCATGCCCAGATATTGCTGCAGGAAGTCGGCATTCACGATCGAGCCAGCGATACCCATACAGGTATTACCCATAGAAAGGTAGCTCTTACCCTTCATGGTAGCCACAGCCTGAGCAGCACGCGCAAAGCGCAGAATCTTCTCGGCTACATCGGCAGGGATGGTGTTGTCATTGAGGTCTTGCACATCGTGGCCATAGATACCGAAGGCGGGCAGCCCCTTCTGGGCATGCGCAGCCAATACGGCAGCCAGATAAACAGCACCTGGGCGCTCTGTACCATTAAAACCCCAAACAGCCTTGGGGTAATAGGGATTCATGTCCATTGTTTCAGAGCCGTAGCACCAGCACGAGGTAACGGTAATCGTGCTGCCTACACCCTCGCGCTCGAACTTCTCGGCACAAGCGGCACTCTCAGCCACACGGCCAATCGTGGTGTCAGCTATCACGCACTCTACGGGCGAGCCGTCGCCATTGCGCAGATTAGAGGTTATCAACTCAGCCACAGCCTTTGCCAAGGCCATAGTCTTCTCTTCCAAACTCTCACGAACGCCACCCTGACGACCATCGATGGTAGGGCGAATACCGATTTTAGGATAGTTACTCTTCATAAATATTGTAGTTAATTGTTATATGTTCATAAGTGGTAAGCTGTTATTTCCATGCAAAGAAACAAAAAAAAATGCAAATATCCAACTTTTTACCGATATTTTTAATTATCTTTGCCACATGAAACGGATTTTAATAACCTTCGCGATGTGTTGCGGCATGACTGCGGCCCTCGCACAGCAGTATCAGGTGCCTGTGTCTGAAAGGCTACGGGTAGGCGAGCAGAGCTCGGGAATACAGCATGAGAAGATGCAGTCGGGCAAGTACGAACCTACGTGGGAGTCGCTGGAGACCCACCAAACCCCTGAGTGGTTCCGCGATGCCAAGTTCGGTATTTGGGCGCACTGGGGACCTCAGTGCGTAGAGGGCTCAGGCGACTGGATGGCCCGTGGTATGTATATGGAGCGTGGGTTCCAGTACAAATACCACGTAGAGCACTACGGCCACCCCTCAGAGTTCGGATTCAAGGATATCCTGCCCCTTTTCAAGGCCGAGAATTGGGACCCTGAGGCACTCGTGGAGCGTTATAAGCGTTGCGGCGCCCAGTATTTCTTCGTATTGGGTAACCACCACGATAACTTCGACCTCTGGGATTCGCAGTATCAGGAGTGGAACTCTATGCGCATTGGTCCTCATAAAGATATCCTCGACGGTTGGGCCAAGGCCGCCAAGAAAGCAGGCCTCCCCTTGGGTATCTCTTTCCATGCCGATCATGCCTGGACTTGGTATGAGCCCTCACAGCGATACGATCAGGACGGACCAAAGGCAGGCGTCTATTACGATGGTAAACTGACGAAAGCAGACGGCAAGGGCAAATGGTGGGAAGGCCTCGACCCCCAGAACCTCTATGCCCAGAACCACCCCCTGAGCGACCGCTCTTGGAACAACGGTCAGATTCATCGCCAGTGGGACTGGTCGAACGGTGCTTGTCCGCCATCGCAGGAGTTTGTTACCAACTTCTACGACCGCACCCTCGACGCCATCAATCGCTATAACCCCGATCTCATTTATTTCGATGTCACCGTGCTGCCTTTCTATCCCCTCAGCGACTGCGGTCTGAAGATTGCTGCCCACCTCTATAACAAGAATCCGCGTGGCGTGGTGTTTGGCAAGATTTTGACCGAAGACCAGAAGAAAGCCCTTACATGGGATGTAGAGCGTGGCGCACCTAATCAGATGATAGCTGAGCCCTGGCAAACGTGCAACTGCATAGGCGACTGGCATTATAACACGGGCACCTATAAGCATGGTTATCGTACAGCAACGAATATCGTCAAGCAACTCGTCGACATCGTGTCGAAGAACGGTTGTCTGTTGCTGAACATTCCTTTGCGTGCAGATGGTACCTACGACGAGAAAGCCTCTCAGTTCCTCGATGAGTTGGAGGCTTGGATGACGGTTAATGGCGAGAGTATTTTCGGTACCCGTCCTTGGGTGAAGTTTGGCGAGGGACCTGTGGCCGAGAAAGACATCAAGATCAATGCCCAAGGTTTCAATGAGGGTCAGTACAATGGCATGGACTATCGCGATGTCCGCTTCAACCAGACCAAGAAATACCTCTATGTTACCGCCATGGGTTGGCCCTCCGACGGACAGCTTGTGATCAAGTCGCTCGCCAAGGGTAATCCTCATTTCAAGAAATCGATTTCGACTGTCTATCTGTTGGGCTATGGTAAGTTGAAAGCCCAGCAAACCGCTGAGGGCTTGATGGTAAAGCTGCCAGTGCCTTGTAATAAGATTGCTCCTGTATTACGTATAAAATTCTAAGAAAATGAATATAGATATTAAAACAACAATTCAAGAAGAAGATGGCAAGGTAATTGCCTTCTTAGAAGGTCGTTTCGATACCGTTGCGTCCTCAGTAGTAGAAAAAGCGCTGGCGCCGCTCTTTGAATGTAAGGATAAGGAAATTATCCTCGATTGTTCAGGTTTGACGTATATCGCGTCGGCAGGTCTGCGTCTCTTTCTAAGTGTTTTGAAGAGTGCCCAGGGCAATGGCTGTAAGGTTTTTATCAGAGGTATTAATGATCATCTCCGTACCGTCTTCGCCATGACGGGCTTTATCAATATCTTCAAGTTCATCTAGAATTAAACGCTTATGAAAGTAGGAATCCCCAAAGAAATTAAGAACAATGAGAACCGCGTAGGTATGACGCCTGCGGGAGTGGCTGAACTGACAAAACGCGGACACGAGGTGAGCGTGCAGCATACAGCTGGTGAGGGCAGCGGATTTAGTGACGACGAATATGTGGCTGCTGGGGCACGCATACTGCCCTCGATAGAGGCCGTATATCGCGAGTGTGACATGATCGTAAAGGTTAAGGAACCCATCGAGCCGGAATACGAACTGGTAAGACCAGGGCAACTGTTGTTTACTTACTTCCACTTTGCCTGCGAAAAGGAACTCACTGATGCGATGCTGAAAAGCGGTGCTGTATGCTTGGCTTACGAGACGGTCCAGCTGCCTAACGGCTCGTTGCCGCTACTGCAGCCGATGAGTGAGGTAGCTGGAAGAATGGCTACGCTGAATGGCGCTTATTACCTGCAGAAGACCAAAGGCGGCAAGGGAAAATTGATTAGTGGTGTGCCAGGCGTTAGTCCTGCCCGTGTATTGGTACTGGGTGGCGGTGTAGTAGGTGAGGCTGCGGCTCTGATGGCAGCAGGACTGGGTGCTGACGTGACCATCGCCGATATCTCGCTGCCAAGACTGCGCCAACTCGACATCGAAACGCCTGCCAATGTTCATACGCTCTATTCGTCAGTACACAACATCCGTCAACAGTTGCCTACGGTAGATATCGTGGTAGGCAGCGTGCTGGTGCCTGGCGACAAGACGCCTCACCTGATTACGAAGGAGATGCTACAACTGATGGAGCCTGGTACGGTATTGGTGGATGTAGCCATCGACCAGGGTGGCTGCTTCGAGACCTCAAGGCCTACCACCCACAGCGACCCTGTATATGTAGAGGATGGTATCGTACACTACTGCGTGGCGAATATTCCTGGTGCTGTACCTCATACGTCTACGCTGGCGCTCACCAACGCTACGCTGCGATACGCTGTGGCGCTGGCTGATAAGGGATGGCAGCAGGCTTGTAAAGACGACAGTGCGCTGGCCAAGGGCTTGAATATCGTAGAAGGAAAGGTGGTGTTTAAGGCTGTAGCGGATGTGTTCGGACTACCCTACGAGCCATTGAACCTTTAAAGCGAAAAGCATAATCCCCCGCTCAAAAACTGAGCGGGGGATTATTATATGAATTAGTAGCGAGTAGTGATTAGTCTTCAACTACGATGGGCTTGTACTTTGGTACGAGCGTTTTCATGATACACCAGCCGATAAGGTAGGCTACGGCACAGATGCAGAATACTACCATGTAAGCAGCAGGTTTGCCCTCGAAACCGAAGAAGGTGAAAGCGCTGCCCTGAGCGGCTGCCCAGGTAAAGAAGTTACCAGAACCCATATTGATAGCCATCGAACCGAAACCACCCGTCATCGTACCCAGACCTACAATCGTACCAATGGTGCTCTTGGGGAACATGTCACCGATGGTAGAGAAGAGGTTGGCACTCCAAGCCTGATGACCAGCACCGAGCAGACCAATCAGGATAGCGGGCCACCAAGCACTATAGGCACCCATGGGCTGAGCCAGCAAACCCAAAACGGGGAAGCAGGCAAAGATCAGCATGGCGCGCATACGACCCAGATAGGGGTTCATGCCACGCTTCTCAACGAAGTACTTAGGCAGATAGCCACCACCGATAGAAAGCACCGTTACGATGAAGTAGAGGGTGAAGATAAGCAGAATACCCATGGTAGAATCGGAGGTGTAGCCATACTGGTCGCTGAAATATGCAGGTGCCCAGAAAAGGAAGAACCACCATACACCATCGGTCATAAACTTACCAACGAGGAAAGCCCAAGTCTGCTTGTAGCTAAAGCACTTGAAGAAAGGAATAGCCTTCTCCTCTTTCGCATTGTCGCGATTCTGAACGTCTGCCAGATCATTGTCCTGCTCGATATAGTTGAGCTCGGCCTGATTAACGCGCTTGTTCTTACGGGGTTTGTCGTAGAGCCACAACCAGAGGCCCATCCATACGTAACCCAGCACACCGATGATGATAAAGGCCATTTCCCAACCCCAGGCACGTGCCAAGAGGGGAATGGTAGCAGGTGCTGCGAGGGCACCTACAGAAGCACCACTATTAAAGATAGAGGTAGAGAAAGCACGGTCTTTTGCAGGGAAGTACTCGGCAGTAGCCTTGATGGCTGCAGGGAAGTTACCAGCCTCACCGACAGCGAGAATCAGTCGGCAGCTGAGGAAAAGCCATACCGAAATCGTGGCGATGGCTACAGCGGCATCAGAACCAGCCTGAACAGCGCGCAGGGCCTCGATAGAGTCGTAGCCCTCGACGGTCATAGCCACCCAACCACAACCTGCGTGGAGAACGGCACCTGTTGACCATACGAAGATAGCGATAAGGTAACCCTTCTTTGTGCCCATCCAGTCGATAAACTTACCGGCAAAGAGGTTGGCAATGGCATAGAAGAGCGAGAAGAGGCCGGTGATGGTACCATAGTCGGCATCGGTCCAGTGGAAATCTACGGCTATAAAGTCTTTCCATGTAAGCGACAAGACCTGACGGTCCATATAGTTAACGGTGGTTGCCAAGAAGAGCAACGCACAGATGACCCAGCGGAAGTTGGACATCTTAGTAGTTTGTACGGGAGCCATATATTAATTGATAATTGAAAAATTACAATTGATAATTACTTGAGGTCGATGACGGGGATGTTGTCCTTGTCGTTGTAGTTCAGGTTCTCACCTGCCATACCCCAGATGAAGGTATAATAATAGGTGGCAGAAGCGCAGTGGATGCTCCACTCAGGCGACATGATGGCTTGCTCATTGTGCAGCCAAACCACGCGGCTCTCCTGAGGCTCACCCATCACGTGACAAACAGTCTGCGACTCAGGTACATTGAAATAGTAATAAGCCTCGATACGACGACCGTGGGTGTGAGGAGGCATCGTGTTCCAAACGCTACCCTCCTGCAACTGTGTCAGACCCATCTGCAACTGGCATGGACCTTCCTCAAGGGCTGTGTTCACGATCAGCTGGTTGATGGTGCGCAGGTTGGCCTCGGCCTTTGTTCCCAGAGGCTTCTCTTTCGTACCTACGATAACGGCCTTCAACGACTGAACCTTTCCGTTCTTACGTCCGTCGAGCGTTACCCACTGTGTCTTGTAGTGATGATGTGCTGTAGCAGAGTTCAGGTAGAACTTAGCAGGCTTCTGAGGATCCTTTGAACGGAAGATCACCTCCTTGTTAGAGTCGATGTCGCCACCCTTCTTATCCTTGCCGAGCCATCCGCGACCTACGTAGAGTGCCTCGCTGTAGCCGAGTGGATACTCCTGTCCGTCAACGATGACCACACCGTCGCCGCCAGTGTTGATGATACCCAGTTCACGGTTGCGCATGAAGTAGTCGGCACGGAGCTCAGGGAAGGTTTCGAGCTTCAGGTCTTTGCTGACAGGCATTGCACCGCCGAAGATGAAACGGTCGTACATCGAATAGGTGAGGTTAATCTCATCGGCAGCCATCACCTTTTCCATCACGAAGCGGTCGCGCAGGGTCTGCGTGTCGTAGTGCTTCACGTCGTCAGGATGACATGCCTTTTGAAAACTTACGTTCTGCTGGCCGAAGCCACTGGTAAAACTTGCCATAAGCATTAAAGTCAAAATTGTTTTCTTCATTGTTGTTTTCTATTTGATTTTTTGTTATTCCTTAGAAGCTCTCTCATCGGCCACGATGCGCTTGCGATTCCAGAACACCATACCGATGGTAATGATTGTGAGGATACCTGCACCGATGTATGCGAGGCTATCGACACACTTATAGATGACCCATCCGAAAAGGCTTGAGGCGAAGTCGATGGCGCCAGCCTGGAATCCTTCTGGAATCTTAGCAGCAGGGTCCTGCGTCTGGGCATAGACCGTCTGGGCAGCCTGTGTGAATGCTGGCGCCATATCGGTTACAAACCACAGACCGATACCTACGGTAACGATACCGATAATCAGGGTCTTTACCACATTACCCTTGGTATAGGGTAGTACCATGACGAAGACATAGAACATACCTGCGAGTGAAGCCAGTGGCAGGAACTCGTTGCCAGGCAGGGCTACTGCCATCAGCAGCGCCAGTGGAATCAGAATCAGCGAAGCTACGAGGGTAGTAGGATGACCAATCACCAATGCAGGCGACATACCGATATACACCTTCTTACCAGCCCACTTCTTCTGAACCACCTCTTGTGTCTTCTCGGCGATGGGCTTCAAACCATCGATAAAGAGTTTGGTGATACGTGGAATCAGTTCCATCACAGCACCCATCGTCACACCAAGGAAGAGCACTTTCTTGATATCGAGCTGAGCTACAGCACCAATCAGTGCACCTACAATCACACCCAGTACGATAGGTTCGCCCAGTACGCCAAACTTCTTCTTCAGTCCCTCGGCATCGATGTCGAGCTTTGAGAAACCTGGAATCTTATCGAGCAACCAGTTGATGGCAATGGCAAAAGCCGTAAAGCTCTGACAGAAAGGCTGGGGGATAGAGATACCATCCATATCGTCGTAATAGCCCTGGAACTTCTCGGCTGTCAGGTCGGCCATCACCAGTGTGATAATGTAGCATACGATGGCTGCAAAATAGCCCCAAGCCAAGCTCTGGTCCATCACGAAATAAGCCACGGCACCGATAAAGGCGAAGTGCCAGTAGTTCCAGAGGTCGATATTTACGGTTCGCGTACATTTTGTTATAAGCAACAGGAAGTTCACACCCAGACAGATAGGGATGATAAGTGCGCCAACGGCTGTATTATAAGCCACGGCTGCGGCTGCGGGCCAACCCATGTCGAACACACCAAGCTGGAGGTTGTAAAGGCGGGAAATTTCACTGAGCGGATTGCCGAAATTGTTCGTTAGAAGGGCAGTAACGATACCCAGACCTACGAAACCGACACCCACGTAAAGTCCTGATTTTAAAGACTTTCCGAATTTCATGCCGATGCAAAGACCGATGATCGTAAAGAGGATAGGCATCATGACTGAAGCACCCAGACTAATGATGTAGCTAAAGACTTGTTCCATTTGTTTTATTTCTAAGTTTATTCGTTTTGACTGCAAAGTTACGAAAAAAAAGCGAAACGCATCGCATTTCGCTCTGTTTTTTTACGTTATCGTTAACGTAGACAGTAAATGAAAGCATTATCGGGGCATGCCTAGCATTTTGACACGACGCTCGAAACTTTCGCGATTGTCGAGGGCGCCATTCTTGATACGTGCACGATAATTGTAGATGGTATTCACGCTATAATGCAGGAATTCGGCTATCTTCGACGAGTCTTCGATGCCCAAACGAATCAGGGCGAAAATGCGGATTTCAGTTACCAGACGGTTCTCTGACTTAGGATGAATCTGCATTTCAGGTTGCAAGAGGGCATTGAAATCATTGACGAAGTTGGGAAACAGATGGAGAAACACAGAATCGAAGTTCTGCAACAGCTCTTCTACCTCTTGCTCTTTGAGCTCAGACGATTTCGAAAGGCGGTAAAGTTCGTCGAGTTCCTTGTTCTTCATCTTCTTATTGACCATCTTACGATAATCATCGAGTTTGTCGATATACTGTGAGCAGAGACTCATGAATCGTCCGATATACTCTTCCTTTACCTGATTACTCTCGGAAAGTTGAGAGTTGAGCGTAGAAAGTTGAGCGTTGAGTTGCGAGAGTTCCTCTTTTTGAGTGGAGAGTTGAGTATTGAGCGTTGAGAGTTGCTCATTCGATATTTTCAGCTCGTTACGGGCGGCATCGAGCTGACGATTGCGACGATGCAGGAACAGCAGTACGCCCAGTAACCACAAGGCCAGGATACTGACTACGATGATTGACAACCATAGTACCTTGGTATTATGCTCTACAGCACTTTGGTAATTTTTCTCAATGACATTGAGGATGGGGGTGATTTGCCATGAGCGCATGCGGGTGTTGAAACGGTTGTTGCAATCCCACGTAAAGCGGATGTACTTATATGAGCGATCCAGGTCGCCATCGTTGTTAAGTATATCGGCCAGCATGAGGAGCGAGGCCTGATCCATCACCGCATGGCGTACGTCACTCAGAGCCGATTTCGCAGTCCAGAAACGCTGCTCTTCTTCATCTTCGGAACTGAACCAGCGATAGTAGCAGGCGATGGCATAGTCGCGACTCTCGGGATTGGTGTTGCTTACCCAGTAGTCGCTCAGTTTACGAGCCTCTGCCATCTGATTACGACTCTTGAGCTCCTGAATACGATACATCAGGTAATTCTGACTCTGATGGTCGATGATAGCGAAGAGCGAATCGCGATAAGTGCTTTGCAGTTTGAAATACTGCTCCTTCATGGAGGGATTGATGGAGTAGTAGCCTAACTCGCCGTAAACGTGCATTTGCGACTGGTAATAGTTTATCAGAGCCACGCTGTCGAGTTGCTGCTTATTGATACGCTTGAGAAAGGCCAGTGCATCGTTGTAATATCCCACGGTAGAGCACTGGAAGGCCATGAGCGCACGGCATAAGCCCACCTTGGCATATTGTCCTTGCTGCTCTGCACATCGTTCTGCCTCACCAAGATAGAAGAGGGCAGAGTCGTTCATAAACGACTTGTTCAGCTCATATAGTTTGAAGGCCTGTGCATATTTCTCGTCAGGCTGTTGGGCCTGACGATATTTTTGGCGTACATCGTTGATTTGCTGCTCGTAAGCCGCCACAGTTTGAGGAGAGGCCTCGATGGCTTCGTCAATTTGCTGGAGTATGGACTTGAAATCGCTATCTTGCGCATGCACAAAGGTAGCCATCATCAGAATGAAACCAGTTAATAGTAGTCTAATCATAAAATGTTTCGTATTTCGTGTGCAAAGATATACTTTTTTTTCGTTACGAGCAAATATTATGGCAGAAAAAAGGAAACAGGGCGCATACATCTCGCACGCACCCTGAATTTAGGTTAACTGTTTGAAACAATCTTCTTACTACTAACTATTAACTAACTAATGATAAAATGTAATTTACTTCAATTCAAACGAGCAGCGGGCTGGCAGCTGATTGGAAGCTGTGCCAACAAGGGCCTCGAAAGTGCCTGGCTCTGCCGTCCACTGGCTGAGGGTTTCATTGTAGAAACTCAGTGCCTGCTGATCGATGGTGAGACTAACAGTTTTCGTCTCGCCAGGTTGGAGCATCACCTTCTGGAAGGCTTTCAGCTCCTTTAGTGGCCGTTCTACGCTGCACTTCTTGTCGGAGATGTAGAGCTGTACGGTTTCTGCGCCAGCGAGACTGCCAGTATTTGTGATATCAATTGTGAAGGTTATTTTTTCATCTGAGGTCATGCTTGTCTTATCGGCCTGGAGCTTACCTAACTTAAAGGTGGTATAACTCAAACCATAGCCGAAGGGGAAGAGGGGAGCCTGCTTCTTCTGTTTGTCGAGCCAGCGATAGCCTACAAAGATGCCCTCTTTGTATTCCTCATCGATAATCTTGTGGTCAGGGCGCCAAGTGCCAGGGTAGGCATTGAGTGCATGGGCACCACACTGATTGAGGTTGGCATACCACGTAAACGGCAGTTTGCCAGAGGGGTTCACATCGCCCGCCAACACACTGGCAATAGCCTTGCCCGACTCTGAACCGATAAACCAACCCTGAACGACAGCGGGCACTTTATCCAGCCAAGGCATGGCAACACCACTACCGGAGATATTGACGAAAACGAGATGCTTATTCACAGCTGTGAGGGCTTCGATAAGCTGATCCTGGCCGTAAGGCAGGTCGTAAGACAAGCGGTCGTGACCTTCGCTATCCTGATGACTGCTCTTGTTGAGCCCACCAAAGAAGATGACGACATCTGCCTTGCGTGCCTTCTCGACAGCCTCGGCTGTAAGTTCGGCTGCACTACGGGTTTCGTAAAGGCTGCGACCTACGGTAACACCGTTATAACTCTGAATGGTATCGCCTACATAGCCACGTGCAAAGTCGACCTCGGCATCAGCAAATCGTTCAATAATGCCATTGAGTGGCAGAATCTCGTGCTGCACCTTGAGCGAAGAAGAGCCTCCACCTACGGTCATCATCTTAATGGCATTCTCGCCTACCACCAAGATGCGCTTAGGCTGCTGCAGAGGGAGTACCTTTTCATTCTTCAGCAATACGATACCCTCTTGTGCAATTTTCAGAGCGGCCTCGTAGTGGCTATCTGAGCAGAGGAAACCATAAGGCTTCTGGCGCTGCATGGTGGTTCGGTAGAACAAGCGGAGTACACGACGAACTTTATCGTCGAGTTCCTTGGTGGTATATTTACCCTCTTGGATGAGTCGCTTGTAGGCTTGAGCCAGAAAATAGTTGTCATAGGCATTGGTCTGGCCCATCTTCAAGCCATCTGTCCAGGTGCCAAACTCAAGATCAAGACCATTGGTGATGGCCTCTTCCGTATCATGACAACCACCCCAGTCGCTGATGACAACGCCATCGAACTGCCAATCGCCCTTCAGAATCTTATTCAGTAAGATGCTATTGTGACAATTGTGCTGGTTTTTATACAGATTGTAAGCGCCCATGATGCTCCAGGCCTTACCCTCGGTAACGGCAGCCTTGAATGCAGGGAGATAGATTTCGTGGAGCGCACGATCGCTGACAATCACATTCACCTGATGGCGGTATTCCTCGTCGTTGTTGAGTGCATAGTGCTTTACGCAAGCTGCTACACCCTTTGACTGCAGACCCTGTACATAAGGTACTACCATGCGAGATGCCAACAGAGGATCTTCGCCCATATACTCGAAGTTACGACCACCCAGAGGGGTGCGATAGATATTGACGCCAGGACCCAGGATGACACTCTTATTGCGATAGAGCGCCTCTTCGCCCAGACTCTCGCCATAGAGACGGGCCATTTGTGGATTCCACGTGGCTGCCAGACAGGTGAGGGCAGGGAAGGCTACACATGAATCGTTCGTTTGTCCGGCCTGTTCCCATTCATCCCAAAGTACATCAGGGCGCACGCCGTGAGGACCGTCATCGGTCCAGAGGTCGGGGAACCCAAGGCGCTTCACACCTGGAGATGAGAATTTAGACTGCGCATGGATGACGGCAATCTTCTCGTTGAGCGTCATGCGGCTCAGTGCATCATCAATACGCTGCTCTACAAGCTTGCTCTCATCGAGATAGATGGGCAATGACTGTGCTTGTGTACCAGCTGAGGCACCAAACAAAAGAATGGAGATGACTAAATGCTTCATGTCAATGTTTGTTATTATGAGATAATGATTTTTCGACCATCCTGTATATAAAGCCCCTTTTTGGGCTGTGATACTCTGCGTCCCTGCAGGTCATAAATGAAGTTGTCTTTATGCTCTGCAGAAACAGCAACGGGACGGATGCTGCTTGTAGATTTCTGGTAGACACGTACATAGTCGACGAGCATCTCAGCGGGGAGTGCTTCCATATCGACACCCTGTTGTCCGCCCCAGTCGCCACCCCAGGCAAGGTTTAGGATGATGTAGAAGGGGGCATCGTAAGGCCAGTCATTACGTCCCAGACCACGATTGGGGTATTCCAATTGTACTTGACCATCAACGTAAGTGGTAATCTTATCTGCCGTCCACTCGATGGCATAAATGTGGTAACCGTCTTCAGCGCCTTCGCAGAACATCTCGTGAGTAACCTGTGTGCCATTGGAATGAACATGGGCGTTGGCATGAAGACTGGATGATACATAATTAGGATGGTAACCTACCTCTTCCATAATATCAATCTCGCCATCGGCAGGCCATGAGTGGAAGTGTACTGGCATCATCCAGAATGCAGGCCATGTTCCTCTGCCTTTGGGCAGTTTGATGCGACCTTCGATGTAGCCATAGGTCCATCCCTGTAGTACTTTGGCATACACACGACCAGAGAAGACCTTGCCGTCTTCTTCCAAACAGCGGATAATCAGCGCATCATCCTTTACCTCTGTTACAAGGTTGCCTTGAGGGGTCTGATGATTTACATAATACTGTAGCTCATGGTTCACCCAACCCTTGCCTTTCATCTCGTGGGTCCAATCGTTGCTATTCAGTGTCGTGCCATTATCAAACTCGTCGTTCCATACCAGTTCATACCCTTCGGGCACAAATCCTGACGGCTCATGAGTGGTGGTTGTCGGGTCGCCCGTTTGAGCAGCGACCCGAACCACAAGCGTAAGGCACAATGATGTGAGAAATACCCTAATCATATTGTTTACCTTTTAATTATTCTTCTGCAAGAAACATGCTAATCACTTTAACCTTTGTGCCAGCAGGTGTCCCACCGAAGTCGAGGCAAAGACGGAACTTTCCATCGAAACCGTTACGGCCTTTGTAGACGATGGCTGTAGGAACATTGGCAGCTATGGCATGACGAGCTTCATCAAGGAACTCACTATCGTTGCCATCGTTCTGAGGCTTGACGGTAATGCCAGGTGCGTCTTTGTCGGTCAAAATGACAACAGAGAAATTGTATCGTTTGCCAGCGCTCAGGTTTATCTTGTCGAATGGGATGTGTACCTGACCCATCCACTGGCTGCCACCCATAGCGTCAGGAATGGTAAGCGTGAACTCAGAGGTGTCACCATCGTGCTCAGGATCAGCAATCTGTGACCAGTTGTTGTCAGCAAACCAGAAACGGAAATCGGCACCGAAAGACTGGCCTTTCAGCAGGTTCTTGCTGTCGTCATAGTCGTATGGTATCACATTGGCATCGTTGTGCTCGCTGAGGAATGCATGACTGATGACAAATTCGGTACCAGCAGGTGCACCTGCAAAGTCGAAAGCAATCTTGAATACACCGTCAAAGCCCTGTACGCCACTGAGTGCAATGACATTGTTGCCCTGATGGAGAGCAAATTGTGCATCGGTGAAGAAAGTGTTGTCGTCGCCCTGCATCTGAGGCTTTACGGTTGCCTTTACGTTATCAGCCGATGAGTTGATGACTATAGAGAAATCGTAGAGTTTGTTGGCACTCAGTGTAGGTCCGTTGTCCTGTACGTGGAACTGAGCCATCCATTGAGAACCTCCTGCTTCGTTCATGACGAGGTTGAAGCCTGTCTGTAAGTCGCCGCTATGCACAGGGTCGGCAATCTGTGACCAGTTATTATCAGCAAACCAGAAACTGTAGTTTGGGTTCCAGTCGGCTATGATATTTGTACCAGCAGTGAATCCCATCCATCCCTCTGGTTCAACAGGTGCATCAGGATCAATCCAATCCGCTGTGATAGAAAAACTGGTGCTAACCGTCTGCTGGTCGCAGGCTGAGAAAGCTAAGAGCTGAGCGGTATAGGTACCCTTCTTCTTTACAAGTTGGTTAACAGAACCACCGGCAACTGTCTCAATGAGTGACTTGCCATCGAGACTGATGTAATAGCGCACACCATTCTGAGCCTGTGAGTTATTAGTGACTGTCACCACATTTGCCTGACCAGTCTCGTCGGTTGTGACATTGGCACTGATAGCGAGTGCCGAAGTATTAACGGGCTCACCGCCTAAACTATGACTATCGCTATCTACAGGACTACATGATGTAAGTCCAAAAGCGAACATGCTAGCTGCAATGACACTGTATATTATCTTTTTCATAATGATCTTGCTTTTTGTCTGTTAATGGATTAATAGCCGGGATTCTGTCTCAGTTCGTACTCAGTACCCTTGGTGGCATCGATATCACCCTGTGGAATAGCCACATACTTGTTGTGCTCCTTCCAGTCACGTGGAGTGTTCAGACCTGGCACGTTGTCAACGTGCAGTACGTTAGTGATACCCCAGCGTACAACATCGTAGTAACGGTGGCCTTCACCTACGAACTCCAGGTGGTTCTCTTTCTGTATGTTCTCCAGGGTAAGGGCTACACGGTGGTCCTGATTACCGAAGGCACGATCGCGTACTTTGTTCAAGCAATCTACACCACTTACACCATCCACATCACCAGTTGTGAGCGTCAGCTCAGCATAGGCCAGCAATGTCTCAGCATAGCGGAAGATACGGAGATTGTTACTCCAGTTCAGGTCGCCAGTACCCGTTGGCTTATGGTAGCCGGTGCGAGCACAGTATTTAGCCATCCAGAAACCAGTATCTTGGAAGCGCAGTGTGTACTTAGCACCCCATGGCGTTGTGTTCTTTTCACCTACTTTACCGCCAGTAGCATCGCCACGCAGATCGCGAATGGAAGCATCGCGACGCTGGTCGCCCTTCTCAAACATCTCATAAGCCTCAGGACGTGCAGGACAGAATCCCCAACCACCAGCGTAACCTGGGTCACCACCTAATTCACTTGGAGAAATATAAGAGGGCAGGTTCGTACCACCAGAGTTCCAAGCTGTTCCCCAGTCCTTAGAGCCAGGTACGAGGTTGGCCTCGAAAATGGACTCACTGCCAAATTCGCCTTCCTGCAGCCACATGCCAGCATAGTCGGATACCAGCGTAAACTTACCACTCTTGATAATGGCAGCCAAACCTTTGGCAGCTTCTTGATATTTAGACTGATCCTTCTGATACATGACGGTACGAGCCTTCAGCATATAGGCAGCAGCCAAGCTGGCGCGACCATCATTGGTTCCATCGTTGGTGCTCATCTCAGCATCGGTGAAGTTCTCGATAGAGCCATCAACGTCCTTGATAATCTGGGTGTAAACCTCATCGGGTGTCAGCTGACGGCAAAGGTATGGAGGCTCGAACAGTGTCTCCTGGAAAGGAACAGCACCGAAACTACGCCATAACATATAAAGATAGTACGCGCGCAGGAAGAGGGCTTCTGCCTTGTATTTCTTAATCAGTGTCACTTCGGCAGGATTGCTGGTGGTGGCTGTCTCTATTAGTCCGAGCACGCTGTTCACACGTGTAATACCTGAAGTATAAATGTTCCAAGTTCCGCTCAGGGTCAGGTTACCGCTGGTATTGAACATTGAAACAGCCAGGTTCATACCGTTCATACCATCGTTGGCATCGCCACCGCCCTTCCAGGCATCATCCGACTGGATATCGCCAATGAATGCTGATGACTCGTAAGAGCCGTTAGCGTAAGAGTCAAAGCCCAGAATCTGATAAGAAGCAGCCAGACCAGAGTTGATGTTCAGTGGGTCGCCTGCAGCACCTGCAGCACCCTGTGTGGTTGGTTCAGGATCCAGGAAAGAATCGCCGCATGAAGTGAGCGCCATACCTGTAGACACAACCGCAACTGCGATATATAATTTGAGATTTTTCATTGTCGTATATATTTTTGTTGTTAGAATGTAACGTTACCACCGATGGTGATTGTGCGTGACTGTGGATAGATACCCTTATCGACACCGATAGTAGTGTAGCTGCCAGATGCAAGTTCAGGATCGAAACCCTCGTAACCTGTGATGGTGAGGAGGTTCTCTGCACCAACATAAACACGCAGGCGCTGGATAGAGATGTGGCGCGTCAGTTTAGCAGGCAGTGTGTAGCCAATCTGTGCGTTCTTTAAACGGAGGTAAGAACCATTGTGGATGTAGAGGTCGGATGACTTCCAGTTACCATTCGCATTGGCTGATGTCATGCGAGGAATCTTAGTAGAGGTACCCTCACCATGCCAACGATCCATAATCCAAGAAGGACGGTTCATCGCAGGAATATCACCACGCTGTGCGAAGTCGAAAACATCATTACCGATAGTACCCTGCCAAGCCATGCTCAGGTCGAAACCCTTCCACTCAGCACCTAAAGAGAAACCGAAGGTCCAGTCGGCCATACCCTTACCAATCTTTGTACGGTCCTCGTCTGTAATCTTACCATCGCCATTGAAGTCTACAAAACGTACGTCGCCAGGCTTTGCAGATGGCTGCAACTTCTCACCCTGAGCATTTACATAGCTGTCTACCTCCTGCTGGTTCTGGAACAGACCATTCGTCTTGTAACCATAGAAGTAAGGCCAAACCTCGCCGTTCTTAGCGTGTACGTAATCACCTACACCTGATGCACCAGCACTTTCGTAGTTCTGCTCACCAGAAGCGTTACCCAGTTCAATCAGTTTGTTCTTTGCCAAAGAGGCATTGGCATTGAACCAGTAAGAGAAGTCCTTGATACTGTCTTTCCAACCAAGTTCGAACTCAAGACCCCAGTTCTCCATCGTTCCGAGGTTGCCGTAAGGCTTTGACTGTCCGATATAGGTAGGTACGTTCAACTCGAAGAGCATGTCGGTAGTCTTTTTATAATAGTAGTCGAAGCCGAAGCTGAGGCGACTGTTGAAGAAGCGCATATCAACACCAATGTCGGTCTGAGTAGAGGTTTCCCACTTGATGTCAGGATTAGCTGCACGTGCTGGTGATGTACCATAAACCATCTTACCAGCTTCAACACCAGGCTGTGAGGCATCAGGATTAACTACATAGCTACCTCCGAAGTAGTAGTTCTGACCACCGTTCATCAGGGCACGATAGGTAAAGTCGGGAATCGACTCATTACCATTCTGACCCCAAGAGAAGCGGAACTTCAGCACATTCCACCAGCTGGGCTTTACTTTCTCCATATATGGCTCATTCCATACGTTCCAACCAATAGAGAATGAAGGGAAGGTACCCCACTTGTGATTAGGACCGAAGTGTGAGCTACCATCGCGGCGCATGGTGAACTGCAGCATGTAGCGCTCGTTAAAGTTATAATCGATACGACCGAAATAAGAGGCCAGTGAAGTGTGGGTTACACCACCGTTACCACCCCAGAGTATCGATTCTGTCTCAGGAGCGATGGCTGAGTCGATATGAGCATGGGTTGGATTATTGTCGAAGAGCTGTGAGTCTCTACCACCAAGGTTACGAGAGGTGTAGCGTGAAGCTGACTGTCCGAGTACGATGTTCAGATTGTGTACTTCAGCGAAAGTCTTGTTGTAAGTGAAGTAGTTCTCAGTCTGCCAACGGAAACCACGATTCATCTCACTCTGTACCCAGCTCTGGTCTGTGTGAGTCATGGAGCCGAGATAATCCTCATAACCATAGGCATCGTATCCCCAGAAAGCGAGGTCAATACCATAGCTGGTACGGAATTTCAGTCCTGGCAGGATGTCGAGTTCTGCATAGAACGAACCTACAATCTTATCAGAGTTATTCTTGGCAGAATTCGGACGGTTCAACTGAGCCAGTGGGTTTGTCAATTCCTGGAATCCAGAAGGAGGCAGAGAAAGTACACGACCGTCCTTGACAACAGCTGTTGGATGGGCAGCCAAAATCTCAGCAGCTTCGGCCTCTGTAGCATAAGGAGCTACCAGTGGTGAGAATGAAATCGCGCTACCTAGGATTGAGCCATATTCAGAGTTGGTCTCGATGGCAGAAGAGGTGTCGCGTGTGTAACCGATGTTCACACCTACCTTCAGTTTGTTCAGGAAGTTGCGGCTGTTGTCCTCAAATACAGTGTAGGTAGAATTACTGCGTGCACTGAAGCGCTCATAGTTAGAGCGACCGTAGTTACCACCTACAATACCTTCCTGCTTGAAGTAACCTACAGAAAGGAAGTAAGTAGCCTTGTCGTTACCACCGTTGATACTGACTTGGTGCTGCTGTACAGGTGCATTGTAGTTGAATGTCTCTTCCTGCCAATCTGTATCAGGACCATTGTAATTGTTGATGTAGTCAGCTGAATAACGTGGCATATTGCCATCGTTAACCTGAGCCTCGTTCATAATGGTCATATACTCCTTGGCATTCAGTACAGCCTTCTTCTTCCATGGATTCTGCCAACCAAAGCTGAAGTCGTAGTTAACGTTGGTCTTACCCGATTTACCCGACTTTGTAGTAACGAGTACGACACCATTGGCAGCACGGCTACCGTAGATAGCTGCAGAGGCAGCATCTTTCAGAATTTCTACTGACTCAATATCCGTTGGGTTCAGGTAGTTGATACCACCGCCTACAGGCATACCGTCTACAATGTAAAGAGGATCGGAACTGTTTACAGAGCCGATACCACGGATACGAACCTTAGAATCAGCGTTTGGCTGACCTGACGACTGTGTAATCTGGACGCCTGATACCTTACCTTTCAGAGCATCCTCAATACGTGAGGGCTTTGTCAGGTTCAGGTCATCGCCAGTTACCTTAGAGATGGCAGCTGTTACTACGCTTTTTTTCTGAACACCATAACCTACAACGATTACATCCTGCAATGTCTGGGTGTCTTGTTTCAGTGTAACCAGCATACCGTTTTTGGCCTTTACCTCTTGTGTGGTGTAGCCAATGTAACTAATAATAATAGGTGTACCCTCGCTTACTTTCATTGTGAACTGACCATTTAGATCTGTAATGGTTCCATTCTGAGGGTTACTTTTCTCGACGATAGAAGCTCCGATAACGGGCTCCCCAAAATCGTCTGTCACAGTTCCCAAGATGCCTTGGGCATGCATCGCCATTGACACCATCAGTGTCAACAACATCATCATAAACCTGCTTTGTTTCATACTTTTTAGATAATTGTTAATATTATGAGTTAGAATCTACCTTGTTAGGTTATCTGGGTGCAAAATTATTAAAAATATGAACTCAAATCAGGCCGATTAAATCAAAAAGTGGACGTTTCTCGATGGTCTGAAAATGTAAGTGGCTGAGAACCAATAAAATAAAAAATCCACTCTTCCTTGGAAAAGTGGACGAAATATAGAGGTGTAAAAGTTACATTTTTCTATAAAAACCAGGCTAATCCTGGAAATAGATGCGCTTGACGCGATTGCTGACACTGGTAAAGACCTCGTATGGGATGGTGTCCATCGCATCGCTCAAAACGGTGACTGGTAAGTGCTCGCCAAAGATTTCTACCTGGTCTCCCTCATGACAAGGAATGTCGGTGACATCGATCATGGCGACATCCATACAGATATTACCCACATACTCGGCTTTCTGACCATTCACCAAACAATAACAATGACGATTGCCAAGGTGACGGTTCAGTCCGTCAGCATAACCGATAGGAATAGCAGCGATCACACTGTCGCGCTCTATCTTTCCCTTACGACTGTAGCCCACCGTCTCGCCAGCTGGTACATGACGCATTTGAAGAATGGTGGTCTTCAGTGTGGATACAGTATGCAGGATACGGTTATCGCGAGGGTCAACACCATAAAGGCCAAGACCTAGGCGACACATGTCCATCTGGCGCTCTGGGAAATGTTCGATGCCAGCAGAATTGTCCATGTGGCGCAGAATCTTATGTGAGAAAGCACTTTGCAACTTCTGACTGCCTTCTTCGAAGAGGGCAAACTGACGGGCAGAGAACTCATCGAAGCTATCGCTATCTGAACCTACGAAATGACTGAATACAGAACGAGGGATAATGGCATTCTGATGTTTCAGACGGTCGATGACCTCATCCATGTCATTGACGGGATCGAAGCCCAGACGATGCATACCCGTATCGAGTTTGATATGTACAGGCCAGCCTGTGATACCTTCTTTACGAGCTGCCTTAATGAGGGCATCCATCAGGCGGAAACTATATACCTCAGGCTCAAGATCGTAGTCGAACATCGTCTTGAAGGCTGTCATCTCTGGATTCATAATCATGATGTTGGCTGTGATACCTGCTTTGCGGAGGGTCACACCTTCATCAGCCACTGCCACAGCGAGATAATCTACACGATGGTCTTGCAGCGTCTTGGCAATCTCAACAGCACCAGCACCATAGGCATCAGCCTTTACCATACAAACCATCTTGGTTTCGGGCTTCAGGAACGAACGGTAGTAATTCAGATTATCCACCACTGCATTGAGGTTGACTTCAAGAATTGTTTCGTGTACCTTTTGCTCCAGCAATTCTGTAATCTGGTCGAAGCCGAAGGGGCGTGCACCTTTCAGCAATATCAGTTCATTGCGCAGACTGGCAAAAGTCTCGCTCGACAGGAAATGGGGCACATCCATAAAGAACTGCTTATCGGCAATCTGAATCTTATCAGCCTGTGCCGTCAACTCAGGACCGATACCAATAAACTTCTCGATACCACGTTTTAGGGCCAAATCGCTTACCTGTGTATAAAGCGCCTCGGAGGTCGTACCCGTCTGGAAGATATCACTCAGAATCAGTGTTTTCTTAGCAGCCTCACGACGGTTCATGAAATCGAGGGCGATATCGAGCGAGTTGATGTCGCTGTTGTAAGAATCGTTAATCAGCAGACAGCCTCGCTGGCCTTCTTTTACCTCGAGGCGCATGGCAACGGGCTCCAACAATGGCATACGTTCTGCCAACTGGGCTGGGGTCTGTCCCATGTATAATGCCACAGCAGCACAGGTAATCGCATTCTCTGTACTGGCTTCGTCGATAAATGGTATCTCGAAGCTATTCTCCTCGCCCTGCCAGATATAGGTGATCTTTGTGGAAGGTGGAAGATGGAGGGCGGAAGGCGCATTATCTACAGCTTTCACGAAAAGGGCAGCCTGATTGTCACACATAGACCAGGCTATTTTCTCACCTTTATATTGCAGACGACGGATACAACGGCTCACGGTGTCGTTATCGGAGCAATAGACCATCGCCTCTGTATCGTGCATCAGCTCCAGTTTCTCCATACACTTCTCTTCCATCGAACGGAAATTCTCCTGATGGGCTGTGCCTAACGAGGTGAACACGCCAATGGTAGGTTGGATGATATCGCGCAGGGCATACATCTCGCCAGGTTGACTGATACCAGCCTCAAAGATACCTACTTCTGTCTGCTCATTGAGCAACCATACAGAAAGAGGAACACCAATCTGGGAGTTATAGCTGCGAGGGGAACGAACAATTTTCTGTGAAGGCAACAGTAGTTGGTAGAGCCACTCTTTGACCATCGTCTTTCCGTTAGAACCCGTAATACCAACAACAGGTACATCGAACTCGTCGCGATGGCGCTCTGCCAGTCTTTGAAGGGCTGCCAGAGGGGAGGGGACTATCAGGAAATTGGCATCGGGCATCTGCTCCACACCATTCGTCTGTGTCTCTAATAAACCTTTCGCTTCGACAACGAAATTGCGTACCCCACGGCGATACAGGTCGAAAATATAGTGGTGTCCGTCGTTGCGTGATGAGCGCAAGGCAAAGAACAGGGTCTCTTCAGGAAAACAAAGCGAGCGGCTATCTGTTAACAGCCAACCGATTTGAGCATCAGCCTCGCCAATACGACGTGCACCTATAAGTGTTGTTACTTTCTCAATAGAATATTTCATCTTGATATTGGACTATTTGACAATTTATAATGCAAAGGTAGGATATTTTTTCTGCAACTCAGCTATTTTTAACATAGTTTTATCCATCAACGCACGATATTCTTCAGAATCAGGATTGAAGGGCTTATGAGCGAGCGTGGCTTTCAAGGGTGCCCACTCACGAAGGAAAGTCTTTGCTTCATCATTCAGATAGATTTCAGAGAGTCGTTGCCAGATATATTCCACAGCCTGATCGGATGGGTGGAGCATATCTTCCTCGTAAAAGCGATAGTCACGAAGCTCATCGTTCACTATCTCGTAGGCAGGGAAGTAACTCGCACCCGTCACCTGGCGGGTGGCGAGTAATAGTGTGGCTTTCGATAACTGCGAGCCATGGTAGCCATATTTACGATAGCGGATAGGACTAACGGTGATGACGATGTGCGTATCGGGGTTGGCTGCATGTAGTATGTCGATAGCTTGCTGTAGATAATCAGCACATGCATCGACAGAGAGTTCTTCCTCGATGAACAGCGATTGAGGGCGTTTTTGACAGTTATCAACAATCTCGCCCGTTTCTTTCAGGCGATAGATATGATTGGTGCCAAGGGTCAGGAAGGCAGTGTCGCATGGCTTATCCCATCGCTCGATGGTATGAAGGATGCTGGCGGGATTGTACATCACACCATAAGGATTAACCACCGCACGGAATTTCTCTTCCTGTAATCTGCGTCCGATACTATCGGCAAAACAGGAACCTACGAAGAGCATCTCCTCGCACGGACCAATCCTGAAACCAGGATCCTCAATATCAACGATCGTCCTAAACTCCATCTAGCTTCTACTAATCTGAAGACCTTTTGTTGAGAGCTCCATGTCTACGAAACGTGCATTCTTTTGGGAGCTGTTCTCTGATAATATCTTCTTGATACGGGCAGCTGCTTCTGGGTCCTTGGCAATCATATAGAGGTAGCCTCCACCACCAGCACCAGGAAGCTTATAACCAAGACAGAGGTCATCTATCAAGTCTGTGAGTGCTGAAACAGCAGGCGGATTGGTGCCACTGTCTAACAGCTGGTTTTGTTGCCAGGTTTTTCTCATCAGTCGACCCATGCTCTTGAAGTCGTTGGCCAGAATCGCCTCATACATCTCCATCGTATGCTCTTTCATCTCACGAAGCAGACGAATCTCACTGCCTTTATTCAGGAACATTCCTCTTACGATCTCTGCCAAGATATGTTTGGCGGTTCGTGTGATGCCTGTATAATATAATAGGTGGCAGGCTTTGTATTCTGGTTGGAGCCATAAGTCATTGGGCAACCATCTGAGCTTAGGACTCTGGTCGAAGCCACGACCTGTCTGCAACAGTTTTACACCACCAAGGATACCACCAAACTGGTCTTGCCAACCACCGCCAGTCGTTAGCATCTGCTCTAAGATTAAGGTGCGGTGACCTATCTCGTTCTTATCCCATCCTAATCCGCAGAAATCGTTCAGTGCACCTAATACCGTTGCTGCCAGGATACTGGAGGTACCCAGACCACTACCGGCAGGGATAGCGGAAAGGAGCGTCAACTCGATACCAGCGCCAAAGGCTTCTAGTTGAGAACGGAGCGGAGCGTTGTTTCCGAAGCCTGCGAGTACGAGGGCTGCTTTGGGTATAGAGAATGGGGACCCCACGTGCATGAAATCAGTGAGTTGTTCGTTGGTCTCTACAATCTCCATCGCGCCCAGGTCGATACTGCGCAATACGATACGAGGATCTTTCGATGGACGAACATAGGCCTGCAATGGGGGCTGACCATTCAGTTCAATAGCCAGGTTGATGACATTTCCACCTTCCATCAAACAGTAAGGTGGCGTATCGGTCCATCCTCCTGCGATATCGATGCGTACAGGTGAGCGACCCCAGACAATCTGATCTTCAGCGACAGAAAGGCGTGGTGTTGGTTGCTGTGCTTCAGCTGTAGACTCTACCGAACACAAACCTTCGCGAAGCAAAGAGAAAGCCTTGTCGCTCTCACCACGGAACATGGCATCATGAATGCGTGTCATCAGAGGCGCATCGTCAGTCAGCGCTTCTGGCATCGGAATGGCATCACGCTGGAAAGCCTCAGCAGCATCGGCGAGGTCAAGTTGATAGAACACGCTATGGCGCCAGTTCTTAGCCAGTGCGCTCCAGTTTTGCTTGCAATACTGATGGCGCTGGGCAAACAGTCTCGAAAGATTGGCGCGCTCAGCGAGTTCGTTGCTGTTCTGAGGTTCGTCAATATGATAGCGACGTACTTCGTATTCAGTGTCGCCAACAGGTGTGACATCGATACATTCGCCTGGCTCCAGACTGATGTCCCAATCATTTTCTGGCACACCAGTTATCACATGGTCGTGGGTCAAATGCCAACGAGGACCAATAAAACTGTTTTCTACCCAGATATTGTAATTCTCCTCTGTAAAAGGTATTTTGGTGATGGCATTCTGCACGAAGATGCTGGGGTGGGGTTTGCGATCCAGATGCATGATCTCGCGCTGGTCGTTTACCAGGTTCTGAAGTCTCAGGGTAGAGGAAATCATCTCCCTTGATGTGCCAAAATGGTAAAACTCACCACCTGCTAATGGCAAGATAGCAACCTTCAACTGCGATAATGCTTCGTCGGGCTTCGACGGGTCTGTACCTAAAGCACAACCGAATTCTGAATATAGATCGTATTCCTTTGCCTCCGCACATTTCTGAGCCAGGAGTTTTACAGCCTTGTCGCTCAACAGCCATACACCGATATCTGTGAGATAGAAATGGTCTTTTTGTAAGTCGCTCAGTGTCTGGATAGAAGGCTTCTGCAACATCTGCTTTAAGACAGATGGTGACTGGCGACTACTAACAAATACCCCATGATTCTTGGCTACAGAGGCGTCGAGCCATAGGCCGTAGCAGATCACATCTGCCTCAGGGATGGGTTGTAGGGGTTGTGTCGCACGTATCAGGACATCACCACTTACCACCATCGTATGGATATTCGATGGTGCCTTGTCCATGATCTTCTCGTAAAGTGGCAATTGCAAACTCAATAGGTTCTGCGAGAGTTTTTGACCCCTTTCCCAGCGAAATACAGGTACGGGCATCAATACCTTACCAGATACGGCGTAGCTGGGTAATCGCTTGCTTTGTCCACCAGCGTGAATAAGGATACGTTTCTCTTTCGAGAGCCATTCCTCGAAAGAGTAAGAAGTCTCTCCTTGACTCCTTGACTCCTTAGAATAAGCTTCTTGTAGGAGCCATGTGGTACCTCCACCACTTCCGAGGCGATGCCCAATAGGATCGCACGTACAGAAATAGTCTTCAGGACTCAACCCAGTCACCTCGTGAAAGGCTTCCACCAGATTCGGTGGCAAAGAGAGCAATTTCTTCATTTTCGTTTCCTCCATTCTATAAACGCTGCGCCACCTATTATTAATAGTAGCATCACATAAGACAGATAGGCGATCGTCTCTGTGGTATTGACTGATTTGGGGAAGAACGACAATTCAACTTCGTGCTTACCTGGTTTGATGTTCAGCGCTCTCAGAATATAGTCTACTCTACCCAGTTCTACAGGCTCGCCATCCACAGTGGCTGTCCATCCTGGATAGTAAATCTCAGAGAAAACGAGCACGCCTCCCTTACCTGTATTTACATTGTATTTCAAGCGGTTTGGCTCGTATTCGGTGATGGTCACCACACTGGCTGTATCCTGTAAGATGGCCTCACCAAGCTGTGACTTGAACTTGGCATCGGCTACTGCCTCATGGCGCAAGTCAATCTTTCCTACTGCAGCTATCTCTTCGTTGGCATTGTTGACGTATTGAATCTTGTCTACCATCCATGCGTTGCCATACACATAAGGATTCTGAATGGGTACCGTCTGTCCACCCTGCAATGGGAAGATGAAGTACTTCGTGTTGAGCATGTTAAGCACAGGACAGATGCTGTCGCCATTTACCTGTGTCATGTCACCTGCAGCATTCGAAACAGCCCCAAAGAGCGATTGCATTTCAGGATTGATATATTGCTCAATCATTTCCTGATAGCGACGCAACTTGGCCGCATGATAACCACCGATACTCTTATGGTAGTAGCTGGTTTCATTCTCATTAAAGGTATTTGAAGCGAGATTCAGCACACGATAATCCAGCGTCTGGTCGCGCAGAATCAGTTCGTCAGTCTGTGTCTTCTGTTGTGGAGCCTCGCGCTCACTCTTGGGCACGAACATGCTGTCGTTCAAATAGCGCTTGTTTACAGTCCAGAGGTCTACGAGACAGAGCACGAGGATAATACCAATGGCATACTCCTTCTTCAGCTTGCCAAACATAAAAGCTAACAAAATGCCTGTACCTACCAGGATAATATAGAACGAGCGTAAGGCATCGGCAGTAAACACCGCCTGGCGCATCTCCGTCAGGTTGGCTACCAATGGTTGGATATATTCTGCAGGCAGACCTTGAATAGCCCGCATCTCACTCGACGAGATAAAGCTGTCGAAGAACATCGAAGGCATGATTGAGAACAGTAAGGCGATACCTCCCGTCAATAAGAACGAGATGCCTACATACTTCATCCTTGGCTTCAGTTGCTCAGGCTCATCCATGAGTTTCTTCAAAGCGAGCATGGCCAGCAGCGGAATCGTAAACTCAGCGATGACCAGAATAGAGGCCACGGTACGGAACTTGGCATACATGGGGATGTAATCGAGGAAGAAATCGGTAAATCCCATGAAGTTACGACCCCACGAAAGGAGGATTGATAAGATGGTAGCAGCCAGCAATGACCACTTGATGGCGCCCTTTACGATAAACAGGCCCAGGATAAAGAGCATCATCACGAAGGCTCCCACATAGACAGGACCGCTTGTGCCTGGTTGCTCACCCCAATATTGACCTATTTGCTGATAGATAGGTATGAAATCATTTTCAGCATGCTCCATCGCCTTCTCACTCTCGCTCAGAGGCACAGAAGCACCGCCTTTGGTGTTAGGCACCAGCAATGTCCATGTTTCATCGATACCATAACTCCATTGGGTGATATAGTCGCGCTCCAAACCACTATTGGTCTGGTTGCTGCTGTTCTTCTTTACCAGTTCACTTTTGCCTCGCATCGACTCCTTACTATATTGCCAGGTGTGATACAGGTTCGACAGGTTGATGCTTACGCCAATCGCAGCACCGGCAAGGCAGATGCCCGTGGCTTTCGCAAACTTCACCAGTTCTTTCTTGCGGATGGCCTCTACGAACCAACCTATCACCATAAAGAGGATGATGAATAGGTAGTAATAGGTCATCTGTACATGGTTCGCATTTATCTCGAAGGCTGTGAAGATGGCTGTCAGGAGGAGTCCCCACAGGTATTTCCCCTTGTAAGCCAATACGATACCAGCTATCATTGGTGGCAGATAGGCCAGTGCCCATACCTTCCAGATATGACCAGCAGCGATGATAATAAGGAAATAGGTGGAGAAGGCCCATATAATGGAACCTAATGCAGCCAGATGCTGACGGAAATCAAAGGCTCTCAACAGGATGTAGAAGCCCAGAAGGTAGGCAAAAACATACCATACATTTTCTGGCAACCAGATGTGATAGGCGTTTACCGCTTTCGTCAGTAAGTCTGTAGAACCATACGATGGTGCCATCTGGTAGGTGGGCATGCCACCAAAGAGTGCATTCGTCCATCTGCTGCGCTCACCTGTCTTCTGAAGATATTCGATGCCCTCTTGTCCTGCACCACGTCCTGCAGAGGAATCATGGCGATAAAGGATGCGCCCCTCGATATCTGCAGGGAAGAAATAGGCGAAAGCCAAAACGGCAAATAATAAGACTGCCAATACGTCGGGCAGACACTTTTTTAGTAATGTCATAACTTGCAAGTTTATTTATTTGCGTGCAAAGATACAATTTTTTTGGTGAATCGCCAAAAAAGTTGTAAATTTGCAGCCAAATATGGAAGAAAACATTATAACAAGCGTCCAGAATGCCCGCATCAAGCATGTGGTGGCCCTCCAACAGAAGTCTTCTCTTCGTCGCGAGGAAGGGCTCTTTGTCGTAGAAGGACAACGAGAAATAGAGCACTGTATCGCCTGTGGCTATGAGATTGTGGAACTCTATGTGCTCGATGGCCTTGACGTCGAACGCGACCATTTTGTAGTTACCCCTCAGGTTTATGAGAAAATGGCCTATCGTGGCTCCACAGAAGGTGTGATCGCTGTGGCTAAGTGCAAGGATCATACACTTTCAACTATCAACTATCAACTATCAACTAAGAACAATCCACTGGTGGTGGTGCTTGAGAGTGTGGAGAAACCTGGTAACCTGGGGGCTATCCTGCGTACTGCTGAGGCTGCTGGTGTCGATGCTGTCATCGTGTGCGACCCTCTGACTGATTTGTATAACCCCAACCTGATTCGCGCCAGTATTGGCGGTGTGTTCAGTGTGCCTACCGCCGTCTGTAACTCAAAGGAGTGTATTGCTTTCCTGAAAGAACATCAAATACGCATCCTCACGGCACAGTTGCAGGACTCCTACGACTATTACGACTACGACATGCGTCATGCGACAGCCATCGTGATGGGTACGGAATCGACAGGACTCACTAATATCTGGCGTGAGGCTGCCGACGCGCATATCCGCATCCCCATGTTGGGACGTCTTGATTCGTTGAACGTCAGTGTCTCTGCCGCCATCCTGATGTATGAGGCCGTGCGACAGCGCAATAAAAAATATCAGCATCCCGATGGTAAAATGTAAAAAGATAAAAATATGAAAATTGGAATGATTGTTGCGATGGAAAAGGAGTTGAAGCAGCTCCGTCCATTATTCCCCGAAGACAAAGTGATCCTACAGAAGAGTGGCATCGCCACCGTGAATGCTGCTATTCAGGCAGTGGAGATGATTCGTCAGTACAAGCCCGACTGCATTATTTCGAGTGGTTGTGCAGGTGGTAATGGCGATGACATCAATTTGCAAGATGTGGTGGCAAGTTCTGAATTGACTTACCATGATGTGTATTGTGGAAAAGCCATCGACGAGACGACGGTATATGGTCAGGTACAGGGTCTGCCAGTACGTTATCAGGCTGATCCTTATCTGTTGGAGAAGGCAAAACTCATAGGAGCTAAGCCTGGATTGATTGTTACTGGCGACTGGTTCGTTGATACCAAGGAAAAGATGCGTGAGATCGTAGGTCATTTCCCTGAGGCAAAGGCTGTGGATATGGAGAGTTGTGCCATCGCACAGGTATGTTATCTCTATAAAGTGCCGTTTATCTCCTTCCGTTTGATTAGCGACATCCCCCTTCGCGACACTGATGCCTCACAATATCACAATTTCTGGGACACAGTAGCCGAGAAATCCTTCCAAACCACGAAATCATTCATCGAAAGTCTGTAAGAATATGGAGGTTATACAGAGTTTTACGATCGACCACACGCACCTGAAACCAGGCATCTATGTATCGCGTGTGGATAAAGGTTTTACCACGTTCGATCTGCGCATTACGGAACCCAATAAAGAACCTGCCGTTGCGCCTGCAGCGATTCACAGCATAGAGCACCTTATGGCCACTTGGTTCCGCAATAGTCGGGTAAAGGAAGATGTTGTATATGTAGGTCCTATGGGATGTCTGACTGGCATGTATATCATCATGACGGGAAATTATACCGTTGAAGATATGCGCCAACTTACCATCGAGTGTCTGGAATGGATGCTGACTCAGAATGAGGTGCCCGCTACCCGTCCAGAGGCTTGTGGCAACTATCTGCTCCACGACCTTCCGATGTGCAAGTGGGAGTGCGCCCGCTATCTCGATCGTCTGAAGAACGATTTCCACAGCGAGTATACCAAACTTCAGGTTACGCTTGAAGATGGTAAGGTCTTTGCTGACGCTTAGGTGTTAGTCAAGAAAACCTTGTTGCTTGAGCGTTTTCAGTAAGTTTTCCGACATCGCCTCGTTGTCTTTACGGGTATAGCGTATGTCGGTAAACACTTGTGCGAGTGTCTCTTTTTGGTTAATCTCAACGAAATGGCGATTTTCTTCAAGCTGTTCTTTTGCCTTATAATAGGTGTCGATAGCTTGAGGGGTATAGTCTTTGTAGGTCTCGTGGTGCACAAAAGCGTCTGCTGATAAACGATCAGAAAGACTTGGTTCTTCTGCAGGCCATCCCAGTGTGATTGTAGCTACAGGCATAACGAGTTTGGGCAATTGCAGGGTGTCGATAATCATCTGTGGCATGTAAACGGTGGTGCCAAGATAGCAATAGCCCAGTCCTTCTTCGTCAGCCAGGTTACAGAAAGTCTGCGTATAGAGCAGCGCATCTGTTGCAGCATTGATAAATGAAAGGAAGTTCGCATAGCCTGGCTCCGCTTTTCTGTTCTTTGCCCATTGGCTGGTGCGGTTAAAGTCAGCACAGATGGTGAGCACTACGGGCGCTTCTTTTACCATAGGCTGGTTGAAATGTGCAGGGGCCAGTTTCTCCTTCATGGCTTCGTCGCGTGTGATGACCACGCTGTATAATTGCAAGTTCCCCATCGTCTGGGTACGGGCTGCTTCTGTCAGTAATCTGTCGAGTAATACCTCTTCTACGTTGCGATCAGAATACTTGCGTATGGTTCTTCTTGTAAGGAGATTTTTCATTTTATCATTGCTTTTAATTAATTATTTGTCGTCATTCGTCACTTTTTGGCTGCAAATTTACGAATAATTCTCAATTTATTTGTAACTTTGCACGCAAAATTGTAAGTATATGGAAGCAAATACGCATCAAGAGACCATTCAGCGTATCGCTCACGAGCTCGCTTGTATGGGTCAGAAGTCGGATATCACACTGACTGAAGAACAGATTTCTGTGTTGATAGAGAAATGTTTGACCGCTATTGATTCTAAGGATGCCCAACAGCTCCTGTCACTGTCGAATCAGGTCGTTTTGTCGTCTCAGCAGAATCGTCGTCCTGAAGTGACTGAGGTCCGTCCCCAGGTTTTGGAGTGCGATGTGGTGCGTTTCCAGAATAACAAAGAGAAGTGGGTGGCACTGGTAGGCTTGCTCGATGGTTATCCATACGAAATCTTTACAGGTCTGCAAGACGATGAGGAGGGTATTATTCTGCCTAAGAATGTAGCCCATGGAAAAATTATCAAGCAGGTGAATCCTGATGGCACGAAGCGTTACGATTTCCAGTTCGAGAACAAGCGTGGCTATAAAACCACGGTTGAGGGACTTTCTGAAAAGTTTAATCCTGAATACTGGAATTATGCCAAGTTGATCTCTGGTGTGTTGCGTTATCGCATGCCTCTGGAGCATGTTATTAAGTTGGTGGCCTCTCTGTCGTTGAAAGATGAGAGCATCAATACCTGGAAAGTAGGTGTAGAACGTGCACTGAAGAAATACCTGCCTGGTGGGCACGACGAGTTTGATGCAGACGTCATTGCAGACGTTGATGAATAAATAGAGTCGCTATGATGACAATCCAATCGGGCTATGTGTTCTTAAAGGGCGTTCGTTTCCATGCTTTCCATGGGGTGTTACCTCAGGAGCGTAGCGTGGGCGCTGATTATGTTTTAGACCTTCGTGTGGGATATCCTTTAGCTCAGGCGATGGCGAGCGATGAGGTCAGCGATACACTGAATTACGCGACGCTCTATGAACTCGCTCAGCAAGAGATGCAAAAGCCTTCGCGATTGCTCGAACATGTTGCAGGACGAATCATTACCGCCATTCAGACGCAGTTTCCTGAGGCGACAGCGATTGATTTGAAGTTGATGAAAAAGAATCCTCCTATGGGTGCTGATTGTGATGGCGCAGGCGTAGAAATACATATCTGATGAAGAAATATATCGTATTCATATTGTTGATGGGTCTCTCGATGACTGCATTTGCCGCCAGCAAGAAGTTTACGCTGGTGATTGATGCTGGTCATGGTGGTGGCGATGCTGGTGCTGTGGGCGCCATCTCTAAGGAAAAGAACCTCACGTTGAAGTTTGCCCTGGCCTTTGGTCGGATGGTGGAGCGTAATTGCTCTGATGTGAAAGTGGTCTACACACGTAAGACCGATGTATTTGTAGAATTGTACCGTCGTGCAGAAATCGCCAACAAGGCCAAGGCCGACCTTTTCGTGTCTGTTCATATCAATGCCCTGCCCAGGGGTAGGGTAGCCCGTGGTTTCCAGACCTATACATTAGGCACGAGCAAGCGAACAGGTAAGAAAACGGGTGTGTTAGAGAACCTCGAGGTGGCCAAGCGCGAGAACTCCGTGATTTTCTTGGAGAAGGATTATAAGCAGACCTATCAAGGCTATGACCCCAACTCACCTGAAAGTGATATCATTTTCGATATCGTACAGGATAAGAATATCGATTATAGCATCGAGTTGGCCAAGTATATGCAGAAATACGTGTGTCAGGCTACAGGTCGTCAGGATATGGGCGCCCAACAGGATAACCTGGCTGTATTGCGCCTCTCTTCTATGCCAGGATGCCTTTTGGAGTTAGGTTTTATCTCTACACGCGATGAGGAGAACTTCATGAACTCGAAAGATGCCGAGAGCCTGTATGCCAAGGGTATGTTTAATGCCTTCCTGGCTTATTACAAACGTCATGGCGGTGGTGCTGCTATCCCCTTCCAACCTATTAAGTCAGATAAGCCAGAGCCTGCCCAAGAGGCAGTTCCTCAAGCCAGTCAATTTGTGACCATGCAGCCAGTGGCACCTACGCCAAAGGAAAATCTTCCTTCTGCTGTGCCCGATGAGCGCAAAACGATAGAGAGTACCCCAGCCCCTGTGGCATCACAACCTGTGGCACCCCAACCAGTGGCTCAACCAGTGGCTCCGCAACCTGTAGCACCCCAACCAGTGGCTCAACCAGAAGTGAAAGCAGAGCCAAAGGCCGATGTCGTGCAACCTTCTGATGCACCTGTATTTAAGGTTCAGGTACTGACCAGCAGAAATAAACTGAAAGCAAACGATAAGCAGCTTGAAGGTCTGACTGATGTCAGCTTCTACGAGGATGGCGGTCTGTATAAATACACCGTTGGATCGTCAGAAGATTATAATGTCATCTATCGGTTAAGGAAAGAAATCGTTGCAAAATACCCCAATTCGTTCATTATCGCCTTTAAGAATGGTGTGAGAACGGATGTACAGGAAGCCATCAAAGAGTTTAAGCGTAACAAACGAAAATAAAAGGAGAATCGTGATATGAATAAGTTTTCAAAAGAAATCCAGATAGCCCTCGTGGCCATTGTCGGACTTGTAGTTTTGTTTATTGGTCTGCAATTCTTGAAAGGCCTGAATCTGTTCTCTACAGATAGCCGTTATTACGTCAAGTTTGATAATATCAGCGGTCTGTCTGTCTCAAGTCCTGTTTATGCCAATGGCTATCGTGTAGGTGTTGTTGAGGAGATTATCTTCGATTACGAGAAGCGTGGCGATATCGTAGCCGTTGTAGGTGTCGATAAGAAGCTTCGTTTGCCTCAGGGCAGTTTCGCTGAGATTGCCAGCGATCTGCTGGGTAATATCAAACTCGAGTTGATTTTTGGTTCTGATGCCTCTACGCTGATGGCGCCTGGCGATACCTTGACAGGTGGACTCCAGCTGGGTGCGATGGCTCGTGCTGCCGATATGATTCCTCAGATAGAAAAGATGCTGCCTAAGCTCGATTCTATCTTGGCGAGTGTCAATACCTTGTTGGCCGACCCTGCTTTGGTTAATTCCTTGCACAATGTCGACCAGATTACAGCCGACTTTACCAAGACGACGAAAGAGTTGAATCTCCTGACGGCCAGTATCAATCGTCAGATGCCTGAGATTCTGCAAAATGCCAATGGCGTGTTGGCTAATACCAATAAACTCACTGGCAATCTGAACGACCTGGATATCGCCGCTACGATGGGGCATGTCAATACGACCCTTCAGAATGTAGAGCAGATGACGGCTATGTTGAATAGCAAAGAGGGTACGCTGGGCTTGCTCATGCGCGATCCGAGCCTCTATTGGAATCTGAATTCTACGATGATGCATGCCGACTCTCTGATGATAGATTTGAAGTCGCATCCAAAGCGCTACGTCCACTTTTCAGTTTTCGGCAAAAAAGATAAGTAATTTAGAATTAGTCTAAATAAGCCCTTTTTTGGACTTGCAATTTTCTGTCTGAAAGCGATGTAAAATTGGTGCTTTTTCGTCACCTAACTTATTGTGGCTTAGATATTTAACAAATTGCAAACGTCGTTTTTGGGCCTTAGGTGTGTGAAACGCGCTAAATAGCCTATTTATAGGCAGTTACAAGTTTTTGTATACACGACGCGCTTTTTTTTACATTTGCAGGATTCAAAAAAAAGTGCGATCTTTGCATCGCAATTATTAAACTCTACAAGCCAAAGTCTTGTATCGAATGTTGAATTTAAAAAAGAAGTTATCGCCGAATGAATAATAGTCACCAGGCGCTTTGGGACAACTGCCTCCAATTAATCAGGGCTAATGTCACCGAGCAGCAGTTTAAAACGTGGTTTGCACCAATTGTCTTTGAGTCGTACTCAGAGCAAGAGCAGTCGCTTTTGGTGCAAGTTCCAAGCCCGTATGTTTACGAGTACTTGGAGCAGCACTACGTGGGACTATTAAGTAAGGTACTCGCACGCGTCTTTGGTGCCAATGTCATTCTGCGTTATCGTGTTGTCACCGATTCTACTAATAATAAGGTACAGGATATAGAGAGTGATGGTGTTACCCTTGACGTACCGCCTGCAAGCAACAGGGCCAATCAATCGCCTACTGTTCTCGATGCTGCAGGCCCTCAACAAATCAATCCACAGCTCGATCTGAAGAAGACGTTCAATAACTTTATAGAAGGAGATTCCAATAAGTTGCCTCGTACGGTTGGTCTTTCTATTGCAGAACATCCAGGCAAGTCTACTTTTAATCCCTTCTTTATTTATGGCCCTTCTGGTTGTGGTAAGACCCATCTGATCAATGCCATTGGTGTTCGTTGCAAGGAAACCTATCCTCAGAAGCGTGTGCTTTATGTGAGTGCCCGTTTGTTCCAGGTGCAGTTTACCGATGCCAGTCGTCAGAATACGGTGAACGATTTTATCAATTTCTACCAGACCATCGATGTGCTGATTGTCGATGATGTTCAGGAGTGGGCAACCGCTCAGAAGACCGTGGAGACCTTCTTCCATATCTTCGATCATCTGTTCCGCCTGGGTAAGCAGATTATTCTGGCGAGCGATCGTCCGCCTGTTGATCTGAAGTGGTTGCACGAGCGTATGCTTACCCGTTTCTCTTGCGGACTGATTGCAGAGCTCGAAAAGCCTAATACGCAGTTGTGTATCGACATTCTGAATGCCAAGTGTCGTCGCGATGGCTTGAAGATTCCTACCGATGTCATTCAGTTTATTGCCGATACTGCTAATGGCAGTGTACGCGATTTGGAGGGTGTGGTTAATTCGCTGATGGCTTATTCGATTGTTTACAATTCCAATATCGATATGCGTTTGGCTGAGCGCGTCATCAAGCGTGCCGTTAAGATTGATAATCACCCATTGACGGTCGATGATATCTTGGAAACGGTATGTCGCCATTACAATGTCAAACAGCAGCATGTGTTCAGCAAGAGCCGTAAGCGCGATTACGTACAGGTACGCCAGGTGTCTATGTATCTGGCTCAGAAGTACACCAAGATGCCTCCAGGCCGTATTGGCCAGTTGATAGGTGGTCGCGACCATTCTACGGTCATCCACTCTTGCAGCATGGTTGAGAAGCGCCTCAAGATTGATAAGGCCTTCCTCGACGAACTCAACAGTATCGAAAATTCATTCAAACTCAAGAAATAATTATAGGCGCACACTTGCGCCTATAATTATCCAGCGTCCTGGTTGTTTCACCAGTCCGAAATCTCTATAATCTTTATCAAAGAGGTTGTTTGCCTCTGCGTACACCTTCCAGTTGTTTTGTTGCCAGGTCAGTCGCGTGTCGAGTAGGGCGTAGGGTTTGTAATCGTATACCTTGCCGTCGAAATCCGTATATTGTCCTTCACGGTCCTGATAGCGCAGGTGCAGACCCAACGTTAGTCTTTTGGAGAGGGGGATGTTGGCCTTCGCTGTGAGTTTATGGCGCAGGTATTCCAAGGCATATTGCGAAACGATGTGCGCCTCTTGCTCTTTTTGCTGATGGATATAGCTGTAGTCGATATTAAACTGGTTGGCGCCAACAGAGAACGCTACGCTGGTCTCCACGCCTGTACTGTTTATCTTCGTGTGGTTTACGCTCTGCCAGACGGCTTCCGAACCCAGCGAGGTATCCATAATCCAGTCTATCATGTTGCGCCCAAAGTGTCGCCATACGGTAGCTGAGGCTTTGAACGATAAGGTGCTGAAGGTGGCACCTCCCTCTATTGCCTGCATTTCTTCTGGTTTCAGATGCGGGTCAGCCTGATAGCCCTGTACCTTATAATACATCTCTGTAAACGAAGGCATACGGAGCGAGGTGTTATACGAGGCATGCAGTTTCCAATAGTTGTTGGGACGATAGCTGATGTCGATGCCAGGATAAACGCGTGTGTTCATATCGCTCCACGTGTTCCTGACCACGACCAGTCCTGCCGAGATGGTCAGGTCGTTCAGCAACAGGTTATGCTCCAGATAACCACTCAGGTTCGTACGATTCACGCCCAGCGTGTAATCGTCATGTGGCTTACTCAGAGGTTCTCCCAGATTGCCGCTTACCAAATCCTCGTTTTTTATTTCTGCGCCAAAAGCTGTGCGCCCCCAAGCCCAGTCGAAGTAGCTGCTCAGGTTCACACCATATACATTTGTGCGGTTGTGGTTATACTTCATTTTCTCAGGTTCGCCTCGATAGCCCTCGTAATGGTCGCGATTCTGGTTCCAATAGAGGCTGGGTGCCAAGTGTAGTTCCCCAAGTTTCATATCGCCCTGTAGGGCTGCATAGAGCTTCGTAGTATGCTCGTACTGGTTGTCAGCCTGCCATTTTGGCGAGGCCCAGAAGGTGCTCGAGCCCCAACCCTTATCAGCGATGCCCAAGTGCCAGTTCAGCTGAAACGCCTCTTTGCCGTATTGGCCTTGGTAAAAGGCCTTCGCGCCACTAAAGTCTGTGTTCAGGTTGCCTGCTTTCGAACGACTGTACCCATCGCTTCGGGCGTAATTCGCTGAGATGCTCTGTCCTCTGGAACAATACCTTGCGCCCACATTCAGATAGCCATAACTTCCCCCTTCCGCATGCAGGGTCATATCGTTGGCGGTAGGAGCGGTCACGATATTAATCGCTCCTACGAGCGACGAGGTGCCATAGATTCGCCCTGCCGGACCTTCTATCACCTCGATACGTACAATTTCGCTCAGGTCTACGGGCAAGTCCAAGGCGTTGTGACCCGTTTGTGGATCACAGATGTTAATGCCGTTTAGTAAGAGGATAATCTGTTCCGAAGTACCGCCTCGTATCGAGATGTCCGTCTGCGCCCCAATGGGTCCGCGCTGGCGCACATCCACGCCTACAGCGTATTTCAGCAAGTCGTTAATACTTTGTACTGGCGCCTGCGCAATGTCGCTTCTGTCCAGTACAGTCACCATTCTCGCAGCCTGACTTTTCGTCAGGGGCGCCCTCGAGCCAGTCACACTGACCTCCTCGAGCATCATCTCGCGAGCTGTCGTGGTCGATACAGAATCAGTTACAACGGGGTTCGTTGCCACACTCTCTGCTGAGGCATACGTCAGCGTGGCTACTGAGAGCACACTGCATACCACCTCACGACCCAGACAGGCAAAGAGCGAGTAGCCCTTGTTTCCGAAATGACGGAACACCAGGACGGGACGCTTCATGTTGAATGCTGGTTTGTTCATCTAAATGTGTTAAATTTTAAAAATCGAGTGCAAAGGTACAAAAAAATGCGTACCTTTGCAACAACAAACGCGAAAAAATTGATGAAACGAATCTTTATCCTCCTATTGGTCGCACTTCTGTTTGCGCCCGTTTCCGCTCAGTCGCTCATGCGCCATCCTTGGCAAGGCAAGCGCGTCGCTTATTTTGGTGATTCTATCACCGACCCTAAGAATAGCGGTTCTAAAATCAAGTATTGGGGTTTTTTGCATGACTGGTTGGGTATTACCCCCTATGTCTATGGTATCAGTGGTCGTCAGTGGAATAATATCCCCGCTCAGGCTGATAAGCTGAAAGCCGAACATGGCGATGAGGTCGATGCGATCCTTATCTTTATAGGTACGAACGATTATAATGCAGGCGTGCCTATTGGCGAGTGGTTTACGGAGCGCCCAGAGAAGGTGATGGCTGGTATCCACGAGCAGAAGCACTTGGTAGACCGTCGCCATCGTTACCCTGTGATGACCGATTCTACCTATCGTGGTCGTATCAATAAGGCCCTCGATTACGTCAAGCGTCTTTATCCTACCAAGCAGATCATCCTCCTGACGCCTATCCATCGTGCAGAGTTTTATGCCAACGATAAGAACTGGCAACCTCGCGAAGATTTTACCAATCAGTGTGGCGAATATATCGATGCTTACGTTCAGAGTGTGAAAGAGGCAGGTAATCTCTGGGCCGTGCCCGTGATAGATATGAATGCCCTCAGTGGCCTCTATCCGCTGATGGATGAATATGCCCAGTTCTTTAAGAGTGCAGAGAACGACCGTCTCCATCCCAACGATGAGGGGCATCGTCGTATGGCTTTAGTGCTCATGCATCAGTTGCAGGCGTATCCTATTTTCTGATGTAGTCTACAAACGAATAAGGAAAGTCGTGGCGATCGTCAGTAGGATGGTCTTCGCGACTTTCTTCTTTCCAGTCCTCTTCATAGGGCGGAAAGAAGGTGTCAGCCTCTGCGGGTGTGTCGTCGATTTCCGTCAGGCAGAGCCTGTCTGCCAAGGGCAAGGCTTGCTTGTACACACTCGCACCACCTATAATATAAATATCCTCCTCAGCACTGCAATGCTTCAAGGCTTCCTCTATCGACGGATACACGTCGCAACCCTCAAACGCCTTAGTGCTCCTGCTCAGTACGATATTCCTGCGATTGGGTAGGGCACCCTTTGGGAGCGACAGAAATGTGTTTCGTCCCATGATAATCGTGTGGCCCGTCGTGAGCGCCTTAAAGCGCTTTAGGTCATTTGGCAACCAGTATATCAACTTGTTCTGATACCCTATCGCCCTGTTCTTCGCCACCGCTGCTATAATACTAATCATAACTATCCACTATAAACTATCCACTATACACTAACTTCCGCCTTAATATGTGGATGCGGGTCATAGCCCACCAGTTCAAAGTCCTCGTATTTAAAGTCGAAGAGGTTCTTCACGTCAGGGTTCAGAATCATCTTTGGCAGTGGACGAGGCTCACGTGTCAGTTGCAACTTTGCCTGCTCGATATGGTTCAGGTACAGGTGCGTGTCGCCCGTGGTGTGGATAAAGTCACCAGCCTTAAAGCCCGTTACCTGCGCCATCATCTGTAGCAGCAGGGCATACGAGGCGATGTTGAAAGGTACACCCAGGAAAGTGTCTGCACTACGCTGATACAACTGTAGTGACAATCTGTCGCCTGCTACGTAGAACTGGAAGATGGTATGACATGGCGGCAAGGCCATCTTGTTGACCTCAGCCACGTTCCAGGCCGATACGATCATGCGACGTGAGTTGGGATTGTTCTTCAACTGATCCAACACATACTGTATCTGGTCGATGGTGCCTCCGTCGTAGTCAGGCCAAGAGCGCCACTGGTGTCCGTAAACGGGTCCCAGCTCGCCATTCTCGTCGGCCCACTCGTTCCATATTCTTACCCCGTGCTCCTGTAGGTACTTTACGTTCGTGTCGCCCTTCAAGAACCAGAGCAGTTCGTAGATGATACTCTTCAGGTGCAGTTTCTTTGTGGTCAGCAGGGGGAATCCGTCTTCCAGATTATAGCGGCTCTGCGTGCCGAATATGCTGATGGTACCAGTGCCCGTGCGGTCGCCCTTTTCTGTTCCTTCCGTCAGAATACGGTTCAGAATGTCGAGATATTGTTTCATGCTTGTTACTTGCTTTTTTATTTTGCCTGCAAAGATAGTGCAAATCGAGCGAAAAAACAAATAAAAAAGCAAATATATGAGGCTTTTGAAATAAAAATGTATACCTTTGCAGTCATGAAACCAGCTCAGATATTTCACCAGTACATCTGGATCATCAATACACTCATGGCCTATAAACGGCTGACGTTTGATGAACTGAACCAGAAGTGGATGAACGATGGCGTCACTGATGGCAACCCCTTGCAGCGTTCGTCGTTCAATCGTCATCGCGATGCCATCCTCGATATGTTTGGCATCATCATCGACTGCGAACCACGTACCTATAAGTATTACATTAGTAATAAAGAAGTGCTCTCCGACGACAGCATCGAGCGCTGGCTTTTCTCCACACTTACCGTCCATGGCGTGTTGGCTGACAGTGCATCTGTGAAAGAGCGTATGGTGCTGGAGAATGCCCCTGCTGGCGAACAGTATCTCGACACCATTATCCGTGCCATCCGTACAAACCATCGCCTGCTCATAGGCTACAAGAAGTTCGAGGCAGAGGGTTACGAGAAGGTGGTCTGCCCCTATGCCCTGAAGCTGTTCCGCCAACGCTGGTACCTGTTGGCGCTAAACGATGAGAACCAGATGCGCATCTACGCCCTCGATCGCATCACGTTTTTGGAACTGACTGACGAAACCTTTGAGATGCCAGCCGACTTCTCAGCACAGGCCTATTTCTCAGAATACTTTGGCGTACTGACCAACGATACGCCCATGACCCATGTCATCGTCCGTGCCCATAAGTGGATGCCCAACTATCTGCGCACCCTGCCCCTGCATCACTCCCAGCGTGAACTCGACTCTACACCGGATTACACTGACTTCTCCTACGACATCCGTCCAACCAGTGATTTCCTTGGCGAGCTGCTGCGCCACAGCAATGGCATCGAAGTACTCGAACCCCTGGAACTCCGCGAAAAAATGCGGCAAATGATAACCGAAACGCTTAAAAGATATGTTGCGATAACGCAATAAAGGCTTGCATCACGCAAGCCTTTATAACTCATTACTAACAATAACTAAAACTCTAAAAATGCAAAATGAACAAACCTAAATTCAAATGAAAAGACTATGTGAAAACAACGCTTTGCTTCTTGATTCTGATGACAAGGACAGTGCAAACCGAACGCAATCGAGTTTACTCGTAATTGCTGAGGTGCAGCCTGTTCTCGTTTTCGAAGACAAAAGTACAACGCATTTCAACCAAATCCAAGAAATAACTCAAATTCTTCCTCAACTACTTGCGACAGCATCTTAAATTCGTGACAAAGAGCATTTTTCGCCCAAAAACATGTCGCAAACAGCATGGATAGCCCATATTATTTTCTTTAACTTGCTCATTTATTTACCCATTTATTTTCGACCTTTGGATAATAAATGAATGAAGATACGAAAAGCGATGGGTTTTAGTTAAAAAATCATTAAGAACAAGGGTTTCGAGAACAACGTTTAAGAAGAATGCTTATATTTGCGTACACCCTCTAATTAATAGCGCTTATGTCAACTAAACAAGAAACCCAAGAAATGAAGAAGAGCGACGCACGAAATGAAAGTAAGGCATCCTCCAATTCTATGCCATCCATTTGGTATACTTGATGTAAGGCTACTGTCTTATATAGGACATTAAAAGGATGTCACTCCACACATTCTTTCATTATTAGTAATCCCCAGCAATACAAAGCTGGGGATTACATTTAAGGTTGAGGGATGGGAGTAAATAAAAAACCAAAAGTTGCGGTGTTGCGGTGTTGCGGTGAGAAATTTTTCCAACCTATGCCTTGTTTTTGCATATCTTTTTAGTATCTTTGCACCAACAAAAAGAAATAAGTATGGCAAAGAACCTAATGAGTAAGTATGTGTGGCTTGTAGAAACAATCTACAAAGCTGGCAAGATTACCTTCGATGAAATCAATAAGAAGTGGATAGATGAAGAGTTGGGATACGATAAAAAGACGAAAACCGTAACCCCATTGTCGCTACGTACATTTCATAAATGGCGTGATGCTGTTGAGGAACTTTTTGGTCTTTTCATTGAAAATGAGAAGGGAGGACAATACCGTTACTATATTCTTAATGAAGAAGAATTAAGAAACGGCTCCATTCGTAGTTGGCTCTTTAGCAATCTCACCGTTAATAATCTGATGCTGGATAGCTTAAAGATCAAGGACAGATTTCTGATTTAAAGCAATATGCAGCATATCAGAAACTAGAGATTTCCAGAATATTTGAGGAAAAGATTTCTGGAGCAAAACGGAATGTTGAAAGACCTATTTTGTTGCAAGCTATTGACTACTGCAAGCAAAACAAAGTCACAATCTTATTAGTCTCAGAACTCAGCAGACTTGGAAGAAATGCTTTTGAAGTTCTGGCAACAGTCAAAGACTTAATAGATAGTGGTATTAATCTCTATATGCAGAAAGAACAACTTACCTTATTAGATGGAGAAGGAAAACCAACATTATTTGCACCCATTATGATTGCAACCCTATCAACTTGCGCACAACTAGAAAGAGAAAACATCAAATTCCGCCTCAACTCTGGCAGGGCACAATATATAAGGAATGGCGGCAAACTTGGTCGTAAGGTTGGAAGCATCAAAACACTAGAGCAGAAGAAAGAACAGTATAAGGATATTATCTCATATCTAAAGAGAGGCTATAGTATCAGAACTATTGCAACACTGACAGGAAAAGGTATTTCAACAGTACAACGAATCAAGAAAGATTTCAATCTATAAATGAGGGATAGGGGTGCAAACCTCTATCTCATTTTAGACTATTGTATGTAGGTACTTTTATTAAAAATGATAGATTAATTGCTGTTTTTTGAATAAAAATGTTTGTATATGAGAATAATTTGCTAATTTTACACCGAGTTTCAAGTACCCTACGTGTAGGAGTGCGTTTTAATGGCACAACTTAGTAAAAAGAGCGATTGTAATTATCCTGTTTAGGGAGTTCTGGACAAATTCTGTAACAGAGGATAGTAGCAATAAGTTCACGTTAAAATTATGTACCTATAGGATTGCTAAATCTTTTTGTGGGCTATTGTTTGTTATCTAATTCTGTTAGGGGCAAGTTCAGAAGCCTCCTTACATTAATTCTCAATAGTCCCACCCTCTTTAACTATTAATCCGCAGATTTCTTGGGGCAGATCGGCACAAATGTATCATTGAGATGGCATTTAAGTTTGAAATTATTACACCTTCTGGAAACGGAATTCTTTCTCCTGAAGATTTGAAATTGTTTTATTATGAAGTGGGGCTAAGTTCCCAAATGGGTCAGACAGATATTTATGAATGGAATAAAGAAATTGATGAGTTCCTCAAAAAAGTAGGCGTTGTGGTTAATGTGTGTCCTGACGGAACTATAACGAATCAGTATGTTGATAATACTATTTCGATGACAGAAAGTACGGGTGAGACAAAAGGCGTAGCATTTTTTCGCCATTTACGTAATGCTTTTGCTCATTTTCATATTCAACGCTATGGCGATTGCTTCTATTTGAAAGATACAATTGGGAACAAAATCACAATGATTGGATGTGTTAAAATTGTAGATTTAAAAAAACTCATATTACTTTTCTCTAAACAAATAGACAACTAACAAATCTGTTTTTTATTATATTCGATATTATGTATATAGGTCCATTGTTTGAAACTGAGGAAGAAATAAGGAGATATCTTAACGGAAGAGATATTTACGCAGATTTTGAAGAATTTAAACAATTGGAATATCCTAAGGGAGGAAGATTCCATCTGCAAGTATGCAAAACAGATGAAATAGAGTTGAAATACTTTTATGATGGAACAATTGTAAAACATTATATGGATGGAATAACTCCGTATATTACAAATTGGACTAATATTAAAAACTTACGGTTTGATGATAAATTATATAGTACTAACGACGATTTTGATTGGAATAGAGTTCAAAATGTATATTTAAAAGATCGTCCTCGTATTGGACGCCCTTATGGTCTAAATACTCTTTTATGTTTAGATAATGTTTATCCAATTCCATTAGATCTTTCTCGATTTACAGAAATAACAATAAATGATTTGGATTTTGGTGATTATCCAATGTTAAAGGACTATTTAATAGAGCAGAACTTAAATTCACATCCGATGTCTTATTATTTAAGATATCCAGATTGTTCAATAGATAGGATAATTAGATATGTAGAGAATAAAAAATTTCCTAAGTTTAAGAATGGAGAAATGGAATATGATGATTGTTGGGGAAATCCTCTTCTAATTGAGTATTCCCAAAAGAGTCGCTCCAATTATTATATAGAATATATTCATAATTTAGACTTTGACAAAGAAGAAAATCTTGAAATGTGGAGTCGTATTCTTTTTTCTCTATATAACGAAGAAGAACTTCATAGAGCATTGTTCGGATATAAAACTCCTTACTTCTTTTGTAGAAAAGATAATCTTCATATTGGGCTACATTTTGGAAATTTTGAGATACCTGGTGTGTTTCTTGACATGCTACGTAAGCGCATTATCCCTCTATATGAGATTTATCAGAAAAAGGAAAAAGAAAGACTGTTGGAAAAGGAAAGGTTAGAAAAACAAAGAAAAGAAGAGGAAGAGCGTAATAAAGACTTTAATTTGAAGAATAAGCATGGCAAGGATGCTAATGTCTATACAGATAATAACCACTTTTATCTTGGCTCTCAGAAATTGATTGGAACAACGAGAATAATATCTAATTTCTTTCCAACGTTTGATGCAGAATATTGGGCTGGGATTAAAGCCCCACTTATGGGTAAAACTCCCCAACAGTTACTTGATGAATGGGATAGGAAAGGAAAAGAATCGTCTGAAGCAGGTACTAAACTCCACCAAAGAATTGATGATTATTACCATCACAAGGAAATACAAATAGAGGATAAAGACTATTCTTTGTTCAAACTGTTTGCTAATGCCTATAAGTTGAATCCATATAGGAGTGAATGGGCTATTTATGATGAAGACAGTGGTATTGTTGGTGTGGTTGATATGTTGGACTATTCCAACGGTGAATATATACTATACGACTGGAAAAGAAGTGAAAAGGTCGTAGAAGGAGGCCAACCCATTACAAAGAATAAGTTTGATGAATATGGATTAAAACCAATCGAAAATGTTCCCAATACAGATTATTGGCATTATGCTCTACAACTGAGTTTCTATAGGTACATATTAGAAAAGAATTATGGAATAAGAATAAAGGAATCAAGGCTTGTTGTCCTGCATCCAACTCTAAACTTACCTGTAGTTCTTACAACCCCATATATGATAGATGAAGTTAATAAAATAATAACAGTAATGAAAATGTAACTATGCGTAAAATCTACTTTTTTATCGCCTTATTAATAGGCTTAGTTAGTTGTTCAGAGCAGAAGAGTGAGGTAGCCCAACTTTTACAGGATAAAATTACTGAGGTTGGTGCTAACTATGGTGAGGTCATCGTTATGGAAACCACTACAGGCAATATCATTGAGAAGATATGTCTGGATAAAGACGGAAAACCATACGAGGACAATTTCAATGATGAAGATAGAATAGTGATTTATGCTCCTACCTATTTGGCATTATTAGATAGCGGTATAAATCCTACGGACACCTTCGATGTTGGTAATGGTATCTACGTAGTTGATGGCGACACAATAAAAGACCATAATTGGGAACGTGGAGGTTATGGCAAACTTACATTGGAAGAGGCTTTCTGTAGGAACTCTAAGATAGCATTTGCAAAAGTTATGATTGATTCCATTAATAACTACATGGAGGGTAATAATATCCAGAGCCTTCTTTCGTTTTATAATAAAATAGCACAGGACACTACTACTGAGAACGTCCAACTACTTAAAAAGGCTATGCGCTTGAACGTTACAAATGAACTTGGCAAGTTGGCTAACTCTGACAAGGTGGAGATAGCAGCACATGGTCGCACCTTCCAAACAGAAGATAATACTTATAGGATGGAGTTTTGCGGATTCTTTCCCTTCAACAGTCCCAAATTTACTGTGATAGTTGTAATGGGTAAGGATGATTATCCTGTTAGCGATGCTTCTATGTGTGGAACTCTATTTAAAGAGATAGCAGAATGTTTGATGAAGCAGTAATTGTTGGTATGGTATTTGCATTAGAAAAGATGAAAACCTAATTCACCAAGAAACAATAATTCCAATAAATCATATATGACCAAAAAGAAAGAAATGAATTACCCTACAAGAGATTTGTTTTTCGAAACTCTGGTTAGGTTGGGAGGCGAATATCTAATAAGGAGTGAGGTTAGCACTGAGTATGATATAAAATTCAAATACTCAGAATGCAAGTTCATGGCTAATGCCACAAACGAAAGCTATGATGTTGATATATGGTTCCCCAACTGGTATAGCATAGATTTGGGTGATGACGAAGCTTGCGAATATGTGAAGAATCTTGTTAATGACCTAAATTATGTTTGTAAGTCTAAGTTCTTCTATACAACACATAAAGATGACAATCTGCTACGACTCCATAGTAGTATATCATTCCAACTGCTACCAAACATCCCAAATATAGAGGAATATGTATCAGGGAAACTAAACCAAATTATCTCTGACCAACAATGGCTCATTCAGAAGATGGAAAGCCTGATAGAACAGGTGTTGTTATCGGTTGAGCACGATCATGAAGATGCGAGTTGAAAATAAATGAAGATTATCTTTCTCGACTTTGATGGTGTGATGGATACGGAGTATTATGACTACCTTCTCAGCGAAGCAGATAAACCTATAGCCGATGAATATGGCTTACTCTTTGATCCTGAATGCGTGAAGAATCTCAAATATATCATTGATAGCACTGGGGCTGATATAGTTGTTTCTTCAACATGGAAGGATTTTATGAGTTATCAAGAAATCTTAGATATGTGGAAATATAGAGGCTTGCCTGGCTTCGTCACAGATGTTACTCCAACAGTCAGCAAGCATCGTGGAGACGAAATTGATGCATGGTTAAAAGAATGCAGAGAGGATTGTCAATATGCCATTATTGATGATTTGGATGGTTCAAATTTCAATCCAAACCAGATAGAGCATCTGTTTGTTGTAAATCCATATTGCGGGCTGGATGAAGATACAGCAAAAAGGATTGTAAACCACTTGTCTGTACTTGAAGTACATTAGGTGACATTTTTTGAGAAAAGACAGTCTTTTATACTCTTTTTCAATAAAGTCACTCCAGACTAAAAATAGGACTTGAAACATGAATATACTGCATTTTTCTTCCAAAGTCTGATTACAGCAAAAAGTATGCCAAACAATTAAGTGGCTGATTACTAGTACTTTATAAAATTTGGAGATTTCAAATAATTGTTGTAACTTTGCACCCGCAATTGGGAGACTCCCAAAAGCGTTTAACTAAATCTTGTTCTAAATGTTTAATCGTACAATCATGTATGCTAAACTCACATGGGTTTATGCAAAAGGAATCTGCGGCTTACGTCGCAAAGTTTATGACCTCAAGTTTGTCCATGACGGCAACATGTGGTACATCGATATGCCTTGGCCTGGCGACCGTTATAACCTCGCTATGGTTTCTGGCTCAGACCGTCTGCTTTCATATTTAGATAAGAAGAATGAGAATCGGGTGCGTGTGCTTGTACGTCCAAGTAAGAAACGACACACAGACTTGAAAGATTACTTTGAGTGTGTGCAGCAAGACGCAGGACTATTTGCAGGTGCTACTTATAAAGTAAATGGCTTAGAGGGTTTCACTCGTCACATCTGGATATGTCCTGTTACTCTTACGGTTCTTGGGTATTATCCTAAATACATATATATTAAACAGATGAGTTTGGGGCTACAGAATTACTAATCATTTAATAAAGGAGGAAAGATATATGGAAATAAACTTAAAGCAAATTGAAGACAGTGCAAAAGATCTTGGGATTCCAAACGATTTTAGAGATCCTAGATTGCATTTTATGTTTGATGTTATCTGTGGATCTTTAGCTGTTCTAAGCAGTGGAGGTCCATTAGGTGAAAAGCTCTTTAAACAAAGAGTTCTCTCTAAACGTGATAATCTCGTTGAATATTATAAAGCATTAATAAACTTTTCACATGGATTTTAAACAAATAATAAAAGGAACATAAAATTAATTAAAAGTATCTCCAATAAAGTTATTTGATAACTCTTCAAAAAGGATTTGCCAATGAGTTCTATTCTTTATATTTATAGTAGCTATGAATTTGATATTCTCAGATGGTGCTACATTCTCATCTTTGGATATATGTTTTTATTGGTTGTGGTATTTGTAGTAATGGTTTTTCGTGAAACGGAAAGTCAGCAGGCACCAGATGATAATGATAAGGCTGGAATTATTATCGATGAGTCTGAAACTGGTTTCAAAAGAGCAGATAATGTTGAAAAAGCAGATAAGAATGAAGAAACTGAAAGCAAGTAGTATTCCTGTACTTACCATCTTAGGAGTATTTGGTGCAGTCGCATTAGCCTTAAAAGTGATGGCTAAAGCCCTGCACATGACATACAATGAGATAAACATCATAGTTTACTATCTCATTATACCTCTCTCATGGTGCATCATGTTGGACTATATTATAGGACTGCCTATAACTACTCCGATATGGATTCTGCTTTGGATATACATTATTTGGAGTAAGCGGAAGTTCTTTAAGGATTGGTGTGATGCAGCTTTTAAACTATCAGTTGATTTCTTGTTGAAGTTCAAAAGAATCGGATGGAACTATTGGAAAGCCTCGGTGATTATCTGCGTGGTCGTACCTCTTATTATATATGCAGTGTTGATTATACTGATGGTAAACTCAAACTAAAGGAATCAAAGGGAATGGGCTCTTAGGCTCATTCTCTTTTTTATAGTGCAACTCCAGACGAAAAATTGGAATTTAGAGGCACATAAACTTTTTTCGTCAAATAATTTGTTTATTTAATACACTGCTTAACATAGCTATTCCGTTACGAGTGAAAGCATAGGGCCTTTTACGTACGCCACCCCAACTTGAAGTCGCAATTTGCGACTTCAAGTTGCTATTCACTTCATTATCAGGCTGTTCTGCAGTCGCGATTTGCGACCACCTCCTTGGACTGGTCACCGCTCGACCTTTGGTCGCTTGCAAGGCAAGAATTTGTGTCCGGTTCTTCAAACTTATCACATTTTGTGATTAGTTTACTTGCTCTTTTACCAGCATTCTTCTTTGGGGTCTCTTTCATACCATCAAATTTTTAATTAACTGGCTACAAAGGTAACCATTTCCAATGAAACCACCAAATTATAACCCAAGAAAATAGTAAAAACATCTATTTCTTATAGCTATGCCTCCAAATGTCACACCTTTTTTGTATCTTTGCAGAAAAATAGAGGAATAACATGGAGAAATATGTATTTCTAGATTTCGATGGTGTACTGAATACAGAGCACTACCAGAACTTGCTTTACCATGAAGGTAAGACTTTGCAAGATGAATATGGAGCGTATTTTGATCCTGAATCGGTGGAACAATTAAAGCGGATTGTTGATGCCACGCGTGCAAAGATTGTCATTGAGTCATCTTGGAAATACTTGGGATTAGAGGCTATGCAAGAGATGTGGGAAGTTCGGGATTTGCCTGGACAAGTAGTTGACATCACATCATCTTCTGTTAGTGATCAATGGTTGCTAACAGCTAACCTTGATGATGTTGATCCTGCTATGGGACATTGCAAAGGCATGGAGATTGCTTCTTGGCTAACTGACAATGCTGGACCTGATGCTCACTATGTTATCATTGATGATGAATATGTGATATTGGATTCGCAACTTCCAAGCTTCATTCTGACAAATCCTTATGACGGAATAACAGAAGAATTAGCAGACAAAGCTATTTCAATACTAAACAAATAGAGAAACTTTCAACTTAAATTTCATTTTCTTTAGGTGTGCCCCAATACGGCACACCTCTCTTGTATCTTTGTTACCTATTCCAACAGACTTAATACAGTCTCGGGAGTTGTTTGCATTTTGGTGATGGCACATAAACCAACACCCATATCCTTCACACTGGCACCAAGTAGATAGACCTCATCATCGATAATCAGGAACCTGTCATGATTCCTATGTGGCAACTGTGTGAACTTGATTTCACGTTGCTGGGCATTATGCTTCTGGAGATCAGTAAGGAATGACTCACTATATCTTGTATGGATCATCGCCTCGACACCATCACTCCGTTTGTCTAATAACGACAGTACACGATCATCCACAAAGTTATCGATTAACACAATTCGCTGTTTGGCACTCCTCACCAGATCAGAGGCGTATGCCCAGGCGTCCCACACGCAGCCTGTAGCGAATATCTGTTCTGTCAGGAGCTTAGGTGAGTTGGCATCCATCTTATCAAGAATGAGGTCAATCTTCTCGTCTGTTTGCTCTTTCCATTTTTTATTCTCAAGTTGTTGCATTTCCAAATGATCAAGGCGCTGAAATATGTGAGCATTTGTAGAGAGGTAGCGACGCATACCAACAAAAGCATCCATAATTCTGATACTTGTATCAACAGCAGTCTGACTGGCTAAAACAGCTGAAAGCATTGATATTCCTTGTTCAGTAAATGCATATGAAAGAGATGTAGAATGTCTTAATTTTTTTAACCGGTCGTATTTTGCGACCAGTTCTTTCATTTCCTGACGTGTCAACTGAAACCTAAACCTTTCTGGGAAACGTGCAACATTCCTTTTCACCCTTTCATTGAGGTGCTTGGTTTCTACACCATAAAGCATAGCTAAATCCCTGTCAATCAGCACTTGTTGGTCTCTGATGACAACTATTAACTTTGCGATATCAATCTCCTCAATTGGCATGATTTCTACTTCTTTTTCAAACTGGTCGCAAATTGCGACCACCTCACTTGCTTTTTTACCAGCATTCTTCTTTGGGGTCTCTTTCATACCATCAAATTTTTAATTAACTGGCTACAAAGGTAACTATTTCCTACGAAGCCACCAAATTATAACCCAAGAAAATAGTAAAAACATCTATTTCTTATAGCTATGCCTCCAAATGTCACACCTTTTTTGTATCTTTGCAGAAAAATAGAGGAATAACATGGAGAAATACATATTTCTTGATTTTGATGGGGTATTGAATACCGAGTATTACCAAAACCTGCTTTGTTATCAGGGGTTGACAATACAAGATGAGTATGGTGCCCTTTTCGACCCTGAAGCCACAAAGCAATTGAAGAGAATTATAGATGATACACAAGCAAAAATCATCATCGAATCTTCTTGGAAATACTTAGGATTAGAGGCCATGCAGGAAATGTGGTTTGCTCGACAATTGCCAGGAGAAATAATAGACATTACTTCATCCTCTGTTAGTGACAAGTGGCTACCAACGTTTTATTAATATGGGATTATTTAGGCTCTTTATATGGAGATTGAGAGGTGTATAACACAAAAGCGAGAAACCTTCACAGGCTCCTCGCTTCGCTTCGTTCTCTCACACAACAATCCTTTCTTTGGGTCTACAACCCCATGCAACTGGTTGCGCCCAGGGCGGTCAAAATTGCAGTTGCTACTGATGCAATAATCTGCACAATCCACTTAAAAGTTTCTTTCTTAGTCATAATTTTCTTGGTTTTAATGGTTCTTTTAGTCGGCTGTCGCCTTTCTTGCGTCCCGATGGTAGCAAGCGACCAGAGGTCGAGCGGTAAAAGCGGCAAAGCCGAGCGTAATACTTTGTTTTCCGTAGGTTTCCCCTCCTTCGGAGGAGGGGTAGGGGTGGAGGAGATAATCACGGTCCTTACCCCTTTCCCCTAATCTCCGCTTACTGATTGCTAGCCCTTGGTGAAGATCTTGCTGACCACCTGGCTGCTCTGACCGTCCTTGATGGCTATAGCCTTCACGGTCGTGGTCTCGCTCAGGCCGAACTCCTCAGTATACATCGTGCTCTCACTCGTTGGTGTGCTGCCGTCGAGGGTGTAGTAGATATCTGCACCGTCGGGACCGCTCAAGCTCACCGTGGTCGAATCCGAGAACGAGGTCTTACCGCTGATCGTGGGGGCTGCCGTGGGTTCAGACTGAGCGCCGCCGTTCTGATTGCCACCGTTGCCGCCACTGCCGTTACCACCTTGCTCGCCGCTCTGCGAACCGCCACTGCCTCCGTTCTCATCCTCCTTCTTCAGGAGTGAATCCACGTTGATGAATTCGGCCTGCTTCAGGAACTGGCGACTTGAGATATTCTGCTCCTGCTCCTGTTCAGGGAGGAAACGGATGTGCAGCCCCTCAATATTCGAGTTGATATTAAACTTGTCCTTGCTCACTGCGCCACCCTTCTGGCACTCCAGCGTGGTATAGAAGGTGCCAAGCCCCTCAATCTTTACCTTCTTGGAATTGAGCAACATCTCCAGCAGACAGCTGCGGAACTTCTCCAACACACCATACACCACGTCGGGGGTATAAATACTTCCGTGCTCGCTGATGTGGGTTGCCAACTTACGGGTGTTCAAACTCTCCAGATACTTCACACGGCCGTACCACTTGCCGTAAGCACTGGAATGCTCATTCTTGTTCTGGTACACTTCATAGATAATCTTCGCCATACTCTTTGTTGTTTTTCATGGTATCAGACTTATGCGATGAACTACATCGGGTCACCGCCTCCCGCTTGTTGAGTCTCTCATGATTGACGATGCAAAGATACACATAAAATCAATGCAAAACAAGCTTTTTTTCGACATATTCCAAATTTATTTTGATTCCACCTCTGTAAGTTATTGAAAACCAGTTACTTGCAATTTTGAAACGCCTCGAAAGCGCGCAAAAACGCATAGAATCACGCTCTGTATAAATCACGTTATTTCTCGCGCGAACAAATCCGAATTCTTTACATTCTCGCGCCAGCGCCCTATAACCCTAAATTGCCTGGCCTTGCACGCTGCCAGAGAGATTACTTCAATCTGGTTGGTTAAATTATTCTTAGAGGTAGATTGCAGTATTCACGCTGAAATCGCCCTATTTCCCCTGCAAACGTGCCAACGTGCCATCGTGCCATTTCGTTTTTTTTATGTTCTGAAAAATCTTGCTTTTAATATTTATATTATATATATTATATTATAATATAATATATATAATATAAATATATAGATAATAACTTTCCCTCCTTCTCCCTCCCTCTCAAAAATCGAAAATAGAAATGGCACGATGGCACGTTGGCACGTTGGCACGTTTGCAGCAGATGTGCTTCTTTGTGCCTGTAGATGAAATTCGCCAGAACGATTACGACCTGACCTTTAATAAGTATAAGGAGGTGGTGCGCGAAAAGGTGGTTTACGATGACCCTAAGGACGTGTTTGCCCGTATCGAAGCGTTAGAAGAGAAGTTTGCTGCCAAGCAGCAGGAGTTTAAAACCAAGTATTTGTAATTTTCTACGCACTGCGTATACAATTGAGAAAAGGCAATGAAGGAAATCGAAGATAAAAAGCAAATTGTCTCATCACTGACGGGACAATCTCTGATACAGGACTTGCGCCAGATTATTGAACAGGCGCGTGGGCATGTAGCAGCAACTGCCAACTATGAACTCACCATGATGTATTGGCATATAGGCGAACGCATCAATCGTGAAGTGCTTGATAATCAGCGTGCTGAGTATGGTAAGCAGATTGTCGCGACAGTGGCGCGACAATTGCAGGAGGAGTTTGATATTAAAGGATTTGATGAGAAAAACGTTCGCAGAATGATGCAATTTGCGCAGGAATTTCCTGACGAACAAATTGTCGTGACAGCGTCGCGACAATTGTACTGGTCTCATTTCGTAGAGATATTGCCTCTAAAAGACGAGCTTCAGCGCGAGTTCTATCTTACTTTCGCCGTTTCTGAAAGATGGAGTGTTCGTCGTCTTCGTAAGGAAATCGATGGCATGCTCTTTGAACGTACAGCCATTAGCGGCAAGCCTGATGAGTTCATCAAGAAAGAACTATCCACATTGCGCGATGATAACGTGATGTCGCCCGACTTGGTTTTCAAGAGTCCTTATTTCTTGGAGTTTACAGGACTGAAAGGCTTTTATAGCGAAAAGACATTAGAGGACTGCTTGCTGGCTCATTTAGAGCAGTTCATCATCGAGCTGGGCAATGGCTTTAGCTTTGTAGCCCGTCAGAAGCGCATGATTATCGATGGCGAGGATTTTTATCTTGATCTGTTATTCTATCATCGTCGTCTGCATCGCCTGATAGCCATAGACTTAAAGAAAGGTCGTTTCAAAGCAGAGTATAAGGGACAAATGGAGCTTTATCTGCGCTGGCTTGAAGCCAACGAAATGGAACCTGGCGAAGAACCGCCACTTGGATTGTTATTATGTACAGAGGGTAGCGAGGAGCAGATAGAATTATTGCAACTCGACAAGGCTGGTATTAAAGTAGCGAAGTATCTTACTGAACTGCCTCCACGTCATGTTCTGATGCAGCAGATTCAGAAATCGTTAGAGGTAGCGAAAGCGCGTCTCGATAATTATGGCAAATTCGCCACAAATAAAGATGAATAGATTCTAATTGTACCGAAATCGGTGCTTTTAACAAAGATATATGGATAGAAGTAAGTGGGAATATAAGAAACTTGGAGAGGTTTGTGAGATATTAGACAAACTTCGAAAACCTGTAACTAAAAGTGATAGAGTTGCAGGTCAATATCCCTATTATGGTGCAACTGGAATACAAGATTATGTCGCCAATTATATTTTTGATGGTCGTTATTTGCTTCTAGGTGAGGATGGAGCGAAATGGGGTGCCAATGATAGGTCTGCATTTATTATTGAAGGAAAGACATGGGTAAATAATCATGCTCATATATTGAAAATAAATTCAGACTATATGGATGTTTTTGTTATGTACTATCTGAATCACAAAGATCTTTCTGAATACATAACGGGTGCAGTTGTCCCAAAACTCACTCAGGCGGCAATGGCAAAAATACCAGTACCATATATCAATATTGCTGACCAGCAGCGGATTGTGGCGGAGTTGGATTGCTTGAACGAAATGATTGCTTTGAAGCAAGAGCAACTGAAGGAGTTCGATAAACTCGCTCAGTCAATCTTCTATGATATGTTTGGGGATTCAGATGGTTATGAGAAAGTTAAGTTGGGTGATGTTGTTGAAGTTGTGTCTGGTTTGGTTGATCCAAATACCGAGCCATACTGTTCTCAATTACATGTAAGCCCTGCTAATATTGTTGGTGGAACTAATGAAATCGTTAATTGTGTACAGGCAAAGTCTGAAGGATTGATAAGCGATAAATATCCATTTAAAGCAGGGATGATATTATATTCGAAAATACGTCCAAACTTAAATAAAGTTGCTATCGCAAGATTCGATGGAATTTGTAGCGCAGATATGTACCCTCTTTCTGTTCTGCCAAAAGCAAACAATGTGTATATAACAAAATTATTGTCCTCAAAGCAATTCCTTGACTATGCAATAAAAAACTCAGGGCGTGCTCGTATGCCTAAATTGAATAGAGAAACATTATTCTCTTACAGTTTTAATCTTCCCCCTCTCGCTCTGCAGCAGCAATTTGCAGAGAAGATTCAGGCGATTGAGGCGCAGAAGGAACTGGTGAAAAAGAGCATTGTTGAAACTCAGCAGTTGCTTGATAGTAGAATGGATTATTATTTTAATTAAGATACCCCAACAACCTATGGCTAAAAACTTCGATTACCTAAAACAACAACCGCTCTTTGGCACATTGTACTATCGATGTGACGAAGCGGAGACCTTTTGCAAGGCTGACCCTGACAAATCAGCCATGGCTTGCAGACGGGCATTGGAGTGGACGATAGACCTGATTTATAAGATTAATCACTGGGAACTGTCACCACGCATGAGCCTGTTTGAGAAGGTGAAAGAACAGCAGTTCGTGGCATTTATCAATTCGCCAGAACTGATGCAGAAACTGCACTTTGTGCGCAGTGTGGGTAATCGTGCAGCTCATCAGGGTGGCGTATCAAGGCGCGATGCAGAATATGCCGTACTCGACATATATTACTTCATTGGCGACGTGCTGATGATGTTGGGCTTTATAGAACGTTATCCTAAGTTCGATAAGAGCCTGCTGCCAGATAAGGGTGAGCCAAAGATGGTGGTTGTAACCACTGAGGATGCCACGAAGCAGCAGGAAGCTGTGGCAGAGGCTGCCAAGCCCATCGAACAGAAGCCAAAGGTACATAATCCAGAGAATCTGAGCGAGGCAGAAACGCGCAAAATCTATATCGACGAGATGCTGCGCGAAGCTGGTTGGGAGATTGCTCAGACAGCCCACGACATTGTTAGCGGTAAAGCCTGCTTGGAGATAGAAGTACAGGGCATGCCCAATTCGTCAGGCAAGGGCTATGCTGACTATGTATTGTTTGATACGGATGGCTCGCCACTGGCTGTAATAGAGGCTAAGAAAACATCTGTTGACCCCGTTGCTGGTAAGGCGCAGGCAGAACTCTACGCCAAGTGTCTGCAAAAGAAATATGGGGTACTGCCCATCATCTATTATACGAATGGTTTTGAGACCAATGTGATTGATGGCCTGGGCTATCCTGCCAGAACAATCTATGGTTTCCATTCGCGTCACGACCTGCAAAAGCTGTTGCAGAAGCGTGGGCGTAAGGACATCTATGACACGTTGGCGAAAGAAGATATCGTGAATCGCGACTATCAGATAAGAGCCGTAAAGAGCGTCTGTGAGCACTTCAACAAGAAGCATCGCAGGGCGCTGCTGGTAATGGCAACGGGTACTGGTAAAACGCGTGTGTCGATAGCCTTGGTAGAGGTATTGCTAAGGAATAACTGGGTAAAGAGCGTGCTGTTCCTTGCAGATCGCACCGCCTTGGTAGATCAGGCTTTTGGCAAGTTTAATACCTATCTGCCAGATGAGACCAAATGCAACCTCTGCGACCCTCGTCAGCAACGGAATCTGGATGCACGCCTGATATTCTCTACCTACCAGACGATGATCAACTTCATCGATGTAGAGGAAAAGGAATTCAGTGTGGGTCGCTTCGACCTGATTATCATCGACGAGGCCCATCGCTCTGTGTTTGGCAAGTATGGCGCCATCTTTGATTACTTCGATTCGTTGTTGGTAGGTCTGACTGCTACGCCTCGTGAGGAAATAGAACGCAGCACCTACAGACTGCTGGAACTGGAAGATGGCGAGCCTACAGACTTCTATGAATACGACCAGGCTGTAAAAGACGGTCACTTGGTGAACTTCGAAGCCTATCGCTATGACTCGGATATCCTGAAGAATGGTATCAAGTATCACGAGCGTACAGCGGATGAACAGAGACAGCTGGATACCATCTTTGAACAAGAAGGCAGTGAGGAAAGGGATATCGAGAAGAATGAAATATTCCGTTATATCTATAATACGGACACCATCGACAAGGTTTTGCAGGAACTGATGGAGAAAGGCCTGCGTGTGGATAGTGGCGAGAACATTGGAAAGACGATAATCTTTGCCTATAACCACAACCATGCTGTGAAGATATGTAAACGCTTTGGTGTGCTGTATCCGCAATTGGGACCAGATTACTGCGATGTGATAGACTATCAGGAATCGCAGAAGGAACATCTGCTGAATGAATTCGAGAAGGTGGATCATCTGCCCAGAATCGCTGTGAGCGTAGATATGCTTGATACTGGTATCGACGTGCCGGAGGTGCTAAACCTGGTATTCTTCAAGCCAGTACATTCGAAGATTAAGTTTGAGCAGATGAAGGGTAGGGGCACGCGCCTTTGCAAGAACCTCTTTGGCCCCAATAGAGACAAGGAGAAGTTTATCATCTTTGACTTCTGCAATAACTTCGATTTCTTCGATGATAATCCTGCTGGCGTGGTAGCGAAGCCTGTAAAATCACTCACTCAGAGACTCTTTGAGCAAAGGGCAGAAATGGCTATTATCTTGCAAGGCGCAGACCATCAGACGGGTTTCAGCAAGCAACTGCACGATGAGTTGAAGAAGCAGCTTTGGGAGCAGATTTGTGGCTTAGGCAATGAGCGCATACAGGTGAGGAAGAACGGTGTCACCATCGACCCCTTTAAGGATGAAAAGCGTTGGACTGCGATTTCTGAATCAGACCTTGGCGTGCTGAAAACGACGATTGCGCCACTGCTGGTAGCATCAGGCGACGAGATGGCCATGAAGATGGATGCGCTGGTATATGATTGCGAACTGAATCAATTAAAGGGCATGCCTGAGAATACGACAGTTACTAACAAGATTACCCTTTTCTGTCAGTTTCTGAAGGCTAAGAAGGCCAGTATTCCGCAGGTGATTCAGAATATGGCCACCATTGAGGAGGTGATGCAGAAAGGCTTTTGGGCTGATGCCTCGCTGGAAGATATGGAGCGTGTAAGAAAGGTGTTGCGCGAACTGATGAAGTTTGCTGTGGATGTGAATGACAGCGACACCTTCGACGTGGATATCGAAGATATTATCGGAAAGCCAAGAAAAGAACAGCCCAAGAGTCAGAACGTGACCTATAAACAGCGTGTGTTCGACTATCTGGCAGAGCATCGCAATGATGAAGTGTTCCAGAAAATCTACGATATGGAACAGCTTACCATCGTCGACGTGCATGAGTTGGAGCGTATCATGTGGGAAGAACTTGGTACGAAAGAGCAGTATGATGAATACGTGAAGCGAGAGCGTAAAATCTATGGTGGCAGTGTGGCTGCGCTGATACGTTCGCTGTGTGGTATCGATAGAGTGAAAGCCCATCAGAAGTTCTCTGAGTTTATCCGCTCTGAACAACTAAATGCCATGCAGGAGGAATACCTCGACAGCATTATCAACTACGTTTGTACCAATGGTGATATGGAGCGCAGGACGCTAGGACAGGATCCTTATCGTGGCTTCAACTGGCAGGCTGCCTTTGGTGATAGTCGCGCCAAGGTAGGCAATTACGTAGAGTATCTGCATCACGTCATCGAGGGTGTTATGCCTTTCGTCCGTCTGGAAGAAGAAGGCTCCGATTATCTCAGAGCTGCAGAAGAGTAAATGGACAAACTGCGCAAGCTCGCATTAGAAGAAGCTCATAGGTGTACTTATGATAGAATAGAGTACCTTGGGTATAGAAATGGGAGGTCTGACGAAAAGCGAAACGTAAAGTCGGAGAAAACATTCTTGTATGCGAATATGTTATTAGAATAAAAAAAGGGACGCGCATCACTGCGGGTCCCCTTAAAACTTAAAACTAATTAAATACTAAAAACCTTAACCTTGGGAATGCTCCGCCATTTAAAATTAACGTGAGCATAATAAACCTTGATCAAAAATTCGTCATCACGACGTGAGAAACCAGATGTATTATATAAAAACTAACCTATTTTCTTCTCTAAATGTTACCAGAGTTCGCTTTCCCTAGTAAGGATTTTCGTTTAACGGGTGCAAAGGTACAAATAAACGAGTACAATACAAAATAAAATCGCTTATATTTTTATTGTCGAGTGAAAAAACCTTCGAGCGAAGAAAATAAATCCTAATTAATTTGGTGGTTTGAAATAAAACCCTTACCTTTGCAGAACAATAGTATTCGTTGCTTGGCGACGTGTGCATTGCACTATTATCGTTTAACATTTAAATTTGAGATTATAGAGAACAATATCCACAATGAAAAGTTGTTGGCTATGGTAAAGAGTAAGATCTACACTATCAGAGGCCAGAAAGTTATGTTTGATTTTGACTTAGCTCAGATGTATGGAGTGGAAACTCGAGTATTGAATCAAGCCGTAAAACGTAACATAGAACGCTTCCCAGAAGATTTTATGTTCCAACTGACAAAAGGTGAATACGAAATTTTGAAATCACAGATTCTTGCCTTGCAAGCGAACAAAGTTCGAGCGGTGATATCAAATATCCGCGAAAATGAAATCGTTAGCACTTTAACATCACAAAATGTGATCTTAAAGAACGGAAGAGGGAAACACTCAAAATATATTCCTTATGCTTTTACTGAAAACGGTGTTGCTATGCTAAGCAGTGTCCTTAGATCGCCTCTTGCTATACAGGTAAACATAGGTATTATGCGTGCTTTTACTGAGTTTCGTAAGATTGCAACTGGTCTATCGTTACCCTCTCAATCTGCCGATGTGGCTCAATTACGCAAGGATTTCGAAGAGTTAAAACTTGATATTGAAGATATCCTCCATGACCAAAACGATATCAATGAAAGTACTCGTACTCAATTGGAAGCAATTAGCACTGCTTTGGCTGAACTACAAATGGAACATCGCAAACAACCCAAGCGTAGACCTATCGGGTTTATTCAACCTAAAGAAAACGATAGTGAAGATGTAAAATGAAAGATGAACCCAACTCTCTCTCTATTTTTTCTCTCTAGATAATTTTGAAGTCGCAAATTCTTGCCTTGCAAGCGAACAGAGTTCGAGCGGCGACTTCAAGATAAGAATTAAAAACAAGAAAAAGGAACGCGCATCACTGCGGGTTCCCACCAATAACAACTAAAAATTTCATTATGATTCTTCGAAAACGCTCCGCCAAACTAAATTAACGTGAGCATGATGAACCTAAAAACCAGAAAAACGTCATCACGACGTGAAAAACACTATGAAATTCAACAAAAAAATTATAATCAGATATTTTATTTGAGGATTTATGACTTATCTTCATCCCTAGATAACATCAAGGCACCAAGTTCTGTGAAAGCGTATGGCAAGGATTTCTTGGGACGTTTCATTCTTGATGTCATCACAAATTGTGATGAGATAAGACTCCACTCCTGTTCTGTCAACTGGAACATAAAGTCATCGGGAAAACGTCTAGCATTACGTCTGACGGTTTGATTTAGAGACCGAGTTTCAACTTCATATAACATGGCAAGGTCGAAGTCGAGCATGACACGCTGGCCTCGAATGACGTATATGAGATTCTGTATATTTTGTAATTCGTCCATAGTACAATGGATTTAATGTTACTTTTATGATTTGCGGGTACAAAGGTAGTGCAAAATGAGCGAAACACCAAATAAATAGGGGGCTTTTTTAGCTGGATTCTTAATAAATATTAAAGTATTTTGGTGCTAATAAAGGGCGTTAAAATGTTAACTCACGTTAATAAAGATGTGTTTTTATAACAATTGTCCACATTCGTGGATAAAATCCAATATTTATCGACGAGGAAAATTATTTTGCTGGTTTTGATGGCAAAGCATCAGGATTTGGTAGTTTCATTTGTTTTTTGTAATTTTGCGCTTCTCCAAATCAGCGATTTTCCAACTAACGCGCCTTGAGCAGAGCTGATTGTGAACATCCAGTACGCTTGTCAGCGCCACTACTTTGGTGCCATGGCCGAGGCTTATTTCGACAATAAGTATCGAGATGCTAGCGTAAATGTTCGTCGCAACCAAAAGACCATCGATGCCTTTAACCGCTTGCCTGATGAGTTTACTACGGAAGATGTCATGCGATGCTTTGATTTGGGTAGTTATTCATCTGCACGTATGAGAATTAGCAGACTGGTTAAGGATCACGTCGCTGAAAAGCTTCCTGAGTATGTGGAAAATGGTACGACCAAAGGCTTATTTAAAAAGACGGGTGTGGTGATGCTGTCCTAGGAGCGCAACACCGCAACACCGCAACATCAGTAATTTTATAGTTTATAGAATGACAGAAGTAACAAGTAATAGTAAGATGCAACTCTCCGAGCATTTGGCTTTGCCGAGTGAGGCTGCGCTCGGCCATTCTTGCGTCCCTGTGGTAGCAAGCGACCTGAGGTCGAGCGCGAACGAGCTCGATGGCTCTCGCTTATCGCCTCACTTTACACTCGGGGAGTTCACTAAGAGTAATTATCCTGAAGTGTATAACATTCCAAGTCATGTAGCGATAGAGAACATGAAGCGTATTTGTGGATGGCTGGAGGTACTGAGAAAGAGGTATAATGACCGTAATTATTCCTCCACCCCTGGCCCCATTCCCGAGCAGAGCTCGCCTACCCGTAGCCTTTCCTCCGAAGGAGGGGAGTATCCCATCGTTATTAACTCGGGATATCGTAGTCCGCAGTTGAATAAAAGGGTAGGTGGTGTAAACACGAGCAATCACCTGACGGGATGCGCAGTGGATATCCGCTGTAGCGGTATCGAGCAGGCGATAGAGTATGCGGCTATACTGATAGCGTATGCAAGAGAAACCCAGCAGGATTACGACGAGCTCTTTATCGAAAAGAACAAGTACGGGCGGTATTGGGTTCACTTCGCCGTGCGCCCCAAGGAGAATCGCCGAAAGGTCGCCTTTCTTAATGGATAGGCGCTAGAATATTTACAGGCTCGGAGGGAAGGTGGGTGGTCTTGATGCGCCAGGGCTTGGGATAGAGATTGTTGGCACGGTTGCCGATGTTCTTAGCAGGGCCGAGAGGATAGCCCTGATAGGTAAGGGTGACGATGCCGCGAGGGGTATCGGGAGGGAGGACAAGGGCCTCGCCACGCAGATAGCGTAAGGCATCGGCATAGGAGAGGTCGACGCGAGGGAAATCGCCCTCGGGCAAATCGGCCTTCAAGATTTTTAAAGGGAGATTTTTTCTCACAGCGGGAGAAAAATCTCCTTTTTTCTTGAGCACGGCTAAGAAGAGACCTTCGCTTTGCGTAATGCCAGGGATAAAGCGATATACGGGACCATCGAAACCAGGCAGGAGTGAGCCCGTAATATGCCAATCAGGCGATGTAGGGATAGGAATAAGCTCAGCATCGTAGGTGTCCATGATCCAGCGCACGTTTTCTTCGTTCTCCTTTGTATTAAAGGTACAGGTACTATATATAAGGATACCACCAGGCTGGAGGCACTCCCAGGCATCGGCTACGATCTCGCGTTGCAAGCGCCAGCACTTCTCCACATTCTGAAGGCTCCACTCGCTGATGGTGGCTGGGTCTTTGCGGAACATGCCTTCGCCAGAGCAGGGCACGTCGCAGAGAATCAGGTCGAAACGGGCCTTGGCCTTGCGAAAATCACGGGGGTAATTATTGGTAACGACGCAATCGGGCCAGCCCCATTTAGTGATGTTTTCTAAGAGAATCTGCGCACGATTAGGGATGGGCTCGTTGCTGACGAGCAAGCAGTCTGAGGGAAGGACGCTACGAAGGGCGGTAGACTTGCCACCAGGGGCAGCGCAAAGGTCGAGGGCAGTGGATAGATTATAGTGGATAGTGGATAGTGAACGGAGGACGTGGGTGACGAACATGGAGGCGGCTTCCTGGACGTAGTAGCAACCTGCATGGAAAAGGGGATCGAAGGTAAACTGGGGGCGACCTGCAAGGTAGAAACCCTCTGGGCACCAAGGCACCTGACAATAACCATTATCCAATAACCGTGACCCATCATTCATAGGATTCAGACGGATGCTCGTGGGGGCATCTTCGTCGAAGGCACTGAGGTAGCGACTAAAGCGCTCTTCGCCCATTATTTGCTTCGTTTCTCGGATAAAATCCTCAGGTAATTGCGTCATTTTGTTGCTTTTTCCTGCAAAAGTAAGAATTTTATAGGAAAAATCGCTATCTTTGCAACTAATTTATGATTTGTTACGTCAAACAGACAAAGAAACCCGAAAATAAAGGGTGGAAAAAGTAAAAAGTAACAAAGTTAAAAAGAGAAAGAATATGAAGAAGTATTTAATCGCAATCGCCATGGTGCTCGCGCTCAGCATGAATGCTAACGCAGTAGCACAGAAGCACCGCCATACTCCGAGGACGGAGCAGGTGGACACTACCAAAAACAATCCTGACGCAATCGAGGCCTTTTCTGACACTACTGCCGTTTCATCGACCAGCAACACGGCTGATGAAGACGAACAGCAAGTTATCAGGTATGCTGGCGAAGATGCGAAAGGTATTTTTCATGAGATATTCAGCGGACTGGATGATACGGCTATCGCTGGTATGATATTCGCCGCATTCGTGTTATTCATCCTCTTTGTACTCGCTCCGGTTTTGATTATCTGTGCCGTGTTCTACTTTATCAACAGAAACAGAAAGGACCGTATTAAACTGGCGCAGATGGCCATGGAGAAGGGACAGCCGATACCTGACGATCTGCTGAAGGAAAAGGTGAGCAACTGGGATAGAAGCGACTACCAGACAGGACTGAGACAGATGTTTACTGGCGTAGGTCTGGCCATCTTCCTGGGTATCGTGGCAGGTGATGTAGGATTCGGCATTGGTGCACTGGTATTCTTTATCGGACTGGGTAAATGGTACATCGCCAAAAAGGCAGGTGCAGCAAATCCATCTTACAACAATTCAACAAGTAACATTAACGACGATTTAAATAAGACTCAATTATGACAAAGAAGTTGATGCGCTCTAATGACAGAGTATGGGCAGGGGTTTGCGGAGGTATCGCAGAATACCTGGATTTCGACCCCACAATGGTTAGAATAGCTTATGCCTTCCTGACGCTCTTTACATGCTTCAGCGGACTGATATTCTACTTCGTACTGTGGATTTGCATGCCAGAGAAGAGTTTATAGATGGAAGGGTTCGCCGATATCGCATTAGTAACACAGGTGGCTATGTTCCACAACAAGAAGGCCTTCGACCAGCTTGTTAGGAAATACCAGTCGTCTGTACGTAGGTTCTTCCTGAATCAGACAGGAGGTGACCAACAGCTGAGCGATGACCTGGCTCAAGAGACTTTCATCAAAGCTTATACGCACATTACTGATTTCAAAGGCATCTCGAGCTTCTCAACATGGTTGATGCGAATCGCATACAACGTGTTCTACGACGAAGTAAGATCGAGAAAGCAAACGGAGGACGTTGATACCACTGCGGTAAGGAATACGTCGAGCTCAACAGCCGAAGCAGGCTTGAAGCTGGATATTCACGCAGCCTTGGCACTTCTGAAACCTGACGAACGAACCTGTATCACCCTGCAACTGATAGACGGGTATCCGATAGACCAGATCAGCCAAATAACAGGTATGAACGAGAATACGGTGAAGTCGCACCTGAAGCGAGGAAAAGACAAATTAGCAATCTATTTAAAGGAGAACGGTTATGGACGATAAAGACAATATCATGATAGAAGATTTCTTCAAGCAAGCTGCCCAGCAGCAGATTGAAGATAATGGCTTTACGGAGCGCGTGATGATGAGTCTGCCTAACACCAACGCTGCCATGGTACGCAGACTGTCGCTGCTGTGGACACTGTTCTGCCTGCTGGTTGCTGTTATCCTGTTCTTCGCCTTCGGAGGCTGGCAGACACTGACAAACTTGTTCTATAACGGACTTGGCTATATTTTCGGATGGACAGAAGTGATGATGGTCACAGCACCTACCACAGAAATCCCCATCAATCCTTGGGTGGTTGTTCTGCTGCTGGCTTTTGTATTATTCTTCCTTCCTTATCAAATAGGCCGTAAGTTGTCCGCAACACTGTAAATTCTGTACGTCTGTTTAATTGATTACAGATTTCCTGCTGTTCCTCTGGGAGTGTTAAGATGTATTCTTCAGTGAGTATGTCGCCCTCCTTGAGGAACAGATATTTTTCTGCCACTTTTCGTTTGATATGCTTGGCCTTACCCTCGCCATAGCCCTTAGGCGTGAGGCGATCGGCAGCAATGCCATGGGCAATGAGATAACGGACCACGCTCTCTGCACGCTGTTGCGACAAACGTTCGTTATACGCATCAGAACCCTTATAATCGGTATGGGCAGAGAGCTCGATGGTGATATTGGGATTCTCGTTGAGCAACTTTACGAGTTCGTCGAGGGCTGTTTGTGATTCAGGTCGCAGCGTGGCCTTGTTGAAGTCGTAGAAGATGTTCTCAATCAGGACTGGCGAGGAGATATTGGCCAAGGGGAACTGCAAGACGTACTCCTCAGACTTGGAAACGGGTTTGATACTCAATTCCTCCTGATGATTGAGATAGCCTTTACACGTGCCCAGCAAGACATAGTCGACACCTGGCTTGACCTCTTGTTCGAAAGAACCGTCGCTACGGACACTCAGACGCAGGTTCGTACCATCGTTGCCCACCATATAAACCTGCGCTGCCGGCAACTCATAGCCATCCTGCTCATACACCCAACCCTTGACCGTCTGAATGATTTCAGGATTGTAGAAGCTGTAGATATGGTCGTAGCCTCTGAGGTCGCCACGATTGGAACAGAAGTAGCCACGATTGAAGCGTCCTTCGAAGGTCATGCCGAAATCATCACCCTGAGAGTTGAGAGGGGCCCCATAATGCACTATTTTTTTGCTACCAGTGGGCAGCAAAAAGATATCCAAGCCTCCCATTCCAGGATGTCCGTCTGAGGAGAAATACAGGTCGCCATTCGGACGGAAGGTAGGGAAGAGTTCATTGCCAGGGGTATTGACGGTAGGGCCCAGATTCTCAGGCATACCTACCTCGTTGTGTAACAACAATCGGCAACGCCAGATGTCGTAGCCACCCTGACCACCTGGCATGTCGCTCACGAAATAGAGCCACTGCCCGTCAGGCGATACGGCAGGATGGGCATAACTCGTAAGGGTATCTTTCGAGATTTGAACTTCTGTGGGTTTGCTCCAAGTGGCATCAGCACGCGTGGAAGCTACGATAGTGGCATAGCGTGGGTAATTGGGGTCTGTCTTGCATTGCGTCAGGAACATGGTCTTGCCATCGGGCGTGAAGGCACAAGCGCCTTCGTCGAAGGCAGAATTCAGTTCTGAATCGATGGCGACAGGTTTCATCCATTTTCCATGCTCATCTTTCTGTGCCATGAAGATATCAGCTGCTTTGGTACCAGTGATGCCACTCACCTCATCGCCTTGGGCCTGATTGCGTGTGGAGGTAAAATACAACTGATCGAAGTCCTCGCCAGAAAGCACAGGTGAATACTCTGCACGACGCGAGTTAAAGAGGTTTTCGCGCTTTACGGTGTAGGTGGTTTCTTTCTTCCACTGAGGGGCGAGTTGGGTAGCCTTCAGACCATTTTTGGCGAGTTGCTGGTGGACGTCAGAGGCTGGCAAAGAGTCGATGGCCATCTGAAACTGTTTGGCTGCTTCTTTGTAGTTGCCATTACGCATGTGTAGCTGTCCTAGATAAAAATGTGTGAGCGAATCGGCTGCTTTATTCCTCACCGCATTGTTATAAGCGGTAATGGCCTTATTGGTAAAGTTGATACGACGATAACACTCTGCCATCTTCAAGGCGCGCTGTCCTCTGAGGGCACGCTCCTTAGAAGGGGTCTGGGTATAGGCCTTGCGATAACAGGTGGCTGCATCGAAGTATTCGCCTACAGCGAAGAAGGCGTCGCCTTTCTTCATGTTCTGTTCTGCCCCACAACCGCAAAGCAGCAGGGCCAAACAAACGATGTAGAAAAAGCAGACTCTTTTATGCATACCATAATAATAACGATATGCAGGGCGATTTATTGCTTTTTAGGTGACTTGACTTTCTTGAGCTCAGCATCGGTGAGGACGGTAATACGACGATTGCTGGGGTCGACCATCACGTCGTGTACAATCTCAGTCACCTGTTGCTTCAGTTCATCGATAAACTGTTTGGCATCGTATTTCTGGTGCTCGATATCGCGCAACTTCTTCTCCCAGATACCCGTTAGCTCACAACTCTTCAGGAGTTCCTCTCTTATCAGGTCGATGAGTTCGATACCTGTAGGGGTGGCGACGAGTCGTTTACGCTCGCGCTTGATATAGTGGCGCTTAAAGAGGGTTTCGATAATGCTGGCTCGACTCGAGGGGCGTCCGATACCATTCTCTTTCATGGCTGCACGCAGGGTCTCGTCTTCTACGAATTTACCTGCTGTCTCCATCGCACGCAACAGGGAGGCCTCGTTATAATAAGGTGGCGGTGTGGTCCATTTCTCTGTGAGCGTAGGCTTGTGATCGCCTGATTCGCCTTTGACGAAGGTAGGAAGCGTTCTTTCTTCGTCATCTTGCTTCTTTTTCTCCTCGTCGTCGTCTTCGTTCTTGGCCTTGCTTTGAACGATGCGCCAACCTGGATCGAGAATCTCCTTACCTGTCACCTTGAATTCGATGGTTTCTGCATCGCCAACGACCTCACCAAGAACGGTGGTCGTCGAGAATTTGCAATCAGGCAGGAAAACGGCGATAAACCTGCGTGCCACCAAGTCGAACACACGACGCTCCATATCCGTCAGGTTCGTTGGAATCACACCTGTGGGGATGATGGCATGGTGGTCGGTGACCTTCGAGGTGTCGAACACGCGTTTCGACTTCTTCAGGGGTTTGCCACCAATGGTCTTGATAATCTCTGCGTAGGGTGCCTCACCAGCAAACTTGGTTTGATAAAGTCCATTCATGGTTTGAGGACACTTGGCGTAGATATCATCAGAGAGGTATTGGGTATCTACACGAGGGTAGGTGGTGTATTTCTTCTCATACAGACTCTGGATAATGTTCAGCGTCTGCTCTGCGGTATAGGCAAACTTACGGTTACAGTCTACCTGCAACGAGGTGAGGTCGTAAAGCTGGGGTGGCTGCTCCTTGCCCTCTTTTTTCTCAACCTTCGTGACTGTAAAGGGTTTGCCCTCGATGGTGGCAAAGGCCTTCTCGCCTTCCTCCTTCGACGTAAACTTACCCTTAGTTGCAGTAAAGGTGGTATCGCGATAAACGGTGGCCAATACCCAATAAGGCTCTGGCTTGAAGTTCTCGATCTCCTTCTGGCGATTCACAATCAAGGCGAGGGTAGGGGTCTGTACGCGACCAATGGACAGCACTTGACGATTCTGACCATACTTTAAGGTATAAAGGCGAGTGGCATTCATACCCAAGAGCCAGTCGCCAATGGCGCGTGAGAGACCTGCGAGATACAGGGGTTGGTAGTCCGTCTGGTCCTTGAGATTGGCAAAGCCCTCGCGGATGGCCTCATCTGTCATGGAGGAAATCCACAAGCGCTTTACAGGGCATGAGGCTTGGGCTTTTTGCATCACCCAACGCTGAATGAGTTCTCCTTCCTGACCAGCGTCACCACAGTTTACAATCTCATCAGCAGCCTGCATCAGGCGTTCGATGGTAGCAAATTGTTTCTTGATACCATTATCGTCAATCAGTTTGATACCAAAACGTGGTGGAATCATGGGCAACTGCGTGAGTGCCCACGATTTCCAGGCTGTTGTATAATCGCCAGGTTCTTTAAGGGTACACAAGTGACCAAACGTCCAAGTCACCTGATACCCATTACCTTCCATATATCCGTCGTGCGAGCTGGTGGCGCCCAAGATACGTGCGATATCCCTTGCCACACTCGGTTTCTCTGCGATGCAGACTATCATCTTTTTCTTCTTTTTCGTTGTTTTGCCTGCAAAGGTAAGAAAAAACCGTCAAACAAACAAATAATCCACTTATTTACTTGCTCAGCGCCTCGAATAGTTTATCTAAAGCAACCTCCGCATTACCCTCCGATTCGCTCAGAAGCGTGACAAACTTAGAGCCAATGATGGCACCAGCAGCATTATCCTGAGCAGCCTTTAAGGTCTGGGCATTGCTGATACCAAAGCCTATCATACGAGGATTACGCAGATTCATGGCATTGATACGACGGAAATATTCCTGCTTCTGGTCGTCGAAGCTTTTCTGTGTACCAGTAATCGAGGCAGAAGATACCATATAGATAAAGCCATCGGTATGGTCGTCGATGAATCGGATACGTTCCTCGCTGGTCTCTGGCGTAATCAGCATGATGATACGCAGGTCGTATTTGTCGGCTACAGGCTTCACGATGTTCAAATAATCGTCGAAAGGCAGATCAGGGATGATGGCACCACTCACACCCGCCTCTACACAACGCTGGCAAAAAGCCTCGATGCCAAAGTGGAGAATCGGATTGAGGTAACCCATCAGTACGAGGGGAATCTCTACCTGGTCTTTGATGGCCTCCAATTGTGAGAAGAGTGTTTTCAGGTTCATGCCGTTCTTCAGTGCCTGGGTAGCTGCACTTTGAATCACTGGTCCGTCAGCTAAAGGATCGCTGAACGGGATGCCTACCTCAATCATGGCGATACCACGACGCTGCATGGCGAGAATCACATCGGCTGTACCCTCAAGCGTAGGACAACCTGCACAGAAATAGAGCGACAGCAACTTCTGATCTTTACTATTTTCGAAAAGCGAATTAATCTTGTTCATTTTAAAAACGTTTTGAGTTTATTGATGTCTTTAAGACCTGGTTCACGTTCAAAGCGCGAGTTCAGGTCGATGCCAGCAAACTGGGGATGACGGATGGCTTTTACGCGGGCTGCATCATCAGGGGCGATGCCTCCGCTCAAGATGAAAGGTGTATGACCATGATAGGCTTTCAATACGCTCCAGTCAAACTTCTCGCCATTGCCACCCACGCTTTTGCCTTTCGTGTCGAAGAGAAAGAAATCCACCTTCCCCTCGTAAGCGACGCATGCTGCAAAATCATCAGCAGAGGCGATGTTAAAGGCCCTTATCAGACGATAGTCGCCCAACTTTTCTGCGTACGCTGGTGATTCCTTGCCATGTAATTGGATCAAGTCGAGTTGGAAGGTCTTGGCTATCTCCTTCACCTTTTCGATGGTCTCGTCGACAAACACGCCCACGCGCTTGACCTTTTCTGGCAGATAAGCAGGACGTTCACTGACATAGCGACTTGACTTTGGCCAGAAGATGAAGCCCATCCAGGAAATTGAGAGTTGCTCGACCTCACGGATGTTCTCCGCCTCGCGCATGCCACATACCTTTATGATCATGGCGCCTTACGAGTTAAGTTCTACAAATTTCTTGAAGGTACGCAGCGCAGCGCCACTGTCGATACTCTCGCGCGCAATCTCAATACACTCTTCGATGCTCTTCTGTCCCTTTTCCAACACCTGAATACCAAAGCCTGCATTGGCCAGAACGATATTCTTCTGAGCAGGCAGGGCGCGATTCTCCAAGACGGAATCGAAAATCGCTGCTGCTTCTTCCTCAGTCGCACCTCCTACGAGCTCTTCTGGCTTAGCGATGGCGAAACCTAAATCCTGAGGCTTGAAAATGCGCTCGTAATTGTTGGTGGTTACCTTAAAGTCGCCAGTCAGTGAAATCTCGTCGTAACCATCAATCGAATTCACGATACCATAGTCGATACCCAACTTCTGATACACGCTGTTGTAAAGGCGCATCTGGTCGAGATTGGCCACACCAAGAAGTTGACACTTGGGTTGTGAGGGGTTGACGATAGGACCTAAGAGATTAAAGATGGTAGGGAACTGCAGGGCCTTGCGGATAGGACCCACAAACTTCATGGCCTTGGCAAAAAGCTGGGCGTGCAGATACACGATGCCAGCCTCGTTGAGTGAACGGTTCAGCTTGTCGATATCATCCGTAAACTTGATGCCATGATGCTGAATCACGTTCGAGGCACCACTCACGCTGGTAGCTGCATAGTTACCGTGTTTGGCTACCTTATAGCCAGCACCAGCAATCACAAAACAAGCCGTCGTAGAGATGTTGAAGGTGTTCTTGCGATCGCCACCAGTGCCTACTACGTCGATATAACGGTCTGCCTCTAAGATGGCAGAAACACCAGTCTCCAGAATACCATCGCGAAAACCCAGGAGTTCGTCTACGGTTACACCTCTCATCTGCAAGCAGGTCAGCAGGGCGGTAATCTGCTCATTGGGATATTCACTGTGGGTAATACCAATCAGGATGGTTTTCATCTCCTCACGAGTCAGTTCCTCGTGGTTCAGCAACCTAAAAAGGTAGCTCTTCATTGTCTGTTCCATATTTCTTTTAATGTTTAATCTTTTAATGTTTAATGTTACAAAAACAGCCAGTTTTGTATCATTTTCTTGCCATCGGGGGTGAGCACACTCTCAGGATGGAATTGGATGCCTCGAATGTTGAGGCTCTTATGGCGCAGGGCCATAATTTGTCCTTCTGGACTCACTGCTGTTACCTCTAAGCACTCAGGCAGGTCTTCATTCGAAACGACCCACGAGTGATAGCGCCCTATGGTGATGTCGCGCTCTAACCCACTGAAGATAGGATCATCAGCCACGATATGACAAGGGGTGGCGACACCATGGAAAACATCAGATAGATTCACCAACTTACCACCAAACACCTCGCCGATAGCCTGATGACCCAGACATACACCAAGGATGGGTTTCTTGCCTGCATAGGTGCGAATCACGTCGAGCAACAAGCCTGCCTCAGAGGGAATACCAGGACCAGGCGAGAGCACAATCTTATTGAACTGCTCAAGGTCTTGCAACTCAAACTGATCGTTGCGTACTACCGTTACCTCTGCGCCTAACGACTTAATCAAATGACTCAGGTTATATGTAAACGAGTCGTAATTATCGATGATGACTACTTTCATAATGTTTCTGCTTTAATGATTGCTCTTCTTAATGCGCCCAGTTTGTTGTTCACTTCCTGTAGCTCGTATTCCACATCGCTCTTGGCTACGATGCCACCACCAGCCTGAAACCAGAGTTCGCCATTGCGCGATACAAACGTACGGATGGTAATGGCCTGATTCAGACTGCCATCGAGACCAATGATACCAATACAACCACCATAGGCACCACGATTGTGAGGCTCGTATTCAGAGATCAGTTGCATGGCACGCACCTTGGGCGCGCCACTCAGTGTGCCAGCAGGGAAGGTGTCGATAAAGGCCTTGATAGGATCAGCGCCTTCGTCTAATTCTCCACTTACACGCGATACCAGATGAATCACGTGGCTATAGTACTGCAAATCCTTATAGAAATCCACCTTAACGTTATGACAATTGCGACTCAGGTCGTTGCGAGCCAAGTCTACCAGCATCACGTGCTCTGCATTCTCCTTGGGGTCGTTACGCAGATACTCTGCCCCTCGCTTGTCTGCTTCTGCATCACCCGTACGTTTGGTGGTACCTGCAATGGGGTCGATATAAGCCTTCTTGCCCTCTATACGACAGTGGGTCTCAGGCGAAGAACCGAAAATGCGGAAGCCACCAAAGTCGAAGTAGAACAGATAAGGAGAGGGGTTGATGCTTCGCAGGGCGCGATAGAGCTTGAAGTCGTCGCCCTCGTACTTCTGGATAAAGCGACGAGAGAGGACAATCTGGAACACGTCGCCACGCAGACAGTGCTGAATACCCTTGCGGATATTGGCCTTGTGCTCCTCGTCAGTAAGGGTGCTACTTACATCGCCCACAGGGTGGAAATCGTAAGCCTGCACATTGGCCTTGTTCATCGCCTTCAGAACGTTGTCGATGTCAGCACTATCACCAAGGGTAACCACCTTCAGCATGTTCTGATGATGGTCGAACTCGATTACGACTTTATAAAGAATATAAAGCACATCAGGAGCATCGTTCTTGGCCTGTGTCTCGTCTTTTACAGCGATATCCTCGAAGTAGCGCACCGCATTAAAGCTGGTGTAACCAAACAGTCCGCACACATTGGCATCCTCGCCACTTACCTTGATGTTATCAATAAGGGCATGAATGGCTTTGTCTGAGCGATAGTCTTTATTCACCTCGTGTTGGAAGGTAGAGCCATCAGGATAGGTGATGGTTGCCACGCCATGTCCGATGGCGACGCTGGCGATAGGATTCAGACCAATAAACGAGCGCGAGTTGTTGCTGTCGTGATAGTCGGAACTCTCCATCAGCGCACTCTGTGGATATAAATCTCTCAGTCGCATATACACACCTACAGGCGTATAGAGGTCGGCGAGAATCGTCTTACTGCTTGTCGTGTATTTAAAAGTTTCCATATTCTTTTGCCATTTGTTTGTTCTTCAAATACGTTTCTACATCCTTATCGCCACGTCCGCTGACAGTGAGTACCACCACATCAGTAGGCTTAAACTGTAGTTTAGAGAGGGCTGCGATGGCGTGGGCACTTTCGATGGCAGGAATGATACCCTCCATGCGTGTGAGTTCATAACCACCATAGATGGCCTCGTCGTCGTTGATGCTCAATACCTGTGTGCGACCTTGCTTGGCCATGTTGCAATGCATGGGTCCAACACCAGGATAATCCAGACCAGCACTGATGGTAAAGGCTTCTTCTATCTGACCATCCTCGTTCTGCATTACCAGCATCTTGGCACCATGCAGAATACCAGTGGTTCCCTTGTGAATCGTTGCAGCGGTGTGGTTCGTTTCCCAACCATGTCCACCAGCTTCTGCCAAAACGATCTTCACGCGCTCATCGTCCATATAGTGATAGATGGTACCTGCGGCATTTGAGCCACCTCCGATACAGGCGATGAGATAGTCAGGATAATCGCGTCCGATCTTCTCCTCAAGTTGCCATTTGATTTCTTCAGAGATCACACTCTGCATACGTGCTACGAGGTCAGGGTAGGGATGAGGCCCCATGGTAGAGCCCACGATATAGAACGTGTCTTGTGGATGACAGCACCAGTCGCGAATGGCCTCACTGCAGGCGTCGCTCAGGGTCATGTTACCAGTACGAACAGGATGTACCTTTGCTCCCAGCATCTTCATGCGCTCTACATTGGTATGCTGGCGCTCTACATCGGTAGCTCCCATAAACACCTCGCACTTCATGTTCATCAGCGCACAAACCGTGGCTGTAGCTACACCATGCTGACCGGCACCCGTCTCTGCGATGATGCGTGTCTTGCCCATCTTCTTCGCCAAGAGAATCTGTCCGATGGTGTTGTTGATCTTGTGGGCACCTGTGTGGTTCAAATCCTCACGCTTCAGATACAGCTGGCAACCATACTGCTCACTCATGCGCTTGGCGAAATAAAGAGGTGAAGGACGACCTACATAGTCCTTCAGCAAGGCATGGTATTCCTGCTTGAATTCCTCGCTCTCGATAATCGGCAGATAAGCTTCCTGCAGATCATGCACACACTTGTAGAGAATCTCTGGTACGTAAGCACCTCCAAACTCTCCGTAAAAACCGTTTTTGTCAACTTGATAATTCATATGCTTATGTTGTTTCTGTGTAAATTCTTACTTAAAAAGGCCCATCGTAAGAACGACAGGCCTTTTATTTCTATATCAGTGTACAAACTTCTACGTACGTGGCTATCTTCTCACGATCTTTTGAATCTTGAGCTGCGCCACCACCAATAGTTGTTTGTTCTAATCATCTTCTTCTTGTTTTTATCAATCTGGCGGCAAAATTAAGCATTTCCTTTCTTTCTGCCAAATTTTTAGCCAACTTTTTTTCAAAAAGCTCGAATTATTTCGTTTTTTCGAATTTCCAATAGTCCAAACGTACGTCACCTTGCGTGTTGCTGAAGCAGAAATAGAGGTCGTGTACACCAGCTGCATTGCTAATCTGTGTGGTGAAGTCGCGATAGGTGTCTACACTCCCTGTTGAGGCGATATCCAATGCGCCAATTACAGGACCATTCTGACTATCGATACGGATGGTGATGGTACACTGGCCTGTCGCAGCTGCTGCGATGCTGAAGTCCTTGGCACCCTCGCCGAAGTCGACACCTCTCAACTTTATCAGCTCACCATCGTTGATATCGTAGATATACAGGTTCTTCCAACCTGCTGATTTCAGACCATAGCCCCATGCCATCGTCTCTGCCTCTACACGCTGGTAGGGGTTCAGCCACTGCAATTGTTTCATAGGCTCCTGATCCAACCAGTAAGGCACCTCTTGAATGGTACCATCTGCATTGTAGGTGATCTCTGTGGCTGAAACACTTCTGCGCTCATGGTGGGTAAAGGTATCCAGATGCATCAGGTCGTAACTCTGGCCAAAGATATACGAGTGACCCTTATAGTCGACGATGCCAGGATGGTTGCCACGATCTCTCAGTGTAGGACGCATGATGTAGCCCTTGAATTCCCAAGGACCAGTAGGCGTATCGCTCATGGCGTAGCCCAGTGCCTCAGGACAACAGGTAGAGGCATAGCCCAGATAGTAGTGGCCATCGCGCTTATAGAACCAAGGTCCCTCCTGATAGTGCTCGATATGTGGCAAGCGCACCACGCTGTCCTTCAGCGATATCATATCGTTGTTCAGGCGTGCATAGAACGTATAGGGATTGCCCCAATACAGATATGCCTGTCCGTCATCATCGGTAAAGACTGAGGGGTCGATATCATACCAGTTGCTCTTGTCCCAAACGATGGGTTTGCCCAGAGGATCCTTAAAGGGGCCATAAGGCGAGTCTGATTCCAAAACGGCGATGCCATGTCCATGCAGAGGGGCATAGAGATAATACTTGTCATTGCGCTTTACCGTCTGTATGGCCCAGGCACCATTGTCTCTGCTGCGCCAGGGAATATCCTTCAGTGAGGCCACAGCACCGTGCTCTGTCCAGTTGGCCATATCAGTGGTAGACCAGAGCAGCCAGTCGTACATAAAGAAACCAGCAGAACTCTTTTCGTTCGCATCAATGATATCCTCTGGTGAAGCATCGTGCGAGGTGTAGAGGAAGAGCGTATCACCTACGACCAATGGCGAGGGGTCAGCTGTGTATTTCGTCTGGAAAAGGGGCAGGTTTACGCTGGTCTCTCCTTTTACAGCTGCTTGCAGAATCAGCGAGTCGAGCAGTGATTCCAATGCATGGCGACGCTCAGGCCAAGAAGGATAGTCGTCAGCTTTCAGGGCGTAGGCATTCTTGCCACTGCACCAATGCTTCGTTTTGCAAATCTTCTCTGCTCTGTGATCGCATCTGTGACAATCTACTACGATGCTGAAAGGTGGCAGTTTCTTGCTGGCGATGAGCTTATCAGCCATCACGTCAGCACCTCCGATCTTGAACCAACTCTCTGCCGTATCGTTCTTGCCTGATACCAATACAATCTTAAAGGCAGGCTTACCTTCTGCAGGCCTGTAATTGGCGGTGCCATTATCGAGATTGTAGCTCACGGTACCATGCTTCATCTGCCCCATGTTGATATAGTTGTACGCCATCGATGGATGCGCACAGATACTGGGCTTGAAGCCCTTCAGGGGTGCGAGATACATATTCTGTGGGTCAGCTACAGGGGTGCCGTCTACTATATAATAATAGGTAAAGGTCTCGTAAAGATGCTCGTTGACGGTAGCCGACCAGACACCATCGCTGTCACGCTGCATAGTGATGGGCTTGCCAAAGATTTCTCCTGCGAGTTTCACTTCCTTTGCCTCTGGGGCCTTCATACGGAAGATGACACGATCGCTCAGATATTCTGGTGAGAGGATGGGTTTGGGGAAGAGACGTGCCATCACACCAGGGGTAAACTGTGCCTCCTTGCCAGTTTTTGCGAGGCTGGGCTTGGCACCCTTCATGGCCTTTGCGGCTGCTTTGGGATTAAAGAGCAGTGGCAGGGTCTGACTCAGGAAATACTTGGCGTTCATCCAGGTATGTCCAAACTTATCGTTGGTATATGCCTTCACACTACGAATGCCGTGCTTATCCAAAAACTCCGTATAGTCTCTGGCATTGCCATACAGGAAATCGTCTGTGCCCACACCCAACCAGAAGAGTTTGATCTTGCTGTTGGTGTCCTTGGCATTGTCGTACACCCCAGGGATATCCGTCGAGGTAAACGAACTGTAGCTGCACAGATAGGCAAACTTATCGAGATTGCGCAAACCATTCGAGAGCGCCTGGTTTCCTCCACGCGAGAAACCGCCAATCGCTCTGTGGTCAGCATCGTTGATGGTGCGATAGTGCTGCTCTACATAAGGCAACAGGTCGTTAATCAGGTCGAGACTGAAGATGTCCTTTCCAAAGTTCGTCATGGGCATCTTCGAGGGGTCTGGCATCGAGGGCAATAGCTTATAAGGGTTGCCATAGGGTAATACCACGATCATCTCCTCTGCCTTCCCCTCCGCGATGAGGTTGTCGAGGATATAGTTTACACGACCTACCTTATAATAGACTTCTTCTGTATCTGTTGTACCACTGATCAGATAGAACACAGGGTAATGCTTCTCCTTATCCTCTTTATAGCGAGGAGGCAGATAGACTACCGCCTGATTCGTAGCCCCCAGACTATTAGAGTAGTAGTGGATATACTCTATCTTTCCGTGGGGAACAGGACGGATATCGTGCGCCAGACTACCCTTGGTACTTGGAATCTCCAACAGGCTGTTCTTAAAGCCCTCGTTGGGGAAATACTGATCGTTCGTAGGGTCCATCACACTCACCCCGTCAACGATAAAGCAGTAGGGGTACATATCAGGGGCTGCTGGTCCGAGGGTCACCTCCCATACGCCCTCTGCATTTTTCTGCATGGCATTACGACCTGCAAACTGTACATCGACCAATACTTCCTTGGCATTGGGATTGTTGTACTTGAACGTTACTTTGCCATCCTGATGACATTCATAAGCTGGTTGTGCAAAAGCGAAAGTGGCGCAACCCAGAAATAGTTGTAATAAGCAAGTTAATTTTTTCATTTATGATTGAGTTTGAATATTTATGCGTGCAAAATTAGCAAAAATTCAGCAAATCACCAAAAAAAGAAATGTTTTTTGGCTTTTCTTTTGTCTATTTGCAAGAAATATTGTATTTTTGCCGACGCAAGTACTAAAGAATGTATATAAACTATGACAAAATGAAACGAATAACTTGCAAATTCAGAACATTGGCAGTCTTACTGGCAGTGTTCAGCAGTGTTGCTGCAATGGGGCAACAGAAAAAAGAAGTAAACTGGTTGGATGAACTTACAAGCCGCATTACGCTGAATGGTTATGCACAGGCAGGATGGTCGTACCAGAATCCCAATGGTAAAGGCACCAATTCCTACAATCTGAAGCGTACCCTCTTATGGGCCAAGGCGCGTATCACCGATCGCTGGTCGTTCCTCTTTATGCACGATTTCTCCAGCGTCGTCCAAGAGTTCTACACCGATTATCGTATGACTAAGGGTAATGAGTTAACCGTTCGTCTGGGTCAGTTCAAACACTCCTACACGATGGAGAATCCCCTTTCGCCTACACAGCTCGAACTCATCGATGTGTATTCTCAGGCTGTACTCTATTTGGCTGGCGAAGGCCCAGACCCTCTGAACGGTGTGAACTATGGTCGCGATTTGGGCCTTGAGATTTATGGCGATTTGGCCAATGGTTTTGTGCATTATAACCTCGCTCTGATGAGTGGACAAGGTATCAATCGCAAGGACCAGAACAATCAGAAAGACTTTATTGCCAAACTTGAGTTGCGCCCTATGCCAGGCTTGCGCTTTGTGGCTTCTGGTTATCTGGGCACTGGTTGTGCAGTAGGTACAGCTGCCTGGAATCCTGACATCAAGGTGGGCGATAATTACAAGCGTAATCGCTATAGTGTAGGTGTAGAGTATAAGTCTCGTCCCTATACAGGCAGTAAGTATAAGGAGGCGCGACCTGCCAGCATTCGTGCAGAGTGGTTGGGTGGTCAGGATGGCGAGGTAGGTTCTCGTGGTGGCTATGCGACACTGAGCATCCCTGTGGTCGATGCCCTCGATGTAGTAGCTAGTGGCGAAACGTTCGATCGCAATACGAAAGTAGATGGTTGGGATCAGACGAACCTGACCATTGGTCTGCAGTATTGGTTCTATAAGAAGTGCCGTGTGCAGTTCCAGTACACCCGTTGCCTTTGTGGCGAAAACATCAGTTCAAACGATTATAACTGGCTTCAAGCCCAGGTTCAAGTAGCTTTCTAAGATTATGATTATTAAGATAACACTTACTATCATCTTCCTGGCCGTGATGATTGGTGTGGGTCTTTACACCCGTAAACAGGCCAGCAGTGTCGACGGTTTTGTATTAGGTGGACGTGCCGTAGGTCCTTGGCTTACAGCTTTTGCCTTTGGTACTTCTTATTTCTCTGCCGTAGTGTTCGTAGGTTATGCTGGTCAGTTTGGCTGGAAGTATGGTCTTTCTTCTACGTGGATTGGTGTTGGCAATGCGGTCATCGGTTCGCTTTTGGCATGGTTGCTCTTAGGTCGTCGCACCAAATTGATGACCCAGCATATCGAGAGTCGTACGATGCCAGATTTCTTTGGTACACGTTTTGGCGATCAGGGCTTGCGCGTGGTGGCTTCTGTCATCGCCTTCGTATTCCTGATTCCTTATACCGCAGGTGTGTATAAAGGTATCTCTACGCTTTTCGAGATGGGCTTTGGTATCCCTTACGAGTATTGCGTGGTGATTATGGCTGCCCTGACGGCTGTTTATGTCATTCTGGGTGGGTATAAGGCTACGGCTATGAACGATTTTATTCAGGGTATCATCATGCTCTTTGGTATCATTGCTGTCATTGTGGCTGTGCTCAATGTGCAGGGTGGTTTGGTGGCTGCTGTCGATAAGCTTGCTGCTCTGCCCTCTGATGCTGATCCCAAGGTAAATGGTGGCTTCGCCTCTTGGCTTGGTCCTGATCCCTGGGGCCTGCTGGGTGTGGTCGTGCTCACCTCTCTGGGTACGATGGGTTTGCCTCAGATGGTAGGTAAGTTCTATTCGATTACTGACGAGAGCGCTATTAAGCGTGGCACCATTATCTCTACCGTGTTTGCTTTCATCGTTGCTGGTGGTTGCTACTTCCTGGGTGGTTTTGGTCGTTTGTTTGGCATGCCTCCCGTCTTGCTGAACGGTAAGTTGGCTTTCGACAGTATCGTACCTTCTATGCTCGTAACCCTGCCCGATGTACTCATTGCCTTGGTGGTATTGCTGGTGCTCTCAGCGTCTATGTCTACCCTGGCTTCGCTGGTGCTCACCTCAAGCTCTACCATGACGCTCGACTTGATTTATCGTGATAAGAAATCACTCCCAGGTGAGGTTGAAGACGGTGCTATCGACGATATCGTATCTGAGAAGATCGAGCAGCGTAAGGTGGTCGTGATGCGTGTGTTTATCATATTCTTCATCGCTATCTCTCTGTTGATAGCCCTGAATCCGCCTACCTTTATCGCTCAGCTCATGGGCATCTCTTGGGGCGCCCTTGCTGGTGCTTTCCTCGCTCCCTTCATGCTGGGTCTTTACTGGCGTGGTATTACGACCGCTTCCGTATGGGCTTGCTTTATTTGGGGTGTAGGTCTGACGGTGATTAATATGTTGATAGGCAACCCCATCAATCCTATCAACTGCGGTGCCATTGCGATGGTAGGTGGCTTCCCCATTTGTTGGCTTTTCAGCCTCTTTACAAAGAAGATGCCAAAGTCGGTCGTTGACAGTATTTTCGAATGCTATAAGTAAGCAAAAATACCTCTTAAAATAGCAAAAGGGTCACAAAAGTGGCTCTTTTTGCTTTTTTACTAAAATTATCTTGCTTTTTTCACAGTTTTTTTTATTTTTGCAGCTGTACTTAAAACAATCTGGGCAAAATGAGAAAAAGGACAAGGTCATTTGCTAACAGACTCGGTATGTGGATTATGGCGGTACTGATCGTGATGTCGCTGATCATCATGGGTGCTGTCTACTGGATTACGCGCGATGCGATGGCCCGCGAAGCAGAAGAGCGCTATCAGAGTATTGTCCTTCATTCCAATGAAAAGATTCGTGGTGTTCTCTCCGATGTCTATGTGGCTGCGGTTAACAATATCGACATGATTGAGCACGATATCGACGATCCTGATAAGTTGCAGGCCCATCTGGAGCGTATCGTTTCGCTCAACAAATACATGTCGAGTTGTCGCTTGATTTTCGAGCCTGACGTCTTCCCTCAGAAAGGCCATAACTTCGAGATTTATGCCTGGAAGCAAGTGCCCGATATCATCAAGAGTAAGCAGATGAGCGAAACCCACCCTGATTTTCTGGTGCATAGCTGGTATAAACCTGCTTTCGAGAAAGAAGAGGGTAGCTGGACGCCCCCTTATTTCGATCGTGCGGCTTCGCAACAGCTTACCGTTACTTACTTAATTCATGTTCACGACCATCAGGGACGCAAGATAGGTATGCTTGGTGCCGATGTATCGCTGCAGTGGCTTCGCCAGCGCCATAAGGAAATTGATGAGGCCAACCATAATCTTTACGAAAAAGGCATTAGTGCAAAGTCTTACGGTTTTGTCATCGATAAAGAAGGTAATTGCCTGATTCATCCCAATGAGGCTCGTGTGCTGAAGGAGAATTTCTTTGAAATTGCAACAAGGTCTTCCGATATGTCGGATGATGAGATGGTTCGTAAGATGATGAAGGGCGAGAGTGGTATCTGTAAGTTCTCTTCAGGCGAAGACAGGTTGTGGATATTCTATTCGTATGTAAAATATGCGGAATGGACGATTGCCATCGTGGTGCCCGAGGAGATTATCTACCACAAGGGTAATGTGATTTCTACGATTATCCTGGCGGTTCTTTTCGTTGGTCTGCTGGTTATCTATTTCTCTATTCATAGTGTCATCGCGCGTCATACCAAGGCCCTCATGCGCTTTGCAACGGCTACCGAAGAGGTGGCCAATGGCCATTTCGATAATGAGTTGCCAGCTGCGAAAAGTACAGAGGTAACCGTGCTCCGCAATGCCTTTACCCACATGCAGGAATCCTTGCGTACTTACATCGATGAACTCAAGGAAACCACGGCCTCTAAGGTAGCCATCGAACAAGAACTGAAGATTGCCAGCGATATCCAGCAACAGATGCTGCCTAAGGTGTACCCTCCATATCCAGAGCGAGGCGATATCGATATCTATGGCGAGGTGGTAACTGCCAAGAAGGTGGGAGGCGACCTTTTCGACTTCTTTATTCGCGACGATAAGTTGTTCTTCAGTATTGGCGACGTGGCTGGTAAGGGTGTACCTGCTGCCTTGGTAATGGCTGTGGCGCGCTCTATGTTCCGTAGTGCTTCTATGAGTCATACCTCGCCCCAGCTCATTGTGGAATCTATCAACCGTTCCGTATGCCAGTGTACAGAATCCTATATGTTCGTCACGCTCTTTATGGGTGTGCTCGATTTGGCTACTGGCCATCTGCTTTACACCAATGCTGGTCATGAACCTCCATTGCTCATAGGTGGCAGAACGCGTTTCCTGCCTGTGGTTAACAATATTCCGTTAGGCTTGCGCCCAGAGTGGGAATACAATGAGCAAGAGGAAACGTTAGGCCCTGGCGAAGCGCTCTTCCTTTATACCGATGGCTTTACAGAGGCGATGACGGTCGAGAATGAGCTTTATGGCAAGCAACGTATGTTCGATGAGGCTGTACGCCTTTCTCATCAGCAACTTGACTCCTGTACGTTCGTGAAGACCATGCGACATACGGAGCGTACCTTCGTCAACTTCATTCCTCAGAGCGACGATATCTCGCTGCTCGCCATCAAGTATGTGGGTCCTCACGAACGTGCTTATTATCGCCGTCATATCACGCTGGCCAACGATGTACAGGAGGTGCCAGCCCTGGCTATCTTCGTGGGTGGTATCTGCGAGGATATGAACTTCAACGAGTTGGCTACCGCTGGTGTCAATCTGGCTGTTGAGGAGGCAGTGGTCAACGTCATGAACTACGCCTATCCAGAGGGTTCGCATGGCGATATCGACCTCGACGTGTTCTCTGCCGATGAACGATCCATCTCCTTTGTATTGCGCGATTATGGCGAACCGTTCGATCCTACGGAAGCAGCGCCTGTCGATGTATCGGCTAAGGCGGTGCGTAGCCGTCCTATTGGTGGCTTGGGCATTCACCTGATACGTCACTATATGGATAGCGTAAGCTATGAGCGTGTAGATGACCAGAACGTGCTCACGATGACCAAACTTTTAATTCCGAAGAATTTAAAACTGAAATAAAATGGAAGCAACTATTCGAAAAGAAGACAACAAACACATTACCTTGATTCTAGACGGACGACTCGACACCTCTGTCACTACTCAGACAGAGAAAGAAGTTGAACCCCTGTTCAACTACAGCAATTGCGAGGTGGTAATTGACTGTAGCCGATTGGAGTACATCTCTTCCAGTGGTTTGCGCATGCTGATGATGATTAACCAGCGCTGCAGTGCCAACCATTGCGATCTTTATATAAAGGGATTGATAGAAGAGGTGCAGGATGTGTTTAATACCACAGGCTTTGTCCACCTCTTTAAGTTCAAGTAGCGATAGCTGAAATCGTCAAGCCTCCTTTGTCACTAAGTAGCTCGATACCTCGCCCTTGGCGTTGTATAGGGGCTGGACATGCTTCATGGCGCCCTCTTCCTTGTTGCTGCCCATTCTCTTTATGGCCTCGTTCTGGTCAGTCACTTCGCCTTTGCTGTTGAGAAAAGATATGCCTACAAAGGGGTTCGTGATGATCACTTTTAACTTATGCTCCAGGTCTTGTGCCGCCAGGGTAATCTCCATTTCCTTCGTAACGTCGTTCACGGCATTGATGATGTAGGCAGGATGCCCCAACTTGTTGCGCTCGCAGATGGCGTGCCCCTGTAGATATTTATAAACGGGCGCCTCTGCCGTACCCTGATTCCAGCGCTTGCTCAGTTCAAAATGCTGCTCACGACCCTCCATCAAGCTATGCATCTTCTGTGAGAAAGAGACACGGTGCTCTTGGTCCAGTCGCTCTAAATAATCCCCCAAGCCTATCCCGCTATCAGGCAGAATGCTGCCATACTGGTTGGTAAACAGGTCATGCTTGATGTCGTACTGCATCACGTTGTAGTTACCCATGTGGAGGGCTTTATACATCATTTTGTAGATGGCTTTCGAGTGGCGTTTTACCCTGATGGTGTGGAGGTTGGCCAACAGACTCAGTATCAGCAGGATAACGGTGATAATCAATGCACCTCCAATAACGTACTCGAGGTCGATGGCTGGTTCTGGCTCGTCGAGCTCAGGGTGCAACCAGTGTTTTCTGATCTTGGCTATCTGACCTTTTTCTCTCAGTCGCTCAAACTGGTCGTCCATCTGGTCTATCAGCTGGCGGTCTTTGCCTACAAAGTGGAAGTTGCCTACCGAGTCGGCCATCATCACGTCGGCCTCGCCTGTCTCCAGCATCTGTCGTTTCTCCTGCTTGTCTTTCATTACGAACACGTGGTTCAGTTTTAGCCCGTCGAACACGGCTTTCATCACGTCGACGTTAGTGCCAGCGGGTACCCCTTTCTCGTTGATGAATTCGTATGGCGGATTGTCCTTGTCACACACGATGGTAACAGGTCGCTCCTTGTTATATCTGTCCTGCAAAGCCTGGGCAACCACTTCTATCGTGGTCGTCATCATCAGGAGTGTGGCTATGATATATTTGAATCTCATAATGCTTTGCTGAAAATAAATACACCTATTAGTTCGTTCTTATCATTGCAGACAGACGCCATTCTGTATTTGATGGTTCTCCCTCCTACGTTCTTGGCGGATTCAAAGCCGTTGGTGTCGCGCAGGTCTGTAAACACCAGGTTAAAGAAGTCGTTCAGGTGTACACGCTGTTTTACCATCTGGTCGATGTCGAACTCGTACAGTTCGCAAGCCTTCGGACTGGCATTGGCCATGTAGCCCTCCTTGTCGAAGAAGATGGTGGCTACTGCCGGACTGTAGAATATCGACCAATAGCGTAGCGAGCGGTCAGCCTCCAGCTTCTGCATCTCCCTGGCCTTAGTCACGTCTTTACTCGTACCGATAATCATGGTGGGCTTACCGTTCTTGTCGCGATTTAATACCGATACAATCACTACGAAGGTGTGTACGGTTCCGTCGTCGCCCTCTTCGCCTATACCTCTCAGTTCCAGTTTTATTTCCTCTTCTTCGTGGCCTCTGGCGTCGATGTTCTGGTTTACCAGTCTGTCGATCGCGTCTTTCAGCTTGTTAAAGTCGCCCATGTAGTAACGCTTGGCAAACTCACTGGGGGCGTAGGTACGTGCCACCTCTCCCTTCTCGTTGAGCCAGGCAAACGTGTCGCTCGCTACGTCGTACGTCCAGATGCTTACCTTGCAGGTTTTGATAATCAGGGCCAGTCTGCGGTTCAGCTTCTTGTCAGCAGCTGTTACGCGGAGGTCTTTTATTCTGCAATAGATACTGTATACGATGGCACAGAGCAGCAAGACGATGGCCAATGCTGCGAGGGTCCACACCCATTCAGGTATCTTTTCTTCCTCGGCCTCTGGGTAGAACCATTTCCTTTCCAGAGGCTCCAGTTCGTCGGTAGCATACAGCTGAGCGTAGGTCTTATCGAGTGCGTTGAGCAGTTTCCGATTGTGGGCCTTGAATTTGAGTGCGCCGTGGGGCATGTTGACGGGCGTCAGCCCGATATTCTCCAGCTTCAGGTCTCTTATCAGCCATTTCAGCAAGAGCGTGTTGCTTACTATTTGTCCGTCTTCGTTGGCACTTAACTGCTGAAGGTTCTGCTTGATGCCGTTTATAACGATCGCCTGGTCAGCCCATCCGTAGTCTGTCATCAAGCGGTGGCAGAAACTGTTTTCGCCTACCATGACCTTTGCGCCAGATCGGCCCAGGTCGCGAAACGTCTTTATTTCTACGGGTTTGCTTTTGGGGGTAGCCACGCTCTGGGTGAGCATCATGATGACGTTATTGCCAAACAGGCTATAGGTGTCGTAAAAGCCTGATGCCAGTCCGATGGTCAGGTCAGCCCTGCCTGTTTTCATATCTTCCATCACCTCTTGCCTTGGCTTCAGCTTTATAATATAAGGTATATGAAGCTCGTTCAGCAGCAGTTTTACCAGTTCGATATTATAGCCGTCAGGCTCGCCCGCCTCGTCCAAAAAAGCGTATGGCCACCAGTCTTTGGCATCAACATATACCAGCGGCTCTTCCACAGAAAACACGCGTGAAGAGTCTTTCTGAGCAGAGGCATTCCAGACTGTTAGCAGGGCGAATATGATGGTAATAAATCGCATGCTCGTATCGTTAGCTTGTAATATTACCGCAAAGGTATGCATTTTTTTGCGAAAAACAAGCAAAAAACTAATTTTTTTCGTATCTTTGCCACAAAATTGATGATATGATGCGTCGAATTATTGTTTTTTTACTATTAACCGTGTCTCTGTTTTTTGTCCTGCCAGCTATGGCGCAGGACAATAAAGAGTTGATGAGACTACAATCCCGTGTATTACAACTGATCAGTACGAACGAGCGCGAAAGCTTTGCCGAGGTATCCGAACTGCTGAAAGAAGAGAGCCTGAAGATAGGCGATGAGCGCGCCTTCTATAAAGCCTGGAGCGATCAGGCTGTTTACGAGGCCACCCATCAGGACTATCGTCGCGCTGAAGAGATAGCCGATGTCATCGGCGAGTATGCTGAAGACCAGAACAGCTACTGGGGCCATTATACCGCCCTCCATACCAAGGCCGTTATCTCCCTTCAGCGTCAGGATTACCAGTTGGCCGAAGAGCGCTTCCTCGCTGCTGTCGCCTTCCGCCACAAGTACTTCCCTGGCGAGAGTGCTGGCGACGACCTGCAGGAGCTGATGAAGATAGCCAACCATCGTAAAGACCAGAAGGCAGGCTTAGGCTACGCCCGTCAGATTCTGGCTGAACCTAACGTCGCCCCCATCCATAAGGGTAGGGCCCTGTATCGCCTCAGTCAGTTCGCCTTCAACAAAAACAATAAAGACCTCTTCGATAGTATCTACAATGAGATGATGGCGCTCAAGGTGAGCGATGGTATCGGCACCGTCGAGCCCGTGGTAGAAGTGAACCACCTTATCATTAACGGTAAGTACCAAGAGGCGTTGCGCCTGGCTAACGATCTCAAGCCTGAGATGCGGGCAGAGCGTAAGGCTCTTATCTACCACCGCATGGGCAAAGATGCCGAGGCTTACGAGGAGATGGCCAAGTTTAAGAAAATCAACGATTCGATCGTGCTCGTGTCGCATGGCAATGTGGTAGCCAGCTGTTATGTGCAGATGAATAATGAGCGTATGAAGCTGGAGCAGCGTTTGCTCGAAGAAGAGAATGCCAGCCTGAAACGCCTCATTGTTTTCCTGAGCGTAGGCGCGATTATCCTCTTCCTCATTATTGTCGTTTGGCAGCACCATGTGCGCATCAAGCGCTTGGAGAAAGAGAATGCCCGTTTGGATAAAGAGCGCAAACAGGCAGAGAAAGCTTTCGACATGAAGAACGAGTTTATCGCCAATATCACCAACGAGCTCCGTGCGCCGCTCAATCCTATCGAGGGCTTCTCCGATATCCTTGGTACCAAGGAGTACGACCTCCAGCCCGAGGAGCGCGAACAGCTCAGCGTGCTCATCAAGGACAGCTCGAAGACCATAACCAAACTCATCGACGAGATGGCCGAGCTGTCGCTCTACGAGAGTAAGAAGTCGCTGCCGCTGAATTACACCATGTCGCCTAACCACCTTTGTCGCCTGATGGTCGATTCTTACCGTGCTTCATGTAAGCCTGGCGTGCGTATCTTCTTCGAGACAGAGCTGTCTGACGATTATCAGGTTAAGACCAACGAGGAGGGTGTAAGGGCCCTGCTCAAACATTTGATTGAGAACGCTGTCCAGTACACCGAAAAGGGCGTGATCACCGTCGCACTCACAGAGTATGGCGACCATGTGCGCACCAGTGTGACCGATACCGGCATCGGTATTTCTAAGGAACTTCGTCCGCACGTGTTCGATACCTTCCGCGAGATGGGAACTCACCAGAAGTTGCAAGGCCTGGGCCTCTCCGTCTGCAAGGCCGTCGTCAATCTCCTGGGCGGTAAAATCTGGCTCGACGAGAATTACACCAACGGCTCGCGCTTTATCTTCGAACTGCCAAAGAACGTATAGAAATGTACGATCAAATCGGGCATAGTCTTCATGATTTATTTGTTGTTATGTTAGTCTTCCTGCATTCAGCCCGAAGGGCTTCGAGCGCTTTATAATCAGCAGGATAATATTTCACGATAGGGCCGATGGTCATTCTTGCCAGTTTCCCTAATCTCTTCTCAAGAATTTTGTATTCTTCATATTGAGAGAGGATTAATTCCTTATTTTCCTCCGTCAAAGGAAGATCTTTCACCAGCCCTGATTCCCGAACCATAACCCTGCTCTTAGCAGCTACCGACAACTCCACATGCAATTGCACATAACAGATAATGTCGAAAAAGTCCTCAGGGGGAAATTTCTTTTTAATAGACTCCAGGAAGATGCCTGTTTGGGTCTTGTCCAGTTGACCGCTCTTGATGGAGTCAAGCAAAGCTAACTGTTTGTCGAGACCTTTGTCAAGCCAACGGTGGATCATATCTACATCGTAGTAATAAGTCCACATCAGAAGACCGCCCAAGGTGCCGAATACGAAAATGAACTGCACCAGTGGCATGAAATGGAAGGCATTGTGGAACACGTGCAGCACAGGTGCTTCCATTAACAGAAATACAGACATTCCAATATCACTCTTTTTAATGCCTAATCGAGAACGAGAACGTTCAATGATACGAACTGCCAGCATGAGTCCTGCAGCGACGATAGCACTGCATCCCATGTGGACAAGGGCCACCTCCAAACCTCGGAACAGTACGGTTCCAAGGCCCATTTCATTGCCCAACAGCAGGTAGAAGATGTTCTCAAGGATGGAGAAACCACCACCTACGGCAGCACCGCAGATGACACTGTCGATGAAGAACACGATCTTCTTACGACTGGCTAAATACAGGAGAGGAAGGCCTTTTACGAGTTCTTCCAATACCGGATTGACATAATCGGAGTGCTCATCGGCAAGCATCTCTCCTGTCAACTGGAACAGGCCGAAGCAGACCAGTGCCGTTACCATACCGTACAGCACCTGTAATAAGAGGTTTCTGACGCTGATGAGCGCAAAATTGTCGATCTTATAGACTACAAAGATGTAGATGACAACAGGGAGGAGGGCAGCGACGAATTGCATTACAACAGTTTGAGTGAAATCATGAATTCATTATTGCCACGCCTTCCACCAACGAAGCCCGATGGTGCAAACAGATGGCCGTAGCCGATAGACAACGTCGTCTTGAGATAATTGAGGAACACCAGTTCGGTGGTGAGCTGGATGCCTGTGCTGTAATACATCTTGTGAGACGAGTTGGGATTCCAGACGGAGAGCCCTGTCCCGAAGAACGAGCACTGGATCCACGTAGGATAGCAGAACAGGGTGCCGAAGTTATTGAGGCGGAGCGGACGCAGATTGAGCTCTGCCGTAGCCTTGGCAAAGGAGTGTGCCGGGATGGCATCGATGGCAGCACCGGGCATCGCCAAGGTGGTGCGATATTGGAAGGCATCCCTATTGTCAACATAGTTATTACGGAAGCCACCGAAATAGGTTGTGCCAAACACCGATTCTTCATCTCCGAAGTTGTGGCCTGCTGCCGTACGGAGCCAGAACGAGGTATTGCGGTCGAAGGGCACCAGTGTACCGAAGTCACCTGAAGCCTCTATGGAGGGATAGAACCGTCCGCCAGCCAGATAGCCGTAGCCTTCGAGGCCAAACTCGTAGCCTTGCTCTTTCATCACACCACCCAACGAGGTGCGCATCTTCGACCACTTCCCGTAAATCGACGCGGTCTGCATCGACCTGACATCCTGCACCTCGACCTCTTGATACAAGGGCAGTGCGTCCATGTCACCATAGGCTGCCACTGAGAAACCCCATGATTTGCTATAAGGCGTAATTAAGGAATTGACGTCGTCGTAGGCTAACTGCACCACATAACCCTTACGGCTCTTTCGCATCGGACCGAAGAGGTCGTAGAAATCCATGTGGTTCCATGCGGCCTTAAGACTCCAGAAATAGTATTTCCAATCGAAGTCAACATGGAATTTGTTCTTCCAGGCGTTGTTGCTCCATGGGGAGAAACCTACCGACAGTTTCATGCTGCTCAGTCCTACGGGGTCGTTCACGTTGAAGCGATAGCCTAACACGGGGGTCATGTGATTCCAAGCCCTGGCATCGGTAAAGCCGCTGATGATAGGATATGCCCCGGCAAACCGCATCTCTTTAAGAACGTTGTAGGACGTGATGTTGTTATACACATCGCCGAAGTTCTTCCTGGGCAGCGAGTCTTTGAGCAGACCGACCTGTTCCATCGCCTCCCTGTTGTTCTCATAGGCCAGTTGACCGTAGAGTTTCACGGCATTGGCATCCTTCACCACCTCACGGGAAAGTAGGACGGGTTGCAGTCCGTCGCGCTTGAACTGGAGCGCCAGCAACTGGCCCGGCGTAATCTCCAATGGTGCAAAGAGGCCGATGGCTGTATTGGTGAGCATTTCCATCTCGCGTGTCTCGATGTTGATTTGCCAGAGGTTGGAGACGCCCGTATAGTAGGAGCTGCCGATGAGATACTTGTCGTCAAGCGAGAAGCGGAACTGTCCTAAGTTGCTGTCTCGCCATGTTACCAGTTTCACGGGCTTGAAGACGGCCTTCGCCAGTTCTTCGGTGTTGAACAGCAGCAGTGTGTGCTCGCCGTTGCTGCCCTGGCTGGTGAACGACAGCCATTTGCCGTCGTGACTGATATCTGAGTCGAACACGCTGACACCGAACGGGAAGGCGTATATGACTTCCGGATGCTCCAAATCGCGGTCCAGGCGCACAATGGACTGCGTGCCGCCGTTGGAGAACAGGCCGTAGAGACAGTCGTGGGTATTGTCATACACGATGCTGTTGATGCGCTGGTACTTCTTTTTCTTCACCACTTTCTTCCGTTGGATATCATAGATTTCCAAGCCGCGCATCTTCGAATTGTTCGTTGTATAGATGAGTCGCTGACCCTTACGGTCAAGTGCTACGTAAGCAGGGTCATAGAGCTGGATGCCGTAGATGTCGTTCAGCCTCTTCTGCTCGCCTGTCTGCAGGTCAATTTCCGTCATGTGTGCAAAGTCGCCGGGGGCATTCATGGCGGCGTATGCCTTCTGGGTGACAGGGTCATAGACGAAGGGTGACACAGAACCCAGCGGTTCACGAGTCAGCGGTTTGGTCTTGGTGATGGGATATTGGCGGATGGCAGCGAGGTTGGCTTCCTGATGTTTCTTCTCGTCTTCCTTCCAGTCGTCCCATACCTTTCTGAGTGACTGTCCATAGACCTTCTTGAACTGTTTGCCGAAGAAATTGCGACTGTCGGCGGTCCTGTTATAGAACTGGATCATCTTCTCGTAGCCGTAGGTCTTGGTAAGGTAATTCACGAAACGGGTTCCATAGAGATAGGCATTGGCGCCCACTTGGAAGTCCTTTGTGGAACCCTCCGTTTCCAGGCCTACCACCGAGTAGAGCTTGTCGCCCTCGTTGATGATACTGCGGAAATACATTTCGTCGTAGCCCCCTAATGCGCGCCCAACACCACCGCTTAACCATGTTTCCATGAAGCAGGCGATACCCTCGTGATACCAACGGGGCGAATACCAACGGGGCACGCTCAGATAGCTCCATAGGGCTGAGGTGGGCTGTTTGTTGTCGGTGTCCACCTTCGTACCAAAGAAGCGGCGCCAGTTGCGGTCGCTACGATTATACTTGTCTGTCATGACGATGTGCGTATATTCGTGCTTGAACAACTGACTGTATCGTTCACTTGATGGGTTGATATAATACGACATGTTCAACGGAGCCATGCCGATTTGTATAAGAGAACGCGGTAATGGCGATGCTCCGCCATTACCGTCGTCCTCCCAGTCTGTCAATAAAAGTAGGGGCGCTTCTGGCTGATAGATGGAATCACTGGTCCATATCTGCTGATGAAGCGCTTTGCCGTTCTGGTACATGCGTATCATGTGAGGGATGTAGCGTGACAGGTTCTTGTCAAAGAACACCAGCGTGGCTTCGTCCGTCTTATACTGGCAATAGGTCTGGTTCTGCCCCCTGGAAATACAGGGAATCATAGACAGCAGAAGAACAGCAATCCAGTTACGCATATACAACGCCGTGATTATGGATCAATTTTGGGGCCTTTTTTGTTCAGCTTTACACTGTTACTTGCTGCTGCTGTCTGACTGATGACGTTGCCAATCATCAATGCATTGTGGGGATCGATCTTACGGTGAGCAAGAACCTCCTGCTGGGCATTGTGGGGATCGATCTTACGGTGAGCAAGAACCTCCTGCTGGGCATTGTGGGGATCGATCTTACGTGGTTTAACGGAAAGAACATCATGCGAAGCATTATGGGAATCAATCTTGCGTGCTTTATCGGAAAGAAATTCCTGCTGGGCATTGAAAAGCTTACTGATCTCATTTTCGAGAACCTTTGGGCGAATGGCGCTTCCAATCTGGTTGGGAAGCTTCATAGCCTGAGCCAACTCGCAACTTTGTAGCACAACCAAACGCTCAGCAATATCGAAATTAGCTACGGCTGCAAGAGCCTTCTCGCCACTAAGCAGGTTGCCCTTCTTTGCCAAAGCCTCAGCACTGGTCTTGTCACCATCAAGGGCAGCGGTCATCTGCTGATACTCCAACCACTGGTCGCGGACGAGCTTCAGTTTATCGTCACCCTGGGCTGTCTCCAGATACTTGTCGGTGGTCTCAATGAAACGGTTGGCCAAATTGTTCTGCTTCTGCAGCGTGGTGTAAGCCAACGAGGCGTTGATGGTGGACTGGGCCAAGTCGGGACACTCCTTACCATCAAGGGCGGCATTCAACTTTTCTGCCGACTCTGCCAGCGAACTGGCAACGTTTTCCACCAACTCACGCTGGGCGTTCATATCCTTGAGCACCTCGGCAAATGCAGGGATGTTGCCGGCTACCTCATTCGACATATCAACCAGCGTGGCGAACTGGACGGCGCGTGTCTGCATCACCACCTGGGCTACCACGATATCATCCCTGAAGGCTGAGTCGGTCTGAAGGAGTTCTTCCATATTAGTAAGCTTCTCGGAAACTTGCTTACGAGAGAATTTAGCAGCCTTGGCGATATCGCCGCTGGCATCGCTTAGATCAACAGGCCAGTCAATAACATGTGAGCTGACCCAACCAAGGCCGCAGATTGCAATCACTGAACTCAGGATAATAATACTTTTCTTTTTCATATGCTTAAAATTTTAAGTTTTTGTTATTTTCTCTGATGTTAAATGTCATTTTTATAGCATTTATTTTGCAAATTTACAATGTTTTTTGCTATTTTCCAAACTTTTTGGAGTTTTTTTGTTATGCTCACGACTTTTCGTATCTTTGTCGAATGCTTTCTTTGGCTGTAAGAATATAGCCTAAATAATTCATAGAGGTCTTCCCTTCTCTGAGTTATACCCGTTATTTTTATTGCAATAGCCTCACACGTAAAATTTGTGCCGATGCTGTCTCCAGCTCTTCCTGATTCCTTTTTGTGTTATTTTGTGGCTCTGAATAGCACGATTTTACCGGATGAGCTCGCCACGCCAGAGGCGATGATCTATTGGCAGAAGGCCATGAAGGCCGGATGGGTTGACGAACATTATCAGACAAAGTTATCCCTTACCAAATCGGCCTTGTTTGCATCGCATATGGCCATCAGATTAGGAATCAAAGACAAATGGAAATATTTTGAGATACTTTGGAAGCGCAAGAATATGCGAAGCAACTATAATACTGCTATCTTGCAGAAGGAATCTTCAGAGTTCTTAGACGATGTAAAAGCTTTATTTTCAACCATTTATGGTAGTTGCGCAACTAGTGTGCAACTAGTACGTATGTAGCTGGAATAAAATTCTTTTCTTATCTTTGCCGCAGAAATCTTTATTATTATGGCAAAGAAGGAACACAAGAAAACGGACGGTCAGGATGACGCAAATGACACAAATGACGCATTCTTCTAGGAGGCCCGCGCGTACCGGGCGCACGCCTATGCGGTACGCGTGAGAATTCTATAGATAATCTGTCATTTCCGTCATTCCGTCATAAAAGAGACTGAAAGCTGAGAGTCAAAGAGATGCCTTCCGTAGGTGATGGAGATGCCTTCCTTAAGTGACGCAGATATCTTCCATAGGGGGTAAGGAGATATCGGAACGACCGAAAGGAGATACTCGCATAAGCCAAAGGAGATACTCGAACGACCCATAGTTGCCCCAACCGTTTAAAGTATAACAAATTAATCTAGAATCACATCTTTTGTCATGTCGCGCATGCGGCAGGGGAACCAAACGGTAGCAGTGGTGCCCTTGCCCGGCTCGGAGGTAAGCGAGATTTCGCCACCCATACCGTCGATGATCGCCTTACAGATAGAGAGGCCAAGTTCGGTAGCGCGGTTTTCGAGCGTGAGCGAATCTTCCGCGTGGAGCAGAGAGAAGGCGTTGTCCAGATACTCTTGGGGAATGCCTTCGCCTGTATCGGTGATGGTTACGCGCATACCCTTGCGCTCGTATTCGTAATTGATGGTAATGGAGCCCTCTTTCGTGAAATGGGCGGAATTACGAAGCAGGTGCATCATGAGCTGGTGCATGAGATTGGTGTCGAGCGTGGCCTTACAGTGGGGCGACAGGCTGGAACGGACGAGGACGGAAACATTGGGATTCGTTTCGTGCATTGCCTCGCGACGGTAAGAGGCCATGAGCTCGGCCAGATTGACCTCGATTAAAGAGAAGGTCAGCACGCTACTCTCGAAGTTAGACAGTTCGAGCAACTGCTGGATGAAGAACAGCAATTGATGGCCGTTCTGATTAATGTGGGTAGCGGCTTCTTTTAGTTGCTCAGGATCAACTTGACCCTTCTCCTGCTCTTTCATCAGAAAATCGCTGAAACCGATGATGGCATTCAGCGGTGTGCGCAGGGCATGACTGACATTTGCCAGGAAGATGGTCTTGATACGTTCGCTACTCTGAGCGCGCTTCACCTCGCGATTCAGTTTTCTAAGATAGCCTCGACGAACAAAATACAGGCCGACGGCAAACAGCACGACAAGTGCTATGATAACGATTAGTCTCCAGTCCATAGATGATTAAATTTGGTGCAAAGATAGCAAAAATTTTTAGAAAAATGAACGATGAGACTCAAAAAACTGCATTATTATTTGTATTTTTGCAAAAATGCCTATATATTTGCAAACTAGAGAAACTATAAAATATGAACCTAATAAATAATTGATGAATATGAAAAAGGTAATCATGACGGTGCTGACAATGGTCATGACTGTTGCGACAGGAGCTCAGACTTCTGGGGAACCAAAGCTGGAGGTGAAGCCTTCTGGTCGTATCCTTTTCGATGCGGCGTATTTGAAGCCCCAACATCAGGAGGATGAACTGAAGTCGGGTGTAGGTATCCCTGATATGCGTGTGGGCGTAGGGTTTACCTACGGTCATTGGAAGGGTAAGATAGACATGGGTTACGCCTATGGCAAGGTAAACATGAAGGATGTGTTCCTGCAGTACAACTTCAACCAAAGGCATTTCTTGCGTGGTGGCTACTTCATTCACCAGTATGGCTATCAGAGCTGCACCAGCTCGTCGTTTAAGGAAACGATGGAGGAGCCTCAGAGCAATGCTGCTTTCAACGACGATCGTCAGATAGGTCTGATGTATGAATACATGAATGATAAAATGCTGGCCACCGCGAGCGTGGTCGTAGAGCCTGACGCCATGAAGCAGAATACCAACGTAACGGGCGCTGAGGCGCTCGGCTTTCTGACGCGACTGGTATGGCATCCGATGATAGAACGTGGCTCCATTTTCCATGTGGGTATCAGCGGCGGTATCGAGGGCCCGCGCTACGACTCGGACCAGGAACTGAACCATAAGCAGTTTACCCTGTCGACCAACTGGCCTACACGTGTGGCGAAAATAAAGGCTCAGGAGGCTAAAATCACCGATGCCAAGGCGATGTACAAGTTTTCGCCTGAAATACTTTACTCTAGGGGACGCTTTGCTGCTGTGGGACAGTATTACTTAAACAAGGTGACGCGTAGCAATAATCTGAGTGCCTTCAATGGTAGTGGTGCTTATATTACGCTGCGCGGACTGCTGAAGGGCAATGGCTATAAATATACAAGGACCGATGGCGGTATCGATACGCCCGATGCAGGATTTATGGAGCTCGTGCTGCAGTATAACTACACCTCGCTCACGGATAATTATGCTGGCGTTGATGGCGGTTATCTTAACGACTGGACCATCGGTTACGATTTTTACGTGAACAAGTACATGATTTGGCGTGTTCGCGCCTCGTACACCAAGGTTACCGGTCGTGCCGAATACGAGGACAATGAACTCTTTGCGCTGGAAACACGATTCCAAGTGAAGTTCTGATACATTCTTTTAGTCGCTAAAGCTTTGTAAAAGCGAGCATAGCTCGAGCGAAACATTAAACATTAAATATTAAACGTATGAAGAAGATTATGATGATGGTTGCCATGATGGTGATGGCAATAGGTGCTACGGCACAGAGTGACGAAACACCAGTAGATGCGTATTTCACGACTGCTGAGATGCCCGATATGTTGAAGTGGTGTCCTGCTCCTCCTGATACGCTTTCACCAGCCTTTGCGTATGATATCATGCAGTATATGTGGGGCAAGACGATGCGCAACGACAAGGAGCGCGCTGATATCGCCATCCGTGATGCCGTATACGGCATCGACTGTATCATTCGTGAGTTTAGTGAGCCTTTCGGTCTGCAGATCTCCAAGGAAGAGACACCAGAGATCTATAAGGTGTTGCGTGAGGGAACAGCTACCTGCGACAGTATCTGTACCATACCAAAGCGTTACTACATGCGTAAGCGCCCCTTCATGCGCTTCAACGAGCAGACCCTGACTCCAGAAGACGAGCCAGGCTTACGCAAGAACGGCTCTTACCCTTCAGGTCATACCCTGCTAGGCTGGAGTGCTGCCCTGCTGCTCTCAGAGATTAACCCTGAGCGCGCTGATACGCTGTTGGCTCGCGGACTGATGTATGGTGACAGTCGTCTGATAGTAGGCGCCCACTGGCAGAGCGACGTCAACGCTGCCAGACTGGCTGCCAGTGCGGCCTATGCGCGACTGCATACCAGTGAGCGCTTTTTGGAACAGATGAAGAAGGCCAGGAAGGAGTTCCGTAAGAAAACCGGTAAGAAAGATTAAAAAAATAACCCCCGCCTGATTTGAGCGGGGGTTAAATTTGTTATGCGAATGGGTTTTCTGTTGGATAGAAGTTACCCTTCGGGAAGTTGTAGTCGATCTCGTCAACGGGGATGCCCATGTACTTGAGAACCTCCCACAGATACTTACCCTGATGACCGAACATCACAGCGCAGTGGTGTGGATAGTGCTTCTCGATGAGGACGTGACGATAGAAGCGGCTCATGTTCTTGATACCGAAGATACCAATAGAACCGAACGAGCGGGTAGCTACTGGGATCACCTCACCCTGAGCGATGTAAGCGCGGAGCTTGGTGTCGGCAGTTGACTGCAGACGATATACAGTAGCCAGACCTGGCTGGATGTCACCCTCAAGGGTACCGTTGGTTACCTCTACAGGCAGAGCGCGGGCCATAATGCGCTGGAAGCACATCTGGCAGCTGCAAACCTTAGAAGAAGCAGTGTTACCACAGTGGAAGCCCATGAAGATTTCCTTCTCTGTATAGCTGTCGCAAGCGAACTTCTTGCCCTTGATGCTCTCCTCGAACATATCCTGAGGAACGGTGTTGTTGATGTCGAGCAGGGTTACAGCGTCCTGAGTGATGCAGGTACCGATGTACTCAGACAGTGCGCCATAGATATCAACCTCACAAGCTACAGGAATACCACGGCCTGTCAAGCGGCTGTTTACGTAACAAGGTACGAAACCGAACATGGTCTGGAAAGCAGGCCAGCACTTGTTAGCCATAGCCACGAACTGACGAGAACCCTTGTGAGCCTCGATCCAGTCGGTCAGTGTGAGCTCATACTGAGCGAGCTTAGGCAGCACTGAAGGAATCTTGTTACCAGTACCGAGCTCAGCAGCCATATCCTTTACTACATCGTCGATGCGTGGGTCGCCCTGGTGCTTCTGGAAAGCCTCGAGCAGGTCGAGCTCAGAGTTCTCCTCAATCTCAACGTCGAGGTCATATAGGGCACGGATAGGAGCGTTACAAGCGAGGAAGTTGTTTGGACGAGGACCGAAGCTGATGATCTTCAGGTTCTGCAGACCAACGATAGCGCGAGCAATAGGCAGGAACTCGTGGATCATCTCAGCGCACTGGCCAGCGTCGCCAACGGGCTCCTCTGGGATGTAAGCGCGGGTCTTGCGCAGAGAGAGAGCCTGGCTGGCATTCAGCATACCGCAGTAAGCATCGCCACGACCGTCGATGAGGTCTTTCTGAGTCTCCTCAGCAGCAGCGCAGAACATGGTGGGACCCTGGAACCAGTCAGCGATCATGGTTTCAGAAATCTCAGGACCGAAGTTGCCCAGGTAAACGCAGAGAGCGTTACAGCCAGCCTTCTTCACATCCTCAAGAGCCTGCTGAGCGTGGATCTCACTCTCAACGATGGTGATAGGACACTCGTAGATGCCCTCCTTACCAAACTTCTTCTCATATTCGGCAATCACTGCCTTACGGCGGTTAACTGCCAATGACTCGGGGAAACAGTCGCGGCTTACAGCCACGATACCAATCTTAATTACAGGTACATTTTTCATTTTTACAAGTTGTTAATGAGTTGTTTGAATAAAGTAATGATAGTTTAAAAAAAACGTCTAAGTTGGATTGACCAGTTCGCGATACTGACCAGGGGTAAGGCCTACTGCCTCTTGGATTTTTCGCTGCATGGTACGCACGCTGTTAAAGCCAGCCTCGGTAGCGATGGCCTCGATACTGTAGCCAGGCTTCATCTTAATAATATTCAGGGCGCGCATGAGGCGTAGGAAATCGAGATACTTATCCACTGAGTGGTAAATCGTCTTATGCTTGTAGAGCTCTGCAATACGTGTTTGCGTCGTTCCTACGAGCTGAGCCACTTCGGCAATGCCGTACTCAGGGGTAAGCGTCACATTTTCATTCTCTAAGCGGGTCTCGATGATGGCCAGCAACTCTTCGTCGTTGCGCAGATCGGCCTGAGCCATAAATTCCTTATGGCGACGTACCAGATCTTTCAACCAGTCGATGCGTCGACGTACCTCGTAATAGATGTCGAGCTTTTCAGACAACATCATATTACGAGCGATGAGCTTTTCGCTACCGTCGATGAGACGCTGGTTAGCATCTTTGAGCTGCGCCACTTCTGCACGGAGCTGCTCAAGTTCCTCTTTTTCGTCTTTTGTCATGTAAGCGATTTATTTGAACTCGAAAATTCTCATAAAGCCTGTCATGGCAAATACCTGGCGGATATGCTCGCTGGCACCAACGACAAAGATGTGGGATCCGTTAGGACGGGTCTCTTTTACCAGATTGAGGAACAGGCGAAGGCCTGAAGATGAGATGTACTCAAGCTCAGAAAGATCGAGAATGATGTCGTGGCCCTTGCTGTTGTAGAGCACTTCCATTTCTTCGGCAGTTTTTAAACTGGCCACCGTGTCAAGTCGACCTTCAAATTCCATCACGAAATTGTTGTCTTCTTCTCTGAATGTTGTCTTCATAATTGTTCTTTTTTAATTGTTTATTGTTTGACTTTAAAATTTATATGCGATAGAAGCCATGAACCATCTTCCTTTTTGGGGTACCAACTTTGTGTTCATGCCGCTTTGGAAATATCGTTTATCGAGCAGATTGTGGATGTTCAGACCCAGGGTGAGTCGTCCTATCTTAAATTCGCCACCTACGTTGATAATGAAGCGAGAGGGCACATCTTCATGATAGATGAGGTATTGACATGCACCCAAAGCTTGATTATAAAGCTCTTGAAACGCTTCTATATCGCCCGCTTTTTGGGCTTCAATTGCAAGACTCTCATACTTGATGATATTCAGAAGTGTGACGAGGTCGGTGCTGTAAGTGGTTTGACCGTCGCAGTAGGCCAAGTGGGTATGAAGATTCAATCGCTTCGTGACCTGCCATGAGAGAACAGCGTTTGCCATAACATGAGGCGTATTGTTATTATCATCAATACCCGTGGTGACATATGGAATTTCAATGTCCTGGTCGAATAGGAGGATAAGGTCTGATGCCGAATTAAAAAGTCTTGATTTGAAAGTCTTGATATAAGAGAGGTTGAAGTCGGCGGTGAAGCGAGGGCGTCGATAGCTGGCCATCAACTCCAAACCGGCCGTCTTGTTGAGTCCACCATTGTTATAATCAATGATATGGGTGATGATAAGATCGTTAGCGCGATTGTAGAAACCATTAATCTCGAAATTGAATCCTTTAAACCACTCATGTGCTGCAAACGTCAGCTGAAGCGAATGGACGGTCTCGGATTTAAGTTGCATCAATTCTGTTTCCTCACCCTGGATATAGGGTAGGAAGTCGTTGGTCTTACGATACAGGTATGGAGCATCGACGAACGATTTAGAGTAGCTAAACTTCAAATCCCACTTCGGCTGAAGCAGAATGAGTGCCACACGGGGAGATAATTCGTTGACCAATGATCCATCGTATCGACGTTTATGGTCGTAACGTAAGCCTGCATTGAAGATAAAGGATTTCCACTGGTGTTTCAATTGTAAGAAGGCGTTGTAACTATCCTCGTGGCCCTTGCCTACTTCCTGGAGCTTTGGATTCTCAGGGGTCGTCTGATTGAAATTGTAGCCTAACAGATAGCGTACATCGCTCAGCTGGAAGTGAGAGTACTCCGCTCCGAATGAGAGGTGCCCTTTATGTACATCATTGTTAATATAGCTCAAGTCGCCCTTAAGGTGGATACCATAAGTATCCTCCTGACCATTGATATAGCGGGAGATACCATTCTGGGTGAATACAGCAGCTAACTCATTTGACAATCCCATCGCTTGGGCAAATCCTGGTAGCGGGAGGTCGTAGATGACTTGATAATGCGTCAGGTCGCTGTTATCGTAAGTGACAGAGCCTCTGAGGTTGACTTTGCCTACTTTGTGCTGATAACTGATATCGGCATGGTGAGAGTTCGTAGCGTAACTTGGCGCAATACCATTGAACGTGCGGTATTTGTCGTACTGGTATGGCTTGGCGAGTGTGGTCATACCGAAGGGCGCAACGACCTCTGAGAAGTTTGTCTCATAGAAAAATTGCAAATCTTTCCATTTTAACTGTATGCCGAAATCGTAAGATGGTTTGTTGCCGATGCGACCGATTTTTACTTCATCGGTGGTGGTCAGATATACGACATCGTTTGGCTCCACTCTACGTGTTTCTCCACTACTCTTATACAATCCTCCCCAGATAAGTAGGTCGAGGTCGAAGTATCGTTTGCCGTAAAGCAGATCTCCACGAATCTGACCAAAATTACCTGCACCAACTTTTGCAAATACGCCATCGACATCGCCACCCTGTTTGGTGATGATATTCACCACAGCCGTCAGTGCGACACCACCATAAAGCGATGATGCCGGACCTCGCAAGACTTCTATCTGGCGTATCTTCTCAAGACTGATGCTGAAATCGGGAGCAGCGATATTGGTACAGTAACTGTTTAAGCGGTGCCCATTGACCATGAAGAGGATTTTCTCCTGTCCGTTACTATAAATACCTCGCATGGCGATGTTGATGTCATCGTTACAGTCAACAATATGCATGCCAGGCACATAGGCCGCCAGAACACCCTGAAGGTTCTGTGCACCGCAGTTACGTATCATCTCTTCTGTGATAAGGGTGGTAGGCACAGGTACCTCAGCGAGCGTCTCTGCCTGACTAGAGGCTGTGGTAATGGTGGCTGATCTACCCGACTTGATACTGTTTACCATATCGATAAAGCGTAGCGGATCTTGAGAAGACACACTGAAGTATGGATCGATTTCAAGCAGTTGAGCGGCATATTGCTCTGCCTGTTCTGGTTCATCGAGTGCCAGACTGCATAGCGACAACAAACGATAGCCGCTCGTCTTAAGCTGAGAAGGGAATTGATTGATGTTGTTCGTCAGCAAATCCCTGGCTCGCTCAATACGACCTATCTTGTAGTCGTTCTCTGCCTGCTCGTATAATTGGCGCATCGTAATCTCTTGCGCACTTACCGTTGTGAGCAGTACCATCAACAGACCTATTATCAATGATATCCTTTTCTTCATTTCTTAACGGGTATGGTAAGTGTAAACTGAGTACCTTCGCCCTCGACTGATTCGAAGGTGATGCGGCCACCATGCTTGTTTTCGATGATATCGCGTATGATATTCATGCCGAGGCCCGTACCCTGACCGATTGGCTTGGTGGTAAAGAAGTTCTCGTACAGCTTCTGTTTGACTTCGTCAGACATGCCCACACCATTATCGGAAATGATGATGGTAAGCTGACTGCTGTCAGTATTGACATTGACGCTGATTTCTGGTTGATAGCCTTCGCCTGCTGTTTGGGACTTGCTCCATACGGCATAGAAAGCGTTGTTCATTAAATTGAGGATGGCACGGCTCAAATCTTGAGGAATGACCAAGATGAGAGGCATGTTCTCTTGGTATTGCTCATGGATGCTGACATTGAAACCTTTGTAGTTGGCGCGCATAGCATGATAGGAGAGCCACACATATTCCTTCACAATCTTGTTGATATTAGAAGGGATAAACTCGTTTTCCTTTCCTCGTGATACGAGAAGGATGCCCTGAATGATACTAATGGCCCTTTCACCATGTTCGGCTATCTTAGACAGATTATCTTTCAAATCAGTCATGATGTCCTCAAGATCCTCGCGGTCATCATCTGGAAGTTTGTCTTCAATATCACCTACAATCTCTTCCAGATCACTTAACAGCTTGCCTGACATCTTGCTGAAGTTGATGACAAAATTCAGCGGATTTTGTATCTCATGTGCAATACCAGCACTTAGTAGACCTAATGAGGCCAACTTTTCCTGACTGCTGAGTTGCTGTTTGAGTAGTTCAATCTCTTGTTCCATAGGCATGATTAATTTGTAGAAGGCAAGGTAATGATAAACTCTGTGAATTCGTCTTTGACGGAATTAACAGTAATGATGCCTCCGTAGTTTTGAATGATATCGTTGCTCAGATAGAGTCCTATTCCTGATGCTTCACCTGTTGTCTTCGTGGTGAAGAAGGGGTCGAATATCTTATCGAGGATTGTCTTTTCAATACCAATACCCGTATCGCGTACTTTGATAAAAACTTTATCATCGAGGACATAGACATTCAGTGAGAGCTCGGGCTGATAGCTCTGACGCTGCGCTTTCTTCTCGATGGCGTAGACGCTGTTGTTGAGCAGGCTCATGATTACTTTACTCAACAAATCAGGGTTGCATTCTACCATAATGGGCGAAGAAGGATAATTGAATGACACTTGTATGTTGTAATCCTTAATCTGCTTAGCATAATAGGTAGCCACCATCTTTTCATCTTGTTTCAGAATGGTGGTGATATCGGTATTTACGACGCCACTGGTACGGTCTTTCAACATCTCCTCCATGGCTTTCAGGGTGCGGGTGGTGTTTTGTCCGTGCTCACCAACCTTCTGAAGATTGCCACGTAACATGCCTAGCACATCGAGCGTATCTTCGTAATTGTCTTCACTCATCTGGTCTTTCTCGTCCTCAATATTAGCCTCAATATCTTTTACCAGTCCTTCAGAAAGTTTGGCGAAGTTATTAATGTAATTAAGCGGGTTGAGAATACGGTCGATCAGACCTTGGGTAAGTTTACCCACTGTAGCCATCTTTGCTTGTTTGATAAGCTGCTTCTGGGCACTCTTTACTTCTGCGGTACGTTCTTCGACGATTTTTTCCAAAAGGAGTTTATCTTTCTCCAGTCTGTGTAAGCGCCACTGGAAGAGCAGATAAAGAAGGAGGGCCGCGAGGAGGAGGTAAACCAGAATCATATACCATCTCATATAAATGGGATAGTCGATAGTGAATTCAAGGGTTGCCTCCTTGATGATGCGCCCGAAAGCATCCATGGCCTCTACCTTAAAAGTATAGGATCCATATGGCAGACTGTTGAATCGGGCTTCTGTCTCTGTTGACCAGGCACTCCATTGTTCGTTATCCAGACGATAGCGATAGAGCGTCTCACCAATAATGGATACGAAATCGAGTGAGAATGTAAAACTCAGATTATTGTCGTCGCTGCCAAGATTAGGTAAACTGCCTGGCATGTTGCCATAACCACCCCAAAGAATACTATCGCCATTGAGCACGGCTGAACGTATCCGTACCTGAGGCATGTTTGCCAGATGCGGATCTTCTACGTGCGTATCAATAACGGTGATACCATCGTTACCACCTATCCAAATGTTATTGTCACGGATTAACGTGGCGCGTACAGTTGTCTTGCCAAGTGGATGGAGCTGTTTCTCCATATCATTCAGGAGAGCGCCATTTTTCCATCTGTAAATTGACTTGCCTTCTGCGTTGGTCAACCAGAGTACACCCTTTGCGTCAAGATATGAGTAGAGTGGGAAGGGGAACGGTTTGTTGGCGTCGGATGCTACAATCTCTATTTTGTTGCCAACATCAACCAGTGTGTAAATCGTTTCTTCTTTTTTGGAAGTCAGATATGGCTTGAATGCTTTATCGGTAGTACGCTTGACCCATATTTCTCCATAGAGGTTTTGTAACCAGATGGTACCGTCGTGATCTTTCAAGAGCTTGGATACCTTCTCTTGCTTGCATACCTTCTGACGACTACCGTTGCTGTAAAGGTAAACACCATCCATCTCGCCACTATAGAACTTCTGTCCGTCAACTAACAAACCAAGTGAGTTTCCTGAAGATAGAAGTCGTGTTTCGTTATTGGGTGAAATAAGATATATACCATCAGCCGTAGCAGCCAAAAGACCTTTGTCATTCTTGGCAAGCGCCCAACAGGTCTTCGTAATCTCGCCAACGTTGTGGAAAGTCATATGGTCGAGTCTGAACAAACCATTGGTGGTGCCGGCATAAATCTTACCATCATATTCAATCATGGAGTATACCTCGCCCTTCAAGCCTTCGTTTTCTGTAAAATGAGAATAGGCGGAAGGAATGCTTAGGGAAGCTATGCCGTTCTCACTGGCTGCCCAGATTCTTCCATGCAAGTCGTCGCTTATCCAGTCGATGAAATTAGTAGGTAAACCATTGGATTCTGTCACAGAATAAAGTTCTTTCCCATTCTGATTAGCAACAATCACACCTTTACCTTTCCTAATAATAATTTGCTGCTTGTTAGCTAAATCAACAACTTGGGTGGTGTCACTAAAAATAAACTCTTTACTACCACTCTTAATGGCATCGACATCTACAATATCCGAAAGACCAATGTTTTTTGTGTCGTTGCTATATCTTAAATGCCGCTCTATTTTGTTATTCTTTAAGAGATATACGTAACCATCGTCTACCACTAAGTAAAGAAGACCGTCTTCTTCCCAGATCTCCTGTACTTCTCCTTGAAACACGTTCTCCTTGCCTATTCTTTCCAGATAGGGTTCACCGTTGGGTTTTGCTTTTACGTAACCAATGTAATTATATCCTCCCACCCAAACGGTATTGTTGTGGTCGAGAAAGACAACTGTAACGCGCGATAAATTGGGGGTATGAATGATTCGCCAATTGGCATTGTCAAAAAACAACAAACCTTCAAAGTTTGCTATAAACGTGAAACCATCAGGCGTGGAGATAACATCGAAATTAAAATTATGGGCTTTGTATTCCTGAGCTGAGAAATGTTGGAAGTAAGGTATGCCCTGTGCCCATGTGGGCAAGGTGAGCAATAGATATATGATGATGGTTGCAAATCGCATTTTACTTCCTTTTTAAACGTCTATTATTAATTGATAAAATTCTCGCGTGGCACGTTCTTACCTATGTAATAGTTCCATTCGTCTTCTGTGAAATTGCGTACCAGCTTCTTCTTAACTTTGTCGGCCATAATATCCGTCGCAATCAACATCTGGGTAAGGTTCCCTCTTTGGTCGCCAGTCCATAGATATTGTTTTGCATTATCGAACGTAAAGTCCATGATCCAACAGTTGGTTGAGAACAATGTAACCGGCTCTGTCTTCTGGCTATTCGTAATCCACAGGTTCAATGTGCCGTCATAGCTAGAAGAGTAAAGCTGATAGCCGTTGGTCTTTAGTTTAGATATTCTGGACTGATGACCTATCAAACGATGTAACTTCTGATAGCGGTCGATGATATAGATGGTGCCATTATCCATGCCGTATACCTCGTATTTCTGATTCTTGGAACTTGCAAATGCGGTGACATGGCCCTTTATTGGCGTCTTCTTCGTGACAATCTTGTTGAGAGCACGAATAATATACATGTTCCCGCTATTATCGAAAAGAATCGGGGAATAATCGTATCTTCCAGAAGTAACCGCCTTGAAATCAAGTTTCTTCGTAGCTGTGATGGTGTTGGTCTTTATATCGAATTCTGCAATTGCATCTTCGCCTATAATAAGCAGTTTTCCTTCAGTAAAAGCCTCAATACTGAACGGATGTGTCAGGACAGGTACTGGTATGACTCTCTCACCGTTATGTGTCTTAGTGTATAAATAACCATGTCTGCTGATAGCATAGATATTAGCACCATCGGCATCAGTGTAAACATGACGGAAATCGAACTTCTTATCACTAAAAAGTACTTTTGATTTTAAACTGTTTCCTTTAATTTCATGCTGAAGGATTTCACCATATGTGCTAACGGTAACCCAACTGTTACTTTTAGTATAGGTACTGATACAGGAAACAGGGGCGTCGTGTACTGGCCATTCTTTCTTACTTTCACTACAAAGCGTAAGTGCCTCGAAAATGGCAGGATTGTTAACGTCACCCATATAACGCCTCGAGAAAATGTAGGAGGCATAACATAACATGTCTGCTATTTCCTGATTGCCCGACTTGCTTTGTGCAACGGCAAGTGAACCAAGTGAGCGTGAGAGGGCAATATAACTGAGTGTGTCGGCTACGCGTTTAGAAAACTCCGCTTGTATGCGCTGATGCTCGGCTATCTGGCGCTGGCTTTCGGCTTGGTCGTAGGCTTCTAATGCTTTTTGTTGAGACACGACAGCACTGTTTTGAGCTATGATGGCATGCTGGCGTTCAATCTCAGAACGCTCACGCATTTCATTCGCTAAACGGGTTTGCTGGAGAGCTTCCTCACGCTTCTCGTCGGAAATGGCTTTTTGCTGATAAGCGATATCCTCCATCTGGGCACTCACACTACGAAGTACTGTGGCGTGCTTCTCTTTTCGTTGCAACTCAGATATCTGCGATTCCAAGTCGTTGATACGCTGAGTAGCAGCGTACCAACCCAAGAACCCTATGACAGAAGTAATAGTCAAAACGAGTCCGACGATACCGATGGCAGGAATCTTCTTATTCACATTATATATTTATGTTAGTTTCTTAAGAACTAATAGGGTAATGTCATCACTCTGTTCTGCTTCACCTACGAATTCTGATAAACTGCTATGAATATTGTCTATAATCTGTTGGCAGTTGTCGGAACCAGACTTCTCAAGCGTAGCAACAAGACGTTCATCCCCAAATTCTTCGAACGAGGTGCTCATGGCCTCATTCACACCATCGGTGAAGAGCACAAGTGTCTCGTTTTTCTCAATACGGATTTTATCTTCAGTAAACTCTAATTCATCGAAGAAGCCTGCAATTGGATTGTCTGGAACAGGGAATACCTCAATTTTGCCGTTATTCCTAATAATATAAGGTGGATTATGACCAGCATTACAATAGGTCAGCTCGCCAGTGTTGATGTCGAATATACCATAAAAAATTGTGACAAACATGCTGCTTACAGACTCTTTTTCAAGGAGTTTGTTTGTGTAGGTTATACAAGCTGCAGGAGATTCTCCTCTAAGGGCTGTAGCTCTAAGTAATGTACGGCTTACGGCCATGAAAATAGCTGCAGGGATTCCTTTGCCGCTGACATCGGCCATGATCAAGCCGATACGGTCGTCGTCAATACGGAAAAAATCGTAGAAATCGCCGCCTACGTCTTTGGCAGCTTTCATGGATGCAGCCAACTCAACTTTGTCTGCAATCTCTGGGAATGGTGGGAAAATGCGTGGGAGGATAGCTTGCTGTATTTCCCTGGCAATGGCCAAGTCGCCTTTCAACGACTCTAATTGCGTATGCTCCTGTTGCATTTCCTTGATATACTTGATTTGCTCAATCGCCTTTTCAATAGTCAAACTTAAATCGTCGAGGTCTATTGGCTTAGTTGCAAAGTCAAAAGCACCATTGTTCATGGCCTGGCGGATATTGCCCATGTCGCCATAAGCCGATACCATAATGCATTTGAGAGCAGGATTCTGCATCTCGTTAATCTTAGTGAGCAAGGTGAGACCATCCATTTCAGGCATGTTGATGTCGGAAAGAATAATGTCATAGTCTTTATTCTTTAGAAGCATAGTGAGTGCTTCGAGACCATTATGGGCAAATGAAAACTCGTACTCCCCCTTTCTGATCTTTCTTCTGAAATATTGGGTGAGCAATAGCTCAAGATCCATCTCATCGTCAACACTTAGAATCTTTACTGGAGTCATATTTTATATAGTTTATTGTTTGATTTTGCAAAATTACTCGGAAAAATCGACATTTCCAAGCCATTTAAAGTTAAAGATTGTAAAAACTTGAATTAATAGTGGTTATTGCTTGCGATTGATTTGGAAAAAATGCTTAATTTTGTAGGCAATAAACTTATAACTTCCGAGAATTATGAATGAAAATCTGAGATCTATTGCAAACTCTTTTGCAGAAGAATATTGCAGCGATGCAATCTATCCAGCACATTTATTTAAGGCTGTACTTCATAAAGAAGTAGGGTTGGTGCACTTTATCGAGAGCGAACTCGATAAGGATTATTTTTATCTGCAAGATTGGGCAGATGTTCAAATGCAGCTAGCACCACGCGCTGTTCGTCCAATGCGTGATTTGTCTTATTCCGATGAGTCGCAGGCTGTGTTGGATGAGGCTGAGAATTATCAGGTGAAATTTGGCTTGGATGAGTGCACGGATGTATGTGTGCTTGCTGCTCTGGTGACGCCTGGTGTCGGTTTTTCTTTTGATCAATTGAAGACATTGCCTCTTACACCTTCTGATATCAGTGCCAAGATGGGCGGAGGCGTGAGCGTAGAGGCTCCTTATATGGAAGGTGCGGAATTGACCAAGAAGACTGGTGCTGCCAGCGGAAAGGGTAGTGTGGCCAAGTATTGTGTAGACAAGACCGCTATAGCGCGTGCAGGTAACTTAGATAATGTGATAGGTTTTGAAAAAGAGATTTCTGTTATTTATGAAATCCTTGGAAGAAAAACAAAAGCTAATCTGTTGATTACTGGTGAAGCAGGTGTCGGTAAGACGTCGCTAGTGAACGGTTTCGTTCGTGAATTGGCTGCCGATCATGTACCAGGTTTTTTGAGTGGTGCTGTGGCATACGAGTTGGATACAGCTGCTCTTGGCGGTGACGCTCAGTATAAAGGTGAGGTGGAAGACAGATTCAAGAATGTCATTACCGAGATTGAGAATATGCCAAATGCTGTGCTTATCATTGAGGCAATTGATAAGTTGTTTGATAAGCAGGGGTCTTTGTTCGGTGCTTCTTCTATCTTGAAGAATGAGTTAAGCAAGGGTCGCTTGCAGTTGCTCGCTACTTCAAGTATCGATGGCTTCACAAAGAACATCGAGACAGATAAGGAGATGACGTCAAAATTAGAAAAGATTACTGTAGAAGAGCCTACTGCCGATTTGACATTGCGCATTTTGAAAGGTGCTTTACCTGCATATGAGGAATATCATGGATTGAAAGTCGGTGAGGATGTGATGAGCGACGCTATCCGTCTGGCAAAGCGCTATCTGACGGAAAAATCGTTGCCGGATTCAGCATTTGATCTGATTGACCGTACCATGTCGCAGGTGAAGACAATGAATGATTTGACAATCAATATTATTCAGAGCCTTCGTGAAAAGTTGGATGCCATTAAGGCTGGAGCTGAAGGCAAGGATAAGGCTGATGAGCCGTTGATGAAAGAATTGGATTGGCTTAATTATGAGTTGTTTAATAAGGTAAGCTGTATCTTGTTGGCAGGTGTGGATTCTGATACCGATTTCAGTAAGATCGCCACCATTCAGGAACGTGTTGATTTCCTGGCAGGTGTTCTTGATAAACTCACAGAACTTAGCGCAGAACAGCGTACGGAACTGAAGAGTGACGACCTGAGTGCTGTAGTGGCTAAGCAGACGGGTATTCCTTTGGGTAAGGTTCAGACTAAGGAACGCGACCGTTTGATGGGTGCTGAGGATACTTTGAAGAAACGTGTAGTTGGTCAAGATCACGCCGTAAAGAAAGTGCTCGATGCTGTTTATGAGGCTCGTTCAGGTTTGAGCAAGAAGGGACAGCCTATGGGCTCATTCTTCTTCCTTGGTCCGACGGGTACAGGTAAGACTGAGTTGGCTAAGGCTTTGGCCACATTCCTTTTCGGTGATGAGAGTGCTTTGATACGTTTCGATATGTCGGAGTTTAAGGAAGAGCATTCCGTAGCACTGCTTTATGGAGCGCCTCCGGGATATGTTGGCTATGAGGAAGGCGGATTGCTGGTTAACAAAATCCGACAGAATCCTTATGCTGTTGTGCTGTTCGATGAGATTGAGAAAGCGCATAAGTCTGTATTCGACTTGTTCCTGCAGATTCTTGACGAGGGTAAGTTGCATGACCGTTTGGGCCGTGTAGGTGACTTCTCGAATGCCCTGATTCTCTTTACGTCAAACATTGGTGCACAGACGATTGTAGAAAAATTCAATAGTGGTGTGATTCCTGAGAATAATGAGCTGATGGATATTATGCAGGGCTACTTCCGTCCTGAGTTCCTGGCTCGTTTGACAGAGATTGTTCCATTCTCTCCAATTACAGACAAGACGGTTGCTCAAATCTTCGATATCCATATGAAGGGATTGTTGAAGCTACTGGAGGAACAGAATATTGAGTTGACGTTGACGCCAGATGCTCGTCAGACCATTGCTTTGCGTGGTTATAACCAGCAGTATGGTGCTCGTCCTGTTCTTGGTATTATTCGAAAGGAATTGCGTCATCCTATCTCTAAGATGATGATTGCCGGAAAGGTTAAGTCAGGAGATAAGATTGAGGTGCAGGTAGATAAGGATGGTAATCCTGTATTTGTAATTAACGGCAAGAAAGATAATTAATTAGTAAACAATATTTATTCACTTTAAAACCATTTACAGCTATGGCAATGAAAGAGAATTTTATCTCGATGGCTCCCGATGAGGAGAGCAGTGCGAAAGTCAGTTTGATCGACCAGAACAAAACGTTGATGATCGACCAGTACACAAGTGATGTTGAGGCAGGTAATCCTGAGTTCGTGGAGGATATCCAGAATATCAATGATGCCTTCGAACGTTTCAAACCAAAAGTTAATGTGACCTTTACCGATGCTGAAGGCGGTGCAGTTGAGGAGACATTGCATTTTGGTGAGATTCGTGACTTTGAGGCTCAGGGTGGTAAGGGACGCCTTGTTCAAAACAGTCCGTTCCTCTCTGGTACAAAAGAGCAGATCGATACAAATGTGAAGATCCGCAAGAGCATTGAGCAGAACCGTAAGTTGCGTGATATCCTGAAAGAAGCAGGAAGTCGTGCTGAGTTGAAGGAGATGCTTCAGTCTATGCTCAGTGAATTGGAGGGTGCTGAATAATAAAAGATTAATTGTAGAATAGTAAATTATAAATAAAATGGCAGATACAGAAATGCAGAAAGCTCAGGCAGCCGGTCAGGCTGGTGCTCAGCTTCAAGAGAAGGAAGGCCAGAAAGATGTCAGCAAATTGTTGTCGGCCTTTGGCGGCTTTAACGCTATTCGTGGTTTTATGCCCGATGCAGATAACATGAATCCTGCTAGAAAGGCAGCAAAAGACGTATTCTTGAAAGATAAGCGCTTTAAAGATAAACGTGATGGTCTGAAAAAGGAGATTACACGTTGGCTTGAATTGCTGAATGATGACAGTATTGATACTGCTACAGGTTTTGCAGATGCATGCAAAAAGGACGAAGAGAAATATACAAACGTACTGAAGCAAGGTATTACAGACGCTCTTTACACCACTCAGAATCTGGAGCGTAGTTACCGTCAGCTGGATTCGTTCTTTAAGACTTGTGGTACAGATAAGGTTAAGAACCTGCGTATCATCAATGTACTTAAGGAAGATATTGCTGATGCCGATTCTGGTTTCGCAAATGAGGTAGAGAACATCCTCCGTAATGGTTTTGATCGTCTGAGTTTGAAGGATGCCTACAGTCTGGTATGTGTACCTGGTGCTGTATTTACAGATAAGGTGGATCTCCTGCAGTGGGCAAAGATGGCCTTTAAGTATAAGGTAATGTTGCTTACTGACCATGCCGATGAGTATTCGTTCGACGACTTGCAGGCAAATACCGAGGGCTATCGCGACAGTGATCAGTGCCTGATGAACGTGGTAATGACTGCTAACTGGCTCGTTGGTCGTGAGGCTGAGAAGATGTCTAGTGATGAGGAAGATCAGAAAGCTTTCTATATTGCGCCTGCAGCTGCACTTTGCGGTAAGCTTTACGACGAGACTGCCAACATGGCTCAGGGTGCCGGTGGTAAGAAGTATGGTACACTTGATGGTGTGAAGGGCGTAAAGAGTGACTTGTTGAAGTCGGAGATTGCTGCCCTGATGGATAATCAGGTGATTCCTATGGTTTATTCAGAAGGTCGTGTAATGGCATTTAATAATACCACTCTCTATAATGGTGATCTTGATGCCATGAAGGAGTATCCAATCGTTCGTGTTTTCGACTGGGTGAAGAAGGTGCTTATGAATTTCGTACATGAGGTGGCTCTTGAGAACTGGGATCCATATAACAGCCCGAAGAACCTGAAGTCAAAGATCCAGGAGTTCTTGAATATGTATAAGGGCTATGGTAATTTGTTCCAGAATTATGAGATTGGCGAACCTCGTCAGGATCCTGTTACAAAGCAGATTACTTGCGATATCACACTGACACCTTTCTATGCTGCTAAGAACTTTATCATTAAGGTTGCTGCAGATAAGAAGGATAAAGAGGCTGCATTGGCTAGTGCATAAGCTTTGCGAGACTATAAACATAAGTATTAACAATCTAAAAAAATTAGAAACATGGCAAAGACACCAGTTACAATGAAGGTTGACGGTTACAAAGACCGTGAAGTAATGATGGTACAGTATGAGTTCGAGCAGGAAACCGATGTTGAAGGCCAGATGAGTGGTATCCCCCGTGGCGGTAAGATTCAGGTTCGCGTGAAGGCCCTAAACGATGGTACTCCTGACCTGCTGGCTTGGATGACTGAGCGTAACCTTCCAAAGGACGGAAGCATCGAGTTCCTGGAGACAAAGACCGGAAAGGCTATGAAGACCATCAAGTTCACCAATGGCTACTGCGTAGACTTCGAGGAGAAGTGGGAAGACAAGCAAGGTCACTTCGAGGAGATCGTCATCACTTGCAAGAATATCGAAGTAGGTTCGGTTAAGTTCGAGAACGAGTGGGCATAAGTTTAGTTAAAAGTTAACAGAGAAAAAGTAATTTTTAAAAGAAATAATTATGGCAGAGAATGTAACCCCGGTAACCCTCGAGGTTAAAGATTTTGCAGCACGTGAGGTAATCTTAGTTGATTACAAGTTCAATCAGGCCACTGATCGTGAAGGACAGATTTCAGGTATCCCCCGTGGTGGTAGAGTATGCATTCGCGTAAAGGCCCTGAACGATGGCAATGCTGAGTTGTTGGGTTGGATGCTGGCCCCAACAGATCCACGCGACTTCACTGTAAAGTTCCAGAATACCATTGACGGTAAGGATATGAAACAGCTGAAGGGCACAGGTTGCTACTGCGTGAAGTACAAGGAGTACTGGGCAGACGGTGAGGAACACTATGAGGAAATCGAAATCGTATGTCAGAAGCTCGAGAACGGTCCTGTATCATATGAGAATCCTTGGAAGTAATCTTCCTCAACCCTTTATAAATCAATTGGTTCAGCCTCTTGTAGGCTGGGTCAATTGATTCAGTGTGTTAATATGAAGTGGATAATAGTCTGTATTTTAGCATGTTTAGCAGATGTCGCTAGTGCGCAGTATGTGCCTGCTGTTCAACCGGATATGCCCGTTGATAAACATTCCTATGAACATTACTGGCACAAGAAGAATCTGTTCAAGCATATGGAGTTAGGTCTAACGCTTGGTTCTACAGGTATTGGTATAGACTTAGCGACCCCTGTTTGCGAGTTTCTTCAAATAAGGGTTGGTTATGATTATATGCCTCCTCTTCAGAAGAAGTTTCATTTGCTTTTTCAAAATGAAAAAAGATCTTTAGAGGCATATTACGACATGACGGCTAAACTGACGATGGGCAATGCTAAACTATTGGCTGATATTTATCCATTGAAATACGATAAGAGTTGGCATATTACAGTTGGATTTTATTATGGTTCATCTCAAGTTGCCAAACTTGAAAGTAGTTCTGAATCGGCAAATACTTATGCTGGTAAAGATGGCTATGTCGCATTAGGAAAGTTTACGCATGATATCACTCTGAATGGAGTATCTTACTCTAAAGGAGCTGCTTATCATATGAAACCAGCTGATGATGGGTCGATTTTAATCAAGACAAGCGCAAATGCGTTAAAACCCTATTTAGGCTTTGGCTATGGTGGTCGACTCTTTCCTAGTCGATATGATTGGAAAGTCTCAGTAGAATGTGGCGCACTGATATGGGGCGGAAAACCATCCCAGAATGTTCATGATGGTATCAACCTAAGGAAGGACGTAGAAGATTACCCAAGCAATATTAATACCTATATTAAATGGTGTAATTATCTTTTGGTATATCCTGTTTTGAGTGTCAGAATTTCAAAAATGTTATTTTAAAGAATTAGAAGATTATGGGTAATTTTGTATGTATGGGAGCAATGCTCCAGTGTTCTTTCGGAATGTCACCTTCTACATTAAGTGTGATTGTTCCAACACGTCCAAAATGTGGTGGCTGTTTGATGGCTAACGTTACTGATTATATACCCATGGTAAATATCATGACTTTCGGTATGTGTCAGTCGATGTCTAATCCAACTGTTGCTTCGGCAACCGCAGCAGCGATGGGTGTCCTTACGCCTATGCCATGTGTCCCTGTTGTTACTGCACCATGGAACCCTGGTGGTCAAGTGAAGATCGGAGGAATGGCTGCACTGATTAATAATGCCAAGTGTATGTGTACCTGGGGAGGACAGATTTCTATTACCAATGCCAGTGGCAGCATGTCAACGCAAGGTAAATAAATGTTCTGAAAGAAGGTGAGAAAGTGGCTGAACATAGTACTCTTACTTCTGCTTGCTATTAGAGTGAGTGGACAGGAAATGCGTATTGAGGATTTCAAGAAGCAGAAAAAGGGTATTCTCAATTTTCGCCATATTGTAACCGATAAAAAGGAAGCAATTATCGATTTGAAAACAGGGGAGAAAGGTTTTACTTTCCTTGCTAACGGTAAGACCGAAGCCAAAGCGGAAGAAGGTGAAGAAATGCTTTCGGTGAAAGTTCCTCATAAGACCACTTTTATCACAATAAAACACCCAGATTATGGTCAGTTAACTTGGAAAGTGCCAGGCAAGAGCCTGAGGAAGAAGAAACGCTATGTCGCTACTTTGCTGACGTTTAGTCCTGATAAGGAATACAAGCTCAAGAAACAATGGGTCGTATTAGATATACAGCCGAGAGATGCAATTGTGCTGGTAGATAGTACTACTACGACAACGCGAGATGGAATTGTTCAGCTAGATTTGCCATTAGGTAGTCATAAATATCGTATAGAATCACCTTTCCATGAACCAGAAGAGGGTACTATTGAGGTAGAAGATACGGGTAGAATAACTATTCCTATAGCCTTACAGCCATTCTATTCCTATCTAACGGTAAAGACACCTCTGAAAGGTGGTCTGATTTCCGTAGACGGGAAGCAGATTGGAGAAACCCAAGCTACCAGCGGTCACTTGTTAGAGGGCTCGCACCGATTGGTTGTGATGGTTGGTGAGCAGTGCTATTATGATGCTCCAGTCGAAATCGGAAGAGCCGAGAAGAAATTCCTGGAATTAACGATGGCCGATCTTTATCCAAGAGAGGTGGTTTCAAGGCATCATCAGGTGTCCAATGCAAAGAATGGTGCAAAGTCCAATAAAAAGTCAAAAGCCAAGTCAAAAACGAATTCAAATCCACCAGAGCTTGCTATGGAACAGGAGATGCCTGCAAAAACTGCACCTGTGATTATCAGGGCTGCTAATGATAGCACAAAGATCTGGGTTGACCGTGAGATGGTGGGAACAGGTACTTGGAAAGGGCAGTTGGCAATAGGTTTTCATTCTGTCAGTACAGAAAAAGAAGAATTAGAGTCGAAGACCACCTATATTTGGGTAGACGATGAGACGCCTCAGGAAATAGACCTGTTGGCTCCGATGTCGAATTACGGCTTTTTGAATGTGCATTGCAATGAGGTGGGTGCAGAGATTTACGTAAACGACACTTTAGTTGGCGTAACTCCTTGCATCGTTGAAAAACTCCCTGCAGGTTTGAAATGCCATGTCAAATTGCGTAAAAGAGGCTTTCGGGATGCCGTGAAAGAAGTACAGGTCATAGGAAACGACATGGTAAATGTTGAGTTGAAATTAAGAAAAAAGAAAAAAAATGAGTTGTAACTTTCTTCAGAATCAAGTAAAGACTGCCCGTGTAATGGTAGTTGGCTGCGGTGCCTTGGGAAATGAGGTGCTGAAGAACTTGGTGCTGATGGGAGTAGAACATCTTGTTGTCGTAGATTTCGATATTGTAGAGATAGGTAACCTAACACGTTCCGTCTTATTTAATATAGAAGATGCGCGTGCGCGTAGGCGAAAAGTGGATGTTGTGGCAGAGCGACTGTCTTCTATGAATCCTGCTGTAGAGATAAAGACCATTTTTGGTGATGTGACTTACGATGTTGGTCTGGGACTTGTTCGAAGCGTGGATGTAGTCATAGGCTGTGTTGATAGCCGTTGGGCTCGCTATTCTATCAACCGATTGTGCATGAGGGCCAATAAGCCCTGGGTTGATGGAGGTATCAGTGACTTGGAAGGAACAGCACGTGTATTTATTCCGGGAAAGAACTGTTATGCATGTAACCTTGGCCCAGAAGGAAGAAAAGACCTGGCACGCAGATTACCCTGTTCAGGTATTATCCATCGTCAAGAAAAAGCCGGTTCTGCTCCTACAACTTCCATCATCGCTTCTATTATAGGTGCTGTACAGGTACAAGAGGCACTGAAACTGATACATCCGGAAAAGTTGTCATCTGGCGAATTGACCTCATTATGTGGAAAGATGTTTTATTATGAAGGAGAACATCTGACAGTTAAGATGGCTGACTTTCAAGCCTACGATGACGACTGTGCAGAACATGAGTGTTGGGAGCCAATAGATACTTGTACTCTGACACTATCAACAACTGTAGAGAATGCTTTAGACATTTTGTCACAACAGTTGAATGCAAAGGACGTTGCTATCTGTTTATCAGGAGATAGTTTTGTAGATTATGTGACAGAACGAGCTAATGATAGTCGTACCGAAGTAATGTTGCCGGCTAGAAAAGTGGAGGCTTTTTTGGAACAACATCCACATTTGAGTGGTGTTCTTTTGAGTGGTCTCTATCAACATGAATATCGTCGGGTGGATAAGCAGTTTCCATATCTGACGTTATCATTAGGAGAATTGGGAATTCCTGCTTGGGATGTCCTACATGTTGTGGCCGATGGACGTGATTTCTATCTTGAAATGAGTGAAGTATGATAAAGAAGAATCAGATACCAGAAATTCGCGCAGAAGTGCTGCTGAACTATCTCTATCCTGAGATGGCAAAGGAGTGGATTGCGCGTGGCGAAGGTGTATTCTATAGAAACTATAATAGTGACTTGCTGGAAATTGATGACGAGTCCAAGGAAGTTATGATGTCTCGTGATGGTTTTCTCAAGTTACTTCCTCAAGGCGTTTTGACGGAACAGACCTCAATAAAGGGAGATACCCCTATTGAGCAATATAAACGTACACAACGCAGAATGCGATTGTTGAAAGAAGCATTCTTACCTATTGATACCGTCCATTTCCAACAGAGTTTGTTGATTGAGACGCAGATCTCAGAACTGCTACAAATTAAGTTGTCGTATGTTTTACAGACCTATTTTGGCGTGGATATTGAAAATGAGCCAAGCAGACTTGTGAAAGAAGCAGCTATCTTGTTACCTTATGTGAATAAATTACGTGGGAATTTCGATGTGGTAGCTTCTATTCTTGGTTCGTTGATGCACTGTGAAGTACAACAGATTGTAGGCCGCTATAGTGAAACTGATACTACACGAAGATGGCTACCTTCGATAAAGTTCGAACTTCTGATTCCAGATCTCACACCAGAAGGATATAAGGAGTTAGATAATGAACTTGAGCCTTTACGAACATTCATTAAAGAGTGGTTTATACCTGTAGAGATGCATTGTAGTATTGTTATCAAAGAACATCAGGAGATGCGAAAGCCAACGACCAAGTTAGTGTTGGATTATAATACAGAATTGAAAAAATAAAAGTCGAGATATATGGATGTAAATTCAAAAATCAACTGGACGCCAGGAATGGAATTGACAGCAGAAGCTTTTGCTGGAATGACAGACCATTGGGAAGTAAGGCAGAGGCTGGCTATGCGTGCTGCTCTTGGTAGTAATCGTATGGGCTTAGTGCCAGGTGCTCCTTTTAGTTGCCGTGGACTTTTTGTAAAGAACCGTTATGAGGCAGATCACTTTCAGTGTATGGCACTCCTTCCATCTGGAAGAATCGTAAACGCTGATGAAGATTTACTTGTAACCATTCCCATGCTGTTTGGTGACAAGTATTATCTCACAATCGGCTTCAGTGATGATCAGACAGAATTCGAAAAGGATGGCGTCGCCTTTGTCAGACCGCACTATACCTATTCTATCAATACATTGGAGGAGGTAGAGAGTGGCGATTTGTTCCCATTGGTACGATTTAAAGTTAGTGAAGGTGTCTTCAGTGTTGATAGCGACTTTATCATACCATGTCTGTTGCTTGCCTCTAATCCACGTTTTAAGGAATACATAGATGAATATGTAGAAAGATTAACGGCTCTTTCTGTTCATAAGAGTCTAGCCGAAGGAGAAGGAAAGCGTGCTATTCTGCGCTATATTTTCATGCTCAAGAGCTATAACCTGCAGAACAGTATGCTGGATTTTATTCTGTTGACACAAGAAATTGCGCAGGCGATAGATTATTATATTGTAACACCTTACAGAGAGCAACCTCTCAAGATTCCAATGCCTTCACAGGCAGATATTCAGGAGTGGTTACAGTGGCTGGATGATTATCTGGCAGGTGCTGCTGTTATTCTTGATGGTGTGGTGCTCGATGATACTACCATCGACTATGAGGCTTTGCTTGCTCAGGCCAAGAAAGAACTGTACGAAAGACTGCATCCTGAGTTGATCGAGAAACTCCTTGCTGATATGCGTGAGGAATTAAAGGTTGAGATTAAACAGCAAACAGAGACGATTACAGAATATATTAATGGAACAGTTAAGCCAGAATTGCAGAATCTGTTGACTACCGAAATGGATAATAGAACAGACCGCATGAATGAAATGCTTAAACTGAAGTTTGACGAATTAGGCAAACAGCTTCATAACTCATTGTATGAGAAACTCTACTTTGAGCTGTTTGAGAACCTGTTTAATGCGCTTTATGTTCCAGAGCCAGAAGAGAAAGATTTTATGCCACAAATCTAATGAATTATGACGAGTATTGATTTGCCATTACAGATTATTTCTAAAGGATTGAAGCGTGAGGAACGTCTCAAGAAGTCTATTGATATGGCTATTCACCTTATCATGACAACAGCGCGTTATAGTACACCTATTGATCCTCAATTTGGCTTTGTGTTCAATAACCTGCGATTTGAGATGTTTAATGAGAATGAAGGCGTTGTCTTTAATTCTGGTGATACTAAATCAATGGATGGAATTCAAGGCCTGTATGAGAAGAAAATTAGTGGTTCGTCAAAAAGTATAAATACTTTTGCTGCAGAGTTGAAGGATGCAGTTACAAAGTATGAACAGAGATTGGAAGACGTCAACGTCTCAATGACATATATTCGTGAGGAGCGTATTATATATGTTACAGTAAAAGGCATAATAGTCAATTCGAAAGAAGAATATGCCTATCAGACGAAATTCAGAGTTTGGAATTAATGAGCAAAGAAGATGAAACAAACAATATTTGAAACAAGGCAGAGAGCCGATGAACTGATGCGTGAGGCCATCAATATCTGGCGTCAGAGTGCTCAGAGTGATTTTCTCGAGGGATTGGAAAATGACCCCGTGATGTCGCTTATCATGACGGCTCTTGCTTATCAAATGAATGAGACCGTTAGCGAATATGAGCATATGAAGACAGAAGTGCTGGAAGAATTTGCTCAACTGCTGACACCATACGAGATTGGTCATGCGACACCTGCTACTATTGTTGTTGAGGGTGTCTTACAAGATGACGTTCATGAGTTGGAAATGACTAGTCAGAGTTCTTTTACCTTGACAGGTTCAGATTTCGTCTTTTTACCCTTGCTAAAAACAAAGCTGTTAAATGCGAAGGTTAAATCAGTAACTAGAATAGATGGTCGACGTTGGAAGGTGTCTCTCAATTTTGCCTCTCCTATCACAGATTTGTCTGGATTCGCATTTGTTATCAAAAACGAGTTCTTTCAGGATGTTAATATTACAATCAAAGGACAACGTTTACCTGTAGTCAACCCTTGGGATTATTCCGAGTTACCACTCATGGATTACTTTGGACTTGATACGATCATTTATAATAGATCTCAGACTTACGAAGCTTCTACGGCTAGTCTTGACTTGTTTGCTCGTCAGAATATGAGATTATTTGTTGTAAAAAAGCATGATCCAAAAAAATTCTTTGAGTCAGAGACTGATACATTGAATCTGATTTTCGAATTCCAAGGTATCTCGGATAAATTTGTTTTTGATAAAACGAACTTCACGTTGAATCCTATTTTATTAGTCAATGCTCAGATTAACACTGTAACACTTTCTGCTGCAACTCCTATAGCCAGGGTAGCAGGTTATGACGTTACCGAGGGTCAGACGAGCTCGCAATTTATGCATGCAGTAAGACCTCAGGAAGAGCAGATTTATGGTAATAGTATTATAGAAATCCGACGTGTTGCTGGTGATCGCTTTAATCAGGGAAGTCTCGTTAGATTGCTTAATTCTTTGATTGCGAGATATCATTCAGACTACTATGCTTTCCAGAATCTTCAGGGTGTTTCAGGCGATAAGACCATTCAAGCACTGCAAGAGATCCTTAGTAGGCTTTTAGATGCTGCTCAAAAAGATAAACTACGCCAGGTGCCAGGTGTATACATCTTCTTACGTGAGCCTAATGCCATGAGGAAAGGCAATGGAAGTGTAGAAATACGTTATTTAACGACTGCTGGTGCAAATGTTAATTCTTGGTTGAATACCAATAGTACGTTTGTTGTGCCTTCAGGACTTAATGCAGCAGCTACACAAATGATTGCAACGCCTGTGATGGGTAGCGACGAAGTCAAGGAAGAGAAAGCGATGGCTAGTCTTTCACGATATTACATCGCTACCTGTGACCGTATTGTAACACCTGCGGATATCAAACTGTTCTGTTATAATGAACTCCTTTCGAGATATGGCATTGTTCGTAATATGGTTAGAAACATCTCAATTAGCCGACGCCAAAATGTAGATTTACGTCAATGTGGCTATGAGATGGTGGTTGAAATAGTACTTGAAGACAATACTTTCATAAAACGTAGTTTTGCTGAAAAGATTCCTCAGGTTGAAATTCTAATTCAAAAGATGATAGAGGTACGGAGTACCAATATTTATCCAATCCTTGTTAGTATACAAATTGCATCCTCATAAAATAAAAAGAAGAATATGGAAGACTTCTATTTGGATATAGTATATAAAAATAAGACGGTACGCTTCAGGGTAGTCAATCCGGAAGCTCCGTTAAGTACATTAATGAGTAACTTGCGTCATGCTGTAGGTGCTGATGGTAAGTTGATCTTCGACTTCCCGTCGATTGATGAGTCGGGAGCTCCACTGGATTATTTCTTTGGAAAAGAAGATCCTGATGTGCATGAAATACGTGTGTTGCGTCCGCGTATTGGTCGCACTGACCAGAAGCTAGCCGATTATCATGTCGAAAATGGAGATAAAGTGTTCTTAATGCCAGATCCATTCCCTGGATGAGAGAGAGCGAACGATATTCGGATAAGGTATATAGGGGACGTAACAGGCGTCTGCTATATGAGTGGAGACTGCTGGAAGAGCGTCTTGAAAATAGGCGTGACATTCTTTGTCGTGTGGCGAAACGAAATGCAGAAGGTTTACCAATAGCCTACATCGTTAACTATCAGATACGTAGTATTTGTGGTGTAGAGCAACTTGAGTGTTTTGGTGAACCTGGTGTTGTAAACAAGCCGATATTTGCAAACGATTTCCAAATGCGAATAGAGTTACCAGATGGCTATCCCTCCATTGATGCTCAGGCTGAGTTTCGTTTTGTAATTAACGATGAGGCAGGGCAGTCGATACCACACCCCTGGCATCCCAATATCCGATATTTTGGCGATTTTGCCGGACGTGTTTGCCTGAATATGAATGACAGTTATACAGATTTGGTTTGGGGTGTGGAACGTATCGCTGATTATCTGCGCTATGATGTATATCATGCAGTCTCAGAACCTCCTTATCCAGAGGACTTGAAAGTAGCCTCTTGGGTCATACGTCAGGGAGAACCAAATGAATGGATATATTTTGATCAGAAACAAGATATTGAATCATGATAAAAATGAAGAAAATATATGGTCTCTTGCTAAGTTGTCTTGTTTTACAAGGTCTTAGCGCACAAACTGTAAGGAACATTACGGTAAGTCAAGATACAGCCTATACAGATCATATCAGTTTAGAAGTAGATTCGCGTGATAAGGATGTCATGGTAAAGTTCGTGTTTGATGAAGCAGCGAATACATTGACAGTTAATTTGATCTCCTATCGTACGATGTTTGTTTTTCGAGAAGATGTACGTTTCAAGCCAACGATTAAAGGTAGAACACTCCGTCCAGATCAGTTGCCTTATGTTGTAACGTTCGATCCTTCCGAGAAATATACAATATCAAAACTGTTCAAGAGTACAGTGCCTAGGCCTCGTAAGAAATACGTCTTTAAACGTTGGGTGGATTATGAGGGATTACAGCCTGCTCCTCAAGAATATGCGATGGTGAACGACTATGTATCGCAGACCTTTGATATTCTCGGAAAACGTAATCAGGTAAAAGTGACTTTACGTGATATCATGCTGATGGATGATATCAGTAAGCATCCCAATAAGAAGCGTTACGAAATCTCTTATGGTCGCGACATGTTCCGTGAGTATAACATACAGATACTTCGTAATCCATGCTTTGGCTTGGATGAAGACATGGCCGCAGCGAAAAAAGCAGAAGAAGCTGTAAAAAATGCATATGCTTCGATAAAAGGCAAGTTTGGCAAGGGTGAGGTAGGCTCTCAGGAAATCTTAGCTTCTTTTAAAGATATGCAAGCTATGCTTCTTACTCAATATCCAGCAAAGGAATTGAAGAGCGATTGTCCTGATTTTCAGAATATATGGGATTCTTATAATGCTTATGTCGATTCAATAGCCTCTATGCGTTGTGTTATTGCTGCAACATCTGTGAATGGTGGTATAACCGTTGGTCAAGAGGGTGTTAGTGCAAAGCTATTGCATAATAGAGCGCGTCAGATTGATGCGATGGTAACTCGATGGCTGATATCAAATGATCCTATCGAACGTCGTGATATCGTTAAACAGTGTGATTCCATTATTCAGGGCGTGAAGGAACTTCTTACCAAACAGGGTGGGGCTCGTACCTCAGAACAGCTTCGTGCTTTGGAAGTATTCCGTGAAGCGGAACAGTATTATAGACTAAAATGCGGAAAATGATGTTGCGTCTGAAATATATCATAATCATATGTATGGCTCTATTGCCGCAGATACTTCTAGCTCAAACTGAAGAGATAGAAGAGCAGCAAGATTCCGAGACAATAGCAATAAAGGTTAAGATGCTTTCATTTAAATCAGAATTGTCGGATTTATATGAGCGTGCTATGGTATTTCTTGATTTTGATGCGCAAGCCAAAATGAAGAATTCTCAGCAAAATCTTTATGAAGACCGAATGAAGCGATTGAAGACAGCGCTACAATCATTCAATTCTCGTTGGACTACATATACGCAGGCACAGCAAGTGTATATTGCAGATAATGATAGTTTGCTTAATTGGGTAGGTGAGATACAATTGATACAGCAGGCCTTGTCAGACTCTTTAGATTCTAAAAAACTGCAATATGATCAACTTGTAGGCTTTAACAAGGCCGAAGATTTTCTGTTTAGTCAGGATTCCATTTATAAAGAGATGTATAAGGAGGCAGTAAGTCTGTCGCTTGTGTCGAAATTGGCACCTCGCTTAGAAGCTCTCAAGGCGAAAGAACAGTTGAAGTTTGCAGATATCCAGTCGAATTATGATAAAGCAAAGGAGGCCGTAGTAGTATTTCCTGGGTTAAGTAAACGGATGGAGAAGATAGATGCCAGGTACATTCAGTTAAAAAGCATGTCAGGGAAAATCCAGGAGATGGCTTTTAAGCCGTTCATACAGCGTGTCAAGGACTATCTGATGGGTTTTGCGGCAGTTGCAATCTTGTTGATGTTTGCAAATCTGGCTGTATCTCGCTTGAAGTCTATCAAACAAGCGCGCGACCAGGCTAAGAAGTTGCGCGACACCTTGCAGGGTAAGCAGGATTATCCTACTATATAAAAAATGATTGAACAGTGAAAATATATAAGCGATGAGAAAGATATATAAATGGTTGGTGTCATTCGTTCTGATGGCTAGTTTTGTTGCTTGCGATGATCAACAGATTAACGTTAGTGACTACTTGAATTCGAGTGACTCGACATCAATGACAATACCAAGTGATGGTATAAAGATAAGTAATCTTGAGTTTACTGAAAACCATAAATATCTGACGGTCTCAGGAAAACTAGCGAGCGACATAGGTGCCTACGATCTCACTGATTCTACAAAAGTAGGTTATACCGCCTCGCTTAATGCGGGATTGCTCTCAGATGTCATCACCGATAAATCAGTTCCCGTTCTGAAGGAAATAAAGAATATCGGTAAGGACGAGGTCGCCAAACTTGGTTTGAACCTATTGGTGTTAGTTGATCTCTCTTTGCCTCAGGAGATCATTGACGAGGAGCGTGTTGCTGTAAAAGAGATGAAAACGCTTTTTGATCGCAAAAACCTCTTTGTAGCCTTTATGTCTGGCAGTAATGTCTCTGAGTCGTATGAGGTCTCAGATTATTTACTGGATAACTATTTCAAACGCTCTGCCGATTCATACACCTATCTTTACCGTTCCATGAAGGTGAAGATGAATGAGATGGTCGACAGCTCCAGTGTGTTTAAGAATGCACGATACAAATCTTTGGTAGTTCTTTCAGGAGGTCTGACTTATGTTGACGATATCCCTGTCGACCCTCAGCATTTCGAATTGCAGAAGGAACTTACCAATATGATTAAGCAGCCTGAATATAAGTTCCCGATATACTATGCCAATTACTCCGATTCACTTGCTGTGATGACTGACGACGAATCTAACGTCGCCCAATATCTGTGTCAGGATTCTCATGGCCTTTATCAGTCAAAATTCAAGTGGCATACCATCGCTTCTAATATGATGAGTGGTTTCAATATAGACTATAACGATTATCGTATGGTCTTTGAATTGCCGTCAAAGAAAGTCTTTCGTGGAAATCGTCATCATTTGAATATTCTTTTTTATGATAAGAATACGCTGGTAAAAGGACAACCCAAGCCAATCGTATCAGGCGAAATGATATTCTATTTAGGTAGTATGTTCGATCCTGTCATTGTCGACGGTGATTCTACCTTTGAAGTCGTGCTCCAGGGCCTCTTGTTGGTTTCTGTCATTGCACTCATTCTCTATGCTATCTTCCAACTCCTCATTCCATACATCCGGTATAAGCTATTTAAGCGTAATTATGTGATAACCTACGAGGGTAAGCAGATGAGTTTTAAAGGAGAGCTGCTGTCAGAATCCTGCTATCTCTGTAAAGCGCCATTTGTAGAAGGCGATGAGGTGGTTGTAAAATGCAAACATACGATGCATAAAGAATGCTGGGATGAGAATGATTACCATTGCCCAGAACACGGCCGTCACTGTCCCAATGGCTCACATTATTATAATAGTAATAATATGTGGGATTTTTATAACGCTTCATTCTATATGAAGTGGATCCTGATAGCTGTATTGGCTGGATTTGTGGCTTGGGTAATGTTTACAATCCGTACACACCACTATTCCGAACAGATTATTCGTGATATTGTTATATCAGTTAATGACCTTGAACCAGGTTCTCCTGCTACAGAGCATTATTTCGAAGAGTACGGCTCTCACTTATTAAATTTACCTGATTTAGGCTTTGATATCAGTTTCTGGTTAACGTTCTTCTTGTGTATCATTACCGTAAGTCGCCGACAGTGGTTCTACAGATATCAGGAAATATTCCTTAGGGCGGTTGTGGCAGGCGTCTTAGGCTACTTATGTTTCATGTTGGCTTGTATTATCTCTATCGTACTACGTGTGGATAATAATACGATCATTCTTGATTGTATTCCATGGGCTTTGATGAGCTGGATTATCATGCTTGCAGTGACAATCTTTACGAAGATTAAAATACGTAAGTGGTTCTTCTTAGTCGCAATGGCCGTTGGTCTTGTATCCATGTATATTTGGGTATTCTTCTATTCCGACTCCATGATGGATTATCGTGTGGCACTCTTATTAAGTTATATTATTTATTCTGTGGGTATAGCCCTGTGTATCGCACGATTAGCACCAAAGTCAGAACGCTACTTCCTACATGTTGAGGGAGCGATTAAGGAGATGGATATTGCGCTCTATAAGTGGCTTAGAGTTTCATCAACCCATATTGTCACTATTGGTAAGTCCGTAGATTGTAATATCCAGTTGTCATGGGATGTTAATGGTACAGTGGCACCACTACAGGCTGAGATACGTCAGTATCGCGGAAGTCTGCGATTATGTGCTATCGAAGAAGGTGTATTCATTGGTGAAAAGCCTTTGCCAGTAGGTGAGGAAGAATGGCTTTACCACGGCAAGCGCTTTACGATAGGCAATACTACCTTTACCTATATAGAAAAGGATCTCTAATTAGAGATCCTTTTTATCTTTATTTCCGTTAATTCTGTAATCCAGTGCAGCACCGATGGCTGTGCAATACTGTGAGTGCTTCGGAATGTGGAAGCGAATGTTGTAGAGTTTTTCGAGGGCAGGGAAAACCTCTTTGCATTGGGGTAGGAGGGAGAGGTTGCCGATGAGCACGAAGTCTCGGATGTCGCTGCCTATTGAGGCGAGCCAGGCAGCAGAGCCTATCGACTGGAGCACCATCTTGATGATACCTGCGGCTATGTCTTCCTTCTTGGCATCGGTCTGTGCACGGGCAAAGTTTGAGGCTGTTGTATCCATCGGCAGCCCTGGCAGTGGCTGGGCGCTGATATCGCCGATGGTAAGATCAATATTACGGATATTACCCAACTTGGCCATCTCAGCCACTTGTTTAATGTCACTGGTATTGAGCATAATGCGAGCAAGGCCCTGTAAGGTTCCGCCTCCAACGCCGATACCACCAATGTGTATCATCTCGTCGCCGTTGCACTTTACGAACGAAGTACCTGTGCCCATTGAAACCACAATCGACTTATCGAGTTTCGATTCATAGCGTGCGCCGAGGCCGTCGGCTATAAATTCCTCTGATTTTGATGTAGGCAATCCGTAAATAGGTGTGTCGATATAAGCTGCGCCTACACCAGTCAACATGACATGTTCTACATCTTTCAGGTCTATTTCGTTATCGTGCAGATATTTTCCGAATGCACCATATAAAGATGTAATAGGGTCAGCTGCGGTAATTCGGATAGGTGCTGAAACTTTACCGTTCTTAATACCCACAATCTTAGTCGTTGAGATACCAACATCAATACCAATGATTATTCCCATAATATTTAATGTTTAATATAAAAGAAAAAACCCGGCCGCCATAACGCGAAACCGGGCTAATGAAAGGAGGAGTGGTACCTCCAGGAATCGAACCGGGGACACACGGATTTTCAGTCCGATGCTCTACCAACTGAGCTAAGGCACCAATTTCGGTTGCAATCCTTTCGTTTGCGGGTGCAAAGGTACTGCTTTTTTTTGAACCCACCAAATTTTTACCCAACTTTTTTGAAAAAAACTTTTTTAAGAAAGAGGGTTCCACCCTTGCGCTTTGAGCGTAAACTCCTGATTATCACGCGTTATGAGCACATTTCCGAATTTCTGTTCCGTAATATGGCCTATCAGCTTAATGCCTTCTATTTGCTCTATTTTCTCATGGTCACCGATGGGAACTGTGAACAATAACTCGTAATCTTCGCCACCATTAAGGGCACAAGTGGTAACATTCATGTTCATCTCTTCAGCCATCACTGCCGTCTGATAGTCGATGGGGATATTCTTCTCGTAGATACGACAACCTACGCCCGACTGTTTGCAAATGTGCATGAGTTCTGACGAGAGACCATCAGAAATATCCATCATTGCAGTAGGATGGATACCAGCCTCACGGAGTTTTTGGATAATATCGCCACGTGCCTCTGTCTGAAGTTGACGTTGCAACAGATATTCCTTTCCTGTAAAGTCAGGTTGGAAATTTGCCAGCATTTCGAGCGCCTTTTTGTCGTTCTTCTTTTGGGCCTCTTCTACCTGTTGGTAATACACGCTCTTTTCGCGTTCAAGCAATTGTAGGCCCATGTAGGCAGCACCGAGGTCACCGCTTACACAGATTAAATCGGTATTCTTCGCACCATTCCGATAGACGATATTTTCTTTTGCAGCCTCGCCGATACAGGTAATGCTAATAGCCAGACCTGTATAGCTCGACGTAGTATCGCCGCCAACGATATCCACTCCCCATTTGTCACATGCCAAACGAAGGCCTTCGTAAAACGTTTCGATATCTTCTACCGAAAAGCGTTTGCTGATAGCCAGTGATACCGTTATCTGGCGAGGTGTGCCGTTCATGGCAAATACATCGCTGATATTTACCATGGCCGACTTATAACCCAGATGCTTCAGATCGATGTATGTCAGGTCGAAGTGTACACCCTCCATCAGCAGATCGGTAGTAATGAGCACTTCCTTGTCTGGATAGCTCAGTACAGCACAGTCATCACCTACGCCCTTCTTGGTGCTCTCGTTTTTTATCTCAATGTCTTTCGTTAGTCTGTCTATTAGACCAAACTCTCCCAATTTTGCTATTTCCATTCCTCTGTTGGGTGATCTGTATTGAATTGTTCCTCTTTCTTATGCTCAACTTTCTCTGAACGAACAATCATCTCTCTCATAATCTCTGTCATAATAGGCTGAGCCTTGTCTGCGGCCTCCTGTACTTCCTCATGAGAAACCTCAACGGGGTTGTCGAATCCACCTAGGTCGGTGACTACTGAGATGCCAAAGGTGCGAATGCCGCAGTGGTGAGCCACGATAACCTCAGGAACGGTACTCATACCTACGGTGTCACCTCCCAGAATGCGGTACATCTTATATTCTGCAGGCGTCTCGAAAGTAGGACCCTGAACACCCATATAGACACCATACTGCAAGCGGATTTTCTTCTCGCGAGCAATCTGACTGGCCAGTTTGATAAGCGCAGGATCGTAGGTCTCGTGCATATCTGGGAAGCGAGGACCTGTTGGGAAGTTCTTGCCACGAAGCGGATGCTCTGGGAAGAAATTGATATGGTCGGTAATCACCATCAGATCGCCAATCTTGAAGCCAGGGTTCATGCCACCTGCGGCATTAGAAACAAAGAGGGTCTTAATACCCAGCTCGTACATCACACGAACGGGGAAGGTTACCTCCTTCATCGAGTAGCCCTCGTAGTAGTGGAAACGACCCTTCATCGCCATGATGTCTACACCGCCAAGCTTACCAAAGATAAGTTTGCCGCTGTGGCCTTCTACTGTCGAAACGGGGAAGTTGGGTATCTCACTGTAGGGAATCTCCTGACTGTCAGTTATTTCTGAAGCTAATTGTCCTAGGCCTGTCCCCAGTATTATCGCTGTCTTTGGGCTTGTGGTCATCCTTGCCTTTAACCAGGATGCCGTTTCTAGAATTTTTTCGTACATACTTAAAAATGTTATTATTAAAATCGTCAGTCTGATTCTGCATCATACTGATATGAATAGGTAAAACGTATAGATGCTTTTTTACTTCGTCACTCAGACCTTCTGTCGTCAAGAGTCTGGTCGCATCTTTCTCTGTGGTGATAATCAGTTTTTGACCAGAAAGCGAGGCGAAAAGTTCATTTATCCGCTCCACATCCCTTTTCTTAAAGGCATAATGGTCACCGAATGTTAGTGGTGTGAGTTGCGATGTGTATGGTGCTAAGTCATGCTCCATTTGTTGAGGCGAGGCAATGCCCGTCAGCAAAAGGACACTCTTGTCTCTTAACTCGTCGAGCGATTTTATTTCTTCTCCGTCAGCCATCTCTGGAAAAATCAGACGTGGTGTGTCGTATTCGTGGGTTGAGAAATAGAGTTGCTGATAAGGATAAAGCTTCATGGCTTTGGTGATAACACGATACTCCATCGGATTCAAGTCCTTCGGACATTTCGTGATAATCACGATATCAGCCCTGTCCTTACTCTTTACAGGTTCGCGAAGTCGGCCTGCAGGCAGTAGCTCGTCGTAGATAACCAGTCGGTGGTAATCTACCAGCAGGATGTTGATGCCAGGCTTTACATAGCGATGCTGAAAAGCATCGTCAAGCAAGATGATATCAGCCTTTTTTCCTGCCTCTCCCTCTATCAGCTTTTCGATACCTCTTCGGCGATTGCCGTCTACGGCCACGATGATGTCAGGGTATTTTTGCTTCATCTGGAATGGCTCGTCGCCAATTTGTGTCATTGGCGTGTCTTTGTCAGCTAACACGAACCCCCTGCTTTTCCTTTTATAACCACGACTCAGTACGGCTACGTTCATATGGTCCTTCAGTAGCTCAATCAGGTATTCCACATGGGGCGTCTTACCTGTACCGCCAACGGTAATGTTGCCTACTGAAATGATGGGCACGTCATATTTCTTGCTTTTCAGCGCCCCCATCTCAAAGAGCATATTCCTCAGTCCAACCCCCAAGCCGTAAAACCAGCTCAGTGGCAGTAACTTCTTATTGATGGTTATAAAATCGCCTTCCGTTCTCACTTTCAACTCTCAACTCTTTACTTAACTCTTACATCGTAAGGCATGCGGGCTTGCATGCGGTTACGCAACTGGTTGCGACGTAACTCCATGAATGGCTCGTAGTACTCACCAAACAGTGCGCGCAGTTCGCTGTCCAGATAAGTGCCTTTTTTCTCCTTTGGCATGAACATATCCATCCAACTACCTTTATTAGGATAGGTCTTGGCGTGGTATTCCTTCTGTTTAGCCAACTCTGCTGCCTTCTTTACGGCATCGTCAAGACTACCAAGCTTGTCTACGAGCTTTATCTTCAGTGCGTCAGAAGCCAGCCATACGCGACCCTGACCAATAGAATCTACCTCAGCGCGCTTCATCTTACGCCCGTCGGCCACAATGTCGAGGAAGTTGATGTAGCCACGATCTACGTAGCCCTGCATATACTTGATGGCTTCTGCATTGCCCTCATTCTTGGTCAGTACCAGCTCGTCCTCAAAGTGGGTGTACTTATTCGTCTTGACACCGTCGAAGGTAAAGCCCAGCTTATCGGTTGCAAGTCCCTTGAAGTTAGGAATCAAACCGAAGATACCGATGCTACCCGTAATGGTAGTAGGTTCTGCGAAGATATAGTCGGCAGCGGCACTGATCATGTAGCCACCAGAAGCGGCTACACCACCCATCGATACAACGAAAGGCTTCTTCGTCTTCAACTGTTTGATAGCATGCCAGATTTGTTCAGAAGCAGCAGCTGAGCCACCAGGAGAGTTCACACGCAGAACCACGGCCTTTACGTCATCGTCCTCAGCCAACTTGTTCAGCGCATTGACCGTTTCTTTACCAACAATGTTGAAACCGTCGGAAATCATGCCCTGTGCAGGATTGTCGATAATCTCGCCGATGGCATAATACACAGCGATCTCGCCACCATCAGTATCCTCCTTCGACTTCACGTTGAGCATATCCGAGAGTGTCAGCTGCTTAATCTCGTCATCCTTACCGATCTTCAAGCGCTTCTTCATCTCAGCCTTCAGCTCATCGGGGTACATCAACTTATCAACCAACTTGTTCTTTACACAGTCGTTATTATCTGCAAAGGCAGGAATACTGTCGTTCAGCCATTTGTTGATGCTTTCAGGGCTCACCTTACGGCTCTCGCCAATGCCCTTCAACCAGTAGTTCCAGATGCCCTGAAGATAAGCCAGACGCTGCTCTCGGTCATTGTCGCTCATGTTAGTACGCGTCTTGCTTTCTACATAACTCTTATATTTGCCTACACGTACAGCCTGATACTCTACGCCTACCTTATCGAGGAAACCTTTCCAGTATTCGCCCAGACTGCCTAAGCCTCTCAGCTCCAGCATACCCGTCTTGCTCATGTAGATCTTATCGGCTACCGAAGCTACATAGTAGGCACCCTGGAGATAATTCTCCGCATAGGCCACTATCCATTTGCCACTCTTCTTGAATTCGTTCAACTCGTCGCGCAATTGCTGGGCAGTAGCAGGCGAATCAAAGCCGGCAAGTCCACCTTCCAGATAGATACCCTTAATGTCGTCGTTCTCCTTCGCCTTGCGGATGCTGGCTCTCAGGTCGTCCAGACCCATGGCGTCCATGTCGGCCTGTCCAAGCAATGTGCTAAGCGGACCGCCTTCCTCCGAACGTTCGTTTATTGTACCGTCCATCTTAATCACAAATACAGAGTTTTCCTCTACCTTTGTGGTGGCAGAATCGCTGGCAATCATGCCCACTAAAGAGATGGCGAAGAACAAGCCTGCTATCACAAGAAAGATAATGATACCACAGATGGTGGCAAATGTCATTTTAAAAAACTGTCGCATACTTAAGTAATGGTTTGTTGTTACATATTATATATATTGCCTGCAAAGATACAATAAAAAACTGAAACCTGAAACGTTAAGAGAGAAAATTTTGGATAAATTTATCTTTCTTCCAGTTTATAGATGTGTCCTGAGGTTTTTCGATCGCTTTCGAAGTCGAAACTCTGATTGCTCAGGGCCTTACCTAGTTTATGGAAACTCGTTTTGGGATCGTAGTTGGCATAGCGATTTTTCAGCAATTCATGAATCTCCGTCAGACTCCACCACTTTCCCTCGCCAGTTTTTGGTTTGCGGAAGGTCTCACCAATCATCTCCACCAAATCATTCAACTTCTGATAAGGCTCGTTTTCCTTAATTAGTGTGGCGATTTCTTCGTTGTTCAGCCAGTAGCGCTCACCTTTATTAAATAGGTAGAGAGCTTGGGCAAAAAGCTGACGATGGTTTAGATTGTCCTCGAAATCGATGTTGCCCTTCACGCCCACGCAGACGAAACGGCGCGAACCCGTGGGGTCCACAAGGGGCTTCTGCTGGTTGGTGGTACCTATAAAAGAGGTGTAGCGACGGAACTGCTTGATGGTCTTGCCGTATGGCGGACGGAACTTCACTTCTGCCGATGACAACAGATATTTCAGCACGATTTGCTGCGAGGCTGTGGTCTTGTCGAACTCATCAATGTTGATCATCGCAAACATCGTAAGGGCGATGTTCAGGTCGAACTCGTTCTTGAAGTTGATTTTGTCGTTGTAATACTCTCGCAGTTCTGGGGGCAGGATAATCTTGCAGAAACGGGTTTTCCCGCAACCCTGACGACCAATCAGGAGGGGCGTCAGCGCATTACCCGTCAACTGCTTGTCGCTCTCTCGCCACTGGGCCACCATGCCTATCAGCCACATTTTCAGATACATAGGCCAGTGAGGCTGGTCTGTGGGCACTCGCTTAGCGAGCTCCTGGATATAATCGTGACCATCCCAGACAGGCAACTTGTCGAGCCAGGTGTTGATAGGGTCGTATTGCTCAATGCGTGTGGAGTCGATAAAGCGGTTTACGTCTCTGTCCCACGATTTCAGCCCCAGCTCCGTTGCTCGCATCGTCATGTCGTTGCGCACCTCCTCAGTCAGAGGCTTAAAGCTCTGATCGTCAGAGTATTTCTCGCGATACTCAGCCACGCCCGTCATCAGATTTTTGCGCATCTCGAAGTTCTCGTTGAGGAAGATTTCCGTCTTCATCATCTGAAGCGTGTCCTTTGGGATGCTCTGAAGGGGTTTGATCTTGTGCTTCTTCATATAATCCTCCTGAAGCGTGACGGCATAAACAGCTTCGAAGGTCTTTTTCAGCAAGAGCTCATCGGAGTTGAGGGCAGGGTGTTCCATCGTCATGCCCTGTGCGAAGGCCAAGGGAATACCTTGTTTCAGGCATCGGGTAGCTATAAGCATCAGCAACTTTTCCAGACGCTCTTCGTCGGGCATTTCGAAATAGTGGCCCAAAGTGGTATCTATGATGAAAAGCCATTCCAAGCGATAGGTGCGCTTCAAGGTGCGTCCTGGCATCAATCGGTCGCTCTCGCGGGAGATGCTAACCGGCTGAGGCTCAGAATGTTTCTGCGTATCGGCATAGAACGGACGGGCATTGGGATTAAAACCCATCTCAGGGTCGGCACTCACATATACCGTCCTGTCAAGTCGAGGCTCCAGGTACTCTATCTCGAAACCAAACTGGTTCATGTAGGCCCTTCGCGCTGTCTGATACAGATTCCGATGGAACAGGCTGATATCCTCCTCCTTCTCAGGCAGTTTCCCCTCCTCTTGAAACAGTTCTCCCCTACAAACGATTTTTACTGATTTTCCCGATGCCCCCAGAAAACACATCAGCGTCTCTGGCATTTTCTTCGCTTGCTCCCTTACTTCCACCGCTTTTTCATAAGTAGGCAGGTTGTTCACCTCGACAACAACCAGTCCGTTGTAGCCAAGTATGCGATGCTGGTCCTTATACTTATCGAACTCCTGAGCGAAACAGATCCTTTCGAGCTTGATGCCCCCTTCCCAGTTGGTGAGTATCTGCCCGTCTGGCTGACGCTCCTTCAGTATCAGATTGTACATCTCTCGAAGTTCTGTAACGGTGTGTTTACGCCATCCTTTTTCGATATACAATGCCACATCTTCAAGGCTGTGGCGAGTGATAATCTCCTTTTTACCTTTGGTTTTGATAATGGTTGCTTTCATACTTGTGTTTTTTAAATATGTTATTTTCCGGGTGGCAAAGTTACGAAAAAACGAGGGAAATGCAAAAGGAAAACTCGTTTTTCTTTTCATTTCCGAGTGCCAGTAACTTAGACAAAGCCAAAGATACTAAAAAAGCTTGTAAAAAGTGAAGTGTTTTTGGAAATTCTCTATTGTGAAATAACACTTCAGTGAAACAAAAGTTAAATGTCTGTCGAACCGCTATTGTGGCACATGTTCATAAAAAACTCTAAAAAAGGTACTATCTTTTTTGTGAAATGAAAAGTTTTCACTATCTTTACACCCAAACTAAAAATTTGAAATGTATGCAAGACGTTAATCGCCTGAAATTAGTGTTAGTGGAACAGAAGAAAACCAGTAAATGGCTATCTGAGAAACTTGGAGTGAGTCCATCTACAGTTTCCAAATGGTGCACTAACTCTTCACAACCAGATATTGAGACTTTAGCAAGGATCTCAAAACTATTGAATGTTGGCGTGGAGGAGTTGTTCAATAAGAAATTTATGGAATCTGTAAGTAATAATTATATTATATGGGATGGAGATTTCGAAAGCGTATAAAGATATTCCCAGGCTTTTATATTAACATCAGTAAAAGTGGTTTGGGAATTAATATTGGCCCTAAAGGGGCAAATGTATCAGTAGGCCCTAATGGGGCATATGTTAATACAGGCATTCCAGGTACAGGATTATATAGAAGAGATAAAGTCGATAGTTCTATACATAGTTCAACTGGAAAGCAACAAGAATCGCAAAATCATAGAGAACAAGATTTTATACCAAATGTCGGCAAAGAAGAACAACAATATGGAGGTTCTGCAGTCTCTCAGCTGAATACACACCATATACCTGACAATCAAGAAGATAATCATAGTGACATTTACTATGATGATTCCTCAGTACCATACGACTTCTCAAAGGATATGGAGAACTATCGCTATCCAACCATTGATTTACTTAAGAAGTATGATTATGACGGTACACCATACGTCGATATGGAAGAGCAACAAGCGAATAAGAATTGTGTTGTGGATACTTTGAGAAGTTTTGGCATAGAATTATCTTCTATTAAAGCCACCGTTGGACCCAGAATCACGCTATATGAAATTACACTTGTTCCTGGTATGAATGCTTCTAAATTGAGAGGATTAGAAGATGATTTAGCATTAGCATTGTGTTCGCATAATGTTCAGATTCTAATACCAATACCAGGTAAAGGGACAATCGGTATAGAAGTGCCCAATATACGTCCCTCTATTGTTTCTTTGGAAAGTATTCTAAACACCAAACAATTCCAAGAAACAACGATGGAACTGCCTTGTGCGATAGGCAAGACCATTACCAATGAGGTCTTTATGTTTGACCTAACCAAAGCACCCCACATCCTTATTGCAGGCTCAACAGGTCAGGGCAAATCAATTGCATTAAATACTATGATTATGTCCTTGCTCTATAAGAAACATCCAGCAGAATTAAAACTTGTACTCATGGATCCTTATGGGGTAGAGTTTGGCATGTACGCTCAAATTGCCAAACAATTCCTTGCTTCATTGCCTGACGAACCCGTTATAGTATCTAATAGTGGTCAGGCCATTAGAACGTTGAACAGTTTATGCAAGGAGATGGAAACTCGCTACGATTTGCTGAAAATGGCATGTATCAGGAACATCCAAGAATATAACAATAAATTTGTAAATCGCCAATTAAATCCTACAATTGGACATAGATTCATGTCTTATATTGTTGTTGCTATTGATGAATATGGTGACTTTATTGAAGAAAGGGGACAAGATTTCGAGACCCCAATAGTCCAATTGGCTCAATATGCTCGTGCTGTTGGTATTCACATGATTATTTCAACGAAACGACCTACTAACGATATTATCACAGGAGCTATCAAGGCTAATTTCTCAACACGTATTGCCTTTAGACTGCCAGAGCGTATAGATTCGCAGGTCATTCTTGATTGTGATGGAGCAGAAGAATTGTTAGGGAATGGTGATATGTTGTTTAGGGCTGGTAAAAGCATTGATTGTATAAGAGTCCAATGTGCTATTGTGGATACTCCAGAAATAGAACGCATCAATGATTTTATTTCCAGTCAGGAAGATTATACCAATTCTTATAAATTACCAGACCCGTATTTAGATGAAAATGAATACAATGAGCCACGTGATGTTAATATGCAGGATCTTGATCCTTTGTTTGAAGATGCAGCACGTTTAATTGTCATGACCCAAGAGGGCTCAACAGATCTAATTCAAAGAAAATTCGCAATTGGCTATAATCGAGCAGGCAGATTAATGGACCAGTTGGAAAAGGCTGGCATCGTAGGTGCTGCTCATGGTAGCAGACCCCGTGAAGTGTTGATTATGGACGAAAAGAGTCTTGAGAACATTTTAAGTCAATTGGGATTTTAATATATTCACTAAGTAAATATTGAAAACAGAAATATGAAACATTTTATAATAGCATCATTATTCTCCATTTTAAATATAAATGCAATTTTTGCATTTGATTCTATAGTTTCGTTACTTGACTTTGAAAAAGAGCCCAGTATAGACTATTATATCAAAATATTCAAGGAGGATGATTTTTATGTGTCAAACGATACTATGTGGATTGGAGGTACCCCAAAATACGAACGAGGATTCTATATTCATCCAGATGGAGGATCTGAATTTAACGTGACTTTATATCACACGCCCTCTTCAAGACAGTTTTACAAGGCATATATAAAAGTAACAGCAGACAAGAAGCCTTTTGTTTCAGAATTGTTGAAACTATATACCGACATCATTAATAAATATGGTTTACCAGATAGTGCATATTTTAGACCTGATGATAGTGGTTATATTTCTTCAGACAAAAATGAATCTTTTCCTGTAAATTTGCTCGGAGGGAATGATACAACAAAGGTAAGACTTTTTTTTGAGCAGTCAAGACCTTTTGAAATTGTTTGGACAAAGAAACGTTTTCAAGTTTATTTAGAAGTCAGGGAGAAATACAATATTCGTTACTTTTCTGATTTTTTCTGCTCAATAATTGATAAAGAAGCAGAAAAAGTCTATTTTAAAGAGTTGGAAATTATTAAGGAGGAGAAATCTGCAAAGGAGAGAAAAGAGAACATGAAAATAGCATTTTTGCTAATTATATTTGCTGTTATTGCTTTCTTTGTAGCTAAAAAAGGATATAAAAACATTAAAAAGGAAGAAGCCGAAAAGAAAGCTAAACAAAAAGCAGAAGACGAAAGACGTGCTAAGAAGCAGGAAGAAATAGATAAAAGGCACGAAGAATATAAGAAACAACTAATTGATAAGTTTGGCCCAATAACTCGTATTATTTCGAATAATCTTTACAATCTTGACTTTATAAAGCATTATGATGATATATTTGTTTTTGAGAAGCCAAAGAAGATAATCATCGACAAAAAAGAATTAGATTTTTGTGACATACTAAGTTGTTCATTATATGATGAAAATCGCAAAGATGTTCCACCCACACAAGTAACAAGGACAAATACTGGCAGTATGTTAGGACGAGCCGCTGTTGGTGGTTTGACTCTTGGGCTTGCAGGTGCTGTCGTTGGTGCCATGACAGCAAAAACAGAGTCAACAAGTAATGATGACACATCTTATATTAGTTCTTATGTTGTCAAGATTGGTATAAAATCAATAGAGAAGCCAACAATGATTTTGAAATATGGAAGTGACAAGTCTAAAGCAGAAGAAGTATATGCTTTGATGCAAGCAATAATAGCAATGAAATAGATAGTTAATAATGAATAAATAAATCGCATATGATACCAGAAGCTTTATTAATGGAGGCTGCAAAGCCCGTAATTAGTTCTCTAGTTAACAATGTAATAACTCCTCGGATACAAAAATTTGCAGAAAAGGTTCACATTGCCTATAATGAACTACTTATACCTCGAGGTGAACATTTTGAGGAATACTTTTATCGAGCATTTAAAAAGTATAGTATTTTAAATACATTGGTATTCAAGAATGAGCAACGTTTATTAAAAGATTTATATATTCCTTTAACCCTTGTTAAGGACGATTACCAACTAAAGAAAAATAAAGAACGGACTAAAATTGACAAATATCCTGTTGAGCTAATAAAGAATTACAGCAAAATTCTTATTACCGATACAGCCGGAATGGGAAAATCTACATTAACAAAACGATTATTCCTTGATGTTATAGAAAATGGATATGGCATACCGATCTATATTGAAATGAGACGTCTAAAAAAAGATCGTTCTATATTATTGGAAATCCAAGAACAAATTAATTCATTAACAAAAGAATTTGACAGTAAGCTACTGCTTGAATTCATTCATACAGGAGGTTTTATTTTCTTTCTTGATGGATACGACGAAATATCATTAGAGGACAGGATACCCGTAACAACAAATTTGCAGGATTTTATTTCAAAAGCGGGTAACAATGTTTTTATTCTGACATCTAGACCCGAACAAGCATTATCGAGTTTCGGTGATTTTCAATTATTTACAATTGATCCTTTGACTAAAAAAGAAGCATATGAATTGTTGCGAAGATATGATAATCAGGGACAAACATCTAGACAACTTATTGAGGAACTAAAGTCAGGTCAATATGAGATGATTAATGAGTTCTTGAAAAATCCTTTATTGGTTTCTTTGCTATTTGCGGCATTCGATTACAAGCAAACAATACCTTTAAAGAAACATATTTTTTATAGACAAGTATATGACGCATATTTTGATTCTCATGATTTGTCTAAAGGGGATAGTTATATTCATGACAAATGCTCAAGATTAGATATTGATGATTTTGAGCGGGTATTGCGCTTCGTAGGATATAGGTGTTTGAGATTTCAGAAAATTGAATTTGAAAAGGATGCCTTGTTACAAATCATCAATGAGGCAAAAGATTTTTGTCTTGATTTGGATTTTAACACTTCTGATTTCTTCACAGATTTGCTCACTGCCGTACCTTTATTCTGCAGAGACGGACAATATTTCCGGTGGGTACATAAATCTTTACAGGAATATTTTGCTGCTCAATTTATTTACAAGGATGCGAAGGGAAATCAAGATGCAATTCTTACAGCGCTTTATAATAGTGAGAACCTTGACAAATATATCAATTTATTAGATATCTATTTTGATATAGACAATTGGGGATTCAAAAAGAACATTTTATTTCCTTTATGTGAATCATATATGGAATTTTACGATCAAAATATATATTCTTCTAGTTTGATAAATGATAAAGATATAGATGACAGAATTGGTTACTTGTTTATGCGTGAAGTATGTATATTGAAAGTACGAGATTCATTTGACCCATTTCGAGAAGTTCGCGAACGCACCCAAGAACTTATGCAAAATGAGATTTCGTCAATGACCCATTTTCATGGAGATAATATATGTACGTCAAATTACTTTAATCCAAGAAGAAAACTACTTCCATTATTGAGAAAAAGACTACCGAACTTATTTGTTTCATATTCGCCCATCATTATACCTAAAAATGATGTACTACCTTTAGACAAAGTTATAAAATTAGATGCTCATAGTGGTGATGATAGCTCTGAGTTATTTTCCTATTATAATCATTATCTGGGAGGCGGAAGCCATGAGTATACGTTTCATTTCAAATACGATACTTGCAAAAAAGAAGTCGTAAGAATTAGCAATGTTATTAAGAAGAAAGAAGAGTCTTCTGCTTTAATAGAAGGCCTATGACATCTTTATTTTATAATGTAATGGTATTGATATTTTATGGGAAACCAAGTAACATTTCTTCACCACAATGCCCTTATTCAAAAATAATGGCTAATAGCAAGAAATATAAACAACAAGAAGAATTAGAATATAATCACTTATTTTGCGAATAATATGGACTCAAATACAATAAAAGAGACGCTGCTGAAAGGCGAACGAGTAACGCTAGAATGCAAGAAAGCGAAGACTGAGGTGCCAAAATCTGTATGGGCGACCTATTCGGCTTTCGCCAATACGATTGGCGGACTGATTCTGCTAGGTGTGAATGAAGACATACAGGAGAAGAACATCAAAAAGAGTTACCAGATAATTGGTGTCGATGAGCCGATGAAGATTATCACAGACTTCTGGAATACCCTCAACAGCGACAAGGTGAATGAGAATATACTTCTTGACAATGATGTTGAGGTAGTGAACGTAGATGGAGCGCAGATTGTTTGCATTCGTGTTCCGCAGGCAGACTGGAGAGCAAAGCCCATCTATCTGAACGGCAATGTATATAAAGGTACATATAGGCGCAACAATGAGGGTGACTACCATTGTACAGAGGCTCAGGTGAAGGCGATGATACGTGACTCCAATGTGGATGGTAACGATAGCATTCTGATAGAGTACTACGGTATGGATGACATTGATCCAGATTCCTTGCGTCAATATCGTACAGAGTTCAGGCAAGAGAATAGTACCCACGTTTGGAACAGGGTTGACGATAAGACTTTCCTTAGAAATCTTGGTGGCTATACTGAGGACAGACAGACTGGCAGAGAGGGCTTGACGCTGGCCGGATTGATGATGTTTGGAAAGGGACTCGCCATAAGAGACAGGTTCTCCAATTTCCGTATGGACTATTTAGACATGAGCCATCTAGTGGGTGATGAGCGGTATCATGACCGACTGACATACGATGGACTATGGGAGAACAACCTGTATCAGTTTTTCCGCATCGTATCACCAAAGGTTCAGTTTGACCTGCCGAGACCTTTCAAATTGGAGAAAGGCGGCAAGAGAAATGACGACACACCTCAACATGAGGCTGTTCGTGAAGCCTTTACCAATGCCATTATCCACTGCGACTTGATGATGGATGCTGGCATTCTGAGAATAGAGAAGCATGATGACCGTCTATGTTTCCGCAATCCAGGACTATTGAAGTTGCCAGTAGAGGCCATCTATCGGGGCGGTAACTCAAAGGCTCGTAATCCAAAGATTCAGAATATGCTTCGGATGATTGGCTTTGGTGAGAATGTCGGCTCTGGATTCCCCAAGATTATTGCAGCATGGAAAGAAGCCAATTGGGGTGAGCCGCAACTATTGAATAAACTGGATGTTGACGAAGTGGAACTTGTACTACCAGTGCCATTGGTTAAGTCAAGCACGACCAAGTTGTCTAATGAGTTATCCATAGAGTTGCCTGAAGGGTTGTCTATAAGGTTATCTAAAGAGTTGTCTAAAGGGTTATCTGAAACTGCCGCTAACATATATAAGATGATATATGCAGATAATTATATCACAAGAAGTGAGATTGCAAATAGAATCGGAATATCTGTGACTGCAGTCCAAAAGCATATCAACAAACTTAAATTATTGAGATTCATTGACCGTGACGGATCTACAGGTCACGGTAGTTGGATAGTAATAGAGTGAGATAATCGACATGTCATTACGGTAGTACGTAGCCTAATACGCACTTTTCTGGCGGAAATGCAAAAGGAAAACTCGTTTTTCTTTTCATTTCCGAGTGCCAGAAACTATGACAAAGCCAAAGTTACTAAAAATATTGTAATATACATAATTATTTTGCTTCAAATTTTAAAAACCTAATGACATATGACATCATGCATCTGTTAAATATCTTATTATCAAAGATTTATTTGCTATTTCAGTTTCTATTCAAATGACATCAATATGACATAAATAGACATCAAAACGACATTCAAATAGCATCTACTTCGTGTTTCTGCCCTAGGCTGACTAGTTTAAACCCTAGTTCTCGTAACCTTTCAGTCCTTGAGTCGCAGTTGAATTCTCTAGAGAATTTTGAAGCGAGCCTTAGGGTCTCTTCCTTCGATGTCCTAGCGCGCCATTAAATTCTCTAGAGAATTCATTAACGACCCTTAAAGAGAAAGCATTCGATAGTTTATCTCCAAACGTGCGACCTCCCGTATTGATGCTTTTTATGTCATATCTATGTCGTTTCCATGTCATATAGATGTCATTTATATGTCATGTTTAATACTATAAAACGTATTGATAATAAGAAAGATAGCTATCATTTTATGTCGAATGTCATTATTATTTATGAATTCAGTTAAATTTAATATTCTCATTTGTTACTTTTCGCCCTTCATTTTATTACGTTTTACCATCCCAAATGTAACCAATCGCAAGCCAAACTATTACTTTTTGATACTTTTATGGTGTATTCTCTAGAAAATGATGTACCTTTGCATCAAAATATAGCAAATATGAAGTACAGAATAAAGAAAGAAACGAAACCAAAGCTTCCAACCTTTGGTAAATACAAGGCCGTAGCTGTTCACAATCAAACGATTGAGAGTCGCCAACTTTTTGAAGAAGCCGCATCCAGAGGAATGACCATTAGTGGAGGTGTGCTCGAAGGTCTGATGATGACGGTGGCAGAAACAGTCCGTCGCCATCTCCAGATGGGCGACAAAGTTCGATTGAAGGGATTCGGCCTTCTGAAACTTGAAATCGAGAGCGAAAAGGTTGACAATCTCAAGGATTTCCGTGCCAAGAAGCACATTCGTGGTGTCCGTCTCCACTTCATTCCAGAAAGTGAAAAAGGCTCGCCAGAGCTCTATCAAGGCATCACCTTCGAAAAGGTCCGCAATTACATAGAGGAATAAGGTCTTAAAAAGAATTTAAATGTGGGAAAAGTTTCAAGTAGTTGGACTTTTCCCTTTTTTTATTTGCATGTATCATTTATTATTGCTACCTTTGCAGCTGCAAACTAATCTCTAAGATAATGAAAGAAAAAATTTTATGTGGATTGCTGATGCTGTGTGTAGCAACGGCAGCTATTGGTAAGAAAAAGGTAAAGGCCACAGAACTTTGGCCTGACGGGACTGAGATTCCTGCTTGGTTTTCGGATACATCAAGGGTGGATCTCTCTGGTTTAAAACAGTATGATGTGACGGCTTATGGCGTTGATCGTTGGGCTGATGGTGTTCAAACGGCTCAGATTCAGGCTGTTATCGATAAGTGTGCCGCAGAAGGCGGTGGCGTGATCGTGATTCCAAGAGGTACTTTCCTCAGTGGCTCTTTGTTCTTTAAGCCTGGCACTCATCTGAAGATAGAGGAGGGGGGCGAACTGAAAGGTTCTGACCGCATTCGCGATTTTAAGATTGTAAAGACGCGCATGGAGGGACAGACGCTGAACTATTTTGCGGCGCTTGTGAATGCCGATGGCGTAGATGGGTTTACGATTACGGGTCCTGGTACGATTAACGGTAACGGACAGAAGTATTGGGAAGAATTCTGGATTCGCAGGAAATATAATCCCCAGTGTACTAATCTGGAGGCGATGCGACCACGAAATGTGTACATCTCTAATTCGAAGAATGTAACGGTTCAGGATGTGAAAATCATCAATTCGCCCTTCTGGACCAATCATCTGTATCGCTGTGAAAACGTGCGCTACTTGGGTTGTTTTATCTTTGCGCCTACAGAAAATGTGACACCAGTAGACCCTCGTCGTGGTGGTCCTAGTACGGATGCTATCGACCTGGATGTTTGTAAGAATGTGCTGATTCATGGTTGCTATATGCACGTAAACGATGATGCCGTGGTATTGAAAGGCGGCAAGGGTACATGGGCCGATAAAAAATCTGATAACGGACCTTGCTCGAATATCATCATCGAAGATTGTACCTATGGTAAAGTGCATGGTTGCCTGACGCTTGGTTCTGAAAGTCTGGATGACCATAACGTGATACTGCGAAGAATCGATGTAAAGGCGGCTTCACGTGTACTTTGGCTTAAAATGCGACCAGATACGCCTCAGCATTATGAGTATGTAAGTGTAGAAGATATCAAAGGTCAATGTGGTTCATTCCTCGTGGTTCGCCCTTGGACACAGTTCTTTAAGCCTGAGGATCGTGCGGATATGCCGTTGTCGCAGTGTAACAACATCTATATCAAGAACATCAATATGAAAACGATGAACTTCTTCGATGTGGGCACGTCGGATAAGTACAAATTGAAGGATTTCTTCTTTGAGAATATCAATGTAGAAGACGAGAAAGATGCTTTTGATAAGACGATGATTGAGAATACGAGCGTAAAGAACGTGGTTATTAATGGCACAGGTCGCTGACAACTTGTCACACTCCTAGGTGTTGGCACAGTTTTGGCTGAAAATATGGCGAGACGGTCTTAGGACTGTTTCGCCATATATATTAAATAAGGTATAACTTAAAAATATAAGTAAATTATGAACATCAAACCATTAGCAGACCGTGTGTTGGTATTGCCAGCACCTGCAGAAGAGAAAATCGGTGGTATCATTATCCCTGATACCGCTAAGGAGAAACCCCTCCACGGCACTATCAAGGCCGTAGGTCAGGGCACAAAAGACGAGGCTATGATTCTGAAAGAGGGCGACGAAGTGCTCTACGGAAAGTATTCTGGCACAGAACTCGAGTTCGAGGGTGAGAAATATCTCATGATGCGCCAGAGCGATGTACTCGCCGTTATCGAAAAGTAAAAAGGTAAAAAAGTAAAAAGGTAAAAGTTATGGCAAAGGATATTAAATTCAATATTGAGGCTCGCGACCTGCTGAAGCAGGGCGTTGACCAGTTGGCTAATGCAGTAAAGGTAACACTTGGTCCTAAGGGCCGCAATGTGGTTATTGAGAAAAAGTTCGGTGCTCCCCAGATTACCAAGGACGGTGTAACCGTTGCTAAGGAGATCGAACTGGAGGATAAGTTTGAGAACACTGGTGCTCAGCTCGTTAAGAGTGTAGCATCGAAGACTGGCGACGATGCTGGTGATGGTACCACAACAGCTACTATCCTGGCTCAGGCTATCGTAGCCGAGGGCTTGAAGAACGTGACTGCTGGTGCTAACCCAATGGACCTGAAGCGTGGTATCGACAAGGCTGTAAAGTGTGTAACTGAGCACATTGCCAAGAGCGCTGAGCAGGTAGGTGACAACTACGACAAGATTGAGCAGGTAGCTACCGTATCTGCCAACAACGATAAGGAGATTGGTGAGCTGCTGGCTGAGGCTATGCGTAAGGTCTCTAAGGACGGTGTCATCACTATCGAGGAGAGCAAGAGCCGCGACACACACATTGGTGTTGTTGAGGGTATGCAGTTCGATCGTGGTTATCTCTCTGCTTACTTCATTACCGATTCAGAGAAGATGGAGTGCGTAATGGAGAATCCATACATTCTGATTTACGACAAGAAGATCTCTAATATTAAGGACTTCCTGCCTATCCTGCAGCCTGCTGCTGAGAGTGGACGTCCATTGCTGGTCATCGCTGAGGATGTTGACTCAGAGGCTCTGACCACATTGGTTGTAAACCGTCTGCGTGGTGGCTTGAAGATCTGCGCTGTGAAGGCTCCTGGCTTTGGCGATCGCAGAAAGGCTATGCTCGAGGATATCGCTACACTGACTGGTGGCGTCGTTATCAGCGAGGAGAAGGGTCTGAAGCTTGAGCAGGCTACCCTCGAGATGTTGGGTACTTGCGACAAGGTAACTGTAAGCAAGGATAACACCACTATCGTTAACGGTGCTGGTGAGAAGCAGGCTATTCAGGATCGTATCGCTCAGATTAAGAAAGAAATCGAGGTTACTACCTCTTCTTACGATAAGGAGAAGTTGCAGGAGCGTCTGGCTAAGTTGGCTGGTGGCGTAGCAGTACTCTATGTAGGTGCTAACTCTGAGGTCGAGATGAAGGAGAAGAAGGATCGTGTAGACGATGCCCTCTGCGCTACCCGTGCTGCCATCGAGGAAGGTGTTGTAGCTGGTGGTGGTACAACCTACATCCGTGCACTTGAGGATTTGAAGAACCTACAGGGTGACAATGCCGACGAGCAGACTGGTATCCGCATCGTAGAGCGTGCCATCGAGGAGCCTCTGCGCCAGATTGTTACTAATGCTGGTGGCGAGGGTGCAGTAGTTGTTCAGAAGGTTCGCGAGGGTAAGGGCGACTTCGGTTACAATGCCCGTACCGATGTTTACGAGGACCTGCGCGAGGCTGGTGTGATCGATCCTGCTAAGGTAGCTCGTGTAGCTCTGGAGAATGCTGCTTCTATTGCTGGTATGTTCCTGACAACAGAGTGTCTGATTGTAGACAAGCCTGAGAAGGAGCCTGCTATGCCAATGGGTGGTGCTCCAGGAATGGGCGGCATGATGTAATATTTGCAAAGCAAACATAACAATTTGAGGGGTGGATTCAGAAATCCATCCCTCTTTTTTGGTATTTTGTCCGCACACAGTCGATTTTTTTGAGAAAAAACTTGGTAGGAATGCAAAATCAGTGTACCTTTGCACAAAATTTTTGATTTGTTTTAGTAGATTAGTTTTTAAGTAGTTTGTTTTTTGGAACCGGTTGTCGTGAGACAGTCGGTTTTTTTTATGCCAGTTTGTTTGCAGGAATCAGAAATAATATGTACTTTTGCAAGCAAAACAGGCAAATGAAGAAACTAATTCTACTATACGCTACTTTACTGAGTGTATCAGTCTTTGCTCAGAAGCAAAAGATAGGAGATTTTATCGAGTCGACATCTTATAACCTCGATAAGATAGGTGTGGAGCGTAAACAGCAGTATGAGCCATTGGGCGATGCTTTTGTTTGTAAGAATGGCACTAATCGCTATACGCGAGCCCTTTATGGCTCACACACAGACTGGCGATTGGAAACAAGCGATAAACCTGTATTTGCGGTTGTGAAGAAAGGGCATCATCGTAATATCAGCTTTGTGTTGGAGCTCGATGGTAAAGACTATCCACTTGAGGAAAATGAAAACTGTACCTCTTATTATACTTTCGACAGATGTTATGAACTGCGTGATTCGCGATGGGGTGCAGATGCTGTCTTGACGATAGAGGCCGTGGCCTCGCCAGATAAAGAGGCTGCCTACTGGCTGTTTCATTGCAAAGGCATGAAGGGTACGGGCCGTATCAAGGCTATCGTACGAAATGTCGCTCAACCAAAGTTGTACCGAAATGGTGATATCGGTGCTGATAAACCTGGTTGTCTGGAAGCTGACGGACCTGTGTTGCAAACGGTAGAGACTGCTATCGAAGATAAGACAATCATGGCAGTAGAACTGGACTCTGTGGTAGTGCTTGATGCTCAGAAAGACATGCAGGTGGTAGAGGATGCTAAAGCACATTTCCGAAAGATAAGTAGTATCGTGTATTTCAGTACACCTGATCCTTATATCAATCCTTTAGGTGGTGCACTTGCTTTGTCAGCTGATGGTGATTGGGACGGACAAACGTGGCTCCATGGTTGCATTGGCTGGCGTATGCCATTGGCTGGTTGGCGAGCAGGCTATCTTGGCGATGTATTAGGATGGAACGATCGAGCCATCTCGCATTTCGATGCTTATGCCAAGAGTCAGGTAACGGATGTGGAACCTGTTTATCCTCATCCATCGCAGGATGCGGCTCTGAATCTGGCACGTGCAGAGAAAAAATGGGGTACGCAAATGTACAGTAATGGCTATATCTGTCGTAATCCTGAGCGCAACGACCAGATGCATCATTACGATATGAACCTGAATTATATCGACGAATTGCTTTGGCACTTCCAATACGATGCTGATACAACTTACATGCGGAAGATGTGGCCAGTGCTGAAGTCGCATCTGGCATGGGAAAAACGCAATTATGATCCTGATGGTGATCATCTGTACGATGCCTACTGTTGTATCTGGGCCAGCGATGCTCTCTATTATAATGGTGGTGCCGTGACGCACTCGTCGGCTTATAATTATCGTGGCAATAAACTGGCTGCAAGAATAGCAGAGATTCTTGGAGAGGATTCGAAACCTTATAAAGATGAGGCTGACGCTATCCTGAAAGCAATGAACGAAAGGTTATGGTTGCCAGAGAAAGGCGTATGGGCTGAATATCAGGATGGGATGGGACTAAAGCGCAAACATGACCATCCTGCGGTGTGGAGTATCTATACACCAATAGATTGTGGAGTCTGTACACCAGAACAGGCTTATCAGGCAACGAGGTATGTGGATGAACATATACCACATATCAATGTGGAGAATACAGGTTATCAAACCATAGCCACCAGCGATTGGATGCCCTATTCATGGAGTATCAACAATGTAGCTGCGGCAGAGGTAATGCATACGGCACTGGCCTATTTCGAGGCAGGACGTGCAGAAGAGGGGTATAGACTGATGAAAGGAAACATTCTCGACCAGATGTATTATGGCGCATCGCCAGGCAATTTTGGACAAATCAGCTATTATGATGCTGCCCGAGGGGAGTGCTATCGCGACTTTGGCGATTGTATCGGCATTAGCAGTCGTACCTTGATTCAGGGATTGTTCGGCATCATCCCTCAGGCACTGGACGGTAAGTGTATAATCCGACCTGGTTTCCCAAAAGAATGGGATCATGCCAGCATCGAGACACCTTATATATATTATAAGTACACGCGCAAAGACGGTCGTGACATCTACGAGATTACCCAGCGCTTCCCACAGCCACTGAAGATCGTTCTAAGACAGAACCTTGGCAATGGTCAGTATCGTGATATCGAGGGAACAATTGAAGCACATCAGGTGATGAGTGTAGAGTGTGTTGACAATGTGGCGTTTGCTATCGCCACAGGGACATCAGAAGCAAACGCTCAATTCGGCCTCGAGGAGCCGGATGTGACGAAGCCGTTCCGAGCGCAAAGGATAGAGCAATACTATAATGCAGAGGTGGATGATATTTTTAAGAATGAATATTTGAGTCCACGACCACAAACGACAACGCTGCAAATTCCCAAGCAGGGGATAGGCGAATGGTGTCATCCACAACTCACAGCAGAGATTAACGACTCTGTATTCCGAACGCTGATCAAAAATGATGTGTTTAATATGGCAGGGGTTCCTTTCCGAACACCAGCAACAGGTCAGAACATCATCTATACATCGCTATGGGATAACTATCCGGATTCAGTATCGATTCCTCTGAAAGGTAAGGCAGAAAGTGCTTATCTGTTGTTGGCAGGCTCTACCAACCACATGCAGAGCAGAATAGACAATGGGCTGGTAGTAGTGACCTATGTCGACGAGAGCAAAGATACTTTGGCACTGAGAAATCCAGAAAACTGGTGTCCTATCGAACAAGACTACTATGTAGACGGCAAGGCTTTCCTGACTTCTGAGCCTCGTCCTTATCGTGTTTGTCTGGGTACGGGTGATGTAAGTAGAGATCTGGGTAAGGTGTTGAATATCCAGGGCGTCTATGGTAGAGAAATACCTGGTGGTGTTGCTCAGATGCTCCGTATGCCGCTAAATCCTAAGAAAAAGTTGAAATCACTTACTTTGAGAACGCTCTCCAACGATGTCGTAATAGGATTGATGGCGATTACTTTGCAATAATTTTGGATATTTCACGGAAAAACTGTAATTTTGCAGGCGATATGCATAAACTAATAGAACTCTATAAGCAATGGAATGGTGCTGAGCCTGCAAATGTTCAGCAGATTCCTGGTGGAGGTAGCAATCGTACCTATTTTCGTTTGACTGACAAAGATGGGCAAAGTATTGTAGGCGTGATAGGCACCAGTCGCGATGAGGATCACGCCTTTATCTACCTGACGGAGCATTTCAATCGCAGGAAGTTGCCAGTACCTAAGATTCTGGCGGCTAGCGACGATCAGTTACGATATCTGCAGACCGACTTAGGAAGCATGTCACTTTTCGATGCTATTCGGGGTGGACGAGAGGCTGGTGGACGTTATACCTTGAAAGAACAGGAACTCCTGAGACGTACCATCCGTGAATTGCCGAATATTCAGATTCGTGGTGCCAGAGAGCTCGACTTCTCCAACTGCTATCCTCAGGCAGAGTTTGATGTGGACAGCGTACTCTTCGACCTGAACTATTTCAAGTATTGTTTTTTGAAGGCTACAGAACTCGATTTCCATGAGTTGAAACTTGAGGCTGATTTCCGACTACTGGCAAAGGATCTTACCAACGATACCTATGCCATGGGCGACTGTTTCCTCTATCGTGACTTTCAGGCTCGTAACGTGATGCTCGATCACGATGGAAATCCTTGGTTTATCGATTATCAGGGTGGACGTAAAGGTCCCTATTATTACGATTTGGCTTCATTCCTGTGGCAAGCATCTGCCCGCTATCCTCATAAGTTGCGTCGCGAACTGGTTTATGAGTATTATAACTCACTGAAGAATTATACAGAGGTGCCGCCAGTGCGCCATTTCGCTAATCGTCTGTCGCTCTTTGTACTCTTCCGTACACTTCAGGTTCTGGGTGCTTATGGTTTCAGAGGCTATTTTGAACAGAAAAAGCATTTTATAGAGAGTATCCCACCTGCTATTCAGAACTTGCGTGAGTTGCTGGGTGTTTCTACGATATTCCCATATCCATGTTTGATGGATGTTCTGAAACGTCTTACCGAATTACCCCAATTCCAGCAGATAGAAACTGTGGCCAGTCGTGCCGATGGTTATAAGACAACAGAGATGAACCCTTATAAGGCACATCCGCAGGATGGTCCTGCCACTTTCTCAAAGTACGATGCGCAAGGTCCGTTGGTTGTGAAGGTGTTCAGCTTCTCTTATGGTAAGGGTATCCCTCAGGATGAATCGGGCAATGGTGGAGGCTATGTGTTTGATTGCAGAAGTACACATAACCCAGGTCGTTATGAGCCCTACAAGAAACTAACGGGTCTTGACGAACCCGTTATCCGTTTCCTTGAGGATGATGGAGAGATTCTGACCTTCCTCGATTCTGTTTATAAGTTGGCCGATGCACATGTAAGAAGGTATATCCAGCGAGGCTTTACGTCACTGATGTTCTGCTTTGGGTGTACAGGAGGCCAGCATCGCAGTGTTTATTCTGCCCAACATTTGGCAGAACATATCCACGAGAAATTTGGCATAGAAGTGCAAATCGTTCATCGCGAGCAACAGATATCTCAAACCCTTCATAAACTTTAGCAGATGACAAAACAGGCAATGATCTTTGCAGCGGGCTTGGGGACCCGATTAAAGCCGCTTACCGACACAATGCCAAAAGCACTTGTGAGGGTGGGGGGACAGCCACTTCTCTGGCATGTAGTTCAGAAGATGAAAGCCTCTGGTTATGAGCGTATCGTTGTGAATGTGCACCATTTCGCAGATCAGATTGTTGACTATTTGAAGGCAAACGATAATTTTGGACTTGATATTCAAATCTCTGACGAAACGGCAGGTTTACTTGAAACAGGTGGAGGTATCAAAAAAGCCTTGCCACTTTTTGACCCCTCTGAGCCAATACTTATCCATAATGTGGATATCCTCAGTAATTTTGAGTTTGATACAGCTGTGTCGAATCCACCAGATGCGCTGTTAGTAGTCAGTAAGCGGAAGACCAAGCGCTATCTTCTTTTTGATGAAGAGAATATCCTGGATGGATGGACAAACATAGAAACGGGAGAAGTGAAAAGTCCGTATAAGGGGCTTAATCCTGCCGATTTGAAAATGCTCGCATTCAGTGGTATCCATATGATTTGGCCTCGTGTATTCCCACTCTTCAACGAGATGCCAGAGCGATTTGGCATTATAGATTTTTACCTGAAGTACTGTCATCAGTGCGCTTTTCTCGGTTATGAGAAAAAGGACTTGCGGTTGATGGACGTGGGTAAGATTGATACTCTCGAACAAGCAGAAACATTTATTAAACAACTATAGTAAATATGACACAGAAGATCATTATTTTGGATTTCGGTTCACAAACGACGCAATTGATAGGCCGTCGTGTGCGTGAACTGGACACCTTCTGCGAAATCATGCCTTACAACAAGTTTCCCAAGGATGACCCTTCGGTAATTGGTGTGATTCTGAGTGGTTCGCCCTACTCAGTACATGATCCGGAGGCATTCAAGGTAGACTTGAGCCAGTTTGTGGGTCATATCCCAGTACTTGGCATCTGTTATGGTGCGCAGTTTATTTCGCACACCTTGGGCGGAAAAGTTGAGAAGGCTGATTCTCGCGAGTATGGACGTGCTCATCTCGAGACCATCAATCTCGATAATCCTCTTTTTAAGGGCTTTGAGAAAGGTTCACAAGTGTGGATGAGTCATGGTGATACCATCACGGCGATTCCTCAGGACTTTGAGGTTATTGGCTCTACTGCCGATGTTATCAATGCCGCTTTCTGGAATCAGAAGGATATCTGGGCCGTTCAGTTCCACCCCGAGGTGTTCCATACGCTTCAGGGAAAACAGCTTCTGAAGAATTTCGTAGTAGATATCTGTGGAAGTAAACAGGAGTGGAGTGCTGCCTCGTTCGTAGATTCAACTGTAGCTGAGTTGAAACAGCAACTTGGTTCTGACCGTGTGATATTAGGTCTTTCAGGTGGCGTGGATTCTTCTGTAGCTGCTGTACTGCTTAACAAGGCCATCGGTAAGAACCTTACCTGTATCTTCGTAGATCATGGTATGCTCCGTAAGAATGAGTTTACGCAGGTAATGGAAGATTATAAGGTGTTGGGACTTAATGTGATTGGTGTCGATGCCAGCGAGAAGTTCTTTGCTGATTTGGCTGGTGTGACTGATCCTGAGCAGAAACGTAAGATCATTGGTCGCGACTTTGTAGAAGTGTTTAATGCCGAGGCCAAGAAGATTACCGATGCCAAGTGGTTGGCTCAAGGCACCATCTATCCAGACCGTATTGAGAGTCTGAACATCACTGGTAAGGTGATTAAGAGCCATCATAATGTAGGTGGACTGCCAAAAGAGATGCATCTGCAACTTTGTGAGCCACTGAAATGGCTGTTTAAGGATGAGGTTCGTCGTGTAGGTCGTCAACTTGGTATGCCTGAGCACTTAATCACCCGCCATCCTTTCCCAGGTCCTGGACTTGCCGTTCGTATTCTGGGTGACATCACACCAGAAAAGGTGCGTATCCTTCAGGATGCTGACGATATCTACATTCGTGGACTCCGCGATTATAAGGTTAAGCTCTCTGGAGAGGAGGCTCGTAAGGTGCTTGCAGCTGGTGTTCCTGCTCAGATGCAGGATGGCGAGATCGAGGTTTCGCTCTACGACCAGATTTGGCAGGCTGGAGCCATCCTTCTGTCAACTGTTCGTTCTGTGGGTGTGATGGGCGATGAACGCACATATGAACATCCTGTAGCACTTCGTGCAGTGACCAGTACTGATGCAATGACAGCTGACTGGGCACACCTTCCTTATGAGTTTATGGCCAAGGTAAGTAATGAGATTATAAATAAGGTACGCGGGGTGAATCGCGTTTGCTATGACATTTCGTCAAAACCACCCGCAACAATCGAATGGGAATAATAAAAAACCTCGCCAATCGGCGAGGCTTTTTTGTTTATTTCTTGAGGAGGTCGCGAATTTCAGTAAGCAGTTCCTCCTGAGTGGGACCCTTTGGTGCTTCTGGTTCAGGAGCGGGCTCCTCCTTCTTACGGTTGAGTTTGTTGATACCCTTCAGCATCATGAAGATACAGAAGGCGATGATCAGGAAATCGATGATGTTCTGTACAAACTGTCCATAGGCAAAAACAGAAGCACCAGCTTCCTGAGCCTCTGCCAGTGTCTTGTATTTCACATCGTCGCTCAGGTTTACAAACAAATTTGTAAAGTCGATACCACCTGTAGCCAAACTGATAACAGGCATGAGTACATCGCCAACGAGCGAAGTTACGATTTTACCAAATGCACCGCCGATGATTACACCGACTGCCATGTCCATCACGTTGCCCTTCATGGCAAACTCCTTAAATTCTTTAATAAATCCCATAGTTGTTAATGTTTAATATTAATGTTTGATGTTTGAATTGTAATCTTTGTTTTGCAATATCCATGTCTATAAGCAGGATTTAGAATCTTTTCACTTTTCACTTTTCACTTTTCACTTCTTTTTAGACTGATACCGTGTGCAAATATAGGAAATTTTTCGTAACTTTGCACACGAAAAAAGAAAAAAGTGCGAAATTAACGCAAAAAAGTTAGTAATTTAGGTATAACCCATTTAAATAATTAAGTAAAATGACAAAAGTAGCAATTAACGGTTTTGGCCGTATTGGTCGTCTCGCATTCCGTCAGATGTTCGAGGCTGAAGGTTATGAAGTAGTAGCAATCAACGACTTGACAAGTCCTAAGATGCTCGCTCACCTGCTGAAGTACGATACCGCTCAGGGTGGTTTCTGTGGCAAGTTCGGTGAGAACAAGCACACTGTAGAGGCTGGTGAAGATTACATCGTAGTTGATGGCAAGAAGATTACTATCTATGCTATTCCTAACGCTGCTGAGCTGCCTTGGGGTAAGCTGGATGTAGACGTTGTTCTGGAGTGCACAGGTTTCTACACATCTAAGGAGAAGGCTTCTGCTCACCTGACTGCTGGTGCTAAGAAGGTTGTTATCTCTGCTCCTGCTGGTAACGATCTGCCTACTATCGTTTACAATGTAAACCACAAGACTCTGACTCCTGCTGACACTGTTATCAGCGCTGCTTCTTGTACAACAAACTGCTTGGCTCCTATGACCAAGGCTCTGAACGACTATGCTCCAATCCAGAGCGGTATCATGACAACTGTTCACGCTTACACAGGTGACCAGATGATTCTTGACGGTCCTCAGCGCAAGGGTGATGTTCAGCGCGCTCGTGCTGGTGCTCAGAACATCGTTCCTAACTCAACAGGTGCTGCTAAGGCTATCGGTCTCGTAATTCCTGAACTGAACGGTAAGCTGATCGGTGCTGCTCAGCGCGTTCCAACTCCTACAGGTTCTACCACTATCCTGCACGCTGTTGTTAAGGGTGAGGTAACTGTTGAGGGTATCAACGCTGCTATGAAGGCTGCTACCAACGAGAGCTTCGGTTACACTGAGGAGAAGCTCGTTTCTAGCGACATCATCGGTATGAAGTTCGGTTCACTCTTCGACGCTAACCAGACCATGGTAAGCAAGATGGAGGATGGTAACTCTCTCGTACAGGTTGTTTCTTGGTACGACAATGAGAACTCTTACACTTCTCAGATGGTTCGTACTATCAAGTACCTCGCAGAATTGAAATAAGAGTGTAAAAATTATAAAAAAATGCCGTCTGACTTTGTTGGATGGCATTTTTTTTGTAATTTTGCCAACGCAAACCGTTATGAATATCAATTATTAACTTAATACATTAAAATTATGGCTTATCAAGAGGTAACAACAACGGGCTATGGTACCCGAGTAGGAAATTCATTTAAGGCAATAGGCAGCGGTATTATGCTGTTTATTCTTGGTACGGCACTTCTTTGGTGGAATGAAGGTCGTGCTGTAAAAACAGAAAAGATGCTCGAAGAGGCAGGTAATGCTTATGTAGAGATGGAGAATCCTAATAAGAAGGATGCTTCGCTCGATGGTGAGCTTATTTGTGGAACAGCAATGGCTACGACTGAAGATTCGCTTACTGACGCTCAATTCGGTATTGGGGCCAAGGCTATTGCTATTAAACGTACGGTAGAGTATTATCAGTGGGTAGAGCACGCTCAGGAGAAGAAAGAAGATAAACTGGGTGGCAAAGAGGTTACAACCACTACTTATACATACAGTAAGGAATGGGTGGGCCGTCCAGTAGAATCAGCCCAGTTTAAGGATCCTGCCTATCAGAACAAGAATATGGTTCTGAATACATTTGAGGATGCTGAGCAGTATGCAGAAAATGTGTCTTTCGGTGCTTATAAGTTGTCTGAAAGCCTGATTCGTAGCATTTCTTCGAACGAAGGTTTGGATTTGGCCATTAGTGAAGATCTGCTGAAGCAGTTTGATCAGAATACCCAGGCAGCTTACGAGCGTTTCTATGGCGTACAGAAAAAACAGCCTACCCAACAGCCTACCCAGCAACCTGCAATTCCTGATTCTTTAAAGGCTTTGTTGCCTGATTCAGTGAAGGCTGCACTTGACTCGCTGCAGGCTATCAACGACTCGATTGTGAAGTCAATGGAGAATGCTGAAAATAAGAAGGATCTTGAGTATGTACATCAAGCTAGTAACGTTCTATATTTGGGCCGTGTTCCTGGTTCACCAGAGGTGGGTGATGTTCGTATTACCTTCGAGAAGATTGTTCCTGCTAAGGTTACAGTGATGGCAGTTGTTGACGGTGATACCTTTAAGCCATTCAAGGCCAAGAACGGCAAACGTTTCCAGACACTTGTGATGGGTAAAAAGTCGGGTGATGAGATTATCGAAGCAGAGAAGGAAGCCAACAGCATGATTCTTTGGGCATTGCGTATACTTGGTATCGTGATGGTTATTGGTGGATTGAAGGGTATCTTCGGCTTCATTGAGACAATCCTGAAGGTCGTACCATTTATCGCAGGTATCTTCGGATGGGGCGTTGGTGTCGTATGTACGATCATCGGTATTGTATGGTCGCTTATCGTTATCGCCCTTGCATGGTTGTTCTATCGTCCTGTTCTCGCTATTTCTCTCTTGGTTCTGGCTGGCTTCCTTGTTTGGGTCTTTGCTTTCAAAGGCAAGGATAAACTGAAGGAGTTGGCTGCTAACGCTCGGAAAAAAGATGTTACACCAGCACCAGAGAACGTATGAAACGACAATTAAATATATTGATGCTGTGTCTGTGTACCCTTTGTGGTGCACAGGCACAGACATCTAATGATGAGCGCGATTTTTCGAGTGGTTCTACGTACAATAGTGATTTGCGTGAACTTGTTGATGGCAAGGGCCATTTCCCTGGTGGACTCGATGATGATGGCCGTGGACCTGACGAGGATATCTATATTGTTAGGACTGAAACAGAATTCTTGGCAGCTCTAGGTAATAATCGTACTGTAGTTGTAGCTGCTGACGTGCACTTGAATTTATCACGTGTATTGGAAAATGAGCAGATGTTCCGTAACCAGCCTGGTCGTCGCTGGTGTGTCAATGCAACTGATATTATCAGTAAGGAACCACTTATAGTAAGTGAGAGCGAAACTGATGGTCAACAGTTGGCTTTGCTCAATATGAAGAACCTCATCATCAAAGGAGAGAATAATGCAAGCATTGAGGTGGATCCTCGATACTCTTATTGCCTGTATTTCATCAACTGTCAGAATTGTGAGGTGCATAACCTTACCATCGGTCATAGCCAAGGCGGCTTCTGTTCTGGTGGTGTGATAGGTGTAAGAGGTGGCCGTATGATCATGGTAAAAGACTGCGACCTCTATGGTTGCGGAACCTATGGCCTCGATTTGATTGAAACAACAGACTTTAGTTTGAACAATTCAAACATTCACGACTGTACCTATGGCATTATGCAACTCAGAAGTTGTACTGCAGTCAAATTTAATACTTGCGACTTCTTTAGTAATCGTGAGTACAGCTTGATCGAAGGTTGGGGCTGTATGGGCGTCAGCTTCGAGGATTGTCGTTTCTTTGCAAATTGGGGAGATGCACCGCTCTTTGCATTAGACGAAGAATTCTATTTGTCGGGTTGTGAAATATACCATCCAACAGAAAAACTCGGTAAAATAGAAATGGCACAACAGACGGGTAAGAAGAATAAATTCTCTGACAACCCGTTTGATAAAAGTATTCAGAATCGTGGCACAGGACCTAAAAAGATTGAGAAGATTGAAAAGTTCGAAACCTGTCCACTTGAGGTCATAGATAAAGGCTGGCAAACTAAGACCATCGACAATGTGATTAATGGCGGTTTTGGTATTATGTTAGAGCGTTTTGACCAAACATGGCCCACATGGACAGTTGGTCTTGTTCGTAAAACCATGGAGAAAGGCCTCGCAAAAGAAGTACTTGACGAAGAAACGGCCTTGACGGTCACGATAGATTTCAGAAATGGCTATGCAGAGGTAACCGATGGTGGTACTGATGGTGAGTATATGTCGGCCTGTTATTGGAATCGCAAGAATGGTCATAAACTGTTGGCTGTTTGCTTGGGTAAACCTACTGATCCTTGTTTGGAGATGGTGTGCTTCTATGACTACGATCCTCAGAAGAAAACGCTTACTCCAGAGCCAGATATCCTGAAAGGCTATAGATGGCACGACAGGGCAGAATTCACACAGATCATCTGCAAATTACCAAGGTCTGGTAAGAATATAGTTGTAGAAGAGTGGGGAAATGGCAGCCCTGTAAAGCATACCTTTACTTGGGATGGTATGAAACCCGTGTACTCAAAATCAGAGCCTATAAACCTTTAAAGATTTAAATAATTACGCAGAATCAAATGAAGAAACTAATATTTGTAGCTGTCTGCGCGATGGCTGTGATGATAGGTTGCAAGAACAAGGGACAAACAGCTCCTGCTGATAGTAAAGATTCCCTCACTGCTGTTATTGACAGTATCATTGAGGAGAACGATACGACTCCATTGCCTATGTTCCTGATTGGCGACGATGGTAAGTATATGCAGATGCTCTACTGGATTAGCATTAATGAACCTGACAAAGAGGCTTACCAGAATGAATGCGGCACCCTCGATGGGTTTGAAGCGTGTCATAAGAGTTGGGAACTTCAGGACATGTTCCGTCGGAATGCTGCTCAGTATACCAATCTGCTAGTGAATGATAAGACGGTGAAGGTGAAATTTATCGACGAGGTATTGAAAGATCCTGACGGCAATCAGCCAAGTATCGGACAAATACATGGTCGAGAGGGAATACCTTCACTCTGCGCACGTTTCGATTTTGCTGATGCAAAGAATAAAGGAGAATCAGGCTGGGGTTCAGTGATCGTTACCGACAGCTATCTGCAGTCTCGCAAACGTCTTACTATCAAGAGTTGTGCAAATGATTATGTTTATCCTAAACTCCCTGATGATATCGTTAAGCAACTGGAGAAAGCGTATGGTATGAAAGCCAATAGCTCTTCGAAACTCAATATCATCGACAACCGATATATCCACGGTACGATAGAGTTTAAGGGTGAGTATAAGAATGCACCAAAGGATAAGTACGATGAAGACCGCAAGTTTGCGCTTGCTCTTGAGGTGCTGATCGACAGTGGTAAAGTTTATAAAATGGAGAAACTTGGCTATTATAGTCCAGAATACGGATCCATCTGGAATGCAGATGCAGATGGCTATATCTCCAACGATATTGTGGCTGCTTTCGAAGGTCCGAAAGGTCTGGAACTTTGCTACACACATGGCGCCCCAGAGAGTTACTGTGTAGGTATGATTTATCTGAGAGACGGAAAACTCATAGAACATGAATATGAGATGTTCCAGACGTTAGTCGATGAAGAAACCCCTGTGTGGAAAAAAGACATTGCGGAGATGCAGAAACTCTTCGATGCCGATGAGACCACTGATGTTGATGTCAAGTTTACGAAGTGGGCCCATTGTTATATCGATTATAGCAATGAGTGGATTTGGCTTCGCGACAAGGACGATGCGTATGGTGCTTTCTTCATTCGTGAGAATGGTAAGTTTAAACTCATTGCTATCGAAACACCCAAGCTGAAGCCTTCGATGGGAGAAAAAGGCGATATGCATTATCTCAGTATTTCTGGTTCTGCTGGTGGCCCCTCCATCTACTCACAGATTTTCGGCTTTAAGAATGGTAAACAGGTTGAGCATTTTACAGCCCTCTTTGTCTATGGTGAGATTGACGGGTGTGAACTGAATGGCAAGGAACTCAGCAAGGAGGCAGGACAAGCCTATTGCGATAAACTTCCAGAAAGCAAGGAAATAAACGCTTATTTTAAGGATATCGACGCAAAAGAGTAGAAGAAGATGCAACGGATGATAACGATATTAGGTCCTACAGCATCAGGGAAGACCCCTGTTGCAGCTCACTTGGCGGCAGAGATCGGTGGCGAGATTATCTCGGCAGACTCTCGTCAGGTATATCGTAGGATGGATATCGGAACAGGTAAAGACCTTGCCGACTACGGCAAGGTACCTTATCATCTTATCGACATCTGTGAACCGGGTACAAAATATAACCTCTTTGAGTATCAGCAGGACTTTTTCGATGCTTATCAGGACATACAGCGTAGGGGAGCAGTGCCTATCCTTTGTGGTGGTACAGGCCTTTATATTGAAGCTGTGCTGAAAGGATATAAACTTTCACCTGTACCTCAGAATCCAGTGCTGCGCAGTAGTTTGGAAGGTAAATCGCTCGATGAACTCACTAAGATGCTTGTAGAGTTGAAAGCGCGGAATGGCTCTCATATGCACAACAAGACAGATGTTGACTCTTGTCAGCGCGCTATTCGTGCCATAGAGATAGAGACCTATAATCTGGAGCATCCCATGCCACGACGTGAGTTGCCACCAGTAGAAAGTCTTATCGTCGGTATTGATATCGATCGCGAGTTGCGTCGACAAAAAATTACCCGCAGGTTAAAAGCACGTCTTGATGAAGGCATGATCGACGAAGTTAAACGGCTGCTCGATGAAGGCATCCCTGCCGAAGACCTTATTTATTATGGACTCGAATATAAATTCGTAACAGAATACTTGACGGGTAAGAGCTCTTACGATGAGATGTTCCAACGCCTTGAGATAGCGATTCATCAGTTCGCCAAGCGACAGATGACGTGGTTTAGAGGCATGGAACGCAGAGGCTTCAAGATAAATTGGATCGACGCCACACTACCGATGGAAAATAAAGTGGCCACAATTATACAACTCATAAATAGTAAATCGTAAAAAAGATGGAAATGGCAGCAAAGTGGGGTATCTTATATTGCCCGAAAGCAGGAATCACGAACAAACGTAAACGTTGGGAGAAAATCCAGAAGGTGCTCGATGAAAATCAGGTAGCCTATGACTTCGTACAAAGTGAAACGTCAGATAGTGTAGAACGTCTGATGAAGATGATGATCTCTAATGGGTATAAGACTATTATTATCGTGGGAGGCGATTCTGCACTCAATGATGCAGTAAACTGCCTAATGATGGAAGAAAAGGAAGTAAGAGACAGCATCTCCTTGGGTGTAATTCCAAATGGCGTGATGAACGACTTCTCCCGCTTCTGGGGTTTTGATGAGGATAATATCTCACAAACAGTGGAGTGGTTGAAGCAGCAGCGCGTTCGCAAAATCGATCTGGGGTGTATTCGTTATATAAACGCCAAAAACGAAAAATGCCATCGCTATTTCCTTAATTGCGTCAATATCGGTATGACTGCTGATATCATGAATCTTCGTCGCCAAACGCGTCGTCTCTTTGGATCGCGTACCTTGTCGTTTATCTCCTCGCTCTTTGTGATGCTCTTCCATCGGATGGAATATAAAATGAAACTGAAGATAAATACGGATACGATTGATCGCAAAGTGATGACGGTATGTATTGGCTCTGGGCCTGGCTATGGTCAAACGCCCAATGCGGTGCCTTATAATGGCATGTTGGACGTATCGGTTGTATACCATCCGGAGATGGTGCAGATGATAGAAGGCTTGTGGCTTTTAGTAACAGGCAGATTCCTAAACCATCGGAGTGTTCATCCTTATCGCACACGAGAAGTGACCATAGAACAAGCGAAACATGCAATGGTAGGTGTCGACGGACGCTTGATGAAAACACCCGTTGGACCCTATAAAGTGAATGTAGAACAAGAGGTCATTAATTTCCTCATTCCTGCATAAGATAAGCTGGCAAGACATCAAATCTTGCCAGTTTTTTATTTAAATATATGTTAAATGTTGGGATTTTCTTTGCTATTTGCCTAAAAATGCTTACCTTTGGAAACATTAATGACTAATGTATTCAATAACAAAAATACCTTTTAAGGAACTATGAGCTATTTACGATTAGAAAAAGCCGTGATGACTAACCTGCAGGAAAGTCTTCGTCGTGAATTACTCCGTACTAACCGCTCAGGTGCTTATAGCAGTTCAACACTTGTTGATTGTAATACGCGTAAGTACCACGGTTTGTTGGTTGTTCCCGTACCAGAACTTGATGATGAGAACCATGTACTCTTGTCTTCGCTCGACTGTACGGTCATCCAGCACGGAGCTGAGTTCAACCTTGGCCTGCATAAGTATCAAGGCAACAATTTTAGTCCTAACGGACACAAGTACATCCGTGAGTTTGATGCCACCCTTGTACCTACTACAACGTATCGTGTAGGTGGCGTTATCCTGAAAAAGGAAGTTATCTTCCATCATTATGAAGATCGCATCCTGATTCGTTATACGCTGGTTGATGCGCATTCTGCTACTACGCTTCGCTTCCGCCCCTTCTTGGCTTTCCGCAGCGTACGTCAGTTTACCCATGAGAATGCTACAGCCAGTCGTGAGTATCATGAGATCGATGGCGGTATCAAGACTTGTATGTATGCAGGTTATCCTGATCTTTACATGCAGTTCTCTAAGAAAAACGAGTTTATCTTCCAGCCCGACTGGTATCGTGGTGTAGAGTATCCTAAGGAGCAGGAGCGTGGCTATGCTTCTAACGAGGACCTCTACGTACCTGGCTATTTCGAGATGCCAATTAAGAAGGGTGAGAGCATCGTCTTCTCTGGTTCTACTTCACAGATTAAGTCTTCTTCACTGAAGAAGTTGTTCGATGCTGAAGTGGCCGATCGTGCACCTCGTGATAATTTCTATCACTGCTTGGTAGCAGCTGCCCATCAGTTCCACAACCGTCTGCCTAATGGCGATCGTTATCTCTTGGCAGGTTATCCTTGGTTTAAAGTTCGTGCGCGCGATACATTTATTGCACTCCCAGGATTGACGCTTTCTATCGGTGAGATTGATTACTTCGAGAAAGTAATGAAAACAGCCGAGAAAGCTTTGCGTGAGTTTATGGCCGATAAACCACTTTCTGGCAAAATCTACGAGATTGAACAGCCCGATGTTCCCCTGTGGGCAGTTTGGGCTATTCAGCAGTATGGTAAGGAAGTTGGTCGTGACAAGTGCTTCGAGATGTATGGAAAGCTGTTGCAGGATATCGTCGTGTACATCCTGAAAGGTGGTCATCCAAATCTGCGTCTTGATGAGAATGGATTGCTTTATGCAAATGGTCGCGACAAAGCTATTACCTGGATGAACTCTACTGCTAACGGCCGTCCTGTTGTACCACGTTCGGGTTACATCGTAGAGTTCAATGCCTTATGGTATAACGCCTTGAAGTTCTGCGCTTTGATGGCAGCAGAGAAGGGCGATGCCAAGGGTGCAGAAGACCTTGAGAAACGAGCTGATTTGTGTAAGAAGTCGTTTGTTGAAACATTCGTCAACGAGTATGGCTATCTGCTCGACTATGTTGATGGAAATATGATGGATTGGAGTGTACGTCCGAACATGATCTTCGCAGTGGCACTCGACTATTCACCACTCAACCAGCAGCAGATGAAGAGCGTAGTCGATATTTGTACACGCGAGTTGCTGACACCTAAAGGACTGCGTTCCCTCTCTCCAAAGAGTGGCGGTTATAATCCTATCTATGTAGGACCACAGACCCAGCGTGACTATGCTTACCACCAGGGTACTGCTTGGCCATGGCTTGGCGGATTCTATATGGAAGCCTGCCTGAAGTTGTATAAGCGCTCTCGTCTGAGCTTTATCGAGCGTCAGCTCGTAGGTTATGAAGACGAGATGGACTATCATGCTATCGGTACTATCTCTGAACTTTTCGACGGTAACCCCCCATTCCATGGACGTGGTGCCATGTCGTTTGCAATGAATGTGGCAGAAATTCTGCGTACACTCAAGCTGATAGATAAGTATTCATATCAAAAATAAGGAGGAACCACTATGAAAGTATTAATGTTTGGATGGGAGTATCCTCCTCACGTATTTGGTGGACTCGCCACTGCTAACTATGGTATTTCCGAGGGTCTGAAGGCTCAGGGCGATATCGAGACGGTGCTTTGCCTGCCTCATCCCTTTGGTGATGAGAGTCAGCACGCTTGCCGTATCGTAGCTATGAACGCTGTGCCCATTGCCTGGCGCGATGTAGATTACGACTATGTAAAGCAGCGTGTAGGCAATATCATGGATCCCGACTACTATTTTAAACTCCGTGATCATATCTATGCCGACTTCAACTACATGAACGTCAACGACCTTGGCGCAATGGAGTTTGCAGGCGGTTATCCTGGTAATCTGCACGAGGAGATCAACAACTACTCTATTATCGCAGGTCAGGTAGCCCGTGCTGAGGAGTTCGATATTATCCATGCGCACGACTGGCTCACCTTCCCAGCTGGTATCCACGCCAAGCAGGTAAGTGGTAAGCCACTCTGTATCCATGTACATGCTACCGATTTCGACCGTTCTCGTGGTAAGGTTAATCCTACCGTGTATAGTATCGAGAAGAATGGTATGGACTGGGCCGACTGCATCATGTGTGTATCCGAATTGACACGTCAGACGGTTATCAACCAGTATCATCAGGATCCACGCAAGTGCTTCACCGTTCACAATGCCGTATATCCATTGCCACAGGAGTATCAAGACATTCCTCGTCCTGATCATACAGGTAAGGAAAAGGTGGTTACCTTCCTGGGTCGTATCACGATGCAGAAGGGTCCTGAGTACTTCGTTGAGGCTGCTACGATGGTGCTTCATCGTACACGTAACGTCCGCTTCTGTATGGCTGGTTCTGGCGATATGATGGATGCCATGATTCACCTTGCTGCTGAGCGTGGCATTGCCGATCGTTTCCACTTCCCTGGCTTCATGCGTGGCAAGCAGGTATATGAGTGCTTGAAAGACTCTGATGTATATGTAATGCCTTCCGTTTCTGAGCCGTTTGGTATCTCTCCGCTGGAGGCAATGCAGTGCGGTACACCTTCGATTATCTCGAAGCAGTCGGGCTGTGCTGAGATTCTCGACAACTGTATCAAGGTTGACTACTGGGATATTCATGCTTTGGCCGATGCCATCTATTCGATTTGCCAGAACGAGTCGCTCTTCCAGTATTTGAAGGAAGAAGGAAAGCGCGAGGTAGATCAGATTACATGGGAGAAGGTCGGCACTTGGATCCGCACACTCTATCGCCGTACACTCGGCTGGGAAGAATAAAAGGTAAAAAAGTAAAAAGGTAAAAAAGTAAAAAGAATATGAAAACAATTTGTTTATATTTCGAGATACATCAGATTATCCATCTGAAGCGCTACCGTTTCTTTGATATCGGTACCGATCATTATTACTATGATGACTACGAGAATGAGCGTAGTATCAGTGATATCGTAGAGCGCAGCTATATTCCTGCACTGAATACCCTCCACGATATGATTAAGGAGAATGGCAACTACTTCAAGGTAGCATTCTCTCTGTCAGGAACAGGTATCGAGCAGCTGGAGATGCATGCACCTCAGGTGATTACCAAATTACAGGAGATGAACGAGACGGGTTGTGTAGAATTCCTCGCTGAGCCTTATAGCCATGGTCTTTCTTCACTGGCTAATCCTGAGACCTTTGCCCTCGACGTAAAGAAGCAGGCAGCCAAGATTGAGGAGCTCTTCGGAAAGAAGCCTACCGTAGCCCGTAACTCTTCATTGATCTATAGCGATGATATCGGTGCACAGATTGCCGCTATGGGCTTCAAGGGTATGCTTACCGAGGGTGCCAAGCACGTATTGGGTTGGAAGTCGCCTCACTATGTTTATCACTGCAACCAGGCACCAAACCTGAAGTTGTTGCTTCGCGATATCGAGCTCAGCGATGATATCTCTTTGCGCTTCAATAACTCAGAGTGGGATGGTTATCCTCTCTTTGCCGATGCTTATATCGATCGTATTGCTCGCTTCCCAGAGGAAGAGCAGATTATCAATATCTTCATGGAGCTCTCAGCTCTGGGTATCGCCCAGCCACTCAGCTCTAACATCCTCGACTTCATCCACGCGCTGCCCGCATGTGCCAAGGAGAAGGGTATCAACTTCATGACCCCAACAGAAATCTGTAAGGCCTGCAAGAGTGTTAGTCAGCTCGACGTGCCCGATACATTGTCATGGGTTGATGAGGAGCGCGATGTTAGCTGCTGGCTTGGTAACGCCATGCAGCACGAGGCGTTCAACAAACTCTATTCTGTAGCTGATCGCTTGCGCATTGCCGACGATCCTCGTATCAATCAGGACTGGGATTACCTGCAGGCTTCAAATAATTTCCGCTTCATGACCACCAAGCCTTCTAACGTAGGTCTCGATCGTGGTATCTATAGCGGTCCGTTTGATGCCTTCACCAACTACATGAATATCCTCGGTGACTTCATCACCAGAGTCAATGCCCTCTATCCGCTTGATATCGATAATGAGGAGCTCGAGAGTCTGCTTACCACCATCAAGAATCAGGGTGATGAGATTGAGATGAAGGATAAGGAGATTACCCGTTTGAAGGCAAAGCTCGAGAAGCTTGAGGGTGCAAAACCAGCCAAGGCTGAAAAGAAGTCAGCTGCCAAGAAAGCACCAGCAAAGAAACCTGCTGAAAAGAAGTAATATAAAGTTAATCCCCAGCCAATCGGTTGGGGATTAATATTACTATAGTGTCATTCGATTTACTTGATATTTACGAGAATCTTCTGAAGGTCGGTGTCAGCACTCGAATCACCAACCATCAGTTCGTAACGTCCTGGCACCACACGCATGGTATTGGTCTTAACATCCCAACCCTCGAAACGGTTGCGAGGCAAGTCGATGGTAACAGTCTTCGATTCGCCTGCCTTGAGGAATACCTGACTGTAGGCTTTCAACGACTTGAGAGGTCCTTCCGCATCTGCCATGTTTCGCAAATAAACCTGAACCGTTTCCAGACCATCCTTATTGCCAGTATTCTTCACTTTCACCTGTACCTTTTCGTTCTTATACACGGGTTTGCTGATGTCGAACGTGGTATAGCTCAGACCATAGCCGAAGGGGAACAGCGCTTCGCCAGTGAAATAGCGATAGGTGCGGTTCTTCATTGTGTAGTCGAGGAAGTCGGGCAGGTCATTGGTGCTCTTATAGAAGGTAATGGGCAGCTTGCCACTGGGATTGTAGTTGCCAAAAATCACTTCTGCCAAAGCCTGTCCACCCAGTTCACCACCATACCAAGCCTGGAGAATGGCATCGCATGATTCCAGTTCGGGCACCAGTGCTATAGCCGAGCCTGAGCAATTCACGAAGATGACCTTTTTCCCAGCCTTATGGAGCATGGCGAGGGTTTCGCGTTGTGCCTTTGGCAGTTCGATGCTGGTGCGGTCACCACCCTTGAAGCCTTCTTCATTGACACGCATTTCCTCACCTTCGAGTTTTGGCGAGATACCTCCCACGAAGATAACCGTCTCTGTATCGCCTATTTGGGCGAGCAGTTCCTGATAGGTAGGTGCCACCTTGTGCTGGATGTCGAAGCCAAGGAAGGCAAAATCGCTTACCTGTACATAGTCTATCTGAATACGATAATGATAGCCAGCCTTTACGTCCATTTCTTTTTGTGCGCCTTGGATGCGATTACGTACCTGCCAGATGTTCACAATGGTATCGCCATTAACAATCAGGCGTACCTTGTCGTCAGCATTAATGTTAAAGATAACGGTTTCATCCTTCTCTGGTATAAAGGTGGCATCGAGACGTGCCGAGAAGTTTTGCAGATTAACGCCGGGGGCAAAGACCGTGTTTCCACCATTGCTAAGCATGATGGGCGAGGTAATATTAACGGTGGCAGCAGGTGTTCCCTCCATATCTGTGTTATTGTAGTAAGTAGCTTGTATGCCCTTGCTGCCAAGTGGCGATTTCAGATGACCAAAGCGGCTCTCAAAAACTTCGTTGCGTGTAAGCCCACATCCGCTGATATAAAGTGCCTGTGGAGCAATCTGCTGAATGCCTTCGAGGGCGGTGATGGTACGTGTGGCAAAACCAGAGTAGTTTCCCCACATCATCACAGAGTCGATGGCATTAGCACCCAATATGGCTATTTGACCATTTGATTCCAGTGGTAAAACGCCATTGTTCTTTAATAAAACAATGCTCTTGCGTGCCATATCGAGGGCTAGCTGCTTATGCGCCTCACAAGCCACTATGTCCTCTGGAATCTTTGTCCAAGGATTGAGGTCGTCATTGTCGAAATCTCCCAGTTCGAAACGGGCGATGAGCAGACGGCGCAGACTCTTGTCAAGATCAGCTTCTTTCACCTCGCCACGACGTACAGCCTCAGGCAGATGCTTGTATTCAGAGCCACACTCCACATCTGTTCCGGCAAGAATTGCCTTCGCTGAGGCTTCAGCAGGATCCTTTGCTACATTGTGCCAGCGAGGCAGAAAGTCGCGAATAGCACCGCAGTCGCTGGTAATCAATCCCTCAAAGCCCCACTCGTCGCGCAGAATCTGTTGCTCGTAGCGTGTCTGTGCGCAACAAGCCTGACCATCGATACGCTGGTAGGCGCACATAATCTCAGCCACCTTGCCCTCCTGAACCAAAGCCTTGAAAGCAGGCAGATAGGTTTCCCAAAGGTCGCGCTCGGGCAGATTTTCGATATTGAATTCATGACGGTTCCACTCAGGGCCGCTATGTACTGCAAAGTGCTTGGCACAGGCCAGCAGCTTACGGTATTTGCTAATGCCCAGATTCTCGCCATTATAGCCAACGCCCTGCAGACCCCGAACGACAGCAAGTCCCATCTTCGATGTCAGATAAGGGTCTTCACCATAAGTTTCTTGTCCACGCCCCCAACGAGGATCACGGAAGATATTGATGTTTGGTGTCCAGAACGAGAGACTTTGATAGCGTTTGATGTCGCCAGCACGCTTGGCTTGTTGTGCTTTTATGCGTGCTTCATCGCTCACAGCAGTGAAGACCTTATGTAGCAGGGAATCGTCCCAAGAGGCAGCCATACCCATTGTGATGGGGAATACGGTTGCAAAACCATTACGCCCTACACCATGCAGCGCTTCGTTCCACCATTGGAACTGAGGGATGCCTAACCGCTCGATAGCAGGCGAGGTATCCATCATCAGACTGACTTTCTCTTCGAGTGTCAAGCGCGACAACAAATCGTCTGCTCGTTGTGCCGCTGACAAGTTTGCGTCTTGGTAGGGGAGGGTTTGTGCATTCAGACAGACAGCTAACATGAGTCCTCCCATCATGGTGAAAAATCTCTTTGTCTTCATCGCTATGTAGTTTTAATAGGCGAGAACGTTCCATAGGTCGCGGATGCGACTTTCGGGATCCCATTTCTTGTTGAATGTCCAGAGGGCAGTTACACCATGGAAGTCGGGCTTTTCTTCCGACTGCTCTAAGTTGTTCTTCAGCCAGCCACTGTCGCCACCCTCGCGATGACAATTGTAATAGTAGACGCGCTGCCCCCAAGGACAAGGATCGAGTACCTTATCTGTATAGGCATAGCTGATGTTCTGATCGAGTATCTGACTGGAGAGTCGGCAGTTCATCAGGTAGAACTGTGAATCGTGGTGATAACGTCCGAGTGGAGTGGGGCGCTTGGCGTCAAACCAAGAGTCCTTGATAACCAGTTTCTGTAGTTTGTCAGTGTGTCCGTCGTGCCAGATGATGGCATGACCATCGCCCTCAAAGCGACAACGGGTAGCGTAGCACCAGCCACGCGGACAGAGGAAGTCTACACCCAAGCAGCGCAAGTAGAGATCAGCATGGTAGTACATACCACCATCTTTTGCCCAAAGCGAAAGCGCATCGTTACCATCAGCCCAAACATTACTGTTGATAACGATGGTACGTGTACCTCTGCCAAAGATAGCCATCTGATGGGTGGTGTTTCCTGGCTCTACTGCGGTGCCGTAATTGTTATAAACCGTCAGGCCACTGATAACGCAATCGTCAGCACCTTCCTGAAGTACAACCACACCGTTTCCTACTTCCTTGCCGTTATACGTCTTTATTTTCATTGTTTTACGTGCTTCGGCAAGAACAAGTATTGTACTGTCACGATCTTCGCCCACCAAGACGATGTTAGGACGGTCGATAATCACCTTCTGCTGATAAGTCCCCTTGCGAATCAGAATCTTATAAGGCTTTTCAGGAACAGAAGGTGCTTTTTCGATGGCTTGCTGGATATTATCACCAGGCTTTACCACAGCATCGAAATCAGATTCATGCTTTACAGGCTTGCGAAACCACTCGATGGTACCATTTTCATTAGCGCCCTTGGTTTCCAAACTGATGTCTACCTTGTTGGCTGGGTCGTATTTCTTAGCCCATTTCTGATAGCGCTTATAGAGCGAGATAGGACGGTCGTTATACCAGGCATAACCATTGCGACGCTCAGCGCCAATCTGCTCCAGATGTCTGCGGGGTACACCATCGCGATCGCAAACGAAAGGCTCACACAAATCGAGGTCGTAGAAGCGAGCCCAAATAGGATGAGCTTCAGCATCCTTCACGAGTCTGGTATCTTGATCAGCACTACCGGGATGGCCTGTACGCACTACTTTGTAGCCAGTAAGCTTATACTTATCAAACCAACGCATAGCAGCATGAACAGCTTTCTTTACCCGTTCATCGGGATTGGGCAATTCCATCAGCAATCGGGTGAGTGTAGCACTTTCCATCGTGCAATAAGAAGGTAATTCAAAAGCACGTGCTGGAGCTGGCAGGAAGGTTTCGCGATCGTGCTGCTGGCACCATACGGTTAACTCGCCATCGGTTACAATTTGCGTTTTTAAGATACACTCTATACCTTTGTTGAAGGCTGCGGTCATCTGTTGACGCAATTGATCATCTGTCAAATCCCCTTGATAGGGCTCTTTCTGAGCCGCAATATCTCTCAGCAAGATCATCGTATTAACCATGGCGTCATCATTATAAGTAATGTGTATTTGATAGTCGCGCATCTCAGGCCAGAACTGAGGCCAGCCGCCATTCTCGTACTGTCCGCTAAGCAGATAGGATACACCTTGGCGAAAGGCGTCACGATAGCGCACGTCTTTTGTAGACTGATAGAGCCTAGCTAAGAAGTTCATCTGTAGCGTGGTGGCGTCATTATCAGTAGTAGAGTCGTTGCGCTTCTGCTTGTCAGCTGCTATCTTTTCCCGCTCTTTGTCGGAGAGAGGTTTCGCCATGTCGATATTCTTTGGCCACCCACCAGTTACCCTTTGATAGAGTAGGAGCTGGTCTCCGATACGACGGGCCTCGTTAGACTGAAAGAATTCCTGAGAGGTTTCTCTCATAAGTTGTTTGAATGCCTGCTGAGCAGTAGTAGGCAATACAATCAACAATAATCCCCCTACTATGGTGATGAATCTCTTTGCTTTCATTGCTTAGCAGTTTTTATGTTAAAAAAGAGGTATGCAGGTTTTGCATACCTCTTATAGAGTAGACCTGATGATTAGAGCCAACGTGGGTCACCAACCTTCTTGTCCTTAACATTATCATTGCCGATGGTGAAGTCGCCCTTGGCAGCATCCTTAAACTTAGGATCGAGTACAGTACCCTTCGTGTCGAACCATGTGATTGTTGCATCAGCGCTAGCGCCTGCAGAAATCAGGTTCTCTGTGTTGAAGTATACATTGTTGTCCAAAGTTGGATCATTATCGGTATTACCGTTGTTAGCGAAACCACGCTTGTAGTTCGTTCCTACTACCAAGTTGTTGGTGAAGGTAATCTTATTACCCTTGAAGCGAACGTAGAATACACGATAGTTTGCATTGGCGCTTCCTACATTGTAGAAGGTGTTGTGGTCAGCAGTAATCACTGGCTTAGCGCTAATGCTACCAGAAGCATCATCCATACGGAAGATATCGCGCTCCTTAGCACAGTTGTAGATGGTATTGTTCTTCAGGTCGAAGGTGTTGTAACCACCCTTACGGCTATCGAAGAAGTCGCCACCAGAGCACTCGATGTTACTGATGATACAGTCTTCGATGGTAATCTTGTTGATCAAAGTAGCCTTATTCAGATAGAAGAAGCCCTTCGTGAAGTTCTGAATCTCACTTTTTTCAACGGTCAAATAGTCGATGTTACCATCAGCAGTATAGTCGAATGCCTGTCCACCATCAGTACCTGTTCCGTCTAAGGTAATCTGATTAACCTTGAGGTTAGCCTCTACCTGGAAGCGACCGATGATTACTGGATGGTCATTAAGTTTCAAACCCTTCAGGGTGATATCCTTAGAGATCTTCAGGGTTCCGCCAGAAGTCTTCTCACCGCTTGCCAAAGGATAGGTACCTGGCTCGATGACGAGGCGATAACCTGCAGGAGCGTTGGCGATAGCTGTTGCCAAGTCGCTACCAGTCTTCACGAGGATGTCTGTCGGTTCGAGAACAACACCTGACGTGAACTTAACAGTACCACGTGTGCGGCCATCTGCTCTCTTGAGTACAGCAGTGTAAGTGGTCTCAGGTGTTAGTCCTGTGACGTGTGCAGCACCAGCAGCGATGTCAGCAGCAGTAACGTTGTAAACGATGTTGCCAGGATTCAGAGTAATGGTAGCGGCCTCTTGTCCGGCAGCCCAGCGCAGGGTAACAGCTGTAGGCTCAATATCTGCCTCGTCTACAGGCTGGAAAATCTGCTCTGTATCCGTCTTTACATGTGCTGTGCTCCATTTAGAATCGCGGCTAGGATCACCTTCTGTAGTAGCTTGTACACGGAAAGAGTAATCGGTCTCACCATTCAGATAAGTTACCGTGAAAGGAACTTGTGCAGGCTTCACAGTATAAGTGCGTACTGGAGTGCCTGTAAAGGTGAGATTGTCGTTCTCATACACTTCCAAATTATACTCAGTAACACCCTCTCCAAGGGTCCAAGTCAGTTCTACATTTGTACGGTTGCGCACTTTTGCCTCAAAACTCGTTGGCGAGAAGTTGCGGCTGTATTCTATGCTGGTAATTTCGTCAGCAGGCTCACTACATCCAGTCAGGGCTAAAGTTGCAAGCCCAAAGATGATAGATTTGATATATAACTTATTCATAATCGTTCTTTTTTAAAGGTTAGTCAGACAGCTGTCCATAATTACCATCGTTGTTCAGCATATTATTGCTGGTGTCGATGAAATACTGCCAGATGGGCCACAAGCAGTTCATGCTTGGCTGCTGAACATACAGGCCATTGATGATGTCATCAGTCAGTGTTGGCTTGTCAGCAGAACCAAACCAGCTCTTGCTCTCCCAACCTTCGCTTTCGATGGCTGAAATCTTATCGGGATCGTTCTCACCCATGCTCAGACCGTAGTACTGAATGGTATTGGCATCCTCAGAGTTGTTGATATATACCTTGTCGGGCAGACCTGCATACTGGCCTGTACGGTTGGCTAGTGCAGTGAGCTTATTCTTTGCCTCTTCCATCTTCTGGTCGATGATACCCCAGCGTACGAGGTCAGCCTTACGGAGTGCCTCACCAGCGAACTCGAGTGCGCGCTGATCGTAGATACCTTCGCGGAAAGCCTGCTGACTAGCTGTATACTTGCTCTGAAGGGCAGCCACCTTTGCAGAAGGAAGTGCGCGATCGAGAACAGGCTTCATATAGTTCCAGGCAGCAGCTGTGTTGCCCAGCTCATTTTCTGCCTCAGCAGCCATCAGGTAAACATCAGCCAGACGCATGTACTGCCAGTTGACACCGTCATCATTGGTAGATGTTACGATACGGGTCATCCACTCATAGCGGAGCTTACCAAAACACATCTTGTTCAGACCGCTCAGCGTAACGTAAGCGTTACCTGCTACGAGATCCTTACTCCACTCATAAGGTACGACAGTGATATCGCGACGTACATCCTGTGGATCATAGTCATAGTAGAGTGTAGAGACTGCACGGTTTACACCGCCCTGAGCCTGCTGGGTGTACTGGTCCTTTGCATTGTGCTTTAAACCCCATGTGTAGAGCACACGTCCACGACCTGCAGAGAATGGGATTTCCCAAAGGCTCTCACCACCTGCAGTCACATTGTCCTGACAGAGCTTTACGAAGTTCTCCTTAAATGTGCCAAGCTTGCTTGAACCGTGCTCAATCACTTCCTCACATTCCTCCTTGGCAATCTGATACATCTTCTCAGGAGCCAGGTCGGCATCCTTTGAACGACGGAAGCCATCGCCACGCAGACCGTAACCACCGGCATAGAGTGCCAAGCGAGCACGCAGACCCTTTACGAAGTCCTTGCTTACACGCTCTGTGCTCTTGGTAATGGCGTTTTCGTTAGCCCAGTAGCAGTAATCCTCAGCCTCTTCAAGGTCGGCCAGGAGCTGCTTATAGATCTGGTCGCGGTTGGTACGAGGCAGATACAGATTTTCAGAGCTAATTGGCTCGAAACGAGCAGGTACATCACCCCAACCTTTAATCAGGTCGTTGTAGATCACGGCACGAAGCGTGAGTGCCTCGCCAAGCAGATGGCGCATGTCGGGATTGTTCTCGATGTTTCCATACTGGCGGATACCCTTGATGGCCAAGTTTGCACGCTCAATACCCTCATAGAACTTTGCATAGGCGTTATTATTCGTGTTCATCTGACCGTTAGCAGCCTGAGTGCTGTAGTTCCACAAACTCTGCTTGTCAGACACACGGTCGGCATAAGAAGGAGCGTTACCCCACTCAACATCGCTGTTTACACCATAGTAAGGCAGATAACGTCCGCGGTAAGAGTTCGTCTCACCGAAAGATACATGGATGGACATAACCTCTGACTCTGCCAACGAGTAAGTTGCGAATACAGAACTCTCGTCGAGGGTAGAGATACTTGGTGCATCCATATCGCAGGAGGCAAGGCCTACCAGCGACAGTGACAATATTGATAATTTGATATAATTCTTCATTTTATAGTCCTCCTTCATTTTAGAAATTCAAGTTCAAACCAACAACGAATTGACGGCTACGAGGATAACCTGAGTGGTCAACGCTTGGTGTCAGGGCCGTACGACGGTAGCAGTCTGACTCAGGATCGAAACCGCTATAACCAGTGATAACGAATACGTTGTAAGCTGTTACATAGAAACGCAGGCTGCTGATACCAGCTTTCTTTGTGAGAGTAGCAGGAATCGTGTAACCCAGCGACAGGGTGTTCAGACGCAGGAATGAAGCGTTTTCAAGAGCCCAGTCGGTAAGAATCATGCGCTGCATATAAGGAGACCACATGGTGGTGTTTGCATTGAGCTCTGCCAGACGTGTAGGATCGTTGCTGAGCAGACCTGTCTCAGGATCGAGGTTCGTCCAACGCTTGCCTGCCTCCATATCAGTAGCCATACTACGATACTGATACTTAGAAGTAGAGGTGTACTCAATCTTGTTGGCGTTGTAAACCTTGTTGCCAATGCTATAGTTGAAGGCTGCACTCAGGTCGAAACCGTAAGCGTGTCCAGCGAGTGTGAATCCTCCGAATGCTGTTGGGTTAACGTCGCCAAGCACTTCTACGTCCTTCTCGTATGTTACAAAACCGTCGCCATCAAGGTCTTTCAGTTTCAATGAACCTGGGCGGATGGTTCCAACTACGGAAGTTGCATCAGCTACACCAGCTTTCAGAATCCAACCCTTTTGCTCGTCATAACGCTCGAAGTCGCTAACCTCGTAACGGCCATTTCCGTCGAGACGATAACCCATTACCTGTCCAAGAGGCTGACCTACGCCAATCCAGTAGTCATTTCCGATTTCGGTAGAAGCCCAGTTGGTGTTCCATCCGAAGTCATCCATCACACCAAGATCCTTAACCTTGTTTTTGTTGAAACCAATGTTTCCGCTGATGTCGATACCCCAGTTCTTCTTGTTGACAGCGTGCCAGGTGAAGTTGAACTCAATACCCTTGTTCTCAGTCTTACCCATGTTGCGATACTGGTTGTCATAACCTGTACCACCGGTTGGGAACTGAATAAGCAGATCCTTTGTGGTGTTCAAATAAGCCTCAATGGTACCGTTTAACTTACCGCCAAACAGTGTGAAGTCCAAACCGATGTTACGGGTGATGGTGGTCTCCCACTTCAGGTCGGGATTAGCCATTGTCTTAGAAGGTGCCCAGTATGAAGAGATACCGTTAACCCATGCGGTAGAGCTGGCGCTATAGGTCTGTACAAGCTGACCAACAGGGATATTGTTGTTACCAGCCGTACCAAAGCTTACACGCAGTTTCAAGTCGTCGAGCCACTTCTCAGCACCTTTCATAAATGGCTCTGAAGAAATACGCCAAGCCACAGCTACTGAAGGGAAGTAACCCCAACGATTATCCTTATTGAACTTTGAGCTGGCATCAGCACGGAATGTAGCGCTAACCAGGTAACGATCCTTGAAGTTGTAGTTCGCACGTCCGAAGAATGACAGCAGCTTATCGTCTGCGCTGTATGCATCGTCGATAGAGTAGGGCTTACCCTGGGTAGTGAGCTTCCAGGCAGTATCAGAATCGAAGTCTACAGGGAATCCGTGTACCTCGTCGGTATTCACGCGCTTCTTGGTAATAACATACTCATGACCAACCATTATGTTCAAGCTGTGATCCTCGCTCTTGAAAATCTTCTTGAAGTCATAGTTAATGGTATTGGTATTGCGGAAACGGTGACGTGAAGTAGCTGTCAAGCGGATAGCCGGCATGTTCTGGCTATCTACTGCAGGTACATTCTTGATATAATAGGTAGTCAAACCCCAGTAACGCTGGTCGTAGTCGTTATAGTCGTCGTAACCGAACTCAGTGCGAAGCTTCAGGTCTTTGTAAACTTCCCAACCGAAGGCACCTGCGATGTTCAGGTTCTTACGCTCCTTCTTCTGGTCGTTGTCCCACTGTGACTGAATTGGGTTGTAGAGGTTACCGATATCGTCATCATCGGCACCAGCTGTAGGATCGAGGTTCTTCAGAGGGAATGGTGTGTAGATGACTGCATAACGCAGACGACGGTCAGAGTCGTAAACACCAGTTGCGTCCTGAGCACCACCACCATAAATATCGGTGTCAGAGTAACGAGCCTGGAAGTCAAGTGTTGTAGACTTACTGGGCTTTGTGTTCAGTTTCAGACTGAAGTTGTCACGCTTGTAGCTAGAACCAATCTGGATGGCCTTGTCGTTCATGTGTGCATAGCTGAATGCATACTTGATGTTCTCTGTACCACCATTAATGTTAATGTTGTGGTTGAAGGTATGACCTGTACGTCCGTAAACGAGATCCTGCCAGTCGTTGGTAGGAATGTTGTCATACATGTCAATATCCTGATAGTTTCCAAAGTAGTCTGTGTAAGAAGAGATCTTCTCAGGATCGTTGTTGTTCTTCAACAGAGCCAACTCATACTGCCATGTAGCATAGTCTTTAGCGGTGAGCACGTCCTGCTTCTTGGCAATTTTCTTCCAGCTGTAGTAAACGTTGTAGCTAACCTTTGTCTTACCTTCCTTACCGCTCTTCGTAGTTACCAGGATAACACCGTTAGCACCACGGCTACCATAGATGGCTGTAGAAGAAGCGTCTTTCAGTACGGTGATATCCTCAATGTCGTTTGAAGGGATGTCGCTGATGCTCTCAACAGGGAATCCGTCAACGATGTAAAGAGGGTCGTTGCTCTGGGTAATAGAACCACCACCACGTACACGGATCTTTACTTCAGCATCAGGCGAACCTTCAGTTGTCGTGATCTGTACACCAGGCATCTTACCAGTCAGTGCCTCAGAGGCATTGGCTACAGGTACAGCCTGCAGGGTCTCACTATTGACAGTAGATACTGATCCCGTCAAATCCTTCTTTTTAACAGAACCGTAACCGATGACTACAACGTCGTTCAGCGTTGTGGCATCGTCTTCAAGAGTTACACTGATTGCGCTCTTGCCAGCAGCAGGAATCTCCTTAGTTTTCATACCGATGTATGAAACCACGATGATTGGTTTACTGCCCTTAAGCGTAATCGTAAAATTACCGTCGAAATCGGTTACACCACCATTCTGGGAACCTTTCTCGATGACACTGGCTCCAATCAATGGCTCGCCTGTGGCGTCCAAAACCGTAACCTTAGTCTGCGCTGATAGACTCATTGCAATGAATACAAAGCCTAGTGTTAGCGCGATTCGAATGCTTTTTAAATTAGACATACAATTTTAGTTATTATTTTATTAATAGTGCTAAATTTGCGACAAAGATACGAAGATATTTTTAATAATCCTATAAAAAATGCTAAGAAAATCAAGTAAACGTTTTCGTGTATTACGTACAACTAAAGGCCTTTTTTGTTAAAAAGAAATAATATGAAGAATTTCTCGTAAAAACTGATTACCTTTGCCCATCATTATATATAATAAGGTGGAAACAAATATGAAACTAAAGCATTTCTTGTCCGTCTCTGTGTTGCTATTTTCTGCACTGCAATTACAAGCTACGGTTTATTATGCCTCGCCTACAGGTACCGATGCTACAGGTACTTCAAAAGCAGCCCCAGGCAGTATCACGGCTATGATTGGCAAATTGAAGGCAGGCGATCAGCTGATCCTGCTCGATGGCCAGTATGATTTGAAGAGCCTGATTAAAATTTCCCAGAGTGGTACAGCCGATCAGTATATTACGATAGTTGCTGACGATGGTGCTAAACCCATTCTCGATTTCCGCGAGTTACCAAATGGAAAAAATCAGAATGCCATCCAGCTTACTGGTAACTATTTCCATCTGAAGGGCTTTACCGTTCGCTATTCTGGTTATAAAGGCATTTGGGTAGAAAAGGGTAAGTATAACATTCTTGAGAATCTCGAGGTATATGGCTGCTGCGATTCAGGTGTTCAATTGCGTAGTGGCGGTCATAATATGGTCATCAATTGTGATTCGCACGATAACTTCGATTATCAGAATAATGGTAGTAATGCCGATGGCTTTGCCGATAAGCAGGGCGATGCCTGTGCGGGTAATGTCTATATCGGTTGTCGTTCGTGGAATAATTCCGACGATGGCTGGGATTCTTATGAGCGCGTTACTGATGGCACACCCACCGTATATATTAATTGTATTACCTATAATAATGGTCCGGCCAGTTTTAATCTTACCAATCATCCCCGTGTAAAGGGTGTCGATGCAGGATTGGATTGTTTTAACGGCAAAGATCTGGCTAATTTCCCGAATGGTGGTAATCCCAATGGCTTTAAATTAGGTGGCAAGGGTACCGCTCACAATACTGAACTCTATCGCTGTTTGGCTGTAAACCATCGCAGCAAGGGTTTCGACCAGAATAACAATGCGGGTAAGATGAAAATCGTAAATTGTACTGCTTACCTGAATAAGCTCAATTACGGCTTTGGCAATGATTATGACTATACACTCGATATCCATAATTGTATCAGTTTTGAGCCTGGTGATGGTGCTAAGGGCCATCTGGTTACGGCTAAGAAAGGTACTGTTACCCAGAGTCACAACACTTGGAATGACGGTTTCTCTGTTTCCGATGCTGATTTCGAGAGCCTCGATGTCGAAAATTTGATTCTCTCGCCTCGCAATGCCGATGGCTCGCTGGCAGAAACCCTGTTGCTCCACCTGAAGTCAACCTCCGCTTTAATCGATAAGGGTATGATTTACGAAGCCTCCCGTTTCGAGGGCGATCAGATAGGCAAGTATGTGGCTTATAAAGGCGCTGCGCCTGATTTAGGCTGTTATGAATACGACGCCTCCCCGTCAGCAATCGAGACATTGACATTCGATGATATCAAGCTTCTTAATCCCAATGCCCCCTGTTATAATTTACAGGGCCGTCGGGTTGATGCTTCTTATAAGGGTATCATCATCCAGTCTGGTCGCAAATTCCTTTCGAAGTAATTTTAAAAAATAACACTGATATGAAGATTGTTAGATTATTAGCCGTTTGCTTGCTCATGGTGGCAACGGTCGAAGTGAAAGCACAGTTCGGTCCTCAGAAGGATATGGACAGCAAGTATGCATCCGAGTTGATCAAGGCAGGTACCCCAGCCCCCGATTTCAAGATGCTTACGCCCGATGGTAAGAAGTTCCAGTTCGCCAAGTGGGCTAAGGGCAAGACCGTTGTGCTCGACTTCTGGGCTTCATGGTGTCCCGATTGTCGTAAAGATGCTCCAGAGGTCGTTCGCATGTACGAGGCCTACAAGCAGTATGGTGTCGAATTCTTAGGTATTTCGATGGATACCGATGTAGAGGCATGGAAGAAGGCCATTGAGAAGTTTGGCATTCAGTATCCGCAGGTCAGCGAGCTGAAGAAGTTCAAGGAGACCGATATTTCCAAGGCTTACGGTGTAAAGTGGATCCCCTCGATGGTGGTAGTTGGTCCTGACGGTCAGGTAAAACTCTCTACCGTGCTTACATATAAGGTAGACAGCTATCTGAAACAGCTAACCACTGGCGCATACGTACCTGCTCAGAAAGGCGAGCGTGTTAGCATCGATGGCGATCATGGCAAGTTGTCGGCCCTTATTCAGAAGCCCGAACTGAAGCCAGGCGAGAAGTGCCCGATGGTTATTTTCTGCCATGGTTTCAGTGGCAATAAGAACGGCCCTCTCTTCGAACTTATCTGCGATACCCTCCAGCAGCATGGCATCGCCAGCGTCCGTTTCGACTTCAATGGTCATGGCGAGAGCGAGGGCGAGTTTAAGGATATGACCGTACCCAATGAGATTGAAGATGCCAAGAAGGTAGTGGCTTATGTGCGCGATCTGCGTTATGTAAGCGATTTGGCTATCGTTGGTCATTCTCAGGGTGGTGTTGTAGCAGCGATGACAGCAGGTCAGCTTAGCGAGGAATTAGGTGAACCAGCTTTCAAAGCTGTAGGACTGATGGCGCCAGCAGCCGTGCTTCGCGATGATGCCATCAAGGGCAGTACCATGGGTAAGATGTACGACCCCTTCGATCCAGGCGAGTATATCGAACTGTTTGGTGGCTTGAAACTCGGTGGTAACTATATCAAGACTGCCTTTACACTACCTATCTACGAAACAGCTGCGAAGTATCAGGGACCAGCCGTTATCGTTCATGGCAATGCCGACCGCGTAGTACCTTATACCTATGGTGAGCGTTTCCACCAGATATGGCCCAAGAGCGAGTATTACATGATGGAGTACTACGACCACGGTTTCTCACAGAACGTGTATCGCGCTACCGACTTGGTTACCCAGTTCCTTCTCAAGACTCTGAAGTAAGCATCCAATGAAACGATCCTTTTCTTTGTTATTGCTCTTGGCGATGGCAATGGGCGTGTATGCATCCGATACCGCCCAGGAATCGGCTAAGTACGAGAAGCTGTTGCTGGCAGAGTGGAAAGACTCTGTGCGCCATGCCCTTGCCGATGCTTTTAATGCCAAGCAGATGTGCATCGGTAGAGATACCATGCCCTTGCATTGGAGCATTTACGGCGAGAAGCCCACTGATGGGTATGCCCTGTTTATCTCACTTCATGGCGGTGGGGGAGCCCCTGCAGAATTAAACGATAGCCAATGGGAGAACCAGAAGCGGCTCTATCACCCCCAGAATGCCGTTTATCTTTGCCCTCGCGCCATTACGAATACCTGGGATTTGCATTTCGTACCTCAGGCCGATGCCTTTTATCGAAACATCATCATGATGGCCGAGGCGATGCTCGATGTCAACCCCAATAAGGTCTACGTGATGGGCTATTCCGCTGGTGGCGATGGTGTATGGCGCCTGGCGCCCCGTATGGCCGATTCTTGGGCTGCAGCATCGATGATGGCTGGTCATCCGGGCGATGTGTCGCTTGTCAATCTGCGAAATGTTCCTTTTATGATATGGTGTGGCGAACTCGACTCAGCTTACGAGCGCAATCAGCGCTGTCAGGAACGTATCGACGAAATGGCATCGCTCCACAACAACGATCCCGAGGGCTATATCAACGAGGGCCATATTGTGAAGGGCAAAAGCCACTGGATGGAGCGCGAAGACAGCGTGGCGGTCGACTGGATGGCTCAGTATCAGCGTAATCCTTATCCCAATAAGATTGTCTGGAAACAAGAAGAAGTGGTAAAGCCTCATTTCTATTGGCTCAGTGCCCCTGCCAGAGAACTGAAGCGGGGCATGGAGGTGATAGCCTCCTTCGAAGGAAACACCATCACCATCGACAAGTGCGACTATTCATCGCTTACTATATCCCTCTGCGATAAGATGATGGATCTCGATCGTCCCGTAAAGGTCATCTATAAGGGCAAAACCATCTTTAAGGATGATATGATGCGTCAGAAGATTACGATGCGCCGTACCCTCTTCTCTCGCAATGATCCAGCCTTCGTCTTCCCCGCGCAAATCCACTTGGAGATTAAATAACCAACCTCCCCGTCCCAGTAAGGCACAGATATGACGAGCCTAACTCTTCGACGTCCTGATAATAAGGCAATGGGTAAGTAAGAGTTAGGCTCGTTTTTTACTGAAATCCATCCGCGAAATCTTATCTTGAGAAAAAGTACATCTGGGTATATTTTCCCTGATGTACCCGCACCGCCCAAATTTGCATCTGCTCAAATATGAGCAGATGTATGTCTACACATGTTTACATATTGACATATTTACATTTTTAGTTTTTCTATGTCACCATGAATTCGAAATGCGGAGCCAGTAGAAGAGAATGTACGTCAATCCAAATTGGGATTGACGCAAATTATGAGTACATTAGGCGACAGGCGACATGGCGACAAAAGTGGAAAATGAAAGAACATAGTAATTACGACTTATAACCTAATATATTAATATTAAATATAATATAATTATAATTATATTATATTTAATATTAATCTCACGCCTCCAAGTCACATTCCGAAAATCAGTTTTGTCGCCTTGTCGCCGTCGCCTGCGCTGGACAGTCTGACAATGTGCATCTGTCCAAATTTGGACAGATGTAAATTCTAAAAAGACACTTGTTTTTCCAAAAATGTAAATATGTAAATATGTCAATTTTGTGACATTTTCTGAACGGATATTGTGATACAAATCCCTTGGTCAAATAGCCTTATTAAGGCTCAGATATGAAGAGCCTAACTCTTCGACGCCCTGAAAGTAAGGCAACGGGCAAGCGAGAGTTAGGCGCTGTGGCATTAGCCAGGCTGTTTCGCCTAAAAGGAAGAAGGCGTCAGTAAATAAAACTTAGTCTTCATATACGATTCTTCCGTTTGAGAGTTTTACAAGATCAGGTAGATCATAATCCTTTAGTACTCCAAAAAGTACATTGGGGAGCATGTCGTGTTGTAGAGGGTTCTCCAAATACGATTGCCAACTACGAATACAACGAGTTAGTCTTGCTTTGGAGATACGGGGGCTTAGAATAGCTGCATGCGTTACAACAGGGCCATAGACGCCATCGGCTACCACTTCGATTTTCCGGTTCTTAAGATATTCTTTCTGTTCGCAAAAATCTAAGAGTGTAAGTATATCTGTGACACGCTGACCTAACAGTGGTCTTCCAATATGTAGTGATGAGGCTGCGATACGGTATTCCTTGTTCCAGTATTTCAATAGATTCAAGCTGTAGGGGTCAGCAGTTTCGCCAATACCACGGCAATCGGCTGCAATGATGATGGTTCCATCACTAATTGCGTCGCGACGGTCTATCTCGCCCAAATACCAGGCCTTTCCTTGTTCACACAGATGAATCTCAATCTTCGAAGATGGTGTGGCTGCATCGGGAATACGGAGAATGCATGGTAAGGGCATCTCACCATCTCGACATAGCTGGAAGCGGTATTCTTTAATATCTCGTAGGATATTCTTCCCTGTTGGGATGATTTCCAGATTCGCAGGCTTTACTGTAATGCCCAGATACTCTTGAATCTTGGCAATGATAAGCGCCTTATCCTGTTTGATGAAAGCAGCACGACGCTCGGCATAGCAATTCATTGATGCAAGTGTCATAGCAGTTGTAGATTGTGCGTCAACATACTCTAAATTGACTTGCCCGCTCTTAGTACATAACATATCCTTTCCTCTCCATGGCTTTACGTCTTTCTGCGATGAATCATCGCCGATGAGCCAATGGCGGAACCAGCTTACAAGTTCACGCTGTACGTCAAGGGGCATACCATGTCCGTCCTCGGCATAATATTGACGAATTCGCTCGGGAAAACCTAATACCTCATAACATTTCTGTAAATCCTCAAAACCTTCAAGAGCACCCCAATGGTCAACAAAATCATACTTGCCATCAAGTACGATAAAGGGTTTTGGAGCCATCATCATTGTCATGTCAGCAATCTCGATTTTCTGCATGCCCTCATATGGTATCTGTTGGCAACCGTCAGAGGGACCGATGAGTTCTAACGTTCGTTCTCGTGAAGAGAAAAACAGACCGACACAGGCACACTGTACCCTTTCGTCAAGTGCCATCAGGTAAACTGTCTGAGTGCCACCACCAGAGAAACCATAGGCACCAATCTTTGAGCTGTCGATTTCTTTGCGTGTCAATAGATAGTCGATGGCACGACTGTTGTCGAAATACTCTTGTGCTGCCAGACTTGAACCAAGCAGATTGAAGGCAGGATTGACTAAGGTGTGCTCTGTAGTAACGCCACGCGTAAGTGGTTTACCTTGACTATCCGTTAATTGAAGCCGCTCTCCTTGAGAAATAGGATCGACCACCATTACTGCAATACCGTTTATGGCCATGCGATAAGCGGTCATGGAACCATCTCCTTTGCCGTTAAGGCCATGACCGCACATCTCAATACAGGCAGGAATTTTACCATTGATTTTTTCTGGAAGGTAGAGGTGGGCGGTAACATATCGACCAGGTGTGGCTTGGAAAACAATCTTCTCGACCCAGAAACCTTCGCCCTTGATACGACCCACAATCTGAGCCTTCAAATCGCTACGTTCTGGCATATCGCCAATAATCATTTGAAAACGATTCTTAGCCTCGCGGATGTATTCTTCCATACCTGCTTTCGATTGGGTTGCTTGGGCAAAGGCCTCATTGCGCTGCTTCGTTTGCTGATGCAGGTGGCGCATGAGATATTGGTGATAAGCCAACGGCTGTCGAAAGCGGAGGGCCTGATAGCTATTCTGAGCCATTGATGGCAGACTCATTATTAGCCCGGATAAAATGGTTATTGCCTTATTCATTTCAGTTTATCTTTATTTCAATATCTTTCTGGTTCAACAGATTGCTCTTAATGATGACGCGACGCAGCACCTCGTCATAATACCAACCTTCTTTTGTGTCGCTTGTCGTTTCTTGCATCAGATGGCCGTTTTGACTAACCGTTAGCGGTTTTTCTTCCCAATAAACCTCTACGGAATAAGTATGTTTTGAAGGCCTAAACTTACCTTGAGGTTTGTGGATGTCTAATGTCCATGTACCGTTGTTTAATCTGCTCTCGATATGAGTAATAGCATAAATACCTTGCTTATAGTCGTCGGTTATTCCATCGTCTTCGTATAGTTCGTAAGAAGAATAGGATGAGGGGTAAATGGCCAGTGTGATTTCGCTTATTGGCTTCTCATTTACATATTGCATAGAAGGCTGCTTGGGTATGATGGCTCCCTCGCGAATGAAAATAGGCATCAGGTCTGGTGGCGTGAGGAACGACTTATACTGTCGTCCGTCGATACGTTCACCTGTCCAAAAGTCAATCCATTTGCCACCGGGGAAGTAAACGGGACGACTTAATGCTCCTTTACTGGTAACGGGGCAGATCATCATTCCTTTACCGAACAGATATTGGTCGGATATGTAATATGTGAGTTCATCGTTAGTATAATCGTACACAAGCGGTGTCATGATAGGACGGCTTGTTCGATACATCTTATAAGCATTGCTGTATATATATGGTATCAATGTGTAGCGAAGAGAGTCGTATTTAGTAAATATACGCTGTGCTTCTTCACCATAAGTCCATGGCTCATGATAGCGGGGGTGGTCCATGCCAAACAGCAAAGCTACTGGACTGAACATACCGAACTGACACCAACGCAGATAAAGGTCGGTGTCGTAGGCAGAATATTGTTCGAAACCTCCCATGCAATGTGACCAATTGCCAACACCAGACAAACCTATGTTCAAACCTCCACGGATAACCGGCTCGAACCATTGCCATTCTGTTCCCCAGTCACCTGCCCAGATAAATGGATAACGCTGTATACCAGCATAGCCTTCGCGTGTGTGATCGAAACCGCGCGTACCGTTCTTGGCGGCAAATTTCTCAAATGGCGCCTTGGCGTAAGCTATAGGAAAAAGATTATGGAGTTCATCTGCCGAGAATGGTCCTTTTGGTGTATAACCATCATCGAAACGTAAAGCACTGCCAACATCGGTCTTTACAAATTTTACGCCCATTTCGGCAATGCGCATTACACCATTGTTCCACCACCAATCTACGGCTTTTGTATCGAAAAAATTAATGATACCCTTGTTGTTTGCTCCAGAGAATGTTACACCAGCTGCTAAAGCATCGTCGAGTAATGTGTTATAAAGACCATTGTCTACAATCGAACGGATATGAAGACCAAACATGTCGACATGGTTCGCATAGATAGAGTCGATCATGGCTTTTGGATTTTTGAAGGTGCTACGGAATTCAAAGTTACAACCTCCATTGCCGAATGTCGTATTGAAAAAGCGCCATGTTGAGTCGAGCCAAAGTAAATCGAATGGTATTTGCTCTTTTCGCATCCGTTTTACAAGATTAACAGGATACGCATCGCTTGTCATTTCTTCATGTTTCCATGTGCCACCACTATAGGAACCTAAGTGCAGACCATAAGCGGAACGAGGCATTAGAGGACTAACACCCGTAAGCTGCTGATACTGTTGGAGCATAGCTTCCATTGACGGACCAAGGATAAAGTAATAGTCGAGACTTCCGCCACTGGCCTGAAAGCTATATTGGTTGGATTTGCTCCATCCCATGTCCCAATCTGTTTTTGCTGCATTATGAAAGAAAATGGCATACCCTTTTGTACTCATCATCCAGGGAACTGGACAATAATTGGCTCTCAGAATGTCCTTGCCGCCTACTGCAGGGCGTGTTCCTCTACCTAACTCTACATTTAGATGAATCTTTCGTCCACGTTGGTCTAAGGCATCCATGCGTTCGCCAAAACCAAAAAAGTGTTCATCGGATTGCATCCGACACTCATTCATCGGGTGCATTCCTGTGTCGGCGTTTGTCTCTTGATAGAGTAAGTTACCAGCTTTGTCTGTGACGCTGATACGCCATGGATTATGTTCAATCTGGACGGTCAATGCTGATGTCCTCATCTTATTACCTTCAATCTTAAACGATACAGGATTAAAGTCGTACTTAATAACCATCCATGGTTCATCATTCACAAAGGTCTTATTTGAACTTTTTGTTATTCGGAACATCGTCTCGGTACACCATTGAATACGCATGTCGCCTTGTGGTGAAGTATATATAACCTCGTTACCTGTTCTGGTTTGAGCCAATATTCCAGTAGTTGTGACCAACAGTATTAGCAGTAATAATTTTTTCATTTGTCTTATCCAGTTAGTATCTTTAGATGCTTGGTAAAAAATATAAGAGGATGCGTAATACGCATCCTCTTTATAAGAATGATAACGATTACTGCTGTGGCAGACCGTATCCATTAGAAACTCTACCGTTCGACTGACTGATTGTTGTTGAAGGCAGTGGGTGGAAATAGAGAGGAACCTCTGAGTTAACAATACCCGACAAGATATTGTAATCCCACAAAGTCTCTGCACCATCAACGATATCGATGGCCCACTTCTCTTTCTTCCAGCCATCAGCCTCAAGACTTGCAGCCTCTGTACCAGCAGGATCAATATATTCGTAAAGACCTTTGATGGCCAGATTGTGCTTGTCGCCCTTAACAACGCTGGCTACACTTGTTGTACTGTAGTCGTAAACACCACGCCAACCAGGAACAAGTGCAGGATTACTTTCGTCACGATCGTATGTCAGCATCGTAGCTGTTGGTGATGCCACCAGTTTAGTCCAGATATAATTAGAGATAGTACGACCGTTAGGGAATGTATAATAACCATTTGCCTTCAGACCGGCAATCATCGTCTTGATGTCTGCACGAACCTGCTTTGCACGCTCAGGAAGTACACCCATGCGAATCTCTGCCCAACGAATATCACCTTCACCTACGAACTCACGCTTAACCTCTTGCTCTACGGTCTCCATTGTAACACTATTAACATTAGCTACACCAGCACGGTTACGAATTTGGTTAATCAGTGTCAGGGCTTCTCCGTTGTCACCCAAAGCAACATCAACCTCAGCAAGCATCAGCATGACATTTTCGATACGACGCATCTGATAGTTAAGACCTGTCTGACGGCTCTTTGTGGTATATGGAGGTGTACAGCGGTTCTCATCCCACTTGTTACATCCGATACCACCATTCAGACGAGAACCAGACTTGAAGTGTATCAGCGCCTCTGTTCCCTTGCCATCGCTACCTGTTACAACCATGCTGGCATCAGCACGCTTATCACCATCCTCATAACCTGTGTAGAAGAAGGTTGGCATGATACGTACACCACCGAATACCTTACAAGGAGCAGCATTGCTGTTTCCACCATCAGAAGGACGGCCCTGTGAGTAAGGACGCTCACTTTGGTTTGAAGGACGGTTACCAGCCTCCCAAATAGACTCAGGAGAAACAACCATATTATGGATGTGCTGGAGGTTCATCTGGAATGGATTGTCTGCATAGTCACGTGGGTCAACTGTCAAGAACTGCAGAGAGCCCTTACGCTCGTTGAGTACCTTGCGGAGATAGGTCTGAGCCTCCTTATAATAAGTGTTGGCATCAGAACGCTGTGCATACATACACTTCAAAGCTGCATTGTCATACTTCTTATTGAAAGTAACATTACCATAAAGGGTTGCAGAATCCGTACGCAGTGTCTGATAACCGGCAGAATTCAGAGCAGCCTCTCCAATCAGCATGTTAGCAAATGTACGAGACATGCGCTCGGCTGTGATGTTTCCGCTACCAAGATCGTACATCAGAGGTTCAACATCCTTCAGGATGGCGATGATGTTATCCAAAATCTCAAAGCGAGATGTGATAGAGTAACCTTCATTGGCATCAACAATCGAGTTCTCAATACCGAAGGGTACATCACCAAAGTGACGAACCAACTCAAAGTAGCACCAGCAATAGTAAGTCATAGCCTCACCGTAAAGCTGTGTCCAATCGTTCGTTATATTGGCACTCTTTGCTTCCTGATATTCACTCTTTGCAGCTATGATATCAGCAATACGTTTGGCAACAGCCAGCGTCTCATAAAGACCATTATACTGATTCTTTCTGGTATCTACAGAAACTTCAGTATGCAGATAGCCGATACGACCGTTTCCTGAATTATACTCAGGATAATAGTCTGCATCTGAGCAAGGATCGTTCCAGTTATAGTTACCACCGCCGGCAATAGAACCAGTGTAGTAGGCATAGTTTCTTGAGAATGCCTTCCAAGTCTCAGCAGTAGTGGATGTGACGAAGTTGTCATCTGTGTTGGCAGGTGCATCAACATCCAGATAGTCACTGCATGAAGTTGTCAGGAGACCAAGTCCAAATGCAACTGCTAAATATTTGATACTTTTCATAATTGTCATTGCTTTTTAAATTAGAAACTTACATTCAAACCCAGTACAAATGAACGTGGACGAGGATATGCACCCCAGTCGAGTCCTGGTGTAGGATAGGTAGTACGGGTAGGATCGGTGTTAACCTCAGGATCAAGACCATCATAACCTGTGATTGTCATGAGGTTGTAAATCGTACCATAAACACGAAGATGGCTGATGCCAATCTTGCCTGTGAGAGTCTTTGGCAGTGTGTAACCGATTGTGAGTGTGTTCAAACGGAGATAAGAACCACTTTCGATACCCAGTGTAGATACTGTACCATTCTCATTGTAGCAGAGGGGAAGTGTAGCATTGGCATTGAGTGCATCGAGTGCAGCTGGATCGTGAACACGTACAGGCTCGCCGCTCGACAGATCGAAAATCTTATAGCAACCATTCATCATTTCGAGCTTGTTTTGGAATACGCCATTCTCTTTATAACCCATCAGAGAAGCCATCTTGTTAACGTTGTAGATCTTATTGCCAACACTCCAGTTGAAATACATACCGAAGTCGAATGACTTGTAGTTACCTGTCAGGTTGAAACCACCAGTGTGAGTTGGATTCATGTCACCAATAATGTCATAGTCTTCTGCATCTACTAAGCCGCTGCCGTCAACGTCAACGTACTTAGCCATGCCAGGATATGCGTTCTGACCAGAAGGAACATACTTGTTAACACCATATACAACACCAGTGATGTTTGCACTTACATCGGGTACACCAGGCTTCAGTGTATAAACGTGAGTAGCTGCATCGTAGGTGAAATTGTCGGTGGTATAGATACCTGCATACTGAAGACCGCGTACCAGACCAACAGCCTCGCCTTCCTTCAGAATCATATCGTTACCAGGATTACCTGCAGAGAACCAACCTGTGCCATAGATGCCATTAACACCCTTAGCCAGTTCGTCAACCTTGTTCTTGTTGAAGTTGATGTTAAAGCCTGCATTCAAGTTGAAGTTCTTTGATTGGATGATAGCTGCGTTTACAGAGAATTCAATACCACGATTGCTGGTCTTACCGATATTGGCGTATGTAGCCTCAAAACCTGTGATGGTAGGCAATGTAGTCAGCATCAGCAGATCTTTGGTGGTATTCTTATAGATATCGATGCTACCGTTGATGCGGTTGTTCAAGATACCCCAGTCGATACCGATATTACGTGTAATGGTGGTCTCCCACTTCAGATCAGGGTTAGCCATTGTGGTAGAGGCCAACTTATAAGAAGGCTGTACCTTGCCACCGAGAGTGTACTGACGGTTTGCACTTGTTTCAGAACTCCATGTTTGTGACCAAAGACTTGAGTCGATACCATCATTACCTACAGTACCATAGCTCAGACGAATCTTCAAGTTAGACAGCCAGTTCTGAGTAGCCTTCATAAATGGCTCCTCTGATAAACGCCATGCAAAAGCTCCTGCGGGGAAGTAACCCCAACGCTTAGAAGGAGCAAACTTAGAGCTACCATCGGCACGCATTGTGAATGTGAACAGATAGCGATCCAACAGTGTGTAGTTCACACGACCAAAGAAAGAGAGAATACGCTCAGAGATTGAGTAACCAGACTGGAATGGTGTGGTAATCGTACTCTTAGTCTTATCATACTGGTTGATCATTGCGAAAGCATTCTCCTTCGTAAAGTTAGAGGGGAAGTAGTCTGTATCGATCCTCATGCTGTTGCCACCAGAGTTGGTAACCTCATGACCAATCAGGAAGTTCAAACGATTATTCTTGTTGATCTCCAACTCATAATTCAGTGTATTGGTCCAACGTACGCTCCAGCTATCACCTTTATAAAGAGATGCTGCACCAGCATACTGAGCCTCACCTGTTTCCTCGTCAAGATAGTTGTTATAAACAGGACCGCTCCAAGTCTTGTTCTGCTGCCATGAGCGACTCAATGTCAGATCGGTGTGGTAGGTCAGACCCTTTATAATCTTCCAGTTCAGAGAAGCTGTACCACGCAGATGCTGACGATTTACCAATGGCTCGTAGTCCATGATGCGCTTATAAGGATCATCCATATCCCACAACCACTGCTTACCATACTGAGCAATAGCACCCTGACGGAAACCAGCAGGATCACCCAAGCGCTCAATATCAGCAGTTGAGATAGGACGGAACTTAAATGCAGAAGAAAGGGCAGAACCCTGTCCGTTTGTGGTCTTCTCGTTACTCATGGTTTCCATATCAACATAACGGAAATCAAGTGAGAAATCAAGAGCCTTGTTTATCTTCTGGTCAATCTTACCAGAGATGACAGCACGACGACGATATGAGTTGATCTTCATACCATCCTCATTGTTGTAACTTACAGACAGCAAGTAACGTGTCTTGTCAGTACCTCCCGACATGGTCAGGTCGTGGTTGTGTGAGAACGAGCTGTTGTATATATCCTTCTGAATCTCATAAGCACCGACATTCTTCCATTTCTCCAAACCACCGTTTGCCAATCCAAACAAAGTCTTAATAGGCTCTGTGTAATCGGGATTGTCCTGTGCTGTGGCATTAGCCCAAATATAAGAAATGTAATCGTATGGATTGAGTGCCTTTATATACTTGGTAGGCGTGTTGAACTTAGCATAACCATTATAGGTAATGGTAGCACGACCTTCCTTGGCACGCTTTGTGGTAACGAGGATTACACCATTTGCACCACGGGCACCATAGATGGCTGTAGATGAAGCATCTTTCAGTACATCGATACTCTCTACTTGATCAGAAGGAACATCACTGAGTGATCCTGCAACCCCATCAATCAAAATGAGAGGCTCATTACTCTGAGAGATAGAACCACCACCACGTACACGAATGGATACCGATGCGTCTGGACGTCCGTCTTGAGCTACAATGTTAACACCAGCCAACTTTCCCTGAAGTGCCTGAGCAACATCAGCTACTGGAGCTGCAGTAAGTTGTTTGTTGTTAACTGAAGCAACAGAACCTGTTAAGTCACGACGCTTAACGGTTTGATAACCGATAACTACCACTTCATCGAGAGAGGCATTGTCCTCACTCAGAGTGATGTTAAAGTTTGTACTGTTTCCCACCTTGACTGTCTGAGTGAGATAGCCAATGTAAGAGAACTGTAACTGTGCGGATGAAGGAACTGACTGGAGGTTGAATCGACCATCCATGTCGGTTACGGTTCCTGAATTGGAACCTTTAATCATCACGCTTACTCCAATCAGAGGCTCACCAGTTACATCTTTTACAATACCTGTAATTGCATTCTGGGCGAAGCCCGTTAGCCATAACATACATGATAGTATGGCTAAGAAGATTCTTCTTTTCTGCATGTTCAATAATTAGGTTAAATTTAAAAAATATAAGAGTTAGTTTTGATAATTTTGATGCAAAGATAGTACATTAATATCAAAGAATTATAAAAAAATCATAAGAAACTTCTGTAAACGTTTACGTGCTTCCGGGGTGTTATCGCACACAGCGAAATTGAAGCAAAAAAGTGCTATTATTGCATGCGTCACAAGGCACCATTACCTGGCAGCCCCGCCCGTCTTACCATCGCTTGCGATACATTTCTGACACTTTGTTTGAAAAACATGGGATAATAATGCAAGATGTAAGGAGAATTGCGCGATTTGCGGATTCTGACTTTACAAATTGATATTTATTCAGTTTTTCTACAAACAAAAAATAAATATTTATTTGGTGGTATATGACTTTTTGTATACCTTTGCAGCCGAAAAGTTATCAAAAAGATAGTAAACTTCAAACAAAAGTAACAATATGGCAGAAAAAATCCGTTTTACGAAGATGCATGGTTGCGGCAATGACTATATTTATGTCAATATGATGGATAATGCCATCGCTCACCCGCAAGCTGTATCTGTCGCCTTGAGCGATCGCCATAAAGGCATTGGCTCTGACGGATTAGTGCTGATTGATAAGTCGTCTGTACCTGAGGCTGATTTCTCGATGCGGATATTCAATGCTGATGGTTCTGAGGCTATGATGTGTGGCAATGCGAGTCGATGCATCGGTAAGTATCTTTATGAACGTGGTCTGACGGATAAGACGGAAATCAGACTGCTGACACTTTCGGGCGTGAAGATACTTTTGTTGCACATTATTTATAATAAGGTAGAAAGCGTGACGGTAGATATGGGTGAACCCTTGCTCGACAACGAGTTACAATTCGTCGTTTCCTGCAATCCTGGTCATGGTACATTCGTCTCGATGGGCAATCCCCATTATGTTATCTTTACCGACGATGTAGATCAGGTAGGCGAAAGGGGGCGTGTCTTAGAACAGCATCCTGCCTTCCCTCAGCGTTGTAACATTGAGTTCGCTCGTATCGAAGGCGATGGCATCATTCGCACACGTGTATGGGAGCGGGGTAGTGGAATTACCCAGGCTTGTGGTACGGGTGCATGTGCTACTGCTGTTGCAGCTGCTCTTACAAAGAGAGCTGGGCGTACGTCGCAAATCGTTATGGATGGTGGTACACTTACCATCGAGTGGCGCGAAGCGGATAACCATGTCTATATGACGGGTCCTGCAGCGTTCGTATTCGATGGCGAAATAGAATTAAGCAAACTTTAAACAACATAAGAACAATGGCATTAGTAAACATTCATTTCTTAAATTTACAGAACAACTACTTGTTCGCTGATATCGCCAAGAAAGTAAATGCTTTCAAGGTGATGCATCCCAAGGCAGATGTGATCTCTCTTGGCATAGGCGATGTTACCCAGCCGCTTTGTCCTGTGGTTATCGAGGCGATGCACAAAGCCACCGACGAGATGGCTACGGCAGAAGGTTTCCACGGCTATGGTCCGGAACAAGGTTACGCCTTCCTACGCGAGGCGATTTTGAAAAACGACTTTTTGCCTCGTGGCATTCATCTCAATATCGACGAGGTGTTTATCAATGATGGCGCAAAGTCGGATACGGGAAATATTCAGGAGTTGCTACACTGGGATAACTTCATAGGTGTTACAGATCCTATCTACCCCGTGTATATCGATTCGAACGTGATGATAGGTCGTTGTGGTAATTATCGCGATGGTCGCTGGACGAATGTACGCTATATGCCTTGTACAGCAGAAAACGGCTTCGTGCCACCGCTGCCTTCTGGTCGACCTGTAGATGTTATCTACCTGTGCTATCCAAATAACCCGACGGGTACGGTGATTACCAAACAGGAGTTGCGTAAATGGGTGAACTATGCTCTGAAGAACGATGCCCTCATTCTTTACGATGCAGCTTATCAGGCTTATATCCGCGACCCGGAGATACCTCGCAGTATTTACGAGATTCGTGGCGCCAGAAAGTGTGCTGTCGAGTTCCATTCGTATTCCAAAACAGCTGGCTTTACGGGTATCCGTTGCGGCTATACCATCGTGCCTAAGGAGGTTACTGTTTCTACTTTCGAGGGTGAGCGCATATCGTTGAACCAGCTTTGGTTCCGTCGTCAGTGTACCAAGTTCAACGGTGCCAGCTATATCAGTCAGCGTGCTGCTGAGGCGATCTATACGCCTGAGGGCAAACAACAGATACAGGCTACCATCGATTACTATATGGAAAATGCCCACAAGATGCTCGAAACCCTGCGTAGTCTGGGTTATGAGGTTTATGGTGGCGAGAATGCACCTTATATATGGATGCGAACGCCTGATGGCACCACCTCATGGCAGTTCTTCGAGGAATTGCTTTATGGTGCTAACGTCGTTTGTACGCCTGGTGTCGGCTTCGGTCCTTCTGGCGAGGGCTATGTACGCTTTACGGCTTTTGGTAGCCACGAAATAACAGATGAAGCATTAAAGAGAATAGAAAACTGGACAAACAACATTAAACAAAAATGATTATGGAAGCATTAAGATTTCAGGTTGTCGGTGAGGCTTTCAAGAAGAAGGCGCTCGACGTAAAAACACCAAGTGAACGACCCGCTAAGTATTTTGGCAAGAAGGTCTTCAATCGTGAGAAGATGTATAAGTATCTTCCAAAGGATGTTTATGAGAAGATGATCGACGTGATGGACAATGGTGCCCGTCTTGATCGTCAGGTAGCTGATGCCGTAGCAGAAGGTATGAAGCAGTGGGCCACGGAGAATGGCGTCACTCACTATACACACTGGTTCCAGCCATTGACAGAGGGAACCGCAGAGAAGCACGACTCGTTTATCGAGCACGACGGTAAAGGTGGTATGGTAGAGGAGTTTACCGGCAAGTTGCTCGTTCAGCAGGAGCCTGATGCCAGCTCGTTCCCAAGTGGTGGAATCAGAAGCACTTTCGAGGCTCGTGGTTACTCGGCATGGGATCCTACATCGCCCGTATTTATTATCGATGACACGCTGTGTATCCCTACCGTATTTATTTCGTACTCAGGTGAGGCACTCGACTATAAGGCTCCGCTTCTGCGTGCACTCCATGCTGTGAATGTAGCCGCTACCGATGTTTGCCATTACTTCGACCCCAGTGTTAAGAAGGTTACCTCAAACCTCGGATGGGAGCAGGAATATTTCCTTGTAGACGAAGGTCTTTATGCTGCACGTCCTGACCTGCTTCTGACGGGTCGTACCCTGATGGGTCACGACTCTGCCAAGAACCAGCAGATGGACGACCACTACTTTGGTTCTATCCCAGAGCGTGTAGCAGCCTTTATGCGCGAGTTGGAGATCGAGGCACTCGAATTGGGTGTTCCTTGCAAGACGCGCCATAACGAGGTGGCTCCTAACCAGTTTGAGCTGGCACCTATCTTCGAGGAGACCAACCTCGCTGTCGACCACAATATGTTGCTCATGTCTGTCATGAAGCGTGTAGCCCGTAAGCATGGCTTCCGTGTATTGCTCCATGAGAAGCCCTTCGCAGGCATCAATGGTAGCGGTAAGCATAATAACTGGAGTCTGAGCACTGATAATGGTATTCTGCTCCATGCTCCTGGAAAGACTGCTGAGGCTAACCTCCGTTTCGCTACCTTTATCGTAGAGACGCTGATGGGTGTCTATAAGCACAATGGCTTGTTGAAGGCTTCTATCATGAGTGCCACCAATGCCCATCGTCTGGGTGCCAACGAGGCTCCTCCTGCCATCGTTTCTTCTTTCCTTGGCAAGCAGGTAAGCGAACTGCTCGACCATATCGAGAAAGCCGATAAGGACGATATCCTGGCGATGGCTGGCAAGCAGGGTCTGAAGATGGATATCCCTGAGATTCCTGAGTTGCTGATTGATAATACCGATCGTAACCGTACTTCTCCATTCGCCTTTACAGGTAACCGTTTCGAGTTCCGTGCCGTAGGTTCTGAGGCTAACTGTGCCAGTGCGATGATAGCCCTGAACTCTGCTGTTGCCGAGGCACTCGTCAACTTCAAGAAGCGTGTCGATGCGCGCATTCCAGAGTTCGAGAAGAAACTTGAGGGTTCTGGCCATAGCGCTAAGTTCCATGCTATCATTGATGTGCTTCGCGAGGATATCAAGACCTGTAAGCCTATCCGTTTCGATGGCAATGGCTATAGCGACGAGTGGGTTATTGAAGCTACCAAGCGTGGTCTGGATGTAGAAAAGTCTTGCCCGAAGATTTTTGAGCGTTACCTCGATCCAGAGAGCATCGAGATGTTCGAGAGTCTGGGTGTGATGACCAAGAAAGAGCTTGAGGCTCGTAATGAAGTAAAGTGGGAGACCTTCACCAAGAAGATTCAGATTGAGGCTCGTGTGCTTGGCGACCTCTCGATGAACCATATTATCCCAGTGGCCACACGCTATCAGACGGCCTTGCTGAAGAATGTGGATAGCGTATCAACGGCATTCCCTGTTGATAAGGCAGAGAAGTTGAATGCTCGCAACCTTAAGATTATCGAGGAGATTGCCGAGCGCACCAGTGCCATTGAGAAGGGTGTAGAGGATCTTGTAAATGCCCGCAAACTGGCTAATAAGATTGAAGATGAGCATGAGAAGGCCATTGCCTATCATGACAAGGTAGAACCAAAGCTTGACGAAATCCGCTACCAGATTGACAAGTTGGAGCTCATCGTCGACGACTCGCTTTGGCCACTTCCAAAATATCGTGAATTATTGTTTATTCGATAACCTTTCATGGTTGTTTGAAGTTTGCGAGGGGCTTCGATGCTGCGACAGCATCGAGGCCCTAAATTTTTTATTTGCTGAAATTATCGCAGAAAACATGCAGATGTAGAAAAGATTTTGTATTTTTGCAGCTGATATGGGAAAGATAATCGTAGCAGGCATAGGACCTGGCAGCAAAGAAGACATCACGCCAGCCGTATTCGATGCAGTACGTGAGGCTGATGCGATTGTAGGGTATAAGTATTATTTCCAGTTTATCGAGGCCTTTGTAAAAGAAGGTTGCGAGTGTATCGATACGGGTATGAAGAAAGAGCGCGAGCGTGCAGAGCAGGCTTTCGCTTTGGCAGAACAGGGAAAGACCGTTGTGGTGATTTCATCTGGCGATGCAGGCTTGTATGGCATGACGCCCCTTATTTACGAGATGGCCCAAGCCAAAGCCTCTGATATCGAGATTGTTGCCTTGCCTGGTATCTCTGCCTTCCAGAAAGCGGCCTCTTTGTTGGGTGCGCCCATTGGTCACGATACCTGTATTATCTCCCTTTCCGACTTGATGACGCCATGGGACATCATCGAGTGTCGAATCCAAGCTGCTGCGATGGGCGATTTCGTCACCGCCATCTATAACCCCAAGTCACATGGACGCTATTGGCAACTTTATCGCCTTCAGGAGCTGTTCCTAAAGGAGCGTGCTGCTGAGACCCCTGTAGGTTATGTTCGCCAAGCTGGGCGACCAGAGCAAGAGGTAAAGGTAACCACGCTTGGTGCTTTCGACCCTGAGGATGTCGATATGTTTACAGTGATTCTGATTGGCAATTCGCAGTCCTATCTCGCAGGCGATAAGATCATTACCCCACGCGGGTATTATCGTGAGCAAGTAGGCGAGGGCGATAAGATTGGCCAGAATATTATGATTGAGTCGTTCCGTACCATCGCTGGCGAACTGAAAAACGATTACCCCCTTGATCATAAATGGGCGCTTCTGCATGCTATCCATACTACTGCTGATTTTGATATGGAGAATATTCTCTATACCGATACAGGCGCTGTAGAGAATATTTATAATAAGGTGAAGGATGGCACGCTGAAAACCATTGTAACCGATGTGACGATGGTAACAAGTGGTATTCGTAAGGGTGCCCTCCAGCGATTAGGCATCGAGGCTAAATGTTACCTCAGCGATCCGCGTGTGGCAGATATGGCCACTTCAGAAGGCATTACCCGTACGCAAGCCGGTATCCGACTTGCGGTAGAAGAACATCCTGATGCCCTCTTCGCTTTTGGCAATGCACCTACGGCGCTTATGGAACTCTGCGACTTGATTCGTAAGGGTAAGGCCCGTCCTGCTGGTGTCATTGCGGCTCCTGTAGGCTTTGTGCATGTCAAGGAATCGAAGCACATGGTAAAGCCTTTCAGGACCATTCCCAAGATTATTGTCGAGGGTAGGAAAGGAGGCTCAAACCTTGCTGCTACACTCTGTAATGCTATCCTCACTTTCGATGATGCAGCCCAACTAAAACCCGGTCGCGACTTATGAAATTTATCGTCATTGGTATATCAGACAATCCACAGCCTTGGTTTCCGCCAGAGGTGTTGGAGATGATCAAGCAGGGAAAGGTTTTTTCTGGTGGCAAGCGCCATCATGAAATCGTAGCCTCGCTCTTGCCTTCCGATGCCCAATGGATAGACATCACCGTACCTCTTGATGCTGTCTTCGAACAGTATCTCTCATCACCCATCATTGTTTTTGCCAGTGGCGATCCCTTGTTCTTTGGCTTTGCCAATACGATTCAGCGTAAGATGCCCGATGCAGAGATTGTTGTATATCCCTCGTTCAATTCCTTGCAGCTATTGGCCCATCGATTGGTTTTGCCTTATCACGATATGCGCATCGTTTCGCTTACAGGTCGCCCTTGGCCCGAGTTCGATAAGGCACTCATTGAGAGGGTAGGGAAAATAGGTGTTTTAACCGATCGCGAACATACGCCTTCTGCTATTGCCCAGCGCATGATAGAATATGGCTATACCAATTATCAGATGCATGTAGGCGAACATCTGGGCAATCCTGAACTCGAAAAGGTCTCTACACTTACACTCGAAGAAGCAGCAAAGCGCGAGTTTGCCATGCCTAACTGTGTGATACTAAAAGGTACACAAAAAGAACCGTCCCTTTTGTGTACCCGTTTCGGAATTCCTGATGCTGATTTCGCCCTGCTTGATGGAAGAGAGAAGATGATTACCAAGATGCCTATTCGTCTGCTGACGCTTCAAGCCCTCGAATTGCCTAAGCAACGTGTATTCTGGGATATCGGATTCTGTACAGGTAGTGTCTCTATCGAGGCCCGTTTGCAGTTCCCCCATTTGCAAGTATGCGCTTTCGAGATCCGTCCTGAGTGCGAGGCGTTGATACGTGAAAATGCCCGTCGGTTTGGTGCCCCAGGTATCGATGTACATATAGGCGATTTCCTAGAAACTGACATCTCTGGGCTGCCTCGTCCCAATGCCGTCTTTATCGGAGGTTATGGTGGAAAATTGAAAGAAATCATGGCCAAGGTGCTCTCTGTCCTTGCGCCTGATGGTGTGATCGTTTTCAATAGTGTATCATCGCCTGTTGTTGACAAGATGACCGATCGCCCGTCCAGTCGCCAATTATGGAATGAGGCCTGCCTCGCCCTTGGATTAAAGCAAACCCCACCCCTCAAAATCCAACTCAACGACTACAACCCCATAGAGATCCTCAAGGCTCGAGTTCGAACTTGAGAAACTTAAAATAATCTTAAAATTTTCGCATGCTCTTTTGGGACGTGCGGATTTTTTTATACCTTTGCATTCGATACATTTTAATGTACAACTATAAACATTTTATTGTTAAACTTAAAACTTCTGGATATGAAGAACAAGTTAACTACCTATTTAGGTGTGCTCGTGTGCGGAATGATGCTGATAGCTACAGCGTCGTGTGAGAAAATGAATCTGGGGGAGAATCATTCTTCTGTGGATGACTGGGATGCGAACGTGGTCGTGAGCATCAGTCAGTTTGAACAAACGCCTTTTCCAGCGAGAACACGCGGAGAGACCTCGGAGTTCTGTAAGCGTCTGAACTTCATCGTTTATAATTCAGCGGGTGAACGTATAGATGAGAAAGACCAGACGCTGGACGATGATCAGTTCGGACAGGCGAAGTTTGCCTTACCGCTGGGTGAGTACCGAATGGTGATACTGGCCCATAGTGCCAACGGTAATCCATCAGTAAACAAGGACTATAAGATAAACTTTACCAATGCCAAGGGCTATACTGATACCTTCTTTGCCTCGCAGAAACTAACGGTGGGTGAGGACACGATACACCTGAACATGAATATGAAGCGCATCGTGGCAAAGGTAAGATTCATACCAGAAGACGCTGTTCCTGCCAAGGCCGACAGCATCAGGTTTTATTACGAAGGTGGCTCAGGAACGCTCGATGCCATCGGAGGATGGGGCGTGGTGAAGTCGAAACAGATCGTCTGGATAGATCGTTCGGAGTTTGAGGCGCCTTTCGAAATATACACCATCCCTCGTGAAGACAGCGACAATCTGGAGGTGACGGTCAGCTCCTATCAGGGTACCGACCTGCTCTCATCGAAAGTGATAGAGAACATACCCATTCGCAGAAACTGCATCACCACATGTAGGGGAAACATGTTTGACGGCAAGGTGACAAAGGTACAGTTCGACATTACCATCGACGACCAATGGGACGACCCCATCAACTACCGATTCTGACACTTTTAGCCCTAAAAATTTGGTCGTATCGCACATTTTACCTACTTTTGCAGCAGAAAACAAGACTAAGATGGATAAGAACAGTATAAACGATACGCTACGGAAAAACGTAGCACTGCTGTCGAAACAGACAGAGCGCGAGGTAGGTATGATGCCCGCTACAGAGGCCCCATTACCCTCGGTAGAACAGGTAAAACGCATGGTAACGCTGGTAAAAAGCATCATTTTTCCCGACTACTTTAACAAGCGCCAGAGCGACGAGGCCATACGCTCGTACTATATTGGCGTGTACATGGAGGAACTGGTAAAGTTGCTGACGAAGCAGATAGCTCACGGACTGCAATTCTGCGAGAACTGCGACGAGATAAGCACGAAAGAAGAGGTATATTGCGAGGCTGAACGACTGGCGCTGGAGTTCATCGACGCCCTGCCGGAGATAAAAAGACTGCTCTATACCGACGTGCAGGCAATGTTCGACAACGACCCTGCTGCGCCTAACTATGGTGAGGTGATTTTCAGCTACCCCTGTCTGAACGCGATGACCCACTACCGCATGGCCCATAAGCTGCACGAGCTGAAAGTGCCCGTGATTCCTCGCATCATCACAGAGCTGGCTCACTCAAAAACAGGTATCGACATTCACCCAGGCGCAAAGATAGGTGAATACTTCTCGATAGACCATGGTACGGGCGTGGTAATCGGCGAAACGACCATCATAGGCAACCACGTATCGCTCTACCAAGGCGTAACACTGGGTGCCAAAAGCTTTAAATACGACGAAAACGGTAATATGCTGAACGTGCCCAGACACCCGATCATCGAAGACAACGTCACGGTATATTCGAACGCCTCGATACTGGGGCGCATCACCATCGGACATGACTCGGTTATAGGAGGTAACATCTGGTTGACACACGGTGTACCACCGTATTCGCGCATCTTACAATCAAAAGCGCTTGAATCGGGCTTTGAAGGCGGCTTAGGTATCTAAGCCGCCTTCTTTTTACCGAACTCTGGGTCGATCTTCAGCAACGACGACACGATGTAAGTGAGTGAGCAGGCGCCAATGACGATCCAGAAGAAGGCCTGATAACCTACACCCTCTTGTAAAGCGCCGGCAAACAAACCCGGAATCATCATCGACAGCGCCATGAAAGCGGTACAGAGCGCATAGTGAGCCGTCTTATGCTGACCCTGACTATAATATATAAGGTAGAGCATATAGGCAGAGAAACCAAAGCCGTAGCCAAACTGCTCTACAAAGATACAACTGCTGATAATGAAAAGGTTAGAGGGGAGTGTCATAGAGAGATAGACATAGACGACATCGGGCAGGGTGATGGCGAAAACCATAGGCCATAGCCATCGCTTCAAGCCATCGCGACTGGCAACGATACCACCAAGAATACCACCGAGGGTAAGACCAATAACACCTACCGTTCCTTGTACCAGACCATATTCACCATCGGACAAACCGAGTCCGCCATTTGACACCTTATCGACCAAGAACAGGGCAGATACCTTGGCCAACAGGCCTTCTGGCATACGGTAGAAGAGCATAAAGCAGATACCGATCCAAACCTGGGGCTTCTGAAAGAAGGTCACCACGGTGGCCTTAAACTCTATGAGGATATCGCGAACACTCTTCTGGTGACGCTCATTGTCTTCGTCAGGACGAGGGAGGGCCCAGTGGTGATAAAGCCAGAAGGCGATAAAGAGGCCAGCCATGAGATAGAACACTAGGCTCCAGGAATAACGGATACTCCGCGTAAGCACCTGAAGGGCACCAGCAAGACCTACCAGGAGACCAGAAGAGAAGATGGTGGCGATACGATAGAACGTAGAACGGATACCTACGAAATAGGCCTGCTCGTGTTGCTCTAACCCCAGCATATAAAAACCATCGGCCGCAATATCGTGGGTGGCGCTGGAGAAGGCCATCAGCCAGAAGAAGGCCAGCGAGCCCTGAAGCCATACAGGACCGGGTATGGTAAAGGCCACACCACCAAGGGCAGCACCAATCAGAAGCTGCATGGTGATAATCCACCAGCGCTTGGTTTTGAGCATGTCGATGAACGGGCTCCAAAGGGGTTTAATAACCCAAGGCAGATAGAGCCAAGAGGTATAAAGCGTAATATCGGTATTACTGAGTCCCAGACGCTTATACATGATAAGCGAGATGGTCATCACGGCGACGTAAGGTACGCCTTCAGCGAAGTACAAGGTGGGCACCCAAGCCCAAGGAGAACGTTTATTCATTTACTATTTGACGATTTACTATTTACAATTTACCATTAATTTAGTCGTAGAGGCGTTGAATCTCGGCTCCGCGATAGTAGAACAGGAGGATTTCATCGTAGGTCTTGCCCTGCTCGCCCATGACGGCTGCACCTATCTGGCAAAGGCCTACACCATGGCCCCATCCCTTGCCATGAAGGATAAAAAGGTCGCCCTGCTTCTCAACCTCGAAGGCAGAACTGTACAGATGACTCTCGCTGAGGGCGCGTCGGATTTCGAGTTCCTTGCCGATGGTGAAGGTCTTCTTCGTACCTACAATCTTGAGTTTCCAGATACGGCCACTCTTGCCACGCTCCAAAGGAATAAGGTCGACAATGTCGCCAAAGTCGTCCTTCAACTTGCGATTGATGAGCTCGGAGAGTTGCTCGCGGGTGTAGGTCACTTCCCAACGGTAGAAATCGATGGTTTCCTGATCGTAATCATTGAGCACCTGTGAGAGGATATGCTTGTCAGACGTGTTGCAGTAGGGGTCGTGGAAGCTCACCAGATAAGGCTTGGGGGTATCTTCCCAGCAATACTGGAACTCTTCGGTTTCGCCACCACAACACTTCGAGAAACGGGCATCGCAAATCTCACCATCGTAAGTAAGAATCTGTCCGCGCGTCTCGCTGATGGCATCGGCTACACGTTGGCTGTTGGCCTTGGTGATGCCCTGATAACGCTGGCAATGGTCATCGGCACACACATCGAAGATGGTATGATCTTCACGATCGTACCAACGGATGAGTTCATCGTCTTTCTTGATAAACGAGAAGAAACTGTCGCTGCCATTTTCATGTTGGCGACGCTTCTCCATCTGAGCCAAGAGCCAAGAGCGCGAGATAACCGCATGGGCCTTGAGGAATTCGGGTGAAGCGGTAGCAGACATCTCGCTGGAAATGACGCTGGTAAGATAGCGCTCGACGGGGAGTTCGTTGATAGCCACAATTTTATCGGCCTCGACTACGATACGGAGGGTTCCCTCGAAGGTCTGCGTCTGTTGACGCTCCCAGTGGTAATCGATACCGATGGTGACATCTTCTAAAGAGAAGGAGGCATCGTCAGCCTGTGGGGTAAAGGTGAGATTACGATACTGGGTGCCTCGCCATAGAATACCTCCCTCGGAGAACTCTACCACTTGTGGACCCTGAATCACCTCGCCTTTGGCTACGTAGGGCGCATTGAGCGTGAAACTGATTTTCGTAGCCGTAATGATGCCAACGGTAACATTGGGCTCTTTCTGAGTGGAGAGTGGAGAGTGGAGTGTTGAGAGTTTGCTGGCGTTGCTAGATTTCAGTTTGTCGATGACTTGCTGGAGGTCGGTCTTTGAAAGGGCTACCTCGTTGAGGATATCGATGGCCCTTTCGGGGGTTAAGCGATTGAAATCTTCTTCGCGAGGGGTGATGATGAGGCCCGACATATCAAGAGCCCCTGGCGAGATGATAAATTGTGCGTCGCCCTCGGCATAATAGCAGTCAGGACGATGCTTGCCACGAGGGAAGACCACTGAGAAGTAATCATCATCCTTTCGCCAGCTGACGATGTTCATCATGGGCTCCGTCTCGTCGCCACGCTGGGGTAGGGCCTCGTAAAGACGACGGAATAGCTGTACATCGCCATACGACGAACGGCTATGAATAAGGAGTGCCGGACAAGGGTGTTCTTCGATAACGGAGATGCTTTCCTCGTCATTGAGACTGATAACCGTCGTGAGATTATGACTGAGGCGCTTCCAGGCTTTCTGGAGGGGTAATACACCACTTGTACCTGCCTGGAAATGAGCATGGTCGGGGGCAGAGGCACCACACTTAGGACCATTGTAGAAGACCATCATTTCAGGGAACTCATCAAGCAACTTATGTATCTCGCCATAGGCCTCGCGAATCTGCTGGGGCTCGTGCTTCACTGAGGGGATGGTAAAGTGGATAGGCAGGATAGGGAACGGATTTACCAGCAGGTCGTACTGATTATCGAACGTTTTCTTAAACTGCTCTTTAGGGCGATTGTGTTCGCAGAGGAAACAAGGACGCTCTGCCACCGTCTTCTTATCGATGCTGGCCCCTGTAGATACCATGCGCGCAGGGTTCCACTGTACTTGCATGCTCGAAGTTCCCACTACTAACTCGCGGGTCTTTACATCGCGCAAGTCGTAGTAGCGCTGTCGGGCATCGTCCCACTTCTCCAACTGACGATTAAAGAAGCGCAAGAGGGGTGTATCCTTGATGAATTCAAACTTGCCTTTCAGCATCTGCTGACGGGCCAGGATCTCAAGTGTGCGCAAGCGATCCTTATAGAGGTTGTTCGCATTAATCTTATCGATAGAGAGGGCTGCATCGCTATTGCCTCCCCAACGGCGACAGAGATAGAGCTCTGTAAAGATGCGCCCGATACGATAGCGGCGCGAAAAAATCAGTCCGAGTGCATAATCCTCGCCATAAGAGGTGTTGGGGAAACCAATCTGACGGACCAGGGGCGTAAAGAAAGCTCTTGGTGCGCCCAGACCATTGATGCGAAGGGCATTGTTGGGACCATTCTCATCTGTCCACTCATGGTGGTCGATGAGACCTGGGGGCAGGGTGTTCAGCTCGAAGTCGCACATACGATACGAACCAATCACCATCGCCGCATTCTGCTTGTAGAAGGCATCGACAATCTGCTGGAGCGTCTTAGGCGATGAATAGAGGTCGTCGGAATCGAGTTGTACGGCAAAGCGTCCGCAACGGTCGTCGTTAATCGCCATGTTCCAGCAACCACCAATGCCCAGGTCTGTACGCTCAGGGATAATATGGACCAAGCGCTCATCGTGGAAACCACGCAAGAGTTCGGTAGTCTTATCGGTAGAGTGGTTATCGACCACAATCACATTAAACTTGAAGTTGGCCTTTTGGTTCAGGGCACTGTTCACAGCATCGCAGATGGTCTTTTCACGATTAAACACGGGGATGATGACGGAAGCTTCCATCTCGAACTCCTGCTCGTTGAAGTCTGGCTGTTGATAGAACGAGGGCTCTATCTTGGCACCTATCTCAGTGAGATGGGTCGTAGCCACCTGTTCCATCTCTATCTGTACCTCGCGATTGGCGGGGTTGACATAGTCGAACTGTTTCACACCCGAGGCTCTCGTATCGGTTTCTTCTTCTGAATAGAGGCGTTCGTTGATGTGGAAAATCTGTCCGTTGCGACTCAGAAACAGGCGAAGGGCATATAATCCGGCATGCTGATAAGGGTGCTCGCTGGTTTGCTGGGCAAAAGCCTGAAGCAGCGAGGTTTTGATAAGCCACAGACTACCGAAATCGAAGTCGTCGCGAATACTGCCTATGAAATAGTCGATAACGGGGTGGGGCTTGCGAGAACCTTCTACGATATCGTCGTGATCGGCATACACCATCGCTGCATCGGAATCGATACCCACGTGCAACATGCGATCGAGGGCACCAAGACCTATCTGCAGCTGACGTGGCTTTGTTTGCAACAATACGTAGTCGGCTTTCGTCTGTTCGGCTATCTGCATCATCGTGTTGCTGCTGGTAAGACTGTCTACACAAATCTGTCGGCAATCAGAGAACTGCGAGGCTGCATCTTCTGACAACGGTTCGTTTACCAGCAGGAAAATATGCTGGATGGTCTTGCTGCCTCTGAGTTGGCCAATCAGTTGTTCGGCGGCCACGAGGTCACTACAAGGCAAAAAACAATCGATTTTTTCTCTCATGAAGTGTATTAGTTGTTTTATAAGGTGCAAAATTCGCAATATTTTCTGAGAATACCAAATATTTCATATTTTTTTTCTAACTTTGCACCCAAAAAGGACTCATGCAGGACGAAAAAACGGTGTTACTGGGTATGTCGCTTAGCGAATTGAAGTCTGTCGTAAAGGATTTGGGGATGCCCCAGTTCACGGCAGGCCAGATAGCCAAGTGGCTCTATCAGCAGCATGTGATGAGCATCGACGAGATGACGAATATCTCGAAGGCGAATCGCGAGAAACTGGCTGAGCATTATACCGTTGGGGCGATGACGCCCATCGACTGCCAGCGCTCGAAGGATGGTACGATTAAGTATCTCTTCCCAACGGCAGAGGGCAAATTCGTAGAAACGGTGTACATCCCAGACCATGATCGTGCCACACTCTGTGTATCGTGTCAGGTAGGTTGCAAGATGAATTGTCTGTTCTGTCAGACAGGTAAGCAGGGCTTTGAGGGCTCACTGACTGCGGGCGACATCCTGAACCAGATTTATGCCCTGCCCGAGCGTGAGACGTTGACAAACATCGTGTTTATGGGGCAGGGCGAACCAATGGATAACCTCGACAACGTGCTCAGAGCCACGGAGATACTGACAGCTGACTATGGGTATGCCTGGAGCCCGAAGCGTATCACGGTGAGTAGCGTGGGTGTGAAGTCGAAGTTGAAGCGTTTCTTAGACGAGAGCGAGTGCCACGTAGCGATCTCAATGCACTCACCCCTGCCAGAACAGCGTCAACAGTTGATGCCTGCGGAGCGACAGATGTCGATCGTAGAGGTGGTAGACTTGCTGAAACAATACGACTTTACCCATCAGCGTCGCTGTTCGTTTGAGTATATCTGCTTTGCAGGACTTAACGATACCACGATGCATGCCAGAGAGATCGTGAAACTCTTGCAGGGTTTGGAGTGTAGGGTAAACCTGATTCGCTTCCACGAGATTCCTGAGGTGGATTTGCCAGGGGCAGACGAGAAAAGGATGGAGGCGCTTCGCGATTATCTGACCAACCATGGGGTGTTTACCACCATCAGGGCAAGTCGTGGTCAAGACATCTTTGCAGCCTGTGGCCTGCTATCCACGGCGAAGAAACAGTCAAATAGTAAATAGTAAAATAGTCAAATATATCAATGGACAATAGAAAAATTCGCGTGGCTATCACGCATGGAGATACAAACGGTATCGGCTACGAGCTGATTTTGAAGGCCTTTGAGAATCCTGCGATGCTCGAGTTGTGTACACCTATTATATATGGATCGCCTAAGGTGGCCAGTTTTCATCGTAAGGCATTGGAACTGGAAACACCTTATGTTGTTATTAACAATGCCGAGGATGCCCAGGATGGTAAACTGAACCTGTTGGCTACTTTTGAGGAAGAGGTGAAGGTTGAATTCGGACAATCGACGGAGGAATCGAACGAAGCTGCCCGTAAAGCCGTTCAGCGTGCAAAGGAAGACTTGCAGAAACACCTTTACGACGTGCTGGTGATGTCGCCCGTAAAGTCCAACCCGAACCCTGCTCGCGAAGATAAATCGTTGTTGGTGATGATCAGCAACATCGTTCGTATCGGCTTGGTTACCAATCACTTGCCGCTAAAAGACGTGCCTCAGGCGATTACCGCAGAGAAGATTATAGACAAGTGTCGTATCTTTAATACCTCACTGAAGCGCGACTTCCGTATTAACAACCCCCGTATTGCTGTGTTGGCACTGAATCCGCAGATGGGTACAGAAGAAAACAATGTCATTCTGCCTGCTGTTGAAACCCTTGAGAAAGAAGGCCTCCTGGCTTTTGGTCCATACGAAGCTGACACTTTCTTTGGCGAGAATCTCTATGAGCAGTTTGACGGCGTGTTGGCGATGTACGACGATCAGGGAGCTGTGCCTTTCAAGACCCTCTCAACAGAGTATGGCGTAAAGATGAAAGCAGGTATCACGGCTATTTGTACCACACCAGATCAGGATCCCTCGTTCGATATCGCTGGTAAGGGTATTGCCAATGAACAATCACTTCGACAGGCCGTCTATATGGCCATTGACATCTTCCGTCATCGCGAGGATTACGATGATCCACTGGCCAATCCGTTGCAAAAGTTGTATCACGAGAAGCGTGAAGAGGGTGAGAAAGTAAGATTCGCTATCCCAAAGAGTAAGGATGAATAAAAAATACCAGAACGGTTTCTTTATCTTTGGTCTCCTGGTACTGATTATCATGGTGACCCAGCTCGACTTCCAAGAAGTATGGGCAGGGGTTCGCCATGCTGGCTATTGGTTTGTCAATGTGCTGGTACTATGGGCCATCCTGTATGTGTTTAATACCGCAACCTGGTATATTATTATCGACAGCATCGGTAACGAGAAAGGCGTTTGTGAAAAGTGTAAGGTGGGCTTTTGGTGGCTCTATAAGATTACGGTTTCAGCTTTTGCCCTGAATTACGCTACGCCTGGTGGTTTGATGGGCGGTGAGCCATATCGCATTATGGCGCTCTCGCCAAAAGTAGGCACTGAGAGAGCTTCGGCTTCGGTGATTCTATTCGTGATGACACATATCTACAGCCACTTCTGGCTATGGCTGTTGGCTGTGCCCCTGTATGTGCTCACAGAGAAGGTGACAGCCCTTTCGTGGTTTATCTTGCCCACGATGACGGTTATCTGTATCACCGTCATCTGGTTCTTTATCAGAGGTTATAAGAGAGGCATTGCCGTTACGGGTATGAACATTCTGAGCCACTTCCCGATGATAAAGCGATGGGCACAGCCTTTCGTAGAACGCAATAAGGAAAAACTGCATAAAATCGACAGTCAGATAGCGGCACTCCATAATCAGAACCCTCGTACCTTTCTGGCGGCTGTGATCCTGGAACTCTCTTGCAGACTGCTCTCTACACTCGAGATTTATTTCATCCTTTTGGTGATTATGCCTGGTCAGGTGAGCGTATCGCAATGTGTATTGATTTACGCATTTACCACACTTTTCGCCAATATGCTCTTTTTCATGCCGTTGCAGTTAGGTGGTCGCGAGGGTGGCTTCCTGATGTCGACAGAGGGTCTGAGTATGACGGCTCAGGCTGGTATCTTCGTAGCGCTGATTGTGAGGGTGCGTGAGCTGGTTTGGACGGCTATCGGATTGCTCCTGATTAAGTTTGATAAGCGCGAAAAGACTGAGATAAGCCAATAAATACTTAATTTTCTTTTAAAATTCTGCCAAAATTGCAGCTATATGAAAAATAATATGTAATTTTGTCAGCTCAAATGAAGATTTCAGAACTTCAAAGTATCAAACAGCGGTACAATATCGTAGGCAACTGCGATGCATTGAACCATGCGCTCGATGTCGCCCTTCAGGTGGCACCGACAGATCTCTCTGTACTAATCGTAGGTGAAAGTGGTGTGGGTAAGGAAATCATCCCTCGCATGATTCACGACAATTCGCCACGCAGACGCGAGAAATATTTCGCCATCAACTGCGGTTCTATCCCAGAGGGCACTATCGATTCTGAACTGTTCGGACATGTAAAGGGTTCGTTTACGGGTGCTATCAACGATTCGCCTGGTTATTTCGGTGTGGCCAACAAGGGTACGCTGTTTCTCGACGAGGTGGGCGAGTTGCCCCTGGCTACGCAAGCACGATTGCTGCGTGTGCTCGAAACTGGCGAATATATCCCAGTAGGTGCTACCGAGGTGCGCAAAACCGATGTCCGCATCGTAGCTGCTACCAACGTGAATATTCAGAAGGCAATCAGCGAGGGTCGTTTCCGTGAGGATTTGTACTATCGCTTGAATTCCATCCCCATCCAGATGCCGCCTTTGCGTGAACGTGGCGAGGACATCGTTCTGCTGTTCCGCTTGTTTGCCATGCAGATGGCTGAGAAATATAAGATGGATCGCGTGGTGCTCGATGAGAATGCCAAACAGTTACTCTTGCATTATAAGTGGCCTGGCAACGTACGCCAGCTGAAAAATATTACGGAGCAGATATCCATCCTCTCGCCAGAACGACTGATTACTGCCGATATGCTCAGTCAGTTCATCCCCCACGATATGGAAACCACGCAGTTGGCTACCATCCATCGCGAAGGTGACCACTCGTTTGAGAATGAACGCGAGATTCTCTACAAAATACTCTTCGAACTGCGAGGCAACGTAAAGGATATGCGTCAGGAAATCAGCATGCTGAAAAAGCAGATTGAGGATGTGCAGACGACCAAACCCGTAGGCGGCCATGCCTCTGACGTTTTGCCCACTACGCAGTTGGCTCCTATTAATACCGTTCAGCCCATCTCGCCTATGTCGACGGTTAATCCTATCCATGTAACAGCTGAGGATGCTATCGCTGAGGAGTATGTGGAGCCAGAAAAGGAACCTGAGAATCTGAATCTGAACGATATCAGTAAGCAAATGCTCGAAAAAGCTCTGGAGCGCAATCATGGCAACCGCCGCAAGGCTGCACAGGAGTTGGGCATCAGTGACAGAACCCTCTATCGCAGACTGAAACAATATGGACTCGATGAAAAGTAACATCATAAAAGTACTTACGCTCACGGCAATGGCTGTGTGCTTGGTGGCTTGCTCCGTAAGCTATAAGTTTAATGGTGCGAGTATCGATTATTCGAAAACCAAGACCATTCAGATTGCTGATTTCCCCATTCGAAGCAGCTTTGTTTGGGGACCCATGGGCCCGATGTTCAACAATCGACTGAAAGACGAGTTTGCTAACCATACCCAACTGGAGCAGGTAAAGCGTAATGGTGATTTGAAGATTGAGGGCGAAATCGTGTCATACGAGCAACGAAACAAGGGTGTAAGTTCCGAAGGTTACTCTTCGATGACAGAACTCTCGATGACCGTTAACGTACGCTTTACGAACAATAAGAATCACAATGAAGACTTCGAGCAGCAATTTACAGCCTCTGAGAGTTATGAGAATACGCAATCGCTCAATGCTGTGCAAGAGTCGCTCGTAGAAGTTATGTGTAAGAACCTCTGTGAACAAATCTTCAATGCAACCGTAGCCAACTGGTAAACAATGGAAAGGATAGTAGAGCTGATAAATCATCCAGAAAGACTTGATCGCGACACGCTTTATGAGTTGCGTTCAATGATTGCACTCTATCCTTATTATCAGACGGCTCGTTTGCTGATGTTGCAGAATCTGTTTTTGCTTCACGATCCTACCTTCGATGAGGAGTTGAGGCGTGCGGCTATCTATATTACCGATCGTCGCGTGCTCTTCAATATGATAGAAGCTGCTCATTATCAGTTGAAATCACGCCAGACACCAAAGGCAGAGACTGTACATGATAATGGTGGCTCGCGCACGTTGGCACTGATTGACAACTTTCTCGATAGTATTCCCAAGGATGATGAGACTGAGGGAAAGCAAACCAAACGTAAGCCTACACCTGCTGATGCAGCCGTTGACTACGTAGCTTATCTCTTAGAAACGGAAGAGAATGCCAATGCTGAAGAGCATGTTCCAGAGATGAAAGGTCAGAGTCTGATAGATTCTTTCATAAATGCTGACAATGGGCGCTTTGAACTCAGTGAGGAGCCCTTGTTGACGCCAACCATCGAAAAATCATCCGAAAATGGTGATGATGGGGTGGAAGAGGAGTATTTTACGGAAACTTTGGCCAGAATTTACATCAAACAAGGTAGATATTCGAAGGCTTTAGAAATTATTCAGCGATTAAGTTTGCAATTTCCGAAAAAAAATGCTTACTTTGCAGACCAAATGCGCTTTTTAGAGAAGCTGATTATAAATAACAACAAAAAATAAGTAATAAAAAAATGTACACATTATTCGTAATTTTAATCGTGATTGCAGCCTTGCTGATGATTGGCATTGTGCTCATTCAGGAGTCAAAGGGAGGCGGTTTGGCTTCTCAGTTCTCTGGTTATAACCAGATTGGTGGTGTTCGTAAGACTACAGATTTTATCGAGAAGGCTACTTGGTTTCTTGCAGCTTTCATGGTAGTAGTAAGTGTAGCTTGTGCTTATGTTGCGCCTCAGGCCGTAACAGGTACTTCAGTGATGGAGAACTATCAGGCTCCTGCAACCAACCCCAACAACCTGCCTGGTTTCGGTGCTAGTCAGCAGAAAGATGCAGCAACTCCTGCTGCTCCTGCCGCTGAGGCCCCAGCTGCCGAGGCTCCCGCTGCTCCTGCACAGCCTGCTAACTAATCGCAGTTAAGTGCATTCAAACAGTAATATCCCTGCTGGCTAAGTGCTCGCAGGGATATATTTTTGTGTTAAATGCAAAAAAATGGCCTAAATATTTGGCTGATTCGAAAATTCTTAGTACCTTTGCACCCGCAAAACCAACATGGTGCCCATAGTTCAGTTGGTTAGAGCGTCAGATTGTGGTTCTGAATGTCGTGGGTTCGAGTCCCACCGGGCACCCAACCAAGTGATTGGTTATGTTTTCCGAGAATCCCAGTAAATAAAGGGGTTCTCGGAATTTTAATTTAAAGAGGACAAGTTCCAACTTTTTGGTCTGAGACCAACTTTTAGGGTCGAAAATCGACGCAAAATCGACGCAAAAATCGAAAATCGACGCAAAATCGACGCAAAATCGACGCAAAAATCGACGCAAAAATTTGCAAGATTCAATACCAGATGGAAGCACCCATAATGTATAATTAAAAAATTGGCATTATGGCAACGATTACAACTGAGTTTGGAAAGTTAAGTTCCAAAAAGCAGAGAGCAGTTTATCTGCTGGTAAGAGACAAGAAGACGGTAAAGCGCATCATTACCGGGGTTAAGGTGGATGAATCGGAAATATCACCGAAGACCAAGAAGATTAAAAACTTCGAAAAGGCGCAGATTGTGGAAAAATTGAAGTCGGAACTGGCAGCTAAGCTGTCATCTATGGCTCCAGAGATCAACTACAGCGACAATATGGATGCTACTAAGATTGCATCTAAGATTGTCAAGAAGAAGAAAGAAGACACATTGGATTTCTTCAGTTTTGCTGAGTTGTGGATATCTAGGCGTGAGTCTAAGAGCATGAGAAACTATGTCTGCATGCTTAACAAGTTTAAGGAGTTCTTGAAGCGTGATACTTTAGACTTCTCAGAGATTACCTACACCCTGCTGAAAGATTTTGAGAACTATTTGAGTGATTTCACACGTGCCAAATCGATGTATTTGGGCGAAATCCGCCATTTGTATCGTGAGGCTATGCTGGAGTACAACACCGATGAAGAGACTGTCATCAAAAACGACCCATTTTTGAGATATAAGGCTCCAAAGCAGGTGTTGAAACTTGGTGTCAGAGCTTTAAAGTTGGAGGACATCCTAAAGATTTACCATTACGATGCAGTTCCAGGAAGTAGAGTCCAAATGGCTCGTGATTGCTTCATTCTCTCTTTCTGCCTGATGGGCATGAATTCTGTGGATATGTATTTGGCAACGAAATTGGAGAAAGGAGTCCTAAAGTATAAACGAGCCAAGACTAAGGATCGCCGTGCTGATGAAGCCTATATCGAAGTGAAGATTCATCCATTCATTAAACCGTTGATGAAGCGTTACGAAGGTTCTACTCATGTCTTCAGCTTTTACAAAAAATACGTTGTTCCGGAGAATTTCAACAACAATATCAATCGTGGTTTGAAAGATCTTGGTAGGGCTATCGGCCTCCCTAATCTCCAATTCTATCAGGCTCGTCATAGTTTTGCCACCCTATCGAGAAACATGATGAAATTCAGTAAGAGTGATGTCGATGAAGCTCTGAACCATGTCGGTAGCTATGGCATTGCTGATGTCTATATCACGAAGGACTTCAACATCATCAACGAGAACAACTTCAAGCTGATTGAGGAGGTCTTTAAGGATGAAATTGCTGGCACTCCCAGCACTATACTTGCCGCTGAATCAAACAAAGGCATCCAAACTGATGCCAATACAGAGGCTCCCTTGGCTAAACGTCCCTATCATAGAAAAGCTAAAACTGCAGCCAATGCGCAGATATAATCATCCAGAAATCCCCTGCAAAGCCCTATTTGTGGGGGATTTACTGGTTTTAACCTGTGGGTTATGCAGAGTTTTAAGTTGTGGGGATTTGGTTTTAACTTGTGGGTTATCCCTGCCAATTCTCGGTTTTAAAGTGTGGGATATTGAGTTTTAAGTTGTGGGATATGATTCTCGGAACTGCCTGAAATTTCGATAATTGCACACTCCCTACAGAGCAAATAAACAGTCCATGCTAAAAAACAGAGCATTCAGACGCTGTTTTCATGCTTGACCAAGAATTAATTAAGTGATTTGGGCTTCGCGCACGAATAGAAAATCGCGCGGTTTTAAATTGTGGGTTATTATCTAACGCGCCCATGAGGAAAGCATTAGAAAAAGGCTGCCCGACACGTCATTTCGTGCCAGGTAGCCCTTTCGCATGCAATCGGATGCCATCGCATGCAATCGCAGATTCTCGCTTACCATCGCATGCAATCGGATGCCATCGCAGCTATTTTTCCCACTCTTTGTAGAGCGAAGGCTGTTTTTCCGCTTTCTCCACCTCGCCTTTGATGGCCTGTATCACCCATCCGATACCCATATACGAGCCATCCGCCTTGCGTCTTCTGCCTTGAATATCAGCCAAAGTGCCGATGAAGTCAGGCAGCAGCTTGGCCGCATTGTTAATGAGATCTTTGTTCGGCTGAATGCTTTTCATCGGGAATCCCATCCGCTGCCTCATGTAGTCTATTGCCCTTGGAGCCATAAAGCCTACCGAAGTCAATGCAGTAAGTCTGGTCTGTTCCAGTTCCTGGTCCCGATACTTGTCTTGATAGACCGGATAGAACTTGAACCCTACCGCCACGCTCTTGCCGTTGTTGGGATTGGCTCGGATTTTGTCGTAGGTGAACGTGTAGGGGCAATTCTCGTCGAGCAGCTTCTTAACAGGTCTCAATATTCGGTCCTCTATATGGTCAACTCTGTCCTTGCCGTCTTTCTTGTACTTGTCTGGTGCAATTCCAAGCCAGCTTTTCAAATCGTCAATCGACAGTTTGAAAGGTCTTTCCTGCCCACTCAGCACCATGTAGAACTGGAGCGAATACGATGTTGGCAGTGCCAGGGCCTTGTTTAGCTCGAACCTTCGGAAACCCTCGCTGAAGTCCGTCAACACTCGCCAAATCTTGTTATCCACCTCCACCGTGATTTCCCCTGTTCCGTACACATACGTCGCATTGTTGATGAATCCGCACACCGTGTATCGCTCGTTGTCCTTGTACTCAAACGTCCTGCCACGCAGGTTGTAAAGTGCCTGTTCGATGTCTTTGTGCTTCATCTTCGTGTTGAAAAGTACCGCCGAGGCTGGCATGGTGATGGTCACATTCTTCAGCCCCAAGTCCAACTTACACATGTTGTCGCGCAACTTTATACCCTTCAGCTTGATCGAGGCTCTTTCAATGATACGCAGCACTACCCTTTGTTCCAAGATCGACATGTCTTTCTGCCTTGCCCAGCTGTAGATGAACGAGGCCACCACGTCCTTGTTCGGAGTTTGTATATCTATCAGTTCTCGCTTGCTCATACTTAGTCCTCCATACCAAACACCTCACTAGCATTGCCCCGTTTGGCCTTTCTTACCTTGATTTCGCCATACTTCTGTTCATAGCTGCCGATGGCCATATTAAGCCCTACGGCAAAAATGTCTTTCAAGGCAATACCCTCACGTTCGGCTATCGTCCTCACCTTTGCCATCTGCTCCACCGAAACCAGTGTACACACATGTTCCATCGGCTTTTTGCGCTTCACCGTCTGAGTCCTATTCTCGTTCTTCTCCTCCTGCTCACCTGTCAGCCCACTAACAAGCTGGCTCATATCGAAATCTTTCTTGCTCATAATGCCCCGGTTTATTCGGTTCTACTTCAGTTTCTTCATCAGTTCCCGTGCAAACTCCAGATAGTCTGTCGCCCCATTGCTCTTTGGTGCATACGTCACAATGTCTTTCACCTCATAAGGAGCCTCGGCCAGACTCACATTCTTGCGGATCTTCGTGGTGAACACTTTACTGCCCAACGACTCGCGCAGCTGACTTTCCACGCCACGTCCCAGTTTCGTATTCTCCCAACGTGTTATCAGGATGCCAGTCACATGAGCCTTCTCGTTCAGTTTCTTTTGCACCATGCCGATGAAGCGGTTCATCATAGCCAGTCCTTTGAACGGTAGAACCTCGGCCACCAATGGAATAACGATGTCTGTAGATGCCGTCAGTGCGTTCAATGTTAGCAAACCAAGTGACGGAGGACAATCTATCAATACGTATTCAAACTCCCCCTTTACTGGCTCCAACAGTTCTGATAATATCCGTTCCCGTGCCATTGCCGATGCCAGTTCCAACTCTGCCATAGAGAGTTGAAGCGATGCTGGTACCAAGAAAAGATTCTCACTTAGTGACGCTATTGGCAGCGACTCGTTCCCCATCAGGGCTGAATATACTGTTGATTCTGGATCACCATTCAACATGCTACTCGTCAGATTAGCCTGAGCATCCATGTCTATCATCAGCACCCGATGTCCCTGTGATGCCAATATACTTCCTACACTCGCAACCGTAGTTGTCTTACCTACGCCTCCCTTATGGTTGGCTACAGAAATGATCTTTGTTTCCATACCTTTATATATAAATATGTATTATAGTATTGAATTATTTGTTTAAAACTATATGCAAAGATATAAATATTATAGAATATACACAAATAATTCTATAGTTATTAACATATAGTCAATAATAATTGATATATATCAATATTATTATATTGCCTATTTATTGTAATTACACAAATACTTCTATATATCTATACATCAATACAAAGTGACACTTCTCTCATCTCTGAACCCGAATTAGCCAATAATTCTAAAATGTACGCCAATAATTACTCAAACCCATCAAAAATGCGTAAATTTGTGGCATAATTTATAATTCAACAGCATTATGAACAATTCTCAATCAAGTAATATTATGCAGAATAATGAATTCAGTTTGAGTAAAGACGGAAAATCTATTTTGCTTTGGAATATGGGTAGAGGACCGATGTACCGATACACTTGTGTAGTTAATATTCCAGAAGGAATTGAATCTATTGCTGAAGGTGCATTCGCTGGAAATGAAAATTTAGACAAGATATACTTCCCCAAGACTTTAAAAAAAATTGGCAGTCGTGCTTTTGCAGGCTGTGGTAAATTTCACATTCTATATGCTGGTGAAACTATGGAATCTATAGGTGAGTATGCATTCTATGGCTGTAATCTTTTGCCAATACGTGGAAACTCATGTTTGCCTAAAAAGATAAAATTCGCCAACAAAGACTCTTTTTATGGTTGTAAAGTCATACATCAACCTGTTGGAATGCGATTTCAAGATAATCATTGGGTTCCATTTGTCGAAGAAAACGTTCAGGAGAAGCAAGAATTAGTAAATGATTCTGTTGAGTATAATAATCTCCTCAAAAATGCAGTTGAGGATGAGTCTGGCGTAGTTTACGATTCTCAATATCGATATATCCTTAAATGCAACAATAAGGATTTGGTTAAATACGTAGTTAAAGAGGGAACTGTTGGAATATTCAAACTTTCTTTTTTTAATATTTCCAAACTTGAAGAAATAGACATACGAGACGTTAAGCATATTGGAATGAGCGCTTTTAGCGGATGCACGAAACTAAACAAAATTGATTGGGGAAGTGAGCTTAAAAGCATAGGTGAAGATGCATTTAGTGAAACAGGTATAGTGAGAACAGTGCTTCCTAAATCATTACAAGAACTGGGTCCTGGCGTTTTTTCAGGCTGTAGCAATTTGGAAGATATTGAATTGAGATGTGATATAGAAGTTTTACCTGGTGGTACTTTTAGTAACTGTAAGTCTCTACGCAGTATAAAATTAAGTGACAAAATCCTAGAAATAGGAAGAATGGCTTTTGCTTATTGCTCTTCATTAATAAACATACAATTGCCTACGAACTTAATAAAACTTGAAGAACTTTGTTTTTATAAATCAGGACTTGAAAGTGTGGTATTGCCTAAGAGCTTAGTCCTTATGGGTAGTTCTCCTTTCTGTTGTTGCAATAATCTTGCTATAACATCTTTGAGTCCTTTCTTCTATTCGGATGGTCATTTTCTTCTGGCCTACAATAAAACTTTGTTGGTTTCTTATCTTCAGGACGAAGTAAATGTTTCTGTTCCAAACACGGTAAAAGTTATAATGGGTTCTTCCTTTAGCTGCAAGAAAAATACACATAGAATTTTTCTACCAGATTCTGTAGAATGCATAGCGTATAGTGCATTTGCATATGCAAAAGCTGATATTGTAAATATACCAAAGTCTGTGCATACAATTGATCCCCGATTTGATTGGCATTCTGAGGTGAAGGAGTTTATGTTTAGCTCAGACTATATTAAGAATACAAAATTAAGTTTATCTTCAGGTGCAAAGATAATTGAATACTAAGGATTGTACTTTCAGTAGTTATCATATATGTCTTACTGCCTTTTACAATCTGCGTCTTAAGGATTGAGGACAACATGAATACCTTGGAAGGTGTACTCAGCATCCTTTTCCGTCGATACTACAAGCTGCACCTTCCTCCTGTGGCCTTGGCTCCAGTCCTACATCCTTCGAGTAGAGTGTGACCGTTCCATCTTCCAGCACATAACATGGGATGCCTAAATCATCCACGGCTTTTGCTTCATCGAAAGCGGGATTCGTGTCACGGAGCTTTATGAACTGCTTTAGGTTCCTAACATGCTTACCGATGTCAATTACCTCGAAATTCGGATTTCCCACCACTTGCTTCTCTACGTACTCGCAATCTGGGCAGGTATGCATCACATACATCTTAATCATAGTCGTGTTGTTTTCGTTATTACTATTTGTTCTGCTACAAAATTACGAAAAATACTCCAATTTTTGCTCACCAACTATCAAATGCACGTCTATTTTATGCTAAATTTGCTAAATCAGACATAGTTTTGCTATATTTTGACTACATTTGCAAAACGAATCATTAAAATGGAACACAATATGACACAAGAATATGCAAGGGTATCTGTAGAAATGCCCGAAAACGAAGATAAGAATTATCTCCGCCAGGAATTGACATACGAGATAGAGAACAACGACATCCAAGATGAATTTACCATCAAGTTCTGATTATGGAAAAGAAATGCGATACCTACCAGATTGCCGCCGACATCCAATGGGAATATGCGGGTGATGGCATTGTTCGCCAAATCATGGGCTACGATGAGTACTTGATGATGGTGAAAGTAAAATTCAACCAAGGAGCCATCGGCACACTCCATCAGCATCCTCATACTCAAAGTACCTACGTGGCCAGTGGATGTTTTGAGGTGACTATCGGTGGAGAGAAGAAAGTTCTCCGAGCTGGCGATGGCTATTATGTGGCTCCCAACCTTCCGCATGGTTGTGTCTGTCTGGAGGCTGGCGTTCTCATCGACACCTTTAGCCCTATGCGAGAGGACTTTTTGAAATAGAGAATCCTTTTTTATTTGCTTAGTTTCTCCAATGCATCGGAATCAAGTCGATACACCGTCCATTCCTTCATGGGCACAGCACCAAGGGATAGATAAAAGTTGATGCTGGGCTGGTTCCAATTTAGGCATGTCCATTCCATTCTTCCACAATGATGCTCTCGTGCAATCTTTACCAAATGCAGAAGCAAGGCCTTCCCATAGCCTTTACCACGATCGTCTGGCCACACAAACAAGTCCTCCAGATACAATCCTGAATGTCCGATGAACGTTGAGAAGTTGTAGAAGTAAAGCGCGAAGCCTACCTCACGACCATCCACTACGGCAAACACCGCTTCAGCCCTGTGCTCATCGAACATTTCCCGTTCAAGCACTTCTGGCGAGGCAATCACCTCGTTCTCCATCTTCTCATATCGGGCTATGCCCTTGATAAACTCCAGCAGCAACGGCACATCTTGCCGTTCAGCCTTGCGAATCACGACATTCATCATACTTCTCTCTCGGTTCCCTTTTCTTTATCTTCTTCTATCATACCTTTGAGAATGCTAGCGTAATCATCCCCTGAATCATAATTCTCTTTTGGCCCTCTGACAGCGAATATATCAAGGCTATCAAAGTCAATACTCTCCGATTTGCTCGGATTGACTTTTCGCTCCTCATAAGGGATGTCGTTCTGTTGAAGCAACCTCTGAAGATACCTGATATATTCCTCCAGACTCATCACCTTCTTCTTTATGTCACGCATTTGGATAACTCTCTTGGGGAAAGATTTGATGAGTGTACCTCTCAGCTGCTTTATCTCCAATTGCATCTTTTGAATAGCTGCTTGACGGTCAGGTTCTTCTGCGAGCCAAGCATCAGTTTTCTCCATCTTCTTTTGCAATTGAAGATTCTCCTCTTCGAGTCCTTTGGCGTATTTCTCCAATGATTCCAAACGCTTCAAGTCCTTGCGATATGCCTCGATGATGTGCTTCATTCGCACTTCATAAGGTATATCGTCGTCCTCAGGCTTAACCTTTTTCGTATATTGTATCTCATCCATATTCTTCTTTTATTTTCTTTGTACTAAAACCGCATAATCCTCACAGACAGCGTGGCACGTTGGGTATATAGTATCCAAACGTTGGACTATTTCTACATTGTTATGTCCATGGCCGCGAACTTGTATGTTATGGACAGAGGCCATATTTTTTTTGTACAATGGGTCTGACCGAGGATGCCATCGTATTCATTGACTTTTCGATCTTGATGAAAGTGCTAGGGTGTATTGGAACAAGATCATGAGTAACCTCCAATTTATTTATTCGGATAGGTCCATCCAACATCAGACACCCTGAATTCATAAATGCCGTCTTGTAGTACTTTATATTGCCTCTGCATTCCGTAACATTATAAATCACAATATGGTCTTGAATTTTACAACTATAACAATTGCCAACTTGAAACTGATCATATTCATGATGTTGTGCGTTCAGAACAATGTTCTCTACACTTTCGAACGTGGAGCGGAATAATTCAAAAAGACAATCGGCATCCTCGGGAGCAATGGGTGTCCAATACCTGAGCCCTATCTCTCTTGAGATTGACCATTGCCTAACACGTAAATCACTGGGGCCTATAGTAATCCCTTCGGCCTCGATGCTATTTCCCAGAATATCCCCTACTTGAAGGATGTCATAGCCTTCAGGTAGGTCTTCGTTAAATTGTGCAAAATAGTCTCCTTTATGTATCATGTGTTCTCTTTTAAACAATAGTGTCTGCCTTTCCCTTGCGCATTTTAGTAATTATTTGTTCCCGTTAATCCCACTCCTCGTCACTTTCTGTATTTAAGACTTTCGTCGTATTAGTTTTTCCGCCAATGTTTCTATATATCATACTAGAAAGTGTATCAAGAAGATTGTCTACAGTTGCAACAGTGAACAAATGACTATCATCCTTCACAAATCGTTTCAACGAAGTTATATCTGCATCTTCGCCGAGAGCTATGGCGTATTTGCTAGCTAATAAAAATAAACGATTATTGTCAAGTAAGGTGATTCCAAAATCATAATCGTCTGTTGGACACCCATCAGACAATACGATAATACTTATTTCTTCTCCATCAATGGTATGATTGTTTAATGCGGCATCTAGCGCTTCGCAAGCCGTACCAAGAGGCGTCATTCCGTTAGCTTTCAACTCTTTCCATCCAAAATCCATAACGGGCTTAGGAGAATCATACATCCATTGAGCAGTCTTGCCAAACGTCATGACACTCAATTCTATTTGTTTTCCATCGAAAGCAGCACCTTGAAGAGTAACAAGGATGTTGCTCATAGCATCATTTAAGGCGCCTATTTTAGCTCCTTCCATGCTGCCGGATGTATCGAGTAGAATAAAGAACTTCATTTATATTACCTTTACAACAGCTAAGATATTCAGTATTATTGATATTATCAGACCTGCCACTAGTATCAATATCAACTTGTGCGATTTTTTGTTTGCATCCATTAGTTGCGAAAAAGAACTGGAGATTTGTGATTCCAGATTCTTGCCTAAAGCTACTGTAGCCTGGGTGTTTGAGTCAACAGCTCTTGAAAAATGAGCTAATGCAGATTCTATGCTTCCCTGAACTTCTTTCAAGACATCCTCAATCCGTATTGTAAGATTGTTATACTTCTCAAATAATGATTCCATTTCCGTTTTTACTCTTTTCATAGAATCAATATACTGATCAGCACTTTTTGAGAAATCTGTGGCAATTTGAGTCATTACGGTTTTCTGATTCTCAGAAGATTCGGTTAAAGATTTGTTGTAGCCCTCTTTCAATTCATCTACTACGGTTTTGAATCCAGCAATAATACCAGATGCTTTCTCTATCTCCTTTACAGTTGCTTCACGGGCTTTATTGATATCGGCTTCCATTTTGGTAGTCAATTCTTTTCCGCTTTTCTCGATTGTTTTGGAGAAATTGTCATTAGCAGTATTACAAGCGTTCTCAAATTTTTCCTTTATGTCTTTGGTCGCTTGTTCCAATGATGTAACACGAGTTTGAAGTGCCTTGAAAACGACATCTGCTTTATCAGAAACTTCTGTACTAGCAATGTTCTTGCTGTTTTGAATATCATCTAAGACTTTTTTCAATTCCTGATAAATATCTGTAAAGTCCTGAGTCAGAACAGATAGTTGAGCCTTTGCACCTTCATAGGCATTGACAGTTCTTTCAACCTGCTGTCTTGCAGATTCAATACTCTGTAGCTTTTGTTCTAAAGTTGATAGAGATTTTAAAATTTCTTGTGAATCCATATTTGAATAATTTTGTTATTTCGTATAATTACTAGAGAATGTGTTAACCCAATTGAGGTGGCCAGTGAGTTCTGCCTGCAATTCAAGCTCTTCGAAGCGTTTGAAATCCTCGATAGAGGCAATATTTCTTCCTTTAGCATTCAATTCAGATTTGAACTTGGCAATCCCTTTATAGAAGGAATTATCATTCTTCTCCTGTTCCTTAAATGCCAGATAGCCCTCAATAAAGCTACTTTCCAATTCCTCCCTCATATTCTTATTACTGCCGACCTTTAATGCAAGAAGACAATATACATTCAGGAAACAAAGTGCCGCATTGGTATCTGTTGTACCACGACGTATCAATCTTACTGCACCTTGTAAATGCTTAATATTATCCTTTGGGGAGCCAGATACTCCAATAACATCACTATCGACGACCCTCATATATTTGTAGAGTATATCAAACGATGATACACGTCCTCGATCAGTCTCATCCAGTAATGAGAATTCTTCATCATTATCGGTTTTATAACCTTCACGAGCATACTTCGAATTGAAGTAATAATAGATCTCATCCTTCAGATCCTCATTAATCTCCTTCCAGTCCTTGGTGTCATCAATACCTACAAGGCAGAAATTTCTCATGTCATCGATAGCTCGCTTCCGCTTTAATGCGACTTTATCATAAATAAATTCTGTCAAGTAGCCCAAACATTTATGGATTTCATTTTGTCCCTTACGAACACTTGCTTTCTCAACTTCGTTTTCGGCTCTTTCCTCAGAATAGTACCTCATAAGGAAATCTTTTAGTCGGTTGAAATATGACCCATTGGGTTTTCTCGTAGAAAGAATTCTAAATGTTCGGGTTGAGTAATCCTGTGTGAAATCATCAATAAGACCAATAACGCACATACGGTATATTGCTTTGGCTATATCAGCATAGGAATCATCTACATAGGAAATCAGAGTTACCACCTCTGTACCTGGTTTGGAATTAAGCACAACATCAAGGAAACCTTTAGCAGGTATATGTGCATTCGGTTTATCTTTCTTGTCATTTCCTATAAAATAGACGAGATCCATCTCACTCCAGAGATAATACATCTTCTTCTTCTCTTCATATTCTCCTTTAAAATTATTGTCGAAGAAGAACATGACTGTATTATAATCCGAACCTTGATATTCCAAATTCTCCTTTGGAATCCTCACTTTTATGCTTTTAAGATACTCTTGTAGGTCTTTATAATATAAGAAACCACGATGGTTCCAATCAACATATCTTAGAACACAATCATTATACTTCGAGCAGTGGTTGCAAGTCCATGCCTGTCGTACACCTTGTGCGTCTTTATTATCCGTATTACATTTTACCCGGACAATATCACTTAATGGATTACAGCGGTCAATATACTGTTCATCAATTTGAGCATTGTATGCTTCAAGAATCTCTAACAGATCGTTTTCCCTAAACCACTTGCCTTTAATAATGGTCCAAGGCATGCCCACTTTAGAACATCGGTTGCTAATTCTTGCAAGATGATAGTCTGACATAAGAATTACAGACAAAGCCATTTTTCGGTCTCTTCCTGCACGTCCTGCCTCTTGAACAAAGCTTTCCAATGAACTGGAGTAATTCATATTCACAGTAAAACGCACATTAGGTTTATCAATGCCCATTCCAAAAGCTTTTGTCGCAACCATAATTGGTAGTTCGTTATCTCTGAAACGTTTCATGAACTCCATAGACTCGTTTCCTTGTTCCTGCCCCTCTTGTGCTGATCCTGAAAAAGAACCTATATCACATTTCTCACTGAGACGCTCTGAAACGACACTAACACTTATACCCGTTGTATTTACATGTGGACAGAAGATAATACCAGATTGCTCGTATGATGCCTTTCGATAATAATAATTATCAGGCATATTTACAGTCAATTGACTTCCGTCGAGTCCTTCCAGATTCTCACGCTCTTTGAACCTGTCCAAAATGCGTTGTACTGATTCTTCTGACTGTAATTCTCTTATATATCCCGGAACTTTGTCTATATAGTCAACTAAGAATTTCGACTTTTGGTCATTTGTCGTTTTTCTATCACCAATCAAAACTGCAGGGCCAAAATTAGCCAATTGTCCAGTCGGATCATATTTGGGGTCTTTCTGATATTCGACCTCAATCCTTTCTATTTTGTATTGCAATTCCAATCGGTTACTGTTTTCGTAACGAACAATAGCATCAGGATCAAGAGAAAACGCTCCATTACCAGTCAATTCTCTCTCAACGTCTGATAGAACATCGAACGATGCTGTAGCTGTAAGTCCAAACAGAGATATTGCCCCTTCTTTTGCCCTAACGTAACTATACAGGTTGCGTCCTAAGTGCAGATATGAGAATCTAAAATCCTGTCCCCATTCCGAAACACAATGTACCTCATCAATAACTCCATAAGAGAAATACACATTCAGCTCATGCATATTCTGAAGTCTTTCTCTGAACTCATAAATACATAATCTTTCGGGAGACATAAAGGTAATAATTGCCTGAGAAGACTCCATCAATAGTTCATGCTGAGTTTTTTCTTCAGGGGATAATTCGGAATTAATAAATGTACAACAATCAATTCCATTAGATATAAGACCATCATACTGGTCTTGCATCAAAGACTTCAGAGGGTCAATTACCACTGTAATACCTGGTTGAAGCATAGCAGCCAACTGGTATGTCAATGATTTACCACCACCAGTCGGGAGCAATCCAATAACTCCCTTATTTTGCAATGCCCTGTTAAGGATAGGTAATTGCCCTGGTCTAAATTCTTTCTTACGAAATAGCATTTGGAGGAAATATACAAGATGCTGTGTAGTATCTTTAATTTCTTCATGTCCTCCACTCTGTCCAATAACAGTAACCGGTTTATACGTTATTCTATCTGTTGTATATACCTCACGTGAGCTATAAACGAATCTTGATGACCTAACATTGAAATAGCAATTATTCTTGGCTTTAAACTCTGAGAATTGTACGTTTTCAGCATCAACAAACTCATTAATGCCAAAGTCTATGACCATATCATAGACAGTACTTTTGTCTATTTGCTTTGATGCCTTATATGTCTTGTTACCCAAATGTAAGTCAGAGCCATAATACTCTGGCGATAAAATTGTGAGATTTACCTTAGGGAATTTTCTGCCATCATAATCCTTTGACAGTTCTGTAAGATGGTTATACATCATCTCCAGATCAGCAAACGCCAAAGCTGCACAAGGGACGTCGTTTTCTTTCACCAAAACATTCCATTCATTCTGTTCGATAGAAATGTGACCAGTCAAAGCCGCCTCAATAATCACTTTTTGTATTCTAGCAATACCAATAGGCGTGTTTCGCAGAATTTTCTCATTCCCCTTTAAAATTGAACTGTCTGCACATGGAAACAAAATCGTGCCGTATTTTTCCAACTCATTTGAGAATGTTATAACCCTATTCATTGCTTTCTCAACAAATGGCGAGCATTTTGTTGGTAGGCCTCTTGTTATGATGTTGCTAAGAACAGCCAAGATTGGGTCTATATCCTCATAAATACTTGCTCCGATATCGAAAGGAGCTAGGACTTCAAATGAAGAAATACGTTTCCAGAACTTCTCTGCATTTTTGTCTTTACTATCAAAATCCCCTATTGCATCAAGACGATAAGCTCCAAAGAATTGTTTCGGTGGATAATATGATAGTGGAACGAGGAAAGGTTTCCCTTCTTCTCTGACAACTTGGAATCCCTTTGCTACACAGCCATACCATTTACCACTTGGCAATTGTCTATATTGACCGATCTTAACATTAACGAAATAGTTCCCTTTTATATCAAAATATCGCAAGAAGGAATCAATACGCTCATTTCCAAAATTCAATGGCCCAACACATACGAAATAGTGACGATAGCCAGTTGATCCGACCATTAAAGCCAGATCTTTCAAATCAATTTCTGGAATATCGAGAATATTTGAAAACAAATGAATGCATATTTGTTCTTCAACATGAAGCCCTGTCAAATACTCTCCTGTGAAGCTCTTGTCAACAGGAGGAAGATAATTATTCAGAGCTTCCACATAGACATCTTCACCGACAGCTAGACTAACATTAAGTTTGGCTCTATCCAACGCCGTCTTTGAAGGTTCAACCAATGTGACTTTCTGCAATTTCCCAATCTGTCCATTCCTTCTAAGTTGGTCTATCATGAAGACACTTGCAATTCCTTGACCGCACCCCCAGTCAATAATTTCATAGTTCGTGTCCATATTCTTGAAAGGAAATTGACTGATCGCACATTCAAGTTTCCCCTTGTGCATTTCACCGTATGCAGCGAGATAACAGCAGAGTTGTTCCTCGTTTTCGAGCCTGGCAGTACCATGATTAAGACCTGGACATTGCCATGGCCTGTTTTTAAATTCGAATGGTACATTTTCCTTCGCTGTCCTTATAATATGCTCAAAGGTCAGTGGATGATATGTCTGTATGGTATCTATGTAACTCATTCCTTATTATCACCTAAAATACTTTCACTATCTGGATTTTGTTTATGACTCTTCCAATTCCTAACAGCTGTAGCCTTACTAGTGTTGGCATAACAATATTCACAAAGGTGTGGACACGTGTTGTATTGGCCGATATCCTTACTAATGATGCAGCCACAGAATTGTCTTTGTCCTTTATCCTTATTGTCCTTTTTCCGACACACATACATTGTATCGGAGATTTCTATTGCCCCATCGGGAATAATCGTTCCAAAATCCTTTCCAAAATGAGAAACGACTTCCATCCCAAGGAATTTCATAAGCACAGGATCATCATATGCGATGCGTGCTATGAGTTCTTCGTCTATACAATGGTTTGGCTTTATGTGGTATTGTTCCAAATTGATCTTTTCTGCGCAAGTAGCAAGTTTGTATCCCCATCTTTGGTTCAAGGAGTCAAGACCTGCCGCAAACTGACGCATCGTCTCCTCAGAAAACAATTGGTAGTTGATTTTATTGGATTCAAGATTGTTCTTCACCTTCCTGTACTCCAGTATATCAGCAAAACTAAATACTAACTTCTCCGTAAATCCTTCTAGCTGATTGCCGATACTTTCAACTTTCTTCAGTAACTTCTCCACAGATATCTGGTCAGTAAGGATAAGAGGATCAAATCTCCAGACAACTCTTCCTTTTCCAAGCTTTTTAACTAATTCCCTAAAAGTCTCAATGCGTTTATCAAGTGCTGGCACACCTCTTTCAAGACCTTCTTCCTCATAATCATTCAGAGAGTACTGAATATAACAATTAATATTCCTTTCTCTAAGAAAATCAAGGTATGGAATCAGTGGTTCCGGATTCTTTGACCAAAACACGATGAAACGCGTCTTTTCATAGCTAACATAACTCTGAACACCGTTAAAAGGATTAGTCCATGCTGAATAGCCTTTCTTTAATCGATTAAAAAACCATTCTGCATAGAATGCTGGTATATCCGTACTTCTACTTGCAGACACAATTATAGGTGCTTGCGCATCGGCAACTATTCCATTATCTCGAACTATCTGAACTTTTTCCCACCCCATATTTTAAAAATTACCAATTAACGACAAAACATTCATCAAAAACCAAGGGTCAAAGCCCTGCATGGTCATACGCTTTTGATTTGCTCCATCCTTATGAACTTCTATTCCGTCTGAATATGGTGAAATACCAACTATTTTGTTATATGGTACTTTTACGCTCTTTTGAAGAGAATAGAATATAAGGTTTTTGTTTGTTATATAAAGAGAGCCGACACCGTTGAGTTCCATGGAGCTATGCTCGACGGGATGGCCTTTCATACCACCAGTACGATAATAGACTCCCTTAATTATACGGAAGCTAAATCCTCCACTCCTTCCAACCCATTCTTTTGTAATTTTCTCCTGATAAAGACTTACACCGTTATAGGTCCATAAAATGGTTTCATTTTTGCCAAGAATAATGGGAGCAGCAATGTTTGTTCCTGGCATAATACCCCGTTGAATGTCCTTCAGAATAGACATTTGTTCCAACTTGCCAATCTCACTATTTTGATACTTCGCAGGAAGATTATTCATTGGAAGAGCTAAGAACTTGATGTAATCGTCAATTTTTTGCTGTTCTGCATCTGATAGAAAACCGTTTTTTAAGAAATTGGTTGCTGCTTTATCAAGAACGTACAAATAAGCATCCTCAATATTCGCCTGTATCATTGGGAATTTGCTAAGAACCTTCTCACATCTGCTATGAGCGGTCTGAAGTGGCAGTTTATCCGTGAAATACTCAACCATAAAGCCTCTCATGATTTTTTTTGTAAACTCATCAACAGCTCCATTTTTATTGATTTTGCTATATGATGTGCCTACGGCCAACAGAAATTCATCCATCAACTTCATTGAGGATGGTGAAAAAGGTCGATGAATACTTGCAGTATATTGTCGAATCTCCTTGTCACAAATACCGCAAATATCATCTTCTGACAAATATGCATCTGCAACAAGCTGGGCTTTTGTGCGTTGCACATCCGCTCCAGTAGCTCGGAGAGTAAAATATGAGCTGACAACTGCTTCGAAGTCTTTCATTCCCTGCTCGTGTTTGGATTCGCATTCGTCATGTGAATGTGAAAACCATCCGGCATCTTTTCCGCAATACTTACAAGTACTCATTTTGATTATTTCTTATTTTTCTTAAAATGTAGATTCCTTTGACTCTTATTGGACTTGTGATTTGTTTGGGTATGTTTCTGTTGCCCTCTAATAAATCTGTTCAGTTCCTCATCAAGTTCTCTAATTCGTGACTTTGCTTTTTTGACTGCATTTTCAGCCTTTTCTTTGTCTTTTTGAGCATATCCCAAGTTGATTTGTTGTTCTTGGTTGAGCTTCTCCGGATTACCATATGAATCAATCTTAGACATGCAAACCTCCAATTTCTCTTCCGCTTCTTTAACAAGAGACTGTTGCCATGCTTGTTGGTATGCGATTAATATTGGAAAAACATTCTTGTCATCAGTATCTGTATAGACACAAGCTACAGACATGTCATCCTTGCTTCCCCTTGCACTAATAATCGGAAACGACTTTTTCAATACTTTAAAGGCTGTTTCATTTCCAGATTTTATGGCTTGCTTATAAAGTTGGATATAGAAATTGTTAAGCACCTCACCGTCACCGAAAGAGTCGTCCAAACCATCTGATCCCAGAAATACGGCTAAAGGGAACTCTCCATTTGCTTGATAACAATAACGGAACTCTTCAAGGGCATGAGAATCACACAATGAAGTTGTTTTATTCAGAAAACACTTGTCATCCCATGGAATGGGCTGATTGCAAACCAACTTACCATCATCAACAGACATAAAAATGCATTTGCCATCGCCGATATGAAAAGCAAACCAATAATCAGGCGTTTGAACATACGCCATCAATGTGCAACCATAAGTCTTTTCAAAAGTCGCATTATCATCATTAAGCTTAGCCTTAAATGCATCCAGATACTTCTGATCAACATGTTGCTGTTCCCAATCTGATAATTCCCGATTTCTCGCATCTTCTGCTATCGCATTGTTCCACCTGCTTATTATAGATGAAAATAGCCATGTAAGCTGCTTATGTTGCTTGCTCTTTATTTGCTCGTCAGTTGCAGAGTCCTTACTGTACGATGTGAATTTTGCATCTTCAAAGAAAGAATCCTGCAAGTTTTCTACCAATTCACATAGGGCACTCCGGGTAATATTGACAGCTAACTCAGAACCGATATGACTACGGAAATACGGCTCACCGCCATGACCATCGCTTATGATGGCCATGGATAGTGAATCCGAACTTTGAGCATAAGCGAAGTCTTGACATGGTTTACCAGTCTGCAAATGACTATCGCCTGTTTCTCGATGATATATATTATTCATATAAATCAAATAGTCTATTCCCAATCGTCCCAATTGTCCTTAGTAGCAGGGGCTGGGTTGTTTGCAACCTCTGCACCGGTGACATCTGCTGCTGCTTTCTGAATCTCTTCAACTACCTGATCTTGCTTAGTGGTATCTGCTGCAGAGGTACTCTTACTACCAATTTGTGAAGAAGTGATAGCAATGATACGAATCATTTGCTTTAGTGCATCAATATTATGCACTGTTATCACAGCTTCTGGAGAATTTGTAAAAGCTGCAAGTTTATTCTGATCAGCATCATTGCCTATAGCAATTGCGATCTTAATTGCATTTTTAAACCAGTTGTTTTCTTTTAGATTCTTCAAACCTGCCTCGAAATTATCCGTTGGAACACCATCAGAAAGAAGTATAATAGCCGGAGCATAATAACCACTTCCTGTTGACGTTGGCATAAAACCTCCATTGCGAGATAGTTTCTTGTTTAGCTCATTACAAGCTTCACCAAGAGAAGTCATGCCGGAAGCCTGAACCTTCTGCCAGATAAATTCCTTGGCACCTTTTGGAGTGTCATACAACCAACGTGTACCAGTTGAAAACTCTAATGCAGCTACATTGATTTCAGCATCAGGGTTCTCATCAGAAATATCACCGACCATCGGTAGCACATTCTCAATAGCATCATTAACACTACCAATCTTAGATCCTGTCATACTTGCTGACGTGTCAATCAAAAAGAAAAGAATCATTTTTCTTCTTGGAATACTCTCATTTTCAATAAGTCCCATAATTGTTTTTTTTAAGTTATTAATATGTTATACTATTTCACCTCTAACCATTCCTCCAAAGCTAATCTTTAATCCGGCTTTAACTGGCATTACCATACCAGGATCGATAGATTTCAGTTTACCACTAGGAGTTTCTACAGTCCAATTCGCTGTCGTAATATTCTTCAATTGAACAGGATAACGATCACCAGGTACCGATATTACTTCTATATCAGGCTTATTATCCAAGTCAATATATACCTTTGTCTTAGGAGTTAATAAAATAGCTCTATCTGCAAGCTTCAAAGAACCTGGCAATGTAAAGGGTTTGTTACAACAAATACACTTGGGCACAGCAATATCTTCAACGAACGTTTCCTGGTTGCAAAGAGGGCATACAACCAACATATCACGAAGTTTCTGAATAGTCTGTTGCCATTGTCTTTCTAACATACGTTTTGTAGGGTCTTTCAAACATTCTTGACTAAACTCATGTTTGAAGGCGTTCCTTAATAATGCCGGGAAGGCTGGCCAACGTTTCATTACGTTATTATGTACACCACGGACAGGGCGATTGTTGCTGATATTATCATCATATATAAAAGTTGCCTCACTCCCATAAAAAACCTTCTCATACTTTTCAGTCATACAGGGACATTCAAGTACTCTGGCACCTTCCAACGGATGATTACCATAGAACAGCAAGAATAAGACTACAGAGAGTGAATATCTATCAGTTTGTTTGCTTGGCATTTGTTTATTTGTAACCACCTCTGGAGCCATGTATCTTGCCTTGCCAAGAATGCCAGAGTTTTCTCCATCTGGACCTACGTTATCATTATCACAGATCAAAACATCACCAGTGGCAGGATGAATAAAGAAATTACCGTCATTTAGATCTTGATAGCTCAATCCTGCTAAGTGAAGAGACTTGAACCCTTCACAGATTTTCATTGCTGCATTAACAATAGCATCAAAGCTCTTAAACTGAACTTTTGCCAGCAGGTAATGACCAAACTCATAATACCCCTGTGGTCGTAGCTTCATGACATAGCCAAAAGATCCATTTTGTACAGTAGTTAGATACTCTGGCCAGAGGAAAGCATCAGATGGTGCTCCCTTACTAACATTGTTCTCCAAATTTTTGTAGAAAGGGATACCAGGATTAGTGGAATACCATTTTAAGGCCATCTGCTGACCTCCAACTTCAACTTGATAGACAATACCCTGACCGCCACGACCAAGTTCATTTACAATTTTTGCAGAAGAGTCATTTGTCAGTTTGACCGAACTGCCAATTTTAAGTTCACTCATATCTAATACAATTTAAAATCCACCACCAGAGAGGTCTACTGCTTCTGCAGGACTTAAACTACTCGAATTGCCACAGTTCGGACAGGTCACGACCTCTTCATCATGATAACAAACCACTTTTTTACAGCGATTGCAAATGTAGAATTGCTTTGAGCCACAATAAGGACATCCATTAAAATCTGGATCGTACGTTACGGCTCCATGGACACTTGTCTGATCAAAACCTTCATTTTTCGCTTGCTCAGGATTAATTTCAAAAGCCCACGTAAAAGCATAACATCCTTGTTGGGGATTTACGGTAATGCCAAATGGCTTTTTTGTTTCCTCACACATTGCCATGATGGCAAAGGCATTTTCATTCAACTTTGACATAGGCACTAAACATTTTTAGTTTTCATATACGTAACCATAAATTCTTTGCACTTACGCTTATCCTGTCTGGATGATGCAATGGAATAAGTATTATATTTCTCATAGATATCTAGACCACGACCAAGTTGAATAGTCCAACCAGTATCGGTCTTGATACAACGGTCATGAAAATCCCTGAACTTGTATTCAAACTCAATTCCGTAGGATACCAAATCATCCTTGATGTCATCCAGTTTGTCAATGAGATCCGGAATCTTGGTTTCTTCCTCATTAGTAACAAGGGTTATTTTTAAATCATCAACTGGCCGTGTATCAATTAACATCGTTACGAACTCCATAAAGTTCTTAATCTGCCAAGAAGTACGGATATACGGGTCTTCTACGGTTATTTCATTGGCGTTGGCAAGATACGATGCAAATAGTTTTTCGTATGTCACACCAGTTTGTCCCATACGGAAAGAAAGGTTCTGCTCTCTGAGTATAGGAATCCTTGGACGTTTATCAGTTTCATTTGTCCCGTCATTATTTCCTTCTTGTGGCTTTTCTGGTGCAGCTGACGTATCAGCATCTGTTAGTTGACTTGGAGCCATATTAACAGGAACTATCAATGCGTTGCTGACTTTCTCCAAAGTCTCAACATTAATCTCCATACCATTCTTCAAATTGATGTACTTGAAAAATGCTGGTTCTGCTTTGAAGGTTTCATCAATCACATATAATTGATCCTTTACACGCTTTCTGCTTTCAGCGGCAAAATCCACCAACTCGAAGGCCTCTGTGTCTGTCATCTTTCCGTCAGGATAAAGCAACTTCATCATTCCTGAGAAGGTTTTACGAATAGCTAGATGGTCACGTTCAGACAATGAACCATCAAACTTGGCATATTCTTTCAGAATACCAGTCCAATCCTTGTTACGCATCTCATGCAACACTGCAGCGATATAGTCTGTAATCAGTCCATAACCTTTGGAGAAACTATCTTTCTTCAACATCTTTATTTCCCATCCAGGATTATACAGGTGGATTCGATCAAGGAAAGCACCCTTGATGAAGGAAGTTGGAATAGACTCAAACAGATGGGTATTTTTAAGCATATAGGGCACCGTATGCTTAGTGTTGCCAACAAAGCTCATTGACGCACTGGCTTCATGGGTTCCTTTACCTCTGTTGAATGACTTGTTTGCAAGATAGTTCTGCATGGTGTCAATCAACACAGCATCTACGGCACGGCCTTTCTGTTGCTCGAACTCATCCCATGCTACCACATCCCAATAGCCTACAAGTCCCAATTCTTCTCGCTTGCCAGACATACGGACAAACAATCGGGCAGAGGTAACGTCACCACCACTTACCAAAACACCGTAAGGTGACAATTCCTGGAATACATGGCTCTTACCAGTTCCCTTCGGGCCAAGTTCCACAAAGTTGAAGTTATTTTCGACATGTGGCAGCAGACGAGCCAAAGTAATGAACTTCTCGCGACGGTTCATTGGTTCAGGATTCAGACCAACCGTGTGCATCATGAAGTCAATCCATTCGTCCGTGGTGAAGTGTTGGCGTTGGTCAATGTATTCCTGTACGTCAATATTGGATATCTGGATTGGCTTCAATGTCTGAATATCCCAACGAACTTTGATGTCCTCGCCCTGCAAATAGCCGATGGTGACAATACACCAAACACCATTTCCAGAAAGTAACTTTGGATTGGCCTTGACATACTGAGTGCCAATGGGAACATGAGTTAGTCCAAGATTGGCAAACTCTGCTTCATATTGATCTGCTTTCTCGTTCAGTGTCACAGAAATTTTATCGATGACACGATAGCGACCAGCTTCACGTATTTTTCCCTTGACTGTTTCCGACTCGGCACGGTGAACATAGTTATTCTGAATCACCTGCTTAACCTTCTCCAAACCTTGTTCTATGGCTTCTTCATCATCTGTAGCACAATACTGGCCTAATAGATACTCCAGCACATAGGTCGGAACAGGTAAGCCGCCTTTCACTTGGAAAGCAAGGTCTTTTCTAACCACTTTGCCTATAAAGGCGCTCATTATTTTTTGTTGTAGAGTCATATTTATAGGAATTTAAAAATCTTGTTCTATCATTGTATTATTCTTCACAGCCTCTTTGATCAGTGGATTCAGTCTGTCATCCACATCGTATATACGCAACTGGAGAACGCTAGATGTGACAGATTTGTTTAAATTCAATGTCACCTCAAACACGCGGTTGTTAAGATTAGCAGAATCTGTGCTATTCAGTAACAGTTCCTTTTCAATAGTTACCGGCTCATCGCCATTAAAGACCTGACATACAACCTTGCGCTCCATCACAGTCATTGATACTGCTTCAGACTGAATCAAATGGAACTTCAAACGACTGCTGACCATATTTAGGTTATGGCTCATTAACGATACACCAACCTTTTCAGTTTTGTCTGTCCTACGTTGACTGCTCTTAATGACAGGAATTAGCATTTCCTGAAGGGTAGCACCTCCATGAGCAAAGTTATATCCGCCAGGTGCTGCCAGTCTGTTGGTACCAATAGGAACGGCAACATATACTGGCTTTGATGTCGATATGCCAGACACTTTATCCAATGGTATCTTGACGATACCATCCATTTGTGCCATACTCTCAGTCAAATAGTATCTTGTTTTCTTCTCAATACAAACTTCATCGATACTATGTTTGTCTTTCTCCTCAAAATGAATATCATTGTATATAAAGCCGTGATCAGCTGTTACTATTACATTCACAACATTCCAAGTCGCATGAAGCCGTTTTACCAGCACAACAAGTTGGTTGATGGCCGTCCTGCATGAACGAATAATCTCAAATGGATTTTGAGGATGACTATTCTCATCAATTACGTCATGGAAGATGTATACCAATGGACGTTTGAACAATTCACGGTTGCTGGTCTGGTCGCCGTTCATCACATCTTCATATTTCACACATACCGCACCTTCCTTATATCTTGCTAAGTGAGCGGTTCTTAACTCTGTTGATGTAAGAACCTGGCCATCTACTGTCATTTCTGCCCCTTGTAGCTCTAATGACCTATGTGGCAGTAAGGCAGGTTTGCAATACTTAGTCTCTGTCGGTAGCATAGCTTTATAAGCAGCAAGCTTTGCCATGTGTTTCTCTTTAGCCAACTCTTGCATCATCTCTGCAGCCACTTCATATCGTAAAGCATCAGAAACAATGACTACTTGCTTGGCACTTGGTTCACTCTCATTGGTATAGAAATCCTCCTGTTTTCCGATACTTAAACTGTCAAATATGTCTTGCCGCTCCATTACACAAGTCAGCCATTCCAAGTTCAGAACATTAGTCAACTTTGCATATTCCTGATCTAATTGGTTCTTAGCATTGTTGATGGTCTGCTCAATAGGATTCTCCTTTGTAATTAGTTCATGGTAAGCCTCTATAGAATGACGATAGAACATATCAGCTAAATAGAGGCCATTGTCCTTATCTATATACTTTTGCACATATTCCTCTGGAGAATTGAGTTTCAATGTACCAACGGTCTTTACCTTTTCATAGTAAAGTGCCACTTGTTCTATGAACTTAATTACAACCTGAATATCAGCCTGTGCAGAGAATTTCAGTGACAGATTACGCATTCTGTCATTCACGACGTCAGGTTCAGTCATTAGTTTCTTTTCAAGGATCTCCTTCAGGATAGGCCAGCACAAAGCTTCTGGCATATAGTTGTATTGCGCATCTATGCCATAAACACTAATAATCTCCTCTTCCTTGATATCCTTGCCAAGTTCTGCCATGGCCTGACCAAACTTCTCTGACCATTGGCGGCTTTGTAGGCCATATTCATAGACTTTATTTTGGCCTTCAAGCATCATCGGGTTCTTAATCTTGTATTGCTTATAGTTGTCTCCCTGGGCCACATCGAGTAATTGAGTGATGCTGTTATATTTCAAACACTCAGCGACCTCTTTTATCTTCTGCTCGGAATTTGGATTGTAGGTTCTATCAAACAGTCTTTTCAATTTTGCATCAACTGCTTTCTTGGCATCCATATTCTTGGATAGACGATGGAAAAAGTCGTTGCGTTTCTTTTCCTCCGACTGCATACCAAGTACAAGCATACGGACGATGATAGGTTCCCAATCCAACAGTTTCTTCTCACCAAGATACGAAGAAATAAAAGCCCGACATACCAAATCCTCACTGAAGGTTTCTGGAGTCAGATGCCCAGTAAGCATTGTGCTAATCTTTGTTGACTGCATTTCGCTGACATTGTTCTTAATGAACAAGCGGAACTTTTCAGGCAGATTATACTGCTGCATGAAACTTTCGTAGTCATCCTCCTTGAACTCCATGTTGGCTTTAAGCATATCCAGCAGTGGAAACTTTAGCATCTGCTCCTCCGTATGCGGATAAGTGCCATCTGTGAATAATAGGACGACATTTTTATCCTTCCAAGTATTCTCAATGGCATACTTGATGTTAAACCACGCACCATCGAACACCTTATATATGTAGTTGTCCTTCCATTCTGCGAACTCCAGCTCCGTGAAGTTGATATTCAACTTGTCGAAGATGAATAGAACGTGCAGTTGCGGATTACGTTCAAAATAGTTATATATTCTTTCTTGTACCATATTCTACAGGATTTCATTAGAAGAAAAAATATTCTTTAGTTTCTCTATTTCTCTAATATTATGCTCTTGTCTCCAGTTGTAATCAAATGAATCTTTTATTCTTAAAGTTAAACCATTTTGTTTCAAACGATAACCTTTATCATTAAGAAAAAAAATGTATTTATAATAATCGAAAATAGTGCCATCAAAATACGCAATAGTATTTTCAAAACAATATTCCGGGAAAGATTTTGAAGTTTTGAGGAATTCAATCATATCCTTTCCACTCCCAAGATTATCACTATATTCTATAAAGAAATTACAGCATCCCCAATATTTCCACTCTTCTGATGTAATTGGAGGATAAGTTTCCCAATCCCTATAGTGTTTAATTGCAGTAGATCTAATTGATTCTACATCACATAATGCGTAATCTTGATATTTAACAAGCAAGATAGCATTACTGTAATTATCAGTATTACACGAATATTTATTAATAATTTTTATTGGAATACGCTTTTTATAATAATTATAGATAAATGTTTCAGATACGTGAACACCAGGTACAATATGATCAGATAAATATTTTATTGAGCATGCTCCATTTTTTATTATCTCTTGATTTACTATTTTTTGATTTGACTCTTTTAAAAAATTTGCCATTCCATACCCTTCATGAATCATTTTATCTTCACAGCCAAGTTCTGTTAAATCGTTTAGAAATGATAATAGAGCTAAAGAATTATGTCCTCTTTCTAAATGACTTATAACCTTTCGTAAGAAAACCATTGGCTGTGTATTCACTTTAGGCAATTCATGGTATTGTTTGTATACATAAAGGATATAATTGAAAACAGACTGTCCTTCAGCAATACATACTTTATTTGTATAATGAGCTTTGGTGACTTTGACTTCGGGAACCATTGCATAACTCTCTGGATATGGATATAGGAACATCAATCGACGCACTTCTGGCCTTTCTTTATTTGCCTTAAAGAACGAGTATACTGAATTATAATCTTTCATATCACCTCTAGGAAAACTATGATATTTTTCCAAGATTGATATTATTTCTAATAATCTCTTTTCAAAAACAGGTTGAGAAAGTTGTCTCTTCTTTTTCTGATCTAAATTATAAAAGTCAATTAATTCTCTGATTTCAGGAGAATCCGAATAATGGTTAATAAAGTATTTAATTTGTGAATATGCTTTTTTATCCACCGTTTGGGATGGAATTCCATTATATTTTTGAAGTGCACTACGTAGCTCTTCAATTTTCTTTGTCATATCAACAGGTCTAGCCATATCGCACGTTTATTATTTCCCTACTATATGATTATTACCACATTCTGTCCTGATGATCGCTGATGTAGCGATATTCTACACCTGTATCCTCTCTAAAAACAGAGAATCGCTTTATTGTTCCGTTGTCTGGCCAACACTCCAATTCGAAACGATAGTCAGGGTCATCGCCTTCATAATACAAGGTAAACCCGTCTTGACCTGTAAGGTAAGCACGTTTTGTACTTAATGTTGGAATAATTGTAATATCAACAACCGATCCAGTTGGATCATAAACAAAATTTGCTCTTCTAGGAACAGCATCGTTTGAGATAACCACACCATTCTGCAGGCGTTGATGAGAACTGAATACATGAGTTACTAACGACATATCACTAAATAATTAAATTATCTAACCTTAAGTACGCTTTTTATAACATTGAATAGAGCTTCATGAGCAAGTTCTCCCTCTTCTATGACTTTTGTCCTTGAATATGCTGGATGATTTGCAGCGACATTAGGAGCTTGTCGTTTAAGATTGGTAAGTGTAGGATTAGTAGGATCAACATCCCAAGCCTTATATACATCACATAATAGTAATAAATCAAAAAAAGACTCTCCTGTAAGGTGACCTCTATAATTGCCAATTGGCGACATTCGAGACAATGAGATAATATTATCCCATTTTCCTAAAGTCTTAAAGATAATAAAAGCACGATACATATTTCCTGTTAGACGTGCATTTGTTGGAAGTGAAGTGTCTTTTGATACTATTGTACAAAAGTAATAGCAAAGCATACCTGGTACATCGCCTCCAATTTTTCTAATTGTCATATCATAGAAAGCAATCATAGCATGGGTATAGTTACTTATCTCCGACGGACTACATGACCAATTGTTAAGACGCAATTCTTCGGCTATTTCCTCTAATATGATTTTTGTTGCAGAGGAAGGATCTCTGCCTACGACCTCGTATGATATGAGGGTCTGAGTATATTTTTGCAATAAATCATTAATCATAAAGCTATTCTTTTTTGAAAACTATTCTTGTCGTGCTAATTTTGTAATTAGTTGAGCATTTTTATGTATAAATCAACATCAACGAAAAAAGTTCGCACTTTTCCGTTAACAGTACCTTCGACGGCGAAATAATCATATTCCTGCCCAGTCCATTCATCACCACTATTCAAGCACTTAATCGCTTCATTACACCGTGGATCTGATTTTTCAATGAGGAAATAATGGGTATTATCTGATTCTGTCGCAGAGAATGTACCCATTACTCCATAAAGCAATTCATAATAATTACATCCAATACAGGCTACAAGCCCATCGGCATCGAAATCAAACACATCATAGCTGATTGGCATGTATCTCTCATGCTTTTCCGCATTAATGCGATTTCCAAGATTAAAATTAATATTCATAAGCTTCTATTTATTTGATTTTTGCTAATACGTCACCGAATTTGGCATAGTTGACAACAACACCGTCGTCGAGGTCGAAAGCAATGGCTTGTTCGGCTACGACCTGGAGGCGTTCGTGATACTCGCGGCACTCATCGAGAGCCTTCTGGAAGTTCTGGAGCTTGCGGTTCTCTGTGGTGGAGAGGGTCGCACGGCGGTTCTCTAGTTCACCTATCTGGTTCTGAAGGAACTCGATGTAAGGCAGCAGGT